>Ga0207890_1000004_pt1 | contig 715438 bp, 673 predicted proteins | sample LinPmetageLP48_FD_184059 | JGI IMG/M metagenome (GOLD analysis project Ga0207890, IMG submission 184059) | Marine viral communities from the Pacific Ocean - LP-48 (SPAdes) | ecosystem: Environmental > Aquatic > Marine > Oceanic | place: Pacific Ocean | collected 2011-06-13 | reverse complement strand
TTTCGCCGCGGCTTTCCTGTGGCTGGTGGATCGCGGTCTGCCCGCCGATCTAGACCTGCTCGAGATTGGATCGAGCGCAGGGATCAACCTGATGATGCGGCGCTATCGCTACGAATTGGGCGGGGTGGCGGTGGGGCCGAAGACCTCGCGCATGAAACTTGTGCCCGAATGGCGCGGGGAGGCGCCGCCTGCGCGCAGCTTCGATATCGTCGGCGCGCGAGGGTGCGATGTCGCCCCCGTGGACCTCACCGATCAGGCGCAAGCCTTGCGCCTGAAAGCCTACATCTGGCCCGAGTTTACCGAGCGTTTCGCGCGCATGGACGCCGCGGTCGAAGCCGCGAACACTTTCCCGCCCGAGATCGCGCGGATGAATGCGGCCGATTTTCTCGAGGCCCGGCTTGGCGAGCCGCAGCCCGAAGGGACCACGCGGGTGCTGATGCATTCGGTGGTCTGGCAATATATCCCCGCGGGTGAGCGCGAGCGGATCGTCGCCCTGATGGAAGCGGCCGGCAAGCGCGCGGGCGAAACCACGCCGCTTGCCTGGGTAAGTCTCGAGGCCAACCGCGACACCCACCAACACGAATTGACGGTGCGCTACTGGCCGGGCGGGGACAGCTGGCAGCAGCTTGCCACCGCGCATCCGCACGGCGCTTGGATCGAATGGGCCGGCTGATCAGGCGGTGCGTTCGAGAAACGCGTCGACCGCTGCGTTGAAGGCGGTGGGTGCTTCCCACTGAACGAAATGTCCACAGTCGGGGACTTGCACGACTTCCGGGTCCGCAATCACTTCGTCCAGCCCCTCGAGATTTGCCGGCGGCAGGGCCTCGTCGGCCATCGCCCAGATCACAAGAGTCGGCAGCGTAAGTTTCGGCAGCGGGTAGGGCTGGTAATCCTCGGGAAGGTCGTAGGGCGCATCGAGCGGCAACACCTCCATCGGGCTGGCGCGGTAATAGTTCAGCATTCCGAACGCGGCATCGGGATCGGACCAGTCCTTCAGCATTGCTGCGGCTTCATCTTCCTCGATCCTGCTCATGACCTGGCCTTCGAAGGCCTTCATCAGCAGCGGGGCAAGGCCATGTTCGCGCACCAGCGCATCATTTGCCGGGTCGCGGAACTCGGTAAAATACTGGCTCGCCTCGCGCTGCTGGCGATTGGTGTAGAGCAGCTTGGGAAACAGCACCGGATGCGGTGCATTGGCAATGATCGCGCGCGTGACGCGGCCGTTTGCCATGCCGCCATAGGCCACGCCCCACGCGATCGCGCCGCCCCAATCGTGACCGACGATGGTGAAAGTCTCGACCCCCAGCGCATCGGCGAGCAGGAACACATCGCCCACCAGCTTGTCGGGCGTATAGGCCTCGACCTCCTGCGGCTTGGACGACCCGCGATAGCCGCGCTGGTCGGGCGCGATGCAGCGAAAGCGGTCGGAGAAATGCGGGATCTGGTTGCGCCAGGTACGATGGCTTTCGGGAAAGCCGTGCAGGAAGATCAGCACGGGCGCATCGCGCGGGCCTTCGTCCACCACGTCGAGCTCGATGCCGTTCGCCAGCACCACGCGCTTCTGCTGCAGCGGCATGCTCAATTGTCTGCCTTCATCTTGTCCATATATCCGGCCGCGACCGTGCCCGCGACCTGGTCGAGCAATTGATCGGGTGTCCGGCGCAGTTCGCCCATCGCCTCTTCCACGCCTTCGGCGACGATGATCTCGCGCTGGTTGGCCTCCACCGCGTCGACGATCCGTTTGGCGGCCTCATTCGGGGCAATGCCGTTGTCGATCACCTTGTCGCTGCGTCCGCGCTTGCTGCCATTGGCGGTCAGCGCATTGCGGCTGACATCGGTGGCGACCGACCCGGGGCACACGACATGCACCGAAACACCCTGCTGCGACAGTTCAGCCCGAAGCGCGTCGGCATAACCGATGAGCCCGAACTTGGCCGCGCAATAGGCGGTGCGCATCGGCACGCCGACCTTGCCGGCGATCGAACTGATGAACAAGAGCGTGCCGCTCTGCCGCGCGACGAGATGGGGCAGCAGCGCCTGTGTCGCGGCGATCTGCGCGGTGAGGTCGATGTCGATGATCTCGCGGTATACCGCCATGTCGGTATCGACCGCCGCACTGCGCTGCGAAATACCCGCATTGGCGACGAAGATGTCCACCCCGCCGTGCCAGTCGATTGCCTGCTGCGTTGCCGCTTTCATCGCGGCCTCGTCGCGCACGTCGAAGGGCAGGATCAGCGTTTCGCCGTCGATACCGCCGGCGACCTGCGTCAGCCGCGCCGCGTCTCGGCCCGACAGGATGATACGCGCGCCGCGTGCTGCCCATTCACGCGCGAGCGCGGCGCCAATGCCGCTGCTCGCGCCCGTGATCCAGGCGGTCTTACCTTCGAAACTCATCATTCTCCCCCCTCAAGGATAGGTTACGGTCTTCGGCGCGCCCTCGGGCAGCGGGATGCGCTCATCCTCGTCTCCCGGGACTTTGGGAAAGCGGTCCTGGCGCCAATCCTGCTTCGCCTGCTCGATACGCTCGCGGCTCGAACTGACAAAATTCCACCACGCATGGCGCGGGGTGGTGAACGCCTCGCCGCCCATCAGCATCACTCGTGCACCGCCTGTGCTCGCCAGCGTCATGTCCCGCCCCGGCTGGAGCACGGCGAGCTCGAATTCCTTCAGCGCATGGCCATCGACGCTCGCGTCGCCGCCGACCAGCATGACCGCGCGTTCGTCGGCATCGTCTTCGAGCGGGATCGCGCCGCCCGCGCCCAACACGATCTCGGCATAGATCGTTGCTGCGTGAGTCGTCGTCGGCGCGCGTTCGCCCCACAGTTCGCCCATGATGACGATCGCCGTGGCGCGCCCGTCTTCGATCACCGGCAGGTCGGTAATCGCTTCGAAGGCAGGATCGATTTCCTCGCGCCCGTCGGGCAGCGCCAGCCAGGTCTGCATACCGTACAGCTTGGGTCCGCCCCTGCGTTCCGCATCGGGCGAGCGTTCCGAATGGACGATGCCGCGCCCGGCGGTCATCAGATTGACCTGTCCGGGGCGGATGGTCGAAAACGTGCCGAGGCTGTCGCGGTGGTCGATCGCGCCTTCGAACAGCCAGGTCACCGTGGCGAGATTGATGTGCGGGTGCGGGCGGACATCCATGCCCGCGCCAAGATCGAGCTGTGCGGGACCGAACTGGTCGACGAAGATGAATGGCCCGACCATGCTGCGCTGGCGCGCGGGCAGCACGCGGTGGACCGTAAACTGGCCGAGATCGTGCGTAGTCGGGACAAGGACCTGGTCGATCTGGCTCATCTTCGCGAACCTCCTAGCTGGTCGGGGCCGAAGCCTGGATGGCCAGCGCATGGACACGCTCGCCGGGGATGTCGCCAAGCGCGCGGTTCACCATCCGCTGGCGTTCGAGGCGGCTCTGGTCGGCAAAGGCGGCGGCTTCGATCACCACGGTGAAATGCGATTCGCCGCTGCCGTCGTCGCCCGAATGGCCGGCATGCTTGGCGCTGTCATTGATCACTTCGAGCCGGGTCGGGCTGAATGCCTGGCTCAAAAGGCGTTCCATTTCCTGCTGGACGGGTCCTGACACGGGTTCGAATCTCCTCTTTGGGGGTTTCCTTAGCGCACTTCGCTCCCCATCCTAGAACGAATGCGCCAGACAAAGTTTCACGGACAACATGCAGGCTCGGGCCGGGTCTGCGCCCATCCCACCTGCGACGAGCCGGGCGAATTTCGCGCGCCCAGCGGGCAGGGCCACGGTTTCGACGGGCCCGCCGAATGGCGCTGGCTGTGTCTCGACCATGTGCGCGAATTCAATGCGGGCTATGACTGGTTCGAAGGCATGAGCGCCGAGGAAATCTTCGCCGCGCAGGCGCCGGGCGCGGGCTGGCGCACCGAAAGCCCGAGCTTTCGCCCCACCGCCGGGGTGGACGGCATGCCGCGCTGGGCCGATTTCACCGATCCGCTCGATGCAATCTCCGCGCGCGCCAGCGGGATCAAGAGCCGCGCGCGCCGCGAAGCCGAAATGGCGATGGACGGCCGCTTCAGCCGCGAGGAAGCCGAGGCGCTCGAAACCATGGGGCTGGGGCTCGACGTCGACCGGCGCGGCCTGCGCCGCCGCTATTCCGAACTCGTGCGCCGTTACCACCCCGACCGCAACGGCGGCGACCGCCAGCACGAAACGCGGCTCAACCGCGTAGTCGAAGCCTATCAGATGCTGCGCAAATCACGCGCGATCGCCTGACCCGCCTACCAGGTGCCATTGGCAATCCGCGCTTGCCGTTCCGCTTCGCGGTCGCTGGTGCTCGGTGTGAGCGCGTCGGCAGGGTATGCCGGCAAATCGCCGTCCGGGGCATAGCTGGCAATGATTGTCCCCTTGTCGGTGACGTAGTGGTCGGTCATGCCCAGCTTGCGAGCCGGCGTTTCCGCCCCGAACCAGCGTTTGCCGCGGCCCAGGATTACCGGATAGGTTATGAGGATCAGTCGATCGAGCAAACCGGCGCCCAGCAGGCCGGGGTAGATCGATCCCGAACCTTGCACGATCAGGTCCGGGCCCTCGCTCTCCTTTAGCTTGGCCACCTCCTCCCAATCCGTCAGGCGGCGGCTGTTCTCCCACGGCAGCGGGGCGTTGCTACCGGTGAGCACATATTTGTTGGCGTGGGAAAATGCCTTGCCCAGCGCTGCCTCGGGCCCTTCGATATACGGCCAATAGGCGGCAAAGATATCGTAGGTCCGGCGGCCAAGCAGCAGATCGTATGCGCCGCCGAACAACTCGCCCAAGGTCTGGTTCACGCCGTCGTCCGGAAGCTTGAACAGCCAACCACCTTGGTCGAACCCGTTGGTGGGGTCTTCGGTTGGCCCGCCGGGTGCCTGGATCACTCCATCGAGGGAAACGAATAGCGAACCGGTAATCTTGCGTGCCATATCAGTCTCCGCGTTTGGCGGCTTCGATCGCGGCGATGTCGATCTTCTTCATCGTCAGCATCGCTTCCTGTGCGCGCTTCGACGCCGCGGGATCGGGATCGGTCAGCGACGCCATCAAGGCGCGGGGCGTGATCTGCCAGCGATAGCCCCATTTGTCCTTGCACCAGCCGCACATGATTTCCTCGCCGCCATTGCCGACAATCGCATCCCAGTAGCGGTTGGTCTCTGCCTGGTCCTCGGTATAGACCTGCAGCGAGTAGGCATCGTTGGGGACGGGGTGCGGCCCCGCATTGAGCAGCGCGTACGGTATGCCGAGCAAGGTCATCTCGACGATCTGGACCTCGCCGGCCTTGGTGCCGGGCACGTCGTTTACGGGGCGCACGAGATTGTCGATTCGGCTGTCGGGGAATGTTTCGGCATAAAACCGCGCCGCGTCCTCCGCCTCGCTGTCGAACCACAGAAATACACTCGCCTTGCGTGCCTCAGGCATCGGCGGCCTCCCGCTGTGCGATCAGGTCGTTGTCGATTGCCTTTGCGGCCATGTACGCCTCGCGCGTGCGCAACCGTTCGGCATAGGCGGCGAAGGCATCGCGCTGCGGCAGGGTGCCAAACGCAAGGCCCCAGTCGACCTGGCTGCCGACATAGACGTCGGCCATCGTGAAACGATCGCCGCACACGTAATCGCGCCCGGTCAGCATGGTTTCGAAGGCGTCGACCATGCGTTCGTAGCTGCCAAAGCCCAGCGAGCCTTCCTTTTGCGGATCGATCGCCCAGCCCATCGAATTGGCGATGATGGCTTGCTCTACCGGCCCGGCGGCAAAGAACAGATAGCGGAAATATCGCGCTTTTTCATGTGCTTCGGGAAGTAGGCCGGTATCGGGGTGCATTTCTGCAAGGTAGTGGCAAATCGCGGCAGCCTCGGTCACGACATGATCGTGATCGCGGTGATGGTGGACCAGAGTGGGCACCTTGCCCATCGGGTTGGCCGCAATGAACGCTGCGGGCTTGCCCTCCGTCGGGCCGTATTCGACGATCTGCTGTTCGTAATCCGCACCCGCTTCGTGCAGTGCCCAGCGGACGATCTGCCCGCGGCTCATCGGATTGGTGTAGAATGTATAATCCGCCATTTTCCCAGCTTCCCTACTTGCCGATCAGCGAGACCATCGCACCCTGCGGATCGACCGCCTGGAGCGCAAATTCGCCGCCCGGAATTTCCATCGGCCCGTTGACGACCTGCCCGCCGTTTGTCTCGAAATAAGCCTTCGCCGCGCCGATTTCGGGGACGCGGAAATAGTAGCACCACAGCGACACCGGCATCTGTTCAGGCCGCGCCATCATTGCGCCAAGCCCGTAATCGGCATGGTTGTAAATCTGGTAGAGGCCCAATTCGCCCATCTCCATCGCCTCGCCCTTCTGCCAGCCGAACAGCGCGGAATAGAACACGCCCGCTGCGTCCGGGTCTTCGGTGACCAGTTCGTTCCAGGCGCAATGCCCGTCGCGGGGTTCGTGCTTGGCGAAGGATTCGCTGCCTTCGCCTTCGGGCTGCATCAGGTAGAAGGGGGCACCCTGCGGATCGGCGACCATTGCCATATGGCCCACGCCGTCGAGGTGGTTGGGTCCCATGAACAGCTGGCCGCCCCTGTCCTTCAGCGCGGCAATCGAAGCGCCGATATCGTCGACCGCGATATAGCCGATCCACGCCGGGCGCGCGCCGCCCTGCAACATCTCCTCGCTCAATTGCATCATGCCGACCACTTCGGTGCCCGCCATGCTGCCGATCCGGTAATCGACATCCGGCGTGCCGCTATCGGTGAAGGTCCAGCCGATCAGCGGTTCGTAGAACGCCTGCGCCGCATCAGCATCCGTGGTCATCAGCTCGTACCACACGAAATCGCCCTGGGCGTTGGTCATGGTCATGCTCCCTTGAGTTCGGCGACGGGGGCGAACCCGCCGAAGATCAACCGCTTGCCGTCGAACGGCATTGGGTTCTTCTCCTGATCCATCCGCTCATCGGAGAAGTCCTCGGACATCATCTTCGCCATGGCGGCATCGCGGGTCTGCTTGTCCGGCCATTCGATCCAGGAGAACACCACGGCCTCGTCATCCTTGGCCTTCACTGCCTTGCGGAAGTCGGTGGTTTCGCCGTCAGGCACGTCATCGCCCCAGCATTCGATCACGCGTTTCGCGCCTAAGTCGATGAAAACACTGTCCGCCATTTCGGCATGCGCAGTGAACTTGTCCTTGTTGGTGGTGGGGACCGCCATCACAAATCCGTCGATATACATCTGTTCGTTCCTCCAGTCTGGTGTCAGGCCATCGCTTCGGCGGGCGGACCTTCGGCGGCCATCTGCGGGTCCATCCAGCTGATCTCGAAGATATGGCCGTCGGGATCTTCGAAGCTGCGCCCGTACATGAAGCCCATTTCCTGCACCGGCGTTGGGTCGAGCCGACCACCGGCGGCCCCGGCCTGCGCGACCATGGCATCGACCTCGTCCCTGCTGTCGCGAATCAGGCACAGCAGGACCTGCGCCGCTTTGGGCGCATCGACAATCTGCTTGTCGGTGAAGGTCTTCCAGAAATCATGCCTCAGCAGCATGAAGTGAATTGTGTCCGACCACACCATGCACGAAGCCTGCTCATTGCTGAACTTGGGGTTCTTGGTGAAACCGACCGCCTCGTAAAACGCCGTGGATCGTGCCAAGTCCGTGACCGGCAGGTTTACGAATATCAACTTGCTCATGACGCTCTCCCTAAAGGGCCCGACCGACTCGGACCTTGAGTGTGATGCGTTGATGAGTTACTAAAAGCAACTATGAAGTTACAAAAAGAAACTATGGGTCACGGAAAATGGTACGACGACGCTTGCGGAACGGCGTTTGCGATGGAGCTGGTGGGTGAACGCTGGGCGCTGCTCGTTGTCAGGGAACTCATGTTCGGTGCCCGGCGGTTTTCCGACCTGCGCGCCAGGCTGCCGGGCATTTCCGCGAAGGTACTGACCGAACGGCTGGCAGGGCTGGAGGAAGCAGGCGTGCTGAACCGGCGCAAGCTGCCGCCGCCGGTATCGGCGCAGGTCTATGAACTGACCGAATGGGGTTATCGCGCCGAACCGCTGGTGCAGGAGCTGGGGCGCTGGGCGGCGATGTCGTCACGGCACGATCCCACGCTGCCGCTTTCGCCGGTATCGCTGATGCTGTCGATGCGCACGATGTTCGATCCCGCCAAGGCCGCGGGCATGCAGGCGACGATCGGCTTCGACATCGGGGGCGAAACCTTCGTCGCGCGCATGGCTGATGGCCGACTGCCGATCGAGCGCGCCGATCCGGGTATTGCCCAGGCGGTGTTCCGCGCGCCCGGCGCCCCCGTTTTGGCGGGCTTGCTCTATGGCGGGGTAGGAGCCGACGAGCTAGAGCGCGATGCCGGACTGGTTATCGAGGGGGACCGCGATCTGGCGCTCGCCTATGCCGATATCTTCGAATTGCCCGCGCCGATCGCCTAGGTCTGGCGAAACGCCCAGCGCAGCGTCTTGCCCATGCCCCAGGTCGCCGCACGCGCGGGGATCGCCGCCAGCCCGGGTCGTTCGAGACCGAGCATCGAGCGCGCGAACGGTGGCAGCAGCGCCACCGCTTCGGCGCCGAGCAGCGTCTGGACCGCGGGCGGGGCGCCCTTGGGGCGCTGACTGAGCAGGAGATCGGCGACCTCGCGCGCGGCGGGCGATGCGGCCAGGTCGCTGCGCAATTCGCGAAAGATCGCTTCGGCTTCGGCGCGGTTCGTCGGCACCGGGTCGGCACCCAGCGCCAGTGCGATAACCGCGAACTGGCGATAGTATTCGTCCTGTTCGTCGCCCGGCATGTCGGGCCGCACATGGCGCAGATAGGCGGCGAGGAAGCTGGTCGCTTCGGCCACATGCACCCACGCCAGTACGCGCGGATCGCTGGCGGAATAGGGCGATCCGTCGGGCAATGTCCCGCCGACCGCAGCGTGGATGCGGTTGACGCGGTCGATCGCCGCCTGTGCATCGTCCCGGTGGCCGAAGGTCGTCACCGCGATGAACCGTGCGGTCCGCCGCAGCCGTCCGTGCATGTCGCTGCGGAAGTTCGAATGGTCGAGCACGCCTTGGAGCGCATGCGGATGCAGCATCTGCAGCAGCAGGCCGCGGATCCCGCCGACCATCATTGCCACGATATCGGCATGGACCATCCGGATCGGCGTGTCCCTGGCGAACAGTGCCTCGTCCGACGGCGGGACCGGCTGCTGCCCGCTCTCCACGTCGTTGAACACGCCGCGCACCTGCTCGACGAGCTTGAGGCGCAGGCGTTCGGACAAGGGGATCGGCGGCATCGGCGCGACTATGCGACCGCTTGCAAGGGGAGTCGAGGGATGCTTGGGCCGGGGTGCAATTTCGTTGCTTGCAGCTACCTATCCATCCCGCTACCCCGCCACACGCGATGAACGATATGACCGACAAGAGCTTCGACGCTTCCGCCAAGACCGTCCTCCCCGCGCCCGACACCACTGTCGACGTGCGCGAAACCTTCGGGATCGATATCGACTGGCAGGTGCCCGCCTTCTCCAAGCCGGACGAGCGCACGCCCGACCTCGACGAATCCTACGTGTTCGACCCGGACACGACGCTGGCGATCCTGGCAGGCTTCGCGCACGATCGCCGCGTGATGGTGCAGGGCTATCACGGCACGGGCAAATCGACGCATATCGAACAGGTCGCCGCGCGGCTCAATTGGCCGTGCATCCGTATCAACCTCGATGCGCATATCAGCAGGATCGACCTTGTCGGGCGCGACGCCATCGTCCTGCGCGACGGATTGCAGGTCACCGAATTTCGCGAAGGCTTGCTGCCGTGGGCGCTGCAGCACCCGGTGGCGCTGGTGTTCGACGAATATGACGCGGGCCGCCCAGACGTGATGTTCGTGATCCAGCGCGTGCTCGAACAGCAGGGCAAGCTGACGCTGCTCGACCAGAACCGCGTCATCCGCCCCGATCCGGGCTTTCGCCTGTTCGCCACCGCCAACACGGTCGGGCTGGGCGATACCTCGGGCCTCTATCACGGCACGCAGCAGATCAACCAGGGCCAGATGGACCGCTGGAACATCGTCGTCGGCCTCAACTACCTGCCCGCTGAAACCGAGCAGAGAATCGTCGAGGCCAAGAACCCCGATATCGATCCCAAGATCCTTGCCGACATGATCAAGGTCGCCGATTTGTCGCGGCAGGGCTTCATCAATGGCGATATCAGTACCGTGATGAGCCCGCGGACGGTCATCACCTGGGCGCAGAATTACGCCATCTTCAAGGATGTCGGCTTCTCCTTCCGCCTGTCCTTCCTCAACAAATGCGACGAGGAAGAGCGCATGCTGGTGGCCGAATACTACCAGCGCGTGTTTGGCGACGACCTGCCCGAGAGCGTGGTTGGCAAGAGTTAAGGCGAGACCCCCTATCCCTGCCTGTATTGTTCAGTTAACACAGTAGGCGATGGGCGTATTCAACCTCTTCCGGCGCAGGCCGCAGCCGCACGCGGAACTTCCGTCGCATAGCGGCTATTACGCCACCCACGATGCGCTCGATTACGACGATTGGGACAGCCGGCTCGACCGCCTCGACAGCGCGCTCGAAGCGGAAGAGAAAAAACGCCTGCGCTGGTGGCAACGCGATTACTGGCGCGGCCGCCGCAAGCGCTGGTGGCTGGGGCGCATACTCGCGGCGATAATCGGCCTGTTCATCGTACTGGTCGCATGGCTGGCGATAACCGCGCCGCTTTCGAAATCGCTCGAACCGATAGCCGCCCCGCAGATCACGCTGCTTGCCGCCGATGGCACGCCGATCGCACGCAATGGGGCGATAACCGACGAACCGGTCGCGGTCGCGGACCTGCCTCCGCATGTGATCGCGGCGTTCCTCGCGACCGAGGATCGCCGGTTCTATTCGCATTGGGGGATCGACCCGCGCGGGATTGCCCGGGCGGCCTTCACCGGTACCGGCGGGGGCAGCACGATCACCCAGCAGCTGGCAAAGTTCACCTTCCTGACCCCCGAACGCACGCTGACGCGCAAGGCGCGCGAGGCGCTGATCGCTTTCTGGCTGGAAAGCTGGCTGACCAAGGACGACATCCTCAGCCGCTATCTCTCCAACGCCTATTTCGGTGACAATGTTTACGGGCTGCGCGCGGCGAGCCTGCACTATTTCTACCGCAAGCCGGAGAACCTGAAACCCAACCAGGCGGCGATGCTCGCGGGGTTGTTGCAGGCGCCGAGCGCCTATGCCCCGACCCGGCATTACGACCGTGCGGAGCGGCGCATGCGGATCGTGGTGCAATCGATGGTCGATGCGGGCTATATCACCGAGGCCGAAGCGCGCGCGATGAAGCCGCCCGCGCTCGATGTGCGCACGCGCAACGATCTGCCCACGGGGACCTATTTCGCCGACTGGGCGCTGCCCGGCGCGCGCGAACTGACCGAGCAGGGCTATGAACGCCAGACGCTGACCACCACGCTCGACAGCCGCCTGCAGAATATCGCGCGGCAGGTGACGCAGCGCGCGCCGCTGGGCGGGGCGCAGGTCGCGCTTGTCGCGATGCGCCGCAATGGCGAGGTCGTGGCGATGATCGGCGGCAAGGACTATGCGAAATCGCCCTTCAACCGCGCCACGCAGGCCAAGCGCCAGCCGGGATCGACCATCAAGACCTTCGTCTATCTGGCGGCGCTGCGCGATGGCTGGTCGCCCGACGACGAGATCGCGAATACCGAGATCACCGAGGGCAGCTACCGCCCGCGCAATGCCAATGAGCGGTATTCGGACACGATCACGCTGCGCGATGCACTTGCCCGGTCGAGCAATGTCGCGACGCTGCGGCTGTTCAACGAAGTGGGTTCGGAGAAGGTGATCCAGACCGCGCGCGACTTCGGCATCCGCGCCTCTTTCGTCGAGGGCGATCCGAGCGTCGCGCTGGGGTCCACCAGCATGACGCTGATCGAACTGACCGCCGCTTATGCAGGCATTGCCGCCAATGCCTTCCCGGTCGAACCGCATGCCTTCGCGCGCGAAGAGAAGGGCTGGTGGGAGACGCTATGGGACGGGCCCGGTTCGCTATCCGGCCGGACACATGACGATATCCAGGGGATGCTGCGCGCCGCCATCAATGACGGCACCGGGCGCGCGGCGATGCTGCGCGGGCCGAACTTCGGCAAGACCGGGACCAGCCAGGACAATCGCGATGCGCTGTTCGTCGGCTATGCGGGCGATCTGGTGGTCGGCGTATGGATCGGGAACGACGACAATTCGCCGCTCGCAGGCGGGATCAGCGGCGGGGGGCTGCCCGCGAAGATCTGGCGCGATTTCATGAACGGGGCGATGAACGTGAAGGCTGCGCCGAGCCAGCCCGCGCCGCGCGAACAAAACGATCCCGGCACGCCGATCGAGCCGCTCGACGTCCCCGGCCTCGATGACATCCCGCTGGGCGATGGCAATTCGCGCCTGCGCATCCGCGATGGCGAGGCGGTATTCTCGACCGAGATCGACGGCATCCCGGTCGACATTACTATCGGCGAGGATGGCCTCGCCGTGGACGAACAAGCGATCGAGGAAGCCCGCCGCCGCGCGGACGAGCGCCGCTTCGAGGCGATCCGCAACCGCCGTGACGAACGGCTGCGTGAGACTGAGGACGCGGGTAACTAGCCGGTCGGTTCGGCCATCAGGACATTCATTACGGCAGTCGCGATCGGGCGGCTGCGATCGTCCTGCCACGCTTCGACGGTGATGTTCGCGCTGCGCCGCCCGAGCTTGGTGATCCGCCCCATGGCATAGCTGGTGCGGCTCTTGCCCGCCGCGAGATATTGCACGGTGATGTTGATCGGCTTGAGCATGGCGGCACGGTCCTGCCGTGCCAGCTCGGCGCGCAAGACGGCATAGCCCGCGGTTTCGAGCAGGCCGCCGGTCGCGCCGCCATGGTAATGATCGGGGCGTCCCTCGACTATTTCGTCGAATGGCACCGACAGAATTGGCGTGCCATCCTCCCAGCTGTCGAGCGTAATGCCGAGCGAACGGGCGTAGGGCGTCAGCGCCTCGATTTCGGGGATATCCGCCATGTCAGAGCCTCGCCGTCGACGCGATTTTCATGAAGACCGCCTGGATATGCGCCACCGGATCACCGGCATCGCCATCATGCGCGAGGCCCCGGACGAACGCCGCGCTGCGCGTGAGGCGATAGCATTGCGCCCGCCCGAATACGCTCGCCCCCTCGCGCGCGGGGCGCACGTAATCGACGCGCAGGTCGAGCGTGGCGATGGCGGAAAATTCGTCCATCGCGCGCCAGATCGCCATGCCGCTCGCCATGTCCATCAGGCTGAGGATCGGTCCCGAAGCGAGCACGCGCTGGCCTTCTTCACCCAGCAGGTCCTCGCGCCATGGCAGTTCGAGCTCGACCCAGTCGTCGCCATGGTCCGAATAGTTCAGCCCCAGCCAGCCCGGATGGCCGCGTCCCGCGAAGAAGGACGTCGCCTTGGACGGATCGAATTTTCGCGGCTGCTCGCTCATCGCCTGCCGCGATAGCCGCGCAGTTCACGCGCTTACAATGTTTTAATTTCAAGCGGGCCGCGTGCTTCGCCAGTCTCGCCAGTGGCGGACGGGGACACGGGGTCGGGGTTCGCCCGAATGTAGGAGAACCACATGAAATTTCCCGAGATCGAACTGGGCAGTCTGCCCGACCTGGATGCAGCGACCGGGCTGTTCGGCAGCTTCTCGTCCGCTGGACCGGACGACACCATCGTGGCGATCATGGTCTATGTTTACGACCACATGCTGGTCGAAATGCTGCTCTGACCGGTTGACGACGAGATGCATATCGATCCGCAAATCGGCGCGCTGCGTGGCGACACTGCCGCGCAGCGCGCCATGAGCGAGGCGGTTGTCCAAATTGTTGCAGAGTGCCGCAAGGACGCGGGCCTGGCGCCTGTCCTGCGGGATCTCGAGGCCTACGGTTCGGGGGCAAGGCTGGATGATTGTCCGGCGCTCACGGGCCTCTTTGCCAATGGCGGCGCGGCGATGCGCGTCATTGCGCCGCTCGTCGGGAGGCTGGTGGAAGTGCACCGCGCGTGTCCGCTGGCGCAGCTGGCATTTCGCCACCAGTCGCGCCCGGGGTTCCACTTTCTCCAACTGGCGGCGAAGGGGCGCGCCGCGCTGGGTCTGGCGCTCCATGATGATCAAGCGGTGCAGGATGCCAGCACGGTGGCGACATTCCCCGATAGCGAATGGGACGAAATCGTGCTGGCGGGCGCGGCCGATATCGCGCTGCTCGAAATCCGCGGAGAGCAATCCGATCATGCGGTCATCGACAGAAGCTGCCGCACCATCGAGGCAGGCGACCGGCTCAGCTTTGCCGGCGCGGCCAAATCACGGATGGTCCGCCGGGTTCACGGACGTCTTCTCACTCTCCGCCTCACCCGGATTGCCCCACGGCCCCGTCCGACCCGCCAGTACGACCTCGCCACCGGCAGGCTGGTGCATCGGGCGAGCGGAGACCGGCATGAAAGCCGCGACGAGATGATGATGGCCTTGCTTGGCCGGATGCGCCGCAAGGATGCCGCGCCCGTCCTGGCGGCGTTGACCCGTTCGGGCAGCGATCACTTGCGCTGGCAGGCCTTGCGCGAGTGCCTGGCGCTCGACAGCGCGGCGGGATTTGCCGCGCTCGGCAGGATTGCAACCGATCCGACCGATGATCTGGCCCCCGAGGCGGGCGCATTGCGCGCCCGGCTGGTGGAAGCCCATCCGCAGCTCGCTCGATGGGAGCCCGCTCCATGCCCCGCATAATCGCGAACCACGAAAACCGATCGGCGAGCCTCGCTGAAACCGTGGAAGCGATTGCCGACGGGTTCGATCCGCAGGACGACAGCAGCACCATGGAAGCGGCAGCCGCGCTCGCGCGGCTGGCCAACAATCGCACCTTTCTCGGCGACCTTCTGATCGACCATTTGCGCGAACGGTATCGCGATACATTCGAGGACAGCGCCTACGGACCGCAGGTCATCGTGCTGTCCCCAATGGTCGGCGGCTGTTTCCTCCGCGCCAATATCTGGCCAAGCGAGGATGAAAGCTGTTTCCGCAGCAGCGGCGCGGGCAGCTTTGTCTATGGCGTGCCGCACGACCACAATTTCGATTTCCTCACCGCGGGTTATTTCGGACCCGGGTATCGCAGCGACTATTGCGAAATCGACTATCCCTCGATCGCTGGATTTACGGGCGAACGCGTGGCTTTGCGCTTTATCGAACGCAGCGCGCTGCACGAGGGGCGGCTGATGCACTACCGCGCGCATGTCGATGTTCATGCGCAGCTCCCGCCCGAGGCAACCTCCGTTTCGCTCAACATCATGCGCGTCGGGGCGGGGCAGGACTGGTTCGACCAATATGGCTTCGACCTCGAGAGGTCGGAAGTGAGCGGGGTGCTGAATCCGTCGGCCAGCGAGACCTTCCTGCGCTGCGCAGTGGCGCTGGGCGATGCCGACGCCCTCGATTTGGCCGAAGACTTCGGACGCCACCATCCCAGCGGACGAATGCGGCTGGCCTGTTTCGAAGCGCGTGCGGGCCTCGCCAGCAGCGCGGCGGAGCGCGACGCCCTGTGGCGCGAGGCCGAACTGGCGGGGAATGTCATGCTGGCACGCGAGGCGCAGGTCCGCCGCGCCGGCTTCAGCCGTAGAGCATCGCGAACAGCGCGAAGCCGAGGAGCAGGAAGATCGCAGCGATGATCGCCAACGCCCGCGACAATGCGCGTTCGCGGTGGCCCAACCCGGTGTCGGGATCCGCACCTTCGCCGGTCACGAGGTGCCTGAGGGCGTCGATCAGCCGCATCGCGGCTGGCACTATAACCCGCCGCCGGCCAGCGCGTCTATCGCGCCCTGCAGGATGATTGCCGCGGCATGGCTGTCGATCTTGGTGGCGCGTTTGGCGCGGCTCATGTCCTGCCCGATCATCGCGGCCTCGGCGCTCGAGGTCGACCAGCGCTCGTCCCACAGCAGCACGGGTAAGTGCAGCGTCTGCGCAAGGTTGCGCGCATAAGCGCGGCTGGCCTGTGCGCGCGGGCCCTCGGTTCCGTCCATATTGCGCGGCAGGCCGATCACCACGCCGGCGATCTTCCGCTCGGTGACGATCGTGCGCAGCGCGCCGCAATCCCTGGTGAACTTGCTGCGCGTGATCGTCTTGCCCGCGGTGGCATAACGCCAGCCGGCATCGCATGTGGCGACGCCGATGGTCTTGGTGCCCAGATCGAGCCCGAGCAATGCGCCGCCTTCCGCCAGCACGTCGCCATAGGTCAGCGCGTTGTCGGTTACGAGGCCCGCGCTGCCGTCCATGCCTTCACCCGTGCAATGACGTCTTCCTGCAAGTTCTTCCAGAACAGCGGGATATCGTAAACGTGGTAATTGCCGCCCGGCAGCACGCCTTCGCCCAGCTCGGGCGGATCTCCGATATAGAGCAGGCCATTCGCGCCGCAGCGCGCCGGGATTGCGCCCGCGACCAGTTCGCCTTTCGAAAGGGTTTCGTCGGGGACCAGCGTGCCCAGATTGGCGCTGGCGGGGGCGTCGCCATTTGCGCTGCCGGTCAGCGGATTGACGCACAATATGGGCCCGGTGCCACGCGGCTCGCCGTCATAGCCGACGGTGGCCTCGTAGCGGCGCATGATCATGTCGGCATCGCCATCGTCGGAAAAGGCCGACCAGGCGAGCAGGCATTGCGCCTGGTCCGCCGAGGCGCAGGCGGGGAAGGGCAGCGAAGGCAGATCGTGCTCGACAGATACCGGCCAGCCGGGCACGTAAACTGCGGCAATCCGCGCTTCGAGCGGCGTCCCTGCAACCCTGTCCTGCAGCAGGCGCAGGATATGCGCGGCGCCCTGGCTATGCCCGGCGAGCACGATCGGCTTGTCTTCGTCCACGCTGTCGAGGAAATAGTCGAACGCTTGCGCGACGTCGGCATAGGCGGCGTCGATCGCCTGCTGCGCTTCGGGCCGGTTGGTCAGGAAGGCCCCTGCCGCAGCCTGACGGTATTTGGGCGCCCATAATTCGTCCGCGCGATTGAACGGGCTGGCAAGTCCCTTGAGGAAGACGCGCGCGCGATTGTTGGTGGTCGCATCTTCCAGCGTCGCGTTCCAGTCGCCGCCGGCCTGGATATAGCTGGTCGGCGGAACGAAGAAGACCGCGAACTCGGGTAGCGCCTGCGGGTCTGCCGCTTCGCCCGTGGTCGAGGTGGTGGTCGCAAGCGGGTCGCCGCGGTCGAGGCTCTGTTCGGCAGCGGGTGCGTCGGGCGAGGGTTCGCGTCCAGTCGGGTCGGGTTGGGCGTCGGCGACCGCAGGCTGATAGCGCGCCGGATCGCTGGTGCCGAGGCCGGGGCGCGAATACCACATCTCTGGGTCCTGGTAGGCATTGGCGTCGAGCGGCGCCTGCTCGACGAAGTCGCCACGCGGGACGAAGGCGATCTCGGTCGCTTCACGCGACCAGATCGTCAGCGCGATCCCGCCGATGATGACCAGCACGATGCAGACCGCAATGAAGTACAGGAACTTACGCGCCATCTTTGGCACCCTCTCTGGTTTGGTTCTCGTTCGCCTGTTCGGCCCGGCGTTCGAGCGCGACCTTAATCATCGCCAATAGCGGATCGGCCAGAAACAGGCCGAGTATCCCGAACAATATGCCCATGATCAACTGGAACGCGAGCACCAGCGCCGGCGCCAGGTCGACCGTCTTCTTGGCAATCATCGGGATGACGACATAGCCGTCGAAATTCTGGACGAAGAAATAGACCGCGATGGTGTAGATGCCCATTTCCGCCCCGCCCGAGAAGCCGACCAGCACCATCAGCGCGCCCGAGATCAGCGCGCCCAGATTAGGGACGAAGGCCAGTAGGCCGGTCAGGATGGCGAGCAGCGCCGCCATCGGCACCGCGCCGATCCCCACCAGCGGGGCGACCCAGGCGAGCATCACATAGGTGAACACTGCCTCCACCACCATGCCGAGCAGGCGCCCCGCCATCAGGCGGCGCATGGTCTGGCCCATCCGCGCTGCGGTGACGTAAAAGCGGTCGCGCTGCTCGCGTGGGAGCATCCATGCAACCCCGCGTTCGTAGAGCTGCGGATCGATCGCGACATAGACGCCGATCACGAGGATCAGGACAATGGTCGCCGCGCCGCCGAGAATGCCGCCCAGCGCCTTGGTGACGGTGCTGATGCCGCTGCCGATATTGCCGAGATAGTTCTGCAGCTGTGATTGGTCGACCTGAAAACCCTGCCGGCCAGCCCAGTCGATCAGCTCGGTAATCTGCCGTTCGATGATCGCGGGAAACTGCGCCGCTTCCTGCGAAATCGTCGACCCGGCGAAATAGGCCAGCCACAGCAGGAAAGCGGCAGTGACGAACAGTACGATCGAGACGCGCCAGACCCGCGCGATGTTGAGCGCCCGGCCAAGCAGGCGTGCGCCGCCATCGATCATCGAGGCGAAGACCATGGCACCGAAGATCACCAGCAAAGGGCGGGCGATCCAGATCGCCAGCGCCACTGCGCCGACCACGCCCACCCATACGATGGCACGGGCGACCTCGTGACGGATACGTGGATCGTTGATCCGCGAAGGGCTGGTGCCGAGGTCCTGGTCGTGAATGTCCTGCGTTTCGTCGGCCATGCGCGCCCCTTCGTTTCAGGAACCTAGCGCTCGGAAGCGGCTTTTCGTTCCGCAATGGCGGGACGCAGGGTCGACCAGGCGCGGCCTTCGCGCAGGCTTGTCCACCAGCTCACCGGATTGAGCGAGGTGGTGCCGTCGAGCGAGAAGGTGATGAATTCGGCGCGCCCGCCGATGTTTTCGAGCGGGATCGGGCCGAGCAGGCCGCGCGAATGGTTGAGCTCGCGACTGTCGGCCGAATGGTCGCGATTGTCACCCATCACGAAAACGTGATCGTCCGGCACCGTGATTTCGGCGAAATTGTCGAGTTCCTGGGTCTGGTGGTCGATCACCAGATAGGTCGCCCCATTGGGCAGCGTCTCGCGCATCACTGGTACGCGGCAGACGGGCGTGCCGGCGGCGTTCTCCGCGCGGAAATCGTCGAAGCCGAAGCCATCGCAGCGCGAATTGGCATCGAGCGGCAGCGCGATGGCAGGCTCGACCTTCTGTTCGACCGGCGCGCCATTGAGGATGATGCGGCCGTTCTGCACCGCGATCCTGTCACCCGGCAGCGCGACCACCCGCTTGATGTAATCCTCGTCGCGCTCGGGGTGCACCGGGATGACGATGTCGCCATATTCGGGCGTCGATCCGGCAATCCGCCAGTCGCCGCGCGGGGCGAGGTGGAAGCTGATCGAGCTCCAGTTCCAGCCATAGGGATATTTGCTGACCACCAGCCGGTCACCCACCAGCAGATTGGGCATCATCGATTCCGACGGAATATAGAACGGCTTGGCGATGAAGCTGTGAAAGGCGAACACCGCCAGCAGCATCAGCGCAAGCCCGCGAATTTCCGCGATCCAGTCGATCCTGTCGTCGGATTTCTTGTCGGATGTCTTGTTCACTGCCGTAGCGCCGGTGGTCACTTGGGTAGGGCCTCGATGATGACGTAGGCCTGTGCCCATGGATGGTCGTCGGTGAGGGTGAGATGAATGCGCGTCTCATGGCCGTGCGGCACCATTTCCGCAAGCACGATCGCCGCGCCCCCGGTCAGCGCCAGCGTGGGTGCGCCCGACTGCGCATTGACCACCCCGATATCCTTCATGAACACGCCGCGGCGAAACCCTGTACCGACCGCCTTGGAGAATGCCTCCTTGGCGGCGAAGCGCTTGGCGTAAGTGCCCGCGATGGTGAAGGGGCGGCGGCGGGCCTTGGCGCGCTCGATCTCGGTGAAGACGCGCTGCTCGAAGCGTTCACCGAACCGGTCGAGCGAATTCTGGATGCGCTCGATATTGCACAGGTCGGAGCCAAGGCCGATGATCATGCTCGGGGTGTCCAGGTACAGATCGGTGTGCCGGCGAAGTGGTTGATCAGGCGCCGGCCGACTTCAGCGAAAAGCCCTGCGACCAGGACCAACCCTACTGCCGGCAGCGCGAGTTCGTCCCAGCTGGGTCCCGCGCTGTCATCGCCGTGCAGATTCGCGAGGATGACGAGCGGAACCACGACCAGGAAGAGGACGAAGGTGGTCCGGATCGACCGCCAGATATTCAAGGCATTGTCGGGCGACACCTAGCGCGCCTCGTCCATCAGGTCGCGCATCCGGCGCACGGCGGTCTCCAGCCCGACGAAAACCGCTTCGCCAACAAGATAATGCCCGATGTTGAGTTCGGCGAGTTCGCGGATGGCGGCAACCGGCTTCACGTTCTCATAGGTCAGGCCGTGCCCGGCATGCGGCTCGATCCCCATCTCGCGCGCCAGCCGGGACATGGCCGCAATCCGCTCAAGCTCGCGCGCTTCGCGGTCGTGATCGCCGTCGAGACCCGCATGCGCATATTCGCCGGTGTGGAATTCGACCACGGGCGCGCGCAAGCGCTGCGCCGCTTCAAGCTGGCGCTCGTTCGCCTCGATGAACAGCGAGACGCGGATGCCGTTGTCCGCGAGCTTCCCAACAATCGGGGCGAGCTGGTTGTGCAATCCCGCAGCATCGAGCCCGCCTTCGGTGGTGCGCTCTTCGCGTTTCTCGGGAACGATGCAGGCGGCATGCGGCTTGTGCGCAAGTGCGATCGCCAGCATTTCTTCCGTGCCTGCCATCTCTAGGTTGAGCGGGAGATCGGTCGCCTTCTGTATCCGTTCGAGATCGTCATCGCGGATATGCCGCCGGTCCTCGCGCAGATGTGCGGTGATCCCGTCGCCGCCCACCGCCGCGACGATTTCCGCCGCGCGCACCGGGTCCGGATGATCGCCGCCGCGCGCATTGCGGATGGTGGCGACGTGGTCGATATTGACCCCGAGACGCAAGGGAGCATTCACGCTGCGCGGCTACCCGGCTTGGTCACCCCGATCGCTGCCAGTTCGGCGGGCACTTCGCCTTCGGCATAGGTCGGGAAATTGATATCGACGAGCGGGAAGAAGGGTACGCCGAGATCTGCGGCGCCATTGCTGCGATCGACCAGCGCGACCTCGGCGATCACTTCGCCGCCCTCACGCGCAACCGCTGCGATCGCTTCACGGCTGGAGAGCCCGGTGGTGACCACATCCTCGACCATCAGCACCTTGGTGCCGGGCTCGAGCCGGAAGCCGCGGCGCAGGTGGAACTCGCCCTCGGGGCGTTCGAGGAACATCGCGTCCTTGCCCAGCGCGCGGCCCATTTCCTGACCGATGATGATCCCGCCCATCGCGGGGCTGACCACCACATCGATCCGGCTGCGAATATCGCGCGGGATCTTCTGGGCGAGCGCAAAGGCCAGCCGTCCGGCGCGGTCGGGGTTCATCAGCACGCGCGCGCATTGCAGGTAGTGTCCGCTGTGACGCCCGCTGGACAGCTTGAAATGGCCCTCGAGCAGCGCTTCGCTGGCCCGGAACTCGTGGAGGATTTCTTCATCGGTCATGATGCTGTGGTCCAAAGCGTCTCGCGCGCGATTGCGCAAGAGGCAAAGGCGCTTGCACATTTTTATCGGCCAGCCGCTTGAGGCATACGCAAACCCTGCCTATAGGGCGGGCGCAATCGGGCCCTTGCATGGGGCGCGTCCCGCCACGCAGCGCGGGATTTGTCCCAGCCACAGGCCCCGAACGAGACACGACACGAAAGAGTGCCACGACGATGAAGAACTTCGGCTCCCTCCACGGGTTCCACCGGATTGTCGCCAGCCTGGCGATGGCGGCGATGCTGGCTTTCGGCGCGCAGGGCGCGGCGGCGCAGGACGCCGCCGAATCCGCGGCGACCGAACAGCTTGATACGCTCGACCCGGCGGTTGCCGCCGACGCGTCGAGCGAAGATGTGGCTGCCGGCGCAAGCGCCTACACGCCGATGAAGCCGACCGAAGGCAAAGGCATGCCGGTCGCGGGCGCGATCGACGTGCAGTCGCAGTTCTCGCCGATCGGCAAGCAGGCCAACGGGCTGCACATCGCCCTGGTATGGATCATGGCGATCATCAGCATCTTCGTCCTGCTGCTGTTCCTCTATGTCATCGTGCGCTTCAACAAGCGCGCCAATCCGGTGCCGTCGAAGACCAGCCACAACACGCTGATCGAAGTGATCTGGACGGTCGTTCCGGCGCTGATCCTGCTTGGCATCGCCGTGCCGTCGATCGGCCTGCTGAGCGCGCAGTACAAGACGCCCCCCAAGGATGCGATCACCATCAAGGCGATCGGCTACCAGTGGTACTGGGGCTATGCCTATCCCGACAATGGCGATTTCGAAGTCGTTTCGAACATGCTGACCGAGGAAGAGGCCGAAGCGAGCGGTGAACCGCACCAGCTGGCAGTCGATAACCGCATGGTCGTCCCCGCCGGCGTGCCGATCCGTCTGCAGACCACTGCCGCCGACGTGATCCACTCCTTCGCGGTGCCGAGCCTGTGGTTCAAGCTCGATGCCGTTCCGGGCCGTCTCAACGAGAAGCTGCTGCTGATCGAAGAGCCGGGCGTCTATTACGGCCAGTGTTCGGAACTGTGCGGCGCGCGTCACGGCTATATGCCGATTGCGATCGAAGCACTCCCGATGGCGCAGTACAATGCCTGGGTTCTGGCGCAGGGCGGCACCGTCGCCGGTGCCGCAGACGCCGCGGCTTCGGTCGCGCCGCTGCAGGAACCCGAAAGCTCGGTCCCCGGTGCACCCGGTGCCGGCGCCGCCCCGACCGCTTAAGATTTACGATTAGCTCGAGAGTATAGCACGATGGCTACCACCGCCGACAGCTTCCAGGCCCACACCGAAGACCACGCGCATGATGATCATCATACGCCCGGTTTCTTCGCGCGGTGGTTCATGTCCACCAACCACAAGGACATCGGTACGCTCTACCTGATCTTCGCGATCATCGCGGGCATCGTCGGTGGCGCGATTTCGGGCATCATGCGTCTGGAACTGGCCGAACCCGGCATCCAGTACCTGCAGTGGTGGGCGCAGTTCATGGGCGGCAACGCCGATTTCGACACCTCGCTGCATATGTGGAACGTGTTCATCACCGCCCACGGCCTGATCATGGTCTTCTTCATGGTCATGCCGGCAATGATCGGCGGCTTCGGCAACTGGTTCGTCCCGCTGATGATCGGCGCGCCCGACATGGCGTTCCCGCGCATGAACAACGTCAGCTTCTGGCTGACGGTGGCGGGCTTCATGTCGCTGCTGTTCTCGCTCTTCGTGCCGGGCGGCACGGGTCCGGGTGCAGGCGTGGGCTGGACCGTCTATGCGCCGCTCTCGACCACCGGCAGCCAGGGCCCGGCAGTCGATTTCGCGATCTTCTCGCTGCATCTTGCCGGTGCCGGTTCGATCCTCGGCGCGACCAACTTCATTACCACCATCTTCAACATGCGTGCGCCGGGCATGACCTTGCACAAGATGCCGCTGTTCGTGTGGTCGGTGCTGGTCACCGCCTTCCTGCTGCTGCTCGCGCTGCCGGTTCTGGCCGCCGCGATCACCATGCTGATCACCGACCGTAACTTCGGGACGACCTTCTTCGATCCCGCCGGCGGCGGCGATCCGATCCTCTACCAGCACCTGTTCTGGTTCTTCGGTCACCCCGAAGTCTACATCATGATCCTGCCGGGCTTCGGCATGATCTCGCAGATCGTCTCGACCTTCAGCCGCAAGCCGGTGTTCGGCTATCTCGGCATGGCCTATGCCATGGTCGCGATCGGCGTGGTCGGCTTCGTCGTGTGGGCGCACCACATGTACACCGTCGGTCTCGACGTGAACACGAAGATGTATTTCACTGCGGCGACCATGGTCATCGCGGTCCCCACCGGGGTGAAGATCTTCAGCTGGATTGCGACGATGTGGGGCGGCTCGATCGAGTTCAAATCCCCGATGGTATGGGCGATCGGCATGATCTTCCTGTTCACGGTCGGCGGCGTTACCGGCGTCTATCTCGCCAACGGCGGCATCGACGACGTGGTCCACGACACCTATTTCGTGGTCGCGCACTTCCACTACGTGCTGTCGATGGGTGCGGTGTTCTCGCTCTTCGCCGGGTTCTATTACTGGTTCCCGAAGATGAGCGGACGGATGCACTCCGAGCTCCTCAGCCACCTGCACTTCTGGGGCTTCTTCATCGGCGTGAACGTGATCTTCTTCCCGCAGCACTTCCTCGGTCTGCAGGGCATGCCGCGCCGCTACCCCGACTATGCCGATGCCTATGCCTATTGGAACGAGATCAGCTCGATCGGCTATGTGATCATGGCCGGCTCGATGATCTTCTTCTTCGTCAACATCGTCTACGCCTTCGTGGCGGGCAAGAAGGCGGCGGACAATCCGTGGGGCGAAGGCGCGACGACGCTCGAATGGACGCTGTCGAGCCCGCCGCCGTTCCACCAGTTCGAGACGCTGCCGGTGATCGAGGATCATCACACCGCTCACGATCACATGAGCAAGGCTGCGCCCGCCGCGAGCTAGGCGCGAAGCACTGGACACAAGCAAACGGTCGGTCCCATGGTGGGTCGGCCGTTTTCTTTTGTCTGCCGGATATCTGCACGGGGGGAGTGCCATGCTCGAAATGCGTGCCATCGATACGGGGGCGGTCAGCCTGCGCTGCGCCGTCGAGGGTGAGGGGCCGCTGGCGATCATGGTCCACGGCTTCCCCGAAAGCTGGTACAGCTGGCGTCACCAGATCGGTCCGATCGCGCAAGCGGGCTTTACCGCCTGCGCAATCGATGTCCGCGGCTATGGCGGGTCGGACAAGCCGGAGCCGGTCGATGCCTATGCGATGGAGCACATCGTCAGCGACCTCGTCGGACTGCGGCAGGCGCTGTCGCCCGATGCGCCCGCCGTGCTTATCGGCCATGACTGGGGCGCGCCGATCGTGTGGAATTCCGCGCTGACGCACCCCGAGCATTTCCGCGCCGTTGCCGGTCTGTCGGTGCCCTTCGCCGGGGTGCCGAGCCGTCCCTTTACCGAGGTCTTCCGCGAACACTTCACCAGCCAGGGCCGCTTCTTTTACCAGGAGTATTTCCAGGAGCCCGGTATCGCCGAGGCGGAGGCAGAGAAGGACCCGCGCGATTTCGTCCAGCGGATGATGTATTCGATCAGTGGCGATGTCCCGCCGGGCGACTATTGGGATAAGCCGCTGGGCGCGACCTTCCTCGAAGGACTCCCTGATCCTGCACCGGTCGCCTGGCTGACCGAAGACGATCTAGATTTCTATGAGGCGGAGTTCGCTGCCTCGGGCTTTCGCGGCCCGCTCAACCGATACCGCAATCACGAGGTCGATTACGCATGGTTGCAGGGCTGGGCGGGCAAGCGCATCGAACAGCCCGCATTGTTCATCGGCGGCACGCGCGATCCCGCCACCTTCCTGTTCGGTGCGATCGAGGACCCGGTGGCTCTGGTGAAGATGTTTGCGCCGCGCGCCGAAGGGCATATTCTCGACGGCGTCGGGCACTGGACCCAGCAGGAGCGGCCCGATGCAGTCAATTCGATCCTGATTGACTGGCTAAAGCGCCTTTGACGCCCTATATGCCGCCCGATTCCATGACCCAGACAGTTCCCACACACCTCCCCGCGGAATGGCGCGATTTCTTTGCGCTGACCAAGCCGCGCGTGATGAGCTTGGTGATCTTCACCGGCCTGTGCGGCCTGCTCGCCGCGCCGGGCCATATCAATCCCGTCCTCGGCTTCAGCGCCATCCTGTGCATCGCGCTGGGCGCGGGCGGGGCGGCGGCGCTCAACCAGTGGTGGGAAGCCGATATCGATGCGGGGATGAAGCGCACGGCTGCACGCCCGCTTCCCGCGGGGCGGATGAACCGCACCGATGCGCGCGATTTCGGCGTGTTGATCTCGGCCACTTCGGTGATGATCATGGGGCTTGCGGTGAACTGGCTCGCGGCTGCGATCCTCGCGCTGTCGATCTTCTATTACGCGGTCATCTATACCATCTGGCTCAAGCCGCGCACGCCGCAGAACATCGTTATCGGCGGCGGGGCGGGGGCCTTTCCGCCGCTGATCGGATGGGTCGCGGTAACCGGCGAAATCACGCTGATGCCGGTGCTGCTGTTCGCGATCATCTTCATGTGGACCCCGCCGCATTTCTGGGCGCTCGCGCTGTTCGTGAAGACCGATTACGCCAATGTCGGCATTCCGATGATGCCGGTGGTCAAGGGCGAAACCTCGACCCGCCGCCAGATCCTGATCTATGCCGCGCTGCTCGTGCCGATCGCCGCCGCGCCGTGGTTCATCGGCGGGACGAGCTTCGTTTACGGTGTTGCTTCGCTTGCGCTATCGCTTGCTTTCCTTGCGCTTTCGGTCCCGGTCGCTTTCCGGCAGACTGGAGCCAACGACACGATGAAGCCCGAAAAGCGCCTGTTCGCTTTCAGCATCATCTACCTTTTCGCCCTGTTCGCCGCGCTGGTGGCGGACCGGGTGCTGGCTTATCAGGGATGGATCGCATGACCCCCGAAGAAGAAATCGAATTCAAGCGGCGGCAAAAGAGCCGCAACCTCGTGTTGGGCGGCATCCTGCTGTTCTTCGCCGTGCTGTTCTATGTGATTACCATCGCCCGGATGTGAGCCACGCCATGACCACCGCAACTCTCGAAACCCGCAAGAACCGCACCGCGCTGCTGGCTTTTGGCGGCGCTCTGGCGATGCTCGGTCTGGGCTATGCGGCGGTGCCGCTGTACCAGCTGTTCTGCCAGGTGACCGGTTTCGGCGGTACGACCCAGCGCGCCACCGAAAGCGAGGCGGACATCGCCCAGCGGCTTGGTGCAAGCGCAGGCGGCAAGACCATTTCGGTGCGCTTCGACGGGACCACGGCGGGCGACGTCCCGTGGAGCTTCCGCCCCGAGCAGGTGACCGATACCGTCACCATCGGGCAGCGCGACATGGCGATCTATCTGGCCAAGAACAATTCGAACCAGACGATCACCGGCACCGCCACCTTCAATGTCGAGCCCGAGCAGGCCGGGGCCTATTTCAACAAGATCCAGTGCTTCTGCTTCACCGAGCAGGTCCTGCAGCCGGGGCAGGAAGTGCGCATGCCGGTGCTCTATTATATCGATCCCAAGGCGCTCGACGATCCCAACATGGACGGGGTGGAGCAGATCACGCTCTCCTATACTTTCCACCGGGCGCTGGATTCTGCCGAGTAGCCCCTAGACCCGCGCGCGATGGCGCATTAAGGGCACCCGCAAAGCGAAACCCAGGACGCGAGTACAATGGCCGGTAACGTCAATCACGAATATCACATCCTCGAACCCGATATCTGGCCGCTGATCGGCTCGCTTTCGGCGCTCACCTTCACCAGCGGCATGGTCCTGTACATGCACGAAATGGGGAGCGCGCATCTCGTGCTCGGCCTCGGCATCGCCGGCCTGATCGCGACGTTCTATGCGTGGTTCTCGAACATCGTGAAGGAAGCCGAGCGCGGCGACCACACGCCGATCGTCCAGCTGCACATGCGCTACGGGATGATCCTGTTCATCGCGTCGGAAGTGATGTTCTTCGTGGGCTGGTTCTGGAGCTGGTTCGATTTTGCGCTGTTCCCAAGCGAACTGTCCGATGTGGTCGGCGGGGTCTTCCCGCCCGCGGCGATCGAGGCGGTCATCGACCCCTTCAGCCTTCCGCTGCTCAACACGCTGATCCTGCTGTGTTCGGGTACCACGGTGACCTGGGCACACCATTCGCTGATCCACGGCGACCGCGACGGGCTCAAGAAGGGGCTGTGGCTGACCATCATCCTCGGGGCGATCTTCACTGCCATCCAGGCGTATGAATATGCCCATGCGCCGTTCGCCTTCGGCGGGAACACCTACAGCTCGGCCTTCTACATGGCGACCGGCTTCCACGGCTTCCACGTGCTCGTGGGCACGATCTTCCTGATCGTCTGCCTGCGCCGCACCTATCTCGGCCACTTCACCCCGCGCCAGCACTTCGGCTTCGAAGCGGCAGCGTGGTACTGGCACTTCGTCGACGTGGTGTGGCTGTTCCTGTTCATCACCGTCTATGTCTGGGGTGGCTGGGGCGCCGCCGTCCACTGATGGCTGCCGACAGGCTCGAACAACGCGAAGGGCAGCCCGGCACCGCCGAGGCTGCCCTTCTCGGTTTATGCCCGCGAGTGGGCGCTGGGACGATGGCGCCTACAAGCGATGCGCGCGAGACAAAGAGTTGGAATCTGTAATGCGTTTTCCGATCGTTCCGACCGTCATAGTCGCTGCCGCGATCGCCACGATGGTCGCGCTGGGCGTCTGGCAGCTTGGCCGGATGAACGAGAAGGAAGCGCTGATCGCGCGCTACGAAACGGCGTTGGGAAATTCGGCCGATGTCGATTGGCCATCGCCAGGCGAGTACGAAGCCAGCCTGTTCCGGCACACCACGGTCGAGTGCAGCGACGTTCGCGCGATAGATAGCGTCGCGGGTCGCTCGCGCTTGAATGCGCCGGGATGGGCACACATCGCCCGCTGCGCGAACGAAGGCGAACGCGCGGTCGATATCGCGATCGGCTGGTCGCGCGAGCCGCAGCCACCCTCGTGGGATGGCGGCGTCGTCGGCGGATTGATCGCTCCCCAGGGCGACACGGTGAAGCTGGTCGCGGACGAGGGGCAGGGCGGTCTCGAAACGCTCGCCCGCCCCGATCCTGCCAATCTGCCCAACAATCACCTTGCCTATGCCGGGCAGTGGTTCTTTTTCGCGCTCACCGCGCTGGTGATCTACGTGCTCGCGCTGAGGGCACGTCTGCGCAAGTAGGGCTGACCTATTTGTAGAGCCCTTGGCGCAGGTTGATGCCGTGCTCTACCCACGCCTTGAGCGCGAGGATCACCCCGGTCCAGCCCTCGCAATTCATATAGGACCCGCGTAGCGCTTCGGCGGTCTCGTGCCAGCCTTCCTCGACGATCTCGACCAGCGTGCGGCCATCGTCCGTCGGCTTGAACAGCATGGTGACGGTGGTGCGATAGTCGCCATCTCGGCCCTTGGCGCCGATCTCGCCGCTCTCGGCTTCGTGCCCGGGCCATTCGAGCACGATCTTCTTGTTGGGGACGACTTCGATCACCTCGACCGGGAAGGCGCCGGGGAAATCATGGAAATCCCACATCACCGTGGCCCCGGTTTCGAGGCGTCCCCTGGCGCCGCCAGTGGTGAAATATTGCGATAGCTGCGCCGGATCCGCGACCGCTTCGAACACTTCCTCGACCGGCTTGGCGATGCGGCCGGAGACACGAAAATTGATTTCCATCGAGCTTCTCCCTTGAGTCGCGGTCCATTATGTTATAAAAAACTAACATGTCAAACGAGAACAGAACTCCCGACGACGATCTCGACCGCGTGTTCAAGGCGCTTGCCAACCGCATTCGCCGTGCGATCTGCGATGAGTTGAAGGTCCGTCCGCTCACCACCGGCCAGCTCGCCAGCTGCTTCTCCGAACTCGATCGCACCACCGTGATGATGCATTTACGGGTGCTGGAGGAGGCGGGGCTGGTGGTGCCCGTGCGCAAGGGGCGCGAGCGCTTCAACCATCTCGATGCCATGCCCATCCAGGTGCTGCACGCCCGCTGGATCGGCCCCCATGCCGAGCGCGCGGCGGAAGGCCTGCTGCAGCTGAAGTCGGCGCTCGAAGACAAAGCGGAAATCACGACTGGCGAATGACCGCTTGCTTGCCCGCCTTCGCATGCCCCGCTAACCGCCCAACCGATGAAATACGTTTCCACCCGCGGCAGCGCTCCGTCGCTCGATTTCGCCGGCGTCACGCTCGCCGGCCTGGCCAGCGATGGCGGGCTCTATGTCCCGGCACAGTGGCCGCAGTTCACGCAGGAAGAAATCGCCGCGATGCGCGGCCTGCCCTATGCCGAACTCGCCGCGCGCGTGATGCAGCCTTTTGTCGGCGATTGTCTGACGCCCGAACGGCTGCGCGAGCTTACTGCAAAGGCCTATGGCCGGTTTGCCCATGCGGCAGTGACCCCGCTAACCCAGCTCGACGAGCGACAATGGCTGCTTGAACTGTTTCACGGCCCCACGCTCGCCTTCAAGGACGTGGCGCTGCAATTGCTCGGCCTCTTGTTCGAGGAATTCCTTGCGCGGGACGGCGGCACGTTGACCATCGTCGGCGCCACCAGCGGCGATACGGGCAGCGCGGCGATCGATGCAGTGGCCGGGCTCGACCGGGTCGAGATATTCATGCTCCACCCCAAGGGGCGCGTCAGCGACGTCCAGCGCCGCCAGATGACCACCGTGCGTGCGCCCAACGTCCATAATATCGCGATCGACGGCAGCTTCGACGATGCGCAGGCGATGGTGAAGCGCATCTTCGCCGACAAGGACGTCACCGACAAGCACCGGATCGGCGCGGTCAATTCGATCAACTGGGCGCGGCTGATGGCGCAGGTGGTCTATTATTTCGCCGCCGCGCTGCAATTGGGCGGGCCCGAGCGCAAGGTGGCGTTCAGCGTCCCGACGGGCAATTTCGGCGATGTCTTCGCGGGCCATGTCGCGGCGCGAATGGGGCTGCCGATCAAGAGACTGCTCGTCGCCACCAACGTCAATGACATCCTCCACCGCGCGCTGAGCGCGGGCGATTATTCAACCGGCACTGTGACCCCGACCGCTGCGCCGAGCATGGATATCCAGGTCAGCTCCAATTTCGAACGGCTGCTGTTCGACGTCGGCGGACGCGACGGGGGAGCCATGGCCGAACAGATGCACGCGTTCGAGAAAGCACGCGCGATGCGTCTGACCAATGCGCAGCGCGAAGGCGCCGCCGCGCTGTTCACCAGCATGCGCGCGGACGAGGATGACATGGCGCGCGCGATGCGCTGGGCGAGCGAGGAATGCACCGAGATCGTCGACCCGCACACCGCGATCGGTCTCCACGCGGCGCGCCACGCCGAACTGGCTGGCGATACTCCCGTGGTGACGCTCGCCACCGCGCATCCGGCGAAGTTCCCCGACGCGGTCGAACGCGCCACCGGCAACCGGCCTGCGCTGCCGACGCGGGTCGGCGACCTGTTCGCACGCGAAGAAGCCTATATCGAATTGCCCGGCACCTATGAGGCGGTCCGCGACCATATCGTCGAGCACGCGGCCTGATGGCCGAACTGGTTCGCGATCCGGTGCTGATGGTGGGCGAGGGCTGGGACGCCTATCGCCTACTCGACAGCGGCCATGGACGCAAATTCGAGCAATACGGCGCCTATCGTTTCATTCGCCCCGAACCGCAGGCAATGTGGTCCCCGCGCCTGTCCGAATGGGATGCGCATGGCGAATTCGTCCCCGGCAGCGATGAAGATGGCGGCGGGCGCTGGCAGTTCGCACAGGACGTCCCGCAGGATGGCTGGACACTGGGCTGGGGCGACGAAGCGCGTTTCACGGCCCAATGCACGCCGTTCCGCCATCTCGGCTTCTTCCCCGACATGGCCCCGGTGTGGGAGTGGATGGGCCGGCAACTCGGCGATGCCCGCGATGCCGAGACGATGAACCTGTTCGGCTACACCGGTGTCGGAACGCAGGCGTTAAGCCGGTTCGGGCGCGTCACGCATGTCGATGCGAGCAAGAAGGCGGTGGCCCAGGCGCGCGAGAATGCCGCCATGGCGGGTCTGGATGATCGCCCGATTCGCTGGCTGGTCGAGGACGCGATGAAATATGCCGCGCGCGAGGTGCGGCGCGAACGGCGCTATGACGGGATCATCCTCGATCCGCCGAAGTTCGGGCGCGGTCCCGATGGCGAGGTGTGGCGGCTCGAGGACGGCCTGCCGGAGCTGGTTTCCGATTGCCGCCAGTTGCTCGATGGCGACAGCCGGTTCCTGTTTCTCACCGTCTACGCCGTACGCATGAGCAGCCTTGCGCTGGCGGGGCTGCTGCAAGAGTTGTTTACCGACCTGCCTGGCACGATAGAACATGGCGACCTCGCGGTGCAGGAACAGGACGATGGCCGGCTCCTTCCAACCGCGATCTTCGCGCGCTGGTCAAATCCGCGCTAGGACGCTGGCCATGGACGATTCGCTGATCCTCGAAGTGGCCGATTTCGAGCACGATGTGCTTACCGGCATCTATTCCGAAGAAACCGGCCGGCCGCAGCCGCTGCGGTTCACGATCCAGGCGCGGATGAAGCCGCTGCATCGCTACGAGCCCGATACCTCGCTCGAGCATTCGAAGAACTACATGGATCTGAAGTTCGCCGCTTCCGAGGCGCTGCCCGAAGGCGTGCATTTCAAGCTGATCGAGGCGGTCGCCGACCACGTCTGCGAAACGCTGTTCCTGCAGGATGCGCGCATCACCGCAGTGACGGTCAAAATCGTCAAGCTGGCGATTGCCGAGGCGGGCGAGAAGATCGGCATCACGCTTCACCGCGAGCGGCGTGAATGAAGCGCATCACGGTCGACGGGCTGCCCGACGACCCGCTGGCTGCGGCGGGAGTCTTCCACCAGCATTGGCTGGCGCATGTCGAGCAAATCCTGCGAACGGGCGAAGATGTGCTTCTGGCGCTGCCTGCCGCCGATCACACGCATCGCGAATGGCGGCTGGCGATTGCAGCCGGGCTCGCCCGAAAGCATACGCCGCGCCGGATCAACATCGTTGCAGGCGAGGGTCCGGCAGTCGACGCGACCGCCGCCTATCTTGCCGGAGCACCGGGGATTACCGGGCAGTATCTGGAGACCTGAGCCGTGAGCGTGCGCATTCTCTTCCTGGGTCCGTTGTCCGACCTCGCCGGTACGCAGGAGCGTGAGGTGGCCGCTCCACTCGATTGGGCAGGATTGCTTGCCGCAGCCGGTCCCGAGATCGCCGCGCAATTGGATGACGCGCGCGTGCATGTGGCATGCGGCGGCAAGGTGCTGGCCGACAAGACCGCGCTCGACGCGCGCGACGGGGATGAAGTCGCGCTGCTTCCCCCGGTGAGCGGTGGCTAGGCTTACGCTCGCAACCCCGCTCGACGTCCGGCTGCTCGACAAGGGGCTGTCGGTCGGCGAAGCGCTGGCGGCGTTCAATGCCGCGCATGAGCAGGCGGGCGGGATCGTTTCCTTCCTCGGCAAGGTCCGGCCCGATGGCGGTGTGAGGGCGCTCGAACTGACGCATTACGAACCGCTGACGCATTCGGGCATGGCGGCGCTGGCGCAATCGGCGCAGGCGCGCTTCGGTCTGGGCGGCGTGCTCGCCTGGCACCGGATCGGGGTGATGCGGCCGGGGGAGGCGATCGTGCTGGTCGCCGCTGCGGCGCGGCATCGACGGGATGCGTTCGAGGCGGCCGATTACCTGATGGACCATCTCAAATCCGCCGCCTGGTTCTGGAAACGCGAGAAGCGCGATGACGGCTGGCACTGGATCACTCCGCGCGAGCGCGATCACGCGGACCTTGCGCGGTGGAATTAATCGCCGGTTCTTGATCCAGATCAAAGACCGCACGCTTGGCTGGCGGCATCACGGCTCCAACAAAGGAGCACGTCATGTCCAAGCATCTGATCCGTGAACTCGTTGCCGAACAGGCCATCATCCGCGACGCACCCAAGGTTGCGCACGAGGCCGACCGCAGTTTCGAACTGCCCAAGGGGTTCTATGTCGGGACCGTCGCGCTCTATCTCGGCTTTCTGGCGATTACTGCGGTCGGCTTCGCGTCGCCGGGATTGATCATCCCGATGGCGATCTTCACGCTGTTCATCGTTGCAGGCTTCGGTCTCCCGGCGCTGTGGACGCGGATCGGGCCGGAGCATAGCGGCCGGAATATGAGCTGGGCGCAATTGTCGAGCCAGGGCATCGCCACGCATACGGGCCGGGTGACGGCGCGTGACGCGATGGCGCAGGTCCTGATCCTCCCGGCGCTGATCTTCTGCTGGGGCATAGTCACGGTAACGATCGCAGCGCTCGTCTGAGCGATCGAATACCGGGGAGAGGCGCGGGGCCGGGTGACCGGCTCCGCGTTGCTTGTGTGCGGGGACTAGCGGACCTGCGCGCGCAGCCGCGCCAGAACATCATCCTCTTCGGCCACCAGCGCGATCACCGTCATGCGTGCCGCGGCGATCGGTGTGGCATCCTCGGCCTGAACCGTGGCGGCGGTGTAGAGGATATCCAGATCGCCCAGCGCAATCGCAGCGATGCTGCGTGCCGAATCGAGATCCGCCAGCGCGACCTGCGCCGCTGCCCAACTGTCGCTGCCGATAGCGCTCCCCGATGCCGCCTGAACCCGGCGTTCGGCGGAGGGAACGGCGCCGGTAAAGTCGGCGTGCGCCTGCCGCGCCTGTTCGACCAGGGCGGAGAGCCGGGCATCGAGCCCGCCGGCCAATTCGACCGGGACTTGCGGTACATCGAGACGCGGGCTGGGGACAGGTTCGAAGGTGCCTTCTGCCCGTTCGACATCGCGCACGGCGAGCGAGGGATAACCATCACCCGAGCCGGCGGCACAGCCCGCCAGCAGGAATACGGTGAGCGGAAGGACGAGATGCTTGCGGTCGATCATCGCCGTCTCCATATCACGCGGGCCGCAGCGCGCCAGCGAGGATGCAAATTTCCTCGCACCGGGCGTTGACTTGCGGCCACCCATCGCTTAACGGCACGCTTCTTTCCGGGGCTGGCTCTGACAGCCTGACGGGTGCGCCGTGCAATCGCAAGATCACGGCACAGCAATTTGAACGAGAGATAACCACCATGTTCGCAGTAGTGCGCACGGGCGGCAAACAATACCGGGTTGCCGCCGGAGACAAGATCGCGGTTGAGAAGCTGGCTGGCGAAGCCGGCGACACCATCACGCTGGGCGATATCCTGCTTGCAGGCGAAGGCGATACGCTTTCGGATGCCGGCAAGGTGACCGTTTCGGCGGAGATCATTGCGCAGGCCAAGAGCGAGAAGGTGATCGTCTTCAAGAAGCGTCGCCGTCACAACTATCGCCGCAAGAACGGTCATCGCCAGCAGATGACGCTGCTGCGCATCACCGATGTCGGCACCGGCTCGGCCAAGAAGGCAGCTCCGAAGAAGGAAGCGGCCAAGCAGGACGACGCTGCAGACCAGCAGGCTGCTCCGAAGAAGGAAGCCGCCGAGAAGAAGGCTCCGGCCAAGAAGGCAGCGCCTGCGAAGGCCGCCGCCAAAAAGACCGCAGACAAGAAGTAAGGAGCACGGACGATGGCACATAAGAAAGCAGGCGGTTCGTCGCGTAACGGTCGCGATTCGGCCGGTCGTCGCCTCGGTGTGAAGAAGTTCGGCAGCGAGAACGTCGTCGCCGGCAACATCATCGTGCGCCAGCGCGGCACGCGCGTCTATCCGGGCGCCAATGTCGGCATGGGCAAGGACCACACCCTGTTCGCGCTTACCGACGGTATTGTGCGATTCCACAAGGGCAAACTCGACCGCAAATTCGTCTCGGTCGAAATGATGGCCGAAGCCGCCGAATAACAGGACGCTCCGATAACGGGATCGTCCAGACAGGACGGTCCCAGCCGGGTCCATGATCCGGCAACCGAAGAGGGAGATGGGGCCGACCCGTCTCCCTCTTGTCGTTTCTCCCTCTTCAATTTCGCGGCGAAACTTTCTTTCGCCATCACGCAATTGTCACGCGTCCGGCCTAGGAGCCCGGAGCGTGGACCACAGGGGAGATAACCGATGTTCCATGTAACCGAGAGGCTGCTGTTGCGGCCTGCCTGGCCCGAAGATGCCGATGCGCTGTTTGGCGGGATCGCCGACGAAGCGATCGTCCGCAATCTTGCGCGCGCGCCGTGGCCCTATCTTCCCGAACATGCGCGTGAATTCGTCACTCTCGAAACCGATCCGCGGATGCCCGCCTTCCTGATGACGCTTCCCGGTAGCAAGGGCTCGCGGGTCATCGGAGCGGTCGGCTTGGGCGAGCATGAAGACGGGGTGGAACTCGGCTACTGGATCGCACGGCCTTTCTGGGGGCGGGGATATGCCACCGAGGCGGCACGCGGCGTGCTCGAGATCGCGCGGTTGCTCGGCCATCGCAAAATCACCGCCGGGCACTTCCTCGACAATCCGGCATCGGGGCGTGTGCTGCGCAAGCTCGGCTTCGTGCCCACGGGGCGGGCGGTGCCGCGGTTCAGCAAGGGACGCGGCGAGGAGGCGTCCTGTGCGCTCTATCGCCTGTGCCTCGACGAATGCGAGAGGGTCGCGCCGATCGCGGCGTGACAAAGAAAAAGGCCCCGCGATCGTTCGCGGGGCCTGCTTGTTTCCAGCCCGTCCCGATTGGCTGCCTGCGCCTATTCGGCGGGCATCAGGGCGTCTTCGAAATCGCCTTCGTACAGCTTGATCAGCGCGCGGTCGTCATGGTCCCACGGGTGGAAGCCCGGCTTGAAATAAGCGAGCCATGCGGGGAAGATGCGGCGTACGATGCCGGGGGTGACGGTGAGGTATTTGAACAGGCCCCACTTCGCCTTCCAGCCGGTGATGCCGTCCTGTTCGAGCAGGGCGAGCGAATCGGTCCAGCGGTTCTTGAAGAAACGCGCAGTGACGGTGAGCATGACGAGGCTGCGGACCTGCCAGCGCTTGCTTGGTTTCCAGTCCCTGGTCGCGTGGTTCCAGGTGTCGAAGGCAACGCCCTTGTGCTCGATTTCCTCCGCCGAATGCCAACGCCACATGTCGCGGACTTCGGGGTCGGCATCCTTGAAGTGCGCCGGATTCGCGAGGAATTCGGCTGCCATCATGGCGGTGTAATGCTCGAGCGCCATGGTCACCGCGAGATTGGCGATGGCCGGGCGATCCTTGGTCAGCGCCAGCAGTTCGGCCACGCGGGCGTCGATCGCCTTGATGTCATAGCCGGCATCTTCGGCGAGCCGGTTGAAGGCGATATGCTCGCGCGTGTGGTTGATTTCCTGCTTCACGAAAGCGCGGATCTCGGCATCGAGCTTGGGCGGTGCGCCTTCGCGATGGGCCTTGACCGCTTCGATGAAGAACGCCTCGCCGCGCGGGAAAGTGGCCGATAGCGCATTGTGCCAGGCGGTGCCGAACGGTTCGCCCGCCCACCAGCGCCGCGGATTGGTGCCGCGGTTGAAGCGCTCGTCGCGCACGGTGATGGTGAGATCGGCCGGGGTCGGCGCGGTTGCACGGTAGTCTGAATCGATCGAAACGGGCGCGTTCATGGGTAGCTCCGCGAGATTTAACTGACATTGATGTAAGTAACGCTTACTTACAGGACTGTCAATAACGGGGTCTAGCTGCTTCCCACGGCCCGATCGATGGGTTAACGCAGGCGGTATATGGCGACACGCAAAAGACTTAGCCCCGAGGAATCGCGCCTCGCCGCGCTCGAGGCAGCCCGCCTGCTGTTGATCGAAACCGGCCCGCAATCGGTCACCCTAAAGGCGGTCGGGGCGCGGATCGGGCGTACTCATGCCAATCTGCTGCATCATTTTGGTTCGGCCGCGGGGCTGCAGAAGGCGCTTGCCGGACATCTGGCGGGGACGGTCTGCAACACGATCATCGATGCGGTCCGCGCCAGCCGCGCCGGGCTGGGCAGCCCGCGCGAAGTGGTCGACCTCGCTTTCGACGCCTTCGACAAGGAAGGCGCGGGCGCGCTGGCCAGCTGGATGATCCTCACCGGCAATGAAGACGCGCTGACGCCGATCGTCGAGACCATCCATCAACTGGTCGACGAAATCGCCCCCGAAGAGGCGGGACATGGCGCTGGCCCGCTGCAAGTGCATGAGGAAACGCTCGCGCTGGTCCTTATGGCGATGGGCGATGCCTTGATCGGGACGGCGTTGTCGCGGTCGCTGGGCCTGCCGGAGACCGCTGCGCGCGACCGCGCCGAGCGTATGCTTACCCGTTCGATTGATCCGACGGTTCCGCAGGGCTAAGCGCACCCCGCATCCAGTCGGGTGCGATTTCAGGATTGATGTCGGCCACCCGCAGGTGGTCCACTGCCAGGCCAAGGTCGGGATATTCCGCCTTGCGGCGTTTCTCCTCCGACTGTTCGAGCGGAACTACGACCAGCCGCCGGTTGACTTTGCTGCGCCAGTTCATCCGCGCGGTGTTTTCCTGCCCGACATAGCACCCCTTGCCAAAGCTGACCCCGTGGAGTTCGACCGCATTGGTTTCAAGCCACAGGATATCGCCCAGCTCCGCGCGGCCTTCGGGAACGCCAAGCGCAAGGCGATGCGCCTGCCACGCCGTGTCTGCCGCTTCATCGCTCTCGCTCGCGGGAGCGAGCCAGCGCTGGCCCAGCGCGCCCAGCCGCGGATCGGCCGCGCCGCCATCGCCCATCTCGCGCTGCCAGTGCACTGCGACTTCGGGATCGACCGCGATCTCGATCTTCCGGCGCAAACGATAGAGCGACAGCCGCTTGGCGAGATCGTCCGCCGCATCGGCCTCGCAATCGAGCAGCAACTCGCCCTGGGCGCCCGGCCAGACGATGAAATCGAACAGCATCTTGCCCTGCGGCGTCAGCAGCCCCGCATAGGCGGGGAGCGTGCCAGCAACGTCATTGGTGACGAGCCCCTGAAGGAAGCCGGCAAGGTCTTCCTCCGGGTCCTCGGTCGTCAGGCGGATTACGGCGCGGTCGAACAGGCGGGTAGCAGTCATGGGTGACAGATAGGCCGCCCGACGCCATAGGCAACCACATGGTCGAATCGTTGACAATCCGCCGCCCCGACGACTGGCATCTACATTTCCGCGATGGTGACACCATGCGCGCCGTGGTCCCGCAGACCGCGCGCCAGTTCGCCCGCGCCATTGTCATGCCCAATCTGGCGCCGCCGGTGACCACCACCGCGCTCGCCGCGGCCTATCGCGACCGGATCCTAGCCGCAGTGCCCGCGGGCCTGGATTTCACTCCGCTGATGACCGCTTACCTGACCGATGAAAGCGATGCGGACGATCTCGCCGCAGGCCATGCCAACGGCGTGCTGACCGCGGCCAAGCTCTATCCCGCCGGTGCCACCACCAATTCCGCGCACGGCGTTACCGACGTCGCCAACATCATGGGCGTGCTCGAACGCATGGCCGATATCGGCATGCCGCTATGCGTCCACGGCGAAGTGACCACGCCCGATATCGACATCTTCGACCGCGAGGCAGTGTTCATCGACCGCGTGCTGCAGCCGCTGGTCGATCGGCTGCCTACGCTGCGCGTGATCTTCGAGCATATCACCACCATGCAGGCGGTCGGCTTCGTGGAAAGCGCGGGTCCCAATGTCGCGGCGACGATCACCCCGCAGCACCTGCAGATCAACCGCAACGACATCCTCGTCGGCGGTATTCGGCCGCATCTCTATTGCCTCCCGGTGGCCAAGCGCGAACAGCACCGGCTGGCGCTGCGCGGCGCGGCGACCAGCGGGTCGGCCAAGTATTTCCTCGGCACCGACAGCGCGCCGCACCACCGGCATACCAAGGAAACCGCCTGCGGCTGCGCGGGTATTTTCAACGCGCCCTTCGCGCTCGAAAGCTATGTCCAGGTGTTCGAGGATGAAGGCGCGCTCGAGCATTTCGAAGCCTTCGCCAGCCTCAACGGTCCCGCCTTCTACGGTCTCGCGCCCAATGAAGAGCGGATCACGCTGGAAAAGGTGCCGGTCGAAGTGCCGGCGGAAGTCGATGGCGGTGAGGCCCGGATCGTGCCGTTCCATGCGGGCGAAACACTCGACTGGCGCCTGCAAGCCTGATCGGCGCTGACCTAGCTGGCGGCCTTGATCCTGCTCTGGCTGCGTGACCGTTTGACCATGTCCCACATGAAGATCACCGCGGCTGCCCAGATGCAGGCGAAACACGCGGCCTGCGCGGGCTTCAGCTCCTCGCCGAACACGGTCAGGCCGAGAATGAAGACAATGCTGGGCGCGAGGAACTGGATGAAGCCGAGCGTCGAATAGGGCAGCTTGCGCGCGGCGATGGCGAACAGCAGCAGCGGGAAGGCGGTCAGCAGGCCGCCCGCCATGATCGACAGGCTCAGCTCGGTCGACACGGCGAAGGACGAGCCCTGCGTCTGCGCGAAATACCATGCCACACCAAGCGAAGGCAGCAGCAACAGCGTCGATTCGATGGTCAGGCCGGGCACGGCGCCCACATCCAGCTGCTTGCGGATAAGGCCGTATGTGCCGAAGCTCAGCGCCAGCGTCAGGCTGATCCATAAGGTCGTCAGCGCGCCGGCTGCGAGCAATGATACGCCGATGGCAGCGAGGCCGACCGCTACCCATTGCGCGCGGGTCAGTTTCTCGCCCAGCAGCAACGTGCCGAGCAGTACATTGACCAGCGGGTTGATGTAATAGCCCAGGCTGGCGGCATAGACCTGCCCGTTCTGGATCGCCCAGACATAGACCACCCAGTTGATCGCGATCAGCGTTGCGCTCGCGGCGAGCCAGGCGACCGTGCGTCGATTGCGAAGCGCGGCGCGCAAATCGGGCCATTGCTTGCGGGCCAGCACGATCAGCAGGCACAGCGGCAGCGTCCAGATGATCCGCCAGCCGACGAATTCGAAGGCCGGGACGCTGCGGACGAGTATCAGATAGAGCGGCAGGAAGCCCCAGATGACATAGGCGCCAAAGGCCGCGGCGAGGCCCGTCCGGTCGTGCTGGGGTGGGGCGCTCGCATCCATTCCCCGCGCGCTAGGCGGGTGCGCTGGCGCCCGCAAGCGGCAATTCGTCGGCGCCCAAACCTCGCTTCGTCGAATTTCGCGAAAGCTGACGGCGGCGTTGCAAACGGTTCAGGTTGGAGTGCCTAAAGCTTAACGGCATCGCAGGGGTGCCCCTCTCGGCTCCCGCTCAGGAAAGGACCTATCATGCTCAAATCGTTTCGGAACGCCTCGATGGCGATCGCCGCAGCGGGTCTGGCATTCGCCGTGCCGGCCAGCGCTGCCCCTGCCACGCACATAGCCCCCGGCGCGCACGCTGCGGTCATCGGGGACATGAGTTTCGAACACAAGCGACAGCGCTCGCACGGCCATGATCGCAACCGCAACAACGATTATCGCGGCGCGCAGTCCCGCCCCTATTACATGGGCTACGACCGCCAATACGGTCAGCCGGTCCGCGCCAATACCCGCGTCTGGCGTGGAAATGACGGGCGCTACTACTGCAAGCGCGACAATGGCACGACCGGGCTGCTGGTCGGAGCCGGGGTCGGCGCGCTGCTCGGCCATGAAGTGGCGGGCAGCGGCGGCGACCGCACGCTGGGCGCCATCCTCGGCGGCGCAGCCGGGGCCTTGCTCGGCCGTTCGATCGACCGCTCAAGCACACGCTGCGGATAATCAGCTTTACCAGTTCCGGCCGTGCCCACCCACGGCCGGATACCACGGTTCCACCGAGCCGTGAGGGCGTCGTCCGATCTCCCACAGAGGAGGCGGGCGGCGCCCTTTAACCTTTGCATGCGCGCATGTCCCGCTATGGTGCAACGGTGTTCGCCGGGCTGGCACAGTTTGGCGGTCCGGTCTTATGCCGTTCGTGTTCCCAAGCTGAAGGTCTACCGATGAAACGTCGCCTGCTCGCCTCCCTTGTTCCCGTCGTCCTGCTCGCAAGCTGCGGCGACAAGACCGAGGACGAGGCGGCAGGCGACGCCATGGACCCGGCCAGCGAACAGGCTCTCAACGACGAGTTGATGACCGATCCGGACCTTGCCGGCCGCAACGAGGCGAATGCCGCGCTGTCGGGAACGGGTAATCCCGCGATCCCCAATATCGACAAATCGCCGCGCGCCATCGAGGCTGCGCGCAGCCGTGCCGCCGAACTGGTCGGTGGGCGCAGCGCGCTGATCGCGGTTCCCGCTGCACGGGCACTGGCTGAAGACGCAAAACCGAGCCAGGCGATGGTCGCTGCAGCCCGCGCCGCGGTTGCCCCCGGGGGCGAGAATTGCGGCGAGAAGGTCGAATACACCTCGGCCTGGGCGGCAAAACTGCCTGCCGCTTTCCCCGTCTATCCGCGTGGCAATACGCAGGAAGCAGCCGGGACCGACGAAGGTGATTGTGCGCTCCGCGTGGTCACCTTCCTCACGCCGGTTGCGCTTGAGGATGTGCTGTCGTTCTATCACACCCGCGCCAAGGCGTCGGGCTACAGCGCCGAGCATGTCGTCAGCGCGGGCGACAACGTGCTGAGCGGGACCAAGGGCAAGTCGGCCTATGTCGTCTACGGTCGGCGGCTGCCGCAGGGCGTGACCGAGATCGACCTCGTCACCACCGACTGAGGAGCGGTCTAGCTTCCCTTGATGCCCACGCCGATACTGGCGCGCGGCTGTTCCATCTCATTGCTGGCAACCGGATAGGCGCAATAGTCCGCGGCATAGAAGGCCGCCGGACGATGGTTGCCCGACAGGCCGACGCCGCCGAAGGGGGCGGACGAGGACGCGCCGTTGGTCGGGCGGTTCCAGTTGACGATGCCGGCGCGGATCTCGTTCCAGAACATTTCGAAATCCTGCGGCTTGCCGCCGATGAGCGAGGCCGAGAGGCCATAGCGCGTGGCATTCGCCTCGTAGATTGCCGCGTCGAAATCGGCCACACGGACGACCTGCAGCAGCGGGCCGAACAGCTCGATGTCGGGCCGTTCATGGATGTCGGTCGCGTCGAGGATCGCGGGCGACAGGAACGGCAGGTTCTCGTCGCGCCGCTTCATATGCATAATCGGCGAACCGCCGCGGCTCATCAGCGCGACGAAGCTTTCCGACAGCAGGTCGGCGGTGCTGTTGTCGATCACGCAGCCCATGAAGGGTTGCGGATCGGCGAAGGGTTCGTCGACGATCAGCTTTTCGGTCAGCGCCTTCACCGCGGGGACGATCTGGTCGAACACCGAATCGACCACGATCAGCCGCCGCGCGGCGGTGCAGCGCTGGCCGGCGGTGGTGAAGGCCGACTGGACGATCGTTGCCGCAGCATCCTCGATCTTGGGCGTGTCGAGCATGACGATGGGGTTGTTGCCGCCCATTTCCAGCGCGACGATCTTGCCCGGGTCGGAGGCGAGCTTGCGGTTGATCGCGATGCCTGCGCGCGCCGAGCCGGTGAACAGGACGCCGTCGACCATCCAGTGTTCGACCAGCGCCTGCCCGACCTCGACCCCGCCGTGGATGCACTGGATCACGCCCTCGGGGAGCTTGGCCTCGTGGAAACAGCGGGTGAGGAATTCGCCCACTGCCGGGGTCTTCTCGCTCGGCTTGAAGATCACGACATTGCCCGCGATCAGCGCGGGGATGATGTGGCCGTTCGGCAGATGGGCGGGGAAGTTGTAGGGGCCCAGCACCGCCATCACGCCATGCGGCTTGTGGCGCAGCGCGGCAGTGCCCTGAAGCGCGCTGTTGAGCTTCTTCTGACCAGTCCGTTCGGCATAGGCGGTGACCGAGATTTCGACCTTGCCGATCACGGCTTCGACTTCGGTCCGCGCTTCCCACAGCGGCTTGCCGGTTTCGCGCGCGATCAGTTCGGCGAAGGGTTCGGCATGCTTGCGCACTTCATTGGCGAAGCGGCGCATGAATTCGATCCGGCGGGCCAGCGGCTCGCGCGCCCAGTCGCGCATTGCCTTGCGCGCGCGCTCGATTGTAGCATCGACATTGCCCGACTTGCCACGCCAGATTTCCTTGCCGGTCGCCGGTTCGGTTGAGACCAGATCGGTTGCCATTACGGTATGATATTCCTGTTTGCGCCTCGAAGTGCGTCTTAAGTGGGGGGTCCGGCGCGCAACGTCAATTCAAGTCGTGGCTGTGTCCCACACATGGCCGGCGGGCAGCGGGGGTGCGCCATGCGCCGCGCCCATGTCGCGCAGGGCGGCAACCTTGTCGCTCAGCGGCTGCCAATCGTCGGCTTCGGCAATGGCCGCCCAGATCGCCTCGACCTCGTCGATCAGCATGGACTGCGGGCCCGCCCCGTCCCAATACGGATGTTCGCTGGCGAGCGGTTCGTAACCTGCAAGCGCATCCGCCAGATCGCCTTCGGCGGCGCGCCCGGCGCGGTGGGTGAAAAAGAATCGGTCGGGCGCCACGCCGGTTTCGCTCAACGCCTTCTCGCTCGCCGCCACCACTGCGGCATCGCCCTCGGGCCCGCGGCTGGCAACGCCCAGCCGCCAGCACCAGCGCCGACCGATCGCTTCCATGTAGAGCGGCCCGAAGCGCTCCATCGCGGCAATCAGCGGCGGCGCATCGGCCAGCAGCCGCAGCGCAATCGCGAACTGGCCGCAATTCCAGTGCAGCGCCTCGGGCTGGCGCCCGAAGGCGTAAAGCCCCTGATGGTCGAAATAGGCGGCGGTGAAGCCCGGATCCCATTGGGGCAGGAAACGCCACGGACCGTAGTCGAAGCTTTCGCCCGAAATGTTCATATTGTCGGTGTTGAGCACGCCGTGGACGAAGCCCGCGACCATCCAGCTGGCTGCCAGATCCGCCATCCGCTCGACCACCAGATGCATCAGCCGCACTGCGGGGTCGTCGCGCCCCGGCGCATCCTCGGGCGGGGGCGGGCCGGGAAACTGTTCGAGGCAGTAATCGACCAACTGCGCCATATGCGCGCGCTCTTCGAGCGCCAGCAGCCGCTGGAACGTGCCGATGCGGATATGGCCGTGGCTCAGCCGGGTCATGACCGCCGAGCGCGTCGGCGAAGGTTCGTCGCCGCGGGTCAGCTCCTCCCCCGTCTCGATCACGCTGAAGGTCTTCGACGTATAGACCCCCAGCGCTTCGAGCATTTCGGTCGCAAGGATTTCGCGCACCGCACCCTTGAGCGTCAGTCGTCCGTCGCCTCTCCGGCTCCACGGCGTCGGGCCCGATCCCTTGGTGCCGAGGTCGAGCAGGCGATCCGCGCCGTCGCGCAGCTGCGCAAACAGGAACCCGCGGCCATCGCCGATCTCGGGATTGTACACGCGGAACTGGTGCCCGTGATAGCGCAGCGCCAGCGGGCGGGGCAGATTGCCGGGCAACGGCTCGAACCGCCCGAAATGCTTGACCCAGTCCGCGTCCGACAATTGCGCCAGGCCGATACCGGCCGCATGGCGATCGTTGCGAAAGCGCAGGATGGTTTCGGGAAAGGCCGCCGGTGCGACCTCATCACCGATCCATTCAGCCATGGTTTCGATCGGCGTATCGGCGCGATAGCTCGCGTCCGCTGCGACATTGCTCGGGACAGGTTGCGGTTCGGCGCGCATACGGCGATAGTGGGCGGCGAAACAGCCCGATACAAGGGCAGGATTGCCAAGCGACTAAGGTTTTCGCCGCCAGACATGGATACCAGCTTCACCGACCGTCACTGGCACAGCGCCGACGGTCTCACTCTGCATTGCCGCGAATACGGCACGGCCAGCGATCGCCCACCGGTGATTTGCCTGCACGGCCTGACGCGTAATGCGCGCGATTTCGAAGCGCTTGCCCCGCATATCGCCGTGCAGGGCTGGCGGGTGCTGGTCCCCTCGATGCGCGGCCGCGGCGACAGCGATTATGCCGAGGTTTCGGATAGCTATGCGCTGCCGACCTATGTCGCGGACCTGCTGGCGCTGCTGGAGCAGGAAGGCATCACGCAATTTGTGTCGATCGGGACGTCGATGGGCGGGCTGATGACGATGCTGCTGGCGCAGGCGCAGCCCGAACGGATCGCCGCGGCGGTGCTCAACGATGTCGGGCCGGTGCTCGAAACCGCGGGTCTCGATACGATCAAGACCTATGTCGGGCAGGGCCGCAGCTTTCCCACCTGGATGCACGCGGCGCGCGCGCTCGAGGAAGTGCATGGCACATCCTTCCCCGCTTTCGATCTCCACGCGTGGATTGCCATGGCCAAGCGCACGATGACGCTGTCGAGCAGCGGGCGGATCGTGTTCGACTACGACATGAAGCTGGCCGAACCGATCCTCGCCACGCCCGAGGCGGCGGCGCCGGTCGATCTATGGCCCGCGTTCCACGCGCTCAAGGGCAAGCCGCTGCTGCTGCTGCGTGGTGAACTGTCCACGCTGCTGTCCGCGCGCAGCTTCGCCGATATGCAAAAGGTTGCGACCGAGGCGGACAGCGCGGTGATCCCCCATGTCGGGCATGCGCCGACGCTCGATGAGCCCGAGGCCCGCGCCGCGATCGACGCCTTGCTGGCACGTGTCGCATGAACACGCCGCGCGGCGGGGCGGTCCCGCATATCCTCCACCTGCATTCGACCTTCGCCCCCGGGGGCAAGGAATTGCGCACGGTCCAGCTGATCAACGCCTTCGGCAAGAAGGCGCGGCATACGATCGTCTCGGCGGAACCCGAGCGCTTGGGCGCGGCCGAACGGATTGCCCGGACCATCGACGTCCGCCTGCAGCCCGAGTTCCCCAGCCTCAAGGGGCGGCCCACACCGGGACGATTGCAGAAGCTGGCCAAGGCGATGCGCGGCTTCGATCTCGTCTGCACCTACAATTGGGGCGCGATGGATGCGGTGATGGCGCATACGCTGTTCAAGGACCTGCACAATCTGCCGCCGCTGATCCATCACGAGGATGGCTTCGACGAAAGCGAGCTGAAGAAGCTCAAGACCAGCCGCACCTGGTATCGCCGCATTGCACTGGGCAAGAGCGCCGGGCTGGTCGTGCCGTCCGAACGGCTCGAGGAGATCGCCCTGGTCGATTGGCAGCAGCCGCTGGGCCGGGTGCGCCGCATTCCCAACGGGATCGATACCAAGGCCTTCGCCATGCGCCCCAAGAAGGATGCGCTGCGGCTGATCAAGCGACCGGGCGAATATTGGCTCGGCACATTGGCGGGGCTCCGCACGATCAAGAACCTGCCGCGGCTGGTCCGGGCATTCACCGACCTGCCCGAGAACTGGCAATTGGTGATCCTGGGCGAAGGCGAGGCGCGCGATGCCATCCTTGCCGAGGCCGACCGCCTGCAGATCAACCACCGGGTCCATTTGCCCGGCGCGGTCGCCGCGCCGGAACGGGTCGTCGGCCTGTTCGATATCTTCGCGCTGTCGAGCGATTCCGAACAATTCCCGCTGTCGGTCGTGGAAGCGATGGCGGCGGGCCTGCCGGTCGTCGCCCCGGCGGTCGGCGATATCGCGGGGATGGTGTCGCAGCCCAATGCGGAGTTCATCGCCCCGCCGGGTGACGAGGAAGAACTGCGGATGGCGCTGGTCCAGCTCGCCGTGTCGAAGGAACTGCGCAAGGAGGTCGGCGAGGCCAACCGCGCGAAGGCGGTTGCCGAATTCGACGCGGCGAAGATGATCGCGACCTATCGCCGCCTCTATTCGAGTGCGATGAAAATTGACCTCTAAGCCGTTTCAGCCAGCGTTCACGCGAGCGGGGACAGGCGGTCGCGACCATTGCCCTTGTCCGCACCGGGCCTTAAAGAGCCGCCCAAACCGATATCTATCCAGATGGAGCCCGCCCCTGTGGCCCTGACACCGAAGAACGAACTGTCCCGCGAAGAGAAGCGCGCCAAGCAGGAAAATGCCCAGCAGGAAGCGCTGCTGCGCGAAGTCGATGAAGCCGTGCGGCAGAGCGATGCCGAGCAGTTTCTCGATCGCTGGGGCAAGCCGCTGTTCGGCCTGCTGATCGCGGGGCTCGTGGCCTTCGGCGGCTATCTTTATTGGGACAGCCGCCAGGAAGCTGCGATGGAACGCGATTCCGAGGCGCTGGTGGGCGCGCTCGACCAGATCCAGTCGGGCAATATCGACAGCGGGTACGACCGGCTGGAAGAGCTTGCGGGCCGCGAGGGCGGCGGCGCGGCGGTCGCTGCGGCGATGATGCGCGCCGGCATTGCCGAACAGCGCGGCGATAGTGAAGAAGCCTCGACGATCTTCAAACGCGTTGCGGACAACGCCAGCGCGGCGCCCGCGATGCGCGACCTTGCCCGCCTGCGCGATGTGGCGCTCAATTACGACAGCATGGAGAGCGCCGATATCATCGCCACGCTCAAGCCTCTGGCGGTACCGGGAAAACCCTATTTCGCCAGCGCGGGCGAGTTCGTGGCGCATGCCTATCTCGACCAGGGCAAGCGCGCCGAGGCCGGGGCCATGTTCGCCCAGATCGCCAAGGATGAGAATAGCCCGGAATCGGTCCGCTCGCGTGCGCGGCAGATGGCGGGTGTGCTCGGTGTCGATGCAATCGAGGATGTCGATGCGGTGCTCGAGGAGCAAGGGGTCCAGCGTGACGAAGCCGCGAGCGAAAACGCCGCGGCCGCAACCGAATAGGCCCCTGCGGCCCGCCAAGAGATACGGAACGAGGATACAGATGAAGCGCAAGAACCTATCGCGTACGGCATTCGTTGCGGCACTGGCCATCGGGCTGGGCGGCTGCAGCGGCGGCCTCTTCGGCGGCGGCGGAGACAAGAAGGTCACTCCGACGCTGGGCGATCGCCAGCCGATCCTCTCGCGTATCGAAACCGGGGCACAGGTCGATCCGGCGCTGGCCGGCGTGTCGGTGGTCCTGCCCCCGGCGCAGGTCAACGATGCCTGGGCGCAGGCGGGGGGCAATGCGGGCAAGTCCTATGGCCATCTGGCGCTGTCGGGTTCGCCCACCAAGGCCTTCACCGTCTCGATCGAAGGCGCCAGCCAGCGCCGCCGCTTCGGTGCCTCGCCGGTCATCGGCCAGGGCATGCTCTTCGCGGTCGGCAGCGACGGCATCCTGACGGCCTTCGATGCCCAGTCGGGCGCGCAGCGGTGGAGCTACAATCCGGATCTCGCGAGCGATCTCAAATCCTCGGCCTTCGGCGGCGGCGCCAGCTATGACGATGGCAAGGTCTATATGACCGATGGCGCGGGCGACGTGGTCGCGCTGACCGCTGCCAGCGGATCGGTACTGTGGAAGGTCAAGCCTTCGGGCCCGCTGCGCGGGGCACCGACGATTGCCTTCGGTTCGGTCTTCGTGATGACGCAGGACAACCAGATCTTCGCGCTCGATGCCGCCGACGGTTCGGTCCGGTGGCAGGAATCGGGTTCGTCGACGCAGGCGGGCGTGTTCGGGGTCGCGGCTCCGGCAGCCGCGCAGGGCACGGTCATCGCCGGCTACAGCTCGGGTGAACTGATCGCGCATCGCTATGAAAACGGGCGGACATTGTGGGCCGACGCTTTGGCGCGGACCTCGATCTCGACGCAGGTCGGCTCGCTTACCGATATCGATGCCGACCCGATCATCGACAATGGCCGCGTCTATGCGCTGGGACAGGGTGGCCGCATGGCCGCTTATGAACTCGTCACCGGCCAGCGGATCTGGGAACTCAACCTTGCGGGGATTTCGACCCCGGCAATCGCGGGCGAATGGATCTTCACGCTGACCGACGATGCCCGCCTGCTCGCCATCGCGCGCGCCACGGGCAAGGTGCGCTGGCTGACGCAGCTGCCGCGCTGGCGCGACGAGGAGGACAAGAAGGGTCCGATCTTCTGGTCGGGACCGGTGCTCGCCGGAGGCAATTTGTGGGCGGTGAATTCGGAAGGCGAAGTCTACCGCATCAGTTCGGGCGAGGGTTCGGCCAGCCTGTTCACCGATCTCGACCAGCCGGTGTCGCTGGCGCCGGTGGTGGCCAACAACACGCTCTATATCCTCGACGACAGCGGCAGGATTACCGCTTTCCGGTGATTTGCGTGCTAGCGTGACCGCCGTGTTAACCAAATCGGGCTAACAAGGTGCGGTCATGAACACGGCGGAACAAGCACCCCTCGCGCGGCCAGAGAGCGATGTCTCCGCGGCCGTGGGGCTGGTGGGTCTGGCCGGGCTGTTTGCCTGGGTGGCGTTCGCGCGTGCCTTTCCCGCCCTTGCCGAAACCTTCGACTGGGCAGTCCCGCTCGATACGCTGGGCGGGCGCAATTCCGCGCTGGTGGGCCTGCTCGCCGCGGCGATCCCGATGGCGGCATGGTCGATCCTGGTCGACAAGGTGCATCTGCGCGCCTCGACCGGGCTCGATTGGTCCCTGATGCGTAGCCGCAAACCCGATCACGGTGTCACGCTGGTCAAGCTGGTCGGCCTGTGGGCGACCTGGGCGATCATTGCGGGGCTTTACTGCCTGTGTCGCTGGTATTGGGAAGGGCAATATGTCTTCGCGATACAGGTGCTCGCCTATGCCGCGCTGCCGCTGGTGGTGCTCTCGGTGCCCTATGTCCTGTGGATCGACCGCGCGCTGGTGAACCGGCGCGATGCCGCGTGGCATTTCGGCGCGCTGTTGCTGATGCGCCCGGGCTGGGGCATGGGCCAGATCGCGAAGCACTGGAAAGCGTGGATCATCAAGGCCTTCTTCACCGCCTTCATGCTCTCGATCACTCCCTTCGCCTTCAACCATATCGTGACCGCGAACTTTGCCGAGGTGTTTGCCCGGCCCGAACGGATCGCGCTGACGATCATCGAGGCGATGTTCATGATCGACGTGATGATCGGCACCGTCGGCTATATCGTCACCATGCGCCCGCTCGACGCGCATATCCGCTCGGGCAACCCGCTGCTGGGCGGCTGGGTCGCGGCGCTGATCTGTTACCCGCCCATCGTGTGGGGCATCCTCGGCGGCGGCCGGGCAATCAATTACGAATACGATACCGCGGGCTGGCTGCACTGGATGGCGGGCAATGACACGCTGATCGCGCTGTGGGGCACGCTGCTGGTGGTGCTGACCGGCATCTATGCCTGGGCGACCTTCGCCTTCGGGCTGCGCTTTTCCAACCTCACGTATCGCGGTGTGCTGACCAATGGCCCGTACCGTTTCACCCGGCACCCGGCCTATGTCTCGAAAAACCTGTTCTGGTGGGCGGCGATCCTGCCGTTCCTGGTGACCAGCGGCTCGCCGGTCGAAGCGATCCGCAACTGCTTCTTCCTAGTGGTCGTGAACGGCATCTATTTCTGGCGCGCCAAGACCGAGGAAGCGCATCTGCTCGCCGAAGACCCGAAATACCGCGCCTATCATGCGTGGATGGCGCAGCACGGCCTGCTGACCGCGCCGCTGACGCGGTTGTGGAACCGGATCAAGCCGCGCCCGTCGCTGACGGCGGAACCCGCCGAGTAATCAGCCGAGCGGCTGGCCTTCGTCGGTTTCATAGACACGCAACTCGCGCGCCTTGGGCGGATTGGCGGCCATGAAGGTCTGGAACTCGGCCATGTGTTCGGACTTGCCATGCGCGTCGAGCGCGGCGCGATCGCGCCAGCGTTCGAACAGGATCAGCGTGTCCGGATCGGCAAGGTCGCCGGCGAAAGCGTAATCGAGGCAGCCGTCCTCGGCGCGGCTGGCGCGGACCATTTCGACAATCGCCTTGCGCGTCGCGGCGTCGATCGAACGCCCCAGCTTGATGGTGCCGTTGATCTGGATCATCGCTTGTCTCCCACGCTTCTCAGAAGCTGTATTTGTAGATGCGGTCGATATCGCCGCCCCATTCGCCATGATAGCGGTCGAGCATCACCTGCGCCGGAACCTTGCCGGTGGCGACGATCTCGTCGAGCGTTTCGAGAAAGCCGGTTTCATTGTCGCCCGAGGTGTTGAGATGGCCGCGGGCTGCGAGGCCCGAGCGCGCGATGGCGAGTACTTCCTTGGCCAGATCATGCAGCTTGCCGCCGCCGGGCAGCGGCGCGTCGAGCGCCAGCTTGGGTACCGCGTTGCGCAGGGTCTCACGCTCTTCCATCGACCAGTGCTTGACCAGATCCCAGGACGCATCGAGCGCGGACTGGTCGTAGAGCAGGCCGACCCAGAAGGCGGGCAATGCGCAAATCCGGCTCCACGGGCCGCCATCGGCGCCGCGCATTTCGAGGAAGCTCTTGAGGCGCACTTCGGGAAAGGCGGTGGACAGATGATCCCACCAATCGCTTTCGGTCGGCTTCTCGCCGGGCAGGACGGACAGCTTGCCCTCGAGGAAATCGCGGAAGCTGAGCCCCGCGGCGTCGATGTACTTGCCGTCGCGGAAGACGAAATACATCGGCACGTCGAGCATGTAGTCGACGTAGCGCTCGTAGCCGAAGCCGTCTTCGAACACGAAGGGCAGCATGCCGGTCCGGTGCGGATCGGTATCGCTCCAGATATGGCTGCGATACGACAGGTAACCGTTGGGTTTTCCTTCGGTGAAGGGCGAATTGGCGAACAGCGCAGTGGCCAGCGGTTGCAGCGCCAGCCCGGTGCGGAACTTCTGCGCCATGTCGGGTTCGCTCGAATAGTCGAGATTGACCTGGATGGTGCAGGTGCGCAGCATCATGTCGAGGCCCAGATTGCCGACCTTGGGCATGTGCCGCATCATGATGTCGTAGCGCCCCTTGGGCATGACCGGCAGTTCCTCGCGCGTCTTGTCGGGCCACATGCCCATACCGAGGAAGCCAACGCCGCGGCGTTCGCCGATTTCCTTGACCTGCGCCAGATGGCGCCCGGTCTCGGCGCAGGTATCGTGCAGGTTTTCGAGCGGCGCGCCCGACAGTTCGAGTTGGCCCGCAGGCTCGAGGCTGACGGTGCCGTCGTCGCCCCGCATCGCGATGACCTTGCCGCCTTCCTCGACCGGCTCCCAGCCGAACTCGCGCAGCGACAGCAGGATGTCGCGGATCCCGCCCTCTTCGTCATAGGACAGCGCGCGATGTTCATCGCAGCAATAGACCAGTTTTTCGTGCTCGGTACCGATGCGCCAGTCGGCCTTCGGCTTCTCGCCGCGCTGCATCGGGGCGACCAGCTGGTCGCGGCTTTCGATAATGGGGTCTTCAGTCCCCGATGTTTCGCGCGTGCTCATGACGCGTGGCGATAGGCAACCGAACCTTGCGTGAAAAGGAAATTAATCTGCGTCGAGCCAGTCGCCCGCTTCGGCCATCCATACCGCCATCCCGGCAATGGCCGCGGTTTCGCCGCGCAGGATACGCGGGCCGAGGCTGATCGCGACCGTGGCGGGATGCGCGCGAATCGCCGCGCGCTCGGCCTCGTCGAACCCGCCTTCGGGGCCGATCAGCAGCGCTGCGGGGCGATCGGCATAGCAGAACGCATCGGCGGCAGGTTCGCCGCCTTCCTCGTCGGCGAAGAACAGGTCGCGCTCCTGCGGCCAGTCGCGCAGCAATGCGTCGAGCTTCGCCACGGGCGCGATTTCGGGCAGCGCGGTGCGCGCGCATTGCTCGGCCGCCTCGGTCACAATTGCGGCAGCGCGCTCGGCATTGAGCTTGTCGGCGACGCAGCGCCGCGTGAGCACCGGCGCGATCCGCGCCACACCGAGCTCGGTCGCCTTCTCGAGCACGAGATCGAAGCGGTCCTTCTTGAGCAACGCGGGGCAGAGCCAGAAATCGGGCACCGGCTCGCGCGGCCGCTGGTGGGCGCGCGGCTGGAGCAGGATCTGCCGCTTGCCGGCCTCGATCACCTCGGCGGCCCATTCGCCGGTGACATTGTCGCACAGGATCACCGCATCGCCGGGCGAAACGCGCATCACCTTCGACAGGTAATGCGCCTGGTTGCCCTCGATCGTCACCGGTTCGCTTGCGGAAAGCGGCTGTTCGACAAACAGGCGGGGTGCGCTCTTGGGCGGCCAGGCGGGGGTAGCGGGCATGGCCCCTCTAATCACATCCGCCATCCCGGCGAAAGCCGGGATCGGGTCGCTTCTGGCAAGAAGGCCGGCAGCGATCCCGGCTTCCGCTGGGATGACGAGATTGATAGGGCGCATCCTGATGAATGAAACCGTCGTCCCCGATAGCGAACACCGCGGCCTCGTCGCGCGGCTGCCGCAGATGCCGCGCGATCTGGCGCAGCTCGCGCGGTTCGACCGCCCCATCGGTTGGTGGCTGTTGTTCTGGCCCTGCGCCTGGGGCGTCTGGCTGACCGGCGCGGGCTGGCAGCTGGCGCTGCTCGCCTGGTTGCTGCTGGGGGCCATCGCGATGCGCGGTGCGGGCTGTGTCTATAACGACATCGTCGATGCCGATCTCGACCGGAAGGTCGCGCGTACTGCGGTGCGCCCGGTGGCAAGCGGACGGGTATCGAAGAAGCTCGCATGGGGCTGGCTGTTCGTACTGTGCGCCATCGGGCTGTTGGTCCTGCTGCAATTGCGCCCGCTGGCGCAGGGCGTGGCGCTCGCCAGTGTCGCGCTGGTCGCCGCCTATCCGTTCATGAAGCGGATCACCTGGTGGCCGCAGGCCTGGCTCGGGATGGTGTTTACCTGGGGGCTGCTGGTCGGCTGGACGCAGTTGCGCGCCGACCACTGGGATGCGCTCGCGGCGATGTATGCCGGCGCGGCACTGTGGGTGATTGGCTACGATACGATCTACGCCATGCAGGACCGCGAAGACGATGCGCTGGTCGGTATCCGCTCGAGCGCGCTGCGGCTGGGCGGGCATGTGCAGGGCGGGGTGGCACTGTTCTATACGGGCGCCGTCGCGCTGTGGGCGCTGGCCTTCTGGCTCTACCGCGCAGATTGGGTGGCACTGCTCGCGCTGCTCCCCGCAGCCGCGCATCTGGCATGGCAGGTTGCCACGCTCGACGGGACCGATGGCGCCAATCCGCTAAACCGCTTCCGTGCCAATCGCTGGACCGGCGCGCTGGTTGCCGCGGCGTGCTTTGTCGTAGGCAATGCCTGATGGGTATGCGCATCGCGATGTTCGAGCCCGAGATCGCGGGGAATGTCGGCGCGGTGCTGCGTCTTGGCGCGTGCATGGGCGCGGGTATCGACCTGATCGAACCGCTGGGCTTCACCTGGGATGATCGCCGCGTGCGGCGTGCAGCGATGGATTATATCGACGAGGTCGAGGTCACGCGCCACTCCGGGTTCGAGGCATTCAGCGCGGGGCTGGGTGAACGGCGATTGCTCCTGTTTACCACCAAGGCGACACGGTCGGCCTATGATTTCGCCTTTCGCGCCGACGATGTGCTGCTGTTCGGGAAGGAAAGCGCGGGCGTGCCCGAGCATGTGGCCGCGGCCAGCCACGCCATGGTCCGCCTGCCGATGCGCGCCGAAGTGCGATCGCTCAACGTCGCGACCAGCGCGGCGATCGCGCTGGCTGAGGCCTTGCGCCAGACCGGCACCCTGCCGCGCTAGTTTCCGGCGGTGGACAAGTCGGCGGGGGAGACGCGCCGAATCTTGAGCGACTCGGCCGCGCCTTCTTAACCATGGCCGCATGACGGACACTTTCACCGCCCTTTCCGATCCCACGCGGCGGCTCCTGCTGGACCGGCTGAGCGAAACGGGCGGGCTGACGCTGTCCGCCCTTGCCGAAGACCTGCCGATGACGCGGCAGGCCGTGGCCAAGCACCTCGCCGTGCTCGAGGCGGCCGAACTGGTCGCCTCCGAGCGCGACGGGCGCTGCAAGCGGCATTATCTCAACCCGGTGCCGCTGGCCAAGATCGCGCGCCGCTGGCTGGGCCGGTTCGAGGAGGTTCCGCTGGCCGCGATGTCGGGTTTTCACGGACCCGCGGGCGAACGGCGCGTTGCGCAAACATAGGCGCGCGGGGCATGGGCTCATTCATAGCTGACCACCTCGAACTCGATCCCGTCCCAATCGAAGAAATAGAACCGCCGCCCGGGATCGTAATCGTCATGCCCGAAGGGGGTAAGGCCATGCGCAGTGACCGCCTTTTCGGCTGCGTCGATATCGTCGACGGTGAAGGCGATATGGTTGAGCGGGTGGCCCTTGGCGAACTCGCCGCGGACATGGTCGCCCGTGTAGAGCGCGATGTAATCGTGTTCGGCCCCGATATGGACCGAACGCCCGTATTTCTGCGAGGGGCCGCGCCAGCGTTCCTTCCAGCCGAGCAGGTCCTTCAGCAGCGCGGCGCTGCGTTCGGGATCGGTGACCGAGATATTCGCGTGTTCCAGTCGTCCGGTAGCCATGGTGCATCTCCTTTGCGGGGCGGGGGCCATGGCTCGGCCGGACCGCCTGTTTGCGATGCACAGGCATATGCAACCTCAACTTCACTTGAGGTCAAGCTTCAAATGGCCTATCACTCTGATCGATGAATGCGAACGACCATCTCAGCATCGGCGATCTGGCGCGCCGGACCGGCCTTTCTGCCTCGGCGATCCGCTTTTACGAGGACAAGGGATTGATCGAATCCTTCCGCACCGCGGGCAACCAGCGGCGCTTCTTGCGCAGCGATATCAGGCGCCTCAGCTTTATCCTCATCGTGCAGAAACTGGGGCTCTCGCTCGAGGAAATCGGCGATCACCTGCGCAGCCTGCCCAAGGGACGTAACCCCTCCAGCTTCGACTGGTGGAAGATCAGCGAAGCCATCCGCGAAAGCCTCGACCGCCGCATCGCGCAACTGCAGGCACTGCGCGACAATCTCGATGGCTGCATCGGCTGCGGTTGCCTCAGCCTCAAGACCTGCAAGCTCTACAACCCCGACGACATCGCCGCCGAGGGCGGACCGGGGCCGCGGGTTTTGCGGTAGTTGCAGACGGCTCGCTAGCATCCGCACAGCGGACGACCCGCATTTCCGTCTTCACATTCTGATAACGCAAGCACGGAGAAGGTTGAATGAGCGGGATATTAATTGCGTCGATTGCGTCGGTATCTTTTCAGTCACCCGTTATCGATTTTCGCTGTGGCGAAACAGATCAAGTCGGCGAGGGTAACGTCGCATCAGTTTACAACGCCTATTTGCGACATTCGGTGGTACTTATAGGGCTGGCGTTGAAAGGTGACGCGGCGACACTAGGCAAAGCGATATCACCGAATGCTCGGTTCGCAACGTTCCATGGTGACGTTGGCGCAGGCCCCCGGAAGACTGGACCGGAGGCAGCCGTAGAGTTCTTCAAGGAGCTTGAACCAACGAGCTATCAAACCCTGTCCGCTAGCGCTGGACCGTTTAGCACAGCCGCATGTGGACCCATCAAGGTGGAGGTGCTGTTGCTGCGAGAGGGATCCAACGCAGCCGCGCTTGTCTTCAGATACGAGGGCGGCGTTTTACGAGATGTAACTGGAAGCTCCACAACAACTGAACGTGGCACGTTCTAGGCCGGAGGATCCGATGTCCGCTTTTCACTCAGAAGCGGCAAAACATAGCGAGTGTGCTGCACCTCTAACCGAACCAGCCGGCTTCAATACTCCGGCCCAAGCTCCGCATCGAGATCGCGCGGGCGGGCGAAGTGGGCGAGCGTGCCGCAGCCCGTTCGCAGGTCGGCCCAGTCGTCGATGTCGAGTTCGAACACCGCATAGGCGGCGGTGGGGAATTTGACCTTGGCCTCGTCGTAGAGCGCGTTCTCGTTCTTCGGTGCGACCAGTTCGAACAGCATGTCGCCGAGCCCCGGATTGTGGCCCGAAAGCAGCAGGGCATCACCATCGCCCCCGGCTTCGCGGATCACGTCCATGATGGTGTCGGTCCCGGCGAGGTACAGCCGCTCGTCCCATTGCGGCGCAAGCGCGGGAAGCGCGGCGGCCAGCGTCTGCTTGACGCGTTCGGCGGGGCTAGCAACGAGCCGGTCCCAATCCACCCCATGCGCGCGGATATGATCGCCGATCACCCGCGCCCCGCGGCGCCCGCGATCGTTCAGGCCGCGATCGAAATCGCGCTTGTCGCTCTGGCCCCAGTCGGACTTGGCATGACGCAGCAGGCCGAGGATCTTCATGCGCGCGTCATCACTGGGGCAGGGTCTCCGCTGTCGAAAGGTCGGGGCTAACAACACCCTCGGTGACGCGCTGTAAAGCCTCTTCGAGTGTCAGCCGCGTGACGGGGGTGCCTTCGGGAAAGGCGGACAGCAGCCGGCTGGGGAAGGCGGGCGAAAGCACGACGAAATGACCCGCATCCTCGCGCGTGCGGATCAGCCGCCCGAAGGCCTGCGCCAGCCGCGCGCGGATGATGCGGTCGTCATAGCGCTTGGCGCCGCCTGCCTGTTCCGCAGCGGCAGCGCGGCGCGCGCGGTGCAGGATCGTCGGGCGCGGCCAGGGCACGCTTTCCATCACCACGCAGCGCAGGCTCCGGCCGGGCACGTCGACCCCGTCGCGCAGCGCATCGGTGCCCAGCAGGCTGGCGCGCGGATCGTCGCGGAAGATGTCGGTCAGCGTGCCCGTATCGATCGGATCGACATGCTGCGCATAGAGCGGCAGCCCGGCGCGCGCGAGCCGGTCGGCGATCCGGCCATAGACCGCGCGCATCCGCCGGATCGCGGTAAACAGCCCCAGCACGCCGCCATCGCTCGCTTCGATCAGCCGCGCATAGGCACCCGCCAGCGCTGGGATATCGCCCTTGCGGATATCGGTGACGATCAGCACTTCGGCGCGGCCCGCGTAATCGAAGGGGCTTTGCGCCTCCGCGGTCTTCGGTAGCAGTTCCAGATGCGGCGCGCCGCTCTTGGTGATGGCATGCGGCCAGTCGGGCCCGGTTTCGTCGCGGTCGGTCAGCGTGGCGCTGGTCAGCATGACCCCGTGCGCGGGTTCGAGCACGACCTTGGCGAATGGCTTCATCGGATCGAGCCAGTGGCGATAGATCCCGACATCGAATTCGCGCGAATCGTTGCGGTCGACCTGCAGCCAGTCGATGAATTCGGGATCGGCCGGCCCGCCGAGCCGCGACAGCAGCGCTTCCCATGCCGCGATCAGGTCGATCCGCCAGGCGAGCGAGTGGCGCGCGCCTTCGATCCGCGCACGGCCTTGCCCGTCGAGCCAGTCGGGCGCGTCCTCGACAATCGCTTCGAGCCGTCCCGCAAGCTTGAGCAGCGGCGTGCGGATGGTTGCCAGCGCCTGCGCCGCAGTGCCTGCCGCCTCGACCAGTTCGCCCGGCAGCTGCGCAGTCTCGGTCTCTATGCCATAGCCCATCTCGAGCCCGCTTTCGTCGCGCGCGAAGGTGGTCGCGCGCACGGCAGCGAGCAATTCCTCGATCGGCCCGATGGGGCCGCTTTCGGCCAGCCGCCCGAGCCAGCCATCGGCGGGCAGGGCATTGGCTGCCTCGACCGCCGCCTCGACCGCTTCGCCGCCCGCATCGTCATAGCTGGCGACATCGGCGAGACGCGCGGAAAGGCCCCGGCGGCGCCCGCGGCTGTTCTTTTCGGGGCCGATGATCCAGCGCCGCAGCTCGATCGCCTCCTGCCCGGTCAGCGCGGCGGAAAAGGTGCTGTCGGCCGCGTCGAACACGTGGTGCCCTTCGTCGAACACGATCCGCGTCGGACGCGTGGCGGCATCGCGTCCGCGCGCGGCATTGACCATCACCAGCGCATGATTGGCAATGACGAGATCGGCCTGTGCCGCATTGCGCGCGCTGCGCTCGATAAAGCACTTCCGGTAATGCGGGCACCCGGCATAGACGCATTCGCCGCGCTGGTCGGTCAGCGCCGCGATCCCGCGCTTGCGGAACAGCGTGCCGAGCCAGCCGGGCAGGTCGCCGCCGATCATGTCGCCATCCTGCGAATAGGCCGCCCAGCGCGCAACCAGATGCGCGAGGATTGCAGGACGTCCCGCGAAACCGCCCTGCAAGGCGTCTTCCAGATTGAGCAGGCACAAATAGTTCTCGCGCCCCTTGCGCACCACCACCGGCGGCGAGCCGTCGGCGCGGCTGGCGGGCCATGCGCGGCGGCTTTCCTGGCGCAGCTGGCGCTGGAGGTTCTTGGTATAGGTGCTGACCCAGACCGTCCCGCCCGATCGCTCTGCCCAGAGCGAAGCGGGGGCGAGATAGCCCAGCGTCTTACCAATCCCGGTACCCGCCTGTGCGAGCAGGATATGCGGGCGCTTCTGGCTGTCGCGCGGGCCGAAGACATGCCCTGCACCCTTTGAAAACGCGCGCTGGCCCTCGCGCCGTTCCGCGCCTTCGCCGGTCAGCCGTTCGAGCTGCGCCTCGATCGCGGGTTCGTCGATCAGCACCTGAGCAGGCTGCGGACGGTCGGGCGTCTCCTCCCATTCGGGCAGGCGGCTGAACAGCCATTTCTCCGCCCGATCGGGCCTTTTGATATGCGGCGCGAGCACACCTGCCCAAGGCCAGCGCAGCCGCGCCAGCGATTGCAGCGAAGACCACGCGCCTTCGCGCTGCGACCAGTTCTCGCTCTCGCAGGTCGCCACCAGCACGCCTGCGGCCTGTTGCAGCAGCAGGGGCACGCCCGCATCGTCCGCCGGTTCGTCCAGCCCCAGCGCATGTGCCAGCCCCTTGGGCGTGGGCACGCAGAAGGTCGCCGGGTGGACGAAGGCAAACAGTTCGAGCAGGTCGAGCCCCGACAGGTCGGGATAGCCGAGCCGGCTGGCCACCAGCGGCGCATTCATCAGCAGCTGCGGCGTATCGGCGGCGGCCATGACCGCCTCGCCCTTCGAACAGCCACGCGTCGACCCATTCGGATCGCGCAGCCAGGTTCCGGCGTGGCTGGCATGAAGAGCGGGGAGGGGCAGCAAATGGCTCACGGAAAAGACCATGTAAGGGCGGGAACGAAAAGTAAACAGAGGGCGACGAGACTATGCCAAGTGCGTTTCGGTTCGTCGCAAGCGGTCGGTGCTTGGCCGCGAAACGGCTTTAAGAACACCTGCAATATCAGTTATTTGGAGTTTCATGAACGCCAGATGACAGGAACTGTGGCGAAATCATGCCCGTTCTATTGGCATGACCAAGACCCGCCATATGATCGCCAGCGCCCCTATCGCGATTGCCGCGATGGCCGCGCTCCATACACCAGCCGCCATGGCTCAGGAAGCGCCACCGATCGTGCTCGATTTGCCGGCGCCAACGCCGGCCGCATCGCCCGCTCCGATCGTAATTTCGGCGCCCGCACCTGCTCCGATCGTGATCGACATGCCGCAGGCCGAACCGGTGGTCGAACCCCCGGTCGTGAACGATCCCGCACCGGTCGCGACCACGCGGACCACGCAGGCTACCCCGACGCCACCTCGTGCGGAAGCTCGGGAACCCGCGGCAGCAACTACAACCGCTGCAGGAGCGACTCTTGCACCCGTGGCCACCGCGGATACCGCAGCAGCAGCGGAGGAAGCTCCTCTCCCTGTTGGCGCAAGCGCGGTGCAGTCTGCCCCTTCGGCCGAAATCGTACCGGTTGAGGAGCCCGTAGGGGACGCCTCGAGCGCGGCCCTGCTCTTCGCGCTCCTTGGCGCAGGGGGAATCGGTCTGGCAGCGCTGCTGCTGTTCCGCTCGCGGCGCCGTCGTCGCACCGGCGACACGCCGGTTATCGAGCGGCCAATCGTCGGTGCGTCGCCGATTGTGGAGCGCGAAGCCGCTGTGACGGCGGATGCCGCTGAAGCGGGCAGCACGTTGGCGAGCAAGTCGCTATCCCCCGCTACCAGCAATGGCGCAGCAGTCGAGTTGCCAAGCGAATTGCCGCCTAGCCGTGCCGAGCGCGGGCGCCTGCTCCAGCGGATGATCAACGCGCGGCCCGATCGCGCCAACCCCTTCGCCTCGCACAAGGCCCGTGCCAAGCGCGCCCGCCTCATCCTGCAATCGATTGGTACCCGTTTCACCGATCGCAAGCCGGGCATCGATCTCAGCCAGTACTCGAATGTCTGGCCCGAACTGCGCGGCTGGCGACCTGCGACGACCTAAATCCCTCCTGACCCTCGATAGGTGTCGCAGCGGTAGGGGCGTCTACTCCACGAGTAGGCGCCCCTATTGGCGACTGTGCCCATCGCAGCATATCGGGCCGCAGCGTCGTTCGTCGCGCCTTGTTCGATATAAGCTAACGTCTGTCCTACACCGCGCTTTCCGGATACTCCCCGGCGCATGCCGCAGACCTTTGTTCTTGAGCGCTACCTCTATCGCATCTGCCGAAGGGCCCGGCGGGTTTTCTCTTCCAGGACCGTGGTCCATGCGGTCCATGTGACTGGTCTCGGCTTCGCGCGTTCCAACACGCGTCCAACACTTCGCACTTGCGAAAGCGGCGGTCACCCGCAATGGCGTTTCACATGAGCATGACCGATCTGATCACCGCTGCACGCGTGTCCAAGGCCTGGCCGTTCCAGGAGGCGCAGCGCCTGCTCAAACGCTATCCCGATGGGGTCAAGCCCGACGGCTCGCCGGTCCTGTTTGAAACCGGCTATGGCCCCAGCGGCCTGCCGCATATCGGCACCTTCCAGGAAGTGCTGCGCACTACGTTGGTGCGCCGCGCGTTCGAAGCGCTGATCGGGGCGAAGCCCGAAGACGGCAAGACGCGGCTGGTCGCATTTTCCGACGATATGGACGGGCTGCGCAAGGTGCCCGATAACGTGCCCAACCAGCAGCTGTTGCAGGACAATCTGCACCTGCCGCTGAGCCGGGTGCCCAATCCCTTCGACAGCGACCACGCCAGCTTCGCCGCGCACAACAATGCGATGCTCCGCGAATTCCTCGACCGCTTCGGCTTCCAGTACGAGTTCGTCTCGGCCAGCGATCGCTACAATTCAGGTGCCTTCGACGAGGCGCTGCGGCAGGTGCTGCGCAAGAATCGGCAGATCCTCGACATCATGCTGCCGACGCTGCGCGAGGAACGCCGCCAGACCTATTCGCCGGTGCTGCCGGTCAGTCCGCAGACCGGACGCGTTCTGCAGGTGCCGGTCGAGGTCGTCGATGCCGAGGCGGGCACGATTCGCTTCACTGACGAGGACGGCAGCGTGGTCGAGCAATCCGCGCTTGGCGGCATGAGCAAGCTGCAGTGGAAGGTCGACTGGGCGATGCGCTGGTATGCGCTGGGCGTCGATTACGAGATGTACGGCAAGGATCTGACCGATAGCGGCGTGCAGTCGGGCAAGATCGTGCAGGTGCTGGGCGGGCGCAAGCCCGAGGGATTGATCTACGAGCTGTTCCTCGACGAGAACGGCGAGAAGATCTCCAAGTCCAAGGGCAACGGCCTGACCATCGACGAATGGCTGACCTATGGTTCGGAAGAGAGCCTCGGCTTCTACATCTTCCCCAATCCCAAGAGCGCCAAGCAGCTGCACGTCGGCGTCATCCCGCGCGCGGTGGACGATTACTGGCAGTTCCGCGAGCGGCTGGCCGAGCAGGAGCTCGACAAGCAGCTCGGCAATCCGGTGTGGCATCTGGCGCGCGCGAATGGCGGCTTCGAGGAGGCGGAGGCGCCCGGTGCAGGTGAAAGCCTGCCGGTGACCTACGGCCTGCTGCTCAACCTCGCCAGCGTGCTGGGTGCCGAAGCAAGCGAAGATGCGCTGCGCGATTACCTCGCCAGCTATATCGGCGATGGCCGCATCACGCCCGAACTCGAAGTGCTGATCGGTACTGCGGTTACCTATACGCGCGACTACATCGTCCCGACATTGTCCAAGCGCGCGCCCACCGCCAACGAAACGGACGCGCTGCGCGCCCTCGACAGCTATCTTGCGGGGGCCGCTGAAGATACCAGTGCCGAAGACCTGCAAACGCAGGTCTATGAGATCGGCAAAAGCGAAGACTATGGCTTCGCCTCGCTGCGCGACTGGTTCAAGGCGCTCTATCAGACGCTGCTCGGCAGCGACCAGGGCCCGCGCATGGGCAGTTTCATCGCGCTTTACGGGGTCGCGAATACGCGCAAGCTCATTGCCGAGGCGCTGGCGCGCGGCTGACCGGTCCAGGAACCTCGACCAAGCCTGACAGAAACGCCGGGGCCGGGACTTGCAATCCCTGTCCAACCGCGACAGTCTCTGCGCCGGATAGATCGGAAGCAGAGACGAGGGGAGGCGCCATGGGTCGCGCCATGGACGGCAACAACGGGCGGACTCCACCTTCCAGCGGGGTCGAAAAGGCAGTCGAACGCGCCGAGCATGAAGCGCGCATGGTCGGCCGTCTTGCCGATCTCAAGATCGGCTCGTCGCAGCTATTCCTGCAGACGACCGAACAGACACGCATGGCGCTGTCCATCGCCGATCCGCATCAGGACGATTGCCCGCTGGTCTATTGCAACCAGGCCTTTGTCGATCTGACTGGCTATGACCGCGACGAGATTATCGGCCGCAATTGCCGCTTCCTGCAGGGGCGCGGCACCAAGCCCTCGGCTGTCGTAAAGCTCGCCGAAGCGGTGCGGAGCGGGGAATATACGGTCGTCGATATCCTCAATTACCGCAAGGACGGTTCGTCTTTCTGGAACGCGGTCCATGTCGGCCCGATCTACGACGAGAATGGCGATCTGGCGTATTTGTTCGGTTCGCAATGGGACATCACCGAACTGCTCGCCGCGCGCGAGACGATTGTCGAGAACGAGCGCGTGGCGGAGGAATTGCGGCACAGGACCGACGATCTGTTTGCCGTCCTAGTCGCCATCGTCCGGCTGTCGGCGCGCAATTCGCAGGACGTGGGCGAACTTTCGAGCAAGATCGAGCGGCGGGTCGAAGCACTCGCGGGGGCGCACCGGGTCTCGCTGGCGGCAGAAGGGCTCAATCACGACCGCAGCAACCTGCGCGATCTCGTCGAAGCGGTCATGCGGCCCTATCGCAGTGCGCGCGGCGACCGCATCGACCTTGGCGGCGAACTCATCGAATTGCCGCGCAAGCATGTCACGCCGCTGGGCCTGACGCTGCACGAACTGGCGACCAATGCGCTCAAATACGGCGCGCTGGCGCATCAGGACGGCAAGGTCACGATCGACTGGGAGGTCGCGGAAGGCACGCTGGTGATCGAATGGGAGGAGACGCGCGGACAGGGCGCGATCCCGCTTGCGGCCAATCCCGAGATCAAGGGTACGGGTTCGGGCACGCGGCTGATCGAAGGCGTTATTCGGGGCCTTGGCGGCGGGGTCGAGATGCGCTTCGAACCCACGGGGTTCCAGGCCACCATCCGCGTACCGGCAGCGGCGCGCGCGCTCGACTGAGCAGGGTTACCCGTGTTTGCGCGTGCGGAACCACTTGGTCAGCACGTATTTCTGTCCCGCGATCACCGGGGTCCCGGCATGGAGCGTGTCCTCGTTGGGTAGCCCTTCGGGCGTGGCATTGTTCCACACCATCAGCACGCCGGGTTTCGGTTCGATCGAGGCGCCGATCTCGACGAAATGCGTATGCCCGCCTTCCTCGACCTCGTTGAGAAAGGCCATCGCGGTCCAGCAGCGTTGCCCGCCGCGCTTGCGTTCCAGCTGCCAATATTCCTGGTCGGTATAGAACCAGTCATTGTGCGGCTTGAATTCCTGCCCGGGAAGATAGCGCTGGCCCTGGATGTTTTCCCCCGTCTTGCCCGGCAGTCCGAGCAGATCGTCGATCCGCCGCGAGATCGCCTTGATGAACGGATCGTGCGGATCGAAATTGCCCGAATAGGAGGTGCGAAACTTGGCGATATAGGCGGTTTCGTGCAGCTCGCTCGGGCGCGCGACGGCATCGATCATGCCCATCAGGCGCTGGCATTCATCGGGCGAGAGGAAATTGCCAATGGCGTAGATTTCTGCCCGATCGGTGGGGATCTTGTATGCCTGCGGGTCGGCATCAAGGCGCTTGCGCACCATGGCGCCGACGCGTTTGAGAGCATCCTGGTCGGGAACGGTAGCGGTCTTTGTCATCGGGGCCCTTGTTAGCAAGCATGCGCAGGGCTTCAAGTAAGCCGCTTGCCGGGCAGGTCGCGAGCAATAGGATGGCGTCCTATCCATAGGGAGTGAATGATGAGCGAGACGCACGCACGCCGCTATTCCAAGGGAGCCATGCTGTTCCACTGGGCAATCGCGATCCTGGTGATCATGAACTGGCAGATCGCCGAACGCGTTGGATCGCTGGAGATGCCGCTCAAGGCGGAAGTTTTCGGCTATCACAAGGCCTGGGGCATGGTGATCCTCGCTATGACCCTGGGTCGGCTGATGTGGCGGTTCACGCACCGCGTTCCGCCGCTTCCCGCTGACCTCGCCCGCTGGGAAGCTGCACTGGCGCGCACGGTGCATACGATTTTCTATGTCCTGCTGATCGGTCTTCCGCTGGGCGGGTGGCTGGCCAATTCGCTGGGAGGACGTACGATCGACGTCTTCGGACTGTTCACCATTCCCGCGCTCCCGGTCGGCGAGAATAGCGATCTGGCAGGTCAGATTTTCGACGCCCATGCCCTGGGTGGATCGATTTTCATTGCCCTGATAGGCCTGCACATACTCGGCGCGCTCAAGCATACTTTCTTCGATCGCAACGGCGGTATTTTCCGCATGTTGCCCTTCGGCAAGGTGCCGGGCTGAGGCGGGCTACGAAAAAGCCCCCGCCAGTCACCTGGCGGGGGCCTGATTGCCGGCGGGACCGCTCACGAAATCCGGTCGGCGGCGTGACTTACCAGAAGAAGTTGTGAATCACGTCGACCACTTCGCCGCTGTAGATATCGACCAATAGCACGTCGTCGTAATAGCGCACCCAGCGGTAGGGGCCGTAGACCTCGGGCAGGCGATACCGCCAGGGATCGTTGATCCAGTAGCGGCTGCCGAAGAACAGGCTGCCAATCCGCAGGCCAATGCTCAGGCGGCGATAATTGTAGTTACGATAGGGCGCGTAATAGCGACCAAGCCGGTAGGTGCTGCGATTGTTGTAGCGATAGCGCTGCCAGTCGTAGCGATTGTTGTTGCGCCAGCGGCGCTGGTCCCAGCGATCGTAATCACGCCACTGGCGTCCGTCGTAATAACGCGCCCGGCGATTGTCGTGACGCACGCTGCGCGAACTGGTCCGATTGGTATCGCTACGGCTGCGGCGCTCCTCGCGCGTGTTGCGCTCGCGCTGGTCGCGGCGACCGTCGCGATAGGCTTCGCGGCGCGCGTCTTCGCGTCGGTCGGTCCGTTGTTCGCTTCGCCGTTCGCTGCGATTGCGATCAGCATTGGCGCGGTCGCGGTCGCGGTCGGCATTGGCGCGGTTGCGATCGCCCGTGGAGCTGCGGGTACGCTGCTGGATCTCGCGCCGGCTGTTGCGTTCGCGAGCCGCTTCTCCGCGCCGGTCCGAAGTGCTTGAGCCACGGGCCTGCGCAATGTCCGCGCGATTGTTGCCACGCGATTCCGTGCGCTGCACTCGCTCCACGCGTTGCGGGCGCTGTGCCTCGCGGGGCTGGGCGCGGCGTTCGCTGCGCTCCTGGCGCTCTGCGCGCGGAGCGGAGCGTCGCTGGCGAGTTTCGCCACGATCGCCGCGGTCGCGCTGGGCGCGTTCCTGCCGGTCGCGCGATTGCGCTTCGGCTTCTGCGGGCAGGGCGGTGATCGCCATCGCCGCAGCGAGAGCGCTCAGCGCGCTTCCTTTCAGGAGCTTGGTCAGATTCATGGAGCGTGTCCTCTTCTTACGCTTGGTACCGCTCCACCACCCGCGGCATTTGTCGATGTCGCAATTTGTAACACAACGGCCTGACCCCAAACTGAACCGGTCTGTCGGGCTTCCGTTCATGTTTATGCGGAGAATTATGAATTTATTGGGGGTTGGCTCCGGCTCGGTGCGCAGGCATTGCTACGGCCATGTACGATACACTCGACGAAGTCCGCGCCGATATCTCCGCCAGGCTGGCCGATGCGGCGGCAAACCGCCATTCGCCCATGCATGCGCCGGTAGTCGCGACGGGTGATGCCGATGCGCGGGTGATGGTCCTGCGCGCCTTCGATGCCGATCACTGGACGCTGCGCTTTCACACCGACGCCCGGTCGCCCAAGGTCGCGGTAATCGAAGGCGATCCGCGTATGGCGGTGCTCGCCTATGATCGCGACGCGAAGGTGCAATTGCGCCTGCGCGGGACCGCACGGATCGAACGCGACGGGGCGATGGTCGATGCGGCCTGGGCGGAAAGCACCAATTTCGCGAGGCGTTGCTATCTGGGAGAAGGGCCGGGTGCGATCTCGGATGTGCCCACCTCGGGGCTACCGCCCGAATTCGAGCGCGACGAGCCTGACGATGTCCAGCTTGTCCCCGCGCGCGAGAATTTCGCGGTGCTGCTGATGCAGGCCGAGGAGATCGACTGGTTTTCGCTGGCCCACAACGGCCATCGCCGGGCGGTACTGGCGCGCAACGGCGCCGGCCGCTGGATTGCGCCTTAGAGCCGGGGATCGGTCAAGCTTCGATCTCTCGCGCATATATCGATACGATGGCGGGCGGCCATCCACGTGCCCGATCGGGGCCGTCGGCCCGGACCGCCCGCCAGTATTGCGTCAGGCTGCCTGCTTGATCTCGCGCAGCGTGATGGCGAAGGTGATGTCTTCACCGGCCAGCGGATGGTTGCCGTCGGCCTTGATCGACTGGTCGTTCACATCGACGACATAGAGCGTCATCGGCGAACCGTCCTGCTGCTGCGCCTGCAGCGCCATCCCGGGCTGCGGGGCGGGTTCGGGCGGCAGGTTCTCGCGCGGGATTTCGATGATCAGCTCGTCGCGGCGCGGACCGAAGGCGCTGTCGCATTCGATCGCGACGGTTTCTTCGTCGCCGACTTCCATCGCGGTCAGCGCCTGCTCGATCTGCGGGAAGATCTGGCCGCTGCCCAGTTCGATGTCCTGCGGGCCTTGTTCCTCGGTGTTGCCGACCACTTCGCCGTCGCTCCGGCGCAGGACGTAGTCGATGGATACGGTGTCACCGTTTTTGGGAGTGGGCATAAATGTCCTTTTCGAAATTGGATTTTGCGGCCGCCATGGGCCGTCCGGGAACGCACTCGTAATCGAGCGCCTTGCCCCTGATTGTCGCAACTCAGCCGGTGCTAGTCAAATGCAGTCGGCGCAGCTCGCTCACTGCCTGCCGATTCATCGCCTAGGGCGGGGGATGATCCACGCGGTCCGTTAGATCACGGCGGGTTCTTCGTAGATCACGCAGCGCGCGCGGCCGGCGTGCTTGGCGCGATATAGCGCGTCGTCGGCCGACCGCAGCAGCTGGCTTTCGTCCCAGCGCACGTCATATTCCGCGATGCCTATACTGACAGTCACCGGTTCGAGGCCGGCTTTGTGCCATTCGGTAGCTGCCAGCGCGCGGCCGATGGCCAGGCAGCGTTCGCGTGCCGCAAGCGCGTCACTGCCCGGCCAGACGAAGAGGAATTCCTCGCCGCCGACGCGGCCCACCATTTCGCCCGAGCGCAAATGCGCCTCCAGCACCTGGCTGACCTTTACCAGCGTGAGATCGCCGATCTCGTGGCCGAACCGGTCGTTGATGGTTTTGAAGTGATCGATGTCGATCATCGCGATGGTGAACCGATGCCTGCCGGAAAAGGCTTTCGCTATCTGCCCGCCGATCCGGGACAGCACCTTGCGGCGGTTGGGAATGCCCGTGAGATGGTCGGTCTCGGCCAGGATCCTGACTTCGGCTGCCTCGGTCTCGGCCCGCAGCTTTGCCTGCTCGAGTTCGCGCATGGCCTCGGTGCGTTCGGTCACATCCATGATGGTGCCGAAGATGATCGCGGGCCCATGGCGAGTGTTCGTTTCCACCTCGTTGCGGCATTCGAAATAGCCCGGCGTGCCATCGCGTGAATCGATGCGGGCTTCGAATATGAACGGGATGCCGGTGTGGCGTGCGCCCGCCAGCAAGCCCATCACCCGCGGGCGGTCATCCTCGTGGAACATCTCCGCCATCTCGGTCAGTGTGGCAGGCAGGGGGTCGCGCGCCAGCATCCTGCCGGCTTCTTCCGACCAATAGATGGCATCGGTATCCGGGTCATGCCGCCAATGGCCGACCTTGGCGGCGCGCTCCGCAGCTTCGAGAAGCCGCTTGCTGGTGGCAATTTCCTCGAGATCGCGCCGGTTGCGGGCGAGCGACAGCGCAACGGGCAGGGTCGAGACCAGCAGGGCCAGCAGGTAGACCTGGAACACCAGCACCTGCTGCTCGACCGGGGGGAAGAAGGCACCCACCGGACCGAGATCGAACATCGTCAGGACCGAGCCGATCGCGGTCACGAGCAGCAGCGCGACCATCGCGCCGCTCAGACCTAATGCCGCAGTGGTGATCGAGATCGCGACCAGCGGCAGGATCAGCAAGGGGAACTCGGCCTGCCCGAAGGCCGCCAGCGCGGTCAGCGCGACGAATACGAAGGTCCAGAAGCCGCGCAGCGACAGCATGCGGGTCTCGTGCGCTTCGTCCTGATGGAGGAACATGACGACCGGGGTCACCACGAGCATGCCCAGCGTCACCGTGCTCATCCACGAGGTAAGGAACACGGTATCGAAATTGCTGGAAAGGATGCCCGCCATGATTGCGCTGGCAATGCCGCCTACCAATGCGGAGGCGGCGAAACGGAGCAGGTTGAGCGGACGCGCCAGCAGGACATGTTCCGCACGCCCGCCGCCCATCAGCACGAAGACCAGCCAGCCTTCGATCAGATTGGCAATGGTATATCCCACCGAGGGCAAGACCCCCACGCCGGACCACATATTTGCTGCAAAGCTGGCGAGGGCTACGCCGATGCTGGTCAGCTTGCGCCCGCGGGGGCCGAGCAGCAGCAGCGCAGCGACGAAAATGCCGCTGGAAGGCCAGACCGCCGCCAGGCCATCCGCACCTTGGGTGAGCTCGAGTGCGATCATCGCGCACACGAGCCAGCCGAGGCTGAAGATGATCGCCCACGTCAGTTCCGAGCCCGCCGAAACCGCAAACTTTTGCCTGCCCAACTCAGTCCCCCCTTGGCCGCGGCGTGGATGGCCGGGCCTTACCGGAGGCTTAACGCGTCAGCTTCTTGTAGGCGAGACGTGTGGGACGATCTGCCGCATCGCCGAGACGACGGCGCTTGTCTTCCTCGTAAGCTTCGAAATTGCCTTCGAACCATTCGACATGGCTGTCGCCTTCGAAGGCCAGGATATGCGTGGCGAGGCGATCGAGGAAGAAACGGTCATGCGAGATGACCACGGCGCATCCGGCGAAGTTCTCGATCGCTTCCTCGAGCGCGCCGAGCGTCTCGACGTCGAGATCGTTGGTCGGTTCGTCGAGCAGGAGGACATTGCCACCTTCCTTGAGCATCTTGGCCATGTGGACGCGGTTGCGTTCACCGCCCGACAGTTTGCCGACGTTCTTCTGCTGGTCGGCGCCCTTGAAGTTGAACGCTCCGACATAGGCACGGGTGCTGGTGTCGTGACCATTGACCTTCATGTAATCGTGCCCGTCGGAGATTTCCTCCCACACGTTCTTGCTCGGATCGAGATGGTCGCGGCTCTGGTCGACATAACCCAGATGCACGGTGGAACCGATTTCAACTGTCCCGCTATCGGGCTCTTCCTTTCCGGTAAGGATCTTGAACAGCGTCGACTTGCCTGCGCCGTTGGGGCCGATCACGCCGACGATGCCGCCCGGGGGCAGCATGAAGGAGAGGTCTTCGAAAAGCAGCTTGTCGCCATAGGCCTTGGTGATGTTCTTGGCCTCGATCACCTTGCCGCCGAGGCGTTCGGGGACCTGGATGACGATCTGCGCCTTGCCCGGCTTGCGGTCCTTCTGCGAATCCTGGAGCTGTTCGAACTTGCGGATACGCGCCTTGGACTTGGTCTGGCGCGCGGCCGGGGTCTGCCGGATCCATTCGAGTTCGCGGCCCAGCGCCTTCTGGCGCCCGCTTTCCTCGCGGCTTTCCTGCTCGAGACGCTTGGCTTTCTTCTCGAGATAGGTCGAGTAATTGCCTTCGTAGGGATAGTAGCTGCCGCGATCGAGCTCGAGGATCCATTCCACGACATTGTCGAGGAAGTAGCGGTCATGGGTGATCATCAGCACCGCACCGGCATATTCCTTGAGGTGGTTCTCAAGCCACTGGACGCTTTCGGCGTCGAGATGGTTGGTCGGTTCGTCGAGCAGCAGGATCGAGGGCTTCTGAATCAGCAGACGCGTCAGCGCGACGCGGCGCTTTTCGCCGCCCGAGAGGTCGGTCACCGACCAGTCGCCCGGCGGGCAGCGCAGCGCTTCCATCGCCACTTCGAGCTGGTTGTCGAGCGTCCAGCCGTCGACCGCGTCGATCTTGGCCTGCAAATCGCCCATTTCTTCCATCAGCGCATCGAAATCGGTGTCGTCCTGCGGATCGCCCATTTCCGCGCTGATCGCATTGAAGCGGTCGACTAGCCCGGCGGTTTCGCGTGCGCCGTCCTTGACGTTTTCGAGCACGGTCTTGCTCTCGTCGAGCTCGGGCTCCTGCTCGAGATAGCCGACGGTGATGTTCTCGCCCGGCCAGGCTTCACCGGTGAAATCGGTGTCGATCCCGGCCATGATCTTGATCAGGGTGGACTTGCCCGCCCCATTGGGGCCGACGATGCCGATCTTGGCGCCCTGGTAGAACTGCAGGTTGATGTTGCTGAGCACCGGCTTGGGCGCACCGGGGAAGGTCTTGGTCATGTCCTTCATGACGAAAGCGTACTGGGCGGCCATCGGGCGAAAATCCTTCGAGAAATGGAATTGGCTGGGCGGGCACAGTGGCCCTCATGTTTGGGGGCGCAGATAGTCGTCCGAGCCTCGCGGGGCAAGTATCACGAGGCTGCGGGGCGGGCCCCGCACGTGCTCGAAATGCAAATGCGTGTTAAGGTGCAATGATATCTGGACAAATCCGGCGAGAAAACCGAATTGGGCCGGCACTCGGGGGTTTTACCTACACCAACTATTAACCGAACCTCCTTATTGCAATGGCAGGAAGGGCAGGGGCAGTCCATGCGCGAACAGATTATGGGCCTGATCACACCGACGATGGCGATCGTGTTTTTCGCGGTCTTTCTCGTGATGTGGTGGCGGGGGAAGATGGGCAGTTATGTGCTCGGCTTCGCTGCGGCCTATCTTTTTTTCGCGATCGGCTTCGGGACCACGCATCTGTTCAATACCGGCTCGCCCTACGTCTTCCACATTACCCAGTTCTTCTATTCGATGAGCACTGCGACGGCGATCTGGGCGCTGACCAGGCGCGCGGGCCAGCCGCCCTATCTCGGCGTCCTGCTGGTGATCTACGCGCTGTCGGCGGTTACACTGGGGGTGGCCGTGGTCACTACACCCGAAATTTCCTCACGCCTGATCATCGTCAACGTCGGTTATGGCGCGATGTATCTCGTCTGTCTGATGTCGCTGCTCGGCGGGCAGCGGCGCGAGGCGATCGACAAGCTGATCATCGTCGCGCATTCGATCCTCGCCGCGCAATTCATGATCCGCCCGGTTCTGACGCTGCTGGTCGAGCAGGGGATCGCGGCGGAAGGCTATCGCCAGTCGGTTTATTACTCGGTCCTCAACCTGTCGCTGGCGCTGATCTCGCTGATGAGCGCGATGGTCCTGGTCGGCGCCTGCGTCTACGACCAGATCAAGGCGGTGCGCGAACAGGCCGAGCTCGACGGGCTGACCGGGCTGCGCACGCGGCGCGCCTTCGAACAGGATGTCGTCGAACTGCTCGAACGCGCGAAGCAGGAATGCCTGCCGGTGTCGCTGGTGGTGGCCGATATCGATCACTTCAAGGCGGTCAACGATGTCTGGGGTCACCAGGTCGGCGACCATGCGATCGCGCAATTCGGCCAGATCATCACCGGGACAATTCGCGATAGCGACCTTGCCGGGCGTATCGGCGGCGAAGAATTCTGCATTCTCGCGTGGAATTGCGACGAAACCGCGGCGGTCACCATGGCCGAGCGCATCCGCGCCAAGTTCGCGCACACACAGGTCGAGGGCATGCCCGACGATCACCGGCTCACCGCCAGCTTCGGCGCTGCCGGGCGGATCGAGGGCGAAGGTTACGGCCGACTGTTCGCGCGGACCGACGCGGCGCTCTACCGGGCCAAGGAAGGCGGCCGCAACCGTACGGTGCGCGACAGTGCGGGTAAGAAACGCAACGTGGTCACCTCGATCACGCAAAGCGTCGAGGAGCGGCGCGAAGCGAGCGTCTAGCCAGGACTCTGAGTCAAGCTGCGCTATGTCCCTGCGCCAATCCACTTGTCCTGCGAAAACAAAACCGATGTTTTTCAATCGGGCCTTAACTGTTATCACCTAGAGATCGGGTGAGAGGGTCGGGGTAGCGCATGTCAGAGAACATTTTAGCTTTGGCGAATCCGATGCTTAGCACGGTATTCGCCCTTGCGTTCTTCATCTTGTGGCGACGCGACCCCAGCGCCACTTGGATCGCGATCATAGCCGTGGGATATTTCTCCAGCGCGCTCGGGTTTTTCATTTTCCATTTCACCGACGACCCCAACGGGATCATCGCGATCGTGTTGATGCACTTGTGCTATTCGCTCGGCACGATCAGCCTGGTGTGGGGAATATGCGCACGGTACGGGCAGCCGATCAATCACAGGCTCTATATCGCGATTGCCGTTACCGGCATGATCCTGATGATCGGCGCGAGCTTCGGGGTGGATTACAATGCCCGTCTGTATACCGCCAACGCCTGTTACGGCCTGATCCTTGCTCTCGGCACCCAGACAGCCGCGCGCAAGGCAGGCACGGAGTTGCTCGACAAGGCGATAATTCTCCTTCTTGCCATCGGCACCTTCCAGTTCTTCGTCCGCCCGCTGGTCGCGATCATGGTCGAAGGGTCGATGACCGCTGCCGAATATCGCGAAACGCCGTTCTACGCCCTGATGGTCGTGTCGCTGGCGCTTGCGGCGGTATCTCTGGCGCTGATCTTGCTGGGGGCGGCCTTGACCGACCAGACCAAGGCGGTGCGCGAAGATGCGGAGCGCGATGCGCTGACCGGTTTGAAGATGCGGGGCCCCTTCGAAGCCCAGGCAATCGCCATGCTGAACCGCGCTCGCGACAAGGACGTCCCGGTGAGCGTGATCGTGGCCGATATCGATCACTTCAAGCGGGTCAACGATATCTGGGGGCACCAGGTCGGCGATACGGCGATCGCCAGCTTCGGGGACCTGCTGCGCTCGACGATCCGGGATACCGACATTGCCGGGCGCATCGGTGGGGAGGAGTTTTGCATCCTCGTGTGGAACTGCCCGGAGGAGCCCACGCTTAACCTAGCCGAACGTATCCGCGCGCGGTTCGAGCAATTGCCGATCGAGGGCATTTCGGATGACGTCCGGCTGACGGCTAGCTTCGGCGTCGCCCAATGGGTGACGGACGAAGGTTATGGCAGGCTGTTCGCGCGTGCCGACGCGGCGCTCTACCGGGCAAAGGAAGGCGGCCGCAATTCCACTTCCGCCGATGGCGACGACAGACCACGCGCCGTGGTATCCCCCCTCCAGCAGGGTCCCGATCCGCGCGAAGTACGCGCCTAGCCCAGTTCCCGTCGCAGCAAGCGCGGCATGAGCGCTGCTTGCATCGCCGCACGCAGCAGCAGGAACCCGACGAAGCTGGCCCACAACCCGTGATTGCCAAGCGGCCAGGTTAGCCACAGCATCACGCCATAGCCCGCCGCCGCACCCGCCATTGCGAGCAGGAGTGCGCGAGTCCAGCTGGCGCCCACGAACACGCCGTCGAGTACGAAACCGGCAAAACCCGCCAGCGGGATCGCCACCAGCCACGGCCACAGCGTTCGCGCTTCGGCGGCGACTGCGGCGGTGGCGGCGAAACTGTCGGTGATCGGCCCGCCGAAGAAGGCAAACAACAGCGCCAGCACGGCCGCCACGCCCAGGCAGCGCCACAGGATCGCGCGGATATAGTGCGTGAAGCCAGCGCGGTCCTTGTCTCCGGCGCGTTCGCCATTGAGCACCTGTGCGGCGTTTTCGAACCCGTCGAGCAGCAGCGCGGAAAGCACGAAGAGCTGGTACACGATCCCGTTCGCCGCGAGCGCCACCGGTCCGCGTTCTGCCCCCAGCCGGGTTAGCGCGGCAATGGCGACGATCAGCACCACCGTGCGCAGGAACAGGTCGCGATTGACCGACAGGAAGGGCCTGAGCGTCGCGAGCGACATGCTGGTGCCGGTGTGCAGCGCGGCGCGGATGTCGCTGCCTGCAATCCGCCAGATCACGACGCCCGCGACGGCGAGCTTGGCAAACTCGGCGATAAAGCTCGACCAGCCGATCCCTGCGATGCCCCAGTCGAGCGCCAGCGCGAGCCACAGGCCCAGCGCAACATTGAGCAGATTGTAGAATACCTCGATCGCCAGCACCTCGCGCATGCGGCGGCGCCCGACGAGAAAGCCGACCAGCGCGAAATTCGCCATCACGGCGGGGGCGCTCCAGTACCGGATATCGGCATAGACCAGCGCCGCGCTGCGCACCTGCGCCTCTGCACCCAGCGCGTCGAGCAACAGCGGGAGCAGCACCGGCTTGGCGAGCAGCAGCAGCGCGGCGATCGACAGGCCGACCACCAGCCCCTTGATCAGCACCTCGGCCTGCGCCTGCGCGCCCGACCGCGTACCCGCCTGCGCGACCATGCCGGTGGTGCCGGTCTTGAGGAAATTCATCACGGTGAACAGCGCCGCGAACAGCTTGGCACCGACGTCTACCGCGCCCTGCGTCGAGGCATCGCCCAGCCGCCCGACTATCCACATATCGCCAACGCCGATCAGTGCGGTGGCGACATTGGTCACCATGGCGGGCAGCGCGATGGCCCAGATCAGCCGGGTGTCGATGGCGGGAGAGGCGGCGGTGTTCAAACGGCGGAACTCCCGCAACGGCGGCTGGAAGCCTGCCGGACGAAGCCGCCCAGGCGGCGGCTACGCATTACGAAATACTGGTCGGGGAGACTGGATTCGAACCAGCGACCCCTTGTACCCAAAACAAGTGCGCTACCAGGCTGCGCCACTCCCCGACCGATTTCCCGCAAGACGCCGAGCTTGGTGGGCCCGGCAGGACTCGAACCCGCGACCTAGCCGTTATGAGCGGCCAGCTCTAACCAACTGAGCTACAGGCCCCAAGGCACGCCCTGCGGAACAGCGCGCCTAGCCCCGGGGCGAGAGGCATGCAAGCGCTAGGCGTCCACTGCCGTCATGATTTCCGCGACCGTGGTCGGGCGGACGCCGCGCATGTCGAGATAGCCGTAGACCCCGCGCAGCCAGTCATAGAGCGCGTCGAGGTCCTCTTCGGTGCGGACGTAGGGTGTGTGACCGGGCGCCAGCGAGGGGCTGTGGAAGCTCAGCACCAGTACCGGCAGGCCGTCGTCGATCGCGATATCGACCGCGCGCAGCGCCTCTTCCTTGGTCACGCCTTCTGGGGTGAGGCCAATGCGTTCGAGCAGCCCGAGCTTCGCCAGCGCGCCGCCCAGCAGCGGGAGTTTGCGGGCGAGCGGGAAGATCTGCTGGCCCTGCTTGCGCAACATGCCCCAGAATACGCTGGTAAGCGGTAGCTCGAGCAATGTGCGCTCGGCATCGGTCCAGTAAGGGACGACCGGATGGCGGCTGTAATCGGGACCGTGCGCATCGGAATAATCGTAACGCGCGCGCACCGAACTATCGATCGCCACGCCGGTCTCGCTCAACACTTTGGCGGTTTGCGGGCCGAGGCCATAGCGGCCCGCGCGATAAATCCGCGGAACGGTGCCGAAGCCTTCTTCGATCGCATCGCGCAGGCGGCAAAACTTGTCCCGCTCCAGCTCGTGCGGGAGATTGCCGGCAAAGCTATTGTACGTGGTAACTTCTTCCTCGTGCGGCGGATTGACCCAGGGGTGCAATTGCACGCCCACTTCGGCCTTTTTCGCGCGCACCGCACCGCCGATGATCTCGCGCGCCAGCGGGTCGGCCGCGATCGGCCAGTCGACCATGTAAACGGGCGAGACGCCGAGCCCTTCGCAGAACTCCTGGAAACCGGTGATCGCGCGGACATGGTCGAGCCCATAGCCATCGGCGCGAAACGGGGCGTTCCAGTCGAATTCTTCCTCGGTATCGACCGTCAGCAGCGAACGCTGGCCGAACCCGTCCGCATAGCGCGCGACCTGCGATGGGTGGGGCGGGTCGAGAAGGTTGGCATGGGCGATGGCGGTGGGTCCTAGCCGGCGGCGCGATCAGGTGCGTCAGCAGGGCTAGGCAGCGCATCCACGCCGGTCAAGAGCGGGAGCACGAGGATGAGCGCACCCTCCTCGCGCACCAGTTCGCCGCCTGCCGCGCGGGCTTCAGCGCGCGCGAGGCGGAGCGAGAAGCCGGCGCCGAAAATGCCCGAGCTCAAGGTGCTGCCACCCGAGCGGACATCGGAGACGAAGACGTCCTCGGTTTCGGCAAGCTTGGTCGGCAACTGCGCCCGCAGCGCGACCTGGTCGCCGTCCAGCGCGAGGGCAAGCGCGACGTTCTCGCCCGCTCCGGTCGCTCCCGCAAGCGTCGCCAGGATGCGCCAGCCAAGCATCTCGGCTTCGTTCTGCGCCAGCGCCATTGGGGCAGGCGCTTCGGCGATCTCTGCATCGAACCGCGCAACCCGCGGGCCCAGCACAGTCTGCAATTGGCCGACCTGCGCGCGAACGATGGCGGCAAAATCGCTCTCGCCCGCTTCCAGATCCAATTCGCCGGCCTCGAGCCGCGCCAGCCGGTCGAGCTCGTCGAACCCGGCAAGGATGCGCGCGGAATCGCCCGCGATCGTCGCGGCCAATGCGCGGTATTCATGCGGGGTCGGCCCGAAGACCTGCTGCTGGATCACCTCGGCATAGCCCTGCATCGCATTGACCGGCGTGCGCAGCTCATGAAGCAGCTGGCGCAGGCGATCGGCGCTGCGCTGGGCACGGTTGTCGACCGGTGCGAGCGCGCGGCGGAAGCGCCCGACATAGCCATAGAAGCGCCCATCGCCGCGGGTGAAACGCGGGGCGGCATCGACGATCCATTCGCCTTCGATCGCGTCGGCCCCGCGCAGGCTGATCGGCACGTCGCGGACCGGCTGGCGATTGATGAAAGCGGTGGCGAAATCCTCGCCCACCTGGCTGCCTGCGCGCCGCTGCGATAGGTCGATCCCGATCACCAATGGGGCGATTTCGGGTTCGGCCCAGTCGATCCGGCCTTCGGACCCGGTGCCGAAGCTGAACCCGTCGAGCGGTTTGCGCTGCGCCGTCTCCTCGAGCCCCGCCATCGGCAGTGTCGGCGCGCTGGCCCCCTGCGCGCCGGGCGCACGGGCCTTGCGGAACGTCTCGATCCGTTCGACCAGCGCGCGGATGCCATCGGACTTGGCAGGCATTTCCGCCCCGGGTGCGGGAGGGTTGTCTTCAGCGACTGGCACCGGCGTCGGCTGCGGATCCGCTTCAACGATGCCGCCAGGCTCATCCGCGGGCGCGGCATTCTCGTTCGCGGGGCGCAGCACCAGCGGTTCGAGCTCTTCGAGATCGATCGGGTCGCGTGTGTCCTGCGCGGCCGGTTTGCGCTGGGGCGCCGGGGTTGGCGCCGGCAGCGCGCGATCGGATACGCCAAGCCGGTCGAGTACGCGCACCGCACCGGTGGGCAAATCGCGGCGATGGCGCAGGAAGCCGCGCGCGCGGATCGGCAGGCGCGGGATCAGCGCGGCCCATTCCTTGTCGGTCAATTGCGCGCGATACAGCGCGGCCCCGGCGATGGCGGGATGCGCTTCGCCGAACCAGCGCACGAGTTCGGGGTTGCGGAAGCGCCAGCCGTTCTCTCCCACAATGCCCGCGCGTTCATCGGTCGGGATCACCTCGGCTAGTGCGATCAGCCGCAGATACGCCGCCGCCTTGAGCGCGGGATCACCACCTTGCGGCCGCTCGCCAAGCAGATCGAGCAATTGCCGGAACTGCGTCTTCGCCGCGCGCTCGCCCGCAGCGCGGTGGCGCAGCACAGTGGCAAGGCGATCGTCGAAATGCATTGATTCTCCGGGTGGCGTGGGGGTCCGCTACACGTAACCCATCGCAGCACAACGTTTCTACAGGTGTAAAACTTAGGCTGAACGGAAAGTTGCCTTCGCGTTGCAAAGCGGGACAATTGCTGGCAGAGCTAATAATGTTAGCCAAGAGGGCTGCATCGCGTTTCCAACATTTCGTGGAAGTTTCGCGATGACTCGCCCGTGGCGCAGGGTTAGCAGGGGCAGCGTATATGGCCAATCTTGATGATATCGACCGTCGTTTGCTGGCGGAACTCCAGTCCGAAGGACGAATCACCAATGTCGAACTGGCCCACCGGGTCGGGTTGACCGCACCGCCGTGCCTGCGGCGCGTGCGCGCGCTCGAGGAAGAGGGCGTGATCCGCGGCTATCATGCCGAGCTCGATCCGTCGAAGCTGGGCTTCTCGATCACCGTCTTCGCGATGGTCAGTCTGAAGAGCCAGGCGGAAGACGCCTTGCGCGAATTCGAGGTCGCGATGCGCGACCTGCCCGAGGTGCGCGAAGTGCACATGCTCAATGGCGAGATCGATTTCATCATCAAGATCGTCAGCAGGGACTTGCAGAGCTTCCAGGAATTCCTGACCAGCAAGCTCACGCCGGCGCCCAATGTGGAGAGCGTGAAAACCTCGCTGACCATTCGCACCAGCAAGCACGAACCGGGCGTCCCGCTATGAGCGCGGTCGAGCGGATCGAGGGCCATTGCCTGTGCGGCGCGGTCACCATCGCGCTCGAAAATCCGGCGCATGAGATCGAGATCTGCCAATGCGCCATGTGTCGGCGCTGGGGCGGCTCGTTCTACACTGCGCAGACGGGCGAGCGCGCTGACATTACGGGCGAGGACAAGGCCACCATATACCGCTCGAGCGAATGGGCCGAGCGCGCCTTCTGCTCGCAATGCGGCAGCAATCTGTGGTTCCGCTTCCTGCCGACCGGCAACCGCAGCTTTTCCGCGGGCCTGTTCGATGCGGCGGCCCACCATGCGATCGAGAAAGAGATCTTCGTCGACGAACGCGCCGACTGGGGCCGCATCGAAGGTGACCATCCGCGCCAGACCGGCGAAGAGGTGATCGCGGAAGCCGAGGCTGCGGGTTTCACCTTCGACTAAAGCGCCTTAGGGCGTAGCACCGTTGTTTATTGCCCGATAGCTCTGGGAACCAGGCCATTCTCAACGAGGATGGTATCCGCGATTTCGGTGCCGAAATCCACCAAGGTAGCGTTGTCCGGGACATAGACCATGGGGCCGCCGCGTGGTCCGGCGTGCCATGGCAGGGCCCGTCCCTGCCGAGGTTCCACTCTTCTGAACCGACGCTCTGCGTTGCCCTGCCGCAGATCCATGACGATGCAGAAGCGATCGGCCTGCTCATCCTCCACCACTCGGTATTCGATCGAGACATCCTGCGGTCTCGGGGCGTAATTGCCGTCGACCAGGTATTGCAGGTTTCTCATACCGCCGCGGTGCAGCGCCGATGTGAATCCGCGGAAGGGCATGTCGAAAAAGGTCGAGGGGTAGTGAAGGTCGGTTTTCGGCATACTGCTGCCGACTGCGATTCGCCGGATGTCGAAGCGCATATCCTTCGACAGAATGATCCGGTCGTTGCGGTCCCCGGCAAAATCGGCACAGGGTCTTTGTTTTTCCCGCAACACAGGCCCACCGACCAATTTGAATGTCCGTCGCTCCTCGAAGTCCTGGGGCATGGTCGGCTCGGTGAAGTCGCAATTGCGATCAAGGGGGCGACTGGGCAACCAGTTCGAATAGGCCTCCACCAGTTCGGCTGATTCCTCATCCCGCTGAGCCCTTGGAATGTATCCGACAACCTGAACAAGCCCAACGCAGGCCACTGCAGGGTCTGGTTGCGAGGATACTTGGAATGTCTGGAGCCGGTCGACCGACAGCTCATCGTCGCCGTTGATCCAATTCGGGAACAGCGAGTAGCGATTGAAGGCGTCGAGCCGCTCTGGAGTGAGCTCGCTTTCCAGGAAATATCCCCTGAACTGGACACTTCCGCCATCGTACGACCGGATCCTGCCTGGTCGTTTCTTGGATTTCAGCCATCGATAGGCCGGCAGGTCGAGCACCTCCTCGAGTGTCGTCGGCGGTGGGCTCGCTTCGTCTCCAACGGGCGACTGCAGATCCTCTTGGCTTGCGGCTGGCGGTGGCTCTGTAAAAAAAATAGCGGAGCTGACCGTCGCAACTACGAATGCCGGCGCAAAGAGGATGTTGGTACGCATGGACAACAAATAAGGACATGTTCGTTAAAGAACCTTTTCTTAGACTGTTGGGTTTCCTTTTGAGCGCCAAAGCCAACACATCTAGGGAATTAATTTCACTCCGATCCTCTTGGGCGAGAGGCGATGGAAGGGCAAATAAAATGGTCACGCGCACCATCGCGCAGGTGAAGCAGGCCGGTGCAGTTGCTCATCCAACGCGTTACAGTGCCGGGGTTGAAGACCTCACCCCTCGCGCGTCTTGAGCCATTCCTCGAGCCATTTGATCGAGTAGTTCCCGCTCTTCACATCGTCCTGCTGCAGCAGTTCCTGATGCAGCGGGATGCTGGTCTTGACGCCTTCGACCACCATTTCCTCCAGCGCGCGCTTGAGGCGCATCATGCAGCCTTCGCGGGTGCGGCCATAGACGATCAGCTTGGCAATCATGCTGTCGTAATAGGGCGGAATCCGGTAACCGGCATAAAGCCCGCTATCGACGCGCACATGCATGCCGCCGGCCGCGTGATAATGCGTCACTTCGCCGGGCGAGGGCGCAAAGGTCCAGGGATCTTCGGCGTTGATGCGGCATTCGATCGCGTGGCCCTTGAACTCGATTTCGTCCTGCGTGATCGAGAGCGGCCTGCCCTCGGCGATACGGATCTGTTCGCGCACCAGATCGACGCCGGTGATTGCTTCGGTAACCGGGTGTTCGACCTGCAGGCGGGTGTTCATTTCGATGAAATAGAACTCGCCGTTTTCCCACAGGAATTCGATCGTCCCCGCGCCGCGATAGGCCATGTCGCGCATGGCCTGCGCGCAGATTTCGCCCATCCGCATGCGGTCGTCCTCGCCCAGTACGGGGGAGGGCGCCTCCTCGAACACCTTCTGGTGACGGCGCTGGAGCGAACAGTCGCGCTCGCCCAGGTGGATTGCCCCGCCATTGCCGTCGCCGAAGACCTGGAATTCGATATGCCGCGGATCGCCGAGATATTTCTCGATATAGACGGTGGCGTCGCCGAAGGCGGCCTTGGCCTCGCTGCCCGCCTGCTTCATCAGCGTTTCGAGCTGGTCTTCGCTTTCGCAGACCTTCATGCCGCGCCCGCCGCCGCCGCTGGCAGCCTTGATGATCACCGGATAGCCGATTTCGTCCGCGATCGCGCGGCCCTGCTCGACCGTTTCGACCGCGCCGTCGGAACCGGGGACCAGCGGCAGGCCAAGCGCGCCGGCGGTCTTCTTCGCGGCGACCTTATCGCCCATGGTGCGGATATGCTCGGGCTTGGGGCCGATCCAGGCGATATCATGCGCCTCGACGATCTCGGCGAACTTGGCGTTTTCCGACAGGAAGCCGTAGCCCGGGTGGATCGCGTCGGCCTGGCTCACCTCGGCCGCGGAAATGATATTGGCCACGTTGAGATAACTGTCGGTCGCGGGCGGCGGACCGATGCACACCGCGTGATCGGCGAGCCGGACATGCATGGCATCGGCGTCGGCAGTGGAATGCACCGCGACCGTCTCGATACCCATTTCATGTGCCGCGCGGTGGATACGCAGCGCGATTTCGCCGCGATTGGCGATCAATATGCGCGAGATACCCATGGCTTACGCGACGACGACGAGCGGCTGGTCGAATTCGACCGGCTGGGCGTTTTCGACGAGGATCGCCTTCACCGTTCCTGCCTTGTCGGCCGTGATCGGGTTCATCACCTTCATCGCTTCGACAATCACCAGCGTCTGGCCTTCCTTGACGCTGTCGCCGACCTTGATGAAATCGGCCGCACCCGGTTCAGGGGCCAGATAGACCGTGCCGACCATCGGCGATTTGGTCGCCCCGGCGGTGTCCGCTTGCGCGGCCCCCGCGCTATCGGGCGTCGGCGCCGCAGCAGCGGGCGCTGCCGGAGCCGCTGTGGCTGGCGCCGCCATCGCTTGGGCGGGGGCCATGGCCACGCCGCCGCCGCGCGCAACGCGGATCTTGCGGTCGCCATCCTCGACTTCGATTTCGGTAAGTCCGGTGTCGTCCAGCATCTCGGCCAGCTCGCGTACGAGAGCGGTGTCGACATTCATGCCGGATTTGCCGGCGCTGGCTTTACGATCGGCCATGGAACCCCTTGTGTGTTGTTTGCGCCGCCTATGCTACCCGCGCGGCGATAGGGCAAGGGGTGTGCGGGCGAATTAGAGCGCGGCCGCTTTCTCCAACGCTACGGCATAGCCCCGCGCGCCCAGTCCCTTGACCTCGTCCACCGCGCCCATGCCCACATAGGAGATGTGACGGAACGCTTCGCGCGTCGCAGGGTCGGACAGATGGACCTCGATCACGGGCAATTCGATCGCCTTGATCGCATCGAGCAGCGCGATCGAGCTATGCGTATAGGCCGCGGCGTTGAGCAGCACCGCCCTGGCGCCGACTTTGCGTGCCTCGTGCAACCAGTCGACCAGCACGCCTTCGTGATTGGTTTGGCGAAAGTCGATCGCCAGCCCGAGCTCACGCGCCTTCTCGCCAAGCATCGCCTCGATATCGGCAAGCGTGTCGGAGCCGTAGATCTCCGGTTCGCGCGTGCCGAGCAGGTTGAGATTGGGGCCGTTGAGGACGAAGACGGTGTCGGTCATGGGGAAGGGGTAGCGTCGAAGGCCGAGACAAGGAAGTGGAAGGTCGGCTTACGACCTGATAACGGACCTTCAAGCGCGTCAGCGAAGGATATGAACTATCGCTGGGCGGTGACGGGTTCAAGCGAGATAATTTGGTCAATGATCATGAGGTGCTCGTAGCTGGCGGCGTGGCCGAAGTATCCTGGCACCTTGGTTCGTCTCCCCACAAACTCGATGCGATGGATACCATCAGGTGGAATGTCATCCAGTTCAACGTTATCCGCAAACTCAAGCCAAATGCCGCGCTTTGCCATCCAATCGCAAGTATCTGCTGGGTCAGGACAGAAGTTTGTCCATTCCCACCCATGCTCCCAAAGCCCATTCCATCGCTGTGCTGGGAGCATTTCATAGCAATCAGGGTCGTCAGGGCGCCACTCGATGAAACCACCAAAGCGAACCTCGTCTAGACAGGTTTGGACCATGCCCGGATGGGATTCCCGGAACGCGATAAATTCCTCATCCGAAATGGCAGGTTGAGGTTGCTCGCAACCGAGAAGTGGCGTCAACAAAGCGAGAACGAAGATAGCTTTCACCAAACGACTATGAAACGCTTCGCTGCCGATGACAATTGAACCCTCTCGCGTGGTCCGCTTTCCACCCAATAGCAGCCTCCCCAACTACTGATCCACGCCCTTGACCTTGCCCCATTGGCGCGCCGCGGTGTAGCCTAGGTAGCCGGTGCCGAAGAGCGCGTAGAGCGCTTCGGGCAGGGCGGCGAGGTAGCGGGTCATGCCGTCGCCGATCGCGCGTGCGGCGATGGGGTCGAAAGCGGCGATCACGCCCATCGGGACGCTGAACAGGATCAGCGCATACATGACATAAAGGAAGCTCGGCCGTGCGCGGCTGGTCCAGGGGTCGGCGCTCTGTGCCTCTGCGACGATAGCGGACAGACGCGCCTCGATCTGCTGCAGATCCTGCGTGCCCTCGAGCGCGAGCAGTTCGAGCTTGGCCTTCGCCCGCGCTTCCTTGTCGGGGATCACCTTGTCGATGATCGAGGCGATCGGGCCGATGAGCGATTCGATAAGCGGCATGGGGCGTCTCCGGTTGGTGAGACCGGATCAGATAACCACATCGGTTCGTGTAGGAAAATGATTCGCGTGTTTGCGCGGCCGCTTGGGCGCGTCGGTTCGGCGAAATGGGAGGGAAACCACTGGTCGGGATGACTGGATTCGAACCAGCGACCCCCACACCCCCAGTATGGTGCGCTACCAGGCTGCGCTACATCCCGAAACCAGTGGAGGCGGCCCTATAGGGCGGGTGTTTGTGCATGGCAAGCGGAGTTCGCAGGCATTTCGTTGCCCCGGCATCGCAATGCTGCTAACCGCGCCGCACTTTCGCAAGAAGGACTGCGCAGGCCGCTTGAACCGGTCGCGCGCATCGCCCAATTGCGGATCCGACCGACACGCAAATTTCCGACAGGTATTCCTCCGATGATCGATTTTCTCGCCGCCGCCGGAAGCGCCGCCGCCGGGCCGCCCGCATGGACCGGCTGGGTACTGCCGCTGGGCATGCTGCTGATCCTGTGGTTCCTCATCCTGCGCCCGCAGATGCGCCAGCAGAAACAGCACCGCGAACGCGTTGCCGGGCTTGGCAAGGGTGACGAAGTGGTCACCGCCGGCGGTCTCGTCGGCAAGATCACCAAGGTGGACGAGCATTTCGTCCACGTCGAACTTGCCAAGGGCATGACCGTCAAGGCGGTGCGCAACACGATCGGCGAAGTGCTGTCGTCGCGCAACACGCCCGCCGCGAACGACTAGGGACGCCTCACCTCCATGCTCGATTTCCCTACCTGGCGTAAGGTCTGGCTCTGGCTGATTACCGGCCTGTGCGTGGCCGCCGCGCTGCCCTCGCTGCTGTCGGCCACCAGCGTCCGCTGGCCCGATGTGCTGCCCGACCCGATGGTCAACCTCGGTCTCGACCTTGCCGGTGGCAGCCATATCCTGCTCGAGGCTGACGCCGCGCAGGTGGCGACGCAGCGGCTCGAGAACATGGAAGAGAATGTGCGCAACACCATGCGCCGCGCCGAACCGCGGATCCGCATCGGTGACGTATCGACCCGTGACGGACGGCTGAGCTTCATGCTCGACGATCCGGGGCAGGTCGACCGCGCACGCGAACTGCTGCTGCCGTCGATCAACGGTACCGGTCTGGTGCGCGAATGGGATCTGGCGGTCGAGGACGGCAATCGCATGATCCTCACCCCCACCTCCGAGGGGATCGATCAGGCGGTCGGTGACGCGATGGAAAGCGCGACCGAAGTCGTGCGCAAGCGTATCGACGAACTCGGCACACGCGAACCGACGATCATCCGCCAGGGTGATACGCGCATCGTCGTGCAGGTCCCCGGCCTGCAGGATCCCGACCAGCTCAAGGCGCTGCTGGGCCAGACCGCCAAGCTCGAATTCAAACTTGTCGACCAGAACGCCTTGCCCAGCGACGTGCAGCAGGGCCTCGCCCCGCCGGGCTCCGAAATCTTCGCCTATGCCGATACGTCGGCCTTTGCCGGATCCTCGCTCGCGGTGCGCCGCCTCGGCGGTATCCGCGGCGACAATCTGACCGGCGCGCAGCAGAGCTTCGACCCGCAGACCAATGAGCCGGTGGTCAATATCCAGTTCGACAGCGATGGCGGACGCCGCTTCGCCAAGCTGACCACCGAAAACGTGGGCAAGCCCTTCGCGATCATCCTCGACGATACGGTACTGTCCGCGCCCAATATCAACGAGCCGATCCGCGGCGGTACGGCGCAGATCTCGGGCGGCTTCTCGGTCGAGACTGCCAACCAGCTGGCGATTTCGCTGCGCTCGGGCGCGCTCCCGGTCGACCTCGCAGTGATCGAAGAACGCACCGTGGGTCCCGATCTCGGCGCCGATTCGATCAAGCGCGGCATGCTCGCCATGCTGGTCGGTTCGCTGCTGGTCATCGCGCTGATGATCGCCAGCTATGGCCGTTTCGGCGTTTACGCTACGATCGCGCTGGTCATCAACGTCGCCATGCTGCTGGGCATCATGGCCGCGCTCAACACCACGCTGACCTTGCCCGGTATCGCCGGTTTCGTGCTGACGATCGGCGCGGCGGTGGACGCCAACGTGCTGATCAACGAGCGTATCCGCGAGGAACGCAAGCGTGGGCGCCGCGTGGTTGCGGCGGTCGAGAACGGCTACAAGGAAGCCAGCCGTGCGATCTACGACGCCAACGTCACCAATTTCATCGCCGGCGTGCTGCTGTTCCTGTTCGGATCGGGCCCCATCCGCGGCTTCGCGGTGGTGCTGATCATCGGCCTGTTCACCAGCGTCTTCACCGCGGTCACGCTGACCCGCATGTGGGTCGCCGACTGGCTGCGCAAGGCCAAGCCCAAAGACATCGTGCTGTAAGGAGGGCGACGATATGAAACTGCTCAAGCTCGTCCCCGACGACACTAACATCAAGTTCCTCCGCTGGCGCGTGCCTTTCTTCGCGATCAGCATCCTGCTGATCGCGGCCAGCTGGGCGCTGGTCTTCACCAAGGGGCTCAATTACGGCGTCGACTTCGCCGGCGGTCTCGAAGTGCGCGCGACCTTCACCCAGAGCGTGGAAGCCCCGGTGGGCGAATTGCGCGAAAAGGTGGCCACGCTCGGCTATGGCGATCCGGTGGTCCAGCGCTTCGGCGAAGACAACCAGGTCTCGATCCGCGTGCGCTTGCCCGACGAGGTATCGGCCGACAAGGAAGCCGCTCAGGCTGCCGCGAACGATATCGTCGAGACGCTGCAGACCGATTACGAGGATTTCCGGCTCGACGGGAATGACAATGTGTCGGGCAAGGTCTCGGGCGAATTCCGCCAGACCGCGCTTTACGCATTGCTGGCCGCGATGGGGGCGATCGCGCTCTACATCTGGATTCGGTTCGAATGGCAGTTCGGCGTGGGTGCGCTGTTCGCGCTGTTCCACGATGTCAGCCTGACGCTGGGCATGTTCTCGCTGTTCCAGATGGAATTCAGCCTGCAGATCATCGCGGCGATCCTCGCGATCATCGGCTATTCGCTCAACGATACCATCGTCGTTTACGACCGCATCCGCGAGAATTTGAAGAAGTTCCGCAAGATGGAATTGCCTGCGCTCCTTGACCTGTCGGTCAACGAAACGCTGGCGCGGACGGTGATGACCTCGCTGACGCTGCTGATCGCTCTGCTGCCGTTGCTGCTGTTCGGTCCGGCCAGCCTGTTCGGCATGGTCGCCGGGATCACGCTGGGCCTGTTCGTGGGTACCTACAGCTCGGTCTATATGGCGGCGCCGATCCTCGTCTGGCTGGGCGTTACCAGCGACAGCTTCGTGCCTACCGAAACGGTGGCCGATCAGCAGGAAAAGAAGGCGCGCGGCCTGGTCTAGGCAATCGCGTCGTAATGGGCGGCGAGCGCCGCGGCGTTCGCTTCCCAGCTGAATTTCTCGACCGTCGCCGCCACCGTCTCGGGTGAGCGGGGGCGGCGGGTCACGAGGTCGATCCCCTCGCGAACCGCGCGGCAATTGCGCGCGACGATCACCCCGGCTTCGGGCGCGGTCACCACTTCGCGCGCGCCGCCCGCGTCGGTGATGACCAGCGGCGTTCCGCAGGCCAGCGCCTCGATCCAGGCATTGGCAAGGCCCTCGCTGGCCGAAGGCAGCACCATGGCATCTGCCGCCGACAGGATCGGCGGCAGCATTGTCGGGGCCAAGCTGCCAAGGAAATGGACCCGCTCGGCCACGCCGACTTCTTTCGCCAGCGCGCGCAGGCTCGCTTCGTCTTCGCCCTTGCCGACCAATAGCAGCCGTGCCCGCGGCAAATCGGCCAGCGCCTTGATTACCAGGGCCTGGCCCTTGCGTTCGATCAGCGCGCCGACACTCACCAGCAGCCGATCGCCGCTGGCGATGGGGATCGAGAAGGTCTCGCCCAGCCGCGCGCGCAGCCCGACATGGTCCATCGGGCGGAACAGGTCGCGGTCGAGCCCGGTGTAATGGACCGTGATTGTGTCGCGTGCCATGCCCAGCGTGGCCATGTCGTCGGCCAGCGCCGCGCATACCGCCAGCACACCCGCCGCCTCGCGTGCGGTTTCGAGCAATGCGTCGCGGCCATAGGCGCGTGCGCCCCAGTAATGGATGTCGGCCCCGCGCGCCTTGACCGAGAAGGGCAGGCCGAGTTCGCGCGCGATGATCATCGCGGCGGGTCCGTCGGGATAGAAGAACTGCGCATCGACCAGGTCGAACGGATGGTCCGCATGCAGGCGGCGGGCGAGGGGGAGCACCGCCTTGGCGATCAGCCCGGGGTTGAGCCTGCCGCCGATCTTCGGAAGCAGCCGAAAGGTCGGTCGATAAACCGCCATCCCGAACTCGCGCCCATCCTCGGCGGCACCCGCCAATGCGCGGTAGCGCCCGAGCGCGACCGGGGGCAGGCCGAGCGGATTGATCACCGTGACATCCCAATGCGTATCGCGCTGCAGCGCCTCGAGCGATTTGGCCACGAAGACGCCGAAGCGCGGATTGGCGGCATTGGGAAACAGCGTCGCCAGCGACAGCACGCGGCGGGTCTTGGCGACGCTCACAGCCGGCGCACCAGCATTTCCGCCACCGCGATCCAGGCGGGATTGTCGACAACCTGCTGCTTCTCGCCATGCCCGGGAGGGAGCAGGCCGACCATCTTTCCCTGCCGGTCGATCAGCCGCCCGAAGGCGAAGCGTCCGCCCTTTTTGGGGACCAGCACATCGCGGTTGATCGCGCGCGCCGCCTCTTCGGGATTGAGCTGGCGTAGCCATAGCTGGTCGCCGGGGCGGTACTCGCCATGCGGATAGGCGATATCGAGCACCATCAGCGAACCATCGCCGCCCAGATCGGTGGCGAGGATGGCATCCTGCGGCGTAGCAAGCGCTTCGGGTCCGGTCTTTGCCAGCGCGGCGACGACCTGCGGATGACCGGCCTTTTCGCTCCGCACCAGCATTTCGGGATCAACCTCGAGCGCGGCGGCGATCCGCTCCATCCATTTGAGCGAGAGATTGCGCATCCCGGTCTCGAGCCGTCCGACCGTCTGGGGGGTAGTCGGCGGAGAGCAGGCCTCGGCGAGGTCGGCCAGCGTCAGGCCCTTCTGCTTGCGGATGTCGCGGATCCGGTTGATCACTTGGCTGCTCCACAGATAACCGATTTGGTTTTTCCTGTTTCCTACAGGAACCGGCTCGGCGCAAGGCCTAACTTTCAGAACCGGGGAGACTGCCATGCGCCGCACACTTGTCGAACGCGAACTGACCGAGGAAGGGCCGCGCCGCGGCGCCGCCGCGCACGGCAAACGGCGCAGCGTAACCGTCAATCTCGCCGAAAGCCCGCTCAGCTGGCTACATTCACGCGGGCACCTGACCGACCAGCAGTTCGATGCCGGGGAACGGCTACGCGCCGATTACGAACGCGCGCAGATCGCCCCTTCGACCACGATGCGCTGGGACCCGGTGCGGGTCGATGGCGGCGCCGCGGACCGCGACCTTACCCCGACCGAGCGGCAGCTTGCGGCGAAGGCGCGCTTCGATGGTGCGATGCGCGAGGCAGGGCCGGGGCTCAGCGACATTCTATGGCGTGTCGCGTGTGCGGGCGAAGGGCTGCCGGGGGCGGAACGCGCTCTGGCATGGCCCGCGCGCAGCGGCAAGCTGGTGCTCAAGCTCGCGCTCGACCGGGTGGCGGTTTTCTACCGGATCGGCTGAGGCGGGATATTTCGCGCAGGACAGTGGTCCATGTGGTCCATGTCGTTGGAAGCGAACCGTCCAGTCCTACACGCGCTGCGCAACCGCCTCGCGCAATACGGGCAGCACTTCGGCTTCGAACCAAGGGTGCTGGCGCATCCAGATGGTCGAGCGCCAGGCCGGGTGGGGCAGGGGGATGTAGTGCGGGAGGTAGTCGCGGAACTGGCGCACCCGGTCGGTCATCGACAGCGTGCGCGCCGCGGGCAGGTACCGCGCCTGCGCATAGGTGCCGACCAGCAGGGTCAGCCGGTCCTCGGGCAGCACGTCGAGTACGCGTTCGTGCCATTGGGCGGCGCATTCGCGGCGCGGCGGTTTGTCGCCGCCGCTCGCCTTGCCGGGATAGCAGAACCCCATCGGGACGAGCGCGACCCGCGCAGGGTCGTACATCTGGTCCTTGCTCAGCCCGGTCCATTCGCGCAGCCGGTCGCCGCTGGCATCATCCCACGGAATGCCGCTTTCGTGGACCTTCGAGCCGGGTGCCTGGCCGATGATCAGCAACCGCGCGGTTGCCGAGAAGCTGGCCACGGGGCGCACGCCGTGCGGCAAGTGATCGGCGCAGATGCGGCAGGCCGCGATCTCGGCCTCGAGGCTCACCCTTCGACCGCCTCCGCCAGCATCAGCCAGCGCTCCTCCGCGGCATCCTTCTCGGCGCGGGCGTTCTCCAGGCCCTTGGAGATATTGGCGAAGCGCTGCGGATCGGCGGTGTAGAGTTCGGGATCGGACAGGATCGCCTCGCCCTTGGCAATCGCGGTTTCGAGCTCCTCGATGCGCGTCGGCAGCAGTTCGAAGTCGCGCTGGTCCTTGTAGGAAAGCTTGTTCGATTTTGCGGGCGGCGGCGGCGGGGCGGCGGGTTTCTCGGCCTGCTTCTCAGCTTTGGGTTTGCCCGCGATCGGCTGGCGGCGTTTGCGCTCCCAGTCCTCGTAGCCGCCCGCGACCACATCGACCTTGCCCGTCCCGTCGAGGCCGAGCGTAATGGTCACCGTGCGGTCGAGGAAGTCGCGGTCATGGCTGACGATCAGCACCGTGCCTTCGTAATCGGCGATGACCTCCTGCAGCAGGTCGAGCGTTTCGAGGTCGAGGTCGTTGGTCGGCTCGTCGAGCACCAGCAGGTTGCTCGCCTTGGCGAACTCGCGTGCCAGCAGCAGCCGGCTGCGTTCGCCGCCCGACAGCACGCTGACCTTCATGTCGACGATTTTGGGGTCGAACAGGAAGTCCTTGAGATAGGCCTGCACATGCTTGCGATTGCCGCGCACGTCGATCCAATCGCCGCCTTCGGCGAGCACGTGCCGCACCGTCTTGTCGGCGGTGAGCAGCTGGCGTTGCTGGTCGATCATCACCCCGGTCAGCGTCTTGGCGATGTCGACCTTGCCGCTGTCGGGTGCGAGTTCGCCGGTAAGCATCTTGAGCAGCGTGGTCTTGCCCGCGCCATTGGCGCCGACAATGCCGATCCGGTCACCGCGCTGGATTCGCAGCGAGAACGGCTTGATGATCATCCGGTCGCCATAGGCCTTGGTGATGTTCTCGGCCGCGATCACCGATTTGGACTTGAAGTCTTCCTCGGTCGCCAGCTTGAGCTTGGCGGTGCCAGCGGCGTCGATCATCGAAGCGCGTTGCGCGCGCATCTGGCCCAGCTTCTCGAGCCTGCCCTGGTTGCGCTTGCGCCGCGCAGTCACCCCGCGTTCGAGCCAGTGTGCCTCGAGCTTGAGCTTGGCGTCGAGCTTCTCCGCCGCGCGCGCTTCCTCGGCATAGACCTGTTCTTCCCATGCCTCGTAGCCGCCAAAGCCCACTTCCTTGCGGCGCAGGCTTCCGCGGTCGAGCCACAGCGTGGTGCGGGTCAGGCGCTTGAGGAAGGTCCGGTCGTGGCTGATGACGAGAAAGGCGCCCTTGTAGCGTTCGAGCCAGCTTTCGAGCCAGTCGATCGCGCCGAGGTCGAGATGGTTGGTCGGCTCGTCCATCAGCAGCAGGTCGGGGTCCTGCGCCAGCGCGCGGGCGATCGCCGCGCGGCGCTTCTCGCCCCCGCTTGCGCCCTTGGTCTCGCGCGCCATGTCGATGCCGAGCTGGCCGGCGATGGCGTCGATCTCGTGCTCCTGCGGCGCGTGTTCGCCCGCCAGAGCCCACGCCATCAGCGTGGCATGGCCCGACAGGTCGGGGTCCTGTTCGAGTACGACGATCCGCGTGCCCGGCTTGGTCTTGCGGATGCCGGCATCGGTTTCGACCTGCCCGTCGATCATCCGGAACAGCGTGGTCTTGCCCACCCCATTGCGCCCGATCAGCGCGATGCGGTCGCGCGGGCCTACATGCAGGTCCAGCGGCTCGTGATCGGGCCCGCCGAACAGCCATTTGCCGCCCTGTTGCAGCGCGATGCCTTCGAGGCTGAGAATGGGGGGCTGTGCCATAGGCCGCGCGAGGTAGGCGCGCCGACGCCGCTCCGCAAGACGCTAGCGCGCCGCCTCCTGCTCCGCGACCATCCGCGCGACGTCGGCGAGCAATTGCGGCGCATCGTAAACGATCCCGTCCTTGATGGTCCAGCGCACCCCGCCGACCTGCTCGATTGCACCGGTCTCGCGGTTGAGCCGCGTATGGCCCGTGCCATAGAGCACCTTGAGATTGGCCAGCGGGTTCTCGGGCACGATCACCAGATCGGCCAGCTGGCCCACGGCGATCCGGCCCATCGGCGGTTCTTCGCCCAGCGGTTCGTACAGCGCACGCGCCCCGTCGAGCGTTGCCGCGCGGATGACGGCGAGCGGCGAAAGGCCCGCCTCGCGCAGCATTTCCAGCTCGCCGATATAGGCGAAGCCCCAGGTCTGGTAGATATAGCCCGGGTCGGAACCGGCGGTGACGCGCCCGCCGCGGTCATGGAAGTCCTTGGTCAGCGCAAACCACTTGGCGTAGAAATTCCGCCATGCGACTTCGTCCTCGCTCGTCCAGTCCTTGTAATAGCTCCCGTGATTGGTTGCGCTGGGCGCGTAGAAATCCATCAGCGACGGCAGCGTATATTGCGCATGCCAGTCGAACCCGCGCGCACGCATAACGTCGCGGCTGGCGGCGTAGATGTTGAAGGTCGGGCTCAGCGTCACCCCGTTCTCGATCAGCAGGTCGACATAATCGTTCCACGTCTCGCTCCCGGGTTCGACGGCCTGCGGGGCAAGCCGGGCAACCCAGGCGAAGCGCGATTGCTCATCGAAATAATTGTAGTCCTCGGGATAATAGGGGAGCGCGGCGTCTTTCAGCAGGCTTTCGAAATGACCGTAGAAATGCGTCACGTCGTCGAGGCCGAGTTCGACCGCCTTGCGCGCGTTGACTTCGGCCACCCCGGTCTGCGCGAGATGCGCGACGGTGCCCATCTGCTGCTTCTCCGCCTCGTCGAAAGCCGCCGCGAAGACTGCGGGCGAATAGCCGTTGAAGAATTTGACACCCCAATAGCCCTGCGCCTTGGCCCAGCGGACCCATTCGCGCGCCTCGGTTCGAGTGTCGGGCGCTCCGCGCGACCATTTATCGCCAAAGACGGCGTAGGGGATCAGGCGCGGAGCGGTGATGGTGTTGGCGGCGCTGCGGCGCGCATCGGAAAGGTCGGGCGTATCGGGGCCGAAGTAGAAGCTGACGCCGCGGACGGTGGTCACGCCATGCGCGAGCCACAGCTTGTAGCCATAGGATGGCTGCGGCGCTTTCGAAGCATCGCCATTGTGGCCATGCACATCGACGAAGCCGGGCAGGACATACATGCCCTTGGCATCGATCACGCGCTGCACGTCTTGCGCCTCGGCGGCGGGCGCGCCGCCGGGATAGAGCGCAGCGATGCGATTGCCTTCGACCATGATGTCGATCGGTCCCGCCGGCGGGGCACCGCTGCCCTCGATCACCGTTGCGCCGCGGATCAGCAGCTTGCCGAAGGGACCTTCGCCCTCGTCGGCGGCGCGCGCGGGCACGGGCTCCATCTGCGCGACCAGCGGCTGCGTCGCTACCATGGCCAAGGCGGCCAGCGCATATTTCCAGGCTGTCATTCATTCCCTCTCGATCGGCGCTATGGCTAGCGGCAAGCAAGGGCCGAGAAAAGCGGGAACACTTCCGTTCAGCAAGCCGTAAAGCTGTAAAGCCGACATTACGCTCGACAAATGAGGAGCAAATCCATGATCCGTTTCGCTATTCCCGCGCTGGCCATTGCCGCCACCGCTTCGCAGGTACAGGCCGCCGAAGTCCAGATCGTCAGCCAGGGGCCGGTGGTCGAACTGTCGGTGAGCGAAACCGTCGATGCCAAGCCCGACATCGTCGACATCAGCGCCGGCGTGACCAGCCAGGCGCGCACCGCGGTCGAGGCGATGCAGATCAACGCGCGGGAAATGACCGCGGTGATCGACCGCATCAAGGCGCTCGGGATCGATGAAGACGATATCCAGACGACCGGAATCAATCTTGGCGCGCAGTACGATTACGACCAGTCGACCCGCCAGCAGGTGTTCCGCGGCTACCAGGCCTCGAACCGCGTGAGCGTCACCTTGCGCGACGTGAAGCGGGCCGGCGAGGTGCTCGATGCGCTGGTCGCTGCAGGAGCGACTGATATCGGCGGTCCGCGCTTCTCGCTCGACGATGACAGCCCGGCGCGCGCGCAGGCGCGCAAGGCGGCGTTCGACAAGGCGAGGGCACAGGCGGAGGAATATGCCCAATGGTCGGGTTTTGGCGGCGTGAGGCTGCTCGAAGTGAGCGAATCCGTCGCATCGAGCGGACCGATGCCTTTTGCCGAATCGGATGCCCGCCAGGCGATCAAGGTATCGGCGGGGCCGACGCCGGTCGAACCGGGTCTGGTTGGCACGATGGTTTCGCTGACCGTAAAATTCGAGATGACCCGCTAGGCCGGATGAGCGCAAGCACGGACATTCAGTCCTTGTTCAATGCCCCAAGGCTAGGCAGGTTCGCATTATGAAACGCATTTTCGCCTCTTTCCTCGCCTTGGGGCTCGTTACCGGCCCGATCATGGCCGCGCCCGCTGTCGCGCAGCCCCGTTCCGAACAGGGCGAGGCGCGGCGCGAGATGAGTGCGGGCAATATCCTGCAACTGCGCGATATCGAGGCGCGTATCCTGCCGACCATGCGTGGGGCGGAATATCTCGGCCCGGCTTACGATTCGACCGCGATGGCCTATCGCCTGAAGTTTATCAGGGATGGCCGCGTGATGTATGTCGATGTCGATGCGCGCACCGGGAAAGTCCTTCGGCGCAGCCGCTGATTTGCCCCGGTGCAACTCCGTTCAGGTTGACGCGTTCATCTACATGAACGAAACGCGCTTCAAACAATCCGAGGACGGACATTTATGCGGATCCTGATCGTCGAGGATGAGCCCACCCTGGGCCAGCAACTCAAGTCGACGCTCGAGCAGAACGGCTATGCGGTGGATCTGTCCACCGATGGCGAAGACGGCCATTTTCTCGGCAGCACGGAGGATTACGACGCCGTGATCCTCGATCTCGGCCTGCCTGAAATCGACGGGCTGACCGTGCTCGGCATGTGGCGCAAGGAAGGCCGCAAGTTCCCCGTCCTGGTGCTGACCGCGCGCGACAGCTGGTCGGACAAGGTCGCGGGCCTCGATGCAGGAGCGGACGATTACCTCGCCAAACCATTCCAGACCGAGGAACTGATCGCGCGTCTGCGCGCGCTGATCCGCCGCGCATCGGGCAACACGTCGAGCGAACTGACTGCCGGCCATGTCCGGCTGGACACGCGCTCGGGCCGGGTCACGCTCAAGGGTGAACCGGTCAAGCTGACGGCGCAGGAATACAAGCTGCTGAGCTACCTCATGCACCACAAGGGCAAGGTGGTCAGCCGCACCGAACTGATCGAGCATATCTACGATCAGGATTTCGACCGCGATTCGAACACGATCGAGGTCTTCGTCACGCGCATCCGCAAGAAGCTGGGCGCCGAAGTGATCACGACGATCCGTGGACTCGGATACAGTCTCGACGACCCCGCCGACCAGCCGCGCGCCTGATGCTGCGCCCGGCACGGTGCTGAAGGTCGGGCGATCCCCGCCGCCAGACCCGGCTGCCGACAGCCCGGTGACCCTCGCTGCACCGCCCGCGAAGCGCAGTCTTGCGCGGCGCATGATGGCGATCGCCGCGCTATGGATCGGCGTGCTGCTGCTGGGCGGCGGCTTTGCGCTCGACCGGACGCTGGTCCGGCTGGTCGAGGACAATTTCGACGAGCAGCTCGAGTATGTGCAGACCGCGCTGATTACCTCGGCCGAGATCGACAGCTTCGGCGATGTGCAGCTCTACCGTTCGCTTGGCGACCAGCGCTTTCTCGAACCCAATAGCGGCGTTTATTGGCAGATCACTGGCGAGGGGCACCAGCCGTTTCCCAGCCGCAGCCTGTGGGATCGCAGCCTGACGGTCGAGGGCGACCACATCGACAACGAGCCGCATTTCTACAATTCGGACCAGTTCGAGAACGAACCCCTGCGGATCGTCGAACGGACCGTGATCCTACCCGATAGCGACACGCGCTGGACCTTCGCAGTTGCCTCGGCGCGCGGCGAACTCGACTACCAGATTACGCGGATCCGCTCGATCCTCGTCTGGAGTTTCGCCGCCCTGGCGCTTGGCCTGCTGGCGATGGCAATGCTGCAAAGTTGGTACGGCCTTTCGCCGCTACGGCGCGTGCGCAACGCAATCCAGGCCATGCGCACCCACGGCACGAACCGGATTACCGATCCGCTTCCCCTCGAAGTCGAGCCGCTGGTCGATGAGATCAACGCGCTGCTCGCGCATACCGAACAGCAGGCCGAGGAAGCGCGGATGCACGCGGGCAATCTCGCTCATGCGCTCAAGACCCCGCTGACGGTGCTGACCAATGCCGCCACCGCGCACGATCCGCGGCTATCCGACCTCGTCTGCCGCGAAACCAAGACCATGCAGCGCCATGTCGAGCATCATCTGGCGCGCGCGCGCGCGGTTGGTCGCCGCGCCAGCGGGCATGCGCGCGCCGAGGTCTGGCCCAGCGCCGAAAGCGTGCTGCGTGCGGTAACCCGAATCTACGAGGAAACCCGCTTCGACCTCGATGGCAATCGCGATGCCGCGGTCTCGATGGAGCGGCAGGATCTCGACGAGATCCTCGGCAATCTGATCGAGAATGCGGCCAAATATGGCGGGGGCAGCGTGTTCGTCACAATCGACGCCGATCCGGCAGCCAGCCGCTGCATCATCTGGATCGAGGATGACGGTATCGGTATCCCGGAAAGCGAACGCCCGCGCATCTTCGACCGCGGTGCACGGCTTGATACGGGTAAGCCCGGAACCGGACTTGGCCTCGCCATTGTGCGCGATGTGGTCGAGATATACGGCGGCTCGGTCGAGCTGGGCGAGAGCGAGGATTTGGGCGGCCTGCTGGTCAAGCTCACCCTGCCGCGCAGCGCGCTGTAAGCCGGATCTAGCGCCGCGCCGCGCGTTCGTGGTGGCGGATCACCTCGTCGATGATGAAGCGCAGGAATTTCTCGCTGAACTCGGGATCGAGCTCGCTGTCTTCGGCCAACCGGCGCAGCCGCATGATCTGTTCCTGCTCGCGCGCCGGATCGGCGGGGGGCAGCGTGACCCTGGCCTTGTATTCGCCAACCGCCTGCGTGATCCGGAACCGCTCGGCGAGCATATGGATGAGCGCGGCATCGATATTGTCGATGCTTTTGCGAAAGCCGGCAAGGACGGCATCGGTCTGTGGGGCGTCGGACATGCGATCACGCTAACAGCAAATCCCGTCTTGCCAAGAAAGCTTGGGCAGACCATGGCCAAGCCGAAATGTCTGCCGACGTAATCCCCCTGAATCGCGCAGAGCCCGAGGGCTCGATCGAACCCATGCTGGCTCTCACTGCGCAGGGCATGAACCGGGTCAACCAGGTCATCCTCGACCGGATGCAGAGCGAAGTACCGCTGATTCCCGCGCTAGCAGGGCATCTGATCGCGGGCGGGGGCAAGCGCCTGCGCCCGATGCTGACGCTCGCGGGGGCCGAACTGGTCGGTTACAGCGGCACGCGCCAGCACAAGCTCGCCGCCGCAGTGGAGTTCATCCACACCGCGACGCTGCTGCATGACGATGTCGTCGACGGCAGCGACCTGCGCCGCGGCAAGGCGGCAGCCAATATCATCTATGGCAATCCCGCGACCGTGCTGGTCGGCGATTTCCTTTTCAGCCGCTCGTTCGAACTGATGACCGAGGACGGCAGCCTCAAGGTGCTCAAGATCCTCTCGGGCGCGAGCGCGATCATTGCCGAGGGTGAGGTCGACCAGCTCACCGCGCAGCGCAAGATCGACACCAGCGAGGAACGCTACCTCAATATTATTCGCGCCAAGACCGCAGCGCTGTTTGCCGCGGCAAGCCGGATTGCCGCCGTCATTGCCGAGTGCAGCGACGAGCAGGAGCAGGCGCTCGACGAATACGGTCGCAATCTCGGCGTTGCATTCCAGCTGGTCGACGATGCGCTCGATTACGATTCGAACGCCGCTACCATGGGCAAGGATCGCGGCGACGATTTCCGCGAGGGCAAGATGACGCTGCCGGTCATCCTCGCCTATGCCCGCGGCGACGAGGAAGAGCGGGCCTTCTGGAAAGCCGCGATCGGCGGCTTCCGGACCAGCGACGATGACCTCGAACAGGCAATTGCACTGATCGACCGCCATGGCGCGGTCGACGATACCAAACTGCGCGCGCGGCACTTTGCCCAGCGGGCGATCGATGCACTGTCGATCTTCCCCGACAGCACCGCGCGCCAGGCGATGACGCAGGCGGCGCTGTTCGCGGTAGCGCGCGGGTACTGATCCGTCCTAGGGCCACTGGCGTGCCCGCACTGCCGATCCACTCCGTCCTTCCCGAATTGCTTGATGCTCTGCGCGAGCAGACCGGTGCCGTGCTGGTCGCACCGCCCGGCGCGGGCAAGACCACTGCGGTCGCGCCCGCGCTGCTCGACCAGGACTGGTGCAGCGGGACGATAATCCTGACGTCGCCGCGCCGGGTTGCCGCGCGCGCCGCAGCCGAGCGAATGGCGGAAACGCTGGGGGAGAAACCTGGCGAAACGATCGGCTATCTCACCCGCCTCGACAGCAAGCGTTCGGCACGAACCCGCGTGCTCGTCGTGACCGAGGCCATTTTCGTGAACACGATCCTCGCCGATCCCGAACTGTCCGGCATATCGGCGGTGCTGTTCGATGAGGCGCATGAACGCCATCTCGACAGCGACCTCGGGCTGGCGCTGGCGCTCGAAAGCCGCGCGGTGCTGCGCGAGGATTTGCGCGTGCTGGTCATGTCGGCGACTATCGACGGCAGCCGCTTTGCGCGCTTGCTAGGGGATGATGCACCGGTAATCGAAAGCGCCGGCCGGGCCTATCCGCTGCGGATCGAATGGCTGGGCTCGTCGCCGCAGGCCGCAGCCGAGGACGCCATGGCGCAGGCCATCGGCACCGCATGGCGTCAAGAGGAAGGCGACATCCTCGCCTTCCTTCCCGGCGTTCGCGAGATCGATCGCACGCGCGAACGGCTCGAAGCGCGGCTGCCCGCTGCGCTCATCCTGCCCTTGCATGGACAGGTCGACCCGGCGGGCCAGCGCGCGGCGATCAAACGCGATCCCGGGGGGCGGCGCAGGGTGGTGCTCGCAACCGCGATCGCCGAGACGTCGCTCACGCTCGACGGCGTTTCGGTAGTGGTCGATGCGGGGCTATCGCGCAGGGCCGAGTTCGACCGCGTCGCGGGCACCACGCATCTGGTGACGCATCGTGCCAGCCAGGCGGCGGCGTCGCAACGTGCCGGACGCGCAGCGCGGCAGGGCCCGGGCGTGGCTTTCCGTTTGTGGGAGGAAGCGGGGCATGCCGGACGGCCGGCCTACGATCCGCCCGAAATGGTGACGGCCGACCTTGCCCCGCTGGTGCTGGCACTGGCGCAATGGGGCAGCGGCGATCCGGCGGACCTCGCATGGCTCGATCCACCCCCGGAAGCTTCGGTCGGGGCGGCGCGGCAAATGCTGGCGGCGCTGGACGCGCTGGATGAAACCGGCAGGATTACGCCGCGTGGCAGCAAGCTCGCGCAACTGCCGCTCGATCCGCAAGGTGCGGCGACCGTGCTGTTCGGGGCCGAGCATGGCGCAGCTGAGCAAGCCGCGCGGCTGGCACTGTTGCTGCAGGAACGCGGGCTGGGGGGTCCGGGGGAGGATCTGGAAGCGCGCCTCACGCGCTGGAATGCCGATCGCGGTCGCCGGGCCGATGCCAGTCGCAAGCTGGCCGGGCGATGGGCCAAGCGCGCCGCCGACCTTGCCGGTCCGGTATCGACTGGCAATGCGCCGCCGCCTGCGATCCTGCTGGCGGCTGGGCGGCCCGAATTCATTGCCAAGCGGCGCGATGCCAGCGGTGAACAGTGGCTCGCGGCAGGCGGCAGGGGTTTCGTCCTCGATCCGACTTCCCCGCTCGCCCGCGCGGCGTTCATGGTGGTGGGCGATGCGCAGGGGCAAGCGAAGGGCGCGCGGATAACCTCGGGTATTGCTCTGGAAGAGATCGAGCTGGAACGCTGGCTTCCTGACCGTATCGAGCGCCGACAGGTCCTGCGCTGGACGGGGGACCGGGTCGAGGCCTTGCTCGAGCGCAGGCTCGGTGCGATCACGCTGGCGCGCGGTCCCGATCCCGCACCCGACCCCCGCGCAATTGTGGACATGCTTGTGGACAAGGCTCTGGAGAACCTGGCGAAGCTGCTTCCGCAAGCGCTGCTTGCTCGGGCCGGTCATGCCGGCATCGAAAGCCTTTCCAGCGCGGGCCTCGCCGCCAATGCGCATGTGTGGCTCGCACCCCTACTTCAGGGCAGGCGTGATCTGGCGCTGCCGAAGGGCAAGCTGGTCGACGCCGTGCTCGGCCAGATCGATTGGGATAGCCGCCAGCGGCTCGAACGCTTGGCGCCGCGCGCTTTCACCTCGCCTGCAGGGACCACCCACGAGATCGACTACGTGGGTGACGACGCGCCGAGCGTCGAGGTTCGCGTCCAGGCATTGTTCGGATTGGAGCGCCATCCCATGGTTGGCGACACGCCGCTGCTACTCAAGCTGACCAGCCCGGCGGGGCGGCCGATCCAGTCGACCCGCGACCTGCCCGGCTTCTGGCGGGGAAGCTGGGCCGAAGTGCGTAAGGAAATGAAGGGGCGCTATCCCAAGCATCGCTGGCCGGAGGAACCCTGGACCGAAGCGCCAAGTTTGAAGACCAGGAACGCCTTCGACCGCTCGCGCTAGTTGACTTCCACGCCGAAGGCGAGGCAAGGGCGGAGCCTGTTTAGGGCTCATGCGAGGTAGCCAAGCGAGGGGTGTTTGCCGCCCGGCGCCTGAAGGATCGAGAGAAATGTCAGCACGTATCTACCAGCGACCGAAGAACGCCATGCAGTCCGGCCGGGCGCGTACCGACGAATGGGTGCTCGAATTCGAGCAGTCCGAAGCGCGCAAGGCCGATCCGCTGATGGGGTGGACCGGCAGCGGCGATACGCAGGCACAAGTCCAGTTGACCTTCCCGAGCAAGGATGAAGCAAAGGCCTATGCCGAGAAATACGGCATTGTCGCGCGCGTTCACGCGACGCCTGCGAAGAGCCTCAAGCTGCAGGCCTACGCCGACAATTTTCGGTAATTGATTTTTCTCGCTCCCGCCGCCATATGGCGCGCCGGGAGTCGGTCGGACGTTTGCGTTCGCTCACCGGGTCAGGTCCGGAAGGAAGCAGCCCAGGTGGATTGCGGCGGGTCGGCCGGCTCCTTTTTCACCCACAATTCGTATGCGCCATGGCATGACTTTTGCCGCGCCAGTGCCTACCTAGTCGGGCATGGGTGATTCACCGGACAATCCTGACGGCCTTCCGTGGGAAAGCGGGGCCGAAGAGGCCGACACGCCGAGCGTGGCGGAACTCGAGGACGCCGGACAGGAAGCGATGTTCGGCGGTCCGCCAGCTGGCGAGCCCGAGCAGAAAGCCGAGCCTGAGCCCGCGCCCCCAACCGCTCCCGTGACCCAACCGGTTACACCCGATCCGGCGCAGCCCTATCGCGTACTGGCACGCAAGTACCGTCCGCAGACCTTTGCCGAACTTATCGGGCAGGAGGCGATGGTACGTACGCTCGCCAATGCGATTGCGCGCGATCGGTTGGCGCATGCCTTCCTGATGACCGGCGTGCGCGGGGTCGGCAAGACCTCGACCGCGCGGCTGATCGCTAAGGCGCTCAACTGTATCGGTCCGGACGGGCAAGGTGGTCCGACGATCAGCCCCTGCGGCCAATGCGAGCCGTGCCGCGCAATTGCCGAAGGGCGCCATATCGATGTCATCGAAATGGACGCGGCGAGCCATACCGGTGTCGACGACGTGCGCGAGATCATCGAGGCGGTGCGTTATGCGGCGGTTTCGGCGCGCTACAAGATTTACATCATCGACGAAGTCCACATGCTGTCGCGCAATGCCTTCAATGCGCTGCTCAAGACGCTCGAAGAGCCGCCGGCGCATGTGAAGTTCCTTTTCGCCACGACCGAAGTCGAGAAACTGCCGGTCACAGTGCTCAGCCGCACGCAGCGCTTCGATCTGCGGCGGATCCCGGTTGAACTGCTCGAAGCGCATTTTGCGGAAATCTGCCGCAAGGAAGGCGTCGAGGCCGATGCTGAGGCGCTGCATATCGTTGCCAATGCCGCCGAAGGTTCGGTCCGCGACGGGCTTTCGATCCTCGACCAGGCGATCGCGCATGCCGATCTCGATACCGAGGGACGGGTGAGCGCGGCGCGGGTGCGCGACATGCTCGGCCTCGCCGACAAAGGCGCGCAGCGGAGACTGTTCGGCCATATCCTCGAAGGCGAGGGCAAGGCCCTGCTGGAAGCAGTGGACGAGCAATATGCGCTTGGTGTGGAACCGCTTGCACTGATGCGCGCCCAGATGGACGTCGCTCACCGCATCACCGTCGCGCAGGTCTCGGGCAGCGAACCCGAAGGCGCCAGCGCCGACGAACGCGAGCAATTGGCCGAATGGGCATCGCGCCTGCCGGCAGGTCAACTGCACCGGCTGTGGCAATTGCTGCTCAAAGGGCATGAGGAGGTCCGGCTGGCACCCGATCCGCTGGTCGCCCTGCGCATGGCACTGCTGCGGACGCTGCATGCCGGGCAAATGCCCGATCCGGGCACGCTGGCGAAGAAGATCGAGGCGCTCGCGGAAGCTGGGCCGCCTCCTGCATCCGCGCCCGCTGGCGGGGGGGGAGAAGCAGCGCCGACCGCTACCGCGCAACCGGACTGGCAGGGACTGGTCGACGCCATCGATGCATCCGGCCTGTTGCAGGAAGCGAGCATTATGCGTCTGCAGGTGCGGGTCGTCGAGCTTGCCGACGGCATCTTGCGCTACGGGCGCGACGGCAAGTTCACCGACGATATCGCCCCGGTCCTGCGCGAGGCGCTGCATCGCCATACCGGCAAGCGCTGGACGGTCGAGGAAGTGGCCGGCGGTGCCGGTGCGCCGTCGCTGGTCGAAGTGCTCGAAGCGGAACGCACGGCTGCAGCCGCTGCCATGCGCTCGCACCCGCTGGTGAAGGCGGCATTCGATGCCTTCCCCGATGCCGAATTGATCGAAGAAGGCGGCGCGCCCCCCGAGCGCCGCGAAATACCCTGGAGTAGAAAAGCATGAACATGGAAGAAATGCTCGCGCAGGCCAAGCAGGCCGCCGAGACCATCCAGAAGCAGATGGGCGAAGCGCAGGCCAAACTCGACGATATCGAAGTCGAGGGTTCGGCCGGCGGCGGACTGGTCAAGGTGCGCGCGACTGCACGCGGACGCATTCTTGGCGTTGCGATCGACGACAGCCTGATGAAACCCGAAGAAAAGCAGATGGTCGAGGATCTGGTGACCGCGGCGTTCAACGATGCGCGCGACCGGGCCGATCGTGTTTCCGCCGAGGAAATGAACAAAATCCAGCAGGACGTGGGCTTGCCACCGGGTTTCAAACTGCCGGGCATGTGAGCGCGGAGTTCGGACTTCCGAGAGCGAGACGGTGACCCGGCGACCCTTCGTGCGGCATACCATGGGGTGCGCGCCGAGCCGCAAAGGCCGAGTTATTTTGCGCGCGCTCCATCACGCATGATGGGGATGCCCCTTGCGATGGGCCTGGTGGTCGCGCGCGCTGTCGAACGGCCGCCACCCCTTCGCCATATCGCGGATCAAGGGAAGGTCGCACCGTTCGCAATTGGTACGAAAATCCAATCCATCGTGCCACACACGACGCCGGTTTACCCGATGGCCGCTAACTTTGCAGATTACCGAACCCAGCATTGTCCTGACTCCAAAAGGAAATAAATTTCCTCTCCCCACCTCCCGGCGCATATACCTTACCTTAACGAGCGATTCATTGTAATAGTGCGCCATCCACATGACTTTGATGCATGGCGTTGCGTTGCGGGACACGGCTCACCATATTCCTTGCGAACGGCCACGGACGGCCTCGATTTGGAATTTGATTGATGACCCAGACCTATCCCCTCCTGCCTCTGCGCGACATTGTGGTGTTCCCCGGCATGGTGGTCCCGCTATTCGTCGGTCGCGATAAATCGGTCGCTGCGCTCGAAGCGGCGATGGAAGGCAGCAAGGACATCTTCCTCCTCGCGCAGCTCGATCCCGGATGCGACGATCCGGAACGCGACGACCTCTTCGATGTCGGTGTGGTGGCGCAGGTGCTCCAATTGCTCAAACTTCCCGACGGCACCGTGCGCGTGCTGGTCCAGGGCAGTTCGCGCGCGCAGCTCGAGCAGCTGAGCGAACGCGGCGAATATGTCGAAGCGGCGGTGGCCATGAACGACGCGGTCACCGCATCGGGCAGCGAAGTCGTGGCCATGATGCGCCAGGTGGTCGAACAGTTCGGCGAATACGCCAAGCTCAACAAGAAGCTGGGCGAAGAAGCGGCCGAACAGCTGGGCGACATCGACGACGCCGGCGAACTGGCCGACACGATTGCGGCGGCGATCAATGCCAAGGTGTCCGACAAGCAGGCGCTACTGGTCGAGAAGGACCCGCTCAAGCGCCTCGAAATGGTCATGTCCTTCATGGAAGGCGAACTGTCGGTGCTTCAGGTCGAGCGCCGTATTCGCGGCCGGGTGAAGCGTCAGATGGAAAAGACCCAGCGCGAATATTACCTCAACGAGCAATTGAAGGCGATCCAGAACGAGCTTGGCGGCGACGAGGACGGCAGCAACGAGATTGCCGAACTGACCGAGAAGATCGGCAAGACCAAGCTCAGTAAGGAAGCGCGCGAAAAGGCGGAAGCCGAACTCAAGAAGCTCAAGGCGATGCAGCCGATGAGCGCCGAGGCAACTGTCATTCGCAACTACCTAGATGTCCTGCTCGGATTGCCCTGGGGCAAGAAGAGCAAGGTCAAGAAGGACATCGGCGAAGCGCAGCAGGTGCTCGATGCCGACCATTACGGGCTCGAGAAGGTCAAGGACCGGATCATCGAATACCTCGCGGTGCAGGCGCGCACGCGCAAGCTGAAGGGGCCGATCCTGTGTCTCGTCGGCCCGCCGGGCGTCGGCAAGACCTCGCTCGGCAAGAGCATTGCTAAGGCGACGGGCCGCGAATTCGTGCGCCAGTCGCTCGGCGGCGTGCGCGACGAAGCGGAAATCCGCGGACACCGGCGCACCTATATCGGCTCGCTCCCGGGCAAGATCGTCACCAACCTCAAGAAGGCGGGCAAGATCAACCCACTGTTCCTGCTCGACGAGATTGACAAGCTGGGCCAGGACTTCCGCGGCGATCCCGCATCGGCGCTGCTCGAAGTGCTCGATCCCGAACAGAACAGCAAGTTCCAGGACCACTACCTGGAACTCGACCTTGACCTGTCGGACATCATGTTCGTCACCACGGCGAACAGCCTGAACCTGCCGCAGGCGCTGCTCGACCGGATGGAGATCATCCGGCTCGAGGGCTATACCGAGGACGAGAAGGTCGAGATCGCCAAACGCCACCTGCTACCCAAGCAGATCGGCGAGCATGGATTGAAAGCCGGCGAATTCGAACTGACCGAAGACGGGCTGCGCGATCTGATCCGCTATTATACGCGCGAAGCGGGCGTCCGCACGCTCGAGCGTGAACTGGCGCGGCTGGCACGCAAGAGCCTGCGCAAGATTCTCGAAAAGGAAGTCGAGAGCGTCACGATCACTCCCGACAACCTCAGCGACTTTGCCGGGGTGCGCAAATTCAAGCACGGCATGGGCGAGGACGAAGCGCAGGTCGGTGCTGTCACCGGTCTGGCGTGGACCGAAGTGGGCGGCGAATTGCTTACCATCGAAAGTGTCACCACGACCGGTAAGGGCGAGATCAAGACCACCGGCAAGCTCGGCGAGGTGATGAACGAAAGCGTCGCCGCGGCCTTCAGCTTCGTGAAGGCGCGCGCGCCACATTATGGAATCAAGCCAAGCCTGTTCCACCGCCGTAACATCCACATCCATCTTCCCGAAGGCGCAGTGCCCAAGGACGGGCCGAGCGCGGGCGTGGGCATGGTCACTTCGATCGTCTCGACGCTTTCGGGAGTCCCGGTGCGCCCCGATGTGGCAATGACCGGCGAAGTGACGCTACGTGGCCGAGTGCTGGCGATCGGCGGGCTCAAGGAAAAGCTGCTCGCGGCGCTGCGGGGCGGGATCAAGAAGGTCCTCATCCCCGAAGAAAACGTGAAGGACCTCGCCGAGATACCCGCCAATGTGAAGGATGGGTTGGAAATCATTCCCGTCAGCCATGTCGACGAGGTCCTCGCGCAGGCGCTGTGCAGCGTGCCCGAACCGATCGAATGGACCGAGGCCGACGATCTCGCAAGCCAGCCGAGCCACGCACATCCCGCGCCGCCCCCGACAGCACATTAACAAAAGATGTGCTGCGCTGCAGCGAATCGGACGGGCTCCGGCGGCATGCCGGGGTCCGTCCCGCCGCTGCGGGTGAGGTATCGGGATGGTGAATAAGTGCTTCACCCTAATATTAACCGCTTCAGCCCCGGAAGCCGCCGTTTTTAGCCGATTTTGCCTTTGACAGTGCGGGCAAAAAACTCTCAATTTGGGCGTCTTCGCCGAGGCGATTCAGCCAATACCATTTCCCGATAAGAACAAGGGGGTTTTCCTAATGAATAAGAACGACCTGATCAGCGCGGTTGCCGATTCCAGCGGCCTTTCCAAGAGCGATGCAGCGAGCTCCGTCGAAGGCGTGTTCGATGCGATCACCAAGGCCCTGTCGAGCGGTGACGAAGTGCGCCTGGTCGGCTTTGGCACGTTCTCGGTAGCCAAGCGCAAGGCCTCGACGGGCCGCAACCCGCGCACCGGCGAACCGATGACGATCAAGGCATCCAACCAGCCCAAGTTCAAGGCGGGCAAGGGTCTCAAGGACGCAGTCAACTAAGCCGGTTTCTCTCACCGGCGCGCCGCCACGCCTCGCGGTGCGACAATGGGATCGAACTTCGCCGCGCATTCCTACCCGGAATGCGCGGCGTTTTCGTATCGATCAGTCGAAGGCGATCAGCGCGGTCGGCGCCTGCCGTGTCGTGGCCCCGATCGTCCACGAAAGCGACTGGCCCGCGGCGTGTGGGGCAGGGCCTTCGTCGGTATTGTTGGCCAGCACGCGGCCATCGGTCACGATGGTGAAGGTCCCTTCGGGCATGACGATCTGGGGAATGTCCCCGCTCTCATCGGCTTCGGCCATGGCGGCAAGCGCCGCAAGCGAGCCGCCACCGAACATCGGGTTGCTGTCCTGTTGCCGGCTGAAATCCGGCGCATCGACACGGACTTGCGCCCCATCGCGCAGGTTGACGCTGACGAACGCATTGGCGCCCAGCATTCCCTCGATCGTGGGGAAGGTGAAGTCATGCGTGAGAGTGCCGGAAACGGCGAACGCCACGTCGAACACGCCATCGCCCTTATAGGTAACGCGCTGCCAACCGCGCTGGCGTTCGAGCCGTGCGGCCAGTTCCTGTGCCGCCTGCGGGTTCGCCGGATCGATACCGCCCATGACGGCGCGCATCTTTTCGGCTTCGCGGGCCTGTTCGGCCCGGCGATCCTCGGCTCCCGCATCCCATTCCGCCTGCTGCTCGGCGATCTCCGCCTCCGAACATTCGGCCATTTCGAAATCGGCGTCATAACATTCCGCGACGAAGCTTTCGTCGCCGTTGTTGGCCATTTCGGCGAGCTTGCTCAGCGCCAGCATCTGGATCTCGCCGTCATAGGTGAAGGCGAATTGGTCGTCTGCGAACAGCTGCAATTCGCTGGCGAATTTGCCGGGTGACAGCAAGCACCCGCCCAGCAGCAGCGGTGCCAGTAAAGCGATCACGATGCGTTTCATATGAACTCCCCCCCATTCGAATGAATTTACCTTGTGGCGACCGCATAAAGCGCGATGGCTGCCGCGTTCGAGACGTTGAGGCTCTCGATCTGGTCGCCAATCGGCAGCTTGGCCAACGCGTCGCAATGCGATTCGATATTCTGGCGCATCCCTTCGCCTTCCGCGCCCAGCACCAGGGCAACCGGCCCCGCCGGCAGCGCTTCTGCCAGCGTCGCCTCCGCCGCGCCGGTCAGGCCGATGCGCCAGTATCCGGCCTCGGCAATCTGCTCGAGCGCGCGGGCGAGATTGATCACCCGGACCCAGGGCACGGTTTCGAGCGCACCCGATGCGGATTTGGCAATCACCCCGCCTTCGGGCGGCGCATGGCGATCCTGCGTGACCAGTGCCGCCGCCCCGAAAGCCGCGGCCGAGCGCAGGATTGCGCCGACATTATGCGGATCGGTAACCTGGTCGAGCACGATGATGGGACGGGTGGGCTCGCTGTCGAGAACCTCGTCGAGATGGATATCTTCCAGCGCGGCGCATTCGAGCACGAGCCCCTGGTGCGGGGCATCCTTGGCGACCATCCGGGCGAGATCGGCGACATCGGCATATTCGATCGGGAAGTCGGCCGGCAGTTCGCCGTCGAGCGTGTCGATCGCTTCGCGCGTCGCCCACAGCTTCTGATGGACCCGGTCTGGGTTCTTGAGCGCGGCTTCCACCGCATGGCGGCCCCACAGCCGGACCTGCCCGGTGCTCGCGCGCCCGCTGCCGCGACCGCCCTTCATTCGTCCTGCCCGTCCACGGAGCGCGCGCCTGCGTTCGCCTTTGGCCATCAAATTCGTCCTGTCTGCATCATTGGTTGCGGCCTGTGCCAGCGAGGGCATTGACAGGCAAGCGTCGCTTCGCCAAAGGGGCGCCTCTCGGCACGGGGTCGGCTTGTCGACCCCTCGATTTCCTCAGCGAAATGGCCCGTGTGGACAGGTGGCCGAGTGGTTAAAGGCAGCAGACTGTAAATCTGCCCGCGCAAGCGTACGCTGGTTCGAATCCAGCCCTGTCCACCACCCCCCTTTCTTTCAGCATCTATCTGCATCCCCAGAAATCTATGGAAACCCACGGATTTCTGCGGTATATTGCCCTTATTCCGTCCGCTTCTGGCCATCGCTATCCACGTGCATCCGAGGTCGAGTGTGGGGGTAATGTGGGGGTAAAGGTGCTCACCCCCACACTTCGGATTGGCGATCTCATGCAGAAAGGTGTGGGGGTAAAATTATGGGTAAACTCTCGGCGGTAGCGGTAAAGGCAGCTTTGGCGAATCCGGGGACCTATCAGGACGGCGACGGACTATTCCTGAAAGTGGACAAGCGCGGCGGCGCTTATTGGAATTTGCGACTCCAGCGAGATGGGAAACGGCAAGACCTGGGGCTGGGCAGCGCGAAACTCGTGACACTGGCAGAGGCGCGCGAGAAGGCGGCTGAAATGCGCAAGGCTGTTAAAGTTGAAAAGCGCGATGTCCTCACGGAGCGTAAGGACGAGGCCGCTGCCAAGATCACCTTTCGTGAAGCCGCCACCCAGTACCACTCCGACAATGAAGCGGGCTGGAAAAGCGATGTCTACACGCGTCAATGGCTCGCCAGTCTGGAGAATTATGCTTTCCCCAAACTCGGTAACATGCCGACCGGGAGCATCACAGCGGCTGACATCATCGCGGTCCTCACGCCGATCTGGCAGGAAATCCCGGAAACCGCCCGCCAGGTACGCAACCGGATTTGCGCGGTGCTGGACTACGCGCATGCAAAAGGCTGGCGATCGACCGAGGCACCGTCTGCCAACAGCAGCCTGAAAGCGGGGCGGGGCCTGCCTCGGCAAATCAAGAAAACCCAGAACCGCAAGGCAATGCCCTATGTGGCCATTCCATCTTTCCTGACAGCACTGAGACGCAAGCCATCTTTCGGACGATTCGCGCTCGACCTCCTTATCCTGACCGGCACGCGCTCGCAGGAGGTCCGACTCGCGACGTGGGACGAATTCGATCTGGAAGAACGGCTCTGGACGATACCCGCCGAACACATGAAGCGGAGCAAAGCACATGTCGTCCCGCTCTCCGAGGCTGCTCTGGGAGTCCTCACAAAGGCGGATGCATTCCGAGTCGAGGGAGCCGAAGTGGTCTTTTCAGGCGCAACAGGCAAAGCGATGTCCGACATGACGCTGCTCAAAGTGCTGCGCGACATGCAGGAGCCATTCCACGTCCACGGTTTCCGCTCGGCCTTCACCGACTGGGCGGCGAACGCAGGCTTCCCGAATGCCGTGGTCGAGGCCGCGCTGGCACACAAGACACCAGACGCGGTGCAGGCCGCCTATCGCCGCACCACCTACCTCGGCACCAAGGAGGATCCCGGTATGCGCGTGAAGCTAATGGATGCGTGGGGCGCTTATTGCTCCGGCGCAGTCACAGTGAAAGAAGCTCTGGAGGCGGACCACTAGCGCAGCGCCCAGACCACCGCTACCGCTGGCGCGCATGGCTCCGCCATGCCGCCTGCCTTCCGGCGAGGGTGGGAGGGGGAGCGACTATCTGGATCGTCAACCCTGCTGGGCGATTGCAGCTCTGGTTTCACGTGCCTTGGCGTTGAGTCTGACCAACAGTTTATGTGCCAGGGCGATGCGCACGACCATCTTGGGTTTTCCGGCGGCCAGGAGCCTGTCGCGGAAATCGGTCAAGGACTGATCGTATTTGCGAGCAATGTCTCCGATGAGGAAGAGGAGCGAGCGCACGCTGGATCTTCCGCCGCGCGTGTGCCGTTTGCCCTGCCGTTTTCCGCTATCGTCTGCGAGCGGGGCGAGGCCGACGAGCTTGGCGATCTGCTTGTTGGACAGGGTGCCGATCTCGGGGAGATCGGCGATCAGGGTAGCGACGGTCCGATCAGCCACACCCTTGACCGAGCGGAAGGCTGTATCGAGCGCGGCCCATACCGGGTCATTGGCGATGAGCGTGGCGATAGCGGCGGAAAGCTCCTTGGACTGCCGCTTGAGCACGCCGATAATTTCGACAATGCCTTGGCGTGCGACATCACTTTGCACGGAGTGAAGGCGCTGCTTCTGAACAACCAGGTCGCTGGTTACCTGGCGCATCCGCGCGGAGAGCGCGGCGAGGTGCTGCTGCTGCGCTGATGGCAGCGGGGTTGGTTTGATTTTCCTAGTAGCTGCAAAATGCGCGATCACCTGCGCATCGATCCGGTCAGTCTTTTCGAGACGGCCCATGGCTTTGGCAAAATCCCGGACGCCGCGCGGGTTGACCAGTGCGCAGGGGATATCCCCTGCCCAGAGCATCTGGAACGCCATCCGCTCCACTCCACCGCTGGATTCCATCACCACCAACGCGGCTGCGCCGGTGCGGGCGAAGTTGGCGAGCTGATCGATTCCGTCCGGGGTGTTGGCAAAGCGCTTGAAGCTGTCTGGCCCGATAAAAGCATCCAGCCAGTCTTTCGAGACATCGACTCCACATATGTTTTGCATCACAATGACCTGCCTTGTCTGTGCGATTGAGGGTCAACCGACTATTCGGTCGTACGTGACAAACGGCGCTGGTCCCAAGCTCCCCACGGCCGGCAAGACCTGAGGGAAAACGGGCGTCAACGCCGACGTGCGGGGTGGGTGGCCACCCACCCCGCACAACCCGATCCTAACGCGGATTTGAGTCCAAGGTCAGATACAAGGGAAAACCGCAAACCGATGCCCTGGCGCGGGCCAGCGGGCTTCAGCCCGCCACCCGGGGGCGTCTGTTTGCGGTTTCGGGAACGAGAGGGCGTAGCCCTTGGCGTTCCCGCGCAAGGATCGCGTCAGCGATCCGTACAAGAAACAGCACTCTTGCGACGGCGCGAAGCCGCCGGACGTCCCGCGCGCGCGATAAGTGCGCCAGCGGGCGTCCGGCAATGAGAGAGGCAAGGGTGCCTGCGGGTTACCTCAAAAACGCCGCGCCCTCAGGAGCGCGCAGCGCGGGACAGAGCGCGACTTCCGGAAACTCCCGCTCAATCTGATCCCGCTCCTGATCGTCACCCGAATGGACCGGGCCAACAGGCTTGGTTCGCGCAACGAATAGAGTAAGTCGCCCCCTCAAGGGCAGCCCTGAAATGCGATACTAACAACACGCCAAAAATCTGGAGCTTAGTCTGAGTAGGTTGCCGGACTGCTACCCGCCAATCCACCATAGGGAGCGCCAGAAAGCTTCGGGACGCCGGCCTTCTTATCCCCGGATGCACGTTGCCAATCCCCTATGTTCGCTATATGTTCCTCATCCACCCTGTTGCTGGGTAGCGCAAATAATCTAAGGTGATGCATCATGTTGGGGACGTCTCCGGAATTTTCAAAGAAGCGGTCAGGGGCCTATTTCACCCCCGGCAGCGTCAGCGAGTCTCTCGTTTCCTGGGCTTGCCAAAAGCCAAGCGATCGCATGATTGACCCCTCGTGTGGCGATGGCGCATTCTTGGCCAACCACCGAAATAGCGTCGGCATTGAGCAAAATCCGGTATCGGCTCATCTGGCAATCGAGCGTGCTCCTGGCGCGTTGGTGCACGAAGGCGATTTCTTCACATGGGCAATTGAAACCCATGAGCGCTTCGAGTGTGCAGCCGGAAATCCTCCGTTTATTCGTTACCAGACTTTCAAAGGCGAAATGCGGCGCCGCGCACTCGATCTTTGCCTTGATCTTGGCGTCCGCTTCAGTGGGCTCACGTCATCATGGGCACCGTTTCTAGTTGCCACCGCCGGACTCTTGAAACGGGGCGGTAGAATGGCCTTCGTTGTGCCAGCCGAGATTGGCCACGCGCCCTATGCAGCACCGCTTCTCGAGTATCTCGTCGCATCGTTTGCCCGAGTGCAGATTGTGGCGGTGCGCAAAAAGCTTTTCCCAGCTCTCTCGGAAGACTGCTGGTTGCTTTATACCGAGGGCTTTGGCGGCAAGAGCGAAGCGATTGAGTTCACTATTGTCGACGAGTTCAAGTCAACGAAGTCTCCGCCGAAGCCAACAATACGGGTAAATCTCGACGAGTGGCGCGCCATCTGGAACCGACGGCTTCGTCCCTATCTGCTGCCCGTATCGGTTCGCAATCTGTATGCTGATACGCTCGACGATCAACAGACCCGCCGCCTAGCTGACTTTGCGAATGTCGGCATCGGTTATATCAGCGGCGACAACAACTTTTTCCACTTGCGCCCTTCGGATGCGGAACGGTTGAGTATCCCCGAAAGGTTTCTGCAGCCAGCAGTTCGCAACGGGCGGGCTATGCCAGAGCGGCAAATTACCAAAGCTACCGTTGAGAGCTGGAAGCGCAATGACGACCCCGTACTCTTGCTTCGGCTCACACGCGATCAGGAGTTGCCCATTTCAATCCGCGATTACCTCAACAGCAGCGCCGGACGAGCTGCGAGACAAGGTTATAAATGTCGCAATCGCGCGCCTTGGTATGCAGTCCCTGACGTCCAAATCCCCGATTATGTCCTAAGCTATATGTCTGGACGGCGAGCCAATCTCGTTCGTAATGCTGCCGGCGTTTCCTGCACGAACAGTGTTCATTCGATCCGGATTAGGGACAAAGAGGCAGCGGCAAAGTATCTTGGACAATGGTCCTCGCCGTTTGTGCGTCTAAGCTGCGAACTCGAAGGTCACGCGCTAGGCGGCGGAATGCTCAAGCTTGAGCCACGCGAGGCAGGTCGCATCGTCTTCCCTGCTATCCCTACGTTCGGCCAAGAGCGAGACGAGGAACTCGAAGACGCAGTGAAGACAATGCAAAGCTGGCGCCATTATGCTGACTGAAGGTTGGCCATTTGGAGGGGCATATTCGCTCGGATCCGCACGCTCTATAGCTTGGCAATCCCGGCTTTCTTCATTCAACAATTTGAACCGTGGAGGCCCAGCGAATGGCTGATTCGACGAAGTCGCAAGCTTGGGTGCTTTTTGACCGCATCGTTTCTGAGGCGGCACCGGACGGCGCGCATACCAACCCTTGGTTGAATTCCGCCAACGGCGAACTGCTATTTGAGCCCGACTATGCCACCCTCGAACGACTGCTTGGCGTTCCCCTCTACCTCAAAGCAAATACCCAGTCTGGTGTGCCAGCGCTCGCGCTCGACGTCTGGCTAAGCTACGAACTTCGCCGCGCTGGCTTCGACCGCGATCAGGTTTGGCCGCGCCCAGCAAACCCGCGTATCTTGCCTGCACCCGTCGCATCGCTGATTCAATCGCTTCCTATCAAGCTGCGTGAGCAAATCGTAGAACGTGTCGAGAGCAAGTCTTCAATTACCGGAGTGACATCATCGTCGGCAGCGATCCTGGGCAAGAATTATCTCAAGCAGGTCGACGTGATCATGACAGATTGGGCCACAGGGCCCGAGATCCTGATATCGACCAAGCGTATGGATTCCTCCTACGGCAAGAATGCACCTAACCGTATCGAGGAATCATACGGTGACGCCAAGAATCTACGGCTGCGCCACCCCCTCGCAGCGCTTGGCTTCATGTTCGGACTACGTTCTGACATTCTGCAGAAGGAACCCAGAACAGCCGACTGGCTCTTCGATCTTCTGGCGAAGCTTGGGCAGGAAGACGATGCTTACCATGCGACTTGCCTCATTCTGATGCAGTACGATGACCACGGGGCATCGCCTGCGGACGAGATAGAGCCAGATCCTGAAGGCATACTTGAGCCAGGCGCTGAAGCGGTTGCAGATGAAGAAGAGTCAACCGCCGCGCCGACGTCAGATCAAGGCCAATCTGTCCCCGATTTGCCTCAAGTGACAATTTTGAAGGATCTCACGCCCCCCAACCTGTCACCGTCTCGTTTTCTGAATGCCATGGTGACGCGAGTTCTAGGCGCAACGCCCGTAAACATGCACGAGCTAGCTCGCCAACGCCGCGTTGAGGCTGCTCGAAGGACAACCTAGTCGACCATATTGCGGAGAGAACGCGATGGACATTATTCGATTACCCAAGGGAAAACCCGTTGCTTATCTCAAGCTTAGCAAGGGTTGGAATGGTCGGGTTCAATCAGGATTTATGCTTCAAGGCGCCATGTCCGGATTTTCTGAGAATGGAGATTATGCGACTGTTGAGCTTGCCGAAGCGGCAGCTCGGAAGCACGCAGAGCAGCGCGACGCAGCTTTTCTCATCATTGCTGATGATACGTAAGCTCGTTTCGATATTCTCTGAATATTGATCCGGAGATTGTGCAGTTTGGCTCAGGCCTGAACTTCCATACAATCTACCAGCACGAGTTCACGTTTTTCCTGGCCTTCTCCAAGAACAATGCGCCATCGAGTAAAGGCGGCCCTCGCACCGGCTTCGCACCCTGGTAGCTCGGTAATGATTGGAAGGCTCATGGTTTGGCCTACTCGTTCACGCGCACTCCTGACTATTATCTCAAGTCTTTCCTGTGTGCGGATCAACGAACCTAGCGCACGATTGCCGCTATCGGGATCATAGGCCGAAGTTTCATCAAGTTCGATTGCGATCTGCGAAATCACGATACCCTTCAGAAAATGGGCGTCTTCCTCGTCATCGGGTCTCCCGTAGTGAAAGAACCGGAACCGATCTTCACCGGTCAAGAAAACGGCAAAAGTTCCGCGACCTTCTAACCGCAAAGGGAAGAAGCACCCTGAATGCTCGTCGTGCGGTATCACCAATGACATGTGAGGTGCGCCGGTTAGCGCGCCAACAGTAAATTCAGCGGGTGATAGCAACGACCGCTCCTTTCAATTGTGCTGCAAAGGCTCGATCAGCATTGCCCAGTAGTGCTCCGCTGCGCCTTCCTGAGAAAGCTTCGCTACTTGCTTTCCGTTGATCGCAGCAGACATGCCAAAGCTCCTCAGAAAGAGTGATTGATCGTCCGCATCGACGGAAAGGGACTCGTTGAGCGTGTTGCTGGAATTCGTTTCACCATGAACGAAGGCAATGCCGTTTCCGGTGAACCCGCCACCCATGAAGATCGTGCAGCGGGTAAGGGCCGTCCCGTTGCGATAGACCGACGCGGTAAAGCGGTTTCCATCAACTCGGCGAAAAACGCCTTCGATGTCATCATTGCGATCCTGCAACTCGGCGAGCGAGTTTTGAAAGTACCGAGCGATAAATTCGAAACTATCGACGCGGAATTGATCCTTGTGTCTCTCAGTGAATTGCTTCGCCATTCGCAGGTTGCTGGACCTCGGATTCGTTGCCTCGTTCGCCAACCTACCTTGCACTTGAACAGCCGGGTGTAGTTGAACGGACTGGGCGCTAGGCTCTAGTTTCTCGACCGCTTTTCGGATCGCTTTGGCCACTTCGAGAAAGGCCTGATCGCGGTCTGGCCACTGAGTAATCGGCTTCCCATCCGGAGGCGTTGCATTGATCTTGCCGAATGGTGCGTGATGCCATTCGCATGCGCGTAGGATTACGGGAATCACGATTGCTTCGCCAGCCTCGTGGCGCTCCATGGCGCGCAGCATTTCGCGATCATAGCAGTAGTCTGATGCGAGGAAATTAGGGCTTACCAGCAGCAGAATGATGTCGTCATTCTCAACATGCTGCATGATTAGGGGATCGAATTCATCGCCTGCACCGATACGCCGGTCGTGCCAAACCTCAATCGCGCCTTGCCGCCTTAGCATTGCAAGCTGAGTTTCTAATTGATCGCGAAGATTCTCGTCTGCGTGCGAATATGAAAAGAACAGACTGGCCACTTCTCGCGCTTCCTCCCTGGTCGCCTTCGCACAATTTGGTACGAACGCCAATCAACGCAAGATGGTATCTCGCCAATCGAAACGGATTAGGGGAAATGAGCAGAGCACGTCCGAGATTGGATCGTTTCTGGAATGTCCGATTCGACTGTCGGAACATAAGAAAACCACCGTTCCGCAATGACCTATTCCCGGCTGCTCAATGAGCGGTACCGAACTTGCCTGCTTTCGACTCCAACTGACTTTCAATAGCCGACCCCAGATAACACCTACGTGAATTGCACGCCATTAGACAACTCGACAAGGTCTCACATCAAGGTGATCAAACGAATTTTGCAAGAATTGACTAAACGTGAGGGCTAAGGGATCGACTTGCGAGAATGCTTGGTCGATGGAGACAAGATGATCATTGAGCGGATTCAGATCGAGGAAGGTTTCCTCAACGGCTTCGACGTATGCCCGCAGCCTGGCCTGAACGTCGTCATCGGGGCGCGCGGCACCGGCAAGACTACCCTGATCGAGCTAATTCGGTTCTGCCTTGGCGTTGAAGGCTACACGCCGGAAACGACGAAGCGCAGCCGCGAGCATGCGCTGTCGGTCCTGGGATCCGGTCAGGTGACCTTGACGCTCGTCGATGATGGCCGCCGAATCACAGTGTCGCGATCGGCAAACGATCCCGCCCCACGCGCTTCAGGACCATTTTTGTCGCCAATCGTTTTATCACAGACGGAGATCGAGACCGTCGGCCTCCAATCCGGCGGGCGCCTCCGGTTGCTGGATGGATTCATAGCCGATCAGCAATCTGCCGTTTCAGCGGAGACCGAGGCCGTTGCTTCGGTTCGGTCGTTAACTGCCGAAGCAAATACGATACGCACAGACATCGAGCAGCTGGATCTGCAGCTGGCGGAGATGCCGTCAATCCTGGAACAAATCGGTCAAGTTGAGCCGCAGGAACAGCAGTTAGCGGCGCTCTCTGCCGATACCAACGCGAAAACTGCCCAACTAAGCGTGCTCAGCAATACGATCGCTCTGAAAGGCGTCGCGACCGAAGCGATCCAGCGTTTCGGCAACGAGATTACGCGCTGGCGCTCATTGATCGGGGGTATCGGCGAGATGTCCAATGAAGGATGGCCCGGCAACGCCGGTGGAGACCCTCTAGGAAAGCTACGCACGCGGGTAGGGAAGGTTCAGGAGCATCTCCGTTACGCCTTACAGGAATTGAGTGCTGTCGAGGCGGAAACCGCAGCGTTGGGGAACCAGGTGGCTTCAGAGAAGGTGGTGCTTGAAGATCAGGCGCGAACCCTCCGCAAGGAGATCGAAGAGCTACAATCCGGAGCGGGGGAAATCGTTCGCCGGGGGCAGTTACTCCGCGAGCGCAAAGCTCAGCTGGAATCGCTCATGGCCTTGAAGCAATCGCGAGTTGTCAGCGTCCAGACGCTTGTCGCGCGCCGCAACCAGGCGTTGGATGCGCTGGAGGCCATGCGTTCGACACGGTTCGAAGCCCGCCGAGAGGCTGCCAAGCGCCTCAACGATGTGCTCGGTCCCCGAATCCGTATCGACGTCATGCGCGGCGGTCAGTCGGAAGCTTTCGCTAGCGCGTTGACGGAAGCCCTTCGTGGTAGCGGCCTGCGATACAACGATCTGGTGGCCGCGTTAGCGGCGCGGATTAGTCCGCGTGAATTGCTGGAAGCTGTCGACAATTCCGATTTCGACCTGATCGCTACCCGTGGTTCAATGACCGTCGACCGGGCGGCGAAAGTCGCCGTCGCGCTGAAGGACGCCGACCTGGGTGCTATCGCGACAGTGCCTGTCGACGATTATGTAACCTTCTCGTTGATGGATGGCCCCGATTACAAGGACATCGCTGAGCTCTCAACTGGCCAGCGCTGCACTGTGATCTTACCTCTGGTGCTCCGCCATACGGAGCGCCTGCTGATCGTGGACCAGCCGGAGGACCACATCGACAACGCCTTCATTGCCGAAACTTTGATAAAGTCTATCCTGGCACGGCCTGCGAACGGCCAACTGCTGTTCTCGACCCACAATGCCAACATCCCGGTACTGGGCTCTGCCGACTTTGTTATTCAGCTCGGCTCAGACGGTCGGCGAGGCTTCCCCATAGCGACGGGCGCATTGGCCGACGCCCGGGTAGTGCACGCGATCACCTCAGTGATGGAGGGTGGCGCGGCAGCATTTCGTCAGCGCGCCACCTTCTATGGATCGCAAGGTTTGGCATGAATCGGGAAGAGGCGCTGGAGAACTTAAAGGCACCGTCCGCGCATCTGCGTGGCCAGGCAGCCCGCGCCCTCGGTGATGTAGGTCGCAAGACCGACCTGCCACGAATTCGAATGGCCCAGCGGGAAGAATCAGTCACATACGTCAATTATGCCCTGCAGGAGACGATCCGCCGACTGGCGCATGAACATCCACCCGAACCTTCGGCAGATGAAGCCGATGTGGTGTCGGATGATGTTCGCAAGCAGATCTACGGTAAAGCGATGGAGTGGATCACGGGGTTTCTTCTACACGAAATATCATCGCCCATCGGGTTGGTTCGGCTGGCCGCTAAGCGCGAGCTTGGCGAGCAATGGGAGGGCTCGGGGACGCAGAGGCATTTAGAGTCGGTGACGCGGGTCTTTGATGCTATCGAGCGGCTAAAGAATGCCGCGAGCGTTCCGCGCCCCGAGGAGTTCGACCTGTCGGCGCTCGTGGACGAACTGCTGGATGCCTATACCCCCGACGTCCGAACATGGATCTCCACGATCGGATCGCGCCCATTTCTTATCAAGAGCGATCCTTCACTTGTGAGGATGGTGGTTGCAAATGGCATCCGTAACGCCGTTGAGGCCCAACAAGCGGCTTCAGATCAACCGAACGCTCATGCCGTGACCATCAGCTGGGGTGACAGCGATGTCGACTATTGGTTGGCGGTACTCGACCATGGCGTTGGTCTTAATGGACCAATCGAAACGGCTTTCGAGATCGGAAATTCGACCAAGAAGGATCACATCGGCTTTGGTTTGGCTATCGCCCGTCAGGCGGTAGAAACGATGATTGGCTCGCTCATCCTTGAACCGTCAAAGCATGGCGGTGCTCTCTACACTGCACGGTGGCGGAAGTGACGGCGCAAATTCTGGTCGTTGAGGACGACGAAGACTTCATCGAAGAGCTGAAGCAGATTCTTGCAGCGTCCGGCGGTCCGACAATACCTACGTTCGTTACCAATCGCGAAGATGCCGTGGCGAAACTGGAGAGCACCTTTTTTGACTTCGCGATCCTGGACCTGAAGATACCCACCGCAGCTGGCAGGACTGACTTCGATCCCGAGCATGGAAAGTATGTGTTCCATCACGTTCGCAAAGTGTCGCCGGGCACGAAGATCCTCGTGCTCACAGGGTCGCCGTCAGATGATTTCATCGCGCCGCTCCTCGCTCACAAGCATGATGCCGATATCTGGAGCGAGGGTGGCAAAATCGATACAGTCGAGTTCCTGAAGAAAATCGAACTCGACCAAGCACCGGAGAAGATAAGCCGGGTCGTAACCGCGATTCATGCGTTGGCCGAGATCGAACTCCACACCAATGGGCTGAACCTGTCTACGGGTGAGGATCGTCTTGTCCGTATTTTTTCCAAGAATTTCAAAGCGGTCGTTTGCTCCGTCCACCCGATTGGCGCGGGCAAGTCTGGTGCCCGCCCGCTTCGGCTGCAATTGTATGATCAGACTGGCGCGCCCATCCGGGATGTCGTCGCCAAACTGGGCGAACTTGCGAAGATGCAGGATGAAGATGCGCGATACGAAGAGCACGTCACGCTCCTCGATGGAGCTGCGACGCCCCGAAAAATGAAGCTGCTGGAATTCGGCGCGGGGGCCACGGCAGGACTCTTTTACCAGCTCGCAAGCGACCACGAGGCCTCCATGTTCAAAACCATGGCTGAGAATGACTCGCTGGCGGCAAAGGCTGTTGCGGCTACGGCTGATGCACTTTCCGGATGGTCGAAGGGTAAGAACCAAGAACGTCGGTCAATTGCCTCGATTCGCGGGCAGTGGGTGTCGGACGAGAGGGCTGCCAAACTCCAGGCAGAGTATGGGCTCTCATGGGCGGAGGAGTTCGAGAGCCGCATGATACAAACGCGCTGGTGCTGCGTTCACGGCGATCTGCACGGCGAGAACATCCTAGTGTCGCGGGAAGGCGAAGTGCTGGTCATTGATTATGGCGATGTCGGGTTTGGTGCTGCGCCCTACGATCCGATGACGCTTGAACTAAGCGCTGTTCTGCAGGCCAATCCAACGCTTGGGGCCGATTGGCCGACCGCCGATGCCTGTCGCCGATGGTACGACCTAGAAGCGTACCTCATAGGCTGCCCAATGCCGGAATTCATTCGGGCGTGCCGAGCGTGGTCAGAGAAGCTTATGGTCGGTCGGCGGGAGCTAGCGGCTTGTGCGTACAGCTACTTGCTGCGCCAGTTGAAATACCTTGATACTGACAAGGACAGGATCCTTGCTTTGCTTGAAGGCATCGAGGGGTGCTGGGGGGATACTTAGGTGAGACCAGAATCGCTTCGTTCATCGCTCCGGATGGCGCGCATTAGGGAAGCTGGCCCAACGCTTCGCATTTATCCAAGACGGTTAGAGCCAGCCTGAGTAGGAAGCATAGGCCGCCAACAATTTCTGCTTTGAAGGCTTTGCCACTCCGAAACGGACGGATCAAAAAGTCACATACTCAGCGATCCAACCGCGATCAAAAAACGGTGGGTTTCGCGATCGAGGAGACTGGTTCTAAATGACCGATTTTGGAGCGCAAAGCCAATGCCAATTTGCCAGCTAAGTTCGCCGCGAAAGCTCGACAACGATGATCGTCGCCAAGGACTCCACGACGCATTCGCGTCGCTCTCGAACCGTCGAGACCAGCTGACGCTTGGTATGGTTCGGCGTCCCGACGATCGCCGCGAGCGCGATGGCTTTGATGAGGTCGGGATGCATGGTCATTCACCACCAACTGCTTTCGAATCTTTTGCTGGATGACGCCTTCTCTCAACAAGCGATCTTAGGCTCTCGGTCAGGACAAGCGTCGAACTGCCAAGCTTGATGAACTCGATCTCGCTTTCTCCGATCAGCACATACAGGGTACTGCGACCAATCCCGAGATAACGACAGGCTTCAGGCACGCGCATCGTGATCGGCTCAGTCGTGGACTGATGTTTCCGCTCGGTAGGCTGATCCCTTGTTTCTGCTTTCGGCATACCAGTAGATCCTTTCATCTTTAGGGTGATGACGGACCAACCTGAGGGACATGGAGGGGGGGAGCAGGTCAGGCCCGCCATCGACACCGATTATCGCTCGACCGGGCAAGATTGCGCCATATGACGTTTGTGCGCTGCGGCAGCCGATCTCACGCCAGTGCGCAGGTACGCGGGATTGCCCGAGCATGATGCATCTGCACACATCCGTACGGACCAGTTCGAACAATCCCTTTCTGGCATGTCGTGACTGCATTTAGCAACATTCGATCAAGCGCTGTCGCCATTTCGATTGAAAAGAAACGGGATTTTCTAAAGACCGCCGCACGGCAGTTCCGGGTGCCATCGCAGATTACTAAAAAAAACCAACCACCTGCAGCCCGACCGACGGCGCTGCTTTTATCTCGCCATCTTATTTGGCTGTGTAAGCGTCCGGTTTCGGCACCTGAATTCCGGGGTGCAATTTTTGTCCATCGGGTGTTCTCCTGGTGGCCGGAGGTTGCATGGCTGGTCGTTCCCATTTTGATAATCCGGCGCGGCGCGAGTGGTGGTCGGTGCATGTCGAGGCGTGGCGCCGCAGCGGCTTGTCGCGGCGCAGATATTGCCGCGTGCACAAGCTCACCGAGACCACTTTCGTGCGCTGGCTCGACGTGCTGACGGACAGGAAAGCGGCCAAAATCCGGGTCGAACGCGGGGCGACCGAGCGTCGGTGCAAGCGCCGCCGCAAGGGCGGCAAGCTGACGACCGACCGCCGCAACCGTGTAGTGCAGGCGTATTGGGCGATGCATGTCGAGGCGCTCGAATGGAGCGGAATGACGGTACGCGAGTATGCGGCAGCGCTGGCAATCTCGCGTCATAGCCTCGCGCGCTGGCGCGATCTGCTGGCCGAACGGGAGGTTCCGGTCGACTGGCGGGCGCGGCTGCATCCGAGCGCGAGGCCGCCAATAAGCAGCGCTGCTAGTCCTAGGACTAAGGACGGGCTTAGTCCTAATAATCTGCCGCAAGTTGCCGATGCGGGGTTGACCGACGGCGCTTTGCGTGGGCCCGAACAGGCGGACCGGGTGCAGCGCCGCAGCTTCAGCGAGGACGAGAAGCGCGCGATCGCGATGCAGACGCTCGAGCCTCATGTGACGGTCTCGCAGGTTGCGCGGCGGCACGGGATCGCGGCTTCGCTGCTGTTCCGCTGGCGCGCGCAGCTCGGGCTTGGAGCGAGCGAGAAGGTGCGTCTGGTGACGGTGCGGGTTGAGGAGGATGGACGATGATGCTGCTTCCGGCAGGTACGAAGGTGCATCTGGCGCTGGGTCATACCGACATGCGCAAGGGGATCGATGGGCTGGCGACCATGGTGCAGGAAGTGCTCAGGGAAGACAGCTTCTCGGGTCACCTGTTCGCGTTCAGGGGGCGCAATGCGCGCATCATCAAGATCCTGTTCTGGGACGGGAGCGGGCTGTGCCTGTTCACCAAAAGGATGGAGCACGGCGGCTTTGTGTGGCCGAGCGTGCACCAGGTGGGTGAGAGCGTGACGCTCTCGCATGCGCAGCTGGCGATGCTGATCGAGGGGATCGACTGGCGGCGTCCGGAGCAGCAGTGGAAGCCGCGAAAAGCGGGCTGAAAAGCTGCCGGAAACCCGCGCAAAACCGGCAGAAAAGCTTGAGAAAATGCGGTCTTCGTGGTAGCAGAATCCATGCGGCTCGAACTCGACAATCTGCCGTCCGATGTCGGTCTTCTGCACCAGCTGGTGCGCGACATGGCAACGTTGGTCGAGACCCGCGATGACGAGATCGAGCGCCTTCAGGCGATCATCAAAAAGCTCCAGCGCATGCAGTTCGGGCGCCGCTCCGAGCGGCTCGATCCCGATCAGCTGGCGCTGGGTCTGGAAGACCTCGATGCCGATATCGCGCGCATCGAGGAGCACCGTCCGGTCATCGCTGGCGATCCCGATGCGGTCGGACGGCGTGCGCACCGCGTGCCGCTGCCCGATCATCTGGAGCGCGAAGAGGTAGTGATCGACGCGCAGCACGAGGCCTGTCCGTGCTGCGGCGGTGCGCTTCATAGTATGGGCGAGAGCGTCTCCGAGATGCTCGACTGGGTGCCAGCAAAGCTGCGCGTCATCCGTACAACGCGGCCCAAATATGCCTGCCGCGCATGCGGCAGCCTCGTTCAGGCTCCCGCTCCCGAGCGCGTGATCGCAGGCGGGCTGGCAACACCTGCACTGCTGACGCAGGTGCTGGTAAGCAAATATTGCGACCACACCCCGCTCTACCGTCAGTCGCGCATCTTCGCCCGGCACGGCGTTGATCTGGCGCGCTCGACGCTGTCCGGATGGGTCGGCGGTGCATGTTGGTGGCTCGAAGCCTTGCACGATCGGCTGTGTGCTGACGTGTTCGCCAGCGATCATCTGTTCGCCGACGATACGCCGGTCCCGGTGCTCGATCCGGGGCGCGGACGAACCAGGACCGGGCGCTTGTGGGTCTATGCCCGCGAACAGCGCGGGTGGGGCGGGCCTGCACCGCCTGCGGCGGTCTATCTGTTCGCGCCTGATCGCAAGGCCGAGCGTCCGCTCGCCCATCTTGAGCGCTTCAAGGGCGTGCTGCACGTCGATGGTTATGCCGGGTTCGAGCGTCTCACGGCGAAGGGCGACATCGTGCTTGCCGCCTGCTGGGCGCATACGCGGCGCAAGTTTTACGACGTTCATCAGCAGACCGGCTCGCCGGTGGCGGAAGAAGCGCTGCGCCGGATCGCGGATCTCTATGCAGTTGAGGCGAAGGCGCGCGGTCGTTCTCCCGAAGACCGCCTTGCATGGCGCCGGTCGCTCAGCGCGCCGCATCTGGCCGCGTTCAAGCTCTGGCTCGAGGCGCAGCTTGCACAGATCCCGCGCAGCAGCACGCTGGCCGATGCCATCCGCTATGCGCTGGCGCGCTGGGCAGGCCTCAACCGGTTCCTCGATGACGGGCGCATCGAGCTCGACACCAATCCGGTCGAGCGGGCGATCCGTCCGGTCGCGCTTGGACGCAAGAACCACCTGTTCGCAGGCTCCGATGGTGGCGGTCACCGCTGGGCGGTGATCTGCTCGCTGATCGAGACGGCAAAGCTCAACAAGGTCGAGCCATATGCCTGGCTCAGTGACGTCCTGACCCGCATGATCGACGGCCATCCCGCCAACCGAATCGACGAACTGCTGCCGTGGAACTGGGCGCTTAGTCAACGCGCTGACGCCTGACGTGCAAGCACCGGACGCTAACTTGGCTGTCTGGTTTTCGTAGTATTCGCCATCGTCGTTTTCTTTCTTTAGCACTAATGGACCAACTATTCGACGCTGTTGTGCGCAAGTCTGCGAAGTAGGCATTGAGGTCTGATACGCCGCGCAATCTTCCGTGCTCATCGAAGCCGGTATCGCTCTGCATCGAGGCGATACTTGGGCGCTCGCGGCACATGTCGCTATCGGAATTACGGGGCATCGTCACAGGCAATCAAGCGTGGTCAGTCTGCACTGCCACAGGCGAGATATCGTGCTTCCCGTTGTCCTGGTCTGTATCATTCCTTCTGCCGCTCGCGCGGACCTCCGTATGTTGTCGAGCCGTCAGTCGGCTGCATCCTGAGCGGTCGTGGTCATGACCGCGCGTAGCTCAGCCGCTGCATCTTGGCAGCGTAGGCGGTGTCGATCTCGTGCGCTTCGACGTCGGGATCGCCGACATAGAACGTGCCGTCGCGCCACATGGCGTGCATTACGATGGCGAGCTTGCGGGCGACCGCGACCCGCGCCTTGGCGTGGCACTTTGTCTTCGCCAGCTTCAGTCCCCACGTCTTGATCGTGTCGCGACCCTTGAACCGGGTGAGCATCGCGGAAGCCGCCTCGTAGAGCGCGCGGCGCACATCGGGATCACCCGCCTTGCTGATCCGGCCCTTCACATCGATCGACGAACCCGACTGCCAACGGCGCGAGGTGAGTCCGAAGTATGCTGCGACATTGCGCGAGCGGCGGAACCGCGTGGGATCGTCAATCGCGCTCTTGAAGCTCAGTGCGGTTACCGGACCGACGCCTGGGATCGCCATGAAGCGGCGGCACAGCTCGTCGCGCATGGCGAGCTGGGTGACCAGCTTGTGCAGGATCAAGTACTCCTCCCACAGCGCTGCGCGTGCCCTGAGCATGCAGTCCATCAGCCCTGCGGTCATCGCATCGTCTGCGACTGCTTCGCGTACGGCCTTCGCCATCGATCCGCGTCCGACCTTGCCAAGCCGGATCCCGAACACCTTCAGCGAGTGCCTGATGGCGTTCTCGATATCGAGGAACTTGCGCTTGAGGTTGCGCCGCTGAACCAGCAGCAGGCGTATCCGGTAGCACTCCTCAGTCTTGATATGCGCCTGCCGGAACCACCCGGTGCGCATGATATGGGCGATGCCGAGCGCGTCAGCGGCGTCGGTCTTGTTGCGCTGGGCCGACAGCGCGGCGCGCACATGGCGCGTCTCCAGACAGACGGCGGGAAGCCCCAGCTCGATCAATCCGGCATGCAGCCACGGCGATACCGACCCCGCCTCATGGCCAACCCGGCGCAGCCGTCCCGCGAAGCGCTCCAGCGCCTCAGCGATGAGCTCCGGCTCGGTCGGGACCTCGGTCTCCAGTAATACCTTCCCGTCATCGCCCACCACGCAGATCGCGGTCTCTTCGATCGATACATCGAGCCCTGCAAAGTACTCCATCATCCGACTCCTACGCTTCCGTTTAACCGGAGCGAGGGAAGCGCATGATGCAGCCGCCGTGCAAGCCTTGGCCGCCGCCAAGTCCTCGCCAAATACGGCGGCAATCCTATTTCGTGCCCTGAATCAACGCCATTTCACTCTGATGGACGCGCTTGCTCAACCGATCGCGCGATCATTTCCTGGATCATCACAGATCGTTCTTCATCGGTGGGAATTGGGTAACGCTCGTTATACCCTAGCATACGACCACCTTTCCATGCGTCGATATCGTAATGATCATCACGCAGACTCTTTTCGGCGGAAGATGACAACTCTAGGTGCTGAGTTCCGACGTATGCAAAGATTCCCTCTGGTGCCGCCTCAGCCGACTGCATCAAATAGCCACGGCTTGTAGCGCGCAACACGGCCTTCGGCTTCGCCTCACCTCGCTCGGCCATACGCTTGACCGTGTCGTAAGTGAGCACCGATATCCCATGCTTCTCGCGAACCCCGGCGAGCCGCTGCCGGCGCCTCTCGTGCTGCTCGATTTCGTCCGAGCGACCGTAGATTAGCATATAGCGCACCCTTAGTTTGTTCGATGCCATCTGGGGTGGCACAAGCAGTGGGCGCAACTTCTCGCGGATTTGCTGAGGGTGGTTGTCGACGAAATCGCGCCAAACCTCGATCTGTGCGATGGCGTCGTTGAATTCGGATGTGAACGCTTCGTTCTTGCTCGACGGTTTGAAGATGCGTTTGGCGCTGTCTTCGAGCTCGACAAGCGTAAGCTCCCACTCGACGCTGGTCTTAGCAAGATAGGCGTAGTCGCACGTCCTGTTGCCGATCGGGAACTTCGCAATGACGCTTTTTAGGTGCAGTCCACGTGAGAAGGAATTCGGCACAGGCATGTACGCCGTATGCGCCTCCATAAAGCGTTGGATATCGTTCTCGTTGGCTGTCGGCGTGTCGATCAGGTCGAGAAATTCCGCCATGTGATCTGGCTGATTGTCAGGCATTCGATTGTTCCGGTGCGTGTCTTTGGGGCAGCTCAGGTAGCAGCTTCCCTCAACTTGGACAGCTGCTCAGAGCATACTTCGTGCACCACGCGGCCCAGTTCCTCGACCTGCTCACCGAGCCATTCGAGCTCTTCCTTGGTGATGCGGTAGTGTTTGGAGTAGCGCGCCTTCACATAAGCTTCCTTGAGCTTCTCGAAGCGCGCTCGGTCGCGGCGAGTATCGCGCGGCCAGACATAGGTGAGGCGCGGATCGATGCGTTCGGCTTGGGTGCGGAGGAAGCCGAGATTGTGTACGTGGGGGGTGTAGAAGGTGCAGACCAGTAGGGCGCAGTGATACAGACTCTCTGCAGCTTGATGCATCAAGAACGCAGCTCGCTTGTACCTTCCTTTGCTCATGAGGTGAGTGGCACTGTCCACAAAGTCGTTCGCGCCGGGCATCCACTCGTCGAAATACTCCTGCGCCATGGCGAGCGCCTGCGTGGGCGTCTTGGGCTTTGGTGTGTGCAGTTCAGTGTCGTCCGACTGGTAGAGCGCGATCCCGTCCTGCTTCACATCCATGAAGAAGTAGCGCCCATGCGCCAGCCCGTCATTCACCTCCTGCAGCGTATGGACGATGAAATTGACTGGGGTCTTGAGCGCCTTGGTTACACCGTACTCACGCATCAGCCGGTCATCGAGCTTTGACCAATATTTGACCCGATCGACCAGCCGCTTGTCGTTGACAATGATCAGCAGGTCGTAGTCCGACTGGTAGCCTTTGGCGGTGTGCGGTTCATCGACCCAGGTGCCGCGCGCGTAACTGCCGTAGAGGATCACCTTGAGGATGCGCCCGGCCTTCTTCCACTCGTGCTTGGCCAGCGCGAAGGCGTCGTCGAACTCCTCAAAGATCAGCTGCACCACGCGTTCCAGCTCGCGCTGCTTTTGCGGTGGCAGATGATCGAGTTCGGTCTTCATCATCCGACACCTAGCAAGGTGCTGGAATGGTTGCACCTGTCCATCAAATTTATTCCGCAATGTCTTCTCATTGGACTGGTTGAGTCAGTGTGTGCCTCGCACGTCAATACCAAGAACTGGGGAGGGGGCGGAATTGAGTTCTCGGGCCGAACTTGCAGCCAGGTGCTCGACGGCTGACAGTAGTGCCTGTAGGTGGAATTCGGCACGGTCTCGACCGACCTCGAAAATCGCATGTGAGTGCGTTGCGAAAGCCCGAAATATTCAGCTTAGTTGCCGAAAAGCTGAATCGAACAAGGCTTCTATGAACAAAAATGTGGGGGAGAGTGTGGGGGAGTGCTTGCGCTGCACCTAAGTACTAAATTGATTTCATAACGTTATTTGCGAAGTTCGATTCAAGCCCTGCCACCACCGCCACCCTTTCCGAAACTCTCATATCCGTTGACGTCGTCGGGATTTCCGGCGGCAATCCGCGTGATCGGCGTTACCCTGCGCGCAGTTCGAGGTCGGCGCGGTCGCGCAGGATGATTTCGCGCCGCGAGGGGAGTTCGATCGCGCCTGCGCTCCGCAGGCGGGTCAATTGGCGGCTGACCGTTTCGATCGTGAGGCCGAGCACATCGGCGATCTGCTGTCGTGACACGGGCAGAAGCAGGCTCGTCTGCGCGCCCGCAACGCCGTTGCCCAGCCGGTCGGCCATTTCGAGCAGGAAGCTGGCGACCTTCTGTTCGGCATTCATGCGGCCAAGCAGCAACATCCAGCGCCGGGTCCGGTCGAGTTCGCTAAGCGTGCGTTCGAGCAATTTGTGTTCAAGCCGCGGATGTTCGCGCGCAAAATGGTCGAAGTCCGCGCGTTCGAACACGCAGATCTGCGCCTCGGTCAGCGCTTCGACGCCATAAGGTGAGGTTTCCCCGAAGGGCCGACCGAGGAAATCGGAGGGATAGACGAGGCCGAGGATCTGCTCCTTGCCGTCGGCCGAGTGCGATGACAATTTGAGCACGCCCTCGATCACATTGGCGACCAGCACCGCCTCGTCGCCTTCCCACATCAGTTGTTCGCCCGCTGCCAGGGTGCGGCGCCGCCCGATGGTGTTGAGCAGGTCGATCTCGCGCTCGTCCAGCTCGGCGCAGATCGCCCGGTTGCGAATGGCGCAGCTATCGCAAAAGTTGCGGGGGCGCGAAGGCTGCATATCCTGCATATCGCCAGCACTATCGGGTGCCCGCGGCGATGCCAAGGCGTGTCTGCACCGCGGGCAGGACCGGAACTTGCGGGATGGCCGGAGCCGGACTAACCAGCCGGCATGAGTCACGATAGCAATTTGACCGGGCGCCCCGTCATCTCCTCCACCGGGCTGTTCACGCCCGAAGACACCATCACCAACGAAGAGCTCGTCGAAAGCTACAATCGCTACGTCGAGATATTCAATGCCGACAATGCCGAAGCCATTGCCTCGGGGGAAGTCGAAGCGCTTCAGCCGAGTTCGGTCGAATTCATCGAAAAGGCGAGCGGAATCAAGGCGCGCCATGTGATGACGAAGGCGCCCATCCTCGATCCGGAAATCATGGCACCGCGGCTGCGCGAGCGGTCGAACGACGAACTTTCGGTGATGGCGGAAATCGGCGTGAAGGCGGCGCGGCAGGCGCTCGAGCGGGCGGGCCGCGATGTTGCGGATGTCGATGCGGTGCTGTGCGCGGCGTCAAACATGGAACGCGGCTATCCGGCAATGGCGATCGAAATCCAGCAGGCGCTGGGCATCGACGGCTTCGGCTTCGATATGAATGTCGCCTGCTCCTCGGCGACCTTCGGCATCCAGACCGCGGCCGACTATATCCGCTCGGGCAATGCTAGGAGCGTGCTCGTGATCAGCCCGGAGATTACCAGCGGCCATCTCAACTGGCGCGATCGTGACAGCCATTTCATCTTTGGCGATGTGGCCACGGCGGTGCTGGTCGAAGATGTCGCTGTGGCGCCCAAGCAGCATTGGGATATTCTCGGTACGCGGCTGAAGACCGTGTTCTCGAACAACATCCGCAACAATTTCGGCTTCCTCAACCGCGCTTCGCCCGAGGGTGAGGGCAAGCCGGACAAGCTGTTCGTCCAGGAAGGCCGCAAGGTGTTCAAGGAAGTCGTCCCGATGGTGGCCGAGATGATCGTCACCGAAGCCGAGCGGTTGGGCATCGATCCGCAGGCACTGAGGCGGCTGTGGCTGCACCAGGCCAATGCCGGGATGAACCGGCTGATCGCACAGCGTGTGCTGGGCCACGAGGCCACGCCGGACGAGAGCCCGACGGTGCTCGATACCTATGCGAATACGTCGAGCGCGGGTTCGATCATCGCGTTCCACAAGCATAATGAAGACCTTGCCGCGGGCGATACGGGGCTGATCTGCAGCTTCGGCGCGGGCTATTCAGCGGGTGCGGTGTTCGTGCGTAAGGTGGCATAACATCTTGTGACTGCTGCCCGCAGGCCCTACTTGGCCGACATGGCAGGTGATTTACTCGACAATCGTGGCCGCGGCGATGTTCGCTGGTCATGGCCCCCGATCCATCCCGAAGGTCGCAAGTTCGGCGTCATCGCGGTGCTGGTCAGCCTTGTGTTCCTGATCGGTCTCGACTGGGAAATCATTGGCTGGCCGCTGTTGCTGCTGTCGCTTGGCGTGTTCGCGTTCTTCCGCGATCCCGAGCGCGTGGTGCCGCAGGACGACAATCTGATCGTCGCCCCGGCCGATGGCCTGGTGTCGCTGATCGCCGAAGTCGAACCGCCCGAGGAACTGATGATCGACGATGGCAGCGGCCATGCCGGGCTGACGCCGGGCCCGGTCACGCGCATTTCGATCTTCATGTCGGTGTTCGATGTCCACATCAACCGCACCCCGATCGCCGGGACCGTGCGCCGCGTGGTATATATCCCCGGCAGTTTCGTCGATGCGGGCCTCGACAAGGCGAGCGAGGAAAACGAACGCCAGCACGTCCTGATCGAACGGATGGACGGCCAGAAGATCGGCTTCACGCAGATCGCCGGCCTCGTCGCGCGGCGGATCGTGCCCTTCGTCAAGCCCGGCGACAGTGTCGGCGTGGGCCAGCGGATCGGCCTGATCCGCTTCGGCAGCCGGGTGGATGTCTATCTGCCCGCCGGGACCGATTCCAGGGTCCTGCTCGGCCAGAAGGTCATCGCGGGTGAAACCGTGCTGGCCGAAATCGGTTCGCAGCGGCTGATCGAGGGCGTGTCGCAGTGACCGCCCCCAGCGCCGACCCGGAGGGCGGAGCCCGCCTCGGCCCGAAGGCGACGGAAGACGAACAACCCACCGAGGTGCACACGAGGGCGCTGACCCTGCGCGCGATGATCCCCAATGCAATCACCGCGGCCGCGCTGTGTTCAGGCCTGACCGGTATCCGGTTTGCGATTGACGAGAACTGGTCTGCTGCAGTGGTGGCAGTGATCATCGCCGGGATCCTGGACGGGGTCGACGGGCGGATCGCGCGCGCGCTCAAGGCGCAGTCGCGGTTCGGTGCGGAGCTCGACAGTCTTGCCGATTCGTTGAGCTTCGGGACCGCACCGGCGATCATCATCTTTCTGTGGTCGCTGGTGGCCGAGCCGCGCCTCGGCTGGTTTGCCGCGCTGGCGTTCGCGATCTGCTGCGCGCTGCGCCTTGCGCGCTTCAATGCGCAGATCGATGTGTCTGAGCAGCCGCACAAATCGCTTGGCTTTCTGACCGGCGTTCCCGCACCGATCGGGGCGGGGCTCGCCTTTTCACCGTTCTATCTGTGGATGGCCACCGGTCTCGACGTGCTGCGCCATCCGCTGCTGGTGGGCATCTGGCTGACCGTCATTGCGCTACTGATGATCTCGAACATGGCCACGCCGAGCTGGACCTCGCTGCGCCCGCGCCGCGGGATACGGCTGGAAGTGCTGGCTTTCGTGGGCCTGACCTTCGCGGCGCTGCTCGTCGAACCCTGGTGGACGCTGAGCGCCATCTGCGCCGGGTACTTGTTGCTGCTTCCTTACAGCCTGCTGCGCTACTCGCGGGTCAAGCGGCGTAGCTGACCCTGCCGCCGGCAGACCGTACCGCACCCGACCGATCGAACGCGGCCTGAGAGCCAGCAGTCGTGGCCGGTCGCAGTGCTGGCAATGGGGCGGGTGCGCCCTTCAATTCACTCCGCAGACGAGCGAAAGCGGACCACCAGCGCAGCCCGCTGTCGGCGAGCACGGTCGCCGTTGCCAGGCCGATGGCAGCGAGAAGGGTAATGAGGAACAATGCGAACATCGCGAAATCTCCCTGCCCGGTTGCCGACAAGCCTGTTGACAGACCGGGGAAATCTAGTGGAAAACCCGTAGCGCCCGCCGGAGGTTCCGGCGAATGAGAACAATGTTCTCTTTTTGTTCTCGACTGTCAAGCGTTTTCCCGTTCGGCCCCGCATTTTTTGCGGCAAATCGAGTCTGGATTTTCCCACTCATCGGCGCTAAGTGCGCGCGGTCCGCAGCGGATTCGGCCGATTTTCGGCTGCAGCGCAGCGGGCAAATCCACATGGAAGGCGCACAGACCGGTGCCCGCCGCGGGACATGACCGCATTCGGGTTCCAGCTTTCCAGAGGCATAACCGGAAAGGAATTTACTTATGGCGGCTCCTACCGTCACGATGCAGGAACTGATCGAGGCCGGCACGCATTTCGGCCACCAGACCCACCGTTGGAACCCGCGCATGAAGCCGTATATCTTCGGCGCGCGCAACGGCATCCACATCATCGACCTGTCGCAGACCGTGCCGCTTTTCGCGCGTGCGCTCGACTTCATCCAGCAGACCGCACGTTCGGGCGGCAAGGTGCTGTTCGTCGGTACCAAGCGCCAGGCGCAGGACGCGATCCGCGAAGCCGCGCTCGCTTCGGGCCAGCACTTCGTCAACCATCGCTGGCTCGGCGGCATGCTGACCAACTGGAAGACCATCAGCGAACGCATCAAGTACCTCAAGACGCTCGACGAGCGCCTGTCGGGGGACACTGCGGGCCTGACCAAGAAGGAAGTGCTCGACCTGACCCGCAAGCGGGACAAGCTTGAAATGTCGCTCGGCGGCATTCGCAACATGGGCGGCATTCCCGACGTGATGTTCGTGATCGATGCCAACATGGAAGACCTGGCGATCAAGGAAGCCAACGTCCTCGGCATTCCGGTGGTTGCGGTGCTCGACACCAATGTCGATCCCGAAGGCATCGCCTTCCCGATCCCGGGCAATGACGACGCGGCCCGCGCCATCCGCCTGTACTGCGATGCAGTCGCCAATGCCGCGAAGAGCGGCAAGGGTGACAGCGTGCAGGATTCGGGTGCCGATGTCGGCGCGATGGAAAACCCGCCGGAAGAAACCGTCGAGGCCTGATCCCTCGATTGACCGGGCGCCATCATGCGCCCGTCACAAAGCGGAGCTACGCGCCGGGCCGCCCACCAGCTGGCCCGGTGCCCGCACACCATACCAAGAAGGAAACGACCATGGCTGCATTCACTGCTGCTGACGTAAAGGCCCTGCGCGAGAAGACCGGCGCGGGCATGATGGACGCCAAGAAGGCCCTCGAAGGCGCCAATGGCGATATCGAAGCCGCGGTCGACGCACTGCGCGCCAAGGGCCTCGCCACCGCCCAGAAGAAGTCGAGCCGCACCGCGGCCGAAGGTCTTGTCGGCGTGGCTGTCGAAGGCACCAAGGGCGTGGCCGTCGAAGTGAACTCGGAAACCGACTTCGTCGCCAAGAACGACAAGTTCCAGGACTTCGTCCGCAAGACCACGCAGGTCGCACTGGGCGTTTCGGGTGACGACATCGACACGCTCAAGGCTGCTTCCTATCCCGATGGCGGCACCGTTTCGGACAAGCTGACCGACAATGTCGCGACCATCGGTGAAAACCAGCAGGTCCGCCGCATGAAGACCGTTTCGGTCACCAACGGCGTGATCGTGCCCTATATGCACAACGCGGTTGCCCCCGACCTCGGCAAGATCGGCGTGCTCGTCGCACTCGAGAGCGAAGGCGATACCGCCAAGCTCGAAGAACTCGGCAAGAAGCTGGCCATGCACATCGCCGCGGCATTCCCGCAGGCGCTGACCGCCGAAGGCCTCGACGCCGACGTGATCGAGCGTGAACGCGCGATCGCCAAGGAAAAGGCTGCCGAAAGCGGCAAGCCCGAAGCCGTGCAGGACAAGATGGTCGAAGGCGCAATCGGCAAGTACGCCAAGGAAAACGCGCTGCTCAGCCAGGTCTTCGTGATGGATAACAAGACCCCCATCGCGCAGGTCGTCGAGCAGGCCGGCAAGGATGCCGGCGCCAAGATCGAACTGGTCGATTATGTCCGCTTCCAGCTCGGCGAAGGCATCGAGAAGGAAGAAAGCGATTTCGCCGCGGAAGTCGCGGCAGCCGTCGCTGGCTAATTCTGTGTATCGCGCACGATAAAGGGCTGGACCGTCAGTTCTTTATCTGTGCAGTTTCCTGCGCCCGATGTTTCCGGGACGCGTGAATTCGGGAGCGGTCGTCGGACTTCGGTTCGGCGACCGCTTTCGTGTCCGGCGGGCCGTTTGCGTCTCGCTCGCGCGAGGTCTGCGAACCGGGGCCCGCCGTTTTCCCCTCCCGCACCGAACCCCGGCTTTCCCTTTGCGCGTTTCCTGCTTCATGGCTAAGGACCCGCAACTCCCTACGCTACACGGATCCCTCTCCGCCCATGCCTCTTTCGACGATGAAACGTGTCCTCCTCAAGCTTTCAGGCGAGGTGCTGATGGGCGACCAGCAATTCGGGATCGATCCGGCCTTCGTCTTGGAGCTCGCGCAGGAAGTGAAGCAGGCGAAGGAAACCGGCCTCGAAATCTGCCTCGTCATCGGCGGGGGCAACATCTTTCGCGGCATGGCCGGCGCAGCGCAGGGGATGGACCGCGCGCAGGCCGATTACATGGGCATGCTTGCCACAGTGATGAATGCACTGGCGATGCAAAGCGCACTCGAGCAGCTTGGCGTCCAGACCCGCGTGCAGAGCGCGGTGCAGATGGACCAGGTATGCGAACCGGTGATCCGGCGCCGCGCCGAGCGCCATCTCGAAAAGGGACGGATCGTGATCTTCGCCGCGGGAGTCGGCGCGCCCTATTTCACTACCGATAGCGGTGCCGCGCTGCGCGCAGCGGAAATGAATTGCGATGCACTGCTCAAGGGCACCAGCGTTGACGGGGTCTATGACAGCGACCCCAAGAAGAACGCGGACGCCAAACGTTTCGATACGGTGACTTACGGCAAGGTGTTGGCCGACGACCTCAAGGTCATGGACGCCAGCGCCGTTGCTTTGTGCCGCGACAACAAGATCCCGATTGTCGTCTTCTCGATCCGCGACAAGGGCAATCTCGCCCGTGTGCTGAGCGGCGAAGGCGTGCAGACGATCGTCAAGAACTGAACGCAAAGACAAGACAGAGGAAGCCGCCATGGCCAAATACGACAAAGCCGATATCGAGCGCCGCATGAAGGGTGCCGTCGAGAGCCTCAAGAGCGATCTTGGCGGCCTGCGCACCGGCCGGGCGAACACCAGCCTGCTCGATCCCGTGATGGTCGAGGTCTATGGCTCGATGATGCCGCTTAACCAGGTCGCCACGGTCAGCGCGCCCGAACCCCGCATGCTCAGCGTGCAGGTGTGGGACAAGGCCAATGTCACTGCGGTCGAAAAGGGTATCGCCAAGGCCAACCTCGGGCTCAACCCGATGATCGACGGGCAGAACGTGCGCCTGCCGATGCCCGATCTGACCCAGGAACGGCGCAAGGAGCTGGCCAAGCTGGCCGGCCAGTATGCCGAGCAGGCCAAGATCGCCATCCGCAATGTCCGCCGTGACGGGATGGAAGCGCTCAAGGAAGACGAGAAGAAGAAGGAAATCTCGGAAGACGAGCGCAAGCGCAGCGAAGATGAAGTGCAGAAGCTGACCGACACCTATGTAGCCGAAGCTGATGCCGCCGCTGTGCAGAAGGAAAAGGAAATCCTGACGCAGTAAGGCGGGCAGGACGCGGAGTGAAAGGATGACTGGGGAAGGGGCGAGCGCCCGCCATGTGGCCATCATCATGGATGGCAACGGCCGCTGGGCGAAGCGCAAGCATCTGCCCCGCGCGATGGGGCATCGCAAGGGCGTGGAAGCGGTGCGCGAACTGGTGCGCGGTCTCCAGGGTACCGAGATCGAGTGCCTGACGCTCTATGCCTTCAGCAGCGAAAACTGGAAGCGGCCCGAGGAAGAGGTCGACGATTTGATGAACTTGATGCGTAAGTTCATCAAATCGGACCTGCCCGAATTCGTGGCCAACGACGTCAGGCTGCATATTCTCGGTGACTGGCGCGGACTTGCGCCCGATATCGTCGAAATGCTCGAGGATGCGCTGGAGCAGACCGCGCCGGGCTCGCGCACGCTCGCGGTCGCGCTGAATTACGGTTCGCATGCCGAAATCGTCCAGGCGGCGCGGCAAGCGGCGGCCGAGGGCGAGATCACCGAAGAGGGCATCGCCCGGCATCTCTACAGTGCGGATTTGCCCCCGCTCGACCTGCTGATCCGCACCAGCGGCGAAGTGCGGCTGTCGAATTTCCTCTTGTGGCAGGCGGCCTACGCGGAGATGCTGTTCCTCGACGTCCTCTGGCCGGACTTTACGCCCGATCACCTGAAGCAGGCGCTGGCCGAGTTCGCGGAGAGGGAGAGGCGCTTTGGCGGACGCTGAGACATCTGCGGCATCGCCCGTACGCAAGAATGCCGATCTGCCCGTACGGGTCGTCTCCGCCGTGGTGATGATTGCGCTCGCAGTCGGCGCATTGGTCGCCGGTGCCCCGTGGCTGGGCTGGTTCATCCTCGCCGTCACGCTTGCGACCATGGTCGAATTCGTACTGTTGATGGTGAAAGCCACCACGTCCGTGGCCTTCCGCCTCGCCGGTATCCTCGGCGGCGCGATCTATATCGGGCTTGCGGGCTATATGCTGGCGCGGTTCCCGCTGCCGCTGGTGGTCGGCGTGATCGGCGCCGTCGTGTTCGTCGACAGCTTTGCCTATTTCTTCGGTCGCACGCTGGGTGGCCCCAAGATCGCGCCTTCGATCAGCCCATCGAAGACCTGGGCGGGCCTGCTTGGCGGGATCGTCGGTGCGACGATCTGGATCGCGGTCTGGAGCTATTTCGTCGCCCCCGCCATGCGCGGCGATGCGGCTGCTGCCATCGATGTTACCCGGTTCGGCCAGATGCTCGGCCTTGGCGCGCTCACTGCCGTGGCAGCACAGGCCGGCGATTTCTTCGAAAGCTGGCTCAAGCGCAAGGCGGGGGTGAAGGATTCGTCCATGCTCATCCCGGGTCATGGCGGCGTGTTCGACCGGACCGATGGGATGATCCCCGTCGTGCTGCTCGCAGGTGTCCTGCTGGGTGCCGCGCAGTGACACGGTCGATCTCCATCCTCGGTGCGACGGGTTCGGTAGGCGAGCAGACGCTCGACCTCCTCCGCCGCAATCCAGGGGACTGGAACGTCGTCGCGCTGACCGCCAATTCCAACGTCGCGGGGCTGGCTGCGGCAGCGCGTGAATTCGGGGCCGAACTTGCCGTCGTCGCCGACGAGAAGTGCCTCGATGACCTGCGTGACGCGCTTTCGGGCAGCGGGATCGAAGCCGCGGCCGGGCGTAGTGCGCTCTGCGAAGCGGCTGCGCGTCCTGCCGCGATCACCGTGGCGGCCATCGTTGGCTGCGCCGGGCTGGGCCCGGTGATGGCGGCGATCGAACAGGGCGGCACGATTGCGCTGGCCAATAAGGAAGCGCTGGTGTCCGCAGGCGAGGTAATGACCGCCGCCGTCGCCCGGCACGGGGCCACGCTGCTACCCGTCGACAGCGAGCACAACGCCATCTTCCAGTGCCTGCAGGGCGGCAAGATCGCGGACGTCCGCTCGATCACACTGACCGCCAGCGGCGGTCCGCTGCGTATGGTCGAGGATTTGTCCGCAGTGACGCCCGAGCAGGCGATCGCGCATCCCAATTGGGATATGGGCGCCAAGATCAGCGTCGACAGCGCGACCATGTTCAACAAGGGTCTTGAGCTGATCGAGGCGCATCACCTGTTTCCCGTCGGGCTCGACCGCATCCGCATCGTCGTGCATCCGCAAAGCGTGATCCATTCGATGGTCGAATACCGTGATGGCTCGACACTGGCGCAGTTGGGGCCGTCCGACATGCGCGTGCCGATCGCCTCGTGCCTTGCCTGGCCCGCGCGGATGGATACGCCAATGGCCCCGCTCGACCTGCCGGCAATTGGCGAGATGACCTTCTTCGCCCCCGATGAAGACCGTTTTCCGGCGACACGACTTGCGCGGCAGGCCGCCGAAGCGGGCGGAGCGGCCCCGGCGGTGCTCAATGCCGCAAACGAAATCGCGGTGGCCGCTTTCCTGAAGCGTCAGATTGTATTCAGCCGCATCGCGGTATTGGTCGAGAGCGTTCTCGAGCAGGGTGATCTGCACCCGGCGCCGCGGACCCTCGAAGAGGTCCTGCGCGTAGACGAAGACGCCCGCACCCGTGCCACCCGCATTCTGGAGCCTGCCTGACCTTGGAACTGAACCTGCCTTTATGGCTCTATTACGTCATCGGTTTCCCGCTGCTGCTGGGGCCATTGGTGACGATCCACGAGCTGGGCCACTATCTGGTCGGTCGCTGGTTCGGCGTCCATGCAGAAGCGTTCTCGGTCGGATTTGGCAAGGAACTCTGGGGCTTCACGGACAAACGTGGCACGCGGTGGAAGCTCAGCGCGCTGCCGCTGGGCGGCTATGTCCAGTTCAAGGGCGATATGAACCCGGCGAGCATTCCCGATGCCGACGCCGCGGCACAAGCGAGCGCGGAAGAGCGCGCGGGAAGCTTCCATCATGCCTCGCTATGGAAGCGCGCGCTGATCGTCTTTGCCGGGCCGGCAACCAATATCTTGCTGACGCTGGCGATCTTCGCGGGTTTCTTCGCCTTTTACGGTAAGCCGGTTCCGGGCAATCCCGAAGAACAGCTGACCGTCGCCGAATTCGCCGAAATTTCGCCTGCGCGCGCAGCGGGTATCGCGATCGGCGACCGCATCGTGGCGGTCGAAAGCGAGCGGATCGAGGACTTCCGCGACCTGCAGGATTCGATCATGCTCTATCCCGGGCGTACGCTCGACATCACGGTCGAACGGGACGGCGCCGAGCAGAGCTTTGCCGTGCCCGTCCGCAGCGTCGAGATGGAAGACCGGTTCGGCAATGTATCCAAGATCGGGCTGATCGGCATCGCACCGGCGGCCGCGGGCTTCGAGTTCGAACCGCAGGGCGTGGTTGCCTCGCTTGGCCTGGCGGTCGATCACTCGATCGGGATCGTCGACATGATGGTGACCGGCATCGGCCAGATATTCACCGGCGAGCGGTCGGTCCAGGAACTGGGCGGGCCGGTCAAGATCGCGAAATTCTCGGGCGAACAGCTCAGCCTCGGCGCGATGGCCTTTATCAATTTCGCGGCGCTGATTTCGCTTAACTTGGCATTCATCAACCTCCTGCCAATTCCGGCGCTCGACGGCGGGCACTTGGCTTTCTACGCGGCAGAAGCGGTCCGCCGGAAGCCGGTCGGCCCCCGTGGAACCGAAGTGGCGTACCGCGCCGGTGTGGCCCTTGTGCTCATGCTGATGGTGTTCGTCACAATCAACGATCTGGTGACGCTTCCCGTTTTCGGGAATTAGCCGGGGAAAGGGAGCGGGTAACCGGCAATAGACCGCAGCAAAGCTTGATCGCCACGGACGCATGGGGCAGGGGACGGCAAGGCCGCCCCGCACAACGCGGCCCGATGCCGGATCGGGGCTGCACCAGCCGGGTCTGCTGTAAGTGTAACGAGGACGGGAATCTCCTTGTCGATGACTAATTTTGCTTCTGCCGCCACGCGACGCAACCCTGCCGCGCGGCTGGCTATCGGCCTGCTGGCCGGCACCATGCTTGCAGGTGTACCCACCGCGGTTCTTGCCCAGGAAGAGGCTGCCGCAGTCCCGGCAGCCGCACCGGCGGTCCAGCAGGATGTCGTGCGCACGATCGCTGTCAGCGGCGCCCAGCGCCTCGAGGCGCAGACGATCTTGTCCTACATCAAGCTGCGCCCCGGTGACACGTGGACGCAGGCCGCGGGCGACGAGGTCCTCAAGGACCTCTACGCGACCGAGCTGTTCTCCAGCGCCAATGTGGTCAACAACAATGGCGATGTGGTCATCACCATTGTCGAGAACCCGGTCATCAACCGCATCATCCTCGAAGGCAATCGCCGGCTGAAGAACGACAAGGTGCTGCCCGAAATCCGGCTGTCGCCGCGGCAGATCTTTACCCGCTCGAAGGTCCGCGCCGACGTCTCCCGCATCATCGAGCTGTACAAGCGCCAGGGCCGCTTCGCCGCCACGGTCGAGCCGAAGATGGTCGAACTGTCGCAGAACCGTGTCGATATCGTGTTCGAGATCAGCGAAGGACCCAAGTCCAAGGTTCGCCAGATCAACATCATCGGCAACGATGCTTTCTCCGACGGGAAGCTGCGCGGCGAGATGCTGACCAAGCAGGCCCGCCTGACCAGCTTCCTCAGTTCCAACACCAGCTACGATCCCGATCGTCTGGCCTTCGACCAGCAGAAGCTGCGCCAGTATTACCTGACCGAAGGCTATGCCGATTTCCGCGTGGTTTCGGCGGTCGCCGAGCTGACCCCCGACAAGCGCGACTTCATCATCACCTATGTCGTCGAGGAAGGCGAGCGGTACAAATTCGGCACGGTCGATGTCGAATCGCAGATCCGCGATTTCGACGATGAGGCGATGACCGCGCGTCTGCCGATGCAGGGCGGCGACTGGTACGATGCCAAGCTGGTCGAGGACACGGTCGAGCAGCTCAGCGAGCTGGCCGGAACCTTCGGTTACGCCTTTGCCGACGTCCAGCCGCAGTTCAGCCGCAACCAGGACACGCTGACGATGGACGTGACCTTCGCCTTGCGCGAAGCACCCCGCGTCTATGTCGAACGGATCGACGTCAACGGCAACACGCTGACGCAGGACAAGGTCGTGCGCCGCGAATTCCGCCTGGCCGAAGGCGATGCCTTCAATTCGCTGTCGGTCGCGCGGTCGACCGCACGCATCAATTCGCTGGGCTATTTCCAGGAAAACTTCGAAATCAACCAGGTCGAGGGCAGCGCCCCCGACCGGATCGTGCTCGAGGCCAATGTCGAAGAACAGGCGACCGGCGAACTGCAGTTGTCGGCTGGCTTCTCCAGCCTCGAGAGCTTCATTCTTGCGGGCTCGATCCGCCAGCGCAACTTCCGCGGGCGAGGCCAGACGGTCGGCCTCAGCCTGAACTATTCGCGCTATTCAAAATCGGCGCAGGTGAGCTTTTCCGAACCCTATGTGTTCGACCGCAATATCTCGGCGGGCGTCGATATCTATCGCCGCGACACCAACAGCTTCAACTTCCGCAATAACGAGCGCAACACCACCTTTGCGCAGTCGACCACCGGCGCCCAGCTGCGTGCGGGCGTTCCGTTGACCGAGTACACCTCGGCGGTTGCCAGCTATACGTTCAATTACGACGACGTGACGCTCGACGAAGGACTGTATTTCTCTGATCGCGATGGCGACGGGGTTGCGACCTGTGATCCGATCCTTGCCAGTCGTTATCTGTGCGAGGCGATCGGGCAGCGGACCAGCTCGATCGTCGGGCTCACGCTCAACTACAACACGCTCAACAGCCGCCTGCGTCCCACAAGTGGCGAGACGATCAGCTGGACGACCGAACTGGCCGGGCTCGGCGGCGATGTGAAATATGTCCGTTCGCGCGCCCGCGCCGGTAAGTACTGGCCCGTCGGCGGGGGCTTCATCTTCTCGGTGACCGGTGAAGGCGGCTGGATTCGCAGCCTCGAGGACAATAACGTAGCCGGGCAGGACGACGTTCGCCTGACCGATCGTTTCTTCCTCGGCGAGCCGCAAATGCGCGGGTTCGACATCCGCGGTGTTGGACCGCGCATCGTGCGCCTGCAGTATTTGGACGACGATGGCGATGCCGCCACGCCGCGGGTCTCGCAGACGATCGAGGAAGCGCTCGCCAGCGATAGCCGCGTGGACGATGCCTTGGGCGGCAAGGCCTATTACCTCGGCCGCGCCGAACTCGAGATTCCGCTCGGCAGCGGAGCGCGTGAGATGGGCCTGCGTCCGTCGATCTTCCTGGACGTAGGGTCGTTGTTCAGCGTTACCCGCCCGGTCCTGCAGGATTACCCCGATGGCTTGCAAGCCACTGACGGGGACGGCAATCTGCTTTATCTGCAGCCCGGCGTAGACGATGAAGGCAACGACATCCTCCAGGCAGTAACCAATCGCTTCGCACCCGATGGGACCGAGAACGAACGCAACGTCATCGGCGGGACCTTCTTTAAGGAAGTCTTCGTCGGCGACAGCCCCGCACCGCGTATTTCGGTGGGCATTGGCGTGAACTGGAACTCGCCCTTCGGTCCGTTCCGGATCGATGTATCTCACGTGCTCAAGAAGCAGGTCGGAGACGACACCAAGACCTTCTCCTTCAACGTAGGAACGCAATTCTGATGAAACTTTTTGCCAAGACCATTGCTGCCGCCGCGCTTGCGGGCACTGTAGCCATCGCAACTCCCGCCGCCGCGCAGGTTTCGGGCATCGCTACCAGCAGCCCCGAAGCCGTGATCGTGCGCAGCCAGGCGCGCATCAATGCCTATCAGCAGATCGACCAGCAGTATTCGGCGCAGATCGCGCAGATCCGCACGCTGCGTCAGGAAATGCAGACGCTGCAGCAGAGCCTCGATACCGACAACAATGGCCAGCTGAGCCAGGCCGAAGCGCAGGCCAACCCTACGGTCGTGCAGCAGCTCCAGCAGAAAGAGCAGCAGCTTGGCCAGGCTTCGCAGCCGATCGTGCTCGCGCAGACCTATGCTATCGAGCAGCTGATCAACGATTACCAGAATGTCCAGCAGCAGGTCATCCAGCAGAAGAACATCCAGCTGCTGCTGAACCCGGACGCGATCCAGTGGGCACCCGAAGCGGTCAATGTGACCAACGACCTCGTCGCCGCGCTCAACCAGCGCATGCCGAGCGTCCAGATCACGCCGCCGGCCGACTGGCGTCCCCGTCAGGAATCGCTGTCCGCGCAGCAGACCGTGTCGCAGGTCCTCCTCGGTGTCGCGCAGCAGCAGGCAGCCCAGCAGGCCGCGCAGCAGCAGCAGCAGCAGCCCGCGCAGCCGACCGGCCGCTAGGCACGACAAGAGGGGCAGGGTGATGAGCGAGACCGGTTTCGACATCGTCGGGGTGCTGAAGCGCCTGCCGCATCGCTATCCCCTGCTGCTCGTCGACCGGGTGCAGGAACTGGTCGCCGACGAGCGTATCCACGCGGTCAAGGCGGTCAGCTTCAACGAGGATTTCTTCCAGGGCCATTTCCCCGGCGCGCCGATCATGCCCGGCGTTCTCCAGATCGAGGCGCTGGCGCAGGCCGCGGGCGTGCTCGCGGTGGAGAGCCTCGGTCTCGCGGACTCGGGCAAGCTGGTCTATTTCATGGCGATCGAGAACGCCAAGTTCCGCGCGCCCGTGACTCCGGGCGTGCTGCTCGATCTCAAGGCCGAATTCGTGCAGAAGCGCGCCAAGGTCTGCAAGTTCGCCGGCAAGGCGAGCGTGGATGGCAAGGTGACCTGCGAAGTGCAATTCACCGCGATGATTGCCGACGGGCCCGAATAGGGTTGTCAATTCGGGCGCTCGCCGCTATGCGCGCGCCTTTCCCATAACAGCTGGACCGGTCGGAACCGTTCCGATGCTAGAAGGACGTTTATCATGAAGGCCGCAGGTCACCCCGATTACCACATGATCACGGTCAAGATGACCGATGGTACCGAATTCCAGACGCGCTCCACCTGGGGCAACGAGGGCGAAACGCTGACGCTCGACATCGATCCGACCAGCCATCCGGCATGGACCGGTGGCACCAAGCAGATCCAGGAAGGCGGCCGCGTCGCAGCCTTCAACAAGCGCTTCGGCGGCCTGTCGCTCAAGAAGGGCTGAACGCAGCCAACCCCAAGAATTTACGCAAGGGCGGTCCCGCTGGGGCCGCCCTTTCTCGTTGTGCAAACGCCGCGTGCCGAACGCGTCACCAGCCCCAGGGCTTCTCGCGGTACCATTTGGTGATCACATATTTGATCCCCTTGCGCACCTTCATCCCGTGATGGAGCGTATTAGGGTTTTCGCGCAGGTCGGGGCGCCGGTTGTTCCAGCAGACCAGCTTCCCCGCCTCGGGCTGGAAGGTCTTGCCGACCGCCTTGAAGCGGGTCGCACCGCCGCCTTCGACATCATTCAGATAGATCATGAAGGTCCAGGTCCGCTGGCCCGCGACCGAGCAATAGGTCGCCCAGTCGGCTCCGCCGCGATTGAAATAGTCGCAATGCGGTTTGAACTCCTGCCCCACGTCATAGCGCTGGCCCTGCAGCGGTTCGCCATGCGCCGGGTCGATCCCGTTGAGTTCGAACAGCAAGTCTTCGAGTGCCTGGACGGCAGGTTCAGTCGTATCGAGGTCACAGGTTTCGCTGGTGCGGAAATAGCGGTCGTCGCCAGCATCGGCGAGCGTCGAGGGCCGCCGGTCCTGCTCGATCAGGCGGATCAATCCGGCACGCAGGTCGAGGGGGACGAAATCGCGCAGCTGGAACAGCTCGATCTTGTCGCTCGGCACGCGTTGCATGCCCTCGCGCGCCAGCAGCATCTCGCTCGAAGATTCGCCCGGTCCCGTCATCACTTTTACGATAGCGCGCGCGCAACGCGCTTCAACCGCGAAAGAAAATTGCGCACAGCTGCGGCGGTTGCGATTTTCGCTTCCCTATTCGGCTTCATTGTGCAACAGGCACGCGCCGTTGCGCAGGCGGCTTGACGCTGTCCCGCTCATGCGTAACAGCCCCCCTTTCCCGGGCGGTTCCGGGGGCATGTGGCGATCGTAGCTCAGTTGGTTAGAGCGCCGGTTTGTGGTACCGGAGGTCGCGGGTTCGAACCCCGTCGATCGCCCCATATTCTCCCCCATCATGGCCGTCCATCAGAGCATTTTGGGGACTCGCTGCATGACGGCATTCTGGACCGAAGCGGATTTCGACGACCATGAACTGGTCGAGGTGGTCCGCGATGCGAAAAGCGGCCTGACCGCCATCATCGCGCTCCATTCGACCCATCTCGGTCCCGGTGCCGGCGGCACCCGCTTCTGGCATTATGCCGAACCCGCCGATGCCATGCGCGATGCGCTGCGCCTGTCGCGCGGGATGAGCTACAAGAACGCCATGGCAGGCCTGCCGATGGGTGGGGGCAAGGCCGTGATCCTGGCTCAGAAGGACACCGCCAAAACGCCCGAAATGCTGGCGGCCTTCGCCGATGCGGTGGAGCGGCTTAACGGCCAGTACGTCACCGCCGAAGATGTCGGCATTTCCGAAGCCGACATGGCTGCGGTGGCGCAGCGCACGCAATATGTCTCGGGCCTCCCGGTCGAGGGCGAGGACGCCGCGGGCGGCGATCCGGGCCCGTTCACTGCGCTCGGTATTTTCCTCGGCATCAAGGCCGCGGTGCGGCACAAGCTCGGCAAGGACAGTATCGAAGGCGTGCATGTCGCGCTGCAGGGCACGGGCAGTGTCGGCGGCGGGGTTGCCCGCCTGCTGGCGCGCGATGGGGCCAGGCTGACGCTTTCCGATATCGACGCGGGTCGCGCAGAAGCGCTCGCCGCCGAACTCGGTGCGGACACCGCTGCAGCCGATGCGATCATGTCGGTTTCCTGCGATGTTTTCAGCCCCAACGCGCTGGGCGCAATCCTCGACGACGAGGGTATCGCGCGGCTCGATTGCCAGATCGTGGCGGGCGGTGCGAACAACCAGATCAAGCGCCCGGAACATGGCCCGATGCTGGCCGAACGCGGCATTCTCTATGCTCCCGACTATGTGATCAATGCCGGCGGGATCATCTCGGTAACGCTCGAATATCTCTGTCGCCGGGACAAGACGCCGTGCGACATCAACGAGGTCCGCAAGCGTATCGCGCTGATCCCCGGACGGCTCGAACAGATCTGGCAGGAAAGCGACCAGACGGGGGTCTCGCCCGACCAGGTTGCCGATCGCATGGCACAGGAACTGATTGGCCGCTGAACTGCGGCCTTGCGAGGCCGGTGGCGCGCTGCCAAAGCGGTGCCGGACGGTATATTCGATGCATGGCTTCGCCAATCCCAAGCGCTTCCTCGCGCTCGCCAACCCGCTGACCCCGCTGCTGCTGGTCGGCGGCCTGGTGGTGAGCGCGGCCGCGCTCTATTGGGGCCTGTTCCAGGTGCCTCCCGACCGCCTGATGGGTGAGACCGTGCGCATCCTGTTCCTGCATGTCCCGGCCGCATGGCTGGGGATGGGCGGCTGGGCCGCGATCGCCGTGGCAAGCCTCGTATTCCTCGTCTGGCGCCATCCGCTCGCCGCGCTGGCCGCGCGCGCTGCGGCATTGCCCGGCCTCGTCTTCACGATCATCTGTCTCGCCACCGGATCCATCTGGGGACGCCCGACCTGGGGGACCTGGTGGGTGTGGGACGGGCGGCTGACCAGCATGCTGGTGCTCGCCTTCCTCTATCTCGCCTATATCGCGCTGGCGCAGGCCGCCGAACGCGAAGGTGTTTCGCCGCGCATTCCGGCCATTTTCGGCCTGCTCGGCGCGATCAACATCCCGATCATCAATCGCAGCGTGGTGTGGTGGAATTCGCTCCACCAGCCCCCCAGCATCACGCTGGGCAAGAGCGCGATCGACGCCGAATTCTTCGTGCCGCTGCTTGTGGCGGTGGCCGGCTTCTCGCTGTTGTTCGGCGGCGTCCTACTTGCGCGCATGCGCGCGCTGCTCGCCGACGTGCAGGCCGAGGCGCGCCTGCGCCGCCGCGCGATGGAAGCCGCCTGATGCGCGAAGCACTCGATCAATGGACCTTCGTCGTCGCCGCCTATGCAGTGGGCGTGATCGGCACGCTGGCGATGGTCGGCTGGGCATGGCTCGACATGAAACGCGCCGAGAAGCGCCGTGAGGAAAGCCGCCGGAAATGAACGCGCCCAAACCCAAGCACCAGCGGCTCGTGCTGGTCGTCCTCGCGCTCGTGGCGCTGGTCGGGGCGGGCTTGCTCGCGGCCTATGCATTGCGCAACCAGGCGAGCTATTTCTACCTGCCCGAGCAGATGCTCGCCAACCCGCCCGAGATCGGTCAGGCCGTGCGCTTGGGCGGCATGGTCGAGCAAGGATCGCTCGAAACCGCGGCCGACGGGGTCACGCTGACCTTCGCCGTCACGGGAAATGACGGGTCGCGCGTGCCGGTCCGCTTCAGCGGTATCGCGCCCGACCTGTTCGTCGAAGGTTCGGGGGTGGTCGCGGAAGGGCGGCTGGGGTCCGGCGGGATATTCATCGCCGACAATCTCCTCGCCAAGCATGACGAGAATTACGTGCCGCGCGAATTGCAGGACATGGAACAGCACCAGGCCGCGCAGATGGCCGAGGAAACGACGGTCGGGCTGGAATGATCGCCGAACTGGGTCTTGCCGCCCTGTGGCTCGCCGCTGCCCTGGCCGCGCTGCAGATGGCCGTCGGCTTCATGGCGGTGCGCAATGACGGGGCGAGCGAACTGGCCGGGCTGATTCGCCCCGCGGCGATCGTTCAGGGTGTGCTCGTCGCGTTCTCCTTCGCGATGCTGGTGTGGCTGTTTGCGGTCACCGATCTCTCGGTCAAGCTGGTGGCTTCCAATTCGCATTCGATGAAACCGCTGGTGTTCAAGCTGTCGGGCACATGGGGCAATCACGAGGGCTCGATGCTGCTGTGGGTGACCGTGATGGGTCTGGCCGGTGCCCTGATCGCGCTGGTCGAGCGGCGTCTGCCCGAGCGCACGATGAATGCCACGCTGGCCGCACAGGGTGTGGTCTCGCTGGGATTTTACGCCTTCCTGCTGCTCAGTTCGAATCCCTTCGAACGCCTGCCAACCCCCGCTGCGGAGGGGATGGGGCTCAATCCGCTGCTGCAGGACATCGGTCTCGCCTTTCATCCCCCCACGCTCTACCTCGGCTATGTCGGCCTGTCGGTCGCCTTCAGTTTCGCCGTGGGGGCGCTGCTGACGCGGCAGGTAACCCCCGATTTCGCGCGCGCGATGCGGCCGTGGGTGCTGGGCGCGTGGGTCATGCTGACAGTGGGCATCACCGCGGGCAGTTACTGGGCCTATTACGAGCTCGGCTGGGGCGGCTGGTGGTTCTGGGATCCGGTCGAGAACGCCTCGCTCATGCCCTGGCTCGCGGCGACTGCCTTGCTCCATTCGGCGAGCGTTCTCGCTAGCCGCGACGCGCTGCGCACCTGGACGATCATGCTGGGCGTGGTCGCCTTCTCGATGAGCATGGTGGGGACCTTCCTCGTGCGGTCGGGCATCCTGACCAGCGTGCACGCCTTTGCGGTCGATCCGGAGCGGGGGACCTTCATCCTCGTCCTGCTCGGTATTTTCATCGGCGGGGCGCTGCTGCTGTTCGCGCTGCGCGCCAATACGATCAGCGAGGGCGAGCGGTTCGCGCTGGCCAGCCGCGAAGGCGCGCTGGTGTTCAACAACGTCATGCTCAGCGCCATCCTGGCCATCGTGCTGCTGGGTACGCTCTACCCGCTGCTGACCGAGGCATTCGATGTGCGCGTGTCGGTCGGGCCGCCCTATTTCAATCCCGTCGGGGCGATCTTCGTCATCCCCATGCTCGCGGTCATGGCGGTCGGGCCGCTGCTGCGCTGGCGGCAGGACCGGATCGACCGGATCGGCCGCGAAGTGGCACTGTTCGCCGCGCTGGTGCTCGCGGGGCTGGTCCTGTTCGGCCTGCTCGCGGAGATCGCGCTGTTGCCGCTGCTCGGGCTCGCCTTCGGGCTGGGACTGGCGGTCGCCAGCCTGCTGCCCCTGCGCCGCCGCAAGCTGGGCCGCACCCCGCTTGCGACATGGGGCATGGTAGTCGCCCATTTCGGTATCGCGGTGGCGCTGATCGGCATGGCGAGCGAAAGCGCCTTCACCAAGGAACGGCTCGCCGCCGTGGCCGAAGGCGGCAGCGCCACCGTTGGCCCGTGGACGATCGTCTTGCAGGGCGTCGAGCCGGTTGCGGGTCCCAACTGGACCGCGATCCAGGGGCGGCTTGCGGCAAGCTATGATGGCGGCGAACCGCATATCCTCACCCCGCAATCGCGTAATTTCTGGGCCCCGCCGCAGCAGACCACCGAAAGCGCGCTTGTCACGCGGTGGAACGGCCAGCTTTATGCAGTGATCGGCGACCGCGCACCCGACGGGCGGTGGCAGGTCCGACTGTGGTGGAAGCCCTTCGTCCCGCTGATCTGGTACGGCGGCCTATTGGTGGCGCTGGGCGGCGTGCTGGCCTTGCTCGGCCGGCTGCTGAGCGATCTGAGGCATCGCCGCCTCGCGATGCGCATTGCCGAACGCCGCGCGGACCGGGAGGCGCTCGCATGAGCTGGCGTCTGTGGGTCCCGCTGTTCCTGTTTGCGCTGTTCATCGGCCTCGCGGCCTATCAGCTGACGCAGCCCAAGGACGAATTCGTCGCCAGCGGCATGGTCGGCGAAGAATTGCCCTATTTCGACCTTCCGCCGGCCATGGACGGGATCGAAGGGGTATCCAACGCAACCTTCGCCGATGGCCGGCCGCGCCTGCTCAATATCTGGGCAAGCTGGTGTCTGCCCTGCATCGCCGAAGCGCCGCATCTCGAAAGCCTCGAGCGGCAGGGCGTGGAGATCGTCGGCGTCGCGATCCGCGACCGGCCCGAAGACATCGCCCGGTTCCTCGCGCAGCACGGCAATCCCTACAGCCGCATCGGGCGCGACGACCTGTCCGAAGTCCAATTGGCGATCGGCTCTTCCGGCGTGCCCGAAACCTTCGTGATCGATGGCGAGGGCGTGATCCGCTACCAGCATATCGGCGATGTCCGTGCGAGCGACGTACCTTTGTTGCTCGAACAGCTAGAGCAGGCCCGATGATCCGCGCCTTTCTTGCCGCCCTGGTGCTCGCGTTCGCGCTGCCGGCTACCGCGCAGCAAAGCATGCCGCCCGCACCCTATGCCTATCGCCAGCTCGACGATCCCGCGCAGGAACAGGCCGCGCAGGAACTGATGGAGACGCTGCGCTGCCTCAAGTGCCAGTCGCAGTCGATTGCCGATAGCGACGCCCCCATGGCGGGCGACATGCGCCACCAGGTGCGGATCCGCATCGCGGCGGGTGAAAGCCCCGGCGACATTCGCAGCTGGCTGATGCAGCGCTATGGCGATTATGTCAGCTACAAACCCGAGGTGAGCGCTACGACCTGGCCGCTCTTCGCCATCCCGCTGCTGCTAATACTGGGCGCGGGCGCGGTGCTGCTGCGCCGGTTCCGGGGGCGCGCATGAGCTGGTTGCCGATCATTGTTCTTGCGGCGCTGGTCTTCGGCCTCGCGGTCGTCCTGCTCAAGCTGCCGCGCAGCCTGTGGATGCTGTTCGGATCGGCGCTGCTGTTCGGGCTCGCGGGCTACGCGTTGCAGGGCCACCCGGGACAGGCCGGCGCGCCCGCCACTCCGGTGACCGACAATGCCGCGCAGACCGGCGAATTGATGGTCGAGGCGCGGCGCGAATTCTATCCGGCGGGTAGGCTGCCCTCGCGCTTCGTGGTCACTGCCGACGCCTTCACCCGGCGCGGCCAGCACGACCAGGCGGCGAATTTCCTGCGCAATGCGGTGGCGGAGAACCCGAATGACGGCGAGGCCTGGGTGGCGCTGGGCAATGCGCTGGTGGAACATGCCGATGGCCAGCTGACTGCGGCGGCGCTGTTCGCCTATTCGCGCGGCGAGCAGGCTGCGCCCGATAATCCCGCGCCGACCTACTTCCTCGGGCTGGCATTCCTGCGGGCAGGGGAGCCGGGCCGCACGCTCGCGCTGTGGCGCGAACTGCTCGAAGCGGCGCCCGAAAATGCCGAGTGGCGGGCACCGCTGGCCGCGCGACTCGACCGGCTGGAGACGATGTTGGGTGTTGCAGAGCCATCCGCTGCCCAACAAAGCGAAGAATAATCAATGCGATGCGCGATTTGTTGCGAGTGCGAAGCCTTGCTGCTAATCGCCGCGACTTCGCCAAGCAGGCCATGTGACACGATGTTGTCGGAACCCAATCCCGCATGAATGATACCGCTTCTGCGCCGCTCCAGCAGGATGGCGTGCCTCCCGTAACCGAGCAGGGTGGCCACGGCCACGGCGGCTCGCGCACTGCGTTGGCGGTGGGGGCGATCGGTGTCGTCTTCGGCGATATCGGGACCAGCCCGCTCTATGCTTTTCGCGAAACGTTCGCCGGGGCCGCGAGCATCGCTATCGACCGCCTGCATGTGCTTGGTGTGGTCAGCCTGATTTTCTGGTCGATGCTGGTCGTCGTGGCGATCCAGTATGTCACCATCCTGATGCGTGCGGACAATAAGGGGCAGGGCGGCAGCCTTGCGCTGGTCGCCTTGCTCAGCCGCCATATCGGCAAGTCGAGCTATGGCTGGCTGGTCGTGCTGCTGGGGGTCTTCGCAACCTCGCTGTTCTACGGCGACAGCATGATCACGCCGGCCATCTCGGTCCTGTCCGCGGTCGAGGGCCTGACGGTGGTCGACCAGCGGCTCAATCCGCTGGTGATCCCCATCGCGCTGGTGCTGCTGGTGTGCCTGTTCCTGCTGCAAAGCCGCGGTACGGCCAAGGTCGGCGCGCTGTTTGCGCCGGTGATGATCGTCTATTTCGTGACCATCGCGGGGCTCGGCCTCAACCAGATCATCCTCAATCCCGACATTCTGTGGGCGCTCAATCCCTATTATGCGGTAATGTTCTTTGTCACCGACGGTGCAGTGGCCTTTTTCGCGCTGGGGGCCGTGGTGCTCGCGGTGACCGGTTCGGAAGCGCTCTATTCGGACATGGGCCATTTCGGGCGCGGGCCGATGCGGCTGAGCTGGTTCGGCTTCGTCATGCCGTGCCTGCTGCTCAACTATTTCGGACAGGGCGCAATGATCGCCGGCCTGCCGCCCGAACAGGCCGCCGAAGTGGTGCGCAATCCCTTCTTCTTGCTGGCGGGCGAGGAATGGCGCCTGCCGCTGGTCATCCTCGCCACGGTTGCGACCTTTATCGCCAGCCAGGCGGTGATCTCGGGTGCGTTCAGCATTACCCACCAGGCGATGCAGCTGGGCTTCATGCCGCGCCTGTCGATCCGTCACACCAGCGAGACCGCGGCGGGACAGATCTACATTCCGGTGGTCAATTGGTCGCTGATGGTGGCGGTCATCCTGCTGGTGCTGACCTTCCAGACATCCTCCAATCTCGCGGCGGCTTACGGCATCGCGGTGACCGGGGCGGTGACGATCGACACGCTGCTGATGGGCGTGCTGTTCGTCGGCGTGTGGAAATGGAAATGGTTCATTGCGCTACCGGTGGTGGCGTTCTTCCTGATCGTCGACGGGGCCTACTTCGCCGCAAATCTGGCCAAGGTGCCCGACGGCGGCTGGTTCCCGCTGGTGGTCGGTCTCGTCGCCTTTACGCTGCTCACCACCTGGGCGCGCGGGCGCAAGCTGATGCGCGACCGGATGAGCGAGACCGCGCTGCCGATCGAGATTTTCGCCAAGAGCGCGAAGAATTCCGCGACGCGTGTACCCGGCACGGCGATCTTCATGGCCAGCCAGACTGCGGGCGTGCCCAGCGCGCTGCTGCACAATATCAAGCACAACAAGGTGCTGCACGAACGCGTGGTGATCCTCACCGTGCTGATCGCGGACGCGCCCTATGTCGACACCACCGAGAGGTGCGAGATCCATGACCTTGGTGACGGCTTCTACCGGGCGACGCTGCATTACGGCTTCATGCAGGAAACCAACGTCCCGCAGGGGCTGAAGGAAATGTCCCGCTGCGGCGGCGAATTCGACATGATGCACACCAGCTTCTTCCTCAGCCGCCAGACGCTGCTCGCCAGCGACAAGCCGGGCATGCCGATCTGGCGCGAGAAGATTTTCGCCTGGATGCTGCGCAACGCCGCGACCGCGATGGATTTCTTCCGCCTGCCGACCAACCGCGTGGTCGAACTCGGGAGCCAGGTCGAGATTTAGGACCGGCTTGGAGGGCCTGAAGGCGGCCCCTCTGTGCTACTGGGTTGAACCGTGCAGTTACGCAGTCGGCGGTTCGTCTTTCACCACCTCGTCACGGTCTTCCAGCGCCAGGCCGTGTTTCATCAGCATGGGGAGCTGGGTGAAGGTGAACAGGAAGCTGAGCGGCATGAATACCCATAGCTTCGCCCACAGCCAGCTTTCGAAGTCCAGTTGCATCCGCAGGACTTCGTTCAGCGCGGCCATGAAGAAGAAGAACATGCCCCAATTGCGGGACAGCTTGAGCCAGCCCTCGCGGTCGAGGCCTTCGAAGGCTGCCTCGAGCAGGATCTGCAGCAGCGCCTTGCCGCGGAGCCAGCCGCCGATCAGCAGCACGGCGAACAACAGGTAGATCGCCGTCGGCTTGATCTGGATGAACCTTTCGTCCTGCAGCCAGATCGTCAGCCCGCCAAAGCCGACGATCAGCGCGGTCGAGAGGATCAGCATGGGGCTCACATGGCCGAATTTGAACTTGCTGAAGACCAGCGCCACTACGGCCGCGATCATGAAGGCGATCGTGCCGTAGATGACCGCCGCGATCTCGCCGAAGGTCGAGGTTTCGGGTGGCTGGTAGAACTTGTAGACGCCGAGGAAAACCAGCAGCGGCCCATAATCGACGAGAATGTTGAGCCAGCCCGTCTTGGGTTTCGGCTTGGCCGCGGTGTTGCTGTCGGTCTCGCTCATCATTCTCTCAGTCAGTCGTTACGTGCAGCGCAATCGCGCGGAAATATCGGGTTCACCTTCGCCTGCTCACAATGACGATGGGCTGAACTAGGCGACCCCCGCGATCACGCGCGCCACGAGGTCGGGATCGAACGGGCGCAGGTCGTCGATCTTCTCGCCCACGCCGATCGCATGGATCGGCAGGCCGTATTGTTCGGCCGCCTGGACCAGCACCCCGCCGCGCGCGGTGCCATCGAGCTTGGTCATCACCAGGCCGGTGACGCCCGCGACTTCCTTGAACACGTCGATCTGGTTGAGCGCGTTCTGGCCATTGGTGGCGTCGAGCACGAGCACCACGTCATGCGGGGCCTCGGGATTGAGACGGCCGAGCACCTTCCGGATCTTGGCCAGCTCATCCATGAGCTCGCGCTTGTTCTGCAGCCGTCCGGCGGTGTCGACGATCAGAACATCGGTGCCGATCTCGGTCGCCTTCTTGACCGCGTCGAACACGATACTCGCCGGATCGCCGCCTTCGGGGCCACGCACGATGGGAACGCCCACGCGGTCGGCCCAGGTCGCCAGCTGGCCGATGGCAGCGGCGCGGAAGGTATCGCCTGCCGCCAGCATGACCGCGTAGTCGTCTTCCTGGAACAGATGCGCGAGCTTGGCGATGGTGGTGGTCTTGCCGCTGCCGTTGACGCCGATCACCAGCAGGACCTGCGGGCGCGGGAAAGCGGTAATCTCGAGCGGTTTCGCCACCGGGCGCAGGATCGCGGCGATTTCCTCGGCAACGGCTTCTTTCAGCTCGCGCTCGGTTATCTCCAGCCCGAAGCGTTTTTCGGTCAGCTTGGTCCGGATCCGCGCGGCTGCCGCCGGGCCGAGGTCCGACAGGATCAGCGCATCCTCGACATCGTCGAGCGTCGCATCGTCGAGTTTTGCCGTGCCGACGACTTCGGTGAGGTTGCTCGTCAGTTTCTCGGAAGTCTTGCGAAAGCCCCCGAACAGCCGGTCGCTCCAGCTCGATGTGTCATTCATTGCAGCAGGCCATTCTCGATTTGCGTCGGCGTCACGGAGACAATCGCCCCGGCGGGTGTGCCTTCGGGCACGGCCACACGGGCGAAATGCGGGGTGTAGCCCGTCGTATCGCGCTCGGCGAGAACACTGTGCGGCTTATCGACGAGCGACGCGAGCCAGGCGTCGCGGGTTGCCTTGGCACGGGTGCGCAATTCGGCGGCGCGGCGTTTGACGGTTTCGCGTTCGACCTGCGGCATCCGCGCGGCGGGCGTGCCGGGGCGGGGCGAATAGGGAAAGATATGCCCGTGGACGATCTGCAACTCCTCGATGATCGCGAGGTTGGCCGCGTGATGCTCCTCGGTCTCGGTCGGGAAGCCCGCAATGAGGTCTGCGCCGATGGCGATATCGGGGCGGCGCTCTTTCAGCCGGGATACAAGCGCAATCGCATCGCCGCGCAGATGCCGCCGCTTCATGCGCTTGAGGATCAGGTCGTGCCCATGTTGAAGCGAGAGGTGCAGATGTGGCATCAGTCGCTCCTCGCCCGCGAAGAGATCGAACAGCAGCGGGTCGATCTCGATCCCGTCGAGCGAGGACATGCGCAGGCGACCCAACTCGGGGAAGCGGTCGAGCACCGCGCGGACCAGCTCGCCCAGCGGCGGCGTATCGGGCAGATCATGGCCCCACGAGGTCACATCGACGCCGGTCAGGACCACTTCGGGGGCGCCATGGTCGAGATGGCGTTCGACCTCGGCCAGCACCTGCGCGATGGTCAGCGATCGGCTGGGCCCGCGGCCTTGCGGAATGACGCAGAAGGTACAGGCATGGTCGCAGCCATTCTGTACCGCGATGAAGGCGCGGGTGCGATCCTGCGGAATGGCGGGCGCTTCCGCGGGGACGTTCCAGGCGCGCGCATCGAGCTTGGCGGTGTTAGCGACGAGACCGTCGACCTCGGGCATAGCGGCAAGCTGGTCGCGCTCGATATCGGCGGCGCAGCCGGTCACCAGCAGCCGCGCATCGGGATGGGCGCGCCGCGCGCGGCGGATCGCCTGCCGGGTCTGGCGCACCGCCTCGCTGGTCACTGCGCAGCTATTGATCACCACCAGGTCGCGTTCCTGCGCCAGCATCGCGCGGATCTGTTCGCTTTCGGAAATGTTCAACCGGCAGCCGAGCGAGATAACCTGCGCCTCGCTCACGCGAAATCGTCCCATTCGAAGCTGCCGCGATAGGCCTCCGCTGCGGGGCCGGTCATGCGGATGCGATTGTCGTCGCCCCAAGCAATAACGAGGTCGCCGCCGGGCAGGGTGACGGTCACTTCGCGTTCGGCCAGCCCGCGCCGCATGGCATGCACGGCGGTCGCGCAAGCACCCGTTCCGCAGGCGCGCGTGATCCCGGCACCGCGCTCCCAGACGCGCAGGCGGATATGCTGGCGGTCGAGGATTGTCGCGACATTGACGTTCACGCGCTCGGGAAACAACGGATCGGTTTCGATTTGCGGGCCGAAAGTTTCGAGCGGTACCGCGTCGGTGTCTTCGACAAAGAAAATCACATGCGGATTGCCGACATTGACCGCGCCGGGTTGGTCGAGGGTCTCCCAGCCGACCGGCATGACGGCGGTGTCCATGCCATAGGCAAGCGGGATCGCCTCCCAGTCGAAGCGCGGTTCGCCCATGTCGACGCTGGCCCCAGTGCCGCTGGGTTCGACCGCGATCACGCCGCCCGCTGTTTCCACCCTGGCGCCAGCGCCATGGAGCAGCGCGACTGCGCGGCTGGCATTGCCGCAGGCGCCGACCTCGGTGCCGTCCTGATTGAAGATGCGCATGCGGAAGTCGGCGGATTTGCTCGGCTCAAGCAGGATCAGCTGGTCGCAGCCGATCCCGGTGCGGCGGTCGGCCAATGCGCGGGCAACGGGCGCGTCAATCGCGGGGAGGGTACGCGTGCGGGCGTCGAGCACGACGAAGTCGTTACCCAGTCCATGCATCTTGATGAAATCGACACGCATCGTGCGGCGCATCTATGCACTCGCCGCCGCAGCGTCCAGTGCCGTGTCAGCCGGCGCGCTTGCTACCCTGCGCGGTGAAATCGACCTCGGTGACATTGTCGAGCTTGTCCTTGGCGAGCAGGTCCTGCCGGCTCAGCCGTTCGAGGACCAGCCCAGCGGGTTCGGGACGACCATAGTGATAGCCCTGGCCCTTCATCTTGCCCATTCGCTTGAGCGCTTCGAGCACGACTTCGTTCTCGATCCCTTCGGCGGTCACGGGCAACTTGAGTCCGTCGCTCATCGCGAGGATCGCATCGACCAGCTTTTCTCCATGTTCTTCCTGTTTGAGCTCGGAAATGAAGGTGCGGTCGATTTTGAGGCGGTCGAACGGCAGGCTGCGCAGCTGCGACAGGCTCGAATAGCCCGTGCCGAAGTCGTCGAGACTGACCCCGACGCCCTGGTTGCGCAGGCTGCTGATCATCGAGCGGACCATGCCGACATTTTCGTGCAGGCAGCTTTCGGTGATCTCGATATCCAGCCGATTGGCAGGGAAATTGTGCCGCACGAGCAGCTTGAGCAGTTTCTGGGCGAACCACGGATCGCGCATCTGCACAGGCGAGATATTGACCGCCAGGGTGAGCTGCGAATCCCACTCCTTGGCGTCTTCGAAAGCGCGCGCGATCAGCGCTTCGCTCATTTCGCCAATGACGCCGATTTCCTCGGCGATCGGAATAAAGATATCAGGGCCGACGACGCCCATTTCGGGCGATTCCCACCGGGCGAGCATTTCGAAGCCAACCAGCTTGCCCGATTCAAGATCGACCTGCTGTTCGTAATAGGGGCGGAACTCGCCATTGGCGATGCCCTTGCGGATGCCCGCTTCGAGCTCGTTGCGAAAGCGCAGCTCGTTTTCCATCGGCGGTTCGAACCAGTAGAAGCGGTTCTTGCCCTGCTTCTTGGCGTGATACATCGCGATATCCGCCTTGTGCATCAGCTTCTGTGCCGACGTCGTGCCGTGGCGCATGTCTTCGATCTGCGTGCTCGAGGCGATGCCGATCGACATGGTCACATCGACCGGCGAATCCCCGTAGGGAACCGGCCGCGCGACCTGTTCGATCATCCGCGTGGCAAGCTGGTCGACCCGATCGGGGACCTGCGGGTGATAGGGCACGACGCAGACGAATTCGTCACCGCCAAGCCGCGCCAGGATCCCGCCATCGGGCAGCAGGCGCTGGATGCGCGCTGCGGTCGTGCGCAGAACTTCGTCGCCGGCCTGGTGGCCGTGAAGGTCGTTGACCTGTTTGAAATTGTCGAGATCGACGGCAATTGCCGCCAGTGCCTGTTCGCGCCGCTCAAGATCGTTGAGCAGGTCGCCCAGCGCGGTGGTGAAGCTGCGACGGTTATGGCAGCCGGTCAGATGGTCGAGATCGGCCAGACGGCGCGCTTCTTCCTCGGATGCGCGGCGGGTGTCCAATTCGTCGGACAGCGCCTTGTAGCGCTGCCAGCCGAGCAGGATCAGCGCGATATTGAGCAGCAGGGCATTGGTTAATGCGGTGTCCGGCGACGCCTCCTTGCCGGTCCATGCCTTGATCAGGTCAGGAAGGACGACGCCCGCCGTCCCCACGAACAGGATAATCGCCGCAAAGGCGATCCCGAGAGTGACGAAATCACGTTCGCGAGGCGCAGGTTTCCTGCCCGCTTGCGTGCGTCGATCCTCATGTGTCTTGGCAGTTTTCGCGGTCAAGCCCGCCCCCTGAGTTGTGGCTGCAGGGCTTGCTTAGGCAAGGCCGCCTAAAAACAGGTTAACCGGGGACTGCGGTGGGTGGTCACTGCGGGCTGCACGCGCTACCCGCTGCGAACCCGAGCAAAATTGACGGAGCAGGTTCCCCGATGCGTTACTGGCTGTTGAAATCCGAACCCTTCAAATATGGCTGGGACGATCTCATCGCCGAGAAGGAAGGTACGTGGGACGGGGTGCGCAACCACCGGGCCAAGAACAATCTCGCGGCGATGGAAGTAGGCGACCAGGCGTTCTTCTACCATTCGCGCGAAGGGCTCGAGATCGTCGGTATCTGCGAAGTCAGCGTGGCGGGAATTACCGACCCGACCGATCCCGAAGGCAAATGGGCCGCGGTGAAGGTCAAGCCGAAAACCAAGCTGCCGCATCCGGTCACGCTCAAGCAGATCAAGGCCGAACCCAAGCTGGCGGATTGCGAACTGGTCCGGCTCTCGCGCCTGTCGGTGGCCGAAATCAAGCCCGACGAATGGTCGGTGATCTGCGCGATGGCGGGGATATAGACCCCCGCTGCGCTAGCGGCCGCGCAGGCCGCTGATACTGGCGCCGCTGGCGGCGAGTTGTTCGATATCGATGGTGCAGTGGATCAGCCGCACGCCGCCGCGGCCCTGCGCCTCGACCAGCGCGTGCTTGAACTCCTCGGTCGTTCCCGCCCGCGCCGACCAGCCGCCGAAGGCTTCGGCGAGCGCGGCGAAGTCGGGATTGGCAAGGCGGGTGGCACTGATCCGTTCCTCGCCGGGAAATTCGCGTTCCTGGTGCATGCGGATCGTGCCGTAAGCCGAATTGTCGACCACGATGACCAGCAGGTTGGCGCCATGCTGGACCGCGGTGGCCAGTTCCTGCCCGTTCATCAGGAAGTCGCCATCGCCTGCCACCGCGACCACGGTGCGTTGCGGATACCGCATCGCCGCCGCGACCGCCGCGGGCACCCCGTAACCCATCGCGCCGCAGGTGGGGGCGAGCTGGGTCGGAAAGCCCTCGTAGCGCCAGTAGCGATGCCACCAGCCGGCAAAATTGCCCGCGCCGTTGCAGATGATCGTGTCGGCGGGCAGCGTGTCGCGCATGAACTGGACCGCCTGCCCCATGTCCAGCGCATGGTCGTTGGGGTGCGCAGTCGCCCAGTCTTCCCACTCGGCATGCGCCGCGGCCCCTGCATCAAAGTCGATCGTTTCGCCGTCATCCCAAAGCGCGGCGCTTTCTGCGAATTCGTCCATGCTGGCGCAGATGGCCAGATCGGCGGGGTAGACGCGGTTGAGTTCGTTTGCATCGGGGTGGACGTGAACCAGCTTGCGCTCGGGCGCGGTCAGCGGCGGGACGGTGTAGCCATCGGTGGTCGCTTCCCCGAGCCGCGCACCGATCGCGAGGATCAGGTCGGCCTGTTTGACGCGTTCGACCAGCGCGGGGTTGGGGCCGTAGCCGAGATTGCCAGCATAGACCGCGCTTGCGGGTGAAATCGCGTCCTGCCGGCGGAAAGCCGTCGCCACCGGAATGCCGAGCCGCTCGGCGAAGAGCTGGAAATGCGCGCGGGCCTTGGCGTTCCAGCCCGCGCCCCCGATGATCGCCACGGGCGCCGCGGCATCGGCAATCAGCGCCATCAGCGCCTGCATCGCATCGGGGCAGGGCGCCTGGGCCGGACGTTCGACCCGCGGGCGAGGCATCGCGGCGGTGTCCCGGCTGAGCATGTCTTCGGGCAGGGCCAGCACGACCGGGCCGGGCCGCCCCGAGATCGCGGTGGCATAGGCGCGCGCGATGTATTCGGGGATCCGCTCGGCGGAATCGATCCGCGCCGCCCATTTGGCGATCGGTCCGAAGAACGCCGCGAAATCGACTTCCTGGAAGCCTTCGCGGTCGCGCATCTCGCTGTCGACATCGCCGACGAAGAGGATCATCGGCTGCGAATCCTGCATCGCGACATGCACGCCGATGCTGGCATTGGTCGCCCCCGGACCGCGCGTGACGAAGGCGACGCCGGGGCGGCCCGTCATCGCGCCATCGGCGCAGGCCATGAAGGAGACGCCGCCTTCTTGCCGGCAGGTTACCACGTCGATCGCGTCCTGTTGGCCGAGACCATCGAGCACCTGGAGGAAGCTCTCCCCCGGCACGGTGAAGACGCGGTCGCACCCCTGTTCGACAAGGCAATCGACGAGCAATCGGGCGGCGGGCGGGGTGTTGGGCGCTTGCATGATAGCGCCGGTTAGCCCGCCTGATGCAGCGGCGCAATTGCGACCTCGATCGTCGATCTGCACGCGCGCCGTTCCAGTCGGGGACAGTTGGGCCAAAAGCGGTTCCAAAAGGTTAAGAAAGCGTTAACAAGGGCCTATGCGACGCGCCCTGGTCCTCTCGAGTGAAGCCGCCCGCCACTGGTTCCGGGCAAGCCTGCCGCAGCGACGTGCGGCTTTCGCCGATCTCCCCGCGAGCAGGACGGTCGACTGGCGTCTGACCCGCGACGATGTCCGCGGGGTCGCAACGACCTATTTCGCCACGCTCGCCGCGGTGTTCGCCTTTATCGTGTAGCGCTTAGGCGCCGGCAGCAACGGCTTCGGCGGCCGCGTGGTTCTCCGCCGCGATCAGTCTGCGTGCAAGCCATGCGGAAACCAGGCACATCGCTGCGCAGAGCAGGATCTGTTCGGTAATCGGCACCCCGATCGCGCTCATGCCCATCGCCACGAGCGACCCGCCCACCATCGCGCCCGAATTGACGATATTGTTCGCCGCGATCGTGCGCGAGGCCTTGTCGGGCGAAACGCGCGTGGTGAGGAAGGCGTAGAGCGGCACCACGAACATTCCGCCAGCGACCGAGATTCCCAGCAGGCACAGCAGCAGCACCGCCGCCATCGGCCAGGCGATAAATTCGTTCACCCCCAGCAGGCTGGTCGGCTGGTCCGCTTCCCACAGCTTCGCCACGACGTAGAAGGCGACCACGAACACCCCCATCGCGATCACCGATCCGGGTGCAAACCGCGCCGAGACGCGCCCCTTGAGCAGCGCATTGACCGCCACCGATCCGATCGCCACGCCGACCGAGAAGACGACCAGGAACAGGCTGGCGACTTCGGGGCTGGCCATGATGGTGTTCTTGGCCAGCGGCGGGAACTGGATGAACAGCACCGCGCCGATGGTCCAGAAGAAGCTGATCGCGAGGATCGCGTAATAGACCTCCGGATTGTGCATCGTGTCGCGCACCAGCTTCGCCGAGGCGCGCAGGATGTGCCAGTCGAGCTTCTCGATCTCGCCCATGGGCGGGGCGGGGGGCACCTGGCGGCTGACGAAATAGCCGATGCAGGCGGTCACGATAATGCCGATCGCGGCCCAGCCGGTATGCTCCACCGCCAGCGGTCCGGCGAGGATCGTACCCGCCAGAATGGCGATATAGGTCCCGGCCTCGACCAGGCCGGTCCCCGCGAGCACCTCTTCCTTTTTGAGGTGCTGCGGTAGGATCGCGTATTTGATCGGCCCGAGGAAGGTCGATTGCACCCCGGTCAGGAACAGCGCGAGCAGCAGCAGCGGGATCGCCACTGTCTCCACCATGATGCCCTGCCACGCCATGTAGAGGCCGGCCGCGCCGATCATCATCAGCCCGATCTCGCACAGCTTGACCGTGCGGATGATCTTCGCCTTGTCGCGCATGTCGGCGAGCTGGCCCGCCAGCGCGGACAGGATGAAGAACGGCAGGATGAACAGCGCCGAGGCGAGCCCGCTGAACCCCGCCTCGGTCGTCTCGTCATTATAGACCGCGTAAACGACGAACAGGACCATGGTGGTCTTGTAGAGATTGTCGTTGAAGGCGTTGAACAGCTGCGTGACGAACAGCGGCAGGAACCGCCGGCGCCGCAGCAAATGCGTGGATGTAAGCATGACCCCCCGGGCAGAAACCCATTTGTGGCCCAAGTCTAGTGCCATCGCGGTGGCGGACAAGGGCACACAGCGGCTTTTGCGACGGGACGATTGCCGCTAGGGCTGGCGCCACGATGCTGACGCTACCCAACATGCTGACACTGTCGCGTATTTTCGCGATTCCGCTGCTCGCTTGGTTCCTGTGGTGGCCAGGCTGGGAAACCGGCTTCCTGCTCGCCTTCGGCCTCTACTGCCTGATGGGCATCACCGATTACTTCGACGGCTATCTGGCGCGCACCAGCGGGACGGTGTCGAAACTGGGCATCTTCCTCGATCCGATCGCGGACAAGATCATGGTCGCGGCGGTGATCCTCGTGCTCGCCGCGCAGGGCGTGCTTCGCGGGCCCTATGTCGGCGACATGCATGTCGTGGCCGGGCTGATCATCCTGATGCGCGAGATCGCCGTGTCGGGCCTGCGCGAGTTTCTCGGGCCGCTGCAGGTGTCGGTTCCGGTGAGCCGGCTGGCCAAGTGGAAGACGACCTTCCAGATGGTCGCGCTGGGGGCGCTGATCCTCGGCCAGGGCCTGCCGCAATGGACCATGATGATCGGCGCCGTCGAAGCGAATATCCCGCACACGGTGGGCCTCGCCACGCTGTGGGCGGCAGCCGTGCTGACGCTGATCACCGGCTGGGATTACCTGCGCGTCGGCCTCAAGCACATGGATTAGGATTCGCCCTCGGCCACTGTGTAGACATGGACCGGGTGTTACACGGTCCATGCGCAAAAAACGCGGGGGTGCGAAAGGGGCGGGATCGGGCTGGTTCGACGGCGAGAAAGAGCGCGCGGGGTTTTAGCGCGGGCGCTCGCTGTAGGAAATATCCGAGACGGAGTGGGGAGGAGACCGGCGTGTTTTGGCGGACGAACCTGCTGGACCATACACACTGCGCGTGACCCGAATATGCAGCTCGCTCGTAACGGAATATTGGGGGTCAGTCTGGTTGCGGGTTTCTGTCTGACATCGGCAAACCCTTCGCCATGTGGTCATACATTTCGCCGGAGCAACATGACCACGATCTAGCAAACTTCATTGCTATTCTGGGCGCCCGACATCACTTCGACAGCATGATCACTATCATCTTCGATAAAAACCTAATGCGAGCGCCAGCGATGGAGGAATTCCTAGCGATGGACCGGAGTCATTCGGTCGCGTTCTCGGATTGGACGATCATCGAAATGCAAAAGAAGAATGCGCTGACGACCTCGCGAGAGTCATTGACGATTGCTGCCAAGTTCCCAAACCAAGTGTTCGCGTTACGGCCTATTGGCGACATTCTCGACGACGAGGTCCGAAGCAAGGACGATGCGGTAAAGTTGATCGACTACGCCGAGAGTGTGAGGCTGGGTCAGCTGGCTGCCGATCTTAGGCGTGTTCCTCCGCCAGAGCATCTTGGGCCGATGATGCAGGAGGCCGAAACATACGCGAGCACTATGATCGAACGCCTGCGTAACGAAGTCGCTGACTGGGAGGATGCGCTTGTGGGCGCAGCAGGTGAGTTCACTCGCGAGGAACGGCGAGCAATCGCCACGAAACAAAAGGTGTCCGATGCAACGAAACGGAAGGCGGTGGCCTTGCTACTGGAGGCCACGCGTAACTTCATGATCGATAACCAGCAGAAACAAGGCGAAAAGGCGTTGGCGGTTAAGGATGCGATGAGCATGTTCGCATTCCGCTACTCGCTATGCGTCCTCATCCATACGCTAGCATGGATTGGAGAAGGCGCTGGTCGAGGCAAAAAGCTGGAGAGGCGGGTGAACGATGCCATCGATCTGCAGGTTGCGGCTGTCGGCACTTACTTCGAAGGGGCATTCAGTGGTGACAAGCAAGTTCGCGATGTTTCGTTCGTCGCCCGAACACTGCTGCGGCAGTGGGGCGCATACGTGGGTGACGACTGGCAGCACCCCGATTTGGTTGGACGGAGCTAGGCGATAGCGACTTGGCGCTATGGACCCTCGCTGGCATAGTTCGCTTGCCGCGTGAATGCGATCTAAGAAACATTACCACTGCGAAGCGAGCACTGTGACGTGGATAGCATCATTTGCTTGGATTGATCTTCAAAAGGCTTCGATACAGCCTCTAGCAAGTTGAGCGAGGATTAAATGCCGCTAACCAAACGCTGGGCTGGAAGAATTTTCGGCACAAATACTGGAAACATCTTCATTAAACTTGAAGGTGAGGACGATGCGCTCACTGGAACCCTTCGAATAAGCGAGCCCGGCGTTGTCGCCGTGTATTCTGTCGAGGGTACGTTTGACGCGCCGACGTTGAAACTTACCGGGACACCTACAGCAGAAATCGATGGTGTGACGCTGGGAAATTTGACCGCGACCGGGACGCTAAATGCTCGCGGCGAAATTCGAGGCGACTGGGAGACCCAAATCGGGACCGGAGGGACTTTCCACATATTCCCTCACAATTTTGACGACGACACTTACGAAAAATCCGGGCCTGAACAGCTCCACACTGCTCGACACAATTTCGGTGCAATCGAGATTGATCGAGATGGGATCGTCGATCTCGCAGAGAGCCTACAATCCGACTTTCCAAGTGTTGTCGTATCGGTGAATACGGGAACGGAACAAGCTCGCTACCTCGACACCTTCAAGGACCAGGAATGGAAGGCGACAACGGCAACGCTCGTGAGGATTTTCGCGCAGAAGCAGGACGCGGCCGGGTTCAATCAGTCCGTCACCATTGAGTTCGGGCCGCAGATCAATTGGGCGATGACCCAGGGGAATGACGAAGCATGGGTGCTAGGCAAGCTAGAGACGATAAAGCGCAGCGTTGAGCCGTATGGACGCACCTATGTGACGACATATGCGCGCTGGGGAATCAGCCTTAACCAGTTCCTTCTGCTCACTGCACTGGTACTCTTGCCTAGCTTCGAAACTCTTCGAGACCGAGGTATTTTTATGGGAACCGGCCTTGCCTTGTTGCTTGGCATCAACTGGCTACACTCCAAGTTTCTCCCATTCGCTGCGATCCACCTCAAAGAGAAGGAGGAGGGGTGGATCAGCAAGTTAGGACCGTCGACCATATCTTGGGCCAGCGGCATCTTGGCGACGGTTATCGGCACCCTTGTAGGCGCATATCTACTTGGCGTTCTCGATCTCGACGGAAAAAACGCCGACATTCCGCAGATCGAGGCACCGACCATTAAAACGACTCCAACGGTGGCGATCGACCAGCAAGAGGTAGAGTAATCAGGGTGCGGCCCGGGCCCTATCGTGTGTCCGACCTGATCGACTGCGACACGTGCGCCTACAAGCGTCTTCTCGCGTGACCGTTTGAGGGCAGCTTCCCCGCAGAGGTCGCAGTGAGTGGTATGACCGGAGCGAGGAGCAAAGCCGACAAGGTCCGTGCAAGTTTTCTTTGATTACAATTGGATAGAAGCCGTCCCTAGCTGCCTAACCAGCCCGCAATTCCTCGGCCAGCAGTTCGAAATCCGCGCGCCTTGGCGAGTTCTTGCGCCAGATCAGCGCGATTTCGCGGGTGGCGTTCTTCGATTTGAGAGGGCGGGCGACCACGTCGGTCCCGTTGAGGATCCCCGCATCGACCGCCATCTTGGGCAGCATGGTCAGGCCGAGGTCGTTATCGACCATCTGCACCAGCGTATGCAGGCTGGTGCCGATCATCGTCGCGCTGGCGCGCATTTCGGGCCGGTTGCACGCGGCCAGCGCGTGGTCCTTCAGGCAGTGGCCGTCTTCGAGCAGCAGCAGCCGCCCCTCGTCGATCATGCTCGGGGGCACGAATTCGGGCGGGTCGCGCGGATCGTCCTTGGGGAAGGCGACGTAGAGTTCGTCGTGCGCGATATGCGCCTTTTCCACCTCGCCGGTGGTGAAGGGCAGCGCGAGCAGCACGCAATCGACGCGGCCGTGCTGGAGCGATTCGACCGCATCATGGCTGGTTTCCTCGCGCAGCAGCAGTTCGAGGTCGGGCCGTTCGCGGCGCAGGCGCGGGAGGAAGCGCGGCAGCAGGAACGGTGCGATCGTGGGAATTACGCTCATCCGCAGCTGGCCCGCCAGCGGCTTGCCCGCCGCCTGCACCAGATCGGCCAGTTCCTCCGCCTCGCGCAGAATGCGGTGCGCCTTGTCGACCACCTGGTTGCCCAGTGCCGTGAAGCGCACCACACGGCGGCTGCGCTCGACTAGCGTCACGCCGAGCAGCGATTCAAGCTCGCGAATGCCCGCCGACAGCGTCGATTGCGACACGAAGCTGGCATCCGCCGCGCGCCCGAAATGGCCGTGCTCGTGGAGCGCGACGAGATACTGGAGCTGCTTGAGCGTGGGAAGATAAGTGGACATTTCTAACCCATATCCGTCATTGCGAGGAGCTGCAGGCGACGCGGTAATCCAGTAAACCCGGCGCTGGATTGCCGCGCGGCTGCGCCGCTCGCAATGACTGTTTGCGTTCTATTCCGCTGCCTGCGCTTCGACCATGCCGGCGTGCAGTTCATCGACATGGGTCATCAGCAGGCGGCCGTCCTTGACCGCGAAAGCCAGCCGGCCTTCGACCAGTTCGAGCGCATCCTTGCCGAAGACTTCGTAGCGCCAGCCGGTAAGGATCTTGAGGTCGCGCGCGCCCGCGGCGAGGGCTTCCATCTCGTCGGCCTTGGTCAGCAGGCGCGACGCGACGTCGATCTCGCGCGCGCGGATCTTGAGCAGCAGCTTGAGCAGATCGGCGACCAGTGCGCCTTCCTTGCCCAGCGGCGCACCGCGCTTGGGCTTGTCGGGCATTTCCTCTTTCGGCAGCGGTTCGGCCTTGTCGAGCACCTTGAGAAGCCGTTTGCCGATGTCGTTGTCCTTCCACGCATTCGACAGGCCGCGGACCTTGATCAGGTCGGGCTGTTTCTTGGGCGGGTGGCTGGCGATATCGGCCAGCGTCTCGTCGCGCATGATGCGCCCGCGCGGGATGTTCTTGTGCTGCGCCTCGCTCTCGCGCCATGCGGCCAGCGCCTTGAGCCGCCCAAGCACTGCGGGGTTGCGCCCGGGCGAGCGGATGCGCTTCCACGCGAGATCGGCATCATTGGCGTAATTCGCCGGATCGGCGAGCTTTTCCATTTCGGCATCGAGCCACACGCCGCGGCCGGTCTTCATCAGCTTCTTGAGGATGCGCGGGAAGATGTCCGCCAGATGGGTGACATCGCCGATCGCATATTCGATCTGCCGCTCGGTCAGCGGACGGCGGCCCCAGTCGGTAAACCGCGCACCCTTGTCGATCGTCAGGCCCAGCCAGCTTTCGACCAGATTGGCATAGCCGATCTGTTCGCTCTGGCTGATCGCCATCATCGCGATCTGCGTATCGAAGATCGGCTGCGGGGTCTTGCCGGTGAAATTATAGACGATCTCGACGTCCTGCCCGCCGGCGTGGAAGACCTTGAGCACCTCGTCATTGTCGCACATCAGGTCCCACAGCGGGGTGAGGTCGATGCCGGGCGCGAGCGGGTCGATCGCCGCGGCCTCTTCCTCATTGCCGATCTGCACCAGGCACAGCTCGGGCCAATAGGTGTTCTCGCGCATGAATTCGGTATCGACGCAGACGAAATCGCTTTTCGCCAGTCGCTCGCACAATTCGGCCAGCGGTGCAGTCTCGGTAATAAGCTCGTGTATTTTCATCGTATCTTTTCGTTTCTGTCGGGCGGAGTGCCGCCCCCGGGCCGGGGCCCATCGAGTTGCGGGCTTGCCCCGCAGGTTCAGGCTAGCGCGTCTGGCGCGGCCCGCAATCGTTCGGCGGCAACTATACACCGTCGCGATGCGCGCCGCTTTAGACCTGCCGCAAGTCCGGTCAAGCTGGTCTTAACGCTTGGGTGCCATGGTGCACCCCATGTCCCGCATGGAATTCCAGCATGCTTTCGATGCCGTCGCAGCCACGCCCGGCTTCGACCGCGCGCCGCTGTGGGGGGCCTATCCCGAAGCCGCGCACCTGCTTTCGCACAGGCTCGACATCGAACCGTGCTTCGACTGGTCGCGGCTGGCCGATACCATCGCGGCAGCCGATCGCGCGCTGATCGAGATACGCGAAGATACGCCGCAGCAGCGCTTCCGCGTATTGCCCGAATACCCGGCGGATCTGCGGCCGCTGGTGCACGGTCTCCACGGCGCGAAGCGCTGGATCATGCTGCGCGAGCTGGACAAATGGCCCGATTTCGCGCCGCTCGTGGCCGATATCCTGCAGGCTATCACGCCGGTGGTCGAAACGCGTACCGGCGCGATCGTCAAACCCACTGCGTTCCTGTTCATCAGTTCACCGGGGCTCGTCACCCCGCTGCATTTCGATCCGGAATACAATATCCTGTTCCAGATCAGCGGCCGCAAACGGTTCACAATCCTGCCGCCATCCTGCGGCCTGCCGTCCCGGTCGGACAATGAACGTTTCCACCGCAGCGGCGCCAATCTGCTCGAATGGCGGCCCGAACTGGCAGCGCAGGGCTGGCCCTTCGACCTTGCCCCGGGCGATGCGCTCCACGTTCCCTTCAAGGCCCCGCACACGGTCACGGTCGGGACCGAACCGTCGATCTCGCTCTCGGTAACCTGGCGTTCGCACAGCAGCCTGATGCAGGACGATGCCTGGGCCATGAACGGCCTGCTCGCGCGCTGCGGGGTGAGGGCGCCCGAGCCGGGGGTGCGCCCGTGGGTGCGCGCCGGCACGCTGCGCGCCTTGCGCCGGGCGCGACTCGCCTAGCCTGGACCCAGAGAAATCTTGACAAAACGGCCCTTGGTGGCTGTTAGGGGCGCGCTCTCGTGCGGCGCCCGGATGCGCGCGCGGTTCCAACCAATCTCCGGCAGAAAGATCGAGCTTTAGATGCACGCCTATCGTACCCATACCTGCGCCGCGCTCACCAAGGACAATGTCGGCGAAACCGTTCGCCTGTCGGGCTGGGTGCATAACAAGCGCGATCATGGCGGCGTGCTGTTCGTCGATCTGCGCGACCATTACGGCATCACCCAGATCGTCGCCGACGAAGACAGCGAGGCGCTGCCGGTTCTCGACAAGCTCAAGCTGGAATCGGTCGTCACCATCGATGGCGTGGTCAAGGCGCGCGCCGATGCCGCGGTGAACCCGAACCTGCCGACCGGCGGGATCGAGGTCTTCGCCCGCGCGGTCACCGTGCAGAGCCGCGCGGACGATCTTCCGCTGATCGTCAACTCGGCCGAGGATTATCCGGAAGAGACGCGCCTCAAATACCGCTTCATCGACCTGCGGCGCGAGCGCGTGCATGCCAACATCATGCTGCGCAACAAGGTCATCACCTCGCTGCGCCGCCGGATGACCGACCAGGGCTTCAGCGAGTTCCAGACGCCGATCCTCGGCGCTTCCAGCCCCGAAGGCGCGCGCGACTACCTCGTGCCCAGCCGCCTGCACCCGGGCCGCTTTTACGCGCTTCCGCAGGCGCCGCAGATGTTCAAGCAGCTGCTGATGGTCGCCGGCTTCGACCGCTATTTCCAGATCGCGCCGTGTTTCCGCGATGAAGACCTGCGCGCCGATCGCAGCCCCGAGTTCTACCAGCTCGACTTCGAAATGAGCTTCGTCACGCAGGAAGACGTTTTCCAGGCGATCGAACCCGTGCTGGCGGGCGTGTTCGAGGAATTCTCGGGCGGCAAGAGCGTGACCCCCGCGGGCGAATTCCCGCGCATCCCCTATGCCGAAGCGATGCTCAAATACGGCAGCGACAAGCCCGACCTGCGCAACCCGCTGATCATCAGCGATGTCACCAGCCATTTCGAGCAGAGCGGATTCGGCCTGTTCGAGAAGATCGTCGGCGGTGGCGGCCGCGTGCGCGTGATCCCCGCACCGAACACGCATGAGAAAAGCCGCAAGTTCTTCGACGAGATGAACGACTGGGCGCGCCGCGAAGGTTTCGCGGGCCTTGGCTATGTCACCCGCAAGGGCGGCGAATTCGGCGGTCCGATCGCCAAGAACCACGGCACCGAAGGCATGGAAAAGCTCTATGCCGAGCTGGGGCTGGGCGAGAACGATGGCCTGTTCTTTGCCGCGGGCAAGGAAAAGGACGCCGCCAAGCTGGCTGGCGCCGCGCGCACCCGCGTGGCCGAGGAACTCGGCCTGATCGAGGAAGGCTGCTTCAAATTCTGCTGGATCGTCGATTTCCCGATGTTCGAATATGACGAAGAACAGAAGAAAATCGATTTCAGCCACAACCCCTTCTCGATGCCGCAGGGCGAGATGGAAGCGCTGGAAACCAAGGACCCGCTCGATATCCTCGCGTGGCAGTACGACATCGTCTGCAATGGCTACGAGCTGTCCTCGGGCGCAATCCGGAACCACCGCCCCGACATAATGTACAAGGCGTTCGAACTGGCCGGTTACAGCCAGGCCGATGTCGACGAGAACTTCAGCGGCATGATCGAGGCGTTCAAGCTGGGTGCCCCGCCGCATGGCGGTTCGGCCCCGGGGATCGACCGCATCGTGATGCTGCTAGCCGACGAGCCGAACATTCGCGAAGTGATTGCCTTCCCGCTCAACCAGAAGGCGCAGGACCTGATGATGGGCGCGCCCAATCTCGTCAGCCCGCGCCAGCTGCGCGACGTGCATGTCCGGACCGTGGAAGCGCCGAAGCCTGACAATAGCTGACCGATTTGTTCATGACAGCGTCACCGCGCTGACCTAGACCTTCCCTCGGAGAAACGGGGGATGGAATGCGGACATATTCACTGTTGGCGATAGCGGGGTTGGCACTGGCCAGCCCGGATATCGCGCTGGCCGAGGTGCTGACCGTCGAAGGTGTCTACCCGGCGCGCACGGCCGGTGCGGTCGAGGTCGAGGAAATCACGGTCGAACGCTTCGGCGGCGATGTCGGCGAACAGCTCGCCATTGCGATCACCGACCGGTTGGAGGATGTCCGGCTGGATTCGCAGCCCTATTTCACGATCAAGTCGGCGACGGGCGGCGGTAACACCTACCATATCTACGGTGCGGCTGGCGCGGCGCCCGAGGAGGCCTTCAGCGGTCCGGTAGGAGCCACGCTGCGGGGCACCGCAAGCGGCGAGGTTTCGGAAGTCCGCGACGGGTCGGAGAAACGCACCCGCTGCGTGCGCCGCGACGATAACAAGAAATGCATCGAGGAAACGGTCGATGTGTTCCGCTGTCGCAAGATGACCGTTCGCTTCTCTCCTTCGCTGCGACTCATCGCGCGTGAAGGCGGGACGCTCTACGCGGCGGACGACGACCTGGTGCAATCGCAGCGCTATTGCGCGAACGACAAGTCCGAGCCTTCGCCCGCGCGCATGATGGATTCGATGGTGGACGAGTTTGCCCAGCGCGTACGCTATGACCTTGCTCCCGAATTCAGGCGCGAGGATGTGCGCATCATGGAAAGCCGCAAGGGCCTGGCGAACGCCGATTCCAGCGCGTTCAGGGAGACGGTCCGGCTGACCAAGTCCGATCAGGCGGTATCCTGCGTCCAGTTCGAAGCGATGCTGGCCTCCTATCCCGATCACGCGTCGCTCCTGTTCAATGCGGGACTATGCGCCGAACGCGATGGCCGGCTGGAAGAAGCGGCGGATCTGTACCAGCGCACGCGGATGACGGCCGACGGGCGGGCCTATGCGCAAGCCGGTATCGACCGCGTGGCGAGCCGGATGCGCGCCGAACGCCAGCTCGACCGCCGCTATCCGCCGGGATAAGCTGGGCGCGGTTGGCGTTTGGTAGGGAAATCGCTTTATTATGCTGCTGTCGCGAGCCCCTTGCGCTTGCCAGCGGCGTTCATTAGGGCGACAGGCAATTCACAAACCCCCAATCTGAGAGGGACACAAATGAGCGATACTGCCGACCGCGTGCAGAAAATTGTCGTCGAGCACCTCGGCGTCGAGGCCGACAAGGTCACCCAGGAAGCCAGCTTCATCGACGATCTCGGTGCGGACAGTCTCGACATCGTCGAGCTGGTCATGGCCTTCGAAGAGGAATTCGGCGTGGAAATCCCCGACGATGCGGCTGAGAAGATCACCACCGTCGGCGACGCGACCAAGTATATCGAAGAGCACAAGGGCTAAGCCTCGCGCTTTTCGAATCCCGCACTATATGCGGGACCGGACAGGCCCGACCCCATAGCGGGCCGGGCCTGTTGTCTTATCTGCGGAGAATTACATGCGTCGTGTGGTCGTAACCGGACTTGGCCTCGTCACCCCCCTGGGCGGTGACGTGGAGACTTCATGGAAGAACCTGATCGCGGGCAAGAGCGGAGCCGCGCAAATCACGCGCTTCGACACCGAGGGGCAGAAATGCACCATCGCCTGCGAGGTGAAGCCCAAGGACCACGAGTTCGGCTTCGACCCCGACAAGCGCGTCGACCACAAGGTCCAGCGGCAGGTCGATCCGTTCATCATCTATGGCATCGATGCCGCGGGCCAGGCGCTTGAAGACGCCGGCCTCGACGAGATGGACGACGAACTCAAGCTGCGCACCGGCGTCTCGATCGGCTCGGGCATCGGCGGGCTGCCGGGGATCGAGAAAGAAAGCATCGTGCTGCACGAACGCGGCCCCGGCCGCGTGTCGCCGCACTTCGTCCACGGCCGGCTGATCAATCTCATCTCGGGTCAGGTCTCGATCAAATACGGGCTGATGGGCCCCAACCACGCGGTGGTGACGGCCTGTTCGACCGGGGCGCATTCGATCGGCGATGCCGCGCGGATGATCGCGCTCGACGATGCCGACGTCATGCTGGCGGGCGGCGCCGAAGGCACCATCAACCCGCTCGGCGTGGCCGGTTTCGCACAGGCGCGCGCGCTCAACATGAGCATGAACGACCGCCCCACCGAAGCCAGCCGTCCCTATGACAAGGACCGCGACGGTTTCGTGATGGGCGAGGGCGCGGGCGTGGTCGTGCTCGAGGAATATGAACACGCCAAGGCCCGCGGCGCGAAGATCTATGCCGAAGTGGTCGGCTATGGCCTGTCGGGCGATGCCTATCACGTCACTGCACCGCATCCCGAAGGCAAGGGCGCCGAACTGGCCATGCGCATGGCGCTCAAGAAGGCGGGCCTGACCGCGGCGGATATCGATTACGTCAATGCGCATGGCACATCGACCATGGCCGACACGATCGAACTGGGCGCGGTCAAGCGCGTGCTGGGCGACGATTTGGGCGGTGCATCGATGAGCAGCACCAAATCGGCCATCGGGCACCTTCTGGGCGGCGCCGGTGCGGTCGAGGCCATCTTCTGCATCCTCGCGATCCGCGACCAGATCGTCCCGCCCACGCTCAATCTCGACAATCCCGACGAGGGCACCGAAGGTGTCGACTTGGTCCCCAAGCAGGCCAAGCAGCGCGAAGTGAAGGCGGTGCTCAACAACAGCTTCGGGTTCGGCGGCACCAATGCATCGCTGATCCTCAAACAGGTCGATTGACGTGAAAAAGGCCGGGTGCCTCCTCGCAGGCGTCCTCGCGCTGGTTCTCGCCATCGGGGCGATCTGGTTCCTGTCGGGCTGGTGGGGCACCGCCGAGATCGACGAGGACACCAATTTCATCGTTCCGTCGGGGGCCAGCCTGACTTCGGTCGCCGACAAGCTCGGCGACGAAGGGCTGATCGCCAATCCCGAAGGCTTCCTGCTGCGCGCCAAGCTGTTCGGCTCATCGGACCCGATCATGGCGGGCGAATTCCTGCTCCCCGCCGGGGCGAGCAATGCGCAGATCCTCGACACTTTCCAGCATGGCGAGGTGATCCGGCGCTTCGTGACCATTCCCGAAGGCCTGCCCTCGGTACTGGTCCACGAACGGCTGATGGCCGAAGATCACCTGACCGGCGAAATCCCCGTCCCGGTCGAAGGCTCGGTGCTGCCCGATACCTATGATTTCGAGCGCGGCGAGGCGCGCAGCGCGGTGCTCGCGCGGATGCAGGCGGCGATGCAGAACTACCTCGCCGAAGCCTGGCCCAAGCGCGCGCCCGACATCGCGGTCGACAATGTGAAGGACGCGGTGATCCTCGCCTCGATCGTCGAGAAGGAAACCGGGGTCGCGCGCGAGCGCAGGATGGTCGCCGGGCTCTATTCCAACCGCGTGAAGGACGGCATGCTGCTGCAGGCCGACCCGACGATCATCTACCCGCTCACCAAGGGCAAACCGCTGGGGCGGCGCATCCGCCAGTCCGAAATCGCCGCGATCAACGATTACAACACCTATACCATGGTCGGCCTGCCCAAGGGGCCGATCACCAATCCCGGGCGTGAAGCGATCGCGGCGGTGCTGAACCCGGCGGAAACAAGCGCGCGCTACATGGTTGCCGATGGCACCGGGGGACATGCCTTTGCGGAGACACTGGAAGAGCATAACCGCAATGTCGCCGAATGGTTCGAGATCCGCCGCCGCCGCGGGGAAATGTGAGCGGGGCAGACGCCGCCCCGCTGATCGTCACCGCGCAATTGCCGCGCGACCTGCACGCCCGGTACACGGCGCTGCGAACCGAGCATTTCCCGCCCGAGCGCAACTACCTCGACGCGCATGTCACGCTGTTCCACGCGCTGCCGGCCATGTGCGAGGCGGAGGCCTGTACCTATCTCAAGCGCCTTGCGGGCGAGTTCGCGCCGGTTGCGGGCCAGGTCGAGGGGCTGTTGTCGCTCGGCGGCGGCACTGCGATCAAGCTGTCCAGCCTCGACATGCTCGCGCTGCGCGACATGATCGCCGAGCATTTTCGGGGCATGCTGACGCAGCAGGACCAGCACCGCCCGCGCTTGCACGTCACAATCCAGAACAAGGTCGCCGCCAAGGAGGCCAAGGCGCTGCAGGCGGCGCTGGCGGGGATGATCGAACCCCGTCGCTTCGCCTTTCGCGGCCTTGCGCTTTTTCGCTATCGCGGCGGGCCGTGGGAAGCGGTAAAGGAATTTGCATTCAGGGGCCGGAGCGCGGCATAAGAGCCGTGCTTTACGAGGGGACGGGGGATGGCTGAAATCGCCACTATCTTGGCTTATGCAGCGGCGTTGTTGGCGGTCGCGGCGATGGCAGCGACCACGATCAGGCAGCTGCGCTATGCGATGTTTGTCGCCGGGCTTGCCGCGCTGGCGCATTTTGCGCTGACCGACCAGCTTGGTTGGGCAATCATCGCCGCGGTCTTTTTGATCATCAACGGGATGCAGATATCGGTGCTGCGCCGCCGTGCGCGGCGCGGCGCGATGCTGGAAGAGGAAACCAGCCTGTTCCAGCGCCTGCTCGGTATCGAAGACGCCGGCCGCCAGCAGCGCCTGCGCGATCTGATGGAATGGCGCGATGTCGAAGCGGGCGCGGTGCTCATGAACCAGCACCAGCCCGACCCGCCGCTGATCTATGTGGCGCGCGGCGCAGCGCGGGTGGAGTGCGACGGCAAGGTCGTGGGCACCTGCGGCCCGGAGGAGTTTCTCGGCGAGATGAGCCTGGTGTCGGGCCAGACCGCCTCGGCCACGGTGGTGGTGACCGAACGCACCCGTGTGGCGACTTTCGACCGCGATGCGCTGGCGCATTATGCGCGCGCGGTGCCCGAGGTCGATACCGCGCTGACGCACGCGCTCAACCGCGGTCTGGCAGCCAAGGTCCGGCGCATGAACGAGGCGGCATCGCAAGCATCCGCAGAAAACGCGGACGAGGCGCATTTGCGCGGTTGACCGCAATCGCGGACCGCCCTAAATGCGCCGCCTGCCGAGGGGGCTATCGCCCCGGCATGCCTCTATGGGGCGGAGTAGCTCAGGTGGTTAGAGCAGCGGAATCATAATCCGCGTGTCGGGGGTTCAAGTCCCTCCTCCGCTACCAATTCGACTGGCATAGCCATGTGCAGCAGCGGCAGCTTTCGGCTGCTGCGCACGACCCATCTTAAAAATACTGCTCCGTGATCGGCGCCTGTCGTGGGCCTGTCCGGCCCCTTGCGCCAAACCATCCTGCGTGGCGCACGCTCGGGCGCGTGAACGCGTTTGTTGCAGGTGCGAACGGAACGGGGGGTGGTCGCTCCCGTTGTCTTGCTGAACCTTGCGGCGTGCAGCTGCGCCGGTCCCGGGCGGATCGGCGAGCGCTCCCCCCCCACAGCGAGAAAGCGAAATATGACCCAGATACAGACCCGCAACCCCGCCACCGGCGAGCCGCTCGAAACCTATGAGACCATGAGCGAGAGCGAGGTGTTCGCCAAGATCGAAGCGGCGCATACCGCGTTTCTCGACTGGCGCACCAAATCGCATGACGAGCGCGCGCCCTACCTGCGCAGGATCGCCGAGGTCCTGCGCGCCAATGCCGACCGATTTGCCGAACTGATGACGCGCGAAATGGGCAAGCTGATCAAGGACGGGAAGACCGAGGTCGAGATCTGCGCGCGTATTTTCGAATACACTGCGGAACATGGACCCAAGGAACTGGCCGATCAGGAACGCCAGCACAGCGGCGGGCGCAAGCGCGGGATCGTGACCTTCTCGCCCATCGGGGTGATCTACAGCGTGCAGCCGTGGAACTTCCCCGTCTACCAGCCGGTGCGCGTGCTCGCCGCCAACCTGATGGCGGGCAATGCGGTGATCCTCAAACATGCATCGATCTGCACCGGCAGCGGGTTGCTGCTGCGCGATCTGTGCCTTGAAGCCGGCCTGCCCAAGGATTTGTTCGAGGTCATCCTCGTCGGGCACGATCTGTCGGACAAGGTCATCGAACACAAGCTGATCCGCGCGGTGACCATGACCGGCAGCGACGGCGCGGGCAGCCATATCGGCGAGCTTGCCTCGAAGAACCTCAAGAAGACCGTCCTCGAGCTGGGGTCGAACGACGCCTATCTGGTGCTCGAGGACGCCGATATCGACCTCGCGGTCGAAACCTGCGCGCAGGGGCGGCTCTATAACAATGGTGAGACCTGCGTGTCCGCCAAGCGCTTCGTAGTGACCGAGGCGGTCTATGACGATTTCGTCACCGCCTTCGTCGCGCGCATGCAGCGTGCCAAGATGGGCGATCCGACCGCGGAGGATACCGAGCTTGGTCCGGTGTCGAGCCAGGAGCAGTTCGACACGCTGGTCGAGCAGGTGGGCAAGAGCGTCGAGCAGGGCGCGACGCTGCTGTGCGGCGGCGATCCGCAGGAAGGGGAGGGCTATTACTACCCCGCCACCGTGCTCGCCGACTGCAAGCCGGGCATGCCCGCCTATGATGACGAACTGTTCGGCCCCGTCGCGTCGATCATCCGCGCGAAGGATGACGAGGACGCGATGCGGATCGCCAACGACAGCCGTTATGGCCTGGGCGGGGGCATCTTCACCAGGGATGAAGACAAGGCGATCCGGCTGGCGCGCGATCATTTCGATACCGGCATGGTGCGGATCAATTCGTTCGGAGCGGCGGACCCCAACATGCCCTTCGGCGGCGTCAAGAATTCGGGTTACGGCCGCGAACATGGCGGCTTCGGCATGAAGGAATTCGTCAACGCCAAGGCGATCTTCCTGCCCTCGTAAGCGCGATCACCAGCCCCTCAGCAGACAAATTCGGAGAATATCCATGCAAGTCCTCGTCGCCGGTTCGACCGGCAATACCGGCCTCAGGCTCGTGCGCGAATTGCACGACCGGGGCCTCGATACCGTCGCCATGGTGCGCGCCAGTTCCGATACCTCGGGCCTGCCCGATGGGGTGGAGCAGCGCGAAGCCGACCTGACCGATCTGGCCGATGATGTGACCAAGGGATGCGACGTGGTCGTGTTCGCCGCGGGCTCGGGCGGAGACACGCCGGCGGAGATGACCGACAAGGTCGACCGTGACGGTGCCAAGCGGCTTATCGACCTGTCGGTGGCCAATGGCGTGCGCCGCTTCGTGATGCTCAGCAGCGTCGGGGCGGACAATCCGGACCCGGACAGCGAACTCGCGCATTACCTCCAGGCCAAGCACGAGGCCGACGAGCATCTCAAGGCGACCGATCTCGAATATGCGATCCTGCGCCCGGTATCGTTGACCGATGCGGACGGCACTGGCGAGGTCCGTCTGGGCGAGAATGTCGATCCCAAGGGCGAGGCTGCGCGCGGCGATGTCGCGAAGCTGCTGGCCGAAGCGGTCGAGGCGCCCGAATGGGTCGGCAAGGTGCTGACAATGGAAAGCGTCGGCTGACTGTGATTGCGAGCCTGTCGGGGAGGGGCGGAATACAGCCTCCCCGACACGCTCTACCGCTTCCCTCCAGGTGTGATCACACGTTGAAAGGCCCCGCCGATCGCTCGACGGGGCCTTCGAAGGTATCACCAAAGAGAGGGGGGTCAGATTTCGGTGATGACCTCCGTTTCAGGTAGCCGCGACTTCGGCAGCGCGGCATTGAAATCGTCTTCGGCGCGGTAGCCGAGCGATACGACGACCAGCGCACGGAAACCCTTTTCGTGCAGGCCGAACTCCTCGTCGAGCAGGTCGAGATCGACGCCTTCCATCGGCGTGGCATCGATACCCAGCGCGGCGACACCGAGCATGAACTTGTTGAGATAGGTCTGCGCCTGGCTCCAGGCGTCGAGATCGCCCGCTTCCTTGTGCATGTTGACGAACATCGAGCGCGCGCCGTGCATCTGTTCGCGCAGCGCTGCGGGATCGGCGACGAAGCGGCCATCGGCATCCTCGACGTCGAGAATATGCTGGAGATAGTCTTCCTCGATCGAGGTGCGCGCCGCGAACACCACCACATGCGATGCGTCGATCACCTTGCTGCGGTTGAACCCGAAACCGCCCGCGGTCGATTTCGCCACGCGTTCCTTGCCTTCGGGCGTGCCCGCCAGGATGAAGTGCCAGGGCTGGGCATTGGTGCTCGAGGGGCTGAAGCGGAGCAGGTCGCGCACGCCCTGCAGATCGGCTTTGGGGATACGGCGCGAGGCGTCGTAGGACTTGGTGGTGTAACGGGCCTTGGCCGTTTCGACGATGGCGGCGCCGGTGCGGACGAGGGGGGCGAGAGCGGTCATATGCTTACCTCTTGGCTGTTGTGCACGCTGCGCGAAGCATGCGTGTCTTGTCAGTCGAGATAATTACATTGGCAAAGCAACAAAACCGCCCGTAGCCGGCAAAGAGTTTTCCGGTTTTCGATATAATCAAGCCGCCAACTCATCGGCCTGGTCGGTTGTTCTATAGTTGACGATACATAATCAGCGCATCGACCATGCCCCTGGCTGGATGGTCGAAGGCGTTCGGCAGCCGGCCGACCGCGGCGAAGCCCAGCGTTTCCCACAGGTGAACCGCACCGACATTGCTGGCGACCACGAAATTGAACTGCATCGCGCGAAACCCGCGCTCGCGTGCGCGTCGCAGCGAGTCCTCGCCCATCTGCCGCGCTATCCCGCGACCCGCCGCTGCGGTGGCCGTGATATAGCCGCAATTGCACACATGGGCCCCGCCGCCGCCGTGGTTGGGGCGCAGGTAATAGGTCCCCAGGACTGCGCCCGCGTCCTCGAAGACGAAGGCCTCGCTGTCGCCGCCCATCCAATAGGCCAGGGCATCCTGCCTGGAGATCGCGGGATCGATGGCATAGGTCTCGCCAGCGCGAAACACCGGTTCGAGGATATGCCAGACCGCGTCGCGATCGTGGCTGGTGGCGGGACGGATGGACATGTCGGGTTCGTGGTCTTCGTGGGAGGGGGGACGGGAAGGGAACTGCGCAGTTTACTGCAGCCAGGGCGGATCGCGACCGATTTTCTCGACGAGGAAGTCGATCAGCACGCGCACCTTGGCGGTCAGGACATTGGTCTTGGGATAGACCAGCCAGAGCGCGGTGTTGTCCTGCACATGCCACTCGGGAAGTACCCGGCACAGCGTACCGTCGCGCAGGGCCTGCTCGACGTTCCAGTCGGCATGGGGAGAGATGCCCAGCCCGGCAATCGCGGCGAAGCGCATGCTCGCACCATCGTCGATCACCACCCGGCAGTTTTCCTCGGGGCATGCGAATTCGGCTTTCTCGCCGCGGCTCGAAATCAGTGTCCTCGTGCCCATGCTGCGAAAGGCGAGCAGGTCATGGTCCGCGAGATCCGCGGGGGAGGCGGGGGTTCCGCGCCGCGCGAGATAGTCCGGCGAAGCACACAGCACGCCGCGCACCTCGGCCAGCTTGCGCGCCTTCAGGCTGCTATCGTCGAGCGCGCTGTTGCGCAGCGCGAGATCGAAACTGCCTTCGAGCAGATCGAAGGGCGTATCCGAAAACCGCAGATCGAGGCGGAGGCCGGGATTGCGGGCGAGAAATTCGGGCAGCAGCGGCGCGACGTAGAGCTGTGCGAAAGTGCTCGAGGCGGCGAACCGGATCGTGCCCTCGGCCCGCGCGCGGCCATGCCCGAGCGCGGCCATGGCCGCATCGCGCTGCGCCAGGATTTCGCGCGCGAAGGGCAGGAATTCCTCACCTTCAATCGAGATTGAGACTTTGCGCGTGGAGCGGTGGAGAAGCTGGGCGCCGACTTCATGCTCGAGCCTCGCGAGCCGGGCGCTGGCTACCGCAGGCGCCAGTCCCAGATCGCGCCCGGCAGCGCTGATATTCAGTTTCTCGGCGGCGCGTACGAACAGACGCAGGCTGTCAGTGTCCATCGATTATACCTGATCTACGAATACTGTTACCTCACATGGCGCATTTGTATCGAGAAGGCACTCTATTATGTCGAAATGCTCGAACATCACCAGAGCCGTCTTGCTGGACCGGCTCAACAGGAGCAGTTCCGTGACCAAGCCGATCATAGCCGCCGCCACTGCCATCTCCATGCTGGCGTCGCTGCCTGCCGCGGCCGCGGATACGCCGCATTACGAGGTGGTCGAGTTCGATGCGGTCGAATGGGGTGCGCTCAACGCGGCGCGCGGCGATGCCAGCCCGCGGGCCGGCGATCTGTGGGGCGATCGGGCCCGCGACGAGGCCTCCGGCTTCCTTGTCCGTTTCGACGAAGGGTTCTCCTCCCCGCCGCATATTCACAACGTCACCTATCGCGGCGTCGTGATCGGCGGGGCGATCCACAATGACGACCCGGAGGCTGCGCCGCTGTGGCTGTCGCCGTCATCATTCTGGACACAGCCCGCTGGCGAGGATCATGTCACCGCCGCGAGGGGCGTGTTCAACATGGCCTATATTGAAATCGATTCCGGGCCCTATCTCGTCCGACCGTCCGCCGAAGCCTTCGACAATGGCGAGCGGCCGATCAATGTTGCGGCGTCCAATCTCGTGTGGCTCGATGGTGACGATGTGACCTTCCTTCCTGTCAGCGACGGATCCGGCGCGCAGACGGCGTTCCTGTGGGCTGATCGGGAAACCGGCGAAGGCGGATCGCTTCTGCGCCTGCCTGCCGGTTCTTTATCGCGGATCGCCACAAACGCCGGGCCCTTGCGGGCTGTCGTTACGTCCGCCGGGATTCGCTACACCAATCCGCAGACCACGGGTGAAGTGGCGCTGGGGGCGGGCAGCTATTTCGGATCGACGGGCAAGGCTGTCCACACCATCAGCTGCGACACCGAAGACGACTGCCTCCTCTACATTCGAACGAGCGCGGCCTTCACCCTTGCCGAATAACGGCTGGCGGATGGATTTCGGCCGGCGGCCCTTACGCATATCAAACGGACAATCATGAGCAAAACCATCCTGATCACCGGCGCGACCGATGGCATCGGCCTTGAGACCGCCAAGGTGCTGCGCGCCAAGGGGCATAGCGTCCTGCTGCATGGACGCAGCGCAGCGAAGCTCGATGCGGCGCGCGCTGCTGTCGCGGCCGTGGACGGCGGGGGCCGGATCGCCACCTACCAGGCGGATCTGTCCTCGATTGCGGCGACGCGGCACCTCGCGGATGAAATCCGCCGCGCAGAGCCCGATCTCGACGTGTTGATCAACAATGCCGGCGTCTTCAGCATCGCCAAACCCATGACGGGCGATGGGCTCGACGTCCGCTTCGTGGTCAATACGATCGCGCCCTATGTGCTAGCCAGCGAACTGGCGTTCCATATCGGCATGGGCGGGCGGATCGTGAACTTGTCTTCGGCTGCACAAGCCCCGGTATCGCTCGCCGCGCTCGCGGGGGAGGAGCGGCTTTCCGACAATGACGCCTATGCGCAAAGCAAGCTCGCGCTGACCATGTGGTCGCGCCACATGGCGGACGAGTTCGCCGATGCCGGACCGGCGGTGATTGCAGTGAACCCCGGCTCGCTCCTCGGCAGCAAGATGGTCAAGGAAGCCTATGGAATGGACGGCAAGGACCTCGGCATCGGGGCCGATATCCTGCGGCGGGCGGCCGTGTCGCCGGAGTTCGACCATGCCTCGGGCCGCTATTTCAACAATGACAGCGGCCAGTTTCGCAATCCGCACCCCGATGCGCTCGACCCGTCGCTGAACGCCGCACTCGTCGCGGCGATCGACGACATTCTTCGGCGCTTGGGCGCGTAGGGATTGCGCATATCCGAGTTCGCGCGCGTCGTTTCCCACGTCGCAAGGGCGAGCTCGCGATCCGAACGAGCATGGAGGGACGGGCCGTGCTCCAGTTCGCCTAACCGAACGGTTGCTGCGTCGTGACGATCCATCCGGTTTTTCGCGCGGTTTCGTTGGTGCCGTTAACCATTGGGGCAGTGCTTCGGCAGGCGTCGCTGCTCCACAACACCGTAGTTCCCCTGATATGCGGTTTACCATACCTTCGTTCCGGCCTGCCACCTCGGCTTAATGTTTAAGGCTCGAGTGCAATTTTGGCGGCGTATAGATAAGTTGATCGGATTTGAATCCGACAACGAAATCGCCGCCAAGTTCAGTCGGGAACGCATCAAGTCGGTGCGCAACACGATCCATATCTATTATCTGACCATCATCGCGCCCTTTATCGGGATCGCATGGGTGACCTGGGAACAGACCCCCACCCGGATCATGGCCGGTATCCTGGTGCTCGCTGTTATCACGCGCTTCCGGCATTGGGTGTTGCCGCTGCCCGAAGGCGCGTCGGAAGACGTCAATCCGGTTGCAGCACGCGTGACAGGCTTCATGGTCGTGTTGCTGTCCTGCTCGCAGACGCTGTTCTATCTCTCGCTCGCGTTCGGCAGCATCGCGTTCAACAATGAAAACATGGCGTGGTTGCAGATCCTCTCGCTCGCGCTGCTGGCGGGGCTGACGCAGGGCGCCGCGCTGACGGGGATCGTCTTCGCTTCGCGGGTGATCTTCTTCTGTTTCGTGCTCCCCCTGGTCGCCGCTGTGCTGTATATCTATGCGGGCAACAACCTGCCGGCTTCGGTCGCGGTCATCGTGCTTACCGTGGTCAGCCTGTATCTCGCCGAGACCAGCCACAAGATGCAGCTCAGCCTGTTCAAGGCGCAGTTCGATGCCGATGCCGCACTGGTCGGGATGGAACGGACCAATCTCGAACTGATCGATGCCCGGCGCACTGCCCAGCGCCAGGCCGAGTTCGACAATCTGACCGGTGTCCGCAACCGCCTTGCCTTCATCCACGATGTCGAGGCAAAGCTGGACGGGGGGCAATGCGGGCTACTGGCGGTGATCGACCTCGACCGCTTCAAACCGATCAACGACCTCTATGGTCACCATGCCGGCGATGTCGTGCTGCGCCACGTCGCCCGCCGCCTGCAACGCGTGTCACCGGCGGGAACGATCGTCGGCCGGCTGGGCGGGGACGAATTCGGCATCTTTATCGGCGGGTCGTCATGCCCCGAGGAACTCGGCGCGCTGGTCGCGACCTGTGACGATGCGCTGGTGCAACTGCGCAAGCCCATGCGCCTCTCGAACGCCCTGGTCAGCGTCGGCGGATGCGCGGGCGCATGCGTGCTGGGCGAGGATGCGCCCGATGTCGGTCGCGCGCTGCGCGATGCGGATGCGGCGCTGTATGTCGCCAAGCGCGAGAATCTCGAGACCACCAAGCTGTTCGATGGCGCGATCCAGGAAGAAACCAGTCGATTGCACGCCATCGAAGCCGAGCTGATGGAAATTGGCACGATCGAACACATGACGCTCGCGTATCAGCCGATCCTCAATCTCAAGACGGGCGAACTGACCTCTTTCGAAGCGCTTGCCCGCTGGAATCATCCGACCTTCGGCGAGGTTTCGCCGGCATTGTTCATCCCGGCAGCCGAGCGTCTGGGCCGGATCGGCGAGATCACCCTCTCGCTGCTTAGCAAGGCGCTCGATTTTGCAGCCGAATGGGTCCCGCCTTGCCGCCTGTCGTTTAACCTCAGCGCCGCCCATATCTGCAGTGAGAACGCCGCAGCGGAAATCGTCAATCTGATCAAGCGGAAGAATTTCCCGCCCGACCGCCTGCAGTTCGAAATCACCGAAACCGCCATGCTGGTGAATTTCGACGTCGCCCGCCGGAATGTCGAACTCCTGCGTAGCGCAGGCTGCCGCATCGCTCTCGATGATTTCGGTGCGGGCTTTGCGTCGCTGGTCTATCTGCGCGAAATCAAGTTCGACAAGGTCAAGATCGATGGCTCGCTGATCCGCGGCGCGCGCGAACCGCAAGGGCGCGACATGCTCCGCGGCATTATCAAGATGATCGAGGCGATGAAGCTTGAAAGCATCGCCGAATATATCGCCACCGTCGGCGATCGCGAGACCGCGCTCGAACTGGGCGCAGAGTTCGGACAGGGTTTCTATCTCGGGCGCCCGCTCGATGAAGAGGGCGTGCTGGCCTTGCTGGGGCAGTATCGCGAGCCCGATGCGCCGAACATCCATCGCCTGGTCGACCGGCAGATCGGTGACCTCGACGCGGATGCCGCCGACGATGCCGAAACCCCCTGTCCGTTTTCGGTGAGCGGGTCGCGCCCGTAGCCGTTCGGCTGGCGCAAGCGCCAGCTACGCCAAGCGCCAGCATTCTCCCGCGAAGCGTCGTCGGCTTGTCCAAGCCGGGGTGAGTGCGGTTCTTTGCGCCTAAGCCAGCAACCCGCAAGTCGCGCTGATCCGCTAGTAGTGGTGGTCGACGCCGGCATCCTGCACCAATGCATCACCTCATCAATCAGAACCAAGCCCAATGAACCTTGGGCCGAAATCGTAACGTCAATCAAACTTTAGGTTAATGCGGCGGTCGGCGGGTTTCTCCCACTCCTGGCGGACCGTCTGACCGTGGATAGTGGCCTTTTTTGCGAAGCCGCTCGACAGGGCCGCGCGATGATGCTCGAACGCCGCCCGACCGTAGCAATCGAGGACCCGAAATTGGCCGATCTATCCCATATCGACGAGCAGGGCCGTGCGCGGATGGTCGATGTCGGCGACAAGCCCGTTACTGCGCGCCGCGCCACGGCTGCGGGCCGGGTGGATTGCGCAGCCGATACGATAGCGCTGGTGAAGGCGGGCAAGACCCCCAAGGGCAGCGTGATCGCAACTGCGGAACTGGCCGGGGTGATGGCCGCCAAGCGGACGTCGGACCTGATCCCGCTGTGCCACCCGCTGCCGCTCTCGCAAGTCGAGGTGACGATCGCGTTCGACGATACGCGGCCCGGATTCATCGTCGAAGCGGCGGTGCGGACCGAAGGGCGCACGGGGGTGGAAATGGAAGCGCTCACCGCAGTGTCCATCGCCTGCCTGACGCTGTTCGATATGCTCAAGGCAGTCGACAAGGGCATGACCATCGCGGACATCCGCGTCACCGCCAAGGAAGGCGGCCAGTCGGGTGACTGGCAGCGCGCATGATTTCCTTCGACGAGGCGATGGCGTTGCTTCCTAGGCATATCGCTCCGCTCGAGGCTGAGACGGTTGCGCTATCCAAAGCTGTGGGACGGACGCTCGCCGCCGATGTTACTGCCAACATCCCGTCACCGCGCCGAACGATTTCCGCCATGGATGGCTATGCGGTAAGGCTGGAGAGCGTCGTCCCCGACGCGCCGATGCGGGTGGTCGGTGAGGCGCGGCCCGGTCACCCCTATGAACACCCTTTGGCCACCGGGACGGCCGTGCGGATATTCACCGGGGCGCCGCTGCCCGAGGGCGCCGATTGCGTGATCATGCAGGAATATGCCTCGCGTGAGGGCGAGGGCGTGCGCTTCTCCGCCGGGTTCGGTCCGGCCCGCCACATCCGCCAACAGGGGAGCGATTTCGCGAAAGGCGATGTCGTCCTCGAGCAAGGCACACGCTGCAACCCGAAAGCGCTGGTCGCCATTGCGGCGGGAGACAGGTCCGAGATTGCCGTCCACCGGCAACCGAGGGTGGCGCTGCTCGCGACCGGCGACGAATTGGCCGAGCCCGGATCGGCGCAGCGCACGCCCGACGCCATCCCCGACAGCACCAGCTATGCGCTGGCTGCGCTGGTCGAAAGCGAGGGCGCGATAGTGACCACCTGCGAGCGCGGGCTCGACGACCTGCCCGCACTCGAACGACAGGCGGGTGAATTGCTCGGCGGTGCCGACCTGGTGGTGGTCACCGGCGGCGCGTCGGTTGGCGAGCGTGACTTTGCGAAACCGATGTTCGCGGCGCACGGGCTCGAACTGCTCTTCGACAAGGTGGCGATCAAGCCGGGCAAGCCGGTGTGGCTGGGCCGCGCGGGGGGAGCGCTGGTGCTGGGGCTGCCGGGCAATCCCACCTCGGCGATGGTGACTGCGCGATTGTTCCTCCAGCCAATCCTCGCGCTGCTGCAGGGCGCAAGCACCGCGCATTGCTGGCGCAGCATGCCGCTGGCGGTGGGCCTGCCCGCTACCGGCGATCGCGAGACCTTCGCACGCGCGGCCTGGGCGAGTAAGGGGCTGTGCCCGCTCGGCAACCAGGACAGCGGCGTGCAGGGTGGACTGGCCCGGGGGGACTGGCTTATCCGCTGCCCGCGGGGCCAAGCCGAATTGCCGGTAGGGGCGAAGGTGCAGGCGCTGCAGTTCTGAGCCGCGGGTCCAGCGGTCAGTCGCGCGACCAGAGCGCCAGTGCCTCCGCCTCACCCGAGCGCGTTATCACGCCGCTGCTTCCAACGGGTTCGCCGCGTCCTTCGGTGAGGAAGGCGATCATATCGCCATCATCGGCGGGAACGCTGGCCAGCGTGCGCGATCCCGTGGGCGTGCGGGCCACGATCACGCCCGAGCTTGGTGTGCCGGTGCGGTCGTAATGCACGGTGTAGCTCTCGATCGTCGCGGGACCCGTATAGGTCTTGTCCAGCGGCGGAACGTCCCCGCGCCGCGCGTCGGCCTCGGCCTGGTAGTCGAACTCCTGCGGGAAGGCGGCCTGCGTCGGGGCACCCGATACGAGGATGGTGTGGTTGTGCGTGGCATAGCCGCCATTGGCGAACAGCAGCCCCTTGTCGCCGGTCCCGCGCAGCTTCTCAACCATCGCGGCGACCGCATGGCTCATGTAATTGCCGATCGGACCGCCGCCGAAGGTCAATCCGCCGAAAACGGTCGCGGGCCGCTCGAGCGGCCAGCCGAGCACGCGGCGCGCCATTTTCGGGACGCAGGGAAAGCAGCTGTAAAGCTCGACATGCGCGAGGTCGGCGGCGGTGACACCGTTCAGCGCCATCGTCCGCTCGATCGAGGTGGCGAGGCTGGGGGAAGCGTCATAGCGATCGCGCGACAGGAAGCTGTCGCTTTCATGCGCTGCCGCGCCGTAGCCGACATAGACCAGCCGGTCCTCCGCAATCCCGCGTCGCCGCGCTTCGGCCAGCGAGGTAACGATGAAGCCAGCCCCCTGGTTGACCGACGAATTGGCGACCTGGAGCTTGGTGTAAGGAAAGGCGATGGGGCGGTTGTCGGCGGAAGGCATCACGACATCGTCCGCGCTCACCGTCTTGCGGATCCAGGCGCCTTCGCTCTGCGCTGCGACCTCGCTCATCCCGGCCCAGATCGCACCGCTTTCCGCCTGCCCTTCGGCGAGCGATTGCCCGTAGGCGGCGCGTCCGGCGTTTTCGTAAAGCGGATAGACATCGGTCGGCACGACCAGCCCGTATCCTTGCGCATATCCCTTGCGCACGCGGTGGCTCGCATCGCGCAGCGCGTTGGGTTTTGCGCCATCCGTGCGCTTCTTCAGCGCTGCCAGCTGGCCCGCAGTGCGCAGAGCCTCGCCGCCGGTCACCGCGCAAATCTTCGCCTCGCCGCGCCCGATGCGATTGGCGGCTTCGTTGAGCAGCAGGATCGGGCTGTCGCCATTGGGCATCGCGGTCTGCATCCGGTGCGCGGGATCGATTCCCAGTACCTCGGCCAGCTTGCCATCGACAGGGTTGAGCTGCGGCCAGGCCAGTTGCGCCACCACCGCCAGCGAATCGCATTCGGCAAGCAGGTCGCCGCCCGCATCCGCATCGGCCCGTCGCAGCGCCTCGGCCATCAGGTGTATGGGGTCGAGCCCATCCCCGGGGTTCTCGGGGCGGTCGTTGACCTGTCCGACACCGGCGATGACGGGGATATTCTCGGGGTCCTGTTCGGGCACACATGCTCTCCTCTTGCTGCCCTGCCTAGCAAGCGGGTTTCATGCTGCAACCGAAACCTGGAGGAGAATTGGGGGCAAGAACCACCTTGCACCCGGCCTGGTGCGATCAGGCAGCGGCCCTGCGCGTCGCGAGCACGGGACGTGCCGGCCGCGTTGCCGCCTGTTCGAGCGGGGCGAGGGAGACCTTGTTGCGCCCGGTGTTCTTGGCTTCGTAGAGTGCGAGGTCGGACCGGCGGGCGAGGCTGGACAGCGCTTCGTCCGGGGAAAGCTGGGCCAGGCCGAAGGACGCCGAAACCACCTGCGCGTTGCCGACCGCCCGCGACAGTTCGGTCTGCACCCGCTGCCGCATTAATTCGGCCGAACGCGCCGCCTGCTCGATCTCCTGCCCGGCAAGCACGAGCGCGAATTCCTCGCCCCCGAGCCGTGCAACCAGATCCCCTTCTCCAGTCGCACTTGAAAGCAACTCGGCGACCGCAATGATCACCTTGTCGCCGACCGGGTGGCCGAAGCGGTCGTTGATCGTCTTGAAGCGGTCGATATCGACCGTCACCAGCGTCAGGGGCTGGTGGCTGTGGAGGGCGTCAGCGACCATCTGCTCGCCATGAACCTCGAACCCGCGGCGGTTTCGCAGGCCCGATAGCGGATCGGTTTCCGAGCGCGCGATCATCTCGATCGTCATGTCGCGCATCATGACCAGCAGCAGCACCAGCGCGAGCGCGATCAGGATGACCGAACCCAGGCTTTGCGAAATCGCTGCGTAATCCGATGCGAGGTAGTTCTGCGGCGTGTCGGCACCCCCGATCCGCCAGGCGATGAGCGGCTTGGCCAGGTAGGAGAGCGCAGCCGCCGAGCTGACGAAGACCAGCAACCGGTCGAGCAGCATGCGGCGCCCGGACCGGATCACGATCCAGGTCATCAGTACCTGCATGGTGAAATAGGGAAGCTGATAGAGCAGCGTGCGAGCGCCCGTGCCGTAAGGAAGCATCAGCATTGCGGGGGTCAGCATTCCGGCGAGGACCCAGACGGCCACTATAGGCCTGGTCTGCGGTCCAGTACGATAATATTTCGCTACGCCGACAAGGCCGCAGGTGAGTGCCGCCAGATAGGTAAAGAAGATGCCGGTGATGACCGGCGTGGGATGTTCGGTCCAACGCATGATGAACTCGAGCATCACATCGACGATGCCCAGCGCATAGGCGGCGGCCAGCCAACCCGCGCCCCGGGCAACCGGGTTGGAGCGCGCGACCACCGCAAACGCCACGCCGAACAGCGCGGCGATGAACATGTTGATCCCGAGAATGAACGCCGCCGTCATCGGCTGTTCCCTACCCCCATCTACTTCCCGCGCAGGAGCTTAAGGGGCGAGGGTTAAGATGCCCTAACCATACACTTTGATTACGGATGAAGCGCGCGGGCAGTGCGGCGCGCTTGCTCGGGATCGTCGCGGCAGTTCGGAGTGGTGATCGATTTCGCGAAAGCGTATTACCGCAGGGCGCCGGGCGGTTTGGTCCGCCGGCAAACCTTGGCGTTTGTCGCGTGGATCACATGGAAACTGGCTGGGGTGGCAGGGATCGAACCTGCGAATGCCGATACCAAAAACCGGTGCCTTACCACTTGGCTACACCCCAGCGAGTGAGCGCCCCTATAACGTCTCGGGCGCGGAAGGGAAGGGGTTGGAAGGCGAAACGAGTCGACGCTCGGCCAGTTCGGTTTCGACCTGCGCAATGGTCGCGCGGTCGAGCCGGTAGAAATACATCGCCACACCCGCCGGAACGATCGCGGCGGCGGGGACGAGGGCGAAAACGAGCTCGATCCCCATGCGCGCCTCGGCGGACTGGGTCGCGCCCGCTTCGAAGCCGGTCAGTGCCAGCAGGAAACCCGGCAGCGCCGCGCCGAAGGCCACGCCCGCCTTGATCGCGAAGATCGAGGCGGAGATCACCAGGCCGGTCATCTGCCGCCCGCTCGACCATTCGAGATATTCGGCGATATCGGTGAACATCGAATAGGCGAGCACCATCATCATGCCGAATCCCACGCCGACGAACAGCTGGACGAAGGTCTGGGGCCAGACCGCATCGAAGGGCAGCATGTAGAAAACCAGCATGGCGGCGATTTTCAGCCCCCCGGCCACGATCAAGAGCACCGGCTTGTCGAACCTGCGGGCAAGGTAATTGGCGCCGATGACGCCGATCAGCTGGCCGATGGCGAGCGCCGAATAGAACAGCCCGATCCGGTCGAGGAAGAAAAACACCGGCGCGCCGTCATCGCCCGCGACATAGCGAAACCAGAACAGCGCGCTGCCCGCACGCGCGGAGAGCGCGACCGGGGCGAGCAGCGCGGCCACTGCCACGGCGATCCACGCAGGCGTGCGCACGAGGACCTTGAGATCATCGATAATCCGGCCGTTGGTTGGTGCAGGCGGGATACGCTCGCGGCTCGCGGCAAAGGCGATCCAGTAGGTCGCGACGCCCAGTCCGGCGAGCACAAACATGGTCAGCATGATCCCGCGCCGCTCGTCGCCCGCGCCCAGTTCGCGCACCAGCGTCGTCCCGACCACCCCGATCAGGATGACCGCGGCGGCGGAAAACACCATGCGATAGGCGGCGAAGCTCGAGCGCTCGTCGGCGCTGGTGGAAATGACGCCCATCAGCGCCGAATAGGGTACGCTGGCGGCGGTGAAGGCGAGCATGGTCGCGGTATAGGTGACATAGGCCCAGATCAGCATCGAGCCGGGCGAGAGATCGGGCGCGGCAAAGATTGCCGCCCCGGTCAGGCCGAAGGGGATCGCGCCCCACAGCAGATAGGGGCGGTACCGGCCCCAGCGGCTGCGCGTGCGATCGGCCAGCGCGCCCATCATGGGGTCGGTCACCGCGTCGATCAGCTTGGTCAGGAACAGCATCAGCCCCATGGCTGCAGGCGCCACGCCGCCAAGCTCGACGAAGAAGAACAGCAGGTAGAGATTGAAGAAGTTGAGATAGAAGGACGACGCGAGATCGCCCATCCCATAGCCGATCTTCTCCAGTCGGCCGACCGGGCGCACCGGATCACGCAAATCTGTATCCTCCCATACCGCCGCGATGGGACGGCATGGGAGGAGCTAAGTCAAGCCAAACGGGGGGCGGTCAGATTGCCTTGCCGTCGAAATCGGCTGCCGAGTGGCGTTCGCGCAGCTGCGCGTCTTCATCGCCCCAGGTCTTGTTGACGATCCGGCCGCGGCGCGCCGCAGGGCGTTCGGCGATCTGTTTTACCCAGCGTTCGACATGGGTGTATTCGTGGATCGAGAGGAAGGTGCGCGCCTCGCCGTAAATGCCGCCGAGTACAAAGGGCGACAGCCAGGGCCAGGTGGCCATATCAGCGATCGTGTAATCCTTGCCGCCGAGAAATTCGCTTTGCGCCAGCCGCTGGTCGGTAACGTCGAACAGGCGCTTGGTTTCCATCGCATAGCGGTTGATCGGATATTCGAATTTTTCGGGCGCATAGGCATAAAAATGGCCGAAGCCGCCGCCGATGAAGGGGGCGCTGCCGACCTGCCAGAACAGCCAGCTGAGCACTTCCGCGCGCGTATGATCGGTGGGCAGGAAGGCGCCGAACTTTTCGGCCAGGTGCATCAGGATCGCCCCGCTCTCGAAGATGCGAACGGGCTCAGGCCCGCTGCGGTCGAGCAGGGCCGGGATCTTGGAATTGGGATTGAGGTCGACGAAGCCCGAGCCGAACTGGTCGCCTTCGCCGATATTGACCGTCCAGGCGTCGTATTCGGCGCCAGCATGCCCCGCCTCGAGCAATTCCTCGAACATCAGCGTGGCTTTCACCCCGTTGGGCGTGGCGAGCGAATAAAGCTGGAAGTCATGCTCGCCCGCGGGCAGCTCGCGGTCCTCGCGCGCACCGGCAGTGGGGCGGTTAATATTGGCGAAGCGGCCGCCGTTTTCGGAATCGTGGGTCCAGACTTCGGGCGGGGTATAGGTGGAATCGGCCAAGATCGTTCTCCTCAGGCGGATGGGCTAAAACAGCCTTCTATTCGTCGCAAGGTGGGGAACCGCGAACACTCTCCCACGGTTCTTCCCTTCGCCATGACGAAGCTCATCTATGTCGACGACGACCTGCCCGGAATCACTCGCAAGGGGGCGGGCAGGGGATGGGCCTATTACGACCCCGAGGGAAAGCTGCTGACCGATGCAGCGGAGAAGCGCCGGCTCAATGCGGTTGCGCTCCCGCCGGCTTATACCGATGCCTGGTTCTGCCCCGCACCCAACGGCCATATCCTCGCCACCGGGATCGATGCCAAGGGGCGCAAGCAATATCGCTACCATCCCGAATTCCGCGCCGCGCGCGAAGGCGAGAAGTTCGACAGCTGTGTCACCTTTGGCAGCCTCTTGCCGCTGGTACGCAAGCGGGTGGAGGCCGATCTGCGCGGTCACAAGCTGACGCGTGAACGCGCGATCGCCAGTGTCGTGCGCCTGCTCGACCTGGGCGCGGTGCGCGTCGGGAACGAAGGCTATGCCAAGGCCAACAAGAGTTTCGGTGCCACCACCTTGCGCCAGCGCCATGCCGAATTGACCGGCAAGGTGCTGCGCCTGCGGTACAAGGGCAAGGCGGGCAAGCTGCGCGAAGTGACGCTGTCCGATGGCAGCCTGGCGCGCATGGTGCGCAAGATGCAGGACCTGCCGGGGCAGCACCTGTTCAAATATACCGACGATGAGGGCGATCTGCACACGGTCGGGTCGAGCGATGTGAACGACTATCTGCGCGAGACCATGGGGCAGGACTTCACCGCCAAGAACTTCCGCACCTGGCATGCCAGCGTAAAGGCGCTGTCATGCCTTCGGGATGGCGAAGGTGCGATACCAATGAAGGCGCTGCTCGAATGCGTCGCCGACCATCTCGGCAATACGCCCGCCGTGACCCGCAAGAGCTATATCCACCCGGCGGTGTTCGAACTGCTCGAGGATCAGGAAAGCTGGCGCGCGCAATTGCGCTTGCCGCGGGCCACGCGCTGGCTGACCCGCGAAGAACGCGGGCTTATCAACCTGTTGCAGGAAAGTCCGAGCGCGCAGGAATTGCTCGCAGCGTAGCGCGCAGACGCGAGAAGGGCTTCTGCTTTTCGGAAGTTTGCGATAAACGGAACGCGCCGATGGTGCGGAGCCATCGCGCGTCCGCGCGTGCAACGGGGCAACGGCGGGCATCGGTTCTCCGCCGGAATGTCGTATCCATGCACCGGCTCGCCAATTTCGATGTCAGTCGCCAGTTCCTCAGCCAGCGCAGCAAGATTGCCGCCCAAGTGGTGTTCGGTGCCATGTGCGCTGCAGCCATGGTCGGCCTGCGTTCGCTGGTCGACGTATGGGCGCCGGTCTCCGGGCCCTTCGCGCTGATCTATCCCACGATCCTGCTCGCCACGCTTTACGGACACTGGCGCGCGGGCGTGGTCGCCTTTACCATTACCTTCTTCTGGGCGTGGTTCTTTATCCTGCCTCCATCGCGCTCGTTCCTGTTCGCCGACCTTACCGATCCCGCACGCGTGGTCCTCAACGCCGCCTGCGCGCTGATCGTGCTCGTCTTCGCCGAGGCCTTTCGCCGTGCCGCGCATGCGACGATGGACGAAATCCGCGAGCGCGCCGACCGGCGGCTGACATTGCTGGCCGAGCTCGAGCATCGCACGAAGAACAATTTCGCGCTGGTCGCCAGCATGCTCGAATTGCAGAAGCGCCGTATCCCGCAGCGCGAACTGCATGCCCCGCTCGACGATGCGGTGGGCCGCGTGCGGACCTTTGCCGATGCCTATTCGGCGCTGGCGCTGGAGCAGTCGGACAATCCCGATGTCGCGATGAAGCCCTATCTGGAATACCTTCTCGACGGGATCGAGGGATCGAGCCTGCCGCCATCGGTGCGGCTGTTCCGCGAAATCGACCAGGCGACGCTGACCCCCGAAGAGGCGGTGGCGATCGGGCTCTATCTCAACGAAGCGGTCGCCAATGCGTGCAAATACGCTTTCCCCGATGATCGGACCGGCACGATCGCGGTCTTCTTCCACGTGCGCGGCGACACGTGGCGGTTCACCATCGAGGATGACGGTGTGGGCGCCGACGCCTTTACCGATCCGGGGGGCGGACTGGGCAGCCAATTGCTCGCCGCCTTTGCCGCCCAGGCCCAGGCAACGCATCATGCGGGGCCCGTGCTCAACGGCTTCCGCACCGAAATGCGCAAGGAAGACCAGTCCGAACTTGCGTAGGGTAGCCTAAAAGGATACCTCCGCGGCCATGCATTTGGCCGGCTTCAAGATACGCCAGTGGCGCGAAGCGCAGCGCCCTCCGCTCAGTGCGGAGGACTTCGGTGCGCGCTTCGGCGAGCCGCAGCCTTGGCCAAGCCGGACCGTCTATGGCTGGGAGGCGAAGGGCAAGATCGCGCGCGCTACCGTCCAGAAACGGCTGGCCGAACTCGGCATTTGCCAGCCGGCCGACTGGCTCGAACCGGCTCCTGCACCATCCGATCAGAAAGGTACCGCCCCCATGAGCGGAAGCGCGACGCATCCCTTCTACGACATGCACACGCATGGCTTCGTTCGCCTCGCGACGAGTACGCCCAAGGTGCGCACAGCCGATATCGCCTATAATGCCGAGGGGATCCTCGAAACCGCGCACAAGGCGCATGCGCAGCATGTCGACCTGTTGCTCTATCCCGAACTGGCGCTGTCTTCCTATGCGATCGACGATTTGCATATGCAGCTCGCGCTGCTCGATGCGGTTGAAGCGCAGGTCGAGGCTATCATCGCCGCGTCGCGCGAGCTAAGCCCGGTGCTGGTCTTCGGGGCGCCGCTGCGCCGCAATGGCCGGATCTACAATTGCGCGCTGGTCGTCGCGCGGGGCGAATTGCTCGGCGTGGTACCCAAGAGCTTCCTGCCCAACTATCGCGAATATTACGAAAAGCGCTGGTTCGCGCATGGCCGCGAATGCGTCGGCCTGACGATCCGCTGTGGCGCCCGTGAGGTACCTTTCGGTACTGATCTGATCTTCGCCGCGGACGATCTGCCGGGGTTCACCTTTGGCATCGAGATCTGTGAGGATTTCTGGGCGCCCAATCCGCCCGGCACCATGGCCGCGCTGGCGGGTGCGACGATCCTGCTCAACCTTTCGGCGTCGAATATCGTCATCGGCAAGTCTGACGAACGCCATTTGCTCAGCCGCGCAAGCTCGAGCCGGTCGGTCTGCGCCTATGCCTATTCGGCCAGCGGGCATGGCGAAAGCACTACCGACCTCGCGTGGGACGGGCAGGGGATGATCTACGAGCTGGGCGATCTGATGGCCGAAAGCGTGCGCTTCGATCTGGCACCCGAACTGTGCGTCACCGATATCGATACGCAGCGCATCCTGTCCGAGCGGATGCGTATGCAGACCTTCAACGATGCCGCCGAGGCCGCCGGACGGCCCGAGGACTGGTATCGGCGGATCGCATTCGAGCGCGCCGCGCCGCGCGCCGATATCGGCCTCAACCGCCCGATCCGGCGGTTCCCCTTCGTGCCCAACCGCGCCGATAAGCTCGACGAGGACTGCTACGAGGCGTTCAACATCCAGGTCGATGCGCTCATGCGGCGGATCCAGGCAACCCGGCCGAAAAGCCTGACCATCGGTATCTCGGGCGGCCTCGACAGCACGCATGCGCTGATCGTCGCAGCCAAGGCGATGGACCGGCTGGGGCGGCCGCGCAGCGATATCCACGGCTATACCTTGCCCGGCTTCGCCACCTCGGACGACACCAAGTCGAATGCCTGGCGGCTGATGGAGGCCTTCGGCATAACCGCCGAGGAGATCGACATCTCGCCCACCGCGCGGCTGATGCTCGAAAACATCGGCCATGCCTTTGCCGATGGCGAGCCGGTCTATGACACGACCTTCGAGAACGTTCAGGCGGGCCTGCGCACCGACTACCTCTTCCGCTTGGCCGGCCAGAATGGCGGCTGGGTCATCGGCACCGGCGACCTCAGCGAGCTGGCGCTGGGGTGGTGTACCTACGGCGTGGGTGACCAGATGAGCCATTACGCGGTCAATTCGGGCGTGCCCAAGACGCTCATCCAGTACCTCATTCGCTGGACCACGCAGACCGCGCAATTCGATGCTGGCGTCGACGCCGTGCTTACCGACATTCTCGCCACCGAAATCAGCCCCGAGCTGGTTCCCGCAGGCGAGGACGGTGCGATCCAAAGCACCGAGTCGATCATCGGCCCCTACGAACTCAACGACTTCTTCCTCCACCACATCATCCGCTGGGGGCAGAAGCCCAGCCATGTCGCCTTCCTTTCGTGGCATGCGTGGAAGCAGGCGGACGCGGGTTTGTGGCCGATCGATTTTCCCGAAAAGTCTAAGAACGAATACGATCTCGCCACGATCGCGGCCTGGCTGGAGAAGTTTCTCAAGCGCTTCTTCGGTTACAGCCAGTTCAAGCGCAGCGCCATTCCCAATGGGCCCAAGGTCAGCGCGGGCGGCGCGCTGAGCCCGCGGGGCGACTGGCGCGCGCCCAGCGATGCTGTGGCCGATACATGGGTCGCCGAACTGGCCGCGGCCCTCCCGCCGCTGGATGGTGACTGACCATGTCGGCGCGGGCCTTGCTGATCATGATGATGTGCAACATCGTCTGGGCACTCAATATCGTCGTCAGCAAGGTGGCGATCGTCGACCTAGCTTCGCCGCCGCTGTTCTATGCGCTGCTGCGCTCGCTGATCGTGGCGATCGTCCTCATCCCGCTGCTGCGTCCGCTTCCCGAGAATCTCGGGCGTGTGCTGCTCATCGGCCTGGCGATCAGCGGGGGATCCTTTGCGCTGCTGTTCATGGGGCTGGTCACGGCCAGTCCCTCGGCTGCCGGGGTCGTCAGCCTGACCGGCGCGCCGATGACGGTGCTCTTCGCGATCCTGTTCCTGGGCGAGCGTATTCGCTGGCGCCGCGGGCTCGGGATCGGGCTGGCGTTCGGCGGTGTGCTGTTCGCCATGGCGGGCGAGAACCAGATGGAGACCAGCACCGGCCTGTTGCTGGTCTTCATCTCTGCAGTCGTGGGTGCGCTCGGCACGGTCTTCGTCAAACGGCTCGACCTGTCATCGATCCGTTTGCAGGCATGGGCGGCGCTCGCCTCGGTAGCGGTGCTGTTGCCGCTGACCGCGGTGATGGAAAGCGGGCAGGTCGCGTCGCTGGCCACGTCGCCGTGGAAGCTCGCCGCATGCCTGTTCTTCGCCGCAATCGTGGTCTCGGTCGGCGCGCATACCGCCTATTACCGGATGCTGCGCGAATACGATGCCAATCTGATCGTGCCGCTGACGCTGTTCACGCCGATCCTGACCATCGTCTTCGGCGCGTGGCTGACGGGGGACGCGATCGGCGGGCGGCTGGTCGTTGGCGGCGGCATTGCACTGGCCGGCGTCGCCATCATCGTGCTGCGGCCGAGCGAAACCTTCACGCGCCGGTTCCTGGTCCGCCCGCGGTTCTGATCAGCCGAGCTTTACTGTCCAGCCATGGGTATCGGCAACGGCACCCTTCTGGATGGCGACTAGTTTCTCGCGGACCTTGTTGGTCACCTGGCCGGTACCCCCGCTGCCGATGGTGAACTCTCCATCGGGGCCAAGTACGGTGCCGACCGCGGTGACCACTGCGGCGGTGCCGCATGCCATGGTCTCGAGCAGGCGACCCGTGGTGGCGTCGATTCGCCACTGGTCGATGCTGTAAGGCTCCTCGCGCACCTGCAGGCCTTCTTCGCGCAGCAACTGGATCAGGCTGTCGCGGGTGATACCGGGCAGAATCGTGCCTGTCAGCGGCGGGGTGATCACGCTGCCGTCGTCGAACACGAAGAACAGGTTCATCCCGCCCAGTTCCTCTACCCATTTCTTCTCGACCGCATCGAGGAAGACGACCTGGTCGCAGCCATTCTCGATGCCTTCGGCCTGCGGGACCAGGCTGGCGGCGTAATTCCCGCCTGTCTTGGCCGCGCCGGTCCCGCCTGGCGCAGCGCGTGTGTAATTGCGGCTGACCCAGATTTTCACCGACTGCGCGCCAGCCTTGAAATAGCCGCCGACGGGTGATGCAATCAGCACATATTTGTACTGCCGCGCGGGCCGCACGCCGAGAAAGGCTTCGGAAGCGAACATGAAGGGCCGCAGGTAGAGCGCGCCATCGGCAATCGTCGGTACCCAGTCGCGATCGCGGGTGACCAGCTGGCGGATCGATTCGAGAAACAGTTCTTCGGGCAGTTCGGGCATCGCCATCCGCCGCGCGCTTTCATTGAAGCGGCGTGCGTTCTGCTCGGGCCGGAAGAGCGCAAGCGAGCCGTCTTCCTGCTTGTAGGCTTTCATGCCCTCGAAGATTTCCTGCGCGTAATGCAGCACGGCCGCCGCCGGATCGAGGCTGATCGGCTCGCGCGCGCCCAGCGTCGCCTTGTACCATCCGCCCTTGTCGGCATCGTAATCGATCACGACCATGTGATCGGTGAACAGCTTGCCGAAACCGGGGTCGAGAAGCGCCTGCTGGCGGGTTTCGCCGGGGACGGGGGCGGGGTGGGGAAGATGCTCGAAATCCATGCAGCGCGGGTAATCGGAAGGCGCGCGCGAGGCAAGGATGAGTCTGATGGGGGCCTGTCACCGGCAAAAACCGAGGGATGCGGCGAAGGCGGGAAACCGGTCCGGTTTGGACCCGACACAATGAGAAGGGCAGCCCCACGCCCGTAGGTGGAACTGCCCTTCGCATGGTCAGCGGCGGGAAGTGCCGCTCACGAAGCCTCTAAGGGTTTGGTTTTACCGATAGTGCTCCGCGCGGAAACTTGCCGACCTCTCTGCTGAACCATGAGACATCGGATCACCTCCTTTCGCGCTGTTTAGAGCCAAAGTACCCCGTCTCCGGGGAACAAGACCGCGTTTCGCCGCTGATCTTGTGGATATATTTGAGTCTTCCAGAGGGTTAAAACAACCCTTGTAAAAAAGTTTTCCCACGTCAGAATTGGCGTTTCTGGCTCGGATCGGTTTCCGGGCCATTTTTGTGCCTGCTCGCCGCGGTCGTGCCGGAGGCTGCCGATCCTGCGACTCCGCTCAGCGGCATTCCTCGATCACGCGGGTAACCTCGGCCCAAGCCGGAAGGTAAAGTGTGGATAAGCCCGAAGTCTCCACAGCGAATCGCCCGCGCGTCAGCGCCATTGCATCGAGCAGCGGATCGCGCGCGTCGAGATAGGCGATCGATCGGGGCCGCCCGGCGCTGTCGGGAGTGAAGGCGCGGGCGGGCAGCGCGCGGTCGGCGGTTTCGGTCCGGATGATCATCTGGCCTGCGCCGCCCGACATGGCAGTCCGCACCAGCCCGACCTGCCCATCGGAGGCGAGGCACAGCAAGGAGAAAGCAGGCGCGCCGCCGCTATCGACAAATTGCGCGAGCGCATTCTCCCCGAGGTCCGAATAGGTCCAGTTGCCGGCGGTCTGCGGGCGGTCGATCCAGTTCTCTGCCGGGGCGGGCGCGGGCATCGGGGGCCGCGGTGCCGGGGTAGTCGCAACCGGCGTCGGTGCGGGCGTGGGCGCGGGCGTCGGCTGCGGAGCGGGCACGCAGGCGGCGATGGTGAAGCTCAGCGCCAGCGCGCCACCCAGATGCAAATAGATCGGTTTCATGCCTGCACAATGATCGCTAACGCGCATGTTTCCAATGCCGAAAAAGATGCGCCTCGATCAAATGCTGGTGGACCGCGGGCTCGTGGAGAGCCGGACGCGCGCGCAGGCGCTGGTCATGGCGGGGCTGGTGTTCAGCGGCGAACAGAAACTGGCCAAGCCCGGCCAGCAATTGCCAATGGACGCGGCGCTCGACGTGCGCGGGCGCGATCACCCCTGGGTGTCGCGCGGCGGGATCAAGCTGGCGCATGCGATCGAACATTTCGACCTCGACCCGCGCGGCGCGGTGGCAATGGACATCGGCAGTTCGACCGGCGGCTTCACCGACGTATTGCTGCAGGGCGGGGCGGAGCATGTCTTCGCAGTCGACAGCGGGACCAACCAGCTGGCGTGGAAACTGCGGCAGGACGAGCGCGTCACCGTGCTCGAACAGACCAGCGCGCGCATCCTCACGCCGGACATGATCGACCGGCCGTGCGATTGGGTGGTGTGCGATGCCAGCTTCATCGGGCTGGCCAAGGTACTCGATCGCCCGCTCGAAATCGCAGCGCCGCAGTGCCGCCTCGTCGCGCTGATCAAGCCGCAATTCGAGGTCGGGCGCGAGGAAGTGGGCAAGAAGGGCGTGGTCAGCGACCCCGCACTGCACCGCCGCGTTTGCGGCGAAGTGTGCGACTGGGTCGAAGGACTGGGCTTTACCGTACAGGGCATCGTGGAAAGCCCGATCACCGGCCCCGAAGGCAATGTCGAGTTCCTCATCAGCGCCGAGAGAAGCGCGCCGCGCGATTGACCTTGCGCCTCGCTTGGCACTAGTCGCACATCAAAACCTATTCACGGAGAGAGCATGTCCGCCAATATCGCCGAAATGGAACGCCGCCGCGATGCCGCCAAGATGGGCGGCGGGCAGAAGCGGATCGACGCGCAGCACGCCAAGGGCAAGCTGACTGCGCGCGAGAGGCTCGATATATTGCTCGATGAAGGCAGCTTCGAGGAACTCGACACCTATGTCGAACATGACTGCGTCGATTTCGGCATGCAGGACCAGAAGATCCCCGGCGACGGCGTGGTCACCGGGTCGGGCACGATCAACGGCCGGCTGGTCTATGTCTTCAGCCAGGATTTCACCGTCTTCGGCGGCTCGCTGTCGAAACGCCATGCGGAGAAGATCTGCAAGGTGATGGACACCGCGATGAAGGTCGGCGCGCCGGTAATCGGCCTCAACGACAGCGGCGGCGCGCGCATCCAGGAAGGCGTCGCCAGCCTCGGCGGCTATGCCGAGGTGTTCCAGCGCAACGTGCTCGCCAGCGGCGTGGTGCCGCAGATCAGCCTGATCATGGGGCCATGCGCGGGCGGGGCGGTCTACAGCCCGGCGATGACCGACTTCATCTTCATGGTCGAAGACAGTAGCTACATGTTCGTCACCGGCCCCGACGTGGTGAAGACGGTAACCAATGAGGTCGTGACGCAGGAAGAGCTGGGCGGCGCGAAGACGCATACGACCAAGACCTCGGTCGCCGACAACAGCTTCGAGAACGATATCGAGACGCTGCTCGCGACGCGCGATTTCTTCGATTACCTGCCGCTGTCCAACCGCGAGGACGTGCCCGAGCGCCCGACGAGCGATGCCTGGGACCGCGAGGAGCCGAGCCTCGACACGCTGATCCCCGACAATGCCAACCAGCCTTACGACATGCACGAAGTCATCCGTAAGACGCTGGACGAAGGCGATTTCTTCGAAGTGCAGCCGGGCCATGCGGCGAACATCATCTGCGGCTTCGGCCGGGTCGAGGGGCGCACGGTGGGCGTGGTCGCCAACCAGCCGATGGTGCTCGCGGGCGTGCTCGACATCAACTCATCGAAGAAAGCCGCGCGTTTCGTGCGCTTCTGCGATGCTTTCGAAATCCCGATCCTGACCTTCGTCGACGTGCCCGGCTTCCTCCCCGGCACCAGCCAGGAACACAACGGCATTATCAAGCACGGCGCGAAGCTATTGTTCGCCTATGCCGAGGCGACCGTGCCCAAGATCACCGTGATCACCCGCAAGGCCTATGGCGGCGCCTATGACGTGATGGCCTCCAAGCACCTGCGCGGCGACCTCAACTACGCCTGGCCGACCGCCGAGATCGCGGTGATGGGCGCCAAGGGCGCGGTGGAGATCATCTTCCGCCAGGACCGCGACAATCCCGACAAGATCGCCGAGAAGACCAAGGAATACGAAGACCGCTTCGCCAACCCCTTCGTCGCGGCAAGCCGCGGCTATATCGACGAGGTGATCTACCCGCATTCCACGCGCAAGCGGATTGCGCTGGGGCTACGCAAGCTGCGAACCAAGCAGCTCGAGAACCCGTGGAAGAAACATGACAACATTCCGCTTTAGATGGTGAAGCGACTTTATAGCGCTCTGACGTCTTCGATAGTCAATGCGGGGACCGCATTAGGCTTAGCTGCGGGCGTGGTGATCGGAGTAATTTCGGCTTCTGGGTTCAATTTCTCGGCTGGAGATGCCGCGAGGTTTGTCGGAGCCCTTTTAGGAGCTCTCATTGCTGTAGCCGGTGCAGTGATCCTCCACTATCTCAAAGAAAGAGAATTGCGCGACGAGAGACGGAAGATGCTTCTCGATATGTGCGTGACTGCGAGGGCTTTCGGACTCAAAGCTGTTAGCCAGATTGATGAGGACGAGGCGAAATCGGAAATCCTTGCTGGAGCAAAGGTCTTCGAAAAGCAGTTCCAGAGATGTCGAAGATTTGCGGAGAAGTTTGAATTCGAGGACTCGAGCATCAACGAGGCTCTTAGTTGGTTAGATACCCGAGGCGGTGAATCACCAAACGACGTGGAGGAATTGGCTTCTTTTGGAGAGGGCTACAGCTATTTGAGGGCGGCACTTGTATTTCGCACTAACGCAGTCGCAGATTGCGTTAACGTCATGGAAGGCCGCAAAGAGGAGATGTTAGCATCCTCGGAGGATTGGATAGAATGAAACTCGGCCGTCTCAACCATATCGGCGTCGCGACGCCCTCGATTGCGGAATCGCTGCGTTATTATCGCGATGTCATGGGCGCGAGCATTACGCATGAGCCGTTCGATCTCGAGGAACAGGGGGTGACGGTCTGCTTCGTCGACACGCCTGGCGAGAACGGGACCAATGGCACGCAGATCGAGCTGATCGAGCCGCTGGGCGAGCAGTCCACGCTGACCGGTTTCCTCGCCAAGAACCCCGCCGGGGGACAGCATCATGTCTGCTACGAGGTCGAGGACATCGAGGACGCGCGTAAGTGGTTCGAGGACATGGGTAAGCGCATCCTCGGCCCCACGCGCATCGGCGCGCACGGCACGCCGATCTTCTTCCTGCACCCCAAGGACATGATGGGCCAGCTGACCGAGATCATGGAAACGCCCAAGGACGACGCGCACTGGTCGAACTGAGGGGTGTGGGAGAACTGATCGCGCCCCACCAACCTTTATCGTCACCCCCGCGCAGGCGGGGGTCCAGCTGACCTGGCGAGATTGAACGACCGTTATCTGGATCCCCGCCTGCGCGGGGATGACGGGAAAAGACGGCGGAATATGAGAGGAACTTCGATGCTATTCTACGACAGCCCGAACCCGGCGCCCAATCCGCGCCGCGTGCGTATCTTCGCCGCCGAGAAGGGCATCGAGCTGCCGAGCAAGGAAGTCTCGATCCCCAAGCGCGAGCAGAAGGCGGAGGACTTCGTCGCCAAGAACCCGCGCGGGCAGACGCCGATCCTCGAGCTCGATGACGGCACGGTGATCGCCGAAAGCGTCGCGATCATGCGGTACCTCGAAGCCGAGCATCCCGAGCCGCCGCTGTTCGGCACCACCGCGCTCGAAATCGCCCAAATCGAGATGTGGTGCCGCCGGGTCGAAATGATCCTCATGCCGCCGGTGGGCGCGGTGTGGGTGCATACGCATCCTTTCACCGCCGCGCTTCCGGGCCGCAATGCGGAATGGGGCGAGGCCAACCGGCCGCGGGTGGCCGAGGCGATGCGCTTCTTCGACGAATCGCTCGGCGCGGGCGACCACCTTGCCGGCGACGATTTCTCCGCCGCGGATATCCTGCTGCTGACCACGATCGATTTCGCCAAATTCGTCGGCCTCGAAATGCCCGGCGAATGTTCGGGGCTGGCGGCATGGCACGAGCGCGTGTCGGCACGTCCCAGCGCGGCCGCCTGAATTCCGGCCCGCTACGCAAGGCTCTTGCACGCGGGCGTCATCGCAGCCAAGGTCGGTAGCGAAAAGAAACCTTTGGGAGAGACGCGTGAGCTACGAAACCATCATCGTCGAGAAAGACGGCCCGCTGACCACCATCACGCTCAACCGGCCCGACCGGCTGAACGCGATGCCGCCGCAGATGGCGGACGAAATCGGCGCGGCTTTCTACGATCTGGGTGACAGCCGCGCTGTGCTGATCACCGGCGCGGGCAAGGGTTTCTGCTCGGGCGCCGATCTCGCCGCGCGGGGCGAGGGCAGCGCGCTGCAGAACAAGGGCGGCAGCCACCGCGCCCTGCAGAACCATTACAACCCGGCGATCAACCAGGTGCTGCGCGCCGACGTGCCCGTGATCTGCGCGGTCAACGGCCCTGCCGCGGGCGTCGGCTGCAGCCTCGCGCTGGCGGGCGACTTCGTGCTTGCGGGCAAGAGCGCCTATTTCCTCCAGGCCTTCGTCAATATCGGCCTCGTCCCCGATGGCGGGTCGACCTGGCTGCTCAGCCGCGCGATCGGCCGCGCGCGCGCCACGCGGATGATGATGCTGGGCGAGAAGATCGGCGCGAACCAAGCCGAGGACTGGGGGCTGATCTACAAGGCCTGCGATGACGATGCGCTGATCGGCGAAGCCCGGGCGCTGGCGCACAAGCTCGCCAATGGCCCGACGCTGGCCTACGCCACGATGAAGAAGAACATCGCCACCGCGCTGGACGGCACCATCACCGAAGTACTGCTGGCCGAAGCCGAGGGCCAGCGGCTGGCGGGCGCGAGCAAGGATGCGATGGAAGGCGGCATGGCCTTCCTCCAGAAGCGCAAGCCGGACTTCAAGGGCGAGTAGCGCCACTCGGCAATAGAATCATCGTCATTCCCGCGAAGGCGGGAATCCATCTACCTTGGCTATCGATCGCAAGGTTATCTGGACCCCCGCCTTCGCGGGGGTGACGGGGAAGGAGGGTGGTTTGCACCGCGCCCGCTCTTTTCCTGTGCATACGATTGTGGTTTAGGACCGTGCATGACCGACAAGCCGACTTATGACGATTGGAAGCCCCTCGCCGACAAGGAAGTGAAGGGGCGCGATCTCACCTGGCACACACCCGAAGGGATCGCGGTAAAGCCGCTGTATACGTCGCAGGACACCGCCGCGCTGGTCGATCCCGGGGTGCCGGGGATCGCCCCGTTCACGCGCGGGCCCTACGCCTCGATGTACACCGGGCGCCCGTGGACCATCCGCCAGTACGCTGGCTTCTCCACGGCAGAGGAATCGAACGCCTTCTATCGCCGCAACCTTGCCGCCGGGCAGAAGGGTCTGTCGGTCGCATTCGATCTCGCCACGCACCGCGGCTATGACAGCGATCACCCGCGCGTGGTCGGCGATGTCGGCAAGGCGGGCGTCGCGATCGATACCGTGCGCGACATGGAGATCCTGTTCGACCAGATCCCGCTCGACACGATGAGCGTATCGATGACGATGAACGGCGCGGTCATCCCCGTTCTGGCCTTCTACATCGTTGCCGCCGAACGGCAGGGCGTCGCCCAGGACAAGCTGGCCGGGACCATCCAGAACGACATCCTCAAGGAGTTCATGGTCCGCAACACCTATATCTACCCGCCCGAACCGAGCATGCGGATCGTTTCGGACATCATCGCATATACTTCGGCCAACATGCCGAAATTCAACAGCATTTCGATTTCGGGCTATCACATGCACGAAGCCGGGGCGACCGCGGTGCAGGAACTGGCCTTCACCATCGCCGACGGCAAGGAATACGCCAAGCGCGCGATGGAAGCGGGCCTCGATATCGATGCCTTCGCGCCGCGCCTGTCCTTCTTCTGGGGCATCGGCATGAACTTCTTCATGGAGATCGCCAAGATGCGCGCCGCGCGCGCGCTGTGGCACGATGTCATGGAAGGGCTGGGGGCGCAGAACCCCAAGTCGAAGATGCTGCGCACGCATTGCCAGACCAGCGGCGTGAGCCTGCAGGAGCAGGACCCCTACAACAACGTCATCCGCACCACGGTGGAAGCAATGGCGGCGGTGCTGGGCGGAACGCAGTCGCTGCACACCAACGCGTTGGACGAGGCGATCGCGCTGCCGACCGATTTCAGCGCCCGCATCGCGCGCAACACGCAGCTGGTGATCCAGGAGGAGACCGGCATCACCAATGTCGCCGATCCGCTGGGCGGCAGCTATTACATCGAAAGCCTCACCGCCGCGCTGGTCGAACAGGCCAAGGCCATGCTCGACGAGGTCGAGGCGGCGGGCGGGATGACCGAATATGTCGCCAGCGGCAAACCCAAGGCGGCGATCGAAAGCGCCGCCGCGGCCAAGCAGGCGAGCGTCGATCGCGGCGAAACGGTGATCGTGGGCGTCAACAAGTACCGCCGCGAGACGGAGGACGAGATCGACACCCTCGACATCGACAATCACGCGGTGCGCCAGAGCCAGATCGCGCGGCTGCAGGAAGTCCGCGCCAAACGCGATGAATTCGCCTGCAAGGCCGCGCTCGACACGCTGGCTCGCGGGGCGGCCCAGCGCGAAGGCAATCTGCTCGCATTGGCGGTCGAGGCTGCGCGGCACGATGCGACCTTGGGCGAGATCAGCCAGGCGATGGAAGACGCCTATGGCCGCTACGACACGCTGCCGACACCCGTGCGCGGGATCTATTCCAGGGCCTATGCCGAGGATGATCGCTACCAGCAGGTGGTCGAAGGCGTGAAAGCGGTGGAGCGCCGCCTGGGCCGCGCGCCCCGGCTGATGGTCGCGAAGATGGGGCAGGACGGCCACGACCGCGGCGCCAATGTCATCGCCAGCGCCTTTGGCGATATGGGCTTCGAGGTCGTTTCGGGCCCGCTGTTCCAGACGCCTGCGGAAACCCGCGACATGGCGCTGGAGAAGGATGTCGATGCCATCGGCGCGAGCAGCCTTGCGGCGGGTCACAAGACGCTGATCCCCGAACTGATCGGGCTGCTGAAGGAGGCGGGCCGTAGTGACATCAAGGTGATCGCCGGCGGCGTGATCCCGCAGAAGGATTACGACTTCCTGCGTGATGCCGGGGTGCAGGGCATCTACGGCCCGGGCAGCAATGTCGTGGAATGCGCCGCCGACGTGCTGCGCCTGCTGGGCCACAACATGCCGCCTGCGGGCGAGGATCTGGACGAGGCAACTGAGTAGTGAGCGCATCTTCGTCCCCTACCTTCCTGCCGCTTGCTGCCATGATGTTCGCGGCCGGACTGGGCATTCCGGTTTTCGCGGCGCTTAACGCGGGGCTCGGCCAACAGCTCGGCGGGCCGGTCGCGGCAACGGCGGTCACTTTCGCGATCGGTTTTGTCATCGCCACCGCGATGCTGGTTTTCACCGGGTTTCCCGCCGCCAGCACGTTCACATTCGAACGGCCCTGGTTGTGGATCGGTGCCGTCGTGATGCTGTTCTACGCCACTTCGGTGGCCTATTCCGCGCCGCGTATCGGGCTGGGCAATGCGATCTTCTTCGTGCTGCTGGGCCAGATCGTCGCTGCGGCGATTATCGACCATTTCGGCCTGCTTGGCTCCATCCAGAGCGCGATCACCCCCAAGCGCGCGCTCGGGCTGGCGGTCATGGCATTCGGCCTTTACCTTGCCAGGAAGCCTGTATGACCCACATCCGCACCGACTGGACCCGCGACGAGATCGCGGCGCTGTTCGACCTTCCCTTTACCGAACTGCTGTTCCAGGCCGCGACAGTCCACCGCGAGTTTCACCCGCCAAGCCAAGTCCAGCTGTGCACGCTGCTCAGCATCAAGACCGGCGGGTGCCCGGAAGATTGCGGCTATTGCTCGCAGTCGGTGAAGGCCGACAGCGGGGTTGAGGCGACCAAGCTGATGGATGTCCGCGCGGTGCTGCAATCCGCGGCGCAGGCGAAGGACGCGGGTTCGCAGCGCTTCTGCATGGGCGCCGCCTGGCGCAATCCCAAGGACCGCGACATGCCCGCGATCGTCGAGATCGTGAAAGGCGTGCGCGCGATGGGGCTGGAGACCTGCATGACGCTGGGCATGCTGACGCCGAAACAGGCCGACATGCTCAAGGAAGCGGGCCTCGACTATTACAATCACAATGTCGACACCGGCCCCGAATATTACGAGCGGGTGATTTCCAGCCGCAAGTACGAGGACCGGCTCGATACGCTGCAGAACGTCCGCGATGCAGGCATCAACGTGTGCAGCGGCGGGATCGTGGGCATGGGTGAGACGCGCAGCGACCGGGTGGGCTTCGTCCACACGCTCGCCACGCTGGAACGCCATCCCGAAAGCGTGCCGGTCAACGCGCTGGTCCCGGTCAAGGGCACGGTGCTGGGCGACATGCTGGCCGATACCCCGCTCGCCAAGATCGACGATATCGAATTCGTCCGCACCGTGGCGGTCGCGCGCATCACCATGCCGATGAGCATGGTGCGCCTGTCCGCCGGACGCGAGAGCATGAGCGAGGCCACGCAGGCGCTGTGCTTCCTCGCCGGGGCGAATTCGATCTTCACCGGCGACAAGCTGCTCACCGCGCCCAATGCGGGCGACGACACCGACGCCGCATTGTTCGCCAAGCTGGGCCTGACGGCGCTGCAGCAGGAAGAACCGATGCGCGCCTGCAAGGTGGCCGAGCCGGCCGAATGATCATCCTGTCGTCCCTGCTGCTGACTGCGCAGGCCGCTGCCGGCATGCCCGACTGCGCCGACCCGCAAGTGCAAAGCGAGATGAACATCTGCGCGCATCGGGAATGGGAGCAGGCCGATGCCGAACTGAACGCGCTGTGGCCGCAAGTGCGTGCGATCATGCAGCGCGAGGACGGTTATGCGGTCGAGGATGACCAGCCGGGTTATTGGGAAAGCCTGCTGGCAGCCCAGCGCGCCTGGATCGCGTACCGCGACGCGCACTGCCGGCTGTCGAGCTACGATGCGCGCGGGGGAACGATGCAACCGCTCCTCCACAGCACCTGCATGACCGCTCTGACCGAGCGGAGAACCGAAGAACTGCGCGAATTGACGCGCAATCAGATGTCCGGCGAAGCGAAACCCGGAACGGAGAACTGACACCGATGTTCACGAAAATCCTCATCGCCAATCGTGGCGAAATCGCCTGCCGCGTCATCAAGACGGCCAAGCGCATGGGTATCGCGACCGTGGCGGTCTATTCCGATGCCGATGCGCGCGCGCCCTTCGTTCGCATGGCGGACGAGGCGGTGCATATCGGCCCCGCAACCGCTTCGGAAAGCTACCTGGTGGCGGACAAGATCATTGCCGCGGCCAAGCAGACCGGGGCCGAAGCGGTGCACCCGGGCTATGGTTTCCTGTCTGAACGCTCCAGTTTCGTGGAAGCGCTGGAAGCGGAAGGCATTGCCTTCATCGGCCCGCCGGTGAACGCCATTGCCGCGATGGGCGACAAGATCGAGTCCAAGAAACTCGCGATGGAAGCGGGCGTCAACGTCGTCCCCGGCTTTGTCGGCGAGATCGAGGATACCGAGCATGCGGTGCGGATTTCCGACGAGATCGGCTATCCGGTGATGATGAAGGCCAGCGCGGGCGGCGGCGGCAAGGGCATGCGGCTCGCCTATTCCGAACAGGACGTGCGCGAAGGCTTCGAGGCGACCAAGCGTGAAGGCCTCAACAGCTTCGGCGATGACCGCGTGTTTATCGAGAAGTTTATCCTCAACCCGCGCCACATCGAGATCCAGATCCTCGGCGACAAGCACGGCAATGTGATCTATCTCAACGAGCGCGAATGCAGCATCCAGCGCCGCCATCAGAAGGTGGTCGAAGAGGCCCCGTCGCCCTTCGTGACGCCGAAGATGCGCAAGGCAATGGGCGAGCAATGCGTCGCGCTGTCGCAGGCGGTGGGCTATCACAGCGCGGGCACGGTCGAACTGATCGTCAGCGGCGCCGACAAGACCGGCGAGAGCTTCTACTTCCTCGAAATGAACACCCGTTTGCAGGTGGAGCACCCGGTGACCGAGGCGATCACCGGTGTGGACCTGGTCGAGCAGATGATCCGCGTCGCGGCAGGCGAGAAGCTGGCGATGACGCAGGACGATGTCAAAATCGACGGCTGGGCGATCGAGAACCGCGTCTATGCCGAAGATCCCTATCGCGGCTTCCTGCCGTCCACCGGGCGCCTGGTGCGCTACCAGCCGCCGGTCGAACCCTGGGCCGATGATGGGCAGGAGAACGGCCGCCGCGGCGTCGACGGCGTTCGCGTCGACGACGGCGTGTTCGAAGGCGGCGAAGTGTCGATGTTCTACGATCCGATGATCGCCAAGCTGGTCACCTGGGGCGAAACGCGCGACGAGGCGGCCGATCTGCAGATCGCGGCGCTCGATGCCTTCCGCATCGAGGGGCTGGGGCACAATGTCGATTTCCTCAGCGCGATCATGCAGCACCCGCGCTTCCGTTCGGGCGAACTGACCACCGGCTTCATCGCCGAGGAATATCCCGACGGGTTCACCGGCGCGCCCGCGTCCGACCAGCTGACGAGGGTTCTGGCCGCTGTTGGCGGGGTGGTTGCCACCGCCGATGCCGACCGTGCGCGGCGCATCGCGGGCCAGCTGTCAGACGACCTTTACGCTCCGGGCGACTGGACCGTGCGGATCGGCGAACGCGAGGAAGGATCGACGTCGCATGAGGTGCGGCTCGAAGAGAACGCGCTGACCGTCGACGGCGAACCGGTCACTATCGAGATGCAGTACACGCCGGGCGAACCGATGGTCGACGTCGCGCTGTTCGAGAACGGGGCGGACGAAGATGCCGACCCGGTCGAGGCTTATACCCTCCAGCTCAAATCCACGCGCACCGGCTACGCGGTGACCACGCGCGGCGCGACGCATCACTTGCGTATCCTGCAGACGCGGATCGCCGATCTGGCCGCGCATATGATCGAGAAGACACCGCCCGATCTGTCCAAGATGCTGATCTGCCCGATGCCCGGCCTGCTGGTAAAACTGCATGTGGGCGAGGGCGAGGAAGTCCATCCCGGCCAGCCACTCGCCACGGTCGAGGCGATGAAGATGGAAAATATCCTGCGCGCCGAAAAGCAGGCGACGGTCGGCAAGATCAACGCTGCGGAGGGCGACAGCCTGGCAGTAGACGAGGTGATTCTCGAGCTCGAATAGGCAGGCGGGACTGGCGCTTTCTCACATCAACGCGCAATTTTCGGCGCCTGATAGAGTATCGTTATTGCGAATTTGCCCAAGTTCACCGGCTTTGTTGGTAAACGCCCTGGTAAGGCTGACCGCCGCGGGGAATCCTGTGCGTTCTGAGTCGGCTCATGCTTTTATGCGGGAGGTAGCGACATGGCACGCAAGGGTACCGGGTTCTTCGACGCGAGGGGCCACTTCTTCAAATCGCCCGAGGAGGCGACGGTGAGCGATCTCGCCAGCATCCTCGGCAAGATCGGTGACGGCGAAAGCCTGGCCCCGGGCATCGCCTGCACGCTGCTCGACCGCCGCGGCGAGATCGAGCGGCTGTTTGCCGAACACGATGCGATGATGGCGGATTACCAGCCGGTCGGCGTGGGCAAGATCACCCGGCTGGCACCGCGTCTCAGCTAGCGCAGACAGGCTGAGCCTGCCGCCTCCGGCTAAGCTCAATGCGCTTGTAATTCCTCGTCGAGGAAGGCGGCGACATCGGCCAGTTCGACATCGCGTGCCAGATGCGCTTCGCCGATCGCACGCAGCAGGATGAAAGGCAGCGTGCCTGCATCCATCTTCTTGTCGTGCAGCATGTGATCGGCCAGTTGGCGGCCGTCGCACTCGAGACCCAGCGCCGAGATTTCCGCAGGCAGCCCCGCAGCATCGACCGCGCGGGTAACGCGCCGGGCATCGTCCAGCGAAAGCGCGCCGCGGCGCGCCGAATAACGCGCTGCCAGCACCATGCCGAGCGCCACGCCTTCGCCATGCAGCAAGCGGTCCGAAAAGCCGGTTTCGGCCTCCAGCGCATGACCGAATGTGTGGCCCAAATTGAGCAGCGCCCGCGCGCCGCTGGTTTCGCGCTCGTCTTCGGCCACGATCCGGGCCTTGGCTACAATGCTGGTGGCAACCGCCTGTTCGAGCGGTTGCGGTTGCAGCGCAACCACCGCTTCGCCGTGTCCTTCAAGCCATTCGAAGAACGGCCGGTCGCCCAGCACGCCGTATTTGAGCACTTCGGCATAGCCTGCACGCAATTCGCGTGCAGGGAGCGTGCCGAGCATATCGAGATCGGCCAGCACCAGCGCGGGCTGGTGGAACGCACCGATAAGGTTCTTGCCCGCGCTCGTGTTGATCGCGGTCTTCCCGCCGACCGAACTGTCGACTTGCGCCAGCAGCGTGGTCGGCAATTGCACGAAGCCGCAGCCGCGCTTGAGGATCGCGCAGGCGAACCCGGTCAGATCACCGACGACCCCGCCGCCCAGGGCAAAGACGTAGTCGCCGCGCTCGACTCCCTGGGCGAGCAGCCAGTCGGTCAGCCGGGCGAGGCTGTCCCAGCTTTTCGAGCCTTCGCCCGGCGCAACATCGTACCAGCGCGGTTCGATCCCCGCTGCGCCGAGTGACCCGGCGATTGTCTCGCCCCAATGCGCGCGCGCGTTTTCATCGGCTACGATGCAGACGTGGTGTTTGCGCAGGAACGGACGCGCCTGTCCTGCGACATCGGCCAACAGGCCGGTCCCGACGCGGACCTCATACTCGCGCCCGGCCAGTTCGACGGGAATCACAGCCATGCGTCGATCGCCTCCAGGATGCGTTGCGCGGTTTCGGTATGCGGCGCGTCGTCGGTGACCACGTGAATCTGTGCTTCCGCATAGGCGGCACCGCGCCGGTCCTTGAGCGCGGTGAGTATCTCGCGCGGGTCGCCCGAGCGCAGCAGCGGGCGATTGTCGCGGCGTGCGGTCCGCTCGACCAGCGTGTCGATATCGCAATCGAGCCATACGGCGATCGCCCGCTCGAGGATTGCGGCGCGGGTCTCGGGATCGACGAACGCGCCGCCTCCCGTGGCAATCACCCCATGCGCCTCGTCCATCAGGCGCGCGATCACGCGGCGCTCGCCATCGCGGAAATAGCTCTCGCCATGCGTATCGAAGATTTCGCTCACCGTGCGGTCGGCGGCGCGTTCGATCTCTTCATCGACATCGACGAAGTCCCTGTCGAGCATTGCTGCCAATCTTCGGCCGACGGTGGACTTGCCCACGCCCATCAGTCCCACCAGCACCACGGGACGGTCGATCCGGCGCGCGATGCCGCCGATCTCGGCAGGGGTGAGGGTCGTTGCATGGGTCATTGCCGCCGTGCCTAGAACTGGGCTAGGGCGCGAGCAAGGTATCAGCACTTGAAACGGGACGTGAAAATCTTGGCGATGAGCGGCAGAAGGATCGGAGGCCTCTTGGCGGTGCTGTTCGTTTTATTGCTCGCCGTGGCGCTGGTTGATGGCGGGGAAGAGCCGCTGCACCCGATCGAGCAGGCGGTCGAATTGCCGGAGGCAGCGCGATGAAATCGGCATGGCTTGTCGGCGGCGCGGCGCTCGCGCTCAGTTCCGCGATGGTGCTGGCGCAGGAGGCGCCCGTGGACCTGCTGCCCCCCGGCTTCGACAGTCCGGCGCCTTCGCCGACACCTACCCCGCGCGCCACGCGCACGCCCGCGCCGGCGGCACCTGAGCAGCCCGCTGCACAGCAGGCAACCGAGAGCCAGGCGGGCGAGATCGTCCAGCCGCTGCCGACGCAGTCCGCGGCGCCGCGTGCCGATCTCGATCTGTCCAATCTGCCTACGCTCGAAGAGCTGGAGGCGATGTCGACCGACGATCTCGACGAATTGCTCGGGCTGAAGCCGAAGTTCGATATCCCGCCTGCAGCCCGGCGGTCGATGGAGCGGGTGGGTGTGATGGATGCAAGCGAGGGCGGCCTGCCCGCAGGCTCGCTGGCGCGCCAGCCCGCGGCGCTGGTCCGCGCGGTGCTCGCGGGCATGCAGCAGCCGATGGTTTCGCGCTGGGGCCATATCCTGCTGCGCCGCGCGCTGGCCAGCAGGCTGGCGGCGCCCGAAGGCATGGACCCGGTCGAATTCGCGGCCCTTCGCGCGCAAGTGCTCAATACGATGGGCGAACACAGTGTCGCCCGCGCATTGGTGCAGGATGTCGACACCGCGAATTACTCGCCCGCGCTGACCGATGCCGCGGTTGCCGCCTATATCGGCACCGCTGATATAGTCGGTGCCTGCCCGGCCGTGCGCCTGGTCGAAACCGGGCGCGACGATCAGGAATGGCAGATGCTGGCGGGGATTTGCAACGCCTACGCCGGCGAGGCGACCCGCGCGCAGAACGATCTGCGCCGCCTGCTCACCCGCACCGAAGACGACCGGATCGACGTATTGCTCGCGCAGCGCCTTGCCGGTTCGGCCGGGCGCGGGCGACGTGCGGTGACGATCGAATGGGACGGTACGGGCGCGATCACTCCGTGGCGCTTTGCCCTCGCCAATGCGCTGGGCGAACCGATCCCCGAAGGGTTGCTGGACGATGCAGCCCCCGAACTGGTGCGCACCGCAGCGCTGACCCCCGCACTCGCGCCGGCCCAGCGCGCACGCGGTGCGGAGATCGCGGGGGCGAGCGGCATCCTATCGGCCTCGGCGATGGTGGATCTCTACAGCCAGCTCTATGCCGAAGAAGGCGCCGAGGGCGATGCTGCGCTGACCGCCTCGCGCCTGCGCGAAGCCTATGTCGGGACTGACCCGATGCGGCGGCTGGCGGCAATCCGCGATATCTGGTCGGGCGGCGGCGATTATTCGTATGGTCGCATGGTCCTGACCGCCTACGCGGCGGCGCGCCTCCCGGTCGATGCCGATCTTGGTGACGACACGGGCGCCCTGATTGCGTCGATGCTGACCGCGGGCCTCGATGGCGATGCCATGCGCTGGTCGGGTACGGTGGATGCGGGCGGCGAGGCATGGGCCTTGCTGGCACTGGCCGATCCCCGCCGCACGGTGGGCGTCACTGACGGTGAATTGGACAGTTTCGTCGACGATGACGGGTCCGCGGGCCAGCGCCGTTCGCGGCTGCTGCTTGCCGGTCTGGCCGGGCTCGAGCGGATCGGCAGCGGCGAGATCGCCGAGTATAGCGGGCGGCTGGGCCTGGATTTTTCCGCGCAGACCCGCTGGACGCGGATGATCGATCGCGCGGCCGAAGTCGACAATCCCGCGCTGGTTGCAATGCTCGCCGGACTCGGCATGCAAGGATCGAGCTGGGACCGCATGACCGCCCGCCACCTTTATCACATCGTTTCGGCACTGCGCCGCGTGGGTCTCGAAGCCGAAGCCCGGATGATCGCCGCGGAGGCGGTCGCGCGCGCCTGACGTGAGCGCGATCGCCGATTTCCTCGCCATGCTCGCGGCAGAGCGGGGAGCGGCGAGAAACACGATCCTTGCCTATGGCAGAGACCTCGAACAGGCAGACGAACTGGTCGGGGGAAACCTCGAGCAGGCCAGTCCGGCGCAATTGGCGCGGCTCGGCCAAGGCTGGTCGTCGCTCGCTCCGTCGACACTCGCGCGCAAGATCTCGGCGCTGCGGCAATTCTTCGGCTTCGTGATCGACGAAGGGCTGCGCGAAGACGATCCCACACATGCGCTGCCACGCCCGGCAACCCGCCGCCCGCTACCGCGAATCCTCTCCCATGCCGAAGTGGAAGCGCTGTTCGCCGCCGCCGAAGAGGCGGCGACTGCCGATTCGCCCGCCGCCGTGCGCATGCTCACCTTTCTCGAATTGCTCTACGGATCGGGTTTGCGCGCCACCGAACTGGTCGCGCTGCCGCTATCGGCGGTCCCGCGCGACGCGCCCTTTCTGACGGTGATCGGCAAGGGCGGGCAAGCGCGCATGGTCCCCGTCAGCCAGCGCGCAAGTGCCGCGCTGCAGCGGTGGCTGCCCTTGCGCGATAGCGATTCCCCCTGGCTGTTTCCCTCGCGCACCGGGCATCTGTCGCGTGTGCGGTTGTTCCAGCTGCTTCGCGAACTGGCGGTGCGCGCCGATCTGCCACCCGAAAAGCTCAGCCCGCATGTCCTGCGCCATGCCTTTGCGACGCATTTGCTGGAGGGCGGGGCGGATTTACGCGCCTTGCAGACATTGCTCGGCCACGCGGATATCTCGACTACCCAGATCTACACCCATGTCGATGCCGCACGGTTGGTGAAACTGGTCAACGAGCGGCACCCGCTTGCGCAGCAGCGCGCTTCGGACTAGCGCCACCGCATGATTTCCTATCTCGAATTCGAGAAGCCGGTCGCCGAGCTTGAACAGCGCATTGCCGAACTGCGCAATGCAGCCGAGGGCGACGACGTCGACATCTCCACCGAGCTGCAGCGGCTCGAGACAAAGAGCGCTGCGCTGCTTGCCAGCACGTATGAGGCGCTCACCCCGTGGCAGAAGACGCAGGTCGCCCGGCATCCCTCGCGCCCGCATTTCCGCGACTATATCGAGCATGCGTTCGACGAGTTCGTCCCGCTTGGCGGCGATCGCTGTTATGGCGATGACGAGGCGATCCTCGGCGGATTTGCCAAGCTCGACGGCCGCAAGGTGGTGGTCATCGGGCACGAGAAGGGCAACGATACCGCCAGCCGCATTCGGCACAATTTCGGCATGGGCAAGCCCGAGGGCTATCGCAAGGCTATCCGCCTGATGGAACTGGCGGGGCGTTTTGGCCTCCCGGTGGTCACGCTGGTCGATACTTCGGGCGCCTTCCCCGGCGTCGAAGCCGAAGAGCGCGGCCAGGCGGAAGCGATCGCGCGTTCGACCGAGGCCTGCCTCGCACTGCCTGTCCCGATGGTTGCAGCCATCGTGGGCGAGGGCGGATCGGGCGGCGCGGTGGCGCTGGCCAGCGCCGAGCGCGTGCTGATGATGGAGCACGCGGTCTATTCGGTCATCTCGCCCGAGGGCTGTGCATCGATTCTCTGGCGGACCGCGGAAAAGGCGCCCGATGCGGCAGAGGCGATGAAGGTCACCGCGCAGGATCTGGCCAGCCTCGGCGTGATCGATCGCATCGTGCCCGAACCAGTCGGCGGCGCCCATCGCGATCCGCGATTGGCGGTAAGCACGCTGGGAAGCGCGATCGCCGAAGAGCTCGACAAGCTTGGCCGTTATGCGCCGCACGAACTCAAACGCTTGCGGGAAGAGCGTTTCCTGACGCTGGCGGGCTGACCCCCAACCGCCAAGGCGGGAACAAACTTCCCCCCGTTCAGGTTTTCCCTTTTGTATGAAACACCGCCGCGCGGGTCGCTTCAAGTGGGCCCGCGCGCGTTTGCCAATCGGGGAGACCTTTTATGTCGCGCATCAGATTTACCGCCGCCACCTCCGTCACCGCTTTGTCGCTGGCGCTGGCCGGCTGCATGGGCGGGGGCGACATTCCGAGCGCATCCACCCCGATTACGCAAAGCGAAGCACAGATGGGCGCCGAAGCGCATCCGCAGCTTCTTGCCGAATTCGGCGGCGCGATGAGCGGCAGCCATGCGCAATATGTCGAGCAGGTGGGCAAGAACATTGCGGTCCAGTCCGGGCTTGGCAATGCGCGCGAATCCTTCACGGTTTCGCTGCTCAACAGCCCGGTGAACAACGCTTTCGCGATCCCTGGTGGATATATCTACACGACGCGCCAGCTGGTCGCGCTGATGAACAATGAAGCCGAACTGGCCGGCGTGCTCGGGCACGAGGTCGGCCATGTCGCCGCGCGTCATTCGCAGCGCCGCCAAGCGGCCTCGCAGCGCAATACGCTGCTTGGCGCAGCAGGTGCCATCCTGTCGGGCATCCTGCTCGGTAATAGCGGGATTGGGCAGCAGATCGGCCAGGCCGCATTGCAGGGTTCGCAATTGCTGACGCTGAAATTCTCGCGTTCGCAGGAACTGGAAGCCGACGAACTTGGCATCCGCTATCTCAACCAGGCGGGCTATGATCCGCGCGCGATGGCAACCGTCCTGCAGAGCCTGGCGATGCAGAACGCGCTCGATGCCCGGGTCCAGGGCCGCGACAATGCCAGCATTCCCGAATGGGCTTCGACCCACCCCGACCCGGCCAGCCGCGTCCAGAGCGCCATGACGACCGCGCAAGCCGCGGGCGTCGGTGGCGGAATCACCAATCGCGACACCTTCCTCACCCGGATCGACGGGCTGACCTATGGCGACGACCCGGCGCAGGGCGTGGTCGAAGGCCGTCAGTTCATCCATCCCGAACTGCGGCTCGCCTTCACCGCGCCGCAGGGCTTCTATATGGTCAATGGCACGCGCGCCGTGTCGATCAACGGCCAGAGCGGGCAGGCGCAGTTCACGCTCGCCCCGTACAGCAACAATCTCGACAGCTACGTCACCAGCGTCTTCGCCGGAGTGAGCGAGCAGCAGCAGATCCGCCCGCAATCGATCCAGAAGACGACCGTCAACGGACTGCCGGCCGCTTACGGAACCGCGCGGGTAAATTCGGGCAATGGGCAGGTCGATGTGACGGTGTTCGCGTATGAATTTTCGAACAGTGTCGCCTATCACTTCCTCGCCATCACACCGGCGGGCCAGGCATCGACGTTCAACCAGATGTTCAGTTCGATGCGGCGGATCGATGCGCAGACCGCGGCCAATATCATCCCGCGCGTGATCGATGTGGTTACTGTGCGGAGCGGCGATACGGTCAATTCGCTGGCGAGCCGGATGGCCTATAGCGACAATCAGGTAGAGCGCTTCCGCGTGCTCAACGGGTTGACGTCGAATGAAGGTGTCAACGCGGGGCAGAAGGTGAAGATCGTCGTCCGCGGGCGCTAATTCGTCACGTCGACGCAGGACAAAAGAAAAGGGCGGCGGGATGAACCCGCCGCCCTCTCTTTATCGATCGCGTCGAACTTAGTTTTCGGCGCTCAGCGTGGTCGAGACCTTGTTGAAGGTCGTGCTGAGTTCGTCACCCAGGCTCTGCATTGCGGTGATCGCAGCAACGGCGATCAGGGCAGCGATAAGGCCGTATTCGATAGCGGTTGCGCCTTCTTCATTGCGGCGCAGCTTACGGAAAAACTTCATGTGTCGTCTCCTGGTTCAGTCTTCGTACCCGGTCCGTCCCGAAAATCCGGTTCGAACATTTTCGGTTTTGCATCGAAGTGGTTGAAAAAATCCTAACACTCCGAGCATCCCATTTTCCCCGTCAGCCGCTCGTGACCGCGACAACCGCGGCTTCAATGCTCGTCCACATGGCCGTAGCCGTAGTGCCGAAGGCCTGAATCCCGCCAATCATGGCAAGAAAGATCAGTGCGAGGATCAGCCCGTATTCGACGGCAGTGGCTCCGCGTGTGTCGCGTCCCAGATTGCGCAGGAATTCGACCATGTTCGTTGCCCCATTCGTCACTTGCCTAAGCTGACAATCGGTGAGTACGGCTGATCGGGTTAAGAAAGGGTTGAGGGCGGCGAAGGTTTTGGAAAATATTCCGACATGGACCTGTGTGGTGGCCCTGGCGCTCAGCGACGGGAAGGGCCGCTGGCTGATGCACAGGCGGCCCGCGCACAAGCACCATGGCGGGCTGTGGGAATTCCCCGGCGGCAAGGTAGAAAGCGGGGAAAAACCGCGGGATGCGCTGGTCCGGGAGATCGATGAGGAGCTTGGATTGGCGCTTGCGCCGGAGCAGGTTTCGCCGGTCGCCTTCGCCGAAGAAGCGCTTGGAGAAGCGCGTCCGCCGATTGTCATAATGCTTTACAGGTCGGTGTGGGACGGCAGTCCGGTGGAGGCCCGCGAAGGGGGCGAAATCGCATGGTTTGCGCCGCGCGAGATCGAGTCGCTCGACAAACCGCCGCTCGATATCGAGCTCATGCGGCACTTGTTTGCAAAACCTTGAATTAGGGATTGCCAAGCTGGGGGCACCTGCCTATGTGCCGCCCTCCAAGCGCGCCCGTAGCTCAGCTGGATAGAGCACCAGACTACGAATCTGGGGGCCGGAGGTTCGAATCCTTCCGGGCGCGCCACAAGAGGCCATCTCTCGCAAGAGGGGTGGCCTCTTGTGGTTCTGGCTTAGCGAAATCCGCCCTTTGAGAGTTGAGGGCGGCCAGAGCCATGCTACCGCGGCGGCCGGTCCTTCCGGGTGCGGCGCTAGTCCGCCTGGTCCTCGAGCCAGTGCATATCGTCATCGCTGAAGCCGAAGTGGTGGCCGGCTTCATGGACCACCACGTGGCGAACGAGGTCATCCATGCGCACGCCGGTCTCGCGCCATTCGGCAATCAGCGGTTCGCGGAACAACCAGATACGCGGTGGCAGGCGCCCGCTTTCCCAGATCGACCGTTCGGGCAGGGGCTCACCCTCATAGAGGCCGGATAGGTGCCAGCGTTCCTCCATGCCGACCGAAGCTAGCTGCTCGGGAGTGGCAAAGTCTTCCACCTGCAGGACGATATCGCCCAGCTGCTCGCGGAACTGCGCGGGCAGGGCGGCGAGTGCGGCTTGCGCCATCATCTGCATCTGCGGTTTCGACGGGGCCTGGCGATCGTGCATGGCCATGGAGATGGGACCGCGCGCCGGCCGGCACAAGACTGGAACCGCGCCGCCGGTAGCCGGTTCATTGGTGAAAGGAGATCATTTTCCATGACCGACGCCTCAGAAATCTTCGCGCGCCTCAAGCAGGATCACGACCAGCATCGCGAGCTGCTCGACAAATTGCTCGAGACGAGCGGCGACAGCAGCGAACGCGTGACGCTGTTCGAAGAGCTCACCAAGGAGCTCAAGTCGCACGCCGCGGCTGAGGAGCAGGCGCTCTATTCGACCATGCTGCGCAAACCGCCGACCACCGGCGAGACACGCCACTCGGTCGCCGAGCACCACGAGATCGAGGAAGCGCTCAACGATCTGGCGGCTACCGATATGTCCGAAGGTGGCTGGCTGACGAAGTTCAAGAATTTCGACCACCAGTACCGCCATCATATCAACGAGGAAGAGGAAGACCATTTCCCCGACTTCGAGCAATATCTCGACGATGACGACATGAAGCACATGGAAAAGGTGTTCGAGCGCCGCAAGCGCGAGGAAATGGCCGAGGCCGAGGTCACGCCCGAGAAAAAGGAAGACGCCAAGGAATAGCGCTGGCAGGGGGCGGGAGGTGAGCAAAGCGGGCACAAGCGACCCGAGCCGGGTTTCCGGGCTCGAACCTTCGGTCGAACCGGGGGTGTGGCGCTATGCCAAGGCTACGCGCGCCAGCGTTATCGTCGACGCAGCCGACTATTTCGCCCTCGTACAGGAAGCGATGCTCAAATCGCGCCGGCGTATCCTGCTGATCGGCTGGGACTTCGATACGCGGATCCATCTCGAACGCGGGCGTCGCTGGTGGCAGCGCGGGTGGAAGCGCGGCTATCCCTCGCGCCTGGGCAGTTTTATCGCCTGGCTCGCCCGGCACCGCAAACAGCTGGATATCCGTATCCTGAAATGGAGCGTCGGTGCGCTTTCCACTATCGGGCGTGCCTCGATGTGGTGGGATCTCGCGCGGTGGATCCGGCATTCGCGGATCACTTTCAAATTCGACACCGCCCATCCGGTCGGCTGCACCCACCACCAGAAGATCGCGGTGCTCGACAACCAGGTCGCCGTGTGCGGCGGGATCGACATGACCGACCAGCGCTGGGACACGCGCGAACACAAGGAAGACGATCCGCGGCGCAAGACGCCGCATGGGCGGCCCTATAAGCCGTGGCACGATGCCGCGATGATGATGGAAGGCGAAATCGCCGTCGCCCTCGCACAATTGGGGGACGACCGCTGGACCTGCGCTGGCGGCGATGAACTTCCCGATGTGCCCGAAAGCCCCGGTACGCCCTGGCCCGATGCGCTGGAGGCGCAATTCGAGAATGTCGAAATCGGCATCGCCCGCACCCGCGCCTCCTATCGTGACTGGGATGCGGTCGACGAGATCGAGCAACTCTATCTCAAGCAGATCGGAGCGGCCAAACGCTTCATCTACGCCGAAAGCCAGTATTTCGCCTCGCGCGCGATTGCCGAGGCGATCATCGCCCGCCTGCAGGAAGACGAACCGCCCGAGATCGTCATCGTCCATCCCTGCCATGCCGACGGCTGGCTGGAGCAGCAGGCGATGGACCACGCGCGCGCCGAACTGGTGCGCGCGATAGAAGAGGCGGACAAGCACCGCCGGTTCTCGCTGTGGTCACCATTCTCCGGCGAGACCCCGATCTATGTCCACGCCAAGATCATGATCATCGACGACGATATCCTGCGGATCGGCTCGGCCAATCTCAACAATCGCTCGATGGGGCTCGACAGCGAATGCGACGTGTTCATCGATGCCACGCGTGCGGGCAACGATCACGCGCGTGCCGGCATAGCCGACCTGCGGCGATCGCTGCTTGGCGAGCATTGCGGGATCGACGAAGGGGAGGTCGGCCAGCTGCTGTCGCGCTACGGGTCGATGGCCCGTTTGATCGACCATTCGCAGGAAGACGGCGGGCGCAATCTGCGGCGTTACCACCCGCCCGAACTCAATGGAGTCGAGCAGACCCTGGCCGAAAGCGCGCTGCTCGATCCCGAGCACCCGGAAGAGATGTTCGAGCCATTTGCAAAGGGCGGCCTTTTCCGCAAAGGCAGCAGGCTCGCGCGGTTTCGCGAAAAGTTCAGGAGGATCAAGGGAACGTGAGCAGCCTAGTTGGACCCGACGAGGACGATCCCCGCGGCAAGCTGCCGGTGCCCGACCATGTCCAGGATGCCATTCGCACTCTGATCGAATGGACCGGCGATGATCCATCGCGTGAAGGCCTGCTCGATACCCCCGCCCGCGTGGCGCGCGCGTGGAAGGAATATTGCCTCGGTTACGAGGAAGACCCCGCCTACCATCTCGGCCGCGTCTTCGAGGAAGTCGGCGGCTATAACGAGATCGTCCTGCTGAAGGACATCCCGTTCCAGTCGCATTGCGAGCATCACATGGCGCCGATCATCGGCAAGGCGGCGATCGCTTACCTGCCCCATGACCGGGTTGTGGGCATTTCCAAGCTGGCCCGGGTGCTGCACGGTTTCGCGCGGCGCCTGCAGGTTCAGGAACGCTTGACCGCGGAAGTCGCCGATTGCATCTGGGAGAACCTTCAGCCGCAGGGTGTCGCCGTGGTTATCGAGGCGTCGCATAGTTGCATGACCGCCCGCGGGGTCAAAACCCCCGGTGTCGGCATGGTCACCAGCCGCATGATGGGTACGTTCCTCGACGACCACCGCAGCCGCGAGGAAGTGCTCCGGCTCATGGGGTACGGCTGACCAGGTTTCCCCGAGTGCCGGTTCAACGGCACCGAAGGCATACTCAAGCTGTCACGCCACGCCGACCCCGCCGATCCTGTGAACCAGCGCCTCGGTATAGAGCCGCGGCGGGTCCGACGATTGCAGATAGCTGCACATGGCCTCCATCGCATTGTCGGTCAGCCTCAGCTGGACATTGCGCGAATTCGCGCAGGGCTTGGTCCGGACGAGGTACCCCTCGTTCTCCATGACCGAGATGGCGCGTAGCGCGGTGGTCGGTGGAACGTGCGCCGCGTAGCTGGCCTTGGTGATCGATACCGGGTGGTCGTTCGCCGTGCGTTCGAACAGATGGAGCAGCAGGTCCCACATCGGTTCGCCGAGGAATTTCTGGGGCAGGATTTTTTCGCGCCTGCGTCGCAGCGAGAACATCGCTTGGGCGACCGGGACCAATTCGACCGGTGATACTTTCGGAGCGGAAGCCCGTTTGATTGGGCGGGCAGCGGAGCCAAGGTCTTTTTCCAGCGTATCGGCAAGTTCGTTCAGCTGCGTGGCCTGCTGTCGGAGAACTGCGACATAATCTCTTGTTTTTTCTATCATAGGCATTGAGTCGTGCCTCAACCTGCCCAGTCGCGAGGGGGCCCGCTTGCAGGGAGCTGAGGGTACCGATCGGGTTCCTTGATGGGGGGTCGATCGGGACAGGCTTCAGGGTATTTTGGCCCGTGTCTTGTATATTTTGGTCAGGCGGGAGGGCGGCCTTCGCACGGGACTCACGAAAACGCCCCACCCGGCGCAGGGCCGGGCGGGGCGGTCATACGGTAACGGCGCAGGCCGAAACAGGTCTACATCTGGCCGAGCATGTGCTCCGCGCTCGAGACCGAGAAATCGCCGGGTGCCTCGACATTGAGCTGCGTGACCACGCCGTCTTCGACAACCATCGAATAGCGCTGGCCGCGCTTGCCGAGACCGAAACCCGAACCGTCCATCGTCAGACCCACGGCTTCGGCGAAATCGCCATTGCCATCGGCCAGCATGGTGATGTCGTCCGATCCGGCCGAGCTCTTCCACGCGCCCATGACGAAGGCGTCGTTGACCGCCGTGGCGACGATCTCGTCGACGCCCTTGCTCTTCAAGTCGTCGGCCTTTTCGACATAGCCGGGCAGATGGCGCGCCGAACACGTCGGAGTGAAGGCACCGGGCACCGAAAACAGCGCGACCTTCTTGCCCTTGAAATATTCGCTCGAGCTGACCTGTTCGGGGCCATTCTCGGTCGCCTTGACCAGCTTCACATCAGGCAGCTTGTCGCCCACCGAAATCGTCATGTTGGAAACTCCGTTAATGTCGTCCGGCGCATGGGTAGGCGGGCGCGAAGGCCCGCGCAACCTTCCTCGACGGGCGCGGCATCGCGGAACCGCCGTGCAAGCGTTAAGACCTCTTTACCGCGCCGCTTTAAGTTACTGTAATCCCTTTATCCTATCCCATGAAATGCGAGATTGCAGCGATGAAACGGCTCGCTGCTGCGCCGCGCAACGGGGGACGGTTCGCGGCGCGCCGGGGCCCCTTCGGGTTCGCAACGGTCGGGGGCTGTTGCCCCCGGTTCGTGGAGGGGCTAGGGGCGGCGCCAATATGGCGGCCGCCCCTTTTGCGTGCGGTCACCACCCCGAAAAGTCGAGGACATCATCGTGACCGAATTTACCGATTACGTTATCAAGGACCTGGCGCTGGCCAAATACGGCCGCGACGAGATCGCCATTGCCGAAACCGAAATGCCGGGCCTCATGGCGCTGCGCGAGGAATATGCCGACAAGCCGCTCAAGGGCGCGCGCATTACCGGTTCGCTGCACATGACGATCCAGACCGCCGTGCTGATCGAAACGCTGGTCGCGCTCGGCGCCGATGTGCGCTGGGCCACCTGCAACATCTATTCGACGCAGGACCACGCCGCGGCTGCAATCGCGGCGCAGGACATTCCCGTGTTCGCGATCAAGGGCGAAAGCCTCGCCGATTACTGGGACTATGTCGGTCGCATTTTCGACTGGTCGACCGAAGACGATGCCGACCGCACCGCCAATATCATTCTCGACGATGGCGGCGATGCCACCATGTTCGCGCTGTGGGGCGCGCGCATCGAAGCGGGCGAGGAACTGCCCGAGCCGCAGAACGCCGAGGAAATCGAATTCCAGCGTGCGCTCAAGGCGTTCCTCAAGGCCAAGCCGGGATATCTGACCAAGTCGGTTCAGAACATCGTCGGCGTCTCGGAAGAAACCACCACCGGCGTCCACCGTCTCTATCACCTTGCCAAGCAGGGCAAGCTGCCGTTCCCCGCGATCAATGTGAACGACAGCGTGACCAAGTCGAAGTTCGACAATCTCTATGGCTGCCGCGAATCGCTGGTCGACGCGATCCGCCGTGCGACCGATGTGATGCTGTCGGGCAAGGTCGCCTGCGTCGCCGGTTTCGGCGATGTCGGCAAGGGCTCGGCGCAGTCGCTGCGCAATGGCGGCGCGCGCGTGCTGGTGACCGAAATCGATCCGATCTGCGCGCTGCAGGCGGCCATGGACGGCTTCGAAGTCGTGACCATGGACGAAGCGGTCGGTGTTGCCGATATCTTCGTCACTGCGACCGGCAACGAGCATGTCATCACCGCCGAACAGATGAAGGCGATGAAGGACAAGGCGATCGTCTGCAACATCGGTCACTTCGACAGCGAGCTGCAGATTTCCGCGCTCGACAATTACGAGTGGAACGAACTCAAGCCGGGCACCGACCTGGTGAAGTTCCCCGACGGCAAGGAAATCATCGTGCTCGGTAAGGGCCGCCTCGTGAACCTGTCCTGCGCCACCGGTCACCCCAGCTTCGTGATGAGCTTCAGCTTCACCAATCAGACGCTGGCGCAAATCGAACTGTGGACCAAGGGCGACGAATATCAGAACGACGTCTATGTCCTGCCCAAGCATCTCGACGAGAAGGTTGCGGCGCTGCATCTCGACAAGCTCGGCGTGAAGCTGACCAAGCTCAGCCAGAAGCAGGCCGACTACATCGGCGTGCCGGTCGATGGCCCGTTCAAGCCCGAGCACTACCGCTACTGATCGCCGCAAACTGCGGCACTACCGTGGCACGAACGCGCGCGGGGGCATTGCATCCCCGCGCGCGTCCGCATAGCTGGCGGTAATGGAAACCTCTCCCGCACTGCTGGCCATCGTCGGCCTCCTGCTGGCCTTATGGACCGCAGGTGCAGTCTGGGCGATGCTGCGCGCGAGCGGACGCGAGCAGAAATCGATCGCCAGCAGGCAGGTTGCGCAGCGCCTTTCGCGCCTGATCGAGGAAGCGCCCGCGATCCCGCTGCTGGTCCGCGCCGACGGGCGGATCGAGGCGCCCGACCGGCTGGCGCGCTGGATCGGGCTCGACAAGGTCCCCGAATACATGTCCGAACTGGCGGGCGCGGATGGCCGCGGCCTGACCGAAGCGCAGATGGACGATCTGACGCGCAATGTGCGCCGCACGCAGAAGACCGCCAAGCCGTTCCGCATGGCGATCACCGTGGCGCCGGGCTCGGGCAAGTCGCTGGCGATGCAGGGGTCGCTGGCAGACCCCGCGGTTTCGCCCGGCGGGGCGGCGCTGATCTGGGTCTTCGATTTCAGCGAGAGCGAAGCCGAATTGCTGCAATTGCGCGAGGAAGCCGCGCGCGCACGCGAGGATTTCGGCGCGCTGGTCGGGCTGATCGAGGCGGCGCCGATGCCGATGTGGTTCCGCGGGGCGGACATGCAATTGCGGCTGGTCAACCAGGCCTATGTCGAAGCGGTCGGCGCGGACAGCGCGGACCGCGTGGTCACCGAACAGATCGAGCTGGTCGAAACGGTCAATGGCCGGACGGCGACCGAGGTCGCGCAACAGGCTGCCGACCGGCGCCAGCCGATCGAGCGCATCGTCAGCGCGACCATCGACCGCGCGCGGCGCACCATCCGGGTGACCGACTTGCCGTTGATGGGCGAGGGCATTGCCGGTTACGCGGTCGATATCGAGGAAATGGAGGAGCAGGCCCGCGAATTCCGCGCCTTCCGCGAGGCGCAGCGCTCGATGCTCGACCAGCTGTCGATCGGCGTGGCGCAGTTCGATGCGGCGCACCGCATGACCTTCGCCAACCAGCCGTTCCACCGCGTGTTCTCGCTGCCGCCGGGCGTGGTCAACGACCGCACGACCTTCCAGCAAATGCTGCTGATTGCCCGCGAGAATGGCCGCATCCCCGAAGTCCGCGACTTCCCCGCATGGCGCAACGAACTGGCCGAGTGGTTCCAGCGCGACGAGCCGCATGAAGAAGCCTGGTCGCTGTCGGACAGCACGCATTTGCGGATCGTCGCGCAGCCGCTCCCCGATGGCGGGCTGGTGATGATCGCCGAGGACCGGACCGAGCAGCTCGCACTTTCGGCGACCCGCGACACGCTGCTGCGCACGCGCACCGCGACATTCGACAATCTGTTCGAGGCGCTGGCGGTATTCGCTCCCGACGGGCATCTGGAATTGTGGAACCGCGGCTTCCCCGGCGCCTGGGGGATCGAACACGAGGTTCTCGATGGCCACCCGCAGGCGGAGGATTTGCTCGGCGCGATTGCCCCGAACCTTGCCGATCCCAGCGCGGTGTCGGGGATCAACCAGGTCATCCGTGCGGCGACGCTCGATCGCAAGAAGAGCGATGGCCGCATCGAACTCGCCAATGGGCGCACGCTCGACTTCACCGGGGTCCCGCTGCCCGATGGCAATGGCCTGCTGACCGTGCTCGACGTGACCGCCTCGCGCCAGGCCGAACAGGCCTTGCGCGAGCGTAACCGCGCGCTGGAGGAAGCCGATGCGGTGATGACCCGCTTCCTGGCCAACATGAGTTATGAATTCCGGACGCCGCTGACCTCGATCGGCGGGTTTGCCGAACTGCTGACCAGCGGCATTGCGGGCGAATTGCCACCGCAGGCCGAGGAATATGCGCAGGCGATCTCGCTGTCGGTCGGCAAGCTCACCGAGCAGGTCGAAAACGTCCTCGATCTCTCGCAATCCGAAGCGGGCCTGATGCCGCTGCGCCAGAGCAAGCTCGAACTGCTGCCTTTCGTGACGCAGATCGTGCGCAAACAGGAACGGCGGATCCTCGACAGCGGGCTGACGCTCGATCTCAAGGGAAGCCCCGAGAAGAGCGTCACCGCCGATCCGCACCAGTTGCGGCGGGCGATTTCGCAGCTGCTCGACAACGCCATCAACGGCACTCCGCGCGGCGGGCGGATCCTGGTCGATATCGGGCGCAAGCGCGGCGAGACCAAGATCGTCATCGCCGACAATGGCCGCGGGATGAGCCAGCATGAACTGGCGCGGGCGCTCGAGGGCATCCGCATGTCTGCCGATGGCAAGGGGATCGAGCGGCGGCAGGGGCTGGGTATCCCGCTCGCGCGGCAGCTGATCGAAGCGCATGGCGGAACGCTCGAAATCCACAGCCGCAAGAACGGCGGCACCACGGCCACGATCACGCTGCCGTGACCATTGCCTTGCCCGATCTCGCAGCGATGGAGGCGCTGGGGCAGCGTATCGCGGCCCTGCTCGCCCCGGGCGATGTCGTCGCGCTTTCGGGCACGCTGGGGACCGGCAAGACCACGCTCGCCCGGGCGATCCTTGCTGCGCTGGGCCACATGGGCGAAGTGCCGTCGCCAACCTACACGATTATCGAGACCTATGACGAGCTGAACCCGCCGGTGGTGCATGCCGATTTCTACCGGCTGGAACATCCATCCGAGGTCGAGGAACTCGGGCTCGACGACTATCGCGAGGGTGCGGTCCTGCTTGCCGAATGGCCCGACCATGCCGGCGGCTTCGCGCATGAGCCGACGTGTCTCGCGATTGATCTCGAAAAGGTGGGTGACGGGCGCGAGGCCGTTGTAACCCCGGGCACATCTTGGCAAGGGCGCTGGCTATGAGCGACGCGCTTCTTGACGATATTCACGCATTCCTTGGCGATACCGAATGGGAGGGGGCGGAAATCACCCCGCTCGTCGGCGATGCCAGTTTCCGCCGGTACTTCCGGCTCAAGCTCGGCGGCAAGAGCGCGATGCTGATGCATGCACCGCCGCCCGAGGAAGATCCCAAGCCCTTCCTGCATGTCGCGCACTGGCTGGAAACCAGCGGTTTGCGCGCGCCGCATATCCTGTTGGAAGACGCCGCGCGCGGATGGGTTCTGACCGAGGATTTCGGCGACCAGCGGATGCGCGAATGGATCGACGACAATCCGGGTGACGAACGCGACATCTATGCCAAGGCGATCGACACGCTGGTGCAGCTGCATCGGCTGCCGCCGGGTCCGTTCGCGACCTACGACATGGCGGTCTATCTGCGCGAAGCGATGCTGCTGGTCGAATGGTATTGTCCGGCGATGGGGCTCGACGTCGATGTCGAGGGCTATCGCAAGGCGTGGGAGGCCGTGCTCGAGCCCTTGCTGCCGCGCCAGACGCCGGGCGTAACCGTGCTGCGCGATTACCATGCGGAAAACATCATGCTGCTCGAACCCGGCAAGCTGGCGGGCGCGCAGGGGCTGATCGACTTCCAGGACGCGCTGGTCGGCCACCCGGCCTATGATCTCGTCAGCTTGCTGCAGGATGCACGCCGCGATGTGGCCGAAGACCTCGAATGCGAAATGCTCGGTCGCTACCGTGCTGCGGCCGATCCGGGCGAGCACTTCGAAGCCGATTACGCGCGGCTCGGCGCGCAGCGGAACGCCAAGATCGTCGGCATCTTCACCCGGCTGTGGAAGCGTGATGGCAAGGCCCGCTACCTCGCGATGATCCCGCGGGTCTGGACCGCGATGGAGCGCGATCTCGCGCATGAAGCGCTGCGGCCGGTCGCCGACTGGTTCGCCGCCAATATCCCGCAGGAAATCCGCGATACCGCGGGCGGGGAAATCCAGTGAGCGAATTGGCCTCCGACACCGCCATGCTGATGGCTGCGGGGCTGGGCAAGCGCATGCGCCCGCTGACCGCGAGCACGCCCAAACCGCTGGTGCGCGTGGCGGGCAAGCCGCTGATCGACCGGGCGCTCGATCGGCTGGAGGAAGCCGGGATCGCCAAGGCGGTGGTCAATGTGCACTATCTCGCCGATGCGATCGAGGCGCATATCGGGCCGCGCAAGGCGCCCGCTGTGACCTTCTCGGACGAGCGCGAACACTTGCTCGAAACCGGCGGCGGCATGGTCAAGGCCGCGGCAGCGGGCCTGCTGCCCAGCCAGTTCTTTGCCTGCAATGCCGACAGCATCTGGCTCGATGGTCCGCGCAATGCCTTTGCCGATCTGTCGGCGCGCTGGGACCCCGACCGGATGGACGCGCTGCTGCTGGTCGTGAACCACGCGCGGGCGTATAATTTCGATGGCGTGGGCGATTTCTACATGAATGGGGCGGGGCTGTTGCAGCGCAAGCTGCCGGGGCGGATCGCGCCGTTCATCTATACAGGGATCCAGCTCGTATCCGAGCGGCTGCTGCGCGATGCGCCCGAAGGCAAGTTCTCGACCAATGTCCTGTGGGACCGGGCGATTGCCGAAGGCCGCCTGTTCGGGCTCGCCTTTACCGGGCACTGGTACGAAGTCGGCACGCCGGCGCATATCCGCCCGACCGAACAGGCGCTCAAGGGTGGCTGAACGGCACCAGCCGCAGGTCTACTCGATTGCTGCCCACCGCGGCTTTGCCGATGCGCTGGTGGCGGGTCTCGTCCCGCGATATTCGGACCCCGAGTTCGGTCTTGCGCGGCTGACGCTGCTGGTACCGAGCAGCCGGGCGCGGCGGACGATCGCCGAAGCCTTCATCCGCCACGCAGGCGAGCACACTACGCCGGGGCTGCTGATGCCGCGCATGGCGGTGGTTGGCGATCTCGATCTCGACGAGACGCTGGGCCCGCTGCTCGATCCGCTTGGCGCGGCCGATGTCCCGCCCGCGATCGATCCGCAGCGGCGGCTGTTCGCGCTGGCCCAGCTTATTGGCGAAACCATGGGCGACGAGGCGCCCGGCGGGGCGACCCTGCTCCGGCTGGCGCGCGAGATGGGCGCGACGATGGATCGGCTGCTGGTCGAAGGCGTGGGCCCCGAGGAATTGCTTGGCGAACCCGTGCTCGACCTGTTCGGATCGCTGTCGGGCCATTGGCAGCAAAGCCTCCACCTGTTTGCCAGCGTGCAGGCACAATGGCTGGCACAATTGCGCGAATGGGACGCGCTCGATGCAGCCGCGCGGCGCAATCGGCTGTTCGACTGGGCTGCCTCGCGCTGGAAGCAGACCCCGCCGCCGACGCCGGTCGTGGCTGCGGGGGTGACCAGCGCGGCGCCGTCGCTCGCGCGGCTGTTGCGCGTCGTGGCGGATCTCGAACATGGCGCGGTCATCCTGCCCGATTTCGACCTGACGATGCCGCAGGCGGTCTGGGACGAATTGGGGCGGGCGGGTGCAACGCCCGAGCCGGGTGCCACGCCGTTTGCGCGCGACGATGCGGTGACGCATCCGCAATATCACCTCAAGCTGCTGCTCAACCGCATGGGGGTGGCACGGGAAGAAGTGCAGCCGTGGCATCGCAGGGGCCTCGCCGCGGCGCCGCCCGAGCGCAGCCATGCGATCGGATCGCTGTTTCTCCCGCCCGAGGCAAGCAAGGGCTGGGTCGATCTGCCGCCCGAAAAGCGCCGCCTGTCGGGCCTGCGGACGATGACCTGCGCCACGCCCGAGGAAGAAGCACAGGCGATCGCGCTGCTGGTGCGCGAAGCGCTCGAGGAACCCGAACGGCGCGTGGCAGTCGTCACCCCGGACCGCGCATTGGCGCGGCGGGTGGTGCACCATCTCGACCGCTGGAATATTGCCGCCGACGATTCGGCGGGCCGCCCGCTCTCGCAGACCCCGGCGGGGCGGTTGTTCCTGCTGCTGGCCGAGGTGATGGCGGAGGACGCCGCGCCCGTGCCGCTGATGGGGCTGCTGGCGCATCCGCTGGTCGATGGCGGCATGGAGCGCGGTACCTGGCTGCGCCAGCTGCGCCGGATCGAGCAGCGTTTGCGCGGGCCGCGGCAGGCGGGCGGGCTTGTTCCGCTTGCGAAGATCGCAGCCCAGCTGTCCGAAACCCATCCGCCGGTCGGCGCATGGTATGCGGTGGTCGAACAGGCGCTGATGCCGCTGCTTGCCTTGCGGCAGGAGGAAAGCGCGCCGCTGGCCGAAGTGCTGGATACGCTAGCCGAGGCGGGCGAGGCGCTGTGCGGCGAGAAGCTGTGGGCCAGGGAAGACGGCCGCGCGCTCTCCGCCTTTGTCGAGGATTTGCGGCTGCATGCGCGCGAAGCGGCTTTTGCGCTCGCGCCTACCGAAACGGGCATCGCGCTGCGCGATGCGATGGAGCAGATCGCAGTGCGGCCACCCTATGGCGGGCATGCGCGGGTACATATTCTCGGTCTGCTGGAAAGCCGGATGAACCGCGCCGAACTGGTCATCTGTGCGGGGCTCAACGAAGGCGTCTGGCCCACCAGGGGCGGGATCGACGCGCTGCTCGCGCCGCCCGTGCTGCGCGCGCTGGGCATTCCCGGCTCCGATTTCCGCATCGGTCTGTCGGCACACGATTTGGCCGGGGCGATGGGGGCACCCGAGGTGGTGCTCTCGCGGTCGGAGCGCGACGAGGCCGGCCCTGCGATTCCCTCGCGCTTCCTGTTGCGGGTGCAGGCGTTGCTGGGCGAGATGCTGCCGCGTTACGAGGAACGCGAAGCGGTCGCGCTGGCCCGCGCCATGACGCGCGCACCGGCGGCCGAGCGCTATCCGCGGCCCGCGCCCGATCCGGCGCCGGAACAGCGCGATGTCGATATTTCCGCCACCGCGCTCGATCGGCTACTGGGCGATCCCTACCAATTCTATGCGGGCAAGATCATGGGCCTGTCCGATCTCGACGCGCTCGATGCCGAGCCGTCGGCGCTGTGGCAGGGCAATGTCGCACATACGATCCTGCAGCGCTGGCACGAGGCGCGCGAGAGCGATCCGGCGGCGTCGCTGGCACCGATCATGGATGCGGTGCTCGACGAGGAAAACGCCGATCCGCTGATGCGCGGTCTGTGGCAGCCCCGCCTCGAAGCGGCGCTGCGCTGGATCGAGGATCAGGTGACCAGTTACGACGAGCGCTGCGTGCTCGCGGTCGAGAAGAAGGGCGCGATGACTTTCGAAGGCGTGCAGGTGCATGGCCGCGCGGACCGGATCGACCGGCTAGAGGACGGCAGCCTTGCGATCATCGACTACAAGACCGGCAAGCCGCCCAGCGCGGCGATGGTCGAGCAGGGCTTTGCACTCCAGCTCGGTATCCTCGGCCTGATCGCCGAGCGGGGCGGGTTCGACGGCCTGTCGGGCGATCCGCACGGTTATGAATACTGGTCGTTGGGCAAGGCGAACAATGACGATAACCCGTTCGGCTTCGGCTATGTCGACATCCCGCTGAAGGTCGGGCGCAAGACTTCGGGTGTGCTGCCCGAGGAATTCCTCCCGCTCACCGCCGAGAAGCTGACGCTGGCTATCGGCCGTTTCATCAAGGGCCGCGATCCCTTCACCGCGCGCGAGAACCCCGATTACCCCGCCTACGACACCTATGACCAGCTGATGCGGCTCGATGAATGGATCGCGCATCAGGATGGCGGAGAGGACGCATGAGCGGGACCGTCTACGAACTGCAGGACAAGCAGCGGCTCGCGGTCGATCCGCAGGACAGCGTGTGGCTGTCGGCGAGCGCGGGGACCGGCAAGACGCAGGTGCTGTCGGCGCGTGTGTTGCGGCTGCTGCTCGAACCGGGTGCCGATCCGTCGCAGGTGCTGTGCCTGACCTTCACCAAGGCGGGCGCGGCCGAAATGGCGGTGCGGGTCAACGCGGTGCTCGCGCGGTGGGTGCGGATGGACGATGCCCAGCTCGGCAAGGAGCTCGGCTATCTTGGCGCGCCGGCCGATCCCGCCACACGTGCGCGGGCCCGCGCACTGTTCGCGCGCGTGCTCGATTGTCCCGGCGGCGGCTTGCGGATCGATACGATCCACGCCTTCGCACAATATCTCCTCGCCGCGTTCCCGGGCGAGGCGGGCATGCTGCCCGGATCGCGCCCGATGGAAGACCGCGAGCGCGACCTGCTCAGCCGCGAGGTGCTGGCGACGCTGCTGGGCGAAGGCGACACCCGCATAACCGGCGCGATTGCCGAGCTGAGCAAGCGCAAGGGGCCCGATGCGGTCCGCGGCTGGCTGATGCGCTGCGCACGGCACATGGATCTATGGCGCGGACCGGGCAGCTGGCAGCCGCCCATGCAGCCGCGCGTCCACCGCCTGCTCGGCATCCCCGCCGACGCCGATGCTGCATGGGTGGCGCAGGCCTGTTCGGACGACGCCTTTCCCGTCGCGGCCTTGCGCGCCTGCCTGTCCGCCACGCGCGGATGGCCCGCCAAGACCGGGCAGCAATGCGCCGACTTCATCGAGGGCTGGCTCGCCGGTGATGCGGACGCGCGCCGAGCTGGTCTCGAGGGTTTCTGCACTACATTGCTCAAGAAGGACGGAACGCCGCGCAAGCTGGCGGGGGCGGAGAAGGCCGATCCTGTCTTTACGGACAATCAGCAGCAGGTGGCCGAGGCCGTGGCGCAGGTCCGCGAACGCGCCGCGTTGATCGAGCTGGCTGCATTCCTTGCTCCGCAGCTCGAGGCCGGGCGCGCCTTCGCGCTCGTCTGGCATAAGGCGAAGGAGCGCGAGGGGCTGGTCGATTTCGACGACCTTATCGCCCGCGCCGCCAGCCTGCTGTCGAACAGCGCGATGGCCGAGTGGATCCGCTACAAGCTCGACCGCAGTTTCGACCATATCCTCGTCGACGAAGCGCAGGATACCAATGCGGCGCAATGGAGCATCGTCAAGGCGCTGACCGACGATTACTTCGACGGCGCGGGCGCGCAGGGCGATGCGGTGCGCACCATCTTTGCCGTCGGCGACTACAAGCAGGCGATCTTCGGTTTCCAGGGCACCAGTCCGGAAAACTTCCGCGAAGCGCGCGATTACTTTCGCGACAAGCTGGATGCCGCTGCGCAGGCCGCGCGCGAAACGCGCGGCGCGCCGAACGTTCGCGGGCTGGAGGAATACGGGCTCGGGCGCAGCTATCGCACGAACCAGCAGGTGCTCGGCTTCGTCGACCGGGCAATCGATGCGATTGGCTATGGCGGTTTCGGTCTCGACCAGCGCGGCGACCCGCATACGGGCAGCGCGGAGCCGGGGCTGATCGGTCTGTGGCAGGTCGTCCGGGTCACGGAAGGCGAGGATGATGACGGCGAGCGGGAAGGCTGGCTTGCAAGGCACGATCGCCAGCTGGCCGATCGTATCGCGCAGCAGGTGGCACAGTGGCTTGATCCTGCGGGCGAGGGCTTCACGCTGTCGAAGGGCAATCCGCGCCGTGCCACGGCTGGCGATGTCATGATCCTGGTACAGAAGCGGCGCGAACTGGCGTCGCTGATCGTCGCGCGGCTGTACCGTCACGGTGTTCCCGTTGCCGGGGTCGATCGCCTGCGGCTCGGCAACCCGCTGGCGGTGAAGGATTTGATGGCGGCGCTGCGCTTTGCCGCGCAACCGCTCGACGATCTTACGCTCGCCAGCCTGCTGGTCTCGCCGCTGATCGGGTGGAGCCAGGACGAATTGCTGCGCTACGGCCATCGCCCGCCCCGCATGCGCTTGTGGGAGCATCTGCGCGACAGCGATGCCGAGCGGGTCGTGGAGACCATGGGCATCCTGCGCGAAATCCTGCGCCGCGCCGATTACGACAGTCCGCAGCAATTGCTCCACTGGATGCTGATCGGCCCGATGGACGGACGGCGGCAATTGGTCGCGCGGCTGGGGCGCGAAGCGAACGATCCGATCGACGAATTGCTCAATGCGGCGAATGCCTATGCCAGCGCGCATACCGCCAGCCTTCAGGGCTTCATCCGCTGGTTCGATGCCGACGATGGCGACCTGAAACGCGAAGCGGGCGAGGGGGGCGACCAGGTCCGCGTCATGACCGTGCATGGCTCGAAGGGGCTCGAAGCGCCGATCGTGATCCTCGCCGACAGCGCGATCCGCCCCGATGGCGCAGGGGAACTGGTCCTGCACGAGGACCTCCCCGGTGGGGGCGAGGCACGCGCGGTCCCGCTGCCCGTCCTTGCCAAGAGCGAACAGGTCGGTCCGTTGCGGCTGGCGGGCGAGCTCGAAACCGCCAAGGCAATGCAGGAGCACTGGCGGCTGCTCTATGTCGCGCTCACACGCGCGCAGGAAGCGCTGTTCATCACCGGTTCGCTGGGTCCGCGCGATGCGAAGAACGGCCCGCATGAGGATAGCTGGTATGCACGCCTCAAGCCGTTGTTCGGCGAGGACGAGGGACTGGCGGACCCGATCTGGGATGCGCGCTGGGAAATCGGCGAACGCGCTCCCGCTGTAGCGCCAGCGGCCGAGCACACCGCCGAGAGTTCGCAGCCGATGCTGCCCGTATGGGCCACGCGCCCGATCGGTCCCGAACCGCGGCCGCCGCGCCCGCTCGCGCCATCGGGGCTGGGCGAGGTCGAGGGCAGTGATCCGCCGCTGCCTCCCGCCCATGCGGCAGAAGCGGCGCGGCGCGGGACGCTGATCCATGCGCTGCTCGAACGGATGCCGCAGCTGGCCGAGGATATGCGCGAGGAACAGGCGCGCGGCTGGCTCGCGCGGCAGGCTCCCGATCTGACCGAGGCGGAGCGCGCGGAAATGCTCACCCGGGTTCGCGCGGTGCTGGAGGATCCGACCTTCGCGCATGTGTTCGGTCCGCAGGCGCTTGCCGAAGTGCCGCTCGCCGCGACGGTCGAAGGGCAGGTCGTGATGGGCACGGCCGACCGGTTGCTGGTCACGAGCGAGACGGTCACCGTGGTCGATTTCAAGACCGCGCGGCGCCCGCCAGCCGCGCCCGAGGACATTCCCGAAAGCACGCTCAAGCAGATGGCGGCCTATGTCGCCGCGCTGGAGGCGATCTATCCCGGCCGGCGGGTAGAAGCCGCAGTGCTCTATACCCAGACGCCGCAGCTGTTCGCCTTGCCGCCCGCGATACTGGCTGCCTACAAGAGCGCATTTGCGGCGCCGCAGGAAAGTTTTACCCTGCCGCCCGTTGAGTAATTGACCGGGCTGCCCACATCGGGGGCCAAGCGAATTTCAGGAGATTTCCCATGGCCACCACCGCCGTCACCGACGCCAGCTTCCAATCCGACGTGCTCGAAAGCGACAAGCCCGTGCTGGTCGATTTCTGGGCCGACTGGTGCGGTCCGTGCAAGATGATCGCACCCGCGCTTGAAGAACTGAGCGAGGAACTGGGCGAGCAGGTCACCATCGCCAAGATGGACATCATGGAAAACCCCGACGTCCCCGGTTCGATGGGCGTCCAGTCGATCCCCTATCTCGTGCTGTTCAAGAATGGCGAAGCCGCTGCCCATATGCGCGGCGCGGCGCCCAAGGGCCAGCTCAAGCAGTGGCTTGAGAGCGAGCTTTAATCCAGCTTCGCATATAGCTCGGCGAGCTCGTCCCACAGGGCCGGGCTCGCCGCACCCAGCAGGCCCGTTCGGCCCACCTCGTCCACGCGATAGGGTGAGCCGTCGGGCCGCGCTGCTTTTCCGCCCGCCTCGTTGAGCCACAGCGCACCCGCCGCGTGGTCCCAGGCCAGCGTGCGTTCAAAAATCGACACATCGTTCACCCCCAGCGCCAGCCGCGGATACTGCTCCGCCGCGCAATAGGGGATGTCGACGAGGTGGTACTGCGGTGCGATATGCCGCCGCGTCGCCTCGCGGCGCTCTTCCTGCATGAAGATCAGCGACAGGGCGGCGATCGGCGGCGTCATGCCGGTGGGGTGGGCGGCGACCTTCACGCCATCAACCTGCGCCCCTTGGCCGCGATGCGCGGTGCAGAAGCGTCCGCTGAGGCAGTCGTAAATCCAGCCCGACTGTGCTTCCCCGCCTTCGGCGCGCGCGATGATGATCCCGAATGGCGGCTTCCCGCTGGCGAAATTGCGGGTCCCGTCGACCGGATCGACGATCCAGCACGGGCGATCGAGCCGGTCCAGTATGCCTGGGTCCGCGTGCGCGGTTTCCTCGCCCACGAAGGCGAGCGTATCGTCGAGCGCGGCCAGCCCCTCGCGCAGCAGCGCCTCGCTCTCCTTGTCGGCCACCGTGACGGGATCGTTGCCGCCCTTGTCCTCGACCTCGCCCGCGGCAAGGTTGCGATAGCGCGGGAGGATCGCCTGCACGGTGACCCGCTGCATCAGCGCGAGGATATCGCGGTCGAGCGCGCTCACGAGCGGTAGTCTGCATTGATCGAGATGTAGCCATGCGTGAGATCGCAGGTCCAGACGGTCGCGCGGCCTTCGCCAAGACCGAGATCGACCTCGATGCGAATGTCCTGCCCGGCAAGATGCTTGGCGACCGGTGCCTCGTCGTAATCGGCGACGGGCTGGCCATCGCGTGCGGCCCAGGTCCCGCCGAAGCCGATCGACAATCGGTCGCGGTCGGCGGGTTCGCCCGCCTTGCCCACCGCCATGACCACGCGGCCCCAATTGGCGTCGCCCCCGGCTATCGCGGTCTTCACCAGCGGCGAGTTGGCAATCGCCAGGCCGACGCGGCGCGCGCTGGCGTCGTCCGCCGCCCCGGTGACCGCGACCTCGATGAATTTCTGCGCCCCTTCGCCGTCGCGCACGACCAGCAGGGCGAGTTCGCGGCAGACATCGTGCAGCGCCGCGTAGAAGGCATCGGCGCCGGGATCGTCCCATGTGGTCAGCGGCGCATTGCCCGCCTTTCCGGTTGCGAACAGCAGCACCGTGTCGCTGGTCGAGGTATCGCCATCGACCGTGATGCAGGAGAACGTCGCCTCATTCGCCTTGGATAGCATCTCCTGCAGGAACGCCGGGTCCACGGCCGCGTCGGTAAAGACATAGCCCAGCATCGTCGCCATGTCGGGCGCGATCATGCCGCTGCCCTTGATGATCCCGGCGAGTTCGACCCGCTGGGTCCCCATGAAAGCCGCCGCTGCGGCGCCCTTGGTGAAGGTGTCGGTGGTCCCGATCGCGTTCGCCGCCTCTTCCCAGCCGCAGCTTTCGGCGCCGAGCACCGCGGCCACTCCGGCGCGCGCCTTGTCCTTGGGCAAGGGCACCCCGATCACGCCGGTCGAGGACACGAACACCTCGTCCCCCGGGCAGTCGAGTGCCTTGGCTACCTGCGCAATGATCTGCTCGACCGCCTCGCGCCCGCGATAGCCGGTGAAGGCGTTGGAATTGCCTGCATTGACGATCAGCGCCCGCGCGCGGCCCTGCTCCACCTGTGCGCGGCCCATCTCGACCTCGCTCGAGGCGCAGGCCGATTTGGTAAAGACCCCCGCCACGGCGCAGCCGGCGGCGAGTTCGACATAGGTCAGATCGGACCGGTCCCACGCCTTGTAGCCCGCGCGCGCCACGCGCAGCGTCACGCCGTCGATTACCGGCAGCGCGGGGAAGGGGCGGGCGAGCAGAGAAGGCGTTAGATCCATTCCCCGCGCGCTAGCCCCGCGCCGCGCGCCAGACAAGCGTCAGGCTGCGCGGCCCGCGACCCTCGGCACCAGCAGGAAGGCGACGAGATACAGCAGGCCGGTCACGATCAGCAAATTGTTGTAGCCGGTGAACAGCGCCGCATATTCGAGACACCCGCCGACGATCGTGCCGAGCAGGTTGATCGCAAAGGCCGATTGCGAATCGCTGCTTTCGCGGAAGCGTTTCGCAAAGGCGATATTGGCGAGATAGATCGGCAGGAAGGCCAGCACGGTTGCCACGACCAGCCGCGGCCAGAACGCCAGCGGCAGCAACCATTCGGGCTTGATGACCCAGGCCGCCGCAAGCGAGGCGGCCAGCGCGATGAAGACCACCTTGAGCGGCGGCGTCTTGACCCGCCGCTCGGTTTCCACCGCGGCAAGCACGATCACCAGCACGCCGGCAAACACCAGCGCGTTGACGAACCATGTGGTGCCGAACAGCAAGGCAAAGGTCGCGATGTTCTTGGTTTCGAGCAGCAGGAACGCCGCACCCATGAAGAACAGGTCGGCATAGGGCCGCATCGTGCCGAGCGGGCCGCCCAGCAGCCGCACTGTCACCAGCGAGGCGAGCAGGATGGCCCCGATAGTGAAGGCATAGAGCGGCGGGAAGCTGTTTCCGCGGAAATACAGGAACGGGGCATCGTCCTTGACCGTGGTGATTTCGGTCGTCGGAACCCAGGGTTCGCCGCAGGTCTGCGATTCCGCCTGCACCGCGATGCTGACGACCGCCTGCGCATCGGCCCAGGTGTCGACGCAGGGTTCATGGCCGAACACCGCCTGCGTGGTCCCGGCAAGCCGGTCGATCAGCCAGGGTTCGCGGTAATAGTTGTACATCGCAAACGCGCCGTCGGGCTTGAGCGCGCGGCGGACCGACTGGATGGCCTCCTCGGTAAAGAGGAAGGATTCGAGGCGGATTTGCGATGCGCCGCTCACCAGCGTGAGCGAATCGGGCAGCGCGAAAAGGATGAGATCGTATTTGCGCTCGGTGTTCTCGAGGAAGGCGCGGCCGTCGTTGACATGCCGCTGGACGCCTGGATTGGCGTAGGGGCGGTCGATGTTCATCTCGACCCCGATCTGCATGATGCGCGGGTCGATATCCACGGCATCGACATGCTTGGCCCCTTCGCGCAGCGCGATCGCAACGTCCGAACCCGACCCAGCGCCGACGATCAACACGTCGTCGAGCTTACCCGGAAGCCGTAGATAGGGCGTCTCGTAAATCCGTTCGCCCTGTTCCAGCTTCCATTCCGCCGGAGCCATCAACTGGTGCGGGACGCCATTCGCGCGGATCAGGACGAAACCGGAATCGGCTTCTTCCATCTCCTCGGCGTTGATCTTGTAATAGGGCGACCAGCTCACGCCGGGGGTGAAGGTCTCCATGGCGAGGCCCGCCAGCAGCACGACGCCCCAGCCAGCGCTTACGATCCGGCGGTTGGGTGCCGTCAGCAGCATGATCGGAACCATGGCGACCACGCCCCAGACCAGCGAAGGTGCATGGAGGAAACTCAGGGCAGTGAAGCCGAGAATCCCGGCCAGCGAACCGATCAGGTCGTAGCGATACGCAGACAGGGGCCGCATCTTGGGAAAACACCGCCCGACAAGTTCCGCCGGTCCGGCAAGGATGACCGCGACCAGCCCGAAGACCACGGGCAGCGCAAGCCAGGCGGGTGGTCCTTCGATTTCGAGCGCCGTGAAATAGATGAGGTCCGAACCCTGCCGTTCGATCGAGACCGGAAACTGGATCACGCCGATGACGAGGATCGCCAGCAGCGGCAGCGAAATCGGCCAGATCGACCATTCCTTGCGGCTGATCAGGAAGCCCGCGCCAATGCCGAGGAACGACCCCAGCAGGACGAAATTCGAGAAATAGGACAGGTGGACGACGCTCGAACCGAGCCAGCGGATCAGCGCGAGTTCGACGAAGAGCATGAGCCCGCTGGCCAGCAGCAGGCGGGTAACGACGGCGGGGTCATCCCGCTCTTCATAGCCGCTCGGCTTGCTATCCAAGGTCCCGTCGACAGTGCTCATTCTTGCCCCCTGCAATCCCGTTTCGAGTGCGACGCTTAAGAGCGTATGTTTACTGGAAAGATAATTCGACTGCTGGCCCACATCTGTCCCCAGCGCCGGAGGCGGGACTTTCGGCGAGTTTACCGGCTTCGGGCTGGACGTTCCGCCTCCGCGTCACTATCTCGCCGGTCAGGATGCTTAAACGCCTGCTCGCCTGCCTCGCGCTCCTGACCGGCCTCGCTGCTGCCGGCGCGCCTGCCCATGCGGTGGTTTATGATGCGGCATCGGGCGTCGAGCGCGCAGCCGATACCGAGAAGCCCTGCCACGGCGAGGTAAGCATCCGTCTCCACACGGCTCGCCATTCGCTGGTTGCGCCGCGTGCGACCGGACCGGGCCAGCCGGTTGCGGTCCTTTCGGTCGTCATCCCGACCGTGCAGATGGGCATCGACCGCGCCTACGAATAGGCCGGCCGCGACATCCCCCGATTTTCGTCCGCCACGTACGCTGTGCGCGGGCTTTCCACCATACACCATAGAATTCATCCGGAAGGCGCCAGGCCCCCTATGTTCAATTCCATCATGAAGACCGTATTCGGTTCGTCCAACGACCGTTATGTCAAATCGATCGGCAAGATCGTCGACCGGATCAACGCGCTCGAACCGCAGCTCCAGGCGCTTTCGGACGAAGAACTGGCGGCGCAGACCGACAAGTTCCGCGCGCAGCTGGCCGATGGCAAGACGCTCGACGACATCCTGCCCGAAGCCTTCGCCACCGTGCGCGAAGCCTCGGTCCGTGTGCTCGGCATGCGCCATTTCGATGTGCAAATGGTCGGCGGTATCGTGCTTCACCGCGGCGAAATCGCTGAGATGCGCACGGGTGAGGGCAAGACGCTGGTGGCCACGCTCGCGACCTATCTCAATGCGATCGAGGGCAAGGGTGTCCATATCGTCACCGTCAACGACTACCTCGCCGCGCGCGATGCCGAATGGATGGGCCGGCTGCACCAGTTCCTCGGCCTAACTGTCGGCGTGATCGTTCCGAACCTTCCGGAGCACCAGCGCCGTGAGGCCTACAACGCGGACATCACCTATTCGACCAATAACGAGCTTGGCTTCGATTACCTGCGTGACAACATGAAGCACGAGCGCGGACAGATGGTCCAGCGCCCCTTCAATTTCGCCATCGTCGACGAAGTCGATTCGATCCTGATCGACGAGGCCCGTACGCCGCTGATCATCTCCGGCCCGACCGAGGACAAGTCCGATCTCTACACCTCGATCGACGAGGTGGTGAAGGAGTTCCCCGAGGACTGGTACGAGAAGGACGAAAAACAGCGCAGCATCCAGCTGACCGAAGAAGGCACCGAAGCGGTCGAACAGCTACTGATCGAAAGAGGCCTGCTCGAAACCGACAACCTCTACGATGTCGAGAACACGCAGGTGGTCCACCATCTCGACCAGGCGCTGCGCGCGGTGCACATGTTCAAGCGCGACACCGATTACATCGTCAAGGACGACAAGGTCGTCATCATCGACGAGTTTACCGGCCGCATGATGGATGGCCGCCGCTGGTCGAACGGGCTGCACCAGGCGGTCGAGGCCAAGGAAGGCGTCAAGATCGAGCCCGAGAACCAGACACTCGCCTCGATCACCTTCCAGAACTATTTCCGCATGTATCCCAAGCTGTCGGGCATGACCGGCACCGCGGCCACCGAAGCGGCCGAGTTCTGGGACATCTACAAGATGAACGTGGTCGAGATCCCGACCAATGTCCCCGTTTCGCGCATCGACGAGGATGACGAGTTCTACAAGAACACGCAGGACAAGTTCAAAGCCATCGCCAAGGCCATCGCCGAGAAGAACGCCATCGGCCAGCCTGTGCTGGTCGGCACGGTGTCGATCGAGAAGTCGGAAATGCTCAGCGAATTCCTCCGGCAGGAAGGGGTCGAGCACGAGGTCCTCAACGCGCGCCAGCACGAACGCGAGGCGCATATCGTGGCGCAGGCGGGCCGTATCGGCGCGGTGACCATTGCCACCAACATGGCCGGCCGCGGGACCGACATCCAGCTGGGCGGTAATGTCGATTTCCGGATCGGCGACGAGCTCTCCGAGCTTGAAGACGGGGCCAAGAAGGACCTCGAAATCGCTCGCATCACCGCCGAGGTCGCGGCCGAGCGGCAGAAGGTGCTCGAGGCCGGGGGCCTGTTCGTGCTCGGCACCGAACGCCATGAAAGCCGCCGCATCGACAACCAGCTGCGCGGCCGTTCGGGCCGCCAGGGCGATCCCGGGCTCAGCCGGTTCTACCTGTGTCTGGAGGACGACCTGCTGCGCATCTTCGGACCCGACACGCTGTTCTCCAAGATGCTCAACTCGAACCTCGAGGATGGCGAGGCGATCGGCTCGAAATGGCTCTCCAAGGCGATCGAGACCGCGCAGAAGAAGGTCGAGGCGCGCAATTACGAAATCCGTAAGCAGGTCGTCCAATACGACGATGTGATGAACGACCAGCGCAAGGTCATCTACGAACAGCGCGCGGAGATCATGGACAGCGAGGCGGTCGACGATGTGGTGGTCGACATGCGTCACGATGCGATCAATTCGATCGTCTCGGAAGCCTGCCCGCCGGGTTCCTATCCCGAGCAGTGGGACATCGAGGCGCTCAAGACGCGCATTGCCGAAGTGCTGACGATCGAACCGCCGATCGAGCACTGGATCGAGGAAGACCAGGTCGAACCTGAAATCATCGAGGAACGGCTGGCCAGCGAAATCGATACGATCATGGACAACAAGATCGCTGCGGCCGATCCCGCGCTGTGGCGGCGGATCGAAAAGAGCGTGCTGCTGCAGGAACTCGACGGGCAGTGGAAGGACCACCTCGCCACGCTCGACGCACTGCGCCAGGTGGTCGGCCTGCGCGCGCATGCGCAGAAGCAGCCGCTCAACGAGTACAAGCAGGAAGCCTTCAGCCTGTTCGAAACCATGCTCGACAAGCTGCGCGAGACGGTGACCAACAAGCTGATCCGCCTCGAACTGGTCGAACCTGCGCCGTTGCCGCAGGTCGATCTGCCCGACTTGCCCGACTTCCTTACCGGTCACATCGACCCGCTGACCGGGCTCGACAATTCCAACGACGGCGATGGCTCGGCCGGACGCGCGGCGCTGTTCGGTGCACTGGCGGGCAGTTCGCGCGCTGCGGTCGGGCCGGGCGGTTCGGTGAGCGAGAACCCCTATGCGGGCATGGACATCAGCCGCAACGCGCCGTGCCCGTGCGGTTCGGGCAACAAGTACAAGCATTGCCACGGCGCCATCAGCGCCAATGCGTGATGCCCGGTCGGGGCAGCTCTGCCGCTAGGCGCGGCGGGGCTGCCTGACCATCGGTACCAGTGGCGGGCTGCCGGGTTCCGGATGGATCGGGACGCCAAAGGGCTCGAAGCCGCAGGACGTATAGAAGCCGGTGTTCGCCGGGTTCGAATTCTCGAGATAGGCGGGCAGCTGCATCCGGTCGCAGGCATCGAGCACCGGCCGGATCAGCTTGCGCCCCAGTCCCTTGCCCTGCGCCGCCGGACGCAGGCCGATACTGAACAGATAGGCGTGATCGAAGGCGGGATGGCACTGCGCCATTGCATCGCCGGTACGGATCCCGCGCGCCACCGCTCCCGGTCCGCAGCGAAACAGCGTGGGGAGGGCGAAAGCGGCATAATCCCGCAGCGAAAAGCTCGCCTCGCCGCCGGGCAACATCCACATGCACGCGCCCTCGTCGCCCAGCGAATAGCTATAGCCGCGCGGGACGTAGATGCGCCGCGCCTGCAGGTGGAACAGGTTGCGGATCCCGGCGAACTTGCCGAACAGCCAGAGGTTGAAAGGATCGTTGCGGAAGGCCTCGGCGGTGATGTCGCCGATCCTGCGGGCATCGCCAGGCCCGGCGCGGACAAGCGCCTCGCCAAGTTCGATGTTACCTGCCTGCATTATCCCTCGTCCTCCTGCGCCGCGACGCTAGCGCGCGGCGCGGTGGCGGTCTAGGCGAGCGCCATGGCCTCCCTCATCGTTGCATTTTTCGTGGCAGCCTTGCTCTATGCCAGCGTCGGGTTCGGCGGCGGTTCGACCTATACCGCGCTGCTGGCGCTTGCCGAGATCGACTATCGCCTGCTCCCGCTGCTGTCGCTGGCATGCAATATCGTCGTGGTGGCGGGCAGTTCGCTGCGCTTTGCCCGCGCCAAGGTCACGCCGTGGCGAAATGCGTTGCTGCTGACGGGGGTCGCGGCGCCCGCCGCCTTGCTCGGCGGCCTCACCCCGATCGACGAGGCGACATTCCTCACCATTCTCGGGGCCAGCCTCGTCCTGACCGCGCTGACGCTCCTGCTGCGACCGCGCGATACGGCGACGGGAGCGCCGCCGCGGTTCGCGGGGGCTATGCCGGTGCTGGCGGTGCCTCTCGGCTATCTCGCGGGCCTCGTCGGTATTGGCGGGGGCATCTTCCTCGCCCCGTTCCTGCACCTGACGCGCTGGGACAGCGCGCGCGCGATTGCCGCGACCGCCAGCCTGTTCATTCTCGTCAATTCGCTGTTCGGTCTGGCGGGGCAATTGCTCAAGGGCGGTACGGGCCGCCTCGGTGCCGCGATCGATTTCGGCCTGCCGCTGCTGGTCGCGGTCGCGATCGGCGGGCAGATCGGCAGCCTGTTGGCGCTCAAATACCTGCCGCAACGCTGGATCCGCTACGGCACAGCAGCGCTCACCGCCTGGGTGGGCGGGCGCTTGCTGCTGAATGTATGAGAAAAGTGGCTCCCCGAGTTGGATTCGAACCAACGACCAAGTGATTAACAGTCACCTACTCTACCGCTGAGCTATCGGGGAGCAGCCCGCTGGGCAGGGGTGCGCCTATATGGGCGGTCATACGGTTTGGCAAGCGGGCAAATCGCAAAAATTGTGCGCCGCGGTTCCGCTGTGCCGCTCAGACCACGAATTGCTCGGCGACGATGCGTTCGTCGAGCGCGTGGCCGGGGTCGAACAGCAACGTCAATTCGCTGTCGCGGGCGATTTCGAGGTTCACTTCGGCCACGTCGCGCAGCTCGCGCTGGTCGGCCACGACCGAGACCGGGCGTTTGTCCTTCTCGAGCACGCGCAGCGTGATGCGGCTGCGGTCGGGCAGGATCGCGCCATGCCAGCGGCGCGGGCGGAAGGGGCTGATCGGGGTAAGCGCGAGCAGGTTCGAATCGAGCGGCAGGATCGGGCCGTCGGCCGAGAGGTTGTAGGCGGTCGATCCCGCGGGGGTGGCGAGCAGCACGCCATCGCAGACCAGCTCGGGGATCCGCACCTTGTCGTCGACGGTCACCTCCAGCTTAGCGGTCTGGCGCGTCTCACGCAGCAGGCTGACCTCGTTGATCGCGCAAAAGGTGTGCTGCGCGCCAGCCTGCGTGGTCGCTTCCATCCGCAGCGGGGCGATATGGTGGCGCTTGGCCCGCCCGATCCGCTTGAGCAGCGTTTCGGGGTTGCGGTTGCGGTTCATCAGGAAGCCGACCGTGCCGAGATTGAGCCCGTAGGCCGGAATGATCCGGCCGCTGTCGAGCATGGCATGCAGCGTCTGCAGCATGAAACCATCGCCGCCGAGCACGACGACCGCATCGGCTTCTTCGAGCGGCACCCAGTCGGCGACTGCGCGGAATTCCTTGTCGGCGGCTTCCTGCGCACGCGGGGCGTCGGACACGAGCAGGGCCAGTCGGCTGAATTCGGACATGGGTCCCCTCGCATCCTCCCGTGCCGGGACGAGCTCGCCGGGCACGCGGGTTTCCTATGGTCGCGCGTCCCATTTGGCAACACACTGCAAAAACTGATACCGCTTAACCCCGGGCCTCATAAGGACTGTCACATGGCCAGCATACCCAGCGACACAACCGGCGACACGCGCGATGCGCTAACCGGCCTGGCGGACCAGTCCCAGGCACGCGAGACAATCGAGCGCTGGCTGGCTGAATGGCCCAGCGACACGATCGCCTGCCCCATGCACGCGATGATGATCACGCTCGGGCGGATCGATACGGTGAATGTCGCCTTCGGGGAATCGGCGGGCGACGGGGCGCTGGTCGAAGTGGCGCAGCGCATCAGGCATTTCGCGGGCGACGAACTCGAGAGCAGCAGCGCCTGGACCGCGGCGCGCCTTGGCGGGGGCAATTTCCTCCTCGTTGCGCGGCAGGAATGCAGCCGCGAACGCTGGCAGTGGCTGGCCGAGGCGCTGGCCGATGCCATCGCCATGCCGATCGCCAATCCCGAGGGCGGGGCGAGCCTGCGGCTGTGGCCGCGCATCGCCCTGATGCGCGTGACCCAGAATGACGATCCCGACAGCGTGCTCGATCGCCTGTCGGAGGTCGCTGCCCGCATGCGCGACAGCGCGCGGCGGCGGATCGACTGGTCGACGGGCGATGTCGCGCGCTCGGGCCGCTCGAACCAGCAGCTCGAAGCGGATCTGCTCGCGGCGATCGACCGCAACGAGATCGAGATCCTCTTCCAGCCGCAATACGCGCTCGACGACGACCGGCTGATCGGGGCCGAGGCGCTGGCCCGCTGGGACCATCCGGTCATCGGGCGCATTGGCGGCGGGACGCTGTTCCAGGTTGCCGAGCGGGCCGACCATGTGGCGCACCTGTCACGCCATATCGTCATGCGCGCGCTGGAAAAGGCGCTGCACTGGCCCGATCACCTGCGGCTGTCGCTCAACATCACCCCACCTGATCTGGCCGCCGAGAATTTCGCGATCGATTTTGCGCAGATGGCGGAAAAGACGGGTTTCCCGCTCGAACGGATCACGCTGGAAATCGTCGAGCAGGTGCTGCTCGCCGATCTCGACCGTGTCAGCCGCGTGCTCGACCAGTTGAAACTGTTCGGCATCTGCATCGCACTGGACGATTTCGGCGCGGGCTTCTGCAACTTCCGCTATCTCAAGGTCCTGCCGATCGACTCTCTCAAGCTCGATCGCTCGATGCTCGACGGCGTGTTGGACGACGAGCGCGACCGGGCGGTGATCCGCGCGATCATGGCGATGGCCGAGGCGCTCGACCTGCAGGTGCTGGTGGAGGGCGTCGAGACCGAGGAGCAGCGCGAATTCGTCCGCAAGGAAGGCTGCAAATATTACCAGGGGTTCCTGCGCGCCAAGCCGATGAGCGCAAGCGCGTTCCTCAGCCTGACCTGACGGAACCTACGCCGCCGCGCTCTCGCGCTTGCGCGATTTCCTGACGATACCCGACAGACCCTTGGTCAGCTGGATCAGGCCGTTGAGGCGGCTTTCGGGCGAACCCCATGCGCGGCTGATGACCAGCTTCATGTCGGGGCGCAGCTTGGCGGTGCCCTTCAGCCGGTCGACATAGGCGAGCAGGCCCACCGGATCGGGGAAGTCGTCCTGGTGGAAGGTCACCAGCGTGCCCTGCGCCCCGACATCGATCTTGGCGATATTGGCCTCGATCGCCTGGTGCTTGATCTCGATCAGCTTGACGAGATTGGCGGTGGCAGCGGGGAGATCGCCGAAGCGGTCGATCATCTCAGCCGCCAGCGCGTCGATTTCGGGCTTGTCCTGCGCATCGTTGAGACGGCGATAAAGCGCCATGCGCACCGCGAGGTCGGGGACGTAATCCTCGGGGATCATGATCGGCGCATCGACGGTGATTTGCGGGCTGACGCGTTCGGGCTTGGCTTCCAGCCCCAGTTCGCCCGCCTTGGCGGCAAGGATCGCATCCTCCAGCATCGACTGGTAGAGTTCGAACCCGACCTCGCGGATATGGCCCGATTGCTCGTCGCCAAGCAGATTGCCCGCACCGCGAATATCGAGGTCGTGACTGGCAAGCTGGAAGCCTGCGCCGAGACTGTCGAGATCGCCGAGCACCTTGAGGCGCTTTTCAGCCACTTCAGACAATTGCGTGTCGGTGGCGTAAGTCAGATAGGCGTAGGCGCGCAGCTTCGAACGGCCCACGCGTCCGCGCAGCTGGTAGAGCTGGGCGAGGCCGAAAATATCGGCGCGGTGAATTATGATCGTGTTCGCGCTGGGCAGGTCGAGCCCGCTTTCGACGATGGTGGTCGCCAGCAGCACTTCGTATTTGCCCTCGTAGAAGGCGCTCATCCGCTCCTCGATCTCGCCTGCGCCCATCTGCCCATGCGCGGCGACGAATTTGACCTCGGGCACGTGCTCGTGGAGCCAGTCGGAAATGGCTTCCATGTCGGAAATCCGGGGCACGACGATGAAGCTTTGTCCGCCGCGGTGATGTTCGCGCAGCAAGGCTTCGCGCATCACCATGTCGTCCCATTCCATCACATAGGTGCGCACCGCGAGGCGGTCGACCGGCGGGGTCTGGATGGTCGACAGTTCGCGCAGCCCGGTCATCGCCATCTGCAGCGTGCGCGGGATCGGCGTGGCGGTGAGCGTGAGCATATGCACATCGGCGCGCAATTGCTTGAGCTTTTCCTTATGCGTGACGCCGAACCGCTGTTCCTCGTCGACGATCACCAGTCCGAGGTTCTTGAAGTTGGTCTGCTTCGACAGGATCGCATGCGTGCCGACCACGATATCGACCTGGCCATCGGCCAGCCCCGCGCGCGTCTCCTTCACCTCGCGCGCCGGAACGAGCCGCGACAGGCGGCCGACCTTCAGCGGGAAGCCGTTGAAGCGGGACGCGAAATTCTCGAAATGCTGGCGCGCGAGCAGGGTGGTCGGCGCGACCACCGCGACCTGCTGGCCGTTCATTGCCGCGATGAAGGCGGCGCGCAGTGCGACCTCGGTCTTGCCGAATCCGACATCGCCGCAGACCAGCCGGTCCATCGGCTTGCCGCTTTCGAGGTCGCCAAGAACATCCTCGATCGCGCGTTCCTGGTCGTCGGTTTCTTCCCACGGGAAACGGTCGAGGAACTGGTTGTAGGGGCCGTCCTCCACCTCCAGCACCGGAGCCTTCTTCAGTGCACGCTGGGCGGCGACCTGCATCAGTTCGCCGGCGATCTCGAGGATCCGCTCCTTAAGCCGTGCGCGGCGCTTTTGCCATGCTTCGCCGCCGAGCCGGTCGAGCTGAACCGCCTCTTCGGACGAGCCATAGCGGCTGAGCACATCGATATTCTCGACCGGGATGAACAGCTTGTCGCCGCCCTTGTATTCGAGCTGGACGCAATCGTGCTTGGACTTGCCCACCGCGATCGGTTCGAGACCGAGATATTTGCCGATGCCGTGCTCTGTATGGACGATCAGATCGCCTACGCTGAGCGCCTGCAATTCGGCGAGGAAGGCGTCGGCATCCTTGCGCTTCTTCTTGCGCCGCACCAGCCGGTCGCCAAGGATGTCCTGCTCGGTCAGCAATTCGAGCTCGTCATTGGCGAAACTGGCTTCGATCGGCAGGATCATCGCCGTGGGCTTGGGTACGCCCGATCCCTTCGCAGCCGACAGGCCCAGCGCTTCCTGCCAGGTGTCGGCCATCTGTACCGGCGTACCCGCTTCCTCCAGGATCGAGGCGATGCGCGCGCGGCTACCCTTGGAATAGGCGGCGAGCAGCGGACGCTTGCCCGCTTTCGCCAGCGCTTTGAGGTGGTCGGCCAGCACGGGATAGACATTGTCCCCGCGGGCACGTTCGGGCGCGAAGTCGCGGCCCGAGCGGAAGCCGAAATTCACCACCTTGGCGCTTTCGGGTTCATCGAAAGGCGTCGCGCGGTGGGCGGGGGCGGCAGCAAGGCCGGCCTTGAATTCGCCCGCAGTGAGATAGAGCGCATCGGGCTTCAGGGGCCGGTAATTGCCCTTGGCCTGTCCAGTGATGGCGGTGCGCTGGTCGTAATAATCGCCGATATCCTTCACGCGCTCGTCCGCAGCGGCCAGCGCCGCCTGGTCGATCACGATGAGGTCGTCCTTGCCGAGATGGTCGAACAGCGTGGCCAGCTTGTCCTCGAACAAGGGCAGCCAGTGCTCCATCCCCGCCAGCCTACGCCCCTCGCTGATGGCTTCGTAAAGCGGGTCCTGCGTGGCATTGGCGCCGAACATCTCGCGGTAGCGGCTGCGGAACCGCTTGATGCTGTCATCGTCGAGCAGCGCTTCGCTGGCGGGCAGCAACAGGTGCGACTGGAGCCGCCCGGTGCTCATCTGCGTATTGGGATCGAAGGTGCGCAGGCTCTCCAATTCGTCGCCGAAGAAGTCGAGCCGCAGCGCCTCTTCCATACCGCTCGGGAAAATGTCGACGATCGAACCGCGGACGGCATATTCGCCCTTGTCGATCACCGTGTCCGCACGGCTGTAGCCCTGCCGCTGGAGCAACGCGGCGAGGCTCTCGCGCCCGATCTCGGTCCCCACCTTGAACTCGCGCACGCTTTCGCGGATGCGGAACGGGGTGAGCACGCGCTGGAGAACGGCGTTGGCGGTGGTAACGATCAGCTGCGCCTTGGCCTTGCCCGTCTGCAGCCGGTGAAGCGCGGCCAGCCGGCGTGCGCTGATCGACAGCGCCGGGCTGGCGCGGTCGTAGGGCAGCGAATCCCACGCGGGAAATTCGATCACGTCGAGTTCGGGGGCGAAGAACGCCGCCGCCTCGACGATCCCGCGCATCGCTGCATCGTCGGGTGCGATGAACACTGCGCGACCCGTGCTGGCGCGGGCCAGATCGGCCATGACCAGCGGCTGCGCGCCCCGTGCCACCTGCGCCAGCGTCAGCGGTTCGCGGGCGTTCAGGATATTGGAAAGATCGGGCATCGTGTTCCTAGCGTTCGAAGGGGCCGCGCGTTCCGCACACGCAAGAATGCCCCCTGCCCGGACGGGAAGGGGGTGCGCGATGTGCGAATAGGGAGATAGGGGCTGTGGCTAGCCCGTCAACGCGGAATATCGACGTAGTCGAGTTCCTGCATCGCCGCCATCAACGGCCCCTGGAAGGACGGCGGGGTGGGCTGGGTCTTGAGCGCCCATGCCATGACATCGACATCGTCCTGTTCGAGCAGTGCCTCGAACCAGGCGAGTTCCCCCTCGTCCCAGCTGTCGTGATAGCGATCGAAGAAGCCGCCGATCATGTAATCGGCTTCGCGCGTGCCGCGATGCCAGGCACGAAACTTGGCGCGTTGCTTGCGGCCTTCAAATGTCAGGGCTTGGACCATGGTGGGTCCACTAGCGCCAAACTTTCGCCTCGTCATCCCTGCGTAGGCAGGGATCCAGCGAACATCAGGCCCGAGCGATATCGACAGCTTATCGGGGGGCCCGCCCACACGGGGGTGACGGGCCGTTTTGCCTTGGGCTAGGAAGCGGCGATGCGCCCCGATATCCTCAACCCTCTGTTCGCCGAAAGCGAGACGCTCGACGGCGTGGGCCCCAAGCTGAAGAAACCGCTCGACAAGCTTGGCCTGACGCGGGTGCGCGACCTCGATTACCATCTTCCAGAACGCTTCGTGACGCGCCGCGCGGTCGAGAATGTGGACGAGGCGGGCGAGGGCGAGCAGATCGTCGTCAAGCTGACCGTGACCGAGCATCGCGGCGGCCGGTCGCCGCGCGCGCCCTATCGCGTGCTGGCGCAGGATGCGCTCGGCAATGTGATTGCGCTGACCTATTTCGGCCGCGCTTCCTACACCGCGAGGAAGCAGCTTCCCGAGGGCGAGACGCGCTGGGTGGCGGGCAAGCTCGAACGCTTTGGCGACATGCTCCAGATCGTCCACCCCGACCATGTGGTCGAAGAGGGCGGCGAGACGCTCCAGCGGCTGTGCGAGCCGGTCTATCGCCTGTCCGAAGGGCTGACGCAGCCCAAGCTCGCGGGGCTGGTCGATCAGGCGCTCGCGCGGTCCCCCGAATTGCCCGAGTGGATCGAGCGGTCGCAAGTGGACCAGGAAGGCTGGCCCAGCTGGCGCGATGCGCTGGTGCTGGCGCACAAGGGCGAGAATGCAACGGCGCGCGACCGGCTGGCCTATGACGAATTGCTTGCCAACAGCCTCGCGCTGATGCTGGTCCGCGCGGACAATCGCAAGCGCAAGGGCCAGCAATTGCAGGGCGATGGCAGCTATCGCGCCAAGCTCGACCTGCCGTTCCCGTTGACCGGCGCGCAGAAGCGCTCGATTGCCGAGATCGAAGGCGACCTGGCGCAGGAAGCGCCGATGCTGCGGCTGCTGCAGGGCGATGTCGGGGCGGGCAAGACCGTCGTCGCGCTCGAAGCGATGCTGATCGCGGTCGAGGCGGGGGCACAGGCTGCCTTACTCGCGCCCACCGAGATCCTTGCGCGCCAGCATTACGAAAGCCTGCGCCGCATGGCCGAACCCACCGGCGCGCGCGTGGCGCTGCTGATGGGGCGCGACAAGGGCCGCGCGCGCGAAGCGACGCTGATGGGGCTGCTCGATGGCAGTATCGACCTGGTGGTCGGGACCCATGCGATTTTCCAGGACAAGGTCGCCTATCGCAATCTGGCGATGGTGGTGATCGACGAGCAGCACCGCTTCGGGGTCGGCCAGCGGTTGATGCTCGCCAGCAAGGGCAAGCGCGCGCCGCATGTGCTTGCCATGACCGCAACCCCGATCCCGCGCACGCTGACGCTGGCGCAATATGGCGAGCTCGACGTCAGCCAGCTCGACGAATTGCCCCCCGGCCGGCAGGCGATCGACACGGTGGTGATGGGGCAGGACAAATTGCCCGCGCTGGTCGAGCGGCTGGCCGCGCAGATCGCCGGGGGGCGGCAGGCCTATTGGGTCTGCCCGATGGTTCGCGAGATGGACGGGCCCGAGGATATCGCTGCCGCCGAAGCGCGCTATGCCATGCTGAAGGAGCGGTTCGGCGAGGATGTGGTGATGGTCCACGGCCAGCTTGCCCCCGAACTCAAAGACGCCGCGATGGAACGCTTTGCGCGCGGCGATGCCAAGCTGCTGGTCGCGACCACCGTGATCGAGGTCGGGGTGGATGTCCCCAATGCCACGCTGATGGTGATCGAACAGGCCGAGCGGTTCGGGCTGGCCCAGTTGCACCAGCTGCGCGGGCGCGTGGGCCGCGGTAGCGAGAAGTCCTTTTGCGTGCTGCTGCATGGCGAAACGCTGTCGGAAACCGCGCAGGAACGGCTCAAGCTGATGCGCCAGACGCAGGATGGCTTCCTGCTGGCCGAGGAGGATCTGCGCCTTCGCGGTGGCGGCGAACTGCTCGGCACGCGGCAATCGGGCGACAGCGCGTTCAACGTTGCCACGCTGGAGCAGATCACTGCCTTGCTGCCCAAGGCGCATGACGATGCGCGGTTGTTGATCGAGCGCGACGGCGGTCTCGAAGGCAAGCGCGGCGAAGCGGCGCGCGTGCTGCTCTATCTGTTCGAGCGCGATTTCGGGGTGAAGACGCTGCGCGGCGGCTAGTGGCTGCGCGCGTGCACTGCCGCGGGGTCAGGATGTGTGGTCGAACAGTACCGCAAGCAGCGCGCGGGCACCGGCATCCACTTCGGCCCAGGTCGCACTGAACCCGTCGGCTTCGCCATACCACGGATCGGCCACTTCGCGGCCCTCCTGCCCCGGCACGATATCCAGCAGCATCGCGACCCTGGCCTTGCCGTCACCCGGATCGACTTGCGCGATATTGGCCATGTTCGACCGGTCCATGCCGAGGATATGATCGAACGCATGGAAATCCTGCGCGTGTAGCTGCCGCCCGCGATAGCCGGTGATATCGATGCCGCGCCGCTGCGCTTCGGCAATGCTGCGCGGGTCGGGTGGCTCGCCGACATGGTAATCGGCGGTTCCGGCGCTATCGACCTCGACCTCGAGCCCGGCTTCGCGCGCCGCCTCGCGAAAGGCCGCTTCGGCGAGCGGGGAGCGGCAGATATTGCCGAGGCAGACGAACAGGATACGCGGTGTTGCCATGTGTCCCACCTAATCCGGCGATGCCGGAATGTGCAACCTTCAGGCGGCGAGCCGGACCTGGTTGCGCCCGCCGGTCTTCGCTTCATAAAGCGCGGCGTCGGCGCAGATCATCAGATTGTCGCTATCTTCGCCCGGTTGAAACTCGGCAATCCCGATGCTGGCGGTGACGGGGATGATCGCATCGCCATGGACGATGGGCGCCCCGGCGATCGCTTCGCGCAGGCGTTCGCAGGCGAACCGTGCGGTTTCAATGTCGGCGCGGGGGAGCAGCACGGCAAATTCCTCGCCGCCGATCCGCCCGACCAGATCGCGCTCGCGCAGCGCCTTGGATGCGCGAGCACCGACTTCCTTGATCACTGCATCGCCCGCCGGATGGCCGAACAGATCGTTGACCCGCTTGAAGTGGTCGATGTCGAAAATGGCGAGGCTGAGCTTGCGGTCGCGGTCCAATTCGGCCCGGGCCATCGATCGGGTCAGCGCTTTCATGAAAGCACGCCGGTTGGGCAGCCCGGTCAGCGGATCGGTCAGCGCGAACTGTTCGAGCTCGCGCCGCACCGCATGTTCGCGCGCCAGCGCCTTGCGGACATAGACGGTCGCGAGGATCGACAGCCACAGCAGCAACAGGCCGATACCCGCGAGCATATATTGGTAGCGTTCGTTGGCGATTGCCCGGCTCTGCGCAATCGCCGTGCGCGTGGCGAGTGCGGCGCGCTCGGTGCCCTCGATCTCGTCGAGCGTGCGTATGATCGCTTCGATGGCGTCGCGGTCGCTGCCGCTGCGCATGGTCCGCAGCGCATCGGCCTGGCGTCCGTCGGCGGCGCTGGCGATCATCGATCCGATGACGGTGTCTAGATGGGCGAGATCGGTCTTCAGCGCCCTGATACGGGGGGCCTGGCCGCCATTGTCCGCCAGCAGCCCCGACAGCCGGTCATAGGCGGCGCTGGCACTACGCTTGCCCTCGGTATGGGGGGTCAGGAAGATGCGCTTGCCGGTGAGCAGATATCCGCGCCCGCCGCGGATCTGCTGCAGTGCGGCAGTGCGCAATTGATCGGTTTCGAGCAGGACTTCGAGCGTGTAATCCTGACGGGCCTCGGCCGCCGCGCGCTCGATCGAGGATTGCCACGCGCTCCAGCTGGTGCCGGCAAGCAGCAGCGCGAGGATAATGACGCAGGCGATCAGGAAATAGCCACGCCAATCGGATCCACGCGACCGCGTGGCGATTTGTTTCACCACCCACATTGCGCACGGTCCACATTCATATGAGGCTTATGCAGAAGCCCGGTTAATCACCCGATAACGATAATACGGGCGTTTCCCGCATATCGCTCGATTGGCTGGCGGCAGACCTAGCGGTTCTTGCGCCCCTCGATCAACGCATCGACGACGCTCGGATCGGCAAGCGTCGATGTGTCGCCCAGCGCAGTGAATTCGTTTTCCGCGATCTTGCGCAGGATACGCCGCATGATCTTGCCGCTGCGTGTCTTCGGCAGCGCGGGGGTGAAATGCAGGTGATCGGGTGTGGCGATCGGGCCGATCTCCTGCCGCACATGCGCGCGCAGCGCTCCGGTCAAATCATCATCCGCAACCTCGCCCGCATTGAGCGTGACGTAGCAATAGATGCCCTGACCCTTGATATCGTGCGGGAAGCCGACCACTGCGGCTTCGGACACCCGCGGGTGCAGCACCAGCGCGCTTTCGACCTCGGCCGTACCCATACGGTGGCCCGACACGTTGATCACGTCGTCGACGCGGCCGGTAATCCAGTAATAGCCGTCGCGGTCGCGGCGGCAGCCGTCGCCGGTGAAATACTTGCCCGAATAGGTGCTGAAATAGGTCTGCACGAAGCGCGCGTGATCGCCATAGACCGTGCGCGCCTGGCCGGGCCAGCTGCGAGTGATGCACAGATTGCCCGAGGCCGCGCCGTCGAGCACCTCGCCCTCATTGTCGACCAGCTGCGGACAAACGCCGAAGAACGGCCGGCCCGCGCTGCCCGGCTTCATATCATGCGCGCCGGGCAGGGTGGTGATCATCACGCCCCCCGTTTCGGTCTGCCACCAGGTATCGATGACCGGTAACTCACCCTTGCCGACGGTGTCGTGATACCAGCGCCAGGCCTCCGGATTGATCGGTTCGCCGACGCTGCCCAGCAGGCGCAGTGCGGACAGATCGTGTTTCACCACATGGCTCTCGCCCTCGCGCATGAGTGCGCGGATCGCGGTGGGCGCGGTGTAGAAGATATTGACCTTGTGCTTCTCGCAGACCGCCCAGAACCGGTCGTGATCGGGATAATTGGGCACGCCCTCGAACATCAGCGCGGTGGCCCCGTTCAACAGCGGGCCATAGACGATATAGCTGTGCCCGGTGACCCAGCCGATATCGGCCGTGCACCAGAAGACCTCGCCCTCGCGGTAGTCGAAGACATAGCGGAAGGTCGTCTCGGTCCACACCGCATAGCCGCCCGTGGTGTGCAACACGCCCTTGGGGCTGCCGGTCGAACCCGAAGTGTAAAGGATGAACAGCGGGTCCTCGGCATTCATCGGTTCGCACGGGCAATCGCTCGCCACATCCGCCGAAAGCTCGTGATACCAATGGTCGCGGCCCGGGGTCATCGACACGTCGCCGCCGGTGTGGCGCACGACCAGCACCGCCTTGGCGGGGACCTTGTCCAACGCGGCATCGACATTGGCTTTCAGCGGGATCCGCTTGCCGCCGCGCAGACCTTCATCGGCGGTGACGATCCAGTCGCTCTCGCAATCCTCGACCCGGCCGGCGATCGCCTCGGGGCTGAAGCCGCCGAAAATCACCGAATGGATTGCACCGATCCGCGCGCAGGCCAGCATGGCAAAGGCGCCTTCGGGCACCATCGGCATATAGATCGTCACCCGGTCGCCTTTGGCGACGCCCATCGCCTTGAGCGTATTGGCCATACGGATGACTTCGGCCTGCAGTTCGGCATAGGTGATCCGGCGGACCTCGCCTGCGGGATCGTCGGGCTCGAAGATCAGCGCCAGCCGCTCGCCATGGCCGGCCGCGACATGGCGGTCGACAGCGTTGTGGCAGATGTTGAGCGCGCCATCCTCGAACCATTTGATCGACACCGGATCATAGGACCAGTTGGCCACTGTCCTGGGCGGCGTGATCCAGTCGAGCCGCTGGGCCTGCCCGGCCCAGAAGGCATCGCTGTCCTCGATGCTGCGGGCGTAGAGCGCCTGGTATTCCTCGAGCGGGCAATTGGTCCCTTCGGTCGCTGCCGCGGGCCGTTTTACCCATTGCGAACGCGCATCTGCGTCGGTCATCCCGATTGTCTCCTCTTCCAAGACCATCTCTAGGCAATCGCCGCGCGGCTGCAACGGTTAGCTTGCTCTCGCCTTCACGCGGATCACCGGTTAGGGCACGCGGCGATGCCTATTCTGAGATATCTGATGTCCGGTACAGCCCTCGCGCTGGCCCTTGTCGAACCCGCGGCCGCGCAAGACGCAGATGGGGACGAGGTGATCGTCGTCACCGGTGCGGGTCTCGATACGACTCCCGCTGCGCCCGCTTACGATACGCAGGTGATCGACCGCGACCAGCTGGTTGCGGTTCCTTCGGGCCGGATCGAGGATGCGCTGTCCACGGTCGCCGGGTTCCAGCAATTCCGCCGGTCGGACAGCCGTTCGGCCAATGCCTCGGCGCAAGGGGCGACGCTGCGCGCGCTGGGGGGAAATGCCACCAGCCGCGCGCTGGTGCTGCTCGACGGCGTGCCGATGAGCGATCCCTTCTTCGGCTATATCCCGTTCAGCGCGATCGCGCCCGAGCGGCTTGCGCAGATCCGCGTTACCCGGGGCGGTGGATCGGGGCCGTTCGGCGCAGGCGCGCTCGCGGGTACTATCGAGCTGGAAAGCGCCAGGATCGACGCGCTGGATGGCTTCGCTGGACAGGCGCTCGTCAACGACCGCGGCGAAACCGAACTGTCGGGCAGCGCGGGCGCCAGTCTGGGGAGCGGCTTCGTGGTTGCCTCGGGCCGCTGGGACCGCGGCAAGGGCTTCTTCACCACGCCCGAAGCCGATCGCGCCCCGCTCAGCGCGCGCGCCGCATTCGACGGCTGGTCCGCGCAGATCCGCGGGGTCGCACCCCTGACGCAGGATGTCGAACTGCAGGTTCGCGGGCTGGCCTATCGCGATGAACGCACGCTGCGGTTCGACGGTGCGGACAGCAGCATCGAGGGGCAGGACGCCAGCCTGCGCATGGTCGGGCGCGGTGCGTGGGAATTCGATGCCATCGGCTATGTCCAGGCGCGCAACTTCACCAACATCGTGGTCAGCTCGACCCGCTTCGTGCCCGTGCTCGACCAGCGCAACACGCCGGCGACGGGGCTGGGCGGGAAGTTCGAGATCCGGCCGCCGGTGGGCGGGGCGCATGTCCTGCGGCTGGGCGTCGATTACCGTCGCGCGGAGGGCGAATTGTTCGAAACCGCGATCAGCGCCTTTTCGGGTGCGGTCACCGCGCGCCGCAATGCGGGCGGGACCAATACCGATCTCGGCGTGTTTGCCGAGGATGACTGGACGCTGGGCGCGCTGGTGCTGACCGCGGGGGCACGGCTCGACCGCTGGACCATCCGCGATGGCTTCTACCGCGAGAACGACGGCGCCGGAGCGCTGGTATCGACGACGACCTATGCCGACCGGGCCGGGTGGGACGCTTCCTTCCGCGGCGGTCTGGTTTACCGGGCGAGCGAGGGCGTAGCGCTGCGCGCCGCAGCCTATTCGGGCCTGCGCCTGCCGACACTGAACGAGCTCTACCGGCCCTTCGTGGTTTTCCCCGTGGTGACCCAGGCCAATGCGGCGCTCGAGAACGAACGGCTCGAAGGCTTCGAACTGGGCGTGGACGTGACCCCGGTGCCGGGTGTGGGCCTGTCGCTGACAGCCTTCGACAACCGCGTGAAGAATGCGGTCGCCAATGTCACGCTCGATACGAACCTGCGCCAGCGCCGCAACATCGATGCGGTGCATGCGCGCGGGATCGAGGCGTCTATAGCCGCGACCCTGGGCGAGGTGTCGTTCGATGCCTCGGCGGCATGGACCGATGCCGAAGCGCAAGGTTCGGGCTTCGCCGCGGCGCTCGATGGCAATCGCCCCTCGCAGACCCCGCGCTTCGTCGGCGGCGCGACGCTGGCCTGGCGCCCGGCGGAAAACTGGCTGCTGTCGACCACGCTGCGCCATGTCGGCGCGCAATTCGAGGACGATCTGGAAACCGACCTCCTGCCTGCGGCGACGACGCTCGATGCTTTCGCCCAGGTGCCGCTGACCGACACTATCGCGCTGGTCCTGCGCGGCGAAAACCTCACCGACGAGACCATCGTCACCCGCAATCAGGGCGGCTCGATCGACTTCGGCGTCCCGCGCACGGTCTGGGCCGGCGTAAAAATGGGCTTTTAGCCGCGGCCCGATCCGTTGGGGGCAGGGTAGGCCGTCCTCAGCCCGCCATAGGTCCTCTTAGGGAGAGCGTTCGAGACCCCCGCCCAGCGCCACGAACAGCGTCGTGCCGTTCTGCAGATAAGCCCGGCGCGTGGCGAGCAATTGCTGGCGGGCGGAGAACAGATTGCGTTCGGCATCAAGGACTTCGAGGTAGTCCGCCACGCCTTCGCGGTAGCGCAGGCGCGCCAGTCGCGCGATGCGTTCCTGCGCGGCCACGCCCTGTTCCTGCGCGGCGACCTGCTGGGCCAGCCAGCGGCGTCCGGCAAGTCCGTCCGACACTTCGCGGAATGCGGTCTGGACCGCCTTTTCATACAGCGCGACCTGTTCGGTTTCGCGCGCCCGGGCAAGATCGAGGTCGGCTTCGCGCGCGCCCCAGTCGAAGATCGGCAACGAGATCGAGGGGCCGAACGACCAGCTGAGCCCGTCCGAACCGAACAGATCACCCAGCTCGCTCGAGGCGAAACCGGCGCTCCCGGTCAGCGAAATGCTCGGGAAGAAGGCGGCCCGCGCGGCGCCGATATTGGCGCGCGCGGCGCGCAGCTGTTCTTCGGCGGCGACGATATCGGGCCGGACGAGCATGAGATTCGACGGCGTTGCCGCGTCGAGAACCATCGCGTTTTCCTGCACGACCATCGGCAGCGCGGGAGGCAAATCGGCAGGAAACCCGCCGCCGACCAGCACCGATAGCTGGTTGCGCAGGCGTGCCTGCGCCAGCTTCTCCGATGCCAACTGCTGCTCCGCCGTGGTGAGTAGCGTCTCGGCCTGCCGGAACGGCAGCGCCGAGGTCACGCCGGCATCGAGCCGCAATTGCGCGATCCGCAATCCCTCTTGCCGGCTTTCCAGCGTGGCCTGGGCAAGGTCGATCTGGTCATCGGTTTCGAGCAGCTCGAAATAGGTCGAGGCGACATCGGCAATCAGCGAGAGATAGAAGGCGCGCTGGTTGGCTTCGGTGGCCAGATATTGCGCGCGCGCCGCATCGGACAAATTGGCGACCCGGCCCCAGAAGTCGAGTTCGAAGGATGTGACGCCGACACCGACATCGAAGCGATCGGTGGTCACCGATCCGCTCGCCGCGGGGTCCACCGTGCCGAGCGGTGTGCGGGTGCGGCTGGCCGAAGCATTGGCCACGGCGGTGGGCAGGCGGCGGCTGTCCTGGATGCGGTATTGCGCGCGCGCCTGTTCGATCCGCGCGGTCGCGGCAATCAGGTCGCGATTGTTGGCTACCGCGGTATCGATCAGCGCGACCAGGCGGGGGTCAATGAACCAGTCGCGGTAGGACAGCGTGCTGGCGACGACTGTCCCGTCGGGGCGGTACTCGGGATCGTAAGCCGGGGCACTGGCGAGCGGCGGGCGTGTGTGGTCGGGCGCCATATTGACGCAGCCGGCCAGCGCCAGCGCCATCACACTGGCGCAGAGCATGCGGGTCATGCCGGTTCTCCTTCGAGGTCGCTGGCGGGCGTGGGTTTGCGTTTACCAATGCGCGTGCGGACCAGCAGGTAGAGCAGCGGGATCACGAAAATCCCGATCAGCGTCGCCGCGATCATGCCGCCCATGACGCCAGTTCCGACCGCAATGCGGCTGGCCGCGCCGGCCCCCGTCGACAGCACCAACGGAACCATGCCGAGGATGAAGGCGAGCGAGGTCATGATGATCGGCCGCAGGCGCAGGAGTGCCGCCGTTTTCACGGCCTCGAGCGGGCTCTTGCCGTCGTCTTCCTGCTCGATCGCGAATTCCACGATCAGGATGGCGTTCTTGGCCGCCAGCCCGATGATGGTGATCAGTCCGACATTGAAGTAGATATCCGCCGACAAGCCGCGCGCCATGGTGGACAATACCGCACCCAATACACCCATCGGAACGATCAGCAGTACCGAGAGGGGCACCGACCAGCTTTCGTAAAGCGCCGCCAGCACGAGGAAGACGATCACCACCGACAGGCCCAGCAGCAGGCCGATCTGGCCGCCCGCCTGCTTTTCCTCATAACTGATCCCGGTCCATTCGAAGCCTATCCCTTCGGGCAATTGGCTTGCCAGCTGTTCCATTTCGATCAGCGCCGCACCCGAGGACTGGCCCGGGGCCGCGGTGCCGGAAAGGGTCATCGCCGGATAGCCATTGTAGCGCGCCAGGCTGGGAGGCCCGGCGGTCCATTCTGCCGTGGCGAAGGAACTGAAGGGCACCAGCGCCCCCTGGGCATTGGGGATGCGCAGCGACAGCACGTCCTCGGGTGTCATCCGATGCGGCGCGTCGGCCTGCACCAGCACCTGCAGGACCCGCCCCTGGCGGTTGAAGTCATTGGCATAGGCCGACCCGAAATTGATCGACAACGCATTGTTCACATCGTCCATCGACAGGCCCATCGCGCGGGCCTGAACCCGGTCGACTTCGACATGCAGCTGCGGCGCGGGCGGCTGGTCTTCGGGTCGGATATTGGCCAGCGTCTCGCTTTGCGAAGCCATGCCGAGCAACTGGTTGCGCGCGTCGGTCAGCGCATCGCGGCCCAGACCGGCGCGGTCCTGCAGCTTCATCGTGAAACCGCTGGCCTGGCCGAGCGACTGGATCGCGGGCGGCTGGATCGCGAAAGCCAGCGCATTGTCGAGCCGCATGAACGTCCCCATGGCCTGGCCCACAAGCCCCTCGGCCGAACTCTCGGCTCCGCTACGCTCGCTCCAGTCCTTGAGCGGCGTGAACATCATCGCGTTGTTCTGACCCTGGCCGAAGAAACTGAAACCGCGCACCACGACCACGCGTTCGACTTCCTCGCGCGACTGCCAGAACGCCTCGACCGGTGCGATCGCCTCGTCGAGCCGTTCCTGCGTCGAGCCGGTGGGCGATTGCACCACCGTGATGACATAGCCCTGGTCCTCGGTCGGGAGGAATCCGCCGGGCAGGCGGACGAACAGCAGGCCGGTGATCCCCGCCAGCAGCAGGAAGACCGCGAGACCGCGCATCGGGCGACCGAGGATTGCGGCATTCGTGCGCCCGTATTTCTCGGTCATGCGCGCGAACCAGCGGTTGAAGCCGCCGAAAAAGCGTCCCGCTGCGCGGCGGCCCTGTTCGACCCGTCCGCGCCAGCCTTCGGGCAGCGGGCGCGGTTCGTCCGGCTCGCCTTCGTCTGTCGCATTATGATCCTGGACGTCTTCCATCCGCAGGAAAGTCGCGCACAGCGCGGGCGTCAGCGACAGCGCGAGCACGGCGGAGAAGAAGATCGAGATCGCGAGAGTGACCGAGAACTGGCGGTAGATCCCGCCGGTCGAACCGGGGAAGAAGGCCATCGGCAGGAACACCGCGATCAGGACCAGCGTGATCCCGATGATCGCGCCGGTGATCTGGTCCATTGCCTTGCGCGTTGCCGCAAGCGGGCCAAGCCCTTCCTCGCGCATGATCCGCTCGACATTCTCGATCACGACGATCGCATCATCGACGAGGATGCCGATCGCGAGCACCATGCCGAACAGCGTCAGCACGTTGATCGAAAAGCCGAACAACCACAGGCCCAGACAGGCACCGGCCAGCGCGATCGGGACCACCAGCGTCGGGATCAGCGTCGCGCGCCAGTTCTGCAGGAACAGGAACATGACGAGAAAGACCAGCACCATCGCCTCGATCAGCGTCTTGACCACTTCCTCGACCGAAACCTCGACGAAGGGCGTGGTATCGTAGGGGATCGACCAGGCGACATCGTCGGGCAGGCCCGCACCGATTTCGGCCATCCGTTCGTTGACCCCCTCGGCGGTTGCTAGCGCGTTGGCGCCGGTGGCCAGTTGGACCGCCATCCCGGCCATCGCCTGACCATTGAGCGTGGTCGATGTGGCATAGCTCTGCGCGCCGATCTCGACCCGCGCGACATCGCCCAGCCGGACGCTGGCGCCGCTCGCATCTGCGCGCAGGATGATCCGCCGGAATTCGTCCTCGGTCTCGAACCGGTTCTCGGTCGTGATCGTGGCGGTGATCTGCTGGCCTTCCTGCAGCGGCAACGCGCCCAGCGAACCGCCCGCGGTCTGCGCATTCTGCTCGCGGATCGCGGCCACCACGGCGCTGGGCGAAAGATTGTAGGACGCCAGTTTCTCGGGATCGAGCCAGATGCGCATCGCATATTCGGAGCCGAACAGCGTGACATCGCCGACGCCGGTCACACGGCGCAATTCATCGATCACCTGCGTCGAGGCGATATTGCCGAGATCGGTCGAGTCGAGTGTGCCCGATTCCGACGTCAGCGCGACGATCATCAGGAAGCCCGCGTTCGCCTGACGCACGGTGATGCCCTGGCGGCGGACTTCTTCGGGCAACCGGGCCTCGACCGTGCTCAGCCGGTTCTGCACCTCGGTCTGCGCGATATCGATGTCGGTGCCCGCTTCGAAGGTCAGCGTGATCGAAGCAGTGCCGTTCGAAAGGCTCGAGGAGGCCATGTAGAGGAAACCCTCGACGCCGTTGAGCTGCTGTTCGATCACCTGCGTGACGTTCTGTTCGAGCGTCTCGGCATCGGCGCCGGGATAGACCACGTTGATCGCCAGCGAAGGCGGGGCGACCTCGGGATATTGTTCGATCGGCAAGGCGCGCAGGGCGATGAAGCCCGACAGCAGGATGCCCAGCGAGATCACCCAGGCGAAGATCGGCCGGTCGATGAAGAAACGCGCCATGATCAATCGGCCTTTGCAGCGGGCGTGGGGGCTGCGGCCTTGCGGCCGGTGGCTGCATTGGCGATCTGCACGGGCATGCCGGGCTGCAGTTTCTGCAGGTTCGACACGATCACCCGGTCGCCGGGCTGGAGCCCGCTTTCCACGACCCAGCTATCACCCATCAGCTGGCCAAGCTTGACCGGGCGGACCGCGGCCTTGCCATCCTTGTCGACGATCATCACCGTGCCGCCCGCATCGGCCACTGTGACCGCGCGCTGCGGAATGGCGATTACATCGGTGACCTTGCCGGCATAGATCCGCGCGTTGACGAATTCGCCCGGCAGCAGGAGCCCGTCGGGATTGGGGAATTCGGCGCGCAGCTGGACCGTGCCGGTCGCCTCGTCGACCGAGAAGTCGAGGAATTCGATCAGGCCGGGCAGTTCGTATTCGGTGCCATCGGGGAACAGCAGCCGGACCTCGACCGCATCCCCGGGAGCAAGGTCAAGCTGACCGCTGGCAATCGCGCGGCGAATCTGGAGCACTTCGGTGGCCGATTGCGAGAAGGAGACGTAGATCGGCGAAATCTGCTCGATCCGCGTCATCAGCGTCCCCTCCGCCTGCGACACCAGCGCGCCTTCGGTCACCGCAGCACGTCCGGCGCGGCCCGAAATCGGTGCGCGAACCGTGGTATAGCCGAGCTGGAGCGAGGACGCGCGCAGCTGCGCCTCGATCTGCGCGACATTGGCATTGGCCTCGCGCGCGGCGGCCTGCGCGGCGTCGAATTCCTGGCCGCTGATGGCATTCTCGGCAACCAGCGGGCGATAGCGTGCGACCACCGCATTCGCATTTGCGGCAGTGGCCTTGGCGCGGTCGAGGCTGGCCTGCGTCTGCGCAAAGCTCGCGCGCAGTTCCGCCGGGTCGATGCGGAACAGTGCCTGCCCCTGTCCGACGTCGGTGCCCTCTTCATAGACCCGCTGCTGGACGATCCCGGTGACCCGTGCGCGGACTTCCGCGACCCGGACCGGCTCGACGCGTCCGGGCAGTTCGAGAATGTTGTCGAGATCGGTTTCGCCAACCGTGATCGTGCGGACCGGGATGGCCTGGCCCTCTGGCGCCGTATCGGGTGACGAGCAGGCGGCGGCTACGAGACCGAGCAGAAGCAGGAGCAGAGTGCGAAGATGCGTCATGGGGATTCCTTGCGAGGGGCGACTCACCCTGCGACCGGTGGTGCGATTAGCGCCGCGTTTTGACAATTTCGATACACTTGTAAATTGACATTTTTGCATCAGATGTCCAGTTAACCTGCATGGAAGAGAGAGCATGCAGGATCGCCGCGGCGGGCTATGGGGTCATCAGCCAGTACGGCATCAGACGCGCAACAATGAACGATGTCGCTACGGCAGCGGGAGTTTCGCGGCAGACCATATACAATGTCTTCCCGAATCGCGAGGCGCTGCTGCTCGGTGTTGCGCGCTATCATTTCGAATCGAAGTGGAGGGCGATACGCGAGTTCTGCGCCACGACCCCTGACCGGCGTGAACGGTTCCAGGCCTTGCTCGACAATCTGGTCATCGAGCCATGGGAATCGATGCAGGCGATGCCGCATGCCGACGAGCTCGAGCTCGAACTGGCCACCACGATCAAGCAGGAACTCGTCGAGGTTCACCTCGAGGCACAGCGCAATCTTTGTGAATTCCTGCTCGAATATCAGGAAGCGCTCGAACGCCGGCACATTACCGCCAAGGGGCTCGGCGAAATGCTCCACCATTCGATCGTCGGCCTGAAAATGAGCACCACGACGCGCGAACAGATCGAATCCGTCGCCGCCACCATGCTGGCCTGCCTGCTCGCGCTTACCGATCCGGCCGGCGCGTAAAGCGGGTATTGGCCTGTGTTCCGGGACGCATCCGGACACGCCGAAAGCGGCTAGTGATCAGCTCAAATCGCGCGCGGCCGCGTGCCGTTCCGCCACAGGGACGCAAGCGGATCCTCGATCTGGATGCTACAATAGAAGTTGGTCGGGGAGAGAGGATTCCCGACTAATTTTCGACCGCTTCTGAGAAAGCGCAGAAAACAGCCATTTCCACGCTTCCGCTTTAAGCGTGTGGCACATTTTGTGGCACAATTTGTGGCACAGTGCGAGCCGCAAATTGCAAAAAGAAATGGGCTCGATCAGCAGCCTTGAATCAAAAGGCTCGGATCTCAGCTTTGCGCCCCGACCTTGGACGAGAGAACTCGATAGCGTGCTGTCCGGAAGCGCACGCTTCAGCCCTATCCTTTAGCGACCGGCCGCTAATTCGATCCTCTCGGATCTACCGATTCTCTCTGGCTGTTCTGAAATCGACCCCGAACAAGGCCATCCAGCATAAGCTTCCCAAGCAGCCTAGAAGCCCGCATTTTCTGCGGCTTTTGTTTGACGTGACCCCCTGATTTTCCTCCAAGTTGGATTAGAGTCCGGCCCTGACAGAAGGACGGACGAGATGAAGAGAACGAGGTTTTCAGAAGAGCAGATCATCGGCGTGCTCAAGGAGGCGGAGGCGGGAGCGAAGACCGCCGACCTGGCCCGGCGACACGGGGTTTCGGAAGCGACGATCTACAACTGGAAGTCGAAGTATGGCGGGCTGGAGGTATCCGATGCCCGGCGGCTCAAGGAGCTGGAGAGCGAGAACGCCAAGCTCAAGCGGTTGCTGGCCGATGCGATGTTGGACAAGGCTGCGCTGAAGGATCTTCTGGCAAAAAAGTTCTGACGCCCGCCGCGCAGCGGGAAGCTGTCGCTCATCTTCAGGCATGCCACGGGATGAGCGAGCGGCGGGCGTGCCGTGTCATCGATGCCGATCGCAAGAGCGTGCGTTACCGTTCCACCCGGGACGATGATGCCGGTCTGCGAGAGAAGCTGCGGGAGCTGGCCAACCAGCGTCGCCGGTTCGGCTATCGCCGTCTGCATATCCTGCTGCGTCGGGAGGGGATCATGATCAACCGGAAGAAGACCCAGAGGCTCTACAAGGAGGAAGGCTTGGCGGTGAGGCGTCGACGCAGCCGCAGGCGCGCAGTCGGCACGAGGGCACCTGCTCCGGTGCTCGCCTTACCGAACCAGCGCTGGAGCCTCGACTTCGTTCACGATCAGATGGCGTCTGGCAGGCGGTTCCGCGTGCTCAACGTGGTCGATGACGTGACGAGGGAGTGTCTCGCAGCGGTGCCGGATACCTCGATCTCTGATCGCCGTGTCGTTCGCGAGCTGACCGAGCTGATCGCCCAGCGTGGCAAGCCCGGCATGATCGTCAGCGACAACGGAACCGAGCTCACCAGCAACGCCGTGCTGGCATGGTGCGGCGAGATCGGCGTCGAGTGGCATTATATCGCGCCCGGAAGGCCGATGCAGAATGGCTATGTCGAGAGCTTCAACGGTCGCATGCGGGACGAACTGCTCAACGAGACGCTGTTCTTGAGCATGGCCCATGCCCGTGTCGAGATCGCCGCCTGGGTGGACGATTACAACCGGGAGCGACCGCACTCATCGCTTGGCTACGCAACACCGGCGGCGTTCGCCGCCGAACTGGATAAGCAATGGCCTGCTTCGCTACGCCCTACGGGCTCCGCTACGCAGCCCATTGCTTCAACCGCGCTTATGCGCGAAACAACCGCCCGGCTCTAATCCCAGCTGGGGGAAAGCTGGGGGTCACGTCATGTTGTAAACAGCGATCAAATCGGGCCTAATCAAATCAATGGCTTGAGATTTTGAGGTAAACTAAGATGTGCAACGGGTTGCAGGTGTTGCGCTACGATCCGCGTTTGCTTCCCATCGAGTTCCAATACAGCCAGTTCTGCAGATGCTCCCGCAAGGCTGGGACGGGCGCGCTAGCGATAGCTGAAAGGATGGCATTTGCTTCGGCCCAGCGAGGATAAACGGCTGCCCGTGCAACTTCACTAGCAAGGCGGTAAACGGTGATTGGCGGACAATCTTCGTCCTTTAGGGCCACCATCACAGCAATCGCGATCAGCAGATTATTGTTGATGTCGGCCGATTTACCGAGAAGCATTTTCAAAGGCTTTGACAGAGCATCGACGTTGAAGTTTGCTTTTTTCAGCCCTTGGAAAAGGGTCCGACTGTCGAGCGAGACGTAGGAAAAACCTGCATCGACCATCGCAAGGACCGCCTCCGCATATTGCTCGTCGCTGAGATGTTCACCATCCCTCGCTTTCATCAAGACTGGCTGTAGCCATAGTCCATCAACATCTAGCGCCGCCTTTGACCAAATCCGAATGCCAAAATCGTCGGCGAGGAGTGGCAGGTCCGCGCCGCTAGCTGCCAGAGACGGAGCGATAGCCCTTATCCCAACTAGGTCAGCGACCACTTTGGCCTCTTTGTCCAACTCAGTTTGTGGCAGGGATGGCAAAACTTCCAGATGGGTGCGTGCCCATTCGAGTTCGTCGGCCCTTGCCTTCAAGATATTTTGTTGATGCTCCTCGGTATGCTCGGTCAGGATATACTGACCGTCACGATAACCAAACGTTCCCATCATGCGACCAATCATACTTTCCGCCTCATGGTAGCGTTCCGTCAGGCGTTCTATCGTTGTTGACGCGGTCTTGATTGGTCCGCAGACGGCTTCGACCGCTTCCTCGACGCCTAATCGCTTAATGAGAACGGCGGTTACTGCATCGACAACGACCCCACGCTTGCCGTTGTTTGCAATCGTGCTGAAGGCGAGTTCGCGCTCCTCCCGTAACCCTTGGCAGATGCGAAAAGGGATATTCATCTCAGCTGGCAAACCGATTGAACACTCAATCTCATCTTTGCGGAGCAAGCCAGCGAGCCAGACTATTGGGATGGGGTTATCTCGATATGCGTTGAGCAGTTCTTCGTCCCGTTCTGCCATTCGGCGGGTCATTTGCTTCATTTCTACGAAGGGATCGTCGGCCTCAGTGTCGACGGTCATTTGGAACATCGCGCCTGAACTAGGGAAGCGATCTTGGAAATGAGCCATTGAACGATGGAGAACGTCCAAATAGATCGACTTGACCTCCAGAACGTCAATCGTCGTCGTCTGGAAAGCACCGGACATTTCGACCGTATCGCCGACAGATTTTCCATAAAACGCTGCCGCCAGTTCACCGTCCGGGGCTAGCCACTCATCACCGAAAACGGCAGGCTGAGTTTCCTCGATCCGATGTGTCCGTTCTTCACCTTTTCCAGTTCTCACCCGGAAGGCACAATCCAGCCCAATCTTCAACGGTGCCCGATCAATGCCGTCGATTTTTTCGTTGGTAAGGAAGATACTTTGATACCCGGTATGGCAATCTACATTGTTCCAGTTTTCGAGTAGTAGCTGATATGCACGAGGAACTGACTTCGATCCGTCACTGTAAATCGTGGCGACCCGGTAAAACTGCATGAGACTAAATGGACTACCGGACAGGCCGTCAAAATCCGTGCTCTCCACGTCCTTCTTTATTTTGCCTGACTGGCCTGACGTCTGCCAGAGGCCGATCCGGGCCGTTCGCATTTCCGCATCATCGGGGAAGTCGGCAAGAAAGGCGTTCAGCATCGGCAACGCTCGGCCACTTCCAATCCTATTTTCGAGCGCGATTTTCACTCTACGATACCAACGCTCGTTCGCGACCTCATCTGGCACTTGCGCAAGAAGGTCCGACGCTGTCCGGTGCAAGTCGCCGTTCATGGCCGCCGCTATGCAAAGCGAAAGTGGCTCATTCTCGTGATCGGTAGCGACGCGATCCTTCAACAGTTCGACGGTCACGTCATAAAGCCGTCCTCGGAAAGCCTCGTCAGCCAGTTCGTGGGCGACAGTGAAAGGGGTGTTCTCGTCAACAAGAGTGAGGGCGCTTTCAATAGCGTTGTGATGGGTATCATCGTCGCCGTCCAGTCGGGCCGTTTTGGCATGGAAAAGTAGCGGCAGGATTTCATTCGGCATCTCGCTGCAAATGTCAGCGAAAAACTCTGTCGCTTCGCGAGCACGCTTTTGCTTGCGAAACCACTCGAAATGAACACCGAGGAACTGGAATGGCGAGACTTCGCCATCGGACGGGTAGGCCTGTTCATCTAATAAACTTTTTGCATCGTCGAACCGACCAACATCAATGTAGGCTGCGGCTAAAGTGAGACTTCCTCCAAGGCTTCGCTCTGCGTCCGCTAAGAGAGTAATCGCTTCCTTCGCTTCACCATGATGGACGTGATGCATTGCCACTTGTTCGACCATGGCGTGCTCGTCAGGATGATCGACGATTGCTGCGGTTAGTATCGCAAGGGCCTCGTCAAACCTGCCAACAAGACGACAGGCCAGCGCGGCGTTGTGTGCCATCGCGGCAGGTATTTCACCATTAATAGCCTTCAGTGCCTCGATCTGCGCGGCGAGTTCGTGAGCCGCGCCGTCAAGGTCTGACCAACTGATCTTCGCTCCCTTTTCTCCGGCAATAAAAGCTGGCGCTTCGGAAACACACTCATCGACCGTTGCCTCTGCGGCAAAACGTTTCAAAAACTTATCGTCGACGTGTTCAGCAAGCCCGTCCCTGGCAATAGTTCGCCAAGCATCATCGTTAGCCATACGCGCCAACGAGCATTTCAGTCCCCAGATCACGCTGGAGTTCAGCAGATTGCCAGGAATATTCTCAAATACGTCCGGCTTATCCTGCTGCGCACGCGCTTGCGCCAGCGTGTCCGCCATATTTTGGTTTGTCGGATCAGATGCCAACACATCCGAGGCCAACTCTTCAGCTTTTTCGCCATTGCCTGTGAGAAGATGACCGATGGCCATGTTGCTGCTGGCGTTTTTATGCTCGGGATGAACACCTGCGGCTTCCATTAATAGGCTACCAGCATCATCGAAACGTTCGCGCTTTATCTCGATATTGGCCTGCGCAACCTTAAAGCGATAAATCTCGCTTGCTGTCGCCGCCTCCAGCTGGGTGTCTTCAAAGCGTTGAAGCAAGGGGATAGCGGTGCTGACATCGCCTTCGTCTATCAGCGATTGGATGAGCGAAATCTGCCCGTGACGTTCGGTGCTCTCGTCCTTCTCACTTTCAGGTGCTGGAGCGGCCCCTACGCTCGATCCACTTGATTTGATTGCTGCGAGTAGTTCATCGAAGCGGTCGTTCGTCTCAGCGCGGAAATCATCGATCTCTTCGGAGATTATCGGTGAATAATCAGGGTCGAAGATACGACGAGCCTCTGGAAACCGTGCGACTAAGCCCTCCACGTCCTCCCAACCCCAGACATGAACCGAAAAATCATCACGATCATCAGTTATCTGCCTCGCGACCTCTTGGATTTTCCCATCACGTGGGGCGGTCGTAACCAGAATGAACTCGGATAACTTTGGCTCAAAGCCTGCGGCCTTATTTACTTCATCACGTAACTCCGTCGCAGTGACAGCCTTTTCCATTTTCTGCTTACATTGAAGACCAACCCAGCCCGCTTTCTCTCGCCGACCATAAACATCTACGCCATTTTGCGGTTGGCCTTGTCGAGCATTGCCCTGCGCGTTGGGGTCGCGAAGCCAGCACTGCGCAAGAGTTTCGATCTGGCGCTCGAAATCTTGCCAGTTCTTTGGTTTCGGCGTCGAAGTTGAAGCGGTAGACATGCGAATGTGATGGACCACGCGCTACGAAGAACGCAAGGTGAACTTACAGTTGGTGCACAGCGGTGCGTGATTTTGTTGTGTGCTGGTTTAGAGAAGGTTCCCCCCTTGAACACTGCGAACCGCTGAGTTGCGGTGATCAGAGACGGCGATGGCTGAAATCGGAGAATGATGTGCTTGAGATCATAGTGTCCGTATTGGGAGCATTCGGTGGTGCGGCCGCAGTCGGGGCGGTTGTGGCAAAGTTCGTCAGCGACCACGTGTCGAAGGAATGGTTGCAAAGACAAAAAAGCCAACTCGATACGGTGCTTGAAACGCACAAGGCTTCGCTTTCGCGCGAGACTGAAGCACACAAACTTACGCTAAAGCGGCAAGAGATGCTCTACGCGCGCGAGGTGGCGGCGGCTGATGCCCTAATGAAACTTTGTCGTCGGATTTACCCGAAGTATTCGCGCCCAGACATGGATTGGCACGATGCGGGCGAGGCGGTAGCCTGTCGACTGGAAGTGGTTGAAAGAGAAGCTGAAGATTTTCTGGAAGAGCACTCCCCTATCGTTTCTGATGAGGTCTTGCGTCTTGTTGAAGAGATTAAGGCTTCTGCAGCGGACGCGAAGTTCTATGTGCAAGAACGCGATGGCGAGGCTGATCCACAATCCATCGAGGTCGGACAGAACATAATGACTAAACTGCGTGAAGCGAAAGATCAGATACGCAAAGACCTCCGCCGATAGGTCTACACGCCCTTGCCCGTGCGGAATATCAGCTGATGCTTGACTCCGTTTCACAGACATCGAATTATGGTATTTAGACAGTTTCTCGTTTGGGTCTTGAGCTTACTCGGCATTCTAAGAGCAGACCTTCTGCTATCGCCCCCTTAGAGGCCCCTATGCTACGGGGCGAAAGCTAGGGCACTCTGTGTGGCGAGACCCATCGGAGTCGCATCACGCCTGCTCTATGCCGAGATCTAAAAACTGCCCACGACCAGCAGAACGATCCCGAAGACGATCAGACCTCCGAAGATAGAAGATGCGACGCAAGCGGCGGCGAAGATGCCGATTATGTCGAGCGATACTGAATACTCGCTGCTTTCAGGCATCTTATTTCGCTCGAATACCGTGACCCGATTGTTGCGCTGCCATCTGGCAAAATCTCGAGCAGAGGTGAGTGCCTTGTGCGTTTCTAGAGCGTCCTCCCTGAGGCCACCCGTCATCGAGATCGTCTCGCTCACAAGCCGTGTCATATGAGCCGTTGTGGCCTCGAGCTCTTTGAGCGCTTTTCCGACCTTCGCAACAAGTCTGACGGGACTGTTCGGGTCCAGAATAAGGGTTGAGTAAAGGCAATGGACGATCACAGCGCTCTCGATGATGATGCTCTCATCGCCGTTACAAGTCTGAGCGATATTCTCCATCATCCGGCGCTCGGATTCGTTGATTTCGCGTCCGAACAGTGTGTCCCATATTTCGTCGATTGTATTCACTGCATCCTCCGAATGATCTCTTCGAAGAATGCATCGAGCCTCGCTTCGAAACGCATGGCCGCTACCTGGTTTTCAGGAGCCCGAAGCTGATACGCAAAGCTCGACGGCTGAGTTTGCAGCTTGGAAGCGAAGGCACTTGGCAAGCTGGGAATTTGCAGCAACGGATCGTCTTGACGCTGTCCAAGGCCATACTTGCGCAGCCCGACGACATGCTGGCAGCCGATGTTGGTTGCGGTTTCGAGCAGCTTGAACTTGAAATCGTTTTTGTCCGCGATGAGAAAGAGCATGGAGAAGCCCTGCAACTCGTTAGCAATGAAGTTCGCAGAGCCGATTGCTTCGCTGGCTAATGCTTGCTCGAATTCGATGATGGCAATGCGCTCGCCATGCTCGAGCCTGTGGTCGAGTGTGGCCGCCAACACGTCTTCTCTGTCTCCTTCCTGTTCGCTCGGCTTGATATGCGTGAAATGGTTTTCGGGCAGATCGCGATAGGCCCAGCTCTTCATCCCACCCACCTGAATGACGAGCGGCTGCTCCTTTAGATATTGGGCCATCATCAGGGTAAAGGTGCTGCATCCCACTCCCCCATCGACCCTTCCGATCGTAAAGGTGGGTGCCAGATTGGTGCGCTGATTATAATATGCCGGAAGCTCTGGTTTTGGTTCGGCACGCCGCTCCTGCAGGAATGTCTGCAAGCGCGCCTGAAATCCGTCTCCAGGCAAGAGATCATTGCTCATCGGAAGTCCTCGTCGGTAAGTTGATCGATGGTTTTGGGGGGCATCGGGCGCGGTTTTTGTGTTCCCCATGAACGCTTGGTCGTGCGTTGCTCAGCAGCATCGAAAGAGCGTCCCTTCGGCTTCTCGCTTTGCTCGAAATCGAACAGCGAGGGACTGTCGGAGTGCTTTGCAGCAACGACTACGGGCAGGTCGGCAGAGCCGGCAGATGTGGGCTCGACAGGCGCAGGGCCGCTCGCGTGGTAGGTAGGATATACTGGCGCCTTGGGGCCATCTTCGCTCGACACGTCGCCCTCACCGGGGGCAATGCCCGGGCCGGTCTCATCCAGCGCATCGCGACGGCCCATTGCATCGCTGGCATGTTGATTACCGACCTCGTCCTCGGTGATTGAAGAGTCGAAGAGCGGCCCATGTTCAGCCTCCCAGCTCGCCTGGTCCCAGACCTTGGCATCGATATTCTCGAAGCCCTCGTCCCACTCGAGATTTACCGTGTCCCCTACGACCTTGAAGCGCTGTTCCACGCTGCACGCGAAGCGAATATCGTCGAGGAACCTGTCCAATCGTTCCTCCTCGGCTCGCAGTTCAGCCGATCGCTGGACGTTTTCGTAGGTTGAGGACAGCCGAAAGCCGCTCGCCAGAAGCATCTCGAATGCTTCTTCACCGGGCACGGTATCGGCGAAATCCTCCGCCAACGAGGTGATCATTTTCGGCACATCGCGGGCCCAATCATCGGTCGAGCGGTTGTGCGCTTCGAGACGATTGAACTCCTTCTGGACGGCAACAAGCTGGATCGTGAGCGCGGTATCGCGGGTCTCGTAAACCCTGCGCTGGGTCAGGAAATGCACAAGCGCCTGCAGCCGGTCGAGATCGCTCTGTTCGGTCAAACCAAGCACTCTTCCAAGAAGCTCGACATCGCGGTCATGAACGAGCCTTGTGGCCCGCGCATAGGCGCGTGCCTGCCCTTCCGAGACCTCTGCAAGGCTGGCTTTGAGGTGATAAATGCCTTCCAGGAATCTAGTGCTAAATCCTGCCGGAAGGCCACACTCCTCACGCGCAGTGCGGGCGAATTCGGCAGCCGCACCATCATCTTTCCGATTGGCCCTGGCTAATTCGATTGCCGATGCTTCTTCAGATGTCATGGCGCCTGTATAGGCATCGAGAATGCCGGCCCGGCTCATCTCCAGCCACAGATTTTCCGGTTTCTCGAGATCAGGATCGTCGCGGCGATCGATGATCAGCTTCGCAATCAGATCCTTTTCCAGGTCTCCCAATCGTCCGATGGTGGACGGCGCGATCCCACGCTCGACCAGTGCTTCCACGAAGGGCCGCACCATCGCGTCGAGCTTGTCCTGATCTGCGCGCTCCCGGCTTCGCGGCACGTCCGCATCGATAGCCGGATTTTCCGCTCTCAAGATATCCAGCTCGATCTGGTATTGATCGTATCCCACGAACTCAACGAGAGCTTCGGCGACCTTCTTGTAGGCTTTTGCCCTACGCTGACGCACGGCTTTCTCGTATTGGCGTAACGCTCGCTTCAGCGGCATTTGCAGCAGCAGCGCATTGCGTAGAAACTCGCGTGCCTTACGCGCGGCGGCTGTCAGTTTGCCGACCTCGTCGCGCTCATCTGCCTTCGCCTTCATATCCAAATAGGCGTCGAGCTGAGCACGCAAATCCGGGAATGCGGCAGTCGCACGCTGAAGCAGTGCAATCATCAAAGTATTGAGAGGGGTATTGTCCATGATACTGAGTTCTAGGATGAGAAATCCGTAGACCAAAGCAGCCGGACAAATTTTTTTGCCGCATCATTTGGAAAATTCGAGAACGGACCACTCTCGCGAAATCGTCCGCCATGCTTCGAGGGGCTGATCGACACTTGTCGGTCTGAAACACTTGCATATATGCAAATGAAAACCGTTCTCATGGTAAACGGACTAATTTGCCGATTTTACCCTTTCTCGTTTTTTAGGCGCAATACCGCAAAATGGTATGCACCTGCGGAGCGGACCATTTTGCTGACATCGTCCGAACTCGCGTTCGTCCGATCAGGTGCTCGCTAGCGCTCGCACGTCGGCTCTGGGAGAGCCTCCTTCGAGTGCGGCCGTGCGCGGCCTGGGGCGATGTCACCGACATCTTGGGGGAGGACCCTGCGCTGTTAGCTGCGGGCCTTTATCTCGCAAAATCTCTTGAAATGAGATGCCGGTTGAAACCGGCAGGTGAGAGGAAAAGGGGAGGCGAAGAACGCGTCTCCCGCGCCTCGCCGGTTTCACCGAAACGGAGAAACCGAAATGATCAATACCGACCACTTGTCGCCAGACGCAGAGGCGCTGGCGAAGGACCTTGAGCAGCACGAAGGATATCGCCTGCTGCGACGCGTTCCGAAGCCGTATCCCTCGATGCCGCATAAGGGCCCAATGCCCGATGGCAAATGCATTGCCATTCTTGACACAGAAACCACCGGGCTCGACAACGCTAGCGACGTCATCATCGAACTTGCGATCATGCTCTGTTTCGTGGGCGAAGAAGGAGAGGTTGTCGGGCACTTCGGCCCCTTCAGCTGGCTTGAGGATCCGGAGCGCGAACTCGACCCGCGGATCACCTTGGTAACGGGCCTCGCTGCCCACCATCTGGAGGGCCAGACGATCGACGATGAGTTCGCGCGCGGACTGCTCGATCGGGCAGACCTGATCGTCGCGCACAATGCGAAGTTTGATTCCGGATTCATTGAGCGCCGATATCCCGACTTGGCGGGTAAGGCCTGGGCCTGTTCCTGCAGCGAAATCGATTGGCTCAAACTGGGCTTCGATGGACGCTCTCAATCAGCGCTGCTGGCGCATGTCGGATGGTTCAGCGATGCGCATCGCGCGGCCGCGGATGTGTGGTCCTTGTTCTGGCTCTTGCAGCATCGCCATCGCGGTCCCGGCGGCGACCCAATCCGCACGCACCTTGCGCGTCTGATCGAAGCTGCCGAAACGCCGAGCGTGATGGTGCAGGCCGAGCGCGCACCGTTCTCGAAGAAAGAACTGCTGCGCGCCCGCGGTTACAAGTGGAACCCGGACGGTCCGTTCTGGCAGATCGAGCTGCCGCCCGAGCGCGTCGAGCAAGAAAAGGCTTGGGGCTACCGTTCGGGTCTGCCGGCCATGACGACGCGCACCATCACGGCATGCGAGCGTCACCGCTGAGCGGCATCTCACAACAACTTCACACTTTCACACTGACGACCCGCCATTCGAGCGGGTTTTTTCATGGAGAATACAAGTCATGCACATCGACAACACAGGCTTCGAAGAAGCCCTCGAGCGCGAAGCTCGCAAGTTCCTCGAACTGGACGGCGAAGACAGGCGAGCAAACCGCTGCCCGCAGCGCATCATTGTCGCCGATTTTGAGTATCGCTGGGACCGGACCCGCTACGATGGTTATCGGGTCGCCGAAGGCGAGAGCGCCGAGCCCACGATCCGCTGGCCCTTTCACCGTGTCGCAGCTGCCTCGTGGCTACAGCTACGCTTCGATCCAGGAGTAGAAGTTCCGGTGATCGAAAGCGTTGTGGTTCTGGCCGAGGACGAGGCGAGCGAGCAGGAGATGATCGCCCAGTTCTTCGAAGCGCTGCACGAGGCACCGGAAGCGCAACTCGTTACGTGGGGCGGGGAGGTCAAGGACCTTGCGGTCCTGCGCCGATCCGCCGGTGAGTTCGCCCTGGTCCTGCCGCATCAACTGGTCGACGGTTCCCCGCATGCCAGAGAACGCATCGATCTGTGCCGTGCGGTCACCGTGCAGGCCAAGGCGCCACACTTGCCAGAATACGCCGCAGCGACCTCGATCCCGGCGAAGCCATCGCCGAGCAGGACAATCGGTGAACTGGTGGAGAAGGGCGACTGGCACAAGGTGCGCGAGCAGGTGCTCGCCGATGTCCTGACCACGAGCGTGATCGCGCTGCGCCATCTGACCTCACATGGCGCAATTGCGCTCGACCTCGAAGCATCGGCGTCAGAAGTTGGGACAGCGGTGCTGACCGCCATTCCTGACAGCAGCTTCGTGCGCAGCACCTATCACCCATGGGCGCGCGACAGGCAGCGAGCTGCAGGCCTGCGCGGCGTCGTCTATCGGGCTGATTAAGCAGCATCGGAAATGAGAAAGAGATGAGGGAGGAAAAGTTGACCTGACCCAAATTAACCCTGCGCGGCGCACCGCCGCGAATACCAATTACGTCAACCATATGCCTGCCGCTTTGGCAGGTCTTCGATCAGCCGCTTTCCCATCAGGGTCTGCGGCCTTTTTTTGTCCAAAAGGAATCTAAGAATGCCAGCCAAGAAACGATCTGGCCGCACTACTGTGCCGGCCCGTTCTCAAACCAACTTGTCGGCGCTGCCCAAGCGTTTCGCAATCTCCGACACCGAGATCCAGCCGGTGCAATTGTTCGTCAACGGCAAGCGTCATCCCAAGGCGCCCGGTCCGTGGCAAGCAGAGCCTGACAAAATCGCCTGGGTAGATCCGCGCACCGGGAAGGACTGTATTCTCCTGCGCCAGCGTGGCGGCGAGTGGGCGGGATATGTGGCAGTTGACCCGGCCCATCCTCTTTGGGGTTTCAGCGCCGATGCCATCCCGGCTTCAGCCGGTCTCGTCGTGCATGGGCCCATCGTTTACGCGGCGCCGTGCGAGGATAATAAAGATCCTGAGATCAGCGTTTGCCACATCACGAGTGGGAGGCTCCGCACATCTCACCAGGCGCCGCCTCGCCGAGCCAGCACGTCTGGTGATGTCGATCGAACCAACTGGTGGTTCGGGTTCAGCGCCGATCAGCCGGGCGACCATGTTCCTGGTCGCAGTCGGCCGCTCGATAGAGAGGAGGGTCAGGTCTACCGCGACATCGACTATATGTTCCGCGAGGTGACCACACTCGCCTCGCAGCTCAATGCGCTCGAAGATGACCGCGGCGGATCGATCCCCCTCGCAGAAATTGGCGCGCCTGTGCCGAAGCTCAGTGACAGCAAGGAGAAGCGGTAATGGCCGAAGATCTGCCCTACGAGCGGCGCCGCAACCCAAATCTTCCGTGGGGTTACTGGTGCCGCGTGAACGATCAGGAATGGCCGCCTTTGTTCGACGAGAACGGTCGGGAATGGAGGAGCCTGCGCCAGTATTTCTGGAGCGAGCGGCTCGGCATGGCGAACGCATCCGAATACGACCGCGAGCACGCGCTCGAGGTCTTGCTCTCGGTGCTCGTCGCCATCGATCGCAGGGTCATCGGTATCGAGGAGAAGGTCATCGATCTTTTTCAGGACTCCTGGCATCTGGCGCGCCAGTTCCTCGGGCACTGGCTCGAGGGGTTGGGTTTGACAGACGAGGGCCTTTCAGGCTCGCTGACTGCTGAAGGTAGAGCCGTGCTCGTGATGCTGGCGAGCACACGATCTTTACGTGCTGCCCCGATCCCGATCGGCTTGCCTGTATTCGAGGCCACCACCGGACCGGATCCCCATGCAGGCCGGGCTATGAACGAAAGTGTCATGGACCAGTGTGATGCTTTTGCTGAAACGCTTGAATTCCGCTTTGTGCGCGAAGACATGACAGGCCGGCCCGCGATCAAACTCATCGGGCCACCCTCGGGCAACAACGTCCCGCTCGCCCGCACGCTTTGGTCAATAGACTTTCCCCGTCTCCATGAACGGGACCGCCTTTACCGGTGGCTGGTCGACCGCATCGACCGGTGGGAGGATTGGGCCGAACGGGCTCGTCAGCACGGGGCACAGGCGCTCAGCGAGCATTTGCTGCGGCTTCGATTTGCCGGTGAGCCGGTCGAGTCCGTCTAGAACAGCCCCAAGCCCTCCATCAATCAACCTCAAGCGGGCGGTATCCACTCTGGATGCCGCCCGCTGTCTTTCTGGAGACCAAGACATGCGCAGAACCTTTCATCGCGCCTTGCCGGGGCGCCTGGTCGCTCTTTCGTTACTGCCGCCTCCTTCCCACGGCGCGCCACTGGCACCTTTCGGGTTTGCCGGGTTCGTCATGGAACGAGGCTGCCTCGGTGAGGCGAGGTTCATGCTCCACGCTCAGGGATTTGCCGCAGGCTACGATCCGGCGCGAATGCGGATCGAGATCCGCGCATTGTTCGACCCCGAAACCACAGCGCTAATTTGCGGACCATCGCGCTTAAGTGCTGCCGAGCATTCATCAGCGCCGCTGCCGAGCAGCTACCTCGAACTCATTCCGCGCACTGGCCTACGGCATGATATTTTTGCTCCGGCGCCCCGCCATCTCCTGGCAACCGCGGGCCGGGTCGGCGGGCTCGATCTTCCCGAGGCCGAGCCAACCCCGCTTGCGCGCCTTGGTCGCCTCGGCAAGGAAGCTCAGGCGGCGTGGATCTTCTGGCTCCAGGCCTATTGTCCCGTAAATCTGCGCCGCAAACTGCTCGCCAGCTATCTCGCGTGGCAGTATCTGGAGCACGCCCGCCTGCAGCTGGCTTGCAACTGACGAAAAAGGGGCGCTGGCAGCGCCCTTTTTTTGCATCCGCATTTGCCTGGGCACCAGATCTCCCTCGAGACTAAAATCTTTTCCTAAAAGGAGCCGCTGGCTGCGGCGCGCTTTTGTCGGGTCGCACTTCGCTATCGCGAAGCTGCTCCCTGGAAGGACGCTGCCACCTGCAGGAGGCCCGTCCGGCGGACCAGCGACACGGGCCCCCCGGCGGCCGCAATAGCGGACCGCATCTAAAACCATGAAGCTGACGGGATTTTTGTAAATCCCTTAGTGAAGGGAAAAGTTTTCAGACGCCTGCAGGCGCAAGGAGATTGTGAAATGAAAAACCCAAGATTCAACTGCGACCTGAGGTCGTATTCAACAAACAGCGAGAAGGGTGAAATCGAAGGAAGAACGGAAAAACCCGACATATGAAATGTCGGGCGCGTCCGCCTCAGGCGGACGCGGCGGGCGCCCTCGGCGCCTGGGGGACGCAGAAAGAATTTATCTGCGTCCCCCACAGCCCGCCGGCGGGCTGGTCCAGATTTTTTCCATCCCATTTACTCTTTCTTAAATCCCGCCAGGATACGGCGAAGCCGCGGGGCCGGGCCCGGCCTCCGCCTTTTCCCCTCTACCCCCTTATTCAAAAAACCCTTCCTTCGTCGGGTTTTTCGCGCGCAGGCGCGCGCGCGAGGGGCGGCCGCCGCCCCTCGCTGTGCTCATTCGTTTCAGTCTCCAGGAACATAGGCGCGCGGCAGCGTCTCTTAGTCGTAGATCACGGGTGTTTCGTCGAACCAGCTGGTGACGGGCATTCCGGGATCGGAGTTCGTGACGCGCTTGCGCAGCGACCGAAGCGCGACATCGAACCCTTCCTCGTGAAAGCTGCGGTCGGTCTCGCGTATTTCCATGCTTCCGTTCGCATTGGCTTTGATCTCGTGGCCGGAGGGGAAGACCAGCCGCGGTTGCGAGCCTGAGCTGGCTTTCCAGATCCTGCCTGCTTCATGGATGGCGGTGTCCATCAGGCCGTAGGATTCGAAATAGGCGATCTCAAGGTCGAGCAAATCCTCCGTCTGATCGAGGTCGACGCCGGCGTAGATGATTTCCCAGTCTTGAGCGAATGCGTATTCGGCGATGCCGTATTTTGCCTGGGCGGTAAGCTTGTTGCCACCGATTACGAGCGCTTCGAGTGTCTTGCCTCGCCGGCAGGCCCGCCCGCCGAACTCGGTTTCGATTGCGCGAAGGATAGCGTTCACGCCGCGAGGGTAGGGGAGTGTGCGGTTCTGGTTATGCATTATTGTATTCCTTTCTTGCGGGCGAGCCGCGTTGAAATGATTTCGAACCGCGAAGCTGGAGAATTCCTTTTCCCCTCACTTTCGTGATTCAAAATTCTCATTCTTCTGAAAGGAGTTGGTTCACTCGCGACCACGCGGCCCGGCGAGAGAAATTGCCATTTCTTCAGCTGTCCCAATCTGCCGAATCTTGGTGCCGGTTCGGCATGGCGGTCAAATCGGTGCGAGAAGCGTAATTCTTCCCCGATTGCAGTCGTCCGGTTCGACCAGCCGCGCTTCCGGATAGCAAAAATGGTTTCGGGGGGGGCGAGGACTGCACCCCCTCGTCACCTCAGGCGATTGAATTTGAGCGCTCTGGCGAGGCGATAATAGTCCGCGATCATGTCGAGACCCGGGGATCTCGCCCGACCTGGGGAGCATCGATGATGTCTTTAGGCGGGCATAAAGGGCCGAAAATCGCGCCTCTACTGCCCCCGGAATTAAGTTCGCTGGCTTGGTGCTGTTGACGAAATCGTCGCTTCCTTAGTCGTTTTTATGACCGCCGATTGGGTGCGACGTTCAATAAATGGCTAAAAAGGCATTGAATCTCTGATTGGCGCCTGATTGAGTAGTAGAATGCTTTTGGGTGGGTGAGGGTCTGAGCGTGGGCGAGCGAGAGATTGAATTCGAAAAGTCGAATGATGATGAAGATCCTCCGTCATTACCGTCAAAGCTTGCCGATAACGGACTTCTAATCGGCTATTCGCTCGAAGAAGAGCGGCACAAACCTGTTATGGGCTTTCGTTTCGGAGATGCGATCGAAGACCAAGTGGGAGGCCAAGAGCTACTCGAGCCAATCCTTCACACAGGCGACGGACATTTGATAACCCTCGCGCGGACTGGCGCGGGTAAGGGAGTGGGATGCATCATCCCCGCATTGCTTCGTTATCGCGGCCCCGTGATCGTAATCGATCCAAAAGGCGAGAACTATCAAGTTACTGCACGCCGTAGACGCGAGATGGGCCAGAAAGTCGCAGTTCTTGACCCGTTTGGTATTGTGGCCAATGAGACCGATAATCTCAATCCTCTAGACTTGATTGATCGTGCATCTCCCGATGCAATTGACGATGCTGCTCAGCTTGCGGAATTGCTCGTTACCGAAACGAGCACGCGCGACCCCTTTTGGGACAACCGTGCCCGGTCCCTTCTTGCGACCATGATCCTGCACGTCGCCGTGGCCCGACCACCCATTCTACGAAATCTCACGGAGGTTCACCATCTACTAAACCAGTCCAACGAGGACATGGACTTCACCTTTAAAGAGATCGCGAAGAGTGCCGATGCCACGGTCAGGAAAGGCGCAGCGATTAAGGATACGGCCGAGGGCAAAGTTTGGGCATCAATCCTCTCGACCGCACAGTCCCATAGCGATTTCCTACGGAGCGCGGGGGCTCAGCAAACTCTAGGCCAGTCGTCCATCGATCTTGAAGCGATCACTCGTGGCGATCCCCTCTCGATCTATATCGTGGTGCCTCCTGAGAAACTCGAGAGCCATGGCAAGCTTTTGAGGCTTTGGGTCGGGACGATGGTCAGTGCCATTACCCGCAGAAGCCAGAGGCCTGAACTACCGACCTTGTTCATCCTCGACGAAGCGGCGCAGCTTGGCCCGCTGAAGCAGCTCCGTCAGGCGATCACTCTTCTGCGCGGATATGGCCTCAGAACATGGAGCTTTTGGCAGGACCTCAGTCAGCTCAAGATGCTCTATCCAAGGGACTGGCAAACCATGGTCAACAATTGCGAGGTCGTGCAGGCCTTCGGATTTGCCAATGCTTCTGTTGCGCGTGACGGTGCGGAATTGACCGGGTATTACGATTGGCGCGTCTTGCAGGATCTTGAAGCGGAAGAGATGGTTTTGGCGCTAGCTGGCGACCAACCGGTTATAGCGCGGAAGCCTAATTACCTCTTCGATCCGGCTTTCGCGGGTCAATTCGACGATAATCGGTTTTACGAAAAAGTCGATCGAGAGACGCTTGCGGAAAGGGAAAGGTGGCGACTTTTCCGGCGCTATAGCCGACCGCATTTAAGTCGTGAGAATACGAAGAAGTTCGACCTTTCCGGCCCCGCATTTTCGCTGCCCGACGACATTGGTGAACCCGATTGGGATAGTGATCAATGACGACGCCGGAGGGGAGGCCCCCAACCGCTCTTGGCTTTTTCGATGGACAGAACCTTTTCAGGCGGGCCAAGCGTGTCTTCGGACACCGCGAACCAAACTTCGATCCCGTCGCGCTCCATAGAGAGGTTTCACTCCGAGGCGGTTTCCAACCCGGGGCGATCTACTTCTATACAGGGATTCCAGCTGCGAAACACCAACCGCGCTGGCACACCTTTTGGGAAAACAAAATCGCCGCAATGCGGGCTGATGGGGTGCATGTCACCACCAGACCGCTGCGCTATCGCGAACGATTTTCCTACGACGACGAAGGGAAGATCGAAACTTTCATCGAGCCCGAAGAGAAGGGGATCGATATTCGTATTGCTCTGGATCTTGTCCGAATGGCGCGACGCGGCGAACTCGAGGCGGCGATCATCTATTCCCAAGACCAGGATCTCAACGAAGCGATCCCTGAACTCGAAGCGATCGCGGCCGAGCGACAAAGTGAGTTCGCAATCGCGAGTGCCTTTCCAGTCGGCCCCAAGTCGACATTCAATCGAGGCGTGGATCGCACACAGTGGATAGAAATCGATAGGTCACTCTACGACCGCTGTCTCGACCAAAGAAATCACTTTTGAAAACCAACCCAAGCCCATACTCCCTTAGCGGAGAAGAAAGGCCGCAAGAATGAATGTCAGTCGCGTTTTCTTGAGCTCGACCTTTTCGGATTTTGTTTGGGAACGCGAAACTTTAAACCTCGAGATCGTCCCTGAAATAAACGCGGCATTGGCAGCTAAAGGACGCCGCATCGATCTACTCGACCTACGCTGGGGTGTGTCTCGAGAAGCGGGCCTCGATAACTTTGCCGTCGATATTTGTTTGAATGAGATTCGACGAAGCGCCGTTTCGGGCGCTCGTCCGTTTTTTATGTATCTCGGCAGCACGCGGGCAGGATGGAAGCCCTGCCCCCGGGTTCTTTCGCGGGACCGCTATGAGGTGCTGCTCAATGCCCTTTCTCAAGACGCGGGCGGAAGTGAGCTCATTGCGCGCCTTTACACTCCCGACCAGAATTTTCGCGAACCGTCTTACGTGCTGCGAAGCCGAAGGAATTTTGAGGCCCCAGACGGAGATACCTGGGAGCGTGCCGAAGAGAAACTGTGCAACCTCGTTGCAGACAATCGCGGACGACTACCGGAAGATCTGGTGCGCGACTTCCTCACTCCGGTCACGATCAAGGAGGTCGAGCTTGGTCTCGACCTAGTGGAAAGTGATCCGAAGCGGCTTGCCGCCATGTGGCGCGAGGAAAGAGGCACATTTTTCTCTCACCTCACCTCCAGCGCGAACCCAAAAGGAAACGGAGGCGGCGAAGAATGGGAAATGCATGTCTCGAATGCATTCCGCGATGCAGGGGTGACGCTTGAGCATCTTGTCCGCAATGGTCCGAAGGACAAAGCCTATCGCACCAAGTTTGCTGAATGGGCTCGCGAAAAGCTTCTGCGAGCTGCAGCTGACGAGAGTGAGGAAACAAAATCCTTTCACGATCGCGCGCGGCCGGGTCTTGCTGGTGACGTGCCGATGGTTCAGCGCGAATGCCTTGCGCCGGTTCAAAAAGCTATGGAGGCCACGGACCGCCGACCACGGATGCTTTACGGCTCGAGCGGGTGCGGAAAGAGCGTGCTGGTCAATCAGCTCGCCGCGCGCATTTCCGATAACGGGGGGGAGTGTCTTGTTCTGCGTCCAGGCCGCGAGCGCCAGCGGCTCGATCTTCAAACATTCCTAGAATTGGTTTGGGACACCTTGGGCGCAGAAGGCCCGATTTCAGACGAGCGTGCTTCTGCAGGGAAGGGGCCGAGTGCCGAGGGGCTGCGCGAATACCTTGCTCAACCACGAGATCGCGTGCTCACACTGTTTGTCGACGGTATCGATGAATGCGATTGGCGCGATAGTGCCGAGGCGGTCTCTTGGATACCTTTGTCGGCAGGCGAGGGCCTGACCTTGATCGTTTCCACGAGTGCGCCTGCGCTTCGCAGCAGTTTTGAGGACGTCTTTGGGGCCGAGAACCTGCTTGATCTACCCGAATTGAGCGCCTCCGAAACCCGCTCCGCCATCGACCTCAACCTCCGCTCGGCGGGGCGTCAGCTTCAAGACGGGCAGTGGGCTAGCATTCTCGAAGGCCTCGATCAAATGGATGGGAAGGCCGTTGCTACCCGCCTCGCCGCGACGATTGGGCGGACGGTCCCTGCTGAGGCTGAACTCCCCCGCTTCACGTCAACACTATCAGCCTGGACGGCTCACTGGCTCGAGCATCTCGACAAGGGAGAGGGTCACGGTCGCCCGCTCGTGGAAACGATCATGGCAGTCCTGGTGTGCTGCCGTCGAAGCGTTCCCGAACGCGCATTGTTCGATGCGGTAAAGGGCAATCATGACGTGTTGGCTTGGCTTCGAGGCGCTTTTCCCGATGCGGGCGACATCGCCGAGTTACCGCGGACGGCCTTTAGCAGACTCATGGGATCAATCGATGGAGTGCTCGAAGCAAGCCAGGTCGATGGCGAATTGCATTTCGCTCTGATCCACACCGCGCTGAAGAGCGCGATAGCAAAACAATTGCCTCCCTTGCGGCTTGGCGAGGCGCGCGAGCGCCTCGCAACACTCTACGCCGAGCAGTTTTCATCCCTCGCTGATCTGAGCAATGCGACACGGCATCTGCTTTCAGAAGTCCTCTACCAGGCGATTGCTTGCGGCTCACAACAGCAAGTCGAGAGATTGGTCGCGCAGCCGGCTTTTGCCGCGTCTAAAACTGGTAGCGAGACTATAGGCGATACGCTCGAGGAGATTGGGCTGGCTCGGGCGAATGATTGGCTGGGTTCGGAGATACTCGAGGCCTTCGCAAGGCTAGTCAGGCAAGAACGTCACAATCTTGCGCGGCTTGCCGAGGTGCAGGAGCGGCGTGCCTTTGTGGCCCAGCGGATCGCGCGCGAATTCGACAGCAACCCTCTTCGCTCCCATTACGCATCACCTGGATGGGGCGCCGCGAACACGCGCTTGCTGTTGCGGACCCCTCGCGTTCCTGGTCTCGCAATTCTAGATGCCACCCTGCATCAGCAACGGAATTACGCCGTGGCGGTCGGTGACAACCTCATCACCGGCCAAGCGGATGGTTCGCTCGCAATCGTTGATGCGCACGACGGACAACTCCGCGCGCGTCTTTCTGGGCACGAAATGATCGAGGGTCTAGAGCGGGTGGGCGAAACTGGGCGAATTCTTGCCTGGGGCAAGGATGGTCAGATTTCACTGACTTCGGTTCCGGGAGCACGCGAGCTCAAGCGCCTGGATTTCGGAACGGAAGGTCGACTTCGCATGGTGGTGGGGCTCGCCGGCGGTGGTGTTCTCGCAATTGGCGGCGATCCCCTGCAGATTTCCGTCTGGGACGGAATGGGTGAGAGACAGAGCCTCACGCCGGTGACGATGGAGAATGTCGAGGCGTTCGCCATAAGCAATACGGGCATGCAACGATCCCGGCCATGGCCTTCAGATAAACTGGCAACCAGTTTGCTCGACCAGGGCCGCATCAACAGTTTCAACCTGCGCAGCGACATCGTCGCGCTTAATTCCGACCTGATTGTTTTTCATGGCCTCGTTTCGCTGGTTGTCTGGTCAGTCAGTCAGTGCAAACCAATTATGGTCTTGAATCAGGCGACCGCGCCCGAGTGGTGGCCCCGCTTCGTGCGACCGGATGGCGATAGCTTCGTGTTGGTGTCACAAGGTGGCGGCGTTGCACGAATAAAGCTCGACGGCTCGCACCCCGAGATTCTCGCCAAGGCGACCATGATCGGTGGCGCAGATCAGCTCGACGACACGCGGATTTTCACGAGCCGGGTCGTCAATCGATCAATCGTGGAGACCTCGATCCTCAATCTCGAGAGCTTAACAATGGGCCGCGCCGCGCACTGGGAAGGTCTGGTTGGCAAGGGTTATTTCCGCAAGTGTGACTCAAGTATGGCGCGAGGCGTCGTAGCCCTGGGACACAAGATTCTGGCCTGGTGTGCCGATGGCTCGACCATTCTCGATCTCTCGACCGGACAAGCGTTGGAGCAGGAGTCGGGCGATGGTCTCGCATTCGCGCTGCGACCTGGCGTGACGATTGGCAAGGATGCGGCCATCCTCATCAATGCGGAGCGCCCTGAGCTCCATACTGTCGACGGAGCGAGGCCGGTTTCGCTGGATCACCTGCTTCCTAGGGTGAGCGATTGCATCGATCTCGGCGAGGGGCGCGCCCTCATCCGCTCGCCCGACGGCAGGGCCGCGTTCTGGAATGCGGCCGAAACAGTCTCCTGGCTTGGCGAGAGCGTCGATGCTGATGGCGCAACTGGCATTCTTCACCGCGGAAATGGCGCACTCCTGGCAAATGGCGAGCTGGTCATACAGAAGCCCGACCCAGCTGATCCCACTGTAGAGTTTTCACATTACCGTGAGACCGAAGGTGAACTGGCGCTCGTTTCGGCGCAGAGGGGTGCTTGGAAGCCAAAGCCCCCTGCAGCGCCGGGATCGATGGAGGCGATGTTGCCATCGCTTGATCGTCCATTCAGCCATTGGCAGACGCTCGGCGACATGGTTTTGAGCTACAGCGGGACACCGGCAAGGGTCGCGTTGTCCGACTCTGGTCATGAAGCGGGACGGTGGTGGATGCCTTTAGCTACCACCCTGACCCAAATGGTCACTTCAGCCGATCCGGATCTGGGACCTTATTTTCCTAATCTTGCCTACATTGCGAGCGATGGCAGCCATCTTATCGGCGCGACGCTTGGCAACGGGAACTTTCCGACTGGCAAGCTGCCCGTTAAAGAAGAAGTCCATCGGCTCATCGTCGACCGCGGCGCGATTATGGCCGTGTTCGGGCAAGGCGTCGAGCGGATGATCCCTCGAAGTTCGCTCTTGGCGAACCTCGACTGCATCCCGCTGTTCGACCTCGCTTCATTGCTGCCCGAAGGCAACAAGGGATCAATCCAGCAGGTGGCCTGGCTCAGTAATGTCGGAGTGGGGTTGGCGCTGGTCAATCAGGGAGGAACAGGATCTTCTCGGCAGCTGATGGCGATTGCATTCTGTTCGCATCGCGGTGTCTTGTCTCAATCCCTGTTGCCATTCAGCGGACCAGCAATCCCTGCTCCCAGCGGCTTCCTTTTCCACGACGAATCTGGCCCCAGGCTCGTCGGTTTTGACGAAGAGGCGATGAAGATCGACATCGGCCCAGCCGAGAAACAGATAAGGCTGCCAGTGCCTTTGCGCGAGACAATGGAGAAAATCCACGGAGCCAGCGAAGGGGGCCTGCGGTGGTCGCTGTCTTCGCACCAAGATATCGATTACCGGCTCGATTTCGACCAGTTCTGCGTGCAACTTCAATCCGACCGGATCGTAATCGATACGCTCGACGCGGCGCAGGGGCAGCAACCTGATGTCGTTCTCTTCCCAAGTGGATACCGCATCATTGATGCGATCGAGCATGGTGGCGAAGGATCGATCTTGGTCCGAGCTGAGGAACTCCTTCAGGTGATCCGCTTCAACGGTTCTGGAGAGCGTGGCCGCACCGGGACGACGACTTATGTCGCGGCAGAGCGCCTGTTTCTCCACCGCATGGGCCTAACCGAGTTGGCTGCCAAGTTGCCCGCGCCATCACTGACAAACGGGAAGATGTTCTCGAAGGAGCGCCACCGCCTGCAAATCCTCGAACATGGTGCGGCCGAGATCGAGATCTTGCTTTGGCAGGGCAACGTCGAGAAGGCTGAAGCCGAGCACTTGATTCTTGAAGGTATAGTTTTCGATGATGCTGGGCGGAACTCACGGCGGCATGAACAGGCAGAATATGGCGTTCATCGGCTTGCGGCGATGCTCCACCAGGCGAAGGGCAATATGTCTTTCAGCGAATACCTTGTGAGCCGTAGCCTGCGAACAAACGAGAAGGATCTTGGCAAACTCGTGCCAGCCTTTGTCGAAGGGTTAATTTTCTTCGCGTTGTGCGGCCAGCTCGATGCGGCAGCTGTTTTTCCGGGCCTGCTCGAGGAGCTCAGATCGTCTGGTCACGATATCGACAGCGATCCCTTTGTTGCTGATCTGGCAATACTTGCGGCGGCTGAGGTCGACCGAGACGCCTCTCCGGCTGAGAAACAGAATGCGTCGCAAGGAGACCAATCGATCAGGAGAAGTGGGGCTGATAGAGCCCACGACTCACAAGCCTCGAAAGCTGCCCGTGAAGAGGGGAGGCCCCCGGGGCAAGGCCGGTTCCTAGCTGCCATGGGGGCGGTCCAGAGAGGGGACGCGGTCAAGGCGCGCGAGCACTTGGAAGTGGCTGTGCAAGAGGGCAGTTTTTACGCTGCCCATATTCTGGGAAAGATGTGGCTCGATGGCGTATTTGGTAAAAGTTCTTCGGAATTAGCGCTCTCGCTATTCCAGCGTGCGGCAATTGCTGGGCTACCCGAAGGAATTGAAGACTTCTGGCGCACACTTGCAACGTTCAAACCAGGCGAGGTTTACAAGAAGTCGCAGCGAAGCGCGCAACAAAGCCACCAGAAAGGCGACCCAATTGGATCGGTCAATTTTGCGGCGAGCCAGTTTCTCGCACCGAACGCGGATCAAGAGCAGCAGGCGGCGGGTATCGCCCTAATGAAGAGGGCCGCAAGTCAAGGTTCGGCAAGCGCGGCTGAATTGCTGCGCAAATGGGGCGGAGGCGCATGACGTTGAAGATGGCCCCGCCACCATTGGACGCCTGTGTCATCGGATTTGCAGGTCACCGCAAGCTCATACCAAGTCTTGAAGCTACGGTTCACGCAGACCTTCCGGCGATCATTGCGACGCTTCGGGAAACGCTGCTAGCCGATTTGGGCGAAGACCAGAAATTCGTTCTGGCCAATGGCTTGGCGGCGGGTGCTGACCTCTTGGTTGCTGCGCAATTCGAAAAGCACTTTCCTGAAATTGAGTTGTGGCATTGCCTCCCGATGCCCAAGGAAGAATTTCGCCAGGGTTTGCTGGATGGTCTCGAAAACACTGACGAGATCAGTTGTAAGCGCATTGCCGACGAATTTGATCGGCTCACGGCCAGTGCTCGTTATCTTTCTGTTATAGAAGCTGAAAATTGCCGCCGTGCCGAGGCGTATCTTCTTCTGGCTCATGCCATGGTAGCCCGATGCGACGGCCTTGTTGTTGTTTGGGACGGGATGCCGGCTGCAGGGCCCGGCGGAACGGGCGATGTTGTGCGCGTGGGGACGGATGCCGGTTTGCCAGTGTTGCACCTCAAAGGCGATGGGCAGGTCGGCATCATGCCCTCTTGTGCAAACGATCTATCGAAGCGTGAAAGTGGTAAGATTTTTGCGCGCCTACTCGCTGAGAAATTTCTCGCGCGAAGGACAGAGGAAGGCCATTGCCTAAAGTTGAAGGGGGCAGGGGGGTAAAATGGCTCACGATTATGGCCGAGCAAACCGCATAGCGCGTCTTGCAGTCTGGATTGGGCGGCCGAGCAGTGCGAGCACGATCAGCAAACCATCCATATTCGGATTGCTACTCGTGAGTTGGTTCTCGCTTACAGCTTTGGGCGCTTGGCAAGTAAGCCCGGAGACTGCTGTTGGCCCACGTCTTGCAGACTCTTTTTACGCCCCATTCACATTCCTAGCTCCGCAGGACAGCTACATTAACAGGGCGCAGTCAGAGCTGCTCGACCACCCTTTTCTCTGGCTAGGCCGATTTTTCGGCGCAGCTATCCCGGTATATGCCGTGGTGTGGGCGGCGCTTGTTTGGGGTCGGCACCGTATAGCAAAGAACCTGCTGCCTTGGGCTGCAGGACACGTCGTAATCTATGCCAATGAAGCAGGGGCGGACGCGATGGCGACCGAACTTGTTACTGCAGGTGAGGTCGTGGTTCTTGCTGAACCAGAACCCGAAATTGCGCGGCAGGAAGTCCTCATGCATCAGGGCGTCTTCCTTATTGACGATAGCCTCCCAAGTTCACTTCGCATGAGCGGCGCCGAGCGTGCTTCGAGGGTGATTGTGTGGCGTGGAGAAGATGTCAGAAACATCGCGGATGCGATGGAGATTGGAAAAAACCTGACAAGTCGCCACGAGGAGATACTGCTTCAAGTCGAACATCCGCAAATGCGAAGGGCTCTGCGAAAATCTGGCAGATTGCTTGAGCGAGAAACGGCAAGACTGCGTCCGGTTTCGCTGAACCTGATGGCGGTTCGCTCGGCGCTTGGAAACAGCGATTTGGTGGCTCAAGCCCATACTGCTCGCCAAGAGCGTGTTCACGTAGGATTGGTCGGGCATTCGGCGGTCCTGGAAGAAATTGCGTCCTTGGTTCTACGCCAGAACTGGTCGGTATCGCTCGGCGCACCGAAGATCTCGCTTCTATTTTCGTTTGAACCAGACTGGACCGAATGGCTGGAATTGCACCGCGCTTCGCTAGAATTTTACGAAGAGGTAACAGGGTCTGCGACGTCTCCGATCAATCCCAGCTGCCCACTTGGAGAACTGTTTGGAGATTGCACCGTGACCCGGTTGATCGTCGACTTGGGAAACGACGATGCGACCACGAGAGAAAGTTTCCGCATCGCAAGCGAACTCAGGCGAAGCCCAGCTTCGACAACGCAAGTTCAGCCAGTCATCCGGTCCGGAACCACGCTATGCGAGCTGTTCGACGAAAGCGATTTTCCCTTTGTGTCGCCAATCACACCGTCGTTCTCAGGGCATGCTGGGAAGCTTGTATCTCGTGATCGAGACAAGCCAGCAGCGCAGAAGCACCTTGCGTATCTGGAAAGCCAAGCAACCGATGCGAGCCTGCCCGCCTACAGGGATTGGAGCCAAATCGAAGAGACCCATGTCCATGCCAATCGCGCTGCGGCCGACCACGACGCCATCAAGCTCTTTGACTTCAAGCGGCTTAAGGTGAGTTCTAATGCGGATGTTGCCACGATAGAGCGACTAGCTGAGGTCGAGCATAAGCGTTGGTGCGCCGAACGCTTGCTCGACGGTTGGATGCCCGCGCAGGATGGGGTGAGGGATGATGCCAAGCAGGTGCACGACAATCTTGTTCCTTGGCCCTCATTGTCGGAGAATACCAAACAGAAGGATCGTGATCAGGTCGCGGCGAGCCTGAATGTCAACTTCGGCAAATCAGCTATGTAGTTGACGCTGCGATGCGCCAAACGCGGCTATCGCCTTGGTCTCCGGCTCCGCTTTCCAATGGAAGGCCTGGCCGATCTAATGCGCCTAGCACTCGTTGCGCGCACCAGCCCTCACTGATCTCCATTAGCTTTCTTCCGACCTCGCTTCTGCCCAGGCTTACGGCCCAAGCCGATCTTCTTCGCAAGATCACGACGAGTTGCAGCATACTCCGCTGCGACCATTGGATAGTCTGCGGATAGGTTCCAGCGAGCGCGATACTCGTCGGGCGTTAGGTCGTGTTCGGTCGATAGGTGCCGCTTGAGCATCTTCATCTTCTTGCCGCAGTCGAGGCAGACGAGATGGTCTTTCTTGACGGAAGAACGGATCGATACCGCCGGGTCGGGGACTTCTTCCGCGCCATTGCTACCGGTGCCGAGATCGGCGAGCGCCGAATAGACGTTCGAGATCAGAGTCGGGACGTCGCTTACGTCGACGCTGTTGTTGCTCACATGTGCAGCGACGATGTCCGAGGTGAGGGTGATGAGGGTCTCGGTCATGTCAGTATCGTAATTTTGCATGGGTTTGCCTTTGCATAGCGGCCCGGCCAAGTATCCTGGCGCATATAAAGCAGTGTAGCAAATTAGTTTTACACTAAAACATTTTATCCCTCTGCGAAGCTCTCAATTTGGTGCTCTTCTTTGTATTTTGCACGGTGCTGGCTCCATTCCAAATACATCTCGAGGAATCAATGTGAAAAGCCTGTGTTGGCGCCGCTTGCTAAACCGCAACGTAGACCTCGCCGCAGATGTCCGATTCTTACAATCATCACCGCGGATTCGTATTAGCTTTGCGTCTGCGACCCGAAGGGCTTGGAGCACATCTAAGCCTTCACCTTAGGCCCCGCCCTCCGGCGGGGCCCTTTTCGGTTCAGAGTGAGTAGGAACGCCGGGTAGGGCAACGATGCGAACATTCAGGTTGAACCTGAAGGGCGATGACGTCTGCGCCGGGAAGGAAATCGAGTTTGAGGGTGGTAGCCCCTTGGCGGCGCTTGAGATCATAGCCACCGAGGGGCACGCCGAAGTCGCCGAACTCTGGAGCGAGGGACAGCAGATCTTCGAGCTTGTCAAAGCGAGGTCTGGCTCATGGCAAATCGCACGGTAGCGGAGCTCCTGCTGGCCTCTTAATCCTCGCCAACCGACCAGAGCAGGGCTGGGTCACGGCCATGTGTCCCCGGGTCGACTCAGCGAACAAGCTCGATTCGGTAGGCGCCTTGGCCATTGGCGATCCTGGACCGGAAAGCTACTGGCCTGTCATGGACCTCGACGATCTACTGCAACGCTACTTCGCTACCAGCAAACCTTTCGCAGCTTAACCCCGATGTCCTCTCGACTGGAATCGAGAAGTGTCAGGTCGATCTCGGTCTTGAGCAGGATCCGGGCAAGAGGTTTGCGCTGTGGGCTCTCTTACACATGTTGAGCAGTGCGCCCGACTTGGACGCCACTTTTGAGAGCGAAGACGATCGCAATGCCGCCCGGACCTTCATGGAGCTGTTGGAGGCTTCAGGGGCCTGAGGCCCTGATCGATTTCAATCTTCGTCGATCTTCCTCAGGAAGGACCATGGAACGGTAAGTGAAAAAGCCCCGCCAACCAGGAGGAAGACGGGGCTTGATCCGAAACAACCAATGGTTGTCCTCGGGGGGGGGGGAATCACGGTTAACGTGCGGATAAGCCAAGTCAATCTGTATATCTGGGCCCCGTCATTCCGTGAGGCATCCAGAACCGACGCGCGCCTGGCCGCCTGACTAATGGGGGATGAACTCTAGCGAGGCGCAGTGGTGGGCACAGGGCTCCAACGTAGCCGGTCGGATCCAATTCAAGAAGGGATCGGCATGCGTATCCTGAATTTCGTCCGTTCCGTAGTGCCAACATAGCCGCTGTCCGCCTTGAGCTGCGCCGTTAAAGCTCTGACGATCTTCATGCCATGGCCGGACCCTTCTGGCGACGCATCGGGGTCCGCTCCGACCCCATCGTCAGCAACCTCGACGAGCAACTTACCGTCGCCAGCTTCGGTCGTGACGCTGACCGTCCCCTGATCCTTGTTCGGAAAGGCATATTTCGCCGCATTCATTGCCATTTCGACGATTATCAGGGCAAGAGGAACGGAGTGCTCCACACCCAGCTGGACGCGTTCACCGCGATGCTCAAACTGGTATTCGACATTACATTCGTCGAAGCCAACTGCCTTGACGACATTGACGAGTAAGTCTTCCAGATACTCGGCTATATCGACCTTGGTATGCGCCTTGCTCTCGTAAAGGCGTTCGTGGACCTTCGCGACCGTCTGCACCCTGCCCCTTGCTTCTCGCAGATGCGATGCTAACTCCGGCGAGGCCCCGCGTTCTTGTAGCATCAGCAGCGGAATTATGATCTGCAAGCTGTTCTTCACTCGGTGATTGACCTCGAACAGCAAGGCATCCTTTGCTTTTAGCGCAGTGGCCAGTCCTTCCTCGGCGGCTTTCCTGTCGGTGATGTCTAGGGATGCGATAAACACCCGCTTCGAGTTGCCCTCCATTGGCGTAACGGTCGCCACATACCCACGCTGCGCTCCATCGAAGTCCCACGGATACTCTATGATCAGCGGCGCCGAAGATTGTGACGCCTCCTTCAGCTTTTTGAGTATCCAATTGAAGTTCTCGCCGCCGATGAGTCTTCGACCTGATTGTCCGCACAGCGTTTCCTGACCGAATACCGCTGCCATCCTGGCGTTGCCCATCACCATCGTGAAATCCGTTTCACCGAGGTCCAGCACAGCTGTGTAAATCCCGGCGGTCTCGAAGAAGGCTCGGACAGTTTCTTCGTTCTCTCGCGCGAGCGTTTGGGCCCTGTGGGTCGCTGTCACATCGCGAATTGTAAGAACTGCGCCAGCTTGGGAGCCTTTCGCATCAACGATAGGTGTGGCGTTGCCGAGCGCGATGACCTTTTGGCCATCGGGTCTGTGAATTACCCACTGCGCATTTCGCACAACTTCACTGCTGACGGCCCCATTTCAGTCATTCAGCGACATTCTCTCCACAACGGCAGCTTTTGGGCCGTGAGCAGACTGTCCGCTATTTGTCACGTTTGTATCAAAGCTGCCTGTCGGCTTGCGACGCCGTTGCCGACGTTGGTCAAATAGGCTTTGTTGGTTGTTATGGAGCGCTTTATCTCGCCAATGACAATCGATCGCCTAGGGCAGACCGCGTTTGGCTTGGCGATCACATTGCTTCCGTTGCTTGTATTGGCTGGAGCGCATTGGGTGCTTGTCCCTGAAATCGTAGCACGGGTTCCGGCTATGACCCCGGAGGAAACAAGTTGGGCCGTTTCCTTCGGTAGAAGTATTCTTCCACAGGCATATGCGTTCCCGGTTACAATGATCGTTCTTTACTGGCTCATGATCGCAGCATTCGGGAAAGGGAACGTCCTCCGATTTAAAGCGGCGAACGTCACGCTGACGTTATCCATCATTTCAATATCGTTGATGGCGCTCTTGGACATGGTTCTTACTCCGGATTTTCCCCCCCTTGCAAAGATTTGTTCCTTATTGGGAATTCCACAGACCGATTGGCCTCCGGGCTTCGATACTCAATCTTCCTGTGATCGCTTCAGCTATATAGCCATCCCAACGATGTGGGTTTTTCTGCCGGCGCTGCTTCTGACCGCTAGTGCTGGGCTTCGCATCTTCTCTTCTCGCCGAAGTTGGCAGGCGAATGTCTGCTAACCCCCCAATCTCCGACATTCAGGAGCCGATTGAAATGCCCTGTAAGCGGACGTCGTCGAAGTCTGTCGGCTTTGACCGCTTTCGGGAGCCGCTGGCGATTGGTCTAATGACCGCGATTAGGCTCATTGCAGCCGCGCAAAGCCCCTGCTCATACTAGCTTTTTCCGGCGACCGCGCGGTTTGCCGAATTTCTGATACTCTTCAGGCCTCAGGTTAAGCGGTCGCTTAGGGATATCAGGGAGCAACTCTGCGAGCACTTCGACCAGTTCGACGAGCTCACAGGGTTCAAAGTCATTCTCGTAAATTCGGCTCGTCGTGTCGCCTGGCTCGTGACCACCGAGGCCCTGGCGATGGTCCTTGTTGAACACTTTCCGCTCGGTCTCGTCTTCCTTGTCGCGGAGAATGTTGAATCCCAGAGTGCGAATAGAAGGAACGTCCACGTCCTTTCGGCCCCGCTTCCGAGAAGTGCCATTCGGGAACACGAGTTTGCGCAGGGGTTCGAAAAGATCCTTGTAGAAACACTTGTCGGCGTCCATCGAGGGGTGGTCGAATTCCGGAAAGAGAGCTCGATGGCCGGCCAGTTTCATAGCCGTCACGTATTCTGCAAAGCCAAGATCTAGCACCTTCCGCGCGATCGGAACTCTCCGTGTTGAAGATACCGTCTTGATCCGGCGCAGGTTGGTTTCACGGATGTGGAAATAGGGGACCTCGCAATCGAGAACCACATCGGCGACAGCCAGCCCAGCGATCTCATCGGAGCGGGCAAGCGTCGAGACTAGCAACGGCAGCACCCAGTAACTGCCGTCATGGATCACCTCATCACCCGGCTCGAAGCGATTCCACAGGCCGGCACAGCCATACCAAACCGGGGTTTCCAGCATCTGCCGAATCTCGTCGCGGTCCCAGGGCAGGCGTCCGCTATTGCGTTTCTGCTTGTTTCTTACCGAATGGCGCTCGCCTTGCTTCTTCGGATTGACCAAGGTCTTGCGGACCGCCGTGAAATTGAGACCTTTTGGCGCTAGATCGGGATCGTTTCCCTCGAGATGCGTCACCAGCGCGCTAATCCATGTCATGTGCTTGCGCTGCGTCGTCAGGGACAGGCCCACATAGGGCAAGCCCGCGGCATCGGCGGCGGTGGGGTCGTCATCCCATTTCCTTCGCAGGGCATCGCCGCGTGCAAGGGCCTCCTCGATTGTTTCTCTTACTTCCTTGCCGTTCTCATCGTTCCGCGCCCGGCCGTAAACGACAGGGAGGCGCGGAAAGAGGTCCTTCATGGCGATGAGGTGTTTCTGGGTGATGGCGTTGACGGGGATGTCGCCATTGGCCGCGATGAAGAGCCTTACCGCACCATTGATGTCGCGTTCGCGCCCTTTGTCCCAGGCACCGTCCCTGATTTTCCTCTCCAGCGCCTGCTCGGCGTATACGGAAAGCAATGGCGCTTCGCAGGCTGAAGTAGCTTCCTCAGCAGCCATGTGCGTCCCCCTCGGGTCCTCGTTCGCAGCCTGAGCTGGTGACGGACCAGTGGAGAATGTCTCGACATGGGCAAGCCGTGAGAGATGTTGCGGAAGTGGCCAGACATCGCTGTCCGCCAATGGAGCGCCCAGCTCCTTGCAAGCCTTGATATTGGCGTTTCGATAAGCTGCGGCTGCAATCCGTGCACAAGCGGCAAGGTTCCGTTCGCTGGGCTCGATACCTTCGGCGCGCAGGTCATCGGCGAGTTGTCCGGGAGAAATCGGACGCTGGTGTTTGTGACGGCTCGCTATGGCGGCAAGCGCATCGGCATCATCCTCACCAAGACCACGCGCGACGAGTTCCTGATAGCTCTCCATGCTCGCATCGAGCAGCTGCGGTTCGGTGGCGAGCAGCGAGAAGTAGCGTGCATAGTGGCGGTTGAACGCGAGATGATCATCGACCCGGCCCGGTTCCTGGAACTGGGACAGGATGATCCGGTCGAGCTCACGCTCGAAGGCCTGCTTGTAGAGCGCGGGCATGTCCTCCGCCTTCACGTTGCGCCGCAGCACCGACATCTGTTCCATCATCGCGTCCTTCGCCAGATCGAGTTCGGCTGCACGCGATCGGGCCTGCTGGGGGCTCGCCGTGCGCAGCGATATCCTCACAATTGTAGTATGGGATGGAACAGAAGAGAAACGCAGGCGGGATTTCCACCAGAAGACGGGGCCGCGACGATAGAGAGCCATGCCATGTGAACCCTAACTGCGAGGAGCCGGGCGGGGCACAGTGCGGGCACAATCTGTGGCACAATTTGTGGCACAATCGGCGCGCAAGATTCCCGACCGATTTCCTCGGTTGAAGGAAAACGGGGGAATTCTGCGGCTTATTGTCGGAAACGACGAAAATTGGTCGGGGAGAGAGGATTCGAACCTCCGGCCCCTGCCTCCCGAAGACAGTGCTCTACCAGGCTGAGCTACTCCCCGACCGGATCGGCCCGCGGCTTTGTGAAGCCTTGGGTGCGAAGCAAGGCGCGCCCTATAGGTGGGGATTGCGGCACACGCAAGCAGGCAATTCGGGCAAATCGGGCCTAGGAAGAATCTCCGCAGCAAAACGAGCATCCCGTGTCCGAATCGCACCCTGAACAGCCCTATCTCGAACTCATGCGCCGCATCTGGTCGGAGGGTGACGAACGGATGGACCGGACCGGCGTCGGAACGCGGTCGGTCTTCGGCGCGATGCTGCGGTTCGACCTCGCCGATGGCGCGATGCCGCTGGTGACCACCAAGCGGGTCTATTGGAAGACCGCGACGCGCGAATTGCTGTGGTTCCTTACGGGCAACACCAACATCCGTCCGCTCATGCTCCAAGGGGTCAAGATCTGGAACGAATGGCCGCATGCGCGCTATGTCGCGGAAACGGGCGATCCGGTCCCGCTGGAGGATTTCGTCCAGCGGATCGCCGACGACGAGGCTTTCGCTGCGCGCTGGGGCGACCTCGGCCCGGTCTATGGCAAGCAATGGGTCAACTGGCCGACATATGAAGCGCAAAGCGACGGCAGCTACCGGCCGGGGCCGGGGATCAACCAGGTTGCTGAGGTGGTCGAATCGCTGCGCAGCAATCCGGGCAGCCGGCGGCATATCATCGAGGGCTGGAACGTCGCCGAACTGGATGCGATGGCGCTGCCGCCGTGTCACAAGACCTACCAATTCCATGTCGCGGGGGACCGCCTCAACTGCTTGCTCTACCAGCGCAGCTGCGATGTCGCGCTGGGGCTGCCGTTCAACCTGTGGTCGGCAGCGCTGCTGACGCGGATGATCGCGCAGCAGGTCGGCCTCGAGCCCGGCGAGCTCATCTGGACGGGCGGGGACACGCATCTCTATCTCAACCACGAAGCGCTGATCGACGAGCAGCTGTCGCGGGAACCGCAGGGCCGCCCGCGCCTTGAGATAATGCGGCGTCCGCCTTCCATCTTCGACTACGCGATCGAGGATTTCGTGGTTCACGATTACACGCCGCACGCGCCGATCAAGGCGCCCGTAGCGGTGTGATTCGGCCCCTGACTTGACCGTTTCCCATCCGTGAAATAAAATAACGCTTAAGCGTAAGATTGCGTCTGGGAGACGATTCTATGGCCGACAGGCCCAAGGGTAGTGCAGAAGGCGAGAACCGTCCGGCTCTCTCGCTGCATGTGCCCGAACCCAAGTTCCGGCCGGGCGACACGGTCGATTTCTCGCACATCGACGTGCCCGAGGCCGGCAGCATGGCGCGGCCCGACGAGGCCTGTGACCCTGCGGAGATGCGCGATCTGGCTTATGGGCTGGTCCGCGTGCTGGGCGATGACGACAAGGCACACGGGCCGTGGGATCCCAAGCTCGACGCGGACACGCTGCGCGCCATGCTCGGCCACATGGCGATGACGCGCGCGTTCGACGAACGCATGTTTCGCGGCCAGCGGCAGGGCAAGACCAGCTTCTATATGAAGTGCACCGGCGAGGAGGCGACCAGCGTCTCGGCCTCGATGGCGCTGGCGGGGGACGACATGGTCTTTCCCAGCTACCGCCAGCAGGGCATCCTGATCCAGCGCGGTTACCCGCTGATCGAGATGATCAACCAGATCTACTCGAACAAGGGCGACAAGCTGAAGGGCCGCCAGCTGCCGATCATGTATTCGAGCCGCGAGCACAGCTTCTTCACCATCAGCGGCAATCTCGCGACGCAGACCCCGCAGGCGGTGGGCTGGGCAATGGCCAGCGCGATGAAGGGCGACAGCCGGATCGCCGCGACGTGGGTGGGCGAGGGCAGCACCGCGGAGGGCGACTTCCATTCGGCCTGCACCTTCGCGACGGTGTATAATGCACCGGTTATCCTCAACGTTATCAACAACCAGTGGGCGATCTCCAGCTTCAGTGGTTTCGCCGGGGCGGAGCGCACCACCTTCGCCGCACGCGCGCTGGGCTATGGCCTTGCGGGTCTGCGGGTCGACGGCAATGACGCGCTGGCCTGTTATGCCGCCGAGCGTTGGGCGGCGAACCGCGCGCGGGCCAATGCCGGGCCGACGTTGATCGAGTTCTTTACCTACCGCGCCGAAGGGCATTCCACCTCGGACGATCCCAGCGGCTACCGCAGCGCGCAGGAGCGCAGCGAATGGCCGCTCGGCGATCCGGTTATGCGGCTGAAGAACCACCTTATCGCGCTTGGCGAATGGGACGAAGAGCGGCAGGAGAAGATGGACCTCGAGGCCGCCGAACACGTCAAGAAGGTGACCAAGGAAGCCGAGGCCAACGGTATCCTCGGCCACGGCCTGCATCACCCGTTCCGCACCATGTTCGAAGATGTCTTCGAAGAGCTTCCCTGGCACCTGCGCGAGCAGGCCGACCAGGCGGTGCACGAGCGCAAGACCAAGTTTCCCGAAGGATTGCCCGAGGCATGAGCGAGACCCAGACCAAGGACATGCCCGCAGGCACGCAGGACGGCGAACGCCGCCTCAACATGATCGAGGCGATCAACGATGCGCTCGACGTGTCGATGGGCCGCGACGACGATGTCGTGGTGATGGGCGAGGACGTCGGCTATTTCGGCGGCGTCTTCCGCTGCACCGCGGGGCTGCAGGACAAATACGGCAAGACGCGCGTGTTCGACACGCCGATCAACGAATGCGGGATCATCGCGGTGGCGGTGGGGATGGGCGCCTATGGCCTGCGTCCGGTGCCCGAGATCCAGTTCGCCGATTACATTTACCCCGGCCTCGACCAGCTGATCTCGGAGGCGGCGCGCCTGCGCTATCGCTCGGCGGGCGAATATATCGCACCGATGACCGTCCGATCGCCATTTGGCGGGGGCATCTTCGGCGGACAGACGCACAGCCAGAGCCCCGAGGCGATCTTTACGCATGTCTCGGGCCTCAAGACGGTGATCCCGGCCACGCCCTATGACGCCAAGGGGCTGTTGATCTCGTGCATCGAGGACAACGACCCGGTCATCTTCTTCGAGCCCAAGCGCATCTACAACGGTCCGTTCTCGGGCTATTACGACAAGCCCGTGCAGCCGTGGAAGAAGTTCGACGCCAGCGTAGTGCCCGAAGGCTATTACAAGATCCCGCTGGGCAAGGCGCGGCAGGTCACCGAAGGCGACCGGCTGACCGTCCTCGCCTATGGCACGATGGTCCATGTGGTCGAGGCGGTATGCCGCGAAAAAGGCGTCGAAGCCGACATCCTCGACCTGCGTACGCTGGTCCCGCTTGACATCGAGGCGATCGAAGCCTCGATCGAACGCACCGGGCGCTGCCTGATCGTACACGAAGCGACCCGGACGAGCGGTTTCGGGGCGGAGCTTTCCGCGCTGGTGACCGAGCGCTGTTTCTATCATCTCGAAGCCCCGGTCGAACGCGTGACCGGCTTCGACACGCCCTATCCCCACAGCCTCGAATGGGCCTATTTCCCCGGTCCGATCCGCATCGGCGAGGCCATCGACAAGATCCTCAAGGACTGATCCCCATGGCGAAATTTACCTTCAACATGCCCGATATCGGCGAAGGCATCGCCGAGGCCGAGATTGTGCAATGGCACAAGCAGGTGGGCGATCAGATCAGTGAAGACGAAGAATTCGTCGACATGATGACCGACAAGGCCACCGTGCCGATGGAAAGCCCCGTGAACGGCAAGATCCTCGAGATCGCCGGCGGGGAGGGCGACATGGTATCGATCGGCTCGATGCTCGTTGTCATCGAGGTCGAAGGCGAAGTGCCAGAGGATGTCGTCGAGGAAGCCGCGCCTGCAACCGAGGCTGCGCCCGCATCGGCCCCCGCGCCGAAGGACGAGGCGGTCGAGGAACGGATCGAGGTCGAGAACTCGGATGCGTCAGATGCCGACGATGCGCTGGCCGCCGATCCGCAGCCCGAGCCGCTTCCTGCGCCGACGCCCGCGCCCGAACCGGTCCAGCACGCCAAAGTTCTCGCCACCCCGGCGGTGCGCAAGCGCGCCAAGGACCTCGGCGTCGACCTGGCGCAGGTGAAGCCAGCCGAGGACGGCCGCGTGCGCCACGGCGATCTCGACCAGTTCCTGTCCTACAACGCAGGCTATGGCGCCGCAGCGGCACCGCGTGCGGATGAGGAGAAGAAGGTCATCGGGATGCGCCGCCGCATCGCCGAGAACATGGCCGCATCGAAGCGCAACATTCCGCATTTCTCCTATGTCGAGGAATGCGATGTCACCGATCTGGAAGTGCTGCGTGCGCAGCTCAACAGCAATCGCGGCGACAAGCCCAAGCTGACGATCCTGCCGCTGCTGATCACTGCGATCTGCAAGACGCTGCCCGACTTCCCGATGATCAACGCCCGTTACGACGACGAAGGCGGCGTGGTGACGCGTCACGGCGCGGTGCATCTGGGCATGGCTGCGCAGACCGATGCCGGGCTGATGGTCCCGGTGATCCGGGACGCGCAGGCGAAGAACCCGTGGCAGCTCGCCAACGAAATCTCGCGCCTGGCCGAAGCGGCGCGGAGCGGCACGGCCAAGAGCGAGGAATTGCAGGGCGGCACGCTGACGGTCACTTCGCTCGGCCCCCTCGGCGGTGTGGCGACGACACCGGTTATCAATCGCCCCGAAGTCGCGATCATCGGCCCCAACCGCATCATCGAACGGCCGATGTATGTCACCGGCAGCGATGGCGCCGAGCGGATCGAGAAGCGCAAGCTGATGAATATCTCGATTAGCTGCGACCACCGCGTGGTCGATGGCTGGGACGCGGCGAGCTTCGTCCAGGCGCTCAAGAAGCTGCTCGAAACCCCGGCGCTGATCCTCGTGGATTGATCTGCTAGGCTGTCACGCATGACGCGTGACAGCCGAGTCGACGAATACATCGACAGGGCGCAGCCTTTTGCGCAGCCGATCCTGCACCACATTCGCGATCTCGTGCACCGGGCGCTGCCCGATGCGGTCGAGGCGATCAAATGGGGCGTCCCGCATTTCGTGGTGGGCGGGAAGAATGCTGTCGGGATGGCGGCGTTCAAGAACCATGCTTCCCTAATGCTGTGCAGCGAAGAATTCGCTGGCGGCGGAATGGGAAATTTCGGCCGGATCACCGCGCTCGACATGCTTCCCGCCGATGATGAGCTGATCGCGCGGTTCAAACGGGCGGCCCAGGATGCGCAAGCGCCTATGGCCGCCCGGCAGAGGCCGAAGCCGCCGATCGCGATGCCCGACGATTTCCGCGATGCGCTCGCCAGGTGCGACGGTGCGAGCGCCGTCTGGGAGGGTTTTACCGATGCCCAGCGACGCGACTATCTCGACTGGGTGGTGAGCGCCAAACGCGAAGCAACCCGCGCGAAACGCATCGCCACCGCTGCCGCATGGATCGGCAAGGGCAAGCGGCGTAACTGGAAATATGAAAGCTGTTAGGGCCGCTGGGCGAGGCGGCTAATCCGCGTATCGCCGTCGCCGCCGGACCCCGGTGCGATATAGGCCGATTGCTGGATGCCGAAAGCCGATTGGGTCGCAACTCCGCCGGCACAAAGCAGGCCGATGGAAAAGGCGAGAATGGCTCTTGTCAGCATGTCAGCCCCCCATTTCACCTCGCGTGCAAAGTCTGATCAGATTATCGCCAAAGAGGGTTAAAAATGGGTAAATCCGGTCCCGGTTTCGGCGCGTGCGGACAAGTGCCAAAAAACCGCAACATCGGCCATTGACAGGAATCGGACCCTGCCTTAGTGGCGCGGCTCCCAAGCGGTGCAACGCTTCAAGCGGGTGTAGCTCAGATGGTTAGAGTGCCGGCCTGTCACGCCGGAGGTCGCGGGTTCGAGCCCCGTCACTCGCGCCACTTGGGACGTTTTCTGACAATAGTCTGACGCCTAGGCGGATGCGGATTTTTCCGCATCCGCCAGTCGGCGCAGGTTCTCTTCATGCATGCCTTTGTCGATCCGGTAACGCGCAATGAAGAACAGCGCGGAAAGCCACAGGATCAGCAATGCGGGCGCGTAGGACGCACCCAGCCGCCACAGGATATCGGGGTCCACGCTCGCCGGGTCGGCACCTTCGGGAAAGTCGATCAGCGACAGGATCAGGCCCGCCGCGAGCACGCCGAACCCCTGCGTGGTTTTGCGCGTGAAGGTCATCGCCGCATAATAGACGCCTTCCGAACGCCGACCGGTGCGCACCTGATTGGCTTCGACCAGGTCGGCGATCATCGAATAGGCCACCGCCTGCACCGCAATTATCAGCGCCAGGTCGATCACATTGATACCCAGCACCAGCGGGAACAGCAGCGGGTCGCCGTTTTCGGGCATCAGCCCGGCCAGCCGCAGCAGGACGGGGGAGGGTTGGATGGTGAAGGCGAGCAGGCCCAGAACGATGGTCGCGCGCTTCTTGCCGAGTTTGCGGGTCGCCCATGGCGCAATCAGGAAACCGATCACGGCGGAGAGCAGCACCGAGCAGGTCCAGATGAAGATCTGAAACTCGCTGAACCCCCAGAAATAGTTGAGTATCAGGAAGGCGAGCGCCGCCGACAGTCCGGTAGCAATGGCGAACAGCACGGTGGCGACGAACAAAGCGAGGAAGCTTTTCTCGCTCAGCGTCTCGATCATCTCGCTGAAGATGCGCCCGATGCTGAACCGCTCGCCCCGCGCGACCGGGCGGTGGAGATGGGGAATACGGCTATGCGTTCCCAGTGCCGAAATCATGATCGTTGCGAATATCAGTACCGACGCGATGATCCCGTATTGCGCATAGGCTTCCGGATCGCGCATTCCCAGCGGCCCGGTGAAGAGAAATCCGAATACGACAATGCTCATCACGGTGCCGCCCGACCAGCCGAACAGCAGGCGATAGGCCTGCATGCTGGTGCGTTCGTCGTAATCGGCGGTCAGCTCGGGAATAAGCGCCGAGCTGGGCGTTTCGTAAAAGGTGATGAAGGTGCGGATCAGCACCGCCAGCGCGGTGAGGTAGAGGAACAATCCCGCCTGGCCCCAGTCGGGCGGATTCCACAGCAGGAAATAGCTCAGCGAAACGGGCAGTGCCGCGGCATACATGAAGGGATGGCGCCGTCCCCAGCGACTGCGCAGATTGTCGGACCAATAGCCGACCAGCGGATCGCTGATCGCATCGACCACCAGTGCAATCAGGATCGCCAGCCCGACGAGGCCGGGTTCGAGCCCCACAACCGTGCCGTAGAACAGCAAAAGGAAATAGTCGAAGCCGCCGTTCTTGATGCCGAACGCGGCAGCGCCCGATCCGTGCGCCAGCTTGAGCCAGACCGACGGTTTGTCGGCCACCGCTTCGCGTGTGGTCATGCCCTCTCCCTTGGGCAGGGAGGCTAGGGTAGGGCAGTCTACTTGGCAATCAGCTCCAGCGGCCGGTTTCCATCCAGATGAGGAAGCGCCGCAGCGGGAGCAGCCAGACAAGCCCCAGCACGACATAGATCAGCGTCTGGACCAGCGTCGGCCAGTCGCCGATCAGCCCGGGCGCATAGCGCGCGATAACCACGCCATAGATGGTCAGACCCAGCAGCAATCCGAGGATGCCGACCGGGATGCGCCAGGTGGGTTCTTGCCTCATGCGAACGGTCCATAGATGCGGGTGGGCGTAACGACTGCCGCAAGCGGGATATCGTGCGCCTCGGTGGGCAGGTCATCGACCCGCTGGCCGTCCCAGGCAAGCCCGATGGCAGTCGTTTCCGGGTGGTCTGCGAGCCAGCGGTCGTAATGCCCGCCGCCCTGGCCAAGCCGGGCGCCTTCGGCAGTGAACCCGACCAGCGGCACGAACAGCACGCGCGGTTCCAGCGCCGCGGCATCGGCCCTGGGTTGCAGCGGTCCGAACGGGCCGGTCTCGAGATCGCTTTCGCCAAACGGGTCGCTGAACTGCGCGAAGTGCATCGCCGCGCCGCGGTCGGCGAAGCGGGGCAGGGCGAGATCGTACCCCTGTTCGAAGAAGAATTTGGCATAGGACGCCGCGGGCGCTTCATAGGGATTGGCGCGGTACAGGCCGACCACGGCACCTTCGGGGACCAGTTCGAGCAGCGGCGCGGGCGGGCGCTTGAATACCAGCGCGCGCATGTTTTCGGGTAGCGCGGTGGCTTCCTCGCGCCGCGTAATGCGCAGGTGTTTGCGAAGCTCGTCCTTGGTCACGCGGAAGTCCTTATCGGTAGAGGCGCGGGGCGTCCAACGGCCTCGCTCGTGGGTGCGCTATCACCATGTGTCGATGGCTGTCGGCGCCGCCCGGTGAAGGGCGCGGGCTGGTGCCGATAGCTAGTCCGGAAAGTGGCGGGACCACCATGGGTCGTTTCCGGCGAAATCCTCTGACGCGTAAACGTCAGGTGGGTTCCGTATGTCCCGGTCCCACGGCCGAACCGGTAGACTAGGACAGGGACAGCTCCCTAGGAATGCTTATAGCCTCAGGGATGTTCATGCGGCTCGTGCCGGGTAGCCCCGCCATCATGCTATCTAGGACGCGGGGGCCTCGCCCTCAAGGGTCGATGCCGCATTCTCCAGCGCCGCCGCCATCCGTTCGAGCTGTCCGGCCAGCCGCTCGGTGTCGAAATCGGGTTCCGGGGGCGGCTCTGCCGCGCGTTTGGCCTCGTCCAGTTCATCGGCCACCAGCAAGGCGGCGAACAGCAGGTTCTTGGCTTCATAGCTCGACAGGTTGGCGCCCATCGAGCCCAGCTTGCTGTCGATTATGCCGGCCAGCCGCTGGACGTGATCTTCCTGCCCATCGGCGCAGGAAACGGTGTAATTGCGCCCGCCGACCGCCAGTTTGACATCGCTCATGGGGCCCGCCCTTCGATCAGGGCGTCGAGCTGCGAGATGGTGGTCGTCACGCTTTCGCGCAGCGCCTCGTGGCGGGCGACGAGTTCGGCATTGGTCGGCGCGTCCGGCGCGGGAGAATGCGAGGCAAGCGCGGCCTGCGTTTCGATCCGCGCCAGCGCGCGGTCGATGCGGTCCATCGCCGATTGAATGCGTTGCGAACTCATGACACCGTGGGAAATACCAAGATTGCCGCGTCCGGTCAAAGGCTTGGCCTATTCTGTTGATAAGTGGAATGAGGGAATTGCCGGCTGTGCATGGCGCGGAGCGCGGGTTGACCTCGCGCCTACGCTCCGCGAAGGCTTCGCGCGCGTCGAATCGACCCAGTTTCCGGAGAATAAATCCCATGAGTCTTGCCACCGCTCGCATGGTCCAGATGGCCAATGCCATCAGGGCACTTTCGATGGATGCGGTGCAGGCGGCGAATTCGGGGCACCCCGGCATGCCGATGGGCATGGCCGATGTCGCGACCGTGCTCTGGAGCGACTATCTCAAGCACGACCCCGCCGCACCCGACTGGGCGGATCGCGACCGCTTCGTGCTCAGCGCGGGCCATGGCTCGATGCTGATCTACAGCCTGCTCCACCTGTCGGGCTATGCCGCCCCGACGATGGAGGACATCCGCAATTTCCGCCAGCTTGGCAGCCCTTGCGCCGGACATCCGGAGAACTTCCTGCTCGACGGCGTCGAAAGCACCACCGGCCCGCTTGGGCAGGGTCTGGCGATGGCGGTGGGCATGGCGATTGCCGAGCGGCACCTCAACGCGGGATTCGGCGACGACCTCGTCGACCACCGCACCTGGGTAATCGCGGGTGACGGCTGCCTGATGGAAGGCATCAACCACGAAGCGATCGGTCTTGCCGGTCATCTCAAGCTCGGCCGCATGAACGTGCTGTGGGACGACAACAACATCACCATCGACGGGACCACCGACCTGTCGACCAGCGAAGACATCAAGGCGCGCTACGAAGCGACCGGCTGGCATGTCGTCAGCTGCGACGGGCACGACTTCGACGACATCCGCCGCGCGCTCGATGAAGCGGTGGCCGACGAACGGCCCTCGCTGGTCGCGTGCAAGACGGTCATCGGCAAGGGCTCACCCAACAAGCAGGGCACCAGTGCCACCCACGGCGCACCGCTGGGCGACGATGAAATCGCTGCAGTCCGCGAGGCGCTGGGCTGGGAGGCGGCGCCGTTCGAAATCCCCGAACAGGTGCTGTCCGACTGGCGCGGGACGGCCGAGCGTGGTTCGGCGGCGCGGGCCGAATGGCGCAACCGGCTCGAGGCGCATGGCGACAAGGCCGAATTCGAACGCCGGATGGCGGGCGATCTTCCCGAGAACTTCAGCCTGGACACTTATATCCAGTCGCTGATCGACGAACCGCAGAAGGTCGCGACGCGCAAGGCGAGCGAGATGACGCTGGGCGAAATCAACGCCAACCTGCCCGATACGATCGGCGGCAGCGCCGACCTGACCGGGTCCAACAACACCAAGGCGGGGGGCATCGGCCCGTTCACCGCCGACGACCGCAGCGGACGCTATATCTATTACGGCATTCGCGAATTCGGCATGGCCGCGGCGATGAACGGCATGGCGCTGCATGGCGGTGTGATCCCCTATGGCGGCACCTTCCTGGTGTTCACCGACTATTGCCGCGCCGCGATCCGCCTGTCCGCGCTGCAGCAGGCCCGCGTGGTTTATGTCATGACGCATGACAGCATCGGGCTGGGTGAAGACGGGCCGACGCACCAGCCGATCGAACACATCCAGTCGCTGCGGATGATCCCGAACCTGCTGGTCATGCGCCCCGCAGACACGGTCGAAACCGCCGAATGCTGGGACATCGCGCTGCGCGAGAAGGACCGCCCGACGGTTCTTGCGCTGACCCGCCAAGGGCTGCCGCAGCTGCGCACCGAGGCGGCTGCGGAGAACCTCAGCGGACGCGGGGCCTATCGTCTCAAGGCCGCTGAATCGCCGCGCCGGGTCATCCTGATCGCGACCGGATCGGAAGTCAGCCTGGCGACCGAATGCGCCGCCGAACTGGAAAAGGCGGGCATCGGCGCGGACGTCGTCTCGATGGTCTGCACCCAGCTGTTCGACGAGCAGGACGATGCCTACAAGGCAGACCTGCTTCCCGATGTTTCGCCCGACGAAACGCTTCGCGTCAGCATCGAGGCGGGGACGACATTCGGCTGGGATCGCTACACGATGACCAAGGGTCTGCGGATCGGCATCGACCGCTTCGGCGCTAGCGCGCCAGCGGGTGATCTGTTCGAGAAATTCGGCTTCACTGCGGACGCCATCGTTCCGCAAATCATGAACAAACTGAACGGTTAAGCAGGAGTTTTTGCAATGGCGACGAAGGTTGCAATCAACGGTTTTGGACGTATCGGCCGCCTCGTGGCGCGCGCCATTCTCGAGCGTGGCGATCACGATCTCGAACTCGTCAGCATCAACGACCTGGCCGACACCAAGTCGAATGCGCTGCTGTTCCAGTATGACAGCACGCATGGCCGTTTCCCCGGCACGGTCGAGGTCGGCGACAAGGCTATCATCGTCAACGGCAAGTCGATCGCGGTCACCAGCGAGCGCGATCCGGGCGACCTGCCGCATGGCGACCAGGGCGTCGACATCGTCCTCGAATGCACCGGCTTCTTTCAGAGCCACGAAGCGGCCGAACCGCATCTCAAGGCGGGCGCCAAGCGCGTGCTGATCTCGGCCCCGGCCAAGAACGTTTCGGCCACGATCGTCTACGGTGTGAACCACGAAACGCTCAGCGCCGAGGACGTGATCGTCTCGAACGCCAGCTGCACCACCAACTGCCTCTCGCCGATGGCGAAGGTGCTGCACGACACCGTCGGCATCGAGCGCGGGTTCATGACCACGATCCACAGCTACACCAACGACCAGCGCATGCTCGACCAGATGCATAGCGACATGCGCCGGGCGCGCGGCGGCGCGCAGAACATGATCCCGACAACCACCGGCGCGGCGCGCGCGGTCGGCCTCGTCCTGCCCGAACTGGCGGGCAAGCTCGACGGTTCGAGCGTGCGCGTGCCGACGCCCAATGTCAGCCTCGTCGATCTCGTCTTCACCCCCGGCCGCGACACCAGCGTCGAAGAATTGAACGGCGCGCTCAAGGAAGCCGCCGAAGGCAAGATGAAGGGCGTGCTCGACTATACCGACCAGCCGCTCGTCAGCAGCGACTTCAACCACTATCCGGCCAGCTCGACCATCGACAGCCTCGAAACCAGCGTGATGGAAGGCAAGCTTGCCCGCGTCGTCAGCTGGTACGACAATGAATGGGGCTTTTCGAACCGCATGATCGACACCGCCGGCGTGATGGCGAAGTTCCTCTAACGCCAAGTTCCGCCAAAGGACGCCCGACCAATGAGCAGCTTCAAGACCCTGGACGATCTCGGTGACATCACCGGCAAGATCGCGCTGGTGCGCGTCGATCTCAACCTGCCGATGAAGGATGGTTCGGCCACCGACGTCTCGCGCGTCGAGGCGGTCAAGCCGACCATCCTCGAACTCGCCGAAAAGGGTGCCAAGGTCCTGTTGCTCGCGCATTACGGGCGTCCCAAGGGCAAGCGCTATTCGACCATGAGCACGAGCTTCGTGCAGGGCGATGTCGAGAAGGTGCTGGACAAGGAGATCATGTTCATCCCCGAGGTCATGGGCCCCGTGGTCGAACAGTCGATCGGCATCCTTGCCAATGGCGATATCGGCCTACTCGACAATGTCCGTTTCTGGCCGGGCGAGGAAGCCAACGATCCCGAATTCGCGCGTGGTATGGCCGCGCATGGCGACTTCTACGTCAACGACGCGTTCAGCGCGGCGCACCGCGCGCATGCCAGCACCGAGGGGCTGGCGCACCATCTCCCGGCCTATGCGGGCCGCGCGATGGAAGCCGAACTGAAGGCGCTCGACGCTGCGCTGGGTAATCCCGAAGCCCCCGTCGCCGCGGTCGTCGGCGGGGCCAAGGTCTCGACCAAGCTCGACGTGCTGACCAATCTGGTCGGCAAGGTGCAGCACCTGATCATCGGCGGCGGGATGGCCAACACCTTTCTCGCCGCCAAGGGTGTCGATGTCGGCAAGTCGCTGTGCGAACACGAGCTCACCGACACCGCCAATCGTATCATCGACGAAGCCGCGCATGCGGGCTGCACGGTTCACCTGCCCTATGATGTCGTAGTGGCGAAGGAATTTGCCGCCAACCCCGCGTCCCTGCGTACCTGCAACGTCCATGAAGTCGCGCATGACGAGATGATCCTCGATGTCGGCCCGCTGGCGACCGAGGCGCTGGCCGACGTGCTCAAGACCTGCCGCACGCTGGTGTGGAACGGCCCGATGGGCGCATTCGAGACCGAACCTTTCGACACCGCCACCGTCGCGCTGGCGCGGACCGCCGCGGCGCTGACACTGGACGGTTCGTTGATCTCGGTCGCGGGCGGGGGAGATACGGTCGCTGCGCTCGCGCATGCCGGGGTGAAGGACGAGTTCACCTTCGTATCGACCGCAGGCGGCGCCTTTCTCGAATGGATGGAAGGCAAGCCGCTTCCCGGCGTGGCGGCGCTGACCGCATGAGCGAGAACGAAGCAGTAGGAGCGAGCGGCGGGCTCGTACCCGTCACCGAGGGCGAATGGTCCGGCTGGTCGACCTGGCAGAGCGATGCTTTCGAGCAGCGCGCGGGCCCGTTCTACGAACGGCGCGATGACGACGGCAGCATGGTCGCCGCTTTCCGCGCGGAGGAGCGCCACATGAACGGCGCGGGCTTCATGCATGGCGGTTGCATGATGACCTTCGCCGACAGCGCGATCTTCACCATCGCGACCGACGAACTCGCCGGATCGCATGGCGTCACCATGCATCTCGCGGGCGATTTCCTCGATCCGGCCAGCGTCGGCCAGCTGATCGAGGCGCGCGGCGAAGTCGTGCGCGCGGGCGGCAAGACGATCTATGTCGTCGGCATGATCCGCGCCGATGGCAAGCCGGTGCTTAGCTTCAACGGCATCATCCGGAAGATCACCAGGAGATAGAACCGTGCGTATTCTCTGCCTGTTCGCCCTGCTTCTGCTGCCCTCGGTCACCTCGGCGCAAGCAGGCGATGCGGCGGAGGAGTTCGCACCCTTCGACCAATTCCTGGCTGAATTCCGCGAGGAAAACAGCGTCCCGGCGCTGAGCGCGGTGATCGTCCGAGACGGGCAGATCGCGTGGGAAGGCCATTACGGCTGGGCCGATGACGAAGGCGAGGTCGCAACCAGCGCGGATACGACTTACAAGATCGCTTCCACCACCAAGCCCATCGCCGCGACGGCGATCATGGCCGAGGCACTGGCGGGTGGGCTGTCGCTCGACCTGCCGATGAGCGCGGACGAAGGCTTTGCCGACACCTGCGACTGGCTGTCGCAGTCCCCGATCCCCTTCGGGAGCGGCGGCGTGGACCGGCACGGCAATGCAGTGTCGGCGATGGATTGCGCCAAGCCGCTGACGCTCTCGCAAATGCTCGACATGCGCGCCAATGGCGAGGCCTTCGTCTACAACCCCATTGCCTACGCGCGGATCGACCGCGCGATCAGCGGCGCGGGTGGGCGCGACCTGCGTGCCATCGTGCGTGACCGCGTGGCCGAGCCGGCGGGGATGCGCAACGTCGCGCTCGGCTGGCGCGATCCCGAAGGCGGCGATGCGCTGCGGTTCCTCGCGCCGCCCTTCCACCCGGTCGATGGGCGCCTCGTCAAACAGGTCCTGCCCGATGACGATTTCCGCGCGGCTGCGGGTATCATTGCCAGCCCGCTGCAGATGGCGAAGTTCGATATCGCCTTCGATTCCGGCGTGCTCATCCCGCCAGCGCTGATCCGCGAGCTGGTCGAAGCCGATATCGGCCCGCTTGGCGACTACCGGCGCGGCTGGTTCCTCGAGGATTGGAACGGCCAGCGCCTGCTGTGGCATTCGGGCTGGAACGAGCAGAAGGGCTCCGCCCTCTACCTCAAGGTGCCCGGCAAGCGGCTGACACTGATCGTGCTCGCCAATACCGAGGCGATCTGGTGGGGCAATTCGCTGGTCAGGGCCGAAGTCGCCGAAAGCCCGATCGCGCAGCGCTTCCTCGAGGAATTCGCCCGCTAGCGATATTCGGGATTGGGCGCGTCGAAGCGGCGGCCTTCCTGCCACAGGTCAACCGAATTGCCCCATGCGGGAATGCCGCCCGCATCCTTCAGCATGCGGGCCATGTGCATCAGGTTCCACGTCATGAAGGTGGTGTTGCGGCGGGTGAAATCGTTGTCGAAGCCTTCGTAGCCCTGGCCGTCTTCCTTGGCGTCACCATAGCTTGGACCAGGGCCGGCTTCGCCGACCCATCCGGCATCGGCCTGCGGCGGGATGGTGTAACCGACATGCTGCAGCGAATAGAGCACGCCCATGCCGACATGCTTGATGCCGTCTTCATTGCCGGTGACGATGCAGCCGCCGACCTTGCCGTAGAAAGCGTATTGGCCCTTGTCGTTGGTCTGGCCCGAATGCGCGTAGAGGCGTTCGATCAGTCGCTGGCAGACCGAACTTTTCTCGCCGAGCCAGATCGGGGTGCCGATCACGAGGATGTCGGCGGCGGCGACCTTGTCCCAGATCGCGGGCCAATCGTCTTGCGCTGCGCCATGCTCGGTCATGTCGGGATAGACACCGGGCGCGATCGCGTGGTCGACCAGTCGCACCTGTTCGAGTGCGACATCGTTGCGCACCAGGATCGCCTCGGTCACGCCGAGCAGCTTGTCGGTATGCGACCCCTCGGGCGAGGGTTTGAGCGTGCAGTTGATCGTCAGCGCCTTGAGGTCGGAAAAGTCGGACGTGTTTTCGTCGCACAAGGTCTCTTGGGTCCGGTCGAGCATGCTTCCTCCTTGGGTCTGCCTGAGATACGCATGGGCGGCGAGATAGTTACCCCGCGCAGTTGTCGGTCTTTCCTGCGCTGGTTATGGCTTGTGCATGACCGCGCGAGCGCAGCAGATCGACCGGGTAGTGATCGTCGGCGGCGGGACGGCGGGCTGGATGACCGCGATCGCGCTGGCCCGCCTGCTCGGGCGGCTGGGCCTGTCGATCACGCTGGTCGAATCCACTGCCATCGGCACGGTCGGGGTGGGCGAGGCGACGCTGCCGCAGATCCGCACCTTCAACCGCCTGCTGGGACTGGACGAACGCGAGATGATGGCGCGCACCGCCGCGACCATCAAGCTGGGTATCGAATTCCGCGATTGGGGCCGGATCGGTGATCGCTACATCCACCCCTTCGGCACCTATGGCGAAGAGATCGGGCAAGCGAGCTTCATCGATTATTGGGCGCGTGGTCGCGCAGCGGGCAAGGCAGCACCGATCGGCGACTATTCGCTGCCGATTGTCGCCGCATGGGCGGGGCGATTCGAACCGCCGAAGCCGGAAGATGCGCGCCAGGCTTATGATTTTGCCTTCCAATTCGATGCCGGGCTCTATGCCGCATGGCTCGCCGAACTCGCGCAGCAGGCGGGGGTTGTCCGGCGCGAGGGCAAAATCACCGAGGTCCGCCGCAAGGGCGAGAGCGGCGACATCGATGCGGTGGTCCTCGAATCGGGCGAGGCCATCGAAGGCGATCTGTTTATCGACTGCTCGGGCTTCCGCGCGCTCTTGATCGGCGACACGCTGGGCACGGCGTTCGAGGACTGGAGCCATTGGTTGCCCTGTAATCGCGCATACGCGGTTCCCTGTGCCAATGGCGGCGATCACGGCCCCTATACCCGCGCGACGGCACGCAAGGCGGGGTGGCAATGGCGTATCCCTTTGCAGCACCGGGTGGGCAACGGGCTGGTCTATTGCGATGCCTGGTGGGACGATCAGGACGCGGCCGATTGCCTGATGGCTAATCTGGAGGGCGAGGCGGGCGCAGAGCCGCGCCAGCTGCGCTTCACGACCGGGCGCCGCCGTTCGCTATGGCAAGGTAATTGCGTCGCCATCGGTCTGGCTGGCGGGTTCCTCGAACCGCTCGAATCGACCAGCATCGACCTGATCCAGAGCGGCATCCTCAATCTCGTCGACCTGTTTCCCGGAGCGGCGATCGAACCCGCCGACAGGCGCGAATACGACCGGCTGATGGATCTCGAATTCGAGCGTATCCGAGACTTTCTCGTGTTGCATTATGTCGCCAACCAGCGCGAGGATGAGGAGTTTTGGCGCGCGATGCGCACCATGGCGATCCCCGACAGCCTGGCGGAAAAGATCGAGGATTTTCGCTGCCGTGCGATCCTGCCCGATTATGCGCATGGCCTGTTCCAGCAGGTGAGCTGGATATCGGTGTTCCTGGGCCAGAATGTGGTGCCCGAGGCATGGGACCCGCGAACCGCGGGCTTGCCCGAAGCCGAACTCGCCACCCGGCTTGAGGGGATTCACCAGCGCATCGCCCGCGACGCTGCGGCAATGCCCGATCATCTCGGTTTCATTGCCCGATCTGGCGCTGCATTCGAGGCATTGGGCGAAACCGCAGGATGAGCCAGCCCGTCCGCTCCTACCTCCTGTTCGGCGCGAAAGCCGACGTCTGGCCGGTGGCGGCCATGCTCTCCGCACAGCTACCCGCAAGCATTGCCATCACGGTCGTCGAGGAAGCGGACCGCTCCGGTGAGCTCGTCGCGCTGCCGGTGGAGGATCCTTACTTCCACGCGCTGGAGCTGAAAGCATGGGACCTCGCCCATGCCGGAGCGAATTTTGCGCTTGGCTATGCACTCGATGGCTTTCTCGGCTCCGAGTCGGAGATCGTCGCCGCACCCTCGGGTGATCTTCCGGCCATCGGGGGCCTGGCGCTTCACCAGATCCTGCGGCGCGTCGCGGGTGAGGCCGGGGCGATGGACCGATTGGCCGAACTGCACGAGGGCTTCCGATTCTGTGCCCGCGCTGCGGCCGAGGGGCGCATGGGCGTGCCCGGAGATGCGCCGGACTCGCCCCTCGCCATGCTCGGGCCGCTGGCGATCATCGACAGTTCGGCACTGGCCTCGCTGCTCGTCCAACGCCTCCCCAACGATCGGGTTAAAAGCGTCGCGGGCGAAATCGCGAGACTGGACCGCGACGACAATGGCCGGGTGCTTGCCGCATGGACCGAGGATGGCGCGGAGGTGACCGCCGATGTGTTTATAGACCTGCGCGATCCGGGTGAAACGGTGGACGGCGGGGAGACTATGGCGCTCCCCGTGCTTGATACGGCGTTCGCAGGTGGGGTGGCGGTTCGGGCGCACCTCAATGCGGCACCGCTGCCACGCTACATCGCTCAAGCAAAGTCATCGCCTTCTACGGCTCGGCCCTTTGCGTTGCAGGCGCCATGGGTGGCCAATTTGATCCGCCTCGGCCCCGCCTCTGCCCGGCTCGGGTCGCTATTGTCGGCGGACGGTCGGCTGCTTCTGACGCAGGCGGTGCACCTTGCGCAATGCCTGCCCGCCAGCGCGGACATGTCGGTGGAGGCGCGGCGCTTCAACCAGCTCCATTCGCGCAGCGTGTCCCGGTTCGATGAACTGGTCGCCGCGACGATGTTCCTCAACCGGCGGACCGAACGGCATTGGCAGAACTTGCGCAAAGCCGCGCCGCCCGAGGGGCTCGCCTTGCGGATCGACCAGTTCCGCAGTCGGGGTCGCTTGCCCGAATTCGATGGCGAGGTAGTCGATCGCCAGTTCTGGATCGACCTGCTCATGGCTTTCGGAGTGATCCCCGAACGGCATGATCGCCGCGCGGAGGCTTTCGACCCGCGCCAGCTCGACCGCGCGCTGGGTACGATCCGCGCGCAGCTCGATCAGACGCTTGCGGCCATGCCCCCGCATGCGGACTTCGGGCGCCGGTTCGGCGCGGCGTGAAATCACTGTGACAATAGTTTCGCGCCATAGTTGCAGCCTTAAGGACGCTTTTGTATGCGGCGCGCATACGATTGCAGTACCACTACCAGCGACGGGGTTTTCCAGATGACTTTCGATGAAATGAAGGCGCGTATTGCCGAGGGCCAGGGCTTTATCGCGGCGCTCGACCAGTCGGGTGGTTCGACCCCCAAGGCGCTGGCCGGTTACGGTGTTGCCGAGGATACCTGGACCACCGAAGACGAGATGTTCGGCCTGATCCACGAAATGCGCCAGCGGATCATCGAGAGCCCCTGCTTCGGCAATGGCAAGGTCATCGGCGCGATCCTGTTCGAAAAGACCATGGACGGGACGAGCGGCGGCAAGAGCGTGCCCGCGCGTCTCAAGGAACGCGGCATCGTGCCCTTCCTCAAGGTCGACAAGGGGCTCGAGGACGAACGCAACGGCGCGCAGCTGATGAAGCCCAATCCCGGCCTCGAAGCGATGTGTAACCGCGCGCGCGAACTCGGCGTGTTCGGCACCAAGATGCGCTCTGTCATCAAGTCAGCCAACCCCGTCGGCATCAAGGAAGCCGTTCGCCAGCAGTTCGCCGAAGGCGCGCGGATCCTGTCCTGCGGTCTCGTCCCGATGCTCGAACCCGAATACGACATCACCGCCGCCGACCGCGCGGAGGGCGAGAAGATCATGCTCGAAGCCATCGAGGAAGGCCTCGTGGCATTGCCCGAAGGCCAGCAGGTCATGCTCAAGCTCTCGATCCCCAAGGAAGCGGGGCTTTATGGCGGGCTGACCAACCACCCCAAGGTGCTGCGCGTGGTCGCGCTTTCGGGTGGCTATTCGACCGACGACGCCTGCCGCGAACTGGCCAAGAACCCCGGCATGATCGCCAGCTTCAGCCGCGGTCTGCTGCAGGACCTGCGCGCCGCGCAGGACGATGCCGAATTCGATGCGACGCTGTCGGCCGCGATGGACAAGATCCAGGCTGCCAGCGTGGCCTGAGGCTCAGCGCCTCTCGAAAGTGAAACGATATTCGCCGGCCGGGATTTCCCGGTCGGTGGTTTGCCCGGGCGTGGCCGACACCAGCACATAGGTCCGTCCCATCACTTCGTAGGGTTCGCCCAGCGTGAGCGGGGCGGTCTGCGCCCAGTGGGTGGCGGCAATGCGGGTGGAGACGGTCAGTTTGCCCGCCCACACGCAGTGCGCATTGATCGGACACCGGCTGTCCTCGGTCACCGCCAGCGGTGTCAGGATCGTATCGCCCGTCCATACCGGCTGACCGATGGCGACCGCGCTACCTTGCGAGGCAGCGTCGCCATTGGCGCGCGGCGTGTCGGGAATCACCGCGCAGGCGGCGAGCGGTGCGAGCATAAGGGAGGCAAGGAGGGTTTTCATGCAGGCGATAGAAAGCGCCGCCGCTTTCACCTGCCTGAACAGGTGACGAAACCCGCCGAGCGCATTAGGGCGGCCCGATGACCGATTGCCAATTGTATCTTATCTCGCCGCTCGACGTATCGGGCGATTTCCCCCAGCGGCTCGAGCGCGCGATCGAGGCGGGCCCCGGGCTGGTTACCGCCTTCCAGTTCCGTGTGAAAGGGCTCGACCAGCACGAGGCGGCGCGGTTGGCCGCGCCGCTGCAGGCGATCTGCGCGGCGCATGACGTCGCCTTCATCGTTAATGACGATGTCGCGCTGGCCAAACGGCTTGGGGCCGACGGCGTGCACCTGGGGCAGGGCGACGGCGAGCCGCGCGATGCGCGCGAGGAACTGGGCCGCGAGGCGCAGATCGGCGTGACCTGCCACGCGTCGAAGCATTTCGCCATGGAAGCGGGCGAAGCGGGCGCGGACTATGTCGCCTTCGGCGCCTTCTTCGACAGCACGACCAAGGCGAGCGAACATCGTCCCGAACTCGAAATCCTCGAATGGTGGAGCAATCTGTTCGAGATCCCCTGCGTCGCGATTGGGGGGATTACGCCCACCAATTGCCAGCCGCTGGTCGAGGCCGGGGCCGATTTCCTCGCCGTGTCCGGGGCGGTCTGGAACGGTGACGAAGTGGCTGCAGTGAAAGCGTTTGCGGAGCAAATTGCCGCCGCGTGAGTTGGCTATTCTGAAAGGGGCGGTCGCGTCCCGTCATTCCAGGAGAGGTCCCCTCATGCGCACCCTTATTCTCGCCGCCGTTTCATCGCTCGCCCTGGTTGCCTGCGGCACCCAAGGGTCCGACGAGGACCAGGATACCGATAGCGTCGCCAGCGCCGAGAGCGGGGACGATGTCGGCTACGAGACCTATGGCACGGACAACCACGCCGACACGATGGCATCGAACGACGATGCGTCGGGCGACCAGGCGCAAACCACCGATATTCCCGATCCCGAAGAGCGCCCGATCATGCAGGCGCAGGTCGTGCTCGACCGCGTGGGCTTCGGTCCCGGCGTCATCGACGGCAAGATGGGCATGAGCACCGAGAACGCGCTGCGCGGGTTCCAGGAAGCGAATGACCTCACCGTCACCGGCAAGCTCGACGAAGCGACCAAGGGCGCACTTTCCGAATGGGACCGCATCCCCGCCACGCGGGTGGTGACGATCCCGGCAGCCTGGGGCGAGACGAGCTATACCGACATGCCCGAGGATGTGGCGGAGAAGGCCAAGCTGGAGCGGCTCGGCTACACTTCGCTCGACGAACGGCTGGCGGAGCGTTTCCATACGACTGTGGAAGTGCTCGAACAGCTCAATCCTGGCGGCAAGCCTGCGGGGATGGGCGGGACCGAATCCACGACTTCGGCCAGCGCCACCCCCACCGCATCGCCCACTCCGCAGGCCAGCGGTACCGGCTCACCGAGCGCCGCAACGACCAGCCTTTTCGCCGCGGGCCAGCAGATCCGCGTGCCCAATATCGGTGCCGACCGGATCGCGCCGCGTTCGGTCGAGGATAGCGGCTGGCAGCGCACGCTCGTCTCGCTTGGCGTCGGGTCCGAACAGCCTTCGGTCGACCGCATCGTGGTCAGCAAGGCGGGCAAGACGCTGAAAGCCTATCAGGGCGACAAACTGATCGCACTGTTCACCGTCAGCTCGGGGTCGAGCGAGTTTCCGCTCCCGCTAGGCGAATGGGACATCGTCGGCGAAGCCTACAACCCGCCCTACAGCTACGATCCCGAAGTGCTCGGCAATGGAGACGGCGAAACCTATACGCTGGCACCGGGGCCCAATTCGCCGGTCGGTATCGTCTGGATCGATCTCAGCAAGGAACATTACGGCATCCATGGCACTCCCGATCCGGAAACCATCGGGCGCGCGCAGAGCAGCGGCTGCGTCCGGCTGACCAATTGGGACGCGGCGCGACTTGCCGGGATGGTGTCGCAATCGACAAAGGTGCTTTTCGAAGCCTGAGCGGTTAGGGTGATCCCATGAACCTCGTCGACCGCATCCTGACCATCGTCGTAACGGCCACCATCACCAGCGCGATCTGGATCGTTGCGGGTGGCAGTCTGATCGAGAACGCGACCAGCACCGGCCAGCGTGAAGCGACCCGGCCCGCCGAAGCCGCGCCGAGCCCGAGTGCGAGCGACACGTCAGCCGATGGAACGGGTACGGATAGCGATGTGCTGGCAGTCGGTGCGCTCGATGCGCAATTGGCGGCGGCGCCCAGCGCGGCGCAGTCCCGCCAATTGCTGATCCCGGTGCAGAATATCCGCCCCGCCGATCTTACCGATACGTACAGCGATTCGCGCGGCGGCGGTACGCGCCTGCACGAAGCGCTCGACATCATGGCGCCGAAGGGCACCAGCGTGCTGTCCTCCGCGCCCGGCACGATCGAGAAGCTGTTCCGCTCGAAAGCCGGGGGGAATACGATCTATGTTCGCTCGACCGATGGCGAGACGATCTATTACTACGCGCATCTCGATGCCTATGCCGAGGGGCTGCGCGAAGGGCAGCGCGTACGCCGCGGCCAGCGGCTGGGCATGGTGGGCAGTTCGGGCAATGCCTCTGCCGAGGCCCCGCACCTGCATTTCGCAATCCTGCAGACGACCGCGGACGCCGAGTGGTGGGAGCCCGCGAATGCGGTCAATCCCTACCCGCTGCTAACCGCCGACTAGTCAGCCGCTGGTCGGGCCGACGCGGTGGCAGCGCAAACGGCCCAGTTTGCCGTCACGCCCGACTTCCTGCAGCAGGCCGGACCCCAGCCGCATCATCTTGGTGCCGCGCATCGGACCGCGGGTGAAGGTGACCTGCTTGCCTTCCATCAGATAGGTGCCGGCACCGCGCACGGTGCGATAGCTCGACCCGCCGGTAATGGCGAAATCGCGGCCCTCCTGTTCGACCCAAGCAGCGCCGCTCGCATCGCCGGGGAGCGCACAGACATATTCGCCCTGGTCGAGCAGCAGCAGCCGCCCCTGCGCCATGGCGGGCCCGTGAGCGAGGCCCGTCAGCGCGGCGAGCAGGGTAAGTTTGGTAAGCTGTTTCATATCATCCGTCCGACGATGCATATAGCAACGCCGACCGCGGTTTTCCACTCGCTTGCCCGCGCGGCCTCGCTCGGCTAAGGCGCGCCGCACACAACCGCCCGACGGGCGGCCTGCTCTTTTACAAGTCGAAGGTAGCTTCCCCATGAAGATCAGCGGCGTGGACATCCGTCCGGGCAACATCATCGAATATGAAACGGGCATCTGGAAGGTCGCCAAGATCCAGCACACGCAGCCGGGCAAGGGCGGCGCCTACATGCAGGTCGAGATGAAGAACCTGCAGGATGGCCGCAAGACCAATGTCCGCTTCCGCAGCGCGGACACGGTCGAAAAGGTGCGCCTCGATACGGCCGAGTATCAATTCCTTTACGAGGATGGCGACATGCTCGTGTTCATGGACCAGAGCACCTACGAACAGATCACCCTGCCCAGCGACCTGCTCGGCGACGCGCGCGCCTTCCTGCAGGACGGCATGCAGGTAAAGCTCGAGCTGTGGGAAGAAAAACCCATCTCGGTCGAACTGCCCGCTCAGATCGAGGCCGAAATCGTCGAGGCCGATGCCGTGGTGAAGGGGCAGACCGCCTCGTCCAGCTACAAGCCCGCGGTGCTCGACAATGGCGTGCGCATCATGGTCCCGCCGCATATCGAAAGCGGCACGCGGATCATCGTCGACGTCTACGAACAGTCCTACGTCGGCAAGGCCTAAGCTCATGGGCAAATCCATCGCCAGCCGGTTCGAGAACATCGACATCACCCGCAGCGTTCTGCGCGCGGTCATCATCAACGATGACGAGCTGACGCTGGAAATGGATTTCTGCCTCGAAGAAGCGCATCCCGACTACGAAGCGCCGGGCGCCGACGAAGACTGCTGCTTCCACCCCGGCCTGCTCAAGTTCGCCGGGATTTCGAAGCTGGGTCTCGATCGCGCTGAAAATGCAGGCGAAACCAAGCGTCGTTTCGCCATCCAGTCCTTCAATATCGAGGGCACGAAGTTCGACATGGCCTGCGAGTGGGGCGATATCCACCTGCAGGCGCGTTCGATCCGCGTCCTGACCGAATAAGAGAGTTTCCATGGCCGTTCTATCGGGTGTCATTCGCGTAATGGAGAAGGCCGCGCGCAAGGCGGGTGGCCGCTTGCGGCGCGATTTCGGCGAGGTCGAGCACCTCCAGGTCAGCCGCAAGGGGCCGGCCGATTTCGTTTCCAAGGCCGACCGCATCGCCGAACGCACGATCTATGACGAACTGCTCGCCGCACGGCCCGATTGGGGTTTCGTGATGGAAGAGGCGGGCATCATCGAAGGTGACGCAAACAAGCCGCGCTGGATCGTCGATCCGCTCGACGGCACCAGCAACTTCCTCCACGGCATCCCGCATTTCGCGATCAGCATCGCGGTGCAGGAACCCAAGCTTGGCGGCGGGGGCTGGGACGACGTCAGCGCCGCGGTGATCTACAACCCGGTCACCGACGAGACCTTCTGGGCCGAAAAGAGCCGCGGGGCCTGGCTGCATGACGGACGCCTGCGCGTGTCCGCACGCCGCGGCCTGTCCGAAGCATTGGTCGCTACCGGCATTCCCTTCCAGGGCCATGGCAATTTCACCGAGTGGTCGAAGATCTTTGCGGCCATCGGTCCGCAGGTCGCGGGGATTCGCCGCTACGGCGCCGCCTCGCTCGATCTGGCGTGGCTCGCCGCAGGCCGGTTCGACGGCTTCTGGGAAAGCGATCTCAACGATTGGGATACGGCCGCCGGCTGCCTGATCGTGCGCGAAGCGGGCGGGTTCGTATCCGATTTCCGCGGCCGTTCGCAGCCGATCCATGCCAAGCAGGTCCTCGCGGCCAATGATGCGCTGCATTCGAAGCTGCACAAATTGCTGGCGAATGCGCTGAAGGCTTGATGCCTGCACGGGGCGCGGCTAATCCCCGCGCTCCCGACCCAGTGCCCCTGTGGCGGAATTGGTAGACGCGCTCGACTCAAAATCGAGTTTCTTTGAAGTGCCGGTTCGAGTCCGGCCAGGGGTACCAAAACAATTATCTAATCGCCTGATTTTTGGTGATTTTGTGAAGGTTGGACAATCCACTGGGGTCGCAGGTCGGGCAAGCCAAGGTCAGGCTGCCTGCTAGCAGATTCGCGTGAGCCCCGACCAAAAGCGGAATGGCCGCTAACGACCCGATTGCGGACATTCTCGCGCCTGCGTAACGTGCTGCTATGCCACTCGTAGAAGCCTTTGATCACGAAGATGCTTTGAAACCGCTATTTACGGCGGAGTTCGAATCTTTACCCCGCATCGGAGAATATCTCTCAATCGACACGCCGCCAGGCTATTTCAAATACTACAATGTCGTCGAAGTCTGGCATCGCCAGGATACAGAGGGCGGAGGTTTTAGAGCCTGCATTCGCGTTGAAGAGTCCGACTGACTTTCGTCAGCTTTCCACCCCTGTATCGGTCTATCCCCCTGACCGGCCCGATGCCCGGAAGCCGACCGGCAGCTACCGGATACTTCTCGCCAGAAACGGACGGGCAGCTAACGACCCGATTGCTGACGTTTCAGGGCTAGCAAACCTCAGTCTCGCGCGCCTTCTCCTGCGTCGGACCCAAGGAAGATCGCATTCAGCCAGTCGATGAGTTTCAGCATCCAGTGCCAAGCTAGCCAAAACAAGAAGCCGAAGCCTACCATGCCTAAACCAAGCAATGCATCTTCGCTGCTGTAACCCCATCCGAACTGCCAAACGCTATCAGCAGCAGCAGCGATCGTAAACAGGAGCGCGAGCCCTATCCAGATGGGGATAAAGATGCGGCCGAACCGACGATTGAAGCGCGTCATCCGGCCCGCCCTTGATACGTATGACATACCTTCAGACTAATAGTCCTGGTTTCCGCTTTCCACCCAAATTCGGTCATTTCGCCTGACCGGCCCGATGCGCGAAAACAGACCGGCAGCTACCGGATGCTTCTCGCCAAAATCTGACCGTCGGCAAACGACCCGATTGCCGACGTGTTTGTTAAGGCAGCTTGAGGCGTGCAGCTAGAAGGGCACGGGATAATGGAATTTGATGGTCAATCGGTGGGGAGAGGCGAAGGTGATCTCGGCATCGCTCGTACTGTCGATTTTGATCCAAACGCGTTGAGCGCTGATCCCGACATAGGTTGGCGTTTTCTGGCTAAGCCATTCGCGTAACCCCTCAACCTCAGAGCAGACTTCAAGAAACGGCGGGTCCTCGGCCACGCAACGATAGTCAATCTCCTCGTCACCTTTCAAAAAGGCACGATAGCGAGCGAGCCCCCAGCCGGCTCGATCAATTTCCTCGGACTGGTGATCGGATATACCGACATAGCCCTCGTCAGGACAAGCTCCCGAAGAATCTACCGGAGCAATCTGGCGTTGGCTACGAATCCCTCTTGCCCTGTCAACCCACCAGACTTTCGTATCGCTAGCCTCCCCGGTCGGTGTCAGCCTGATGCGCCATTGCGTGCGCAGGCATGGCAGCCCTTGGCGTATCGCCTGTTCGTTGAGGAGGAGGACGGGATTGCGGCGGAGAATGTGGGGAGGCCGAAGGGCTTGGCTCGCGATCGGTTGGGAAGAGCGCTCTTCGAGTATCAACTCTCCCAGCTCTTCGGCCGAAACCGACGAAGGCTCGGGAATTGAAACGAGCATGGCAGAGAGAATGGCGGAAGAAACGACCAAATTCATGTTCACTTTCATGAACTTGGTAACAAGGTTCTGTCAATGACGATGGTTGTTTACCAGTCTGGGTCCGCTTTCCACCCTGATTTCAGTCAAAGACCAACATTGGGATCTGCAGGAAAGCCGACATTTCAATCCGGGCGGGGCAATCCATCAAATAGCAAACGCAATGGTTGGACATCGCCATGCGGGATGGGGCGGGTTTCCGTTGGGTGCTTGGGTAGGTTGGGTGTCAGCAAAGCGCTGCTGCGATAGAATTCAGGCACTTCGGCCAGGGGTACCAAACTAAATCCTTGCGTATCGAAGGATAAACTGGGATTTCGGCGGTCGGATGATCGGGGTTCCTTCCTACCATGCAATCGCCGCGATGGGCATTACCATCGCGATGTTCATTGCCTTCGCGCGCGGGCGCATGTCGGTCGAGATCATCTCGCTGATGACGATCGCGGTGATTGCGGTCGGGCTGTATTTCTTCCCGCTGCCGGACACCCAGCCGACCGACGGGTTGAGCCTCGCCTTCTCCGGTTTCGGCCATTACGCGCTGATCACGATCTGCGCGCTGATGATTATGGGACGGGGGCTGGTGGTTACCGGCGCGCTCGATCCGGCGGCGCGATTTCTCGAGCGATTGTTCAAGATCAACCTCCAGCTCGGGCTGCTGTTCTCGCTGGTGATCACCTTCCTGCTGTCGATGGGAGTCAACAATACGCCGGTGCTGGTGCTGCTGATGCCGATCTTCGTGCATCTCGCCATGCGCGGTGCGATGGCTGCCTCGAAAACGCTGATCCCGCTCAACGCCGCGTCGCTGATGGGGGGCATGGCGACGACCATCGGCACCTCGACCAATATTCTCGTGGTTTCGATCGCGGTGGATCTGGGCATGCCCGAAATGGGCGTGTTCCACTTCACGCCGATCGTGCTGGTCGCATCGCTGGTCGCGCTGCCCTTCGTATGGATCGTCATGCCACGCCTGCTCGGCGACAACCGCATCGAGGCGGTCCACGCCCAGCGGCTGTTCGAGACGCGGCTGCGCGTTACGGAAAACTCGATCCTCAACGGGCGCGAATTGTCCGATCTGGGATCGCGCCTGCCGTCGGGGATCGAGTTCCACGAAGTGCCCGTGGGCCTGCTGCGTCCGCAGCACCGCCTGCGCATGACCGGCACACATGAAGCGATCGAGGAAGCCATGGCGACCTTGCGCGGCGATGCGGCGCCGAGCTGGGTGATCGACCGTATCCGCCGCCGCTCGGGCGAGACCGGGACCGACATCGCGGTCGGCGAGATGATCGTGACGGCGGATTCGCGCCTGATCGGGCGGACGCTGCCCAGTTCGGGCATTGCCGATCTCTATGGCGTCGCGGTGATCGGGACGCATCGCCCCGAACGGCTCGTGGGCGAGAAGGAACAGTTTTCCGAAGGCGGCGATCTGCGCTTCGCCGAGGGCGATGTGCTGCTGGTGATGGGCCTGCCCGACGACATGCAGCATTTCGCCCGCGCCGACAGCCTGTTGCAGCTCGAAGGCATGCGCGAACTGCCGCGCCGGTCGAAGGCCACGCTGTCGGCGGTGATCATGGGCGGCTCGATCGCGCTCGCTTCGGTCGGGCTGATCCCGATCGCGATTGCTTCGCTCGCGGGCGCCATCCTGATGTTCGTGACCGGCTGCGTGAAGTTCGACCGGGTCGGGCGCGGGCTCTCGGGCAGCGTCATCGTGCTGGTCGCAGCCAGCATCGCGCTTGGCCGGATCATCCTCGACAGCGGCGCGGCCGACTGGATCGGGACGGTCATGGCAGTGGGGCTGGACTATCTCTCGCCCGCTGCGGCGCTGGCGGCGATCATGCTGGCGATGACCTTCCTCACCAATTTTGCGTCCAATGCGACTGCAGCCACCGTCGGCACGCCGATTGCTTTCGCCATCGCCAGCAAGCTGGACCTGCCGCCCGAACCGCTGGTGCTTGCCGTGCTGTTCGGCTGCAACCTGTGTTACGCGACCCCCATCGCCTATCAGACCAATATGCTGATCATGGCCGAGGGTTCGTACGAGTTCAAAGATTACGTCCGAACCGGGGTCCCGCTGGTGCTGATCATGGTCACCATGCTCTCGCTCGCGCTGGTGGTAACCTACGGGCTGTAGGCTTTCCTACGGCAGCCGGGTCTGCAAGACAGGCGTTCCGGAAAACCACCGCGCTACAGCGGCGGCGAAGTTTGCCCATGGACCCTGTTCCATGTGGTCCATCGTGTAGGGAGACCAGAACCCATGTCCAAAACCGTTCCAACAAGCCTTGCCGCGCTCGCAATGGTACTGGCCGCGCCCGCGCAGGCCAATGATCTGCGCAGCGATCTCGCCGAGGACATGCCCGGCCTGATGGAGCTTTACCGCGATCTCCATGCGAACCCCGAACTGAGTTTCGAAGAGCATGAGACCGCGGCCAAGCTGGCCAAGCGGATGCGCGATCTCGGCTTCGAAGTAACGGAAGGGGTTGGCCGGACGGGGGTCGTTTCGGTGATGGCCAATGGCGAAGGGCCGACCGTCCTGCTGCGCGCCGACATGGACGGGCTACCGGTGGTCGAACAGACGGGCCTGCCTTTCGCATCGACCGTAACCGCCACCCCCGCCAGCGGAGTCACCACCGGGGTCATGCATGCCTGCGGGCACGATACGCATATGGCGGGCTTCATCGGTGCGGCGCAGCTGCTGGTCGACCACAAGGACAAGTGGCAGGGCACGCTGGTCATGATCCTGCAGCCGGCTGAAGAAATCGGCCTGGGCGCGCTCGCGATGATCGAGGACGGGCTCTATACCCGCTTTCCCAAGCCCGATTATGCGCTGGCGTTCCACGATGCCGCAGCGCCCGCGCCGGCAGGCACCATCGGCTATACGCCGGGCTATGCCCTGGCCAATGTCGACAGCGTCGACATCACGGTCAAGGGTGTCGGCGGGCATGGCGCCTACCCGCACACCACGCGTGATCCCATCGTGCTGGCCAGCGCGATCGTGATGAAGCTGCAGACCGTGGTCAGCCGCAATTCCTCACCGCTCGATCCGGCGGTGATCACGGTGGGCAGCTTCCATGCGGGCGCCAAGCACAATATCATCAGCGATGAAGCCAGGCTGCAGCTCACCGTGCGCAGCTATTCGGACGAAAGCCGCCAGCTACTGCTCGACGGAATCCGCCGGGTCGCGCGCGGCGAAGCGATCACTGCGGGCTTGCCTGACGATTTGATGCCGACTGTGACGGTCGAGGATCCCTATACCCCGTCCACCTTCAACGATCCCGACTTCAGCGAGAGCATCGCAGCCGGGTTCAAGCAGCGCTTCGGCGAGAGCCGGGTGATGGAATGGTCCGCGGTGATGGGGGGCGAGGATTTCAGCCAGTTCCGCCGCGCTGCGCCCGAGGATATCAAGTCGATGATCTTCTGGATCAGCGGCACCCCGCAGCCGATGCTCGACGCGCTGAAGCACGATGGCACGTCGCTGCCTTCGCTTCATTCGCCCTTCTGGGCTCCCGATGCGGAAAAGGTCATCGCGACCGGGGCCGAGGCGCTGGCCAGTAGTGCGATCGACCTGATGCCGCGCACCGGCAGCTAGGACAGCAGGCAAAAATGTGGCCGCCGGAGCGTTGGGGACACTCCGACGGCCTATTCTCCTCCCCAGGAGAACTTGGTGTAAGGTCAGCCGTCCGCGGGGACGTAGGTGCCGAGGCGGTGATGCAGCGCGTTGATCTTCGCCAGCTCCTCGCGATCCTCGGTGGCCCGCGCATAATGCGTCAGCGCGGTGCGCAGCAGGCGGAAATCGGCGGTCGAGAACAGCGCCCGGGCGCGGCCCGGTTCGGTCTTCGGAGTGTCGTCTGTCATGGTCGTCATCCTTCCTCTCCTTAGGCGGCAGCGAACTGGTTCATGGTATTGTCCTTGCCGCCGGCCTTCAGGGCCGCTTCGCCGGCAAAGTAATCCTTGTGGTCGTCGCCCATGTCCGAGCCAGCCATGTTCTGGTGCTTCACGCAAGCGATACCCTGCCGGATTTCCTCGCGCTGCACGTTCTTGACGTAGCCGAGCATCGCCTGTTCGCCGAAATATTCCTTGGCGAGATTGTCGGTGCTTAGCGCCGCCGTGTGATAGGTCGGCAGCGTGATCAGGTGATGGAAGATACCGGCACGCTTCGCGGCATCGGCCTGGAAGGTGCGGATCTTCTCGTCGGCTTCGGCGGCGAGTTCGGTGCCGTCGTAATCGATGCTCATCAACCTGTCGCGATCGAAGGCCGACACGTCCTTGCCGGCTTCGGCCCAGGCGTCATAGACCTGCTGGCGGAAGTTGAGCGTCCAGTTGAAGCTGGGCGAGTTGTTATAGACCAGCTTGGCATTGGGGATCACTTCGCGAACCCGGTCGACCATGCCCGCTATCTGCTCGACATGCGGCTTCTCGGTTTCGATCCACAGCAGGTCGGCGCCTGCTTCCAGCGCGGTGATGCAGTCGAGCACGCAGCGGTCTTCACCGGTTCCGGGACGGAACTGGTAAAGATTGCTGGGCAGGCGCTTGGGCGCCAGCAGCTTGCCGTCGCGGCTGATGAAGACCTGGCCGTTCTTGATGTCGGCGGCATCCACTTCGTCGCAATCGAGGAAGCTGTTGTACTGGTCGCCGAGGTCGCCGGGTTCCTTCGAATAGGCGATCGATTTGGTCAGGCCGGCACCGAGGCTGTCGGTACGCGCCACGATGATGCCTTCGGGAACACCGAGTTCGAGAAAGGCATAGCGGATCGCGCGGATCTTCTGGTGGAATTCCTCATGCGGCACGGTGACCTTGCCGTCCTGGTGGCCGCACTGCTTTTCGTCCGACACCTGGTTCTCGATCTGCAGCGCGCAGGCACCGGCTTCGATCATCTTCTTGGCGAGCAGGTAGGTCGCCTCGGCATTGCCGAAACCGGCATCGATATCGGCGATGATCGGAACGACATGCGTTTCGTGCTCGTCGATTTCCTTGATCAAACGCTGCGTATTGACCGCGTCATTGGCTTCCTTCGCCGCATCCAGTTCGCGGAACAGGCCGCCCAGTTCGCGGGCATCGGCCTGGTTGAGGAAGGTGTAGAGTTCCTCGATCAGATTGGGGACGCTGGTCTTTTCGTGCATCGACTGGTCGGGCAGCGGACCGAATTCGCTGCGCAGCGCGGCGACCATCCAGCCCGACAGGTAGAGGTAACGGCGCTTGGTATTGCCGAAGTGCTTCTTGATCGAGATCATCTTCTGCTGCGCGATGAACCCGTGCCACGTGCCGAGCGACTGGGTGTAGTTCGCCGGGTCGCGGTCATAGGCTTCCATGTCCTCGCGCATGATCTTCGCGGTGTAGCGGGCAATGTCGAGCCCCGTGCGGAAGCGGTTCTGGACGACCATGCGCGCGGCACTTTCGGCATCGATGGCACCCCAGGGCGCACCGTTGGCGGCGATGGTTTCGTTCAGTTCACTGATCCGGTCCGAATAGGTCACGGGGGACACTCCTTGTCGTATTGGGGGGCGTAATCGTTGACCCTGTTCTGTCGCACCCGGGTGCGGGATGACAGGAAAATTTACAAACAAACTTGTCTAGATTGCCGACTTGAGGCTATCTCGCGTGTAAAGTAGTAAAGAAGGTTACATATGACCGAAGAGGCGCTCTTCGCCGGACCCGCCATCCGCCGCTTGCGCAAGCGGGAGGGGCTGACACAGGCTGCCACTGCCGCACGGCTCGACATTTCCCCGAGCTACCTCAATTTGATCGAGCGCAATCAGCGACCGGTCAGCGCGCGGGTAATGATGCAGCTGGTCGAGCAGTTCGACTTCGATCCGCGATCGCTTCGCGAAGACGAGGCGATCGGCGGGATCGACGGATTGGCGCGGCGCTTCGCCGACGAACGCTTTGCCGACCTGGGGATCGACCGCGAGGAGCTACAGGAATTCCTCGCGCTGGCCCCGCAAGCCGCTGCAGCCTTTGCCCGGCTGTACGACCGGGCGGGCACGGCGGGTGGCACCACCGATGACCCGCTCTCCGCCTCGCGGCGTGAAATCGAGCGGTGGCGCAACCATTTCGCCGATCTCGACATGGCCGCGGAAGAACTGGCAGACGACATGCGCCTTTCGCGCGGCGATATCGGCCTCGCTCTGACCGAACGGTTGCGCGAGCGGCACCAGCTGTCGGTGCGGATCCTGCCCCGCGATGTGCTGCCCGACAGCCTGCGCCGACTCGACCTCCATGCACGGCAGGTCCAGCTTTCCGAGATGCTCAGCATTCCCTCGCGCAACTTCCAGCTCGCGCTTCAGCTCGCGCAGCTTGAATTCGCCGGGGCAATCGACGCGGTCGCGAAGGGGGCGCGCTTCGATGACGAGGTGGCGCGGGCGTTGTTCGCCCGGCATCTCAACGGCTATGTCGCCGCGGCGCTCCTCATGCCCTACGGCCGGTTCCTGCGCGCCTGCGAGGCCACCGGCTACGACCTCCCCGTGCTCGAGCGCCGGTTCGGGGTCAGTTTCGAGCAACTCGCGCACCGGCTCACCACGCTGCAGCGCGTCGGCCAGCGCGGCCTGCCGTTCTTCATGGTCCGGCTCGACCGCGCAGGGCAGTTCTCCAAGACCTTTACCGGGGCCAGCACCGCGCTGTTCGTCGAATCCGATGCCAGTTGCCCGCTGTGGCACGCCCATCGCGCCTTCGATCGCGCAGGCGATTTGCAGGTGCAGTTCGTTGCGCTCGACAATTCGGGCGACCGCGACGGCGGGTGGCTGACCATGGCGCGCACGGTCGAGGGCAGCGGCGCCCCCGGGGAAGCGCAGTTCGCCGTGGCGGTGGGGATCGAAGCAGTTCTTGCCGCCGATCTCGCGCAAGCACGGGGCATTTCTCTGCGGCCCGACGATGCCCAGCCGATCGGTCCCGGGTGTGCCCGGTGTCACCGGGTCGGGTGTAGCCAGCGATCGCTGCCCCCGGCGGGCCGCAAACTTGCCTTCGATACGGCGCGCCGCGGCGTTACGCCGTTCGAATTCGCCGCCGATTGAGCGTCATTCGCTCATTTGCGGGGAACCGCGGACGGATTTGCCGCGTTTTCAGCTCATTAGAGTCGCAGGGGCACACGATTATGACAGAAGAACGGATTACCGAAACCACCGATGCCGCAGGCAACACCCATACGACGCATACGGTCGTCGCGGACGGGGAAGGCCGCCGGGGCGGTACCAATTGGGTGCTGATCCTCCTGGTGCTCGGCGTCGCCATCGTCGGCTTCCTCTTCATCAACCAGATGAGCAGCGCCGAAGTGTCCAAGGACAGTGCCATTGCGGGCGCTGCCAATGAAGTCGGTCAGGCCGCCAACCAGGTGGGCGAAGCCGCTCAGAATACGGGCGAGGCGGTGGAAGAAGCCGTCACGAACTAAGTTATAGTAGCGATAACGGAAGGGCGGGGAGCTTGAGGGTTCCTCGCCCTTTTTCGTGCAAGTGTAAAATTTACCGACGGTTCATCCCTGTCTGCTAGTCAAGGTTTCCGACACCAGCAATTCGCGAGCCGGACTGAATGATCCGCCTGTTCAAGCACTACATCTCCTACAATGTCGTGCTGCTTTCCCTGATCGATCTCATGCTGCTTTCGCTCGCGGGCGAGGCGGCGTGGCGGCTGCGCGTTGCGCAGATCGGGATCAGTGCTGGCCAGTTCTCGGATCGCGTGCTCGAAATCGGCGGCTTTGCCGGGGTGATCTGGCTGGCGATGATCGCGGTCGGGACCTATGGCCCCGAGGCATTGCGATCGATGCGCTTCGCTACCGCGCGGCTGCTGGTCGCAGTCAGCCTCGGCGTGTTGGCGATCTCGCTGATGAACTTCTTCTTGCCCGGATCGGCGCTGTGGCGCTCGGTCCTGCTCTACGCGATGGGCATTGCGATTGCCTTCCTCATAGCAAACCGGATTCTCGGCAGCAGAATGCTGGGCGTGGAGGCATTCCGCCGCACCATCCTCGTGCTCGGCGCCGGCCCGCGGGCGGAGCGGCTTGAACGGCTTTCGCGCCGCCCCGACAGCGGCTTTGCCGTCGGCGCCTTTGTCGCAATGGGGGAATCGGAACCGACCATCGATACCGCCGTCCCGCGCGAATCGATTTCGGACCTCGGCCGGTTCGTCGAGCGGGTAGGGGCGACTGAAGTGGTCCTGGCGCTGCAGGAACGGCGCAATTCGCTGCCGCTCAAGGACCTGCTGAGGGTCAAGACCAAGGGCGTCATGGTCAGCGATTTCTCAAGCTTCCTGGAGCGCGAATTGGGCCGTGTCGACCTGGATACACTTAATCCCAGCTGGCTGATCTTTTCTGATGGGTTTTCATCCGGGCGGCGATTGTCGAGCATCGGTAAACGCCTGTTCGACATCCTCGTCAGCCTGGTGATCCTGATCGTCGGTCTGCCGCTGGTGGCGATCTTCGCCATATTGGTGAAGCTGGAAAGCAAGGGGCCCGCCTTCTTCCGCCAGACCCGGGTCGGGCTCTATGGCCAGGAGTTCACGCTGGTCAAACTGCGCTCGATGCGCACCGATGCCGAGGCGGATGGGGCGAGATGGGCGGATAAGGACGACCCGCGCATCACCCGGGTGGGCCGCCTGATCCGCACCGTGCGCATCGACGAATTGCCGCAGGTGTGGAGCGTGCTGAAGGGGGAGATGAGTTTCGTCGGCCCACGGCCCGAAGTGCCCGCTTTCGTGGTCGATCTCGAGAAGGAACTGCCTTTCTATGCCGAGCGCCACATGGTCAAACCCGGCATCACCGGTTGGGCGCAGATCAATTATCCCTATGGCGCCAGCGTCGAGGATTCGCGCCAGAAGCTCGAATACGACCTGTATTATGCCAAGAACTACACACCCTTCCTCGACATCATCATCCTGCTGCAGACCGCGCGGGTGATCATCTGGCCTGAAGGAGCGCGCTGATGGGCTGGATCGCAAGCTTTTCCTATATCGCCTATTCGATCGGCGCGGTCATCTGCGCGCTGGCGGCGATCTGGATCGGGCGCAAAGGCGATACGCTGCGCGCAGACCGTACGCCCGCAGTCGTCGCGCTGGCGCTGACTGCGAACTGGTGCTTCGCCGCGGCCAGTTTCGAGCCGGGTCGGCCGATCGTCGAACTAACCGAGATTGCGCGCAATCTCGCGTGGCTGTTCATGCTCTTTCGCCTGTTCGCCAATGACGGGCGCGACGAGACGCTGCGACTGGTCCGTCCGGCGGTCTTCGCACTGGGCTTTGTCGAGGTACTGCAATTCGTCCTGCTGCTGATCGCGCGGCGCTATGCGGTGACGCCCGAACTGACCGCGCTGACTTTCGAAACCGCAGCGCTGTTCCGCGTGATGGTTTCGGTGGGCGCGCTGGTGCTCTTGCATAATCTCTATGCCGGCGCCGCGGCATCCTCGCGCCAGATCCTGCGCTGGAACGCGGCTGCGCTGGCCGGGATGTGGGCCTTCGATCTCAATTACTTTACGATCGGCTACATCACCGGCGCGTTGCCGGGTGAACTCGCCGCGCTACGCGGGGTGGCTGCGGCCTTGGTGGCCGTGCCGTTCGCGCTGGGCTTCAACAGCCGGTCGCCCGATCTCGAATTCCGTCCGTCGCGAGCGGTGACCTTCCGCTTTCTCTCGCTGCTGGTGATCGGGGGCTATCTCGGCCTGATGCTGGGGCTCGCCCGCTGGCTCGACATGCTCACGGGCGATCTCGCGCGGATGACGCAGGTCGGCCTGATCATCACTGCCAGTGCATTGGCGCTGATCTGGCTCCCGTCTGATCGCCTACGCGGCTGGCTGCGGGTCACGGCGATCAAGCACCTGTTCAAGCACCGCTACGAATATCGCAACGAGTGGATTCGCTTCACCGATACGATCGGCACCACCGGCTTCGACAACATCAGCCTGCAGGAACGTACGGTGAAAGCGCTGGCGGATATCACCGACAGTCCTTCGGGCATCCTGCTCGTGCCCGACGAAGACGGCTCGTTCGAGCTGGCGGCAAACTGGCGTTGGTCGAATGCCGAGATTCCGGCTCGCGCCGCACCCGCCTCGCTCGGCGTCATTCTCGAAAGCAGCGAGTTGATCATTGCGTTCGACGAAGTGCGCGACGGGGTGGACCATCGCGGAGAGCAGGCTGCGGTGCCCGACTGGATGCGCAACGACCCGCGCGCCTGGGCGGCGGTACCGCTGCTCCACTTTGACCGCCTGGTCGGCCTCGTCATCCTGTCGCGCCCGCTGATCGAGCGCCGGCTCGACTGGGAAGATTTCGATCTGCTGTCGGTCGTCGGTCGCCAGCTGGCCAGCTACCTCGCGGAACAGGCCGGACAGGCTGCGCTGCTCGAGGCGGGACGTTTCGACGAATTCAATCGCCGCATGGCCTTCGTGATGCACGACATCAAGAACCTGTCGAGCCAGATGTCGCTGCTGCTGCGCAATGCGGAAAAGCATGCCGACAAACCCGAGTTTCGCAAGGACATGCTGGTGACGCTGCGCAGCAGTGCGGACAAGCTCAACACGCTGCTCGCGCGCCTCGGACGCTATGGCCCGCCGGGAACCGAGAAAGCACGCCAGTTCGATCTTGCCGAAACGGCGCGGCAGGCCGTCGAACGGCTGGGCAAGGTCCATCCGGTGGCGGTGCTCCGCACCGAGCCGGTCGCGGTCGAGGGCAATCCCGACGCGCTCGATCAGGCGCTGGTGCATCTCATCCAGAACGCGATCGATGCGAGCGATGCCAACAGTTCGGTCATGCTCGAGGTCTATAGCGATGGCGTTTCGGGCAAGGCGACGGTGATCGACAATGGGCGCGGCATGTCACCGCAATTCCTGCGCAACGGCCTGTTCAAGCCGTTCGTCTCCTCGAAGCCCGGAGGCTTCGGCATCGGTGCGTTCGAGGCACGTGAATTGATCCGCTCGATGGGGGGGCGATTGGATGTCGAATCGCGCGAAGGGTTGGGGACGCGGTTTACCATCAGCCTGCCGCTTAAATCGGCGACAACCATTATTGGACGAAGCCAATCGGCAGAGGGGAATGAGGTCGCGTAATGGGGGAAACCAAACCCAAACTGCTCATCGTCGAGGATGACGAGGGCCTGCAGGCCCAGCTCAAATGGGCCTATGACGACTTCGATGTCGTGATTGCCGGGACCCGCGCCGAAGCGCTGACTGCCCTGCGTTCGGAGGAGCCTGCGGTGGTCACGCTCGACCTCGGCCTGCCGCCCGATCCCGACGGGACCAGCGAAGGCTTTGCCGTGCTCGAAGCGATCATGGCGATGAAGCCCGACACGAAGGTTATCGTCGCCTCGGGCCATGGTGCCCGAGCGAGTGCGCTGCGCGCGGTGGAGCAGGGCGCTTACGATTTCTACCAGAAGCCGCTCGACATCGACACGCTGGGGCTGATCGTCCAGCGCGCATACCGACTGCATCAGATCGAGAATGAGAACCGCCGTCTCGCGGAAAAGGTCGGCGAAGACCGGACGGTGCTCGGCTCGATGGTCACCGCGGCTCCGGAAATGGCCAAGGTTGCGCGGACGATCGAACGGGTAGCACCGACCAATGTGTCGGTCATGCTGCTCGGGGCAAGCGGGACGGGCAAGGAATTGCTGGCCCGCGGCGTCCACGATTCGAGCAACCGCCGCGACGGTGCCTTCATCGCGATCAATTGTGCGGCGATCCCGGAAAACCTGCTCGAGAGCGAATTGTTCGGGCATGAACGCGGCGCATTCACCGGCGCGGTCAAGATGACCGAGGGCAAGATCGAACTGGCCGACGGGGGCACGCTGTTCCTCGACGAGGTCGGCGACATCCCGTTGCCCTTGCAGGTGAAGCTGCTGCGGTTCCTGCAGGAGCGCACGATCGAGCGTATCGGCGGACGCAAGCAGATCCCGGTCGACACGCGCATCGTCTGCGCGACGCATCAGGATCTCGAATCGATGATCGGTGCGGGCACGTTCCGCGAAGACCTGTTCTACCGGCTTGCCGAAATCGTCGTGAAAGTGCCGACGCTGGCCGAACGCCCGGGCGATGCAGTGCTGCTTGCCAAGCATTTTGTCACGCGCTTCGCCAAGGAGATGAACCCGCAGGTCAAGGGCTTTGCGCCCGATGCGCTGGCGGCGATCGATGGCTGGAGCTGGCCGGGCAATGTGCGCGAGCTCGAAAACCGGATCAAACGCGCGGTTATCATGGCTGATGGCAAGCTGGTGTCTGCCGAAGACCTGGACCTGACGCAGGATGCCGCGGATGGCGGCGATATCGCCCTCAACCTCAAGGCGGCGCGCGAACAGGCGGACCGGCGGATGATCCGGCAGGCGCTCGCCCGCAGCGAAGGCAATATCTCGAACACCGCCAAGCTTCTCGGGATCAGCCGGCCGACCTTGTACGATCTGCTCAAGCAATATGACCTTCAGGCGTGATCCCGGACTGATCGTAGCACTCGCATTTGCCCTGGCGACGCTGGGGGGATGCGAGCAGGCAGGGTCGGACCGGCCGTTGTTGGAGGAGGCGCGGCTCCAGCTGGAGCGGGGCGATGCCCTCGCGGCGCAGGTCCAGCTCGAACAGGCGCTCGCGACAGGCACTCCGCGCGAGGAGCTCGCAGCCCTGTTCGGCGAAAGCGCGCTTTTGACGGGTGATCTGGGGGTTGCGCGTGAGTGGCTCGGCCCGGGCGAGTTTTCGGAGGGCAGCGCCGCGGCAGGCTTCCAATTGCTGGGGCGTCTCGAAATGGCGGAAGGCAATCTACCCGCAGCGGGGGCCGCCTTCGACCGATCCTATCGGGTCGAACCGGACAATGCCGGGTTGTGGGTCGACATCGGTCGCCTCCGGTATCGTGGAGGCGAGCAATTCGAAGCCATCGCCGCCGCCGAACGCGCATTGTCGATTGATCCGAATGACGCCGAAGCGCTGCGTTTTCGCGGGCAGCTCGCGCGCGATGCGCAGGGGCTTGAAGCGGGGGCCGAATTGCTGGGCAGGGCCCTCGAACGCCAGCCGCAGAATATCGAATTGAGGGTCGAATACGCCGCCACGCTTGGCGATGCCGGCCGTGCGCGCGACGCGTTGCGGGTCCTGCGTGCCGAGGGTGGGCGTGCAGCCTCCACTCCGCGCGGCATGTTCGTCCAGGCGGTGATAGCTGCGCGGGGGGGAAACTTTCGGGCGGCTCGCGACTTGCTCGCGCGATCGGGGCTGGCGAGCGACAATGTCGCCTCTGCCCTTCTGCTGTCTGGGCTTATCGCGCTCAACGATGGGAATTACGCGAGCGCGGCGCTTACGTTCGATCGCCTGCACCGGCGCCAGCCCGACAATCGCCATGTCGGGGATTTGCTCGCCTATGCTCTGTCCCGCAGCGGCGGTGAACGCGAGTTGGTGCATCGCTTTGCTGCGCCCGCGTCGAGTGGCTCGGGGTCGACCTACCTGCGCATGCTGGTAGGCCGGGCCTACGAGGCGCTTGGCGAGCGGGAACGTGCCGCAAAATTCCTCGATCTGGCGGCATTTGGTCCGTCCGAGCTTGCGGTCCTGCCCGGCCTCACGCCGCGCGCATCGCTTGCCGTCTCCCCTGACATGGGCGGGTTGGAGATACGCGATTACGTTCGCCATGCGATTGCCAGCGAAGACGCCGTGGCCGCCGTCGGCAGGGCCCGCAGTTTCGCGCAGCGCTTTCCCGGTTCGGGCGATGCGCAGGCCATTCTCGGCGATGCCGAATTTGCTCGCGGCGACAAAGATGCTGCGCGCGCGGCCTATGCACGATCGGCGCTGGTGCGGCGGTCATGGCCGCTGACTTTGCGGCTCGCAGCGGCGCAGGAGGGCGCCGCCGAGACCCGCCGTCTGCTCGAAAGCTATGTGCGCGACAATCCCATGAATGCAGAGGCCGCAGCGCTTCTCGCCGATGCTTTCGCGGCCGGAGGTGATTGGGAGCGCGCTGCGCACTTGCTCGATCATGCCATGGCACTCGGAATGGCGCGCGTTCCCTGGGTTCTCGCTGCGCGCAGCATCGCTGCTGGGGAGCTTGATGATAGCGACGCGGCGCTCGATTACGCGCTCGCGGCGCATGAACTGCAGCCGATGAACCCGCTGGCGATTGCCGCCTTGATCGATGCGCTGCCCGAAAGCGAGGAGGCGGCAAGAAGCGAGCTTGAAACGAAACTGCGTTCCGTGTCCGCCAGCACGCGCTGAGAAACTCGACAAGCTTGTACGGTAGAGGCAAGGGCGGCGCATGACGCTCCGAACCGTTTTTGCCGATCCCATGGTGCGGATGCTGGTCGCCGCTATCGTGCTTGCCGCCATCCTGCCCGCCACCGGTAGTGCGCGAGGGGTGGCGCAGGCGGTGGCCAATGCGGCGATTTTCATCCTGTTCCTGCTCAACGGCATGCGCATCGCGCGCCGCGATATCGCTGCGGGCATTGCCAATTGGCGTTTCCTCCTGCCGCTGGTCCTGTGGGTGTTCGGCGCGATGGCGCTGATCGGTGCCGCGCTGGCCGCGTTGGGGCAGGTCTGGCTCGCCCCCTCGGTTGCGCTCGGGTTCCTGTATCTGGGTACGCTGCCTTCGACTGTGCAATCGGCGACATCCTACACCTCGCTGGCGCGGGGCAATGTGGCGCTATCGGTGGTCGGTGCCGCGCTGCTCAACATTCTCGGCGTCTTCATAACGGTGCCGATCTTCCTCGCGCTCGGCGGTAGCGGGAGCGGGGCAGTGGGCATGGATGTGATCGGCAAGATCATGCTGCTGTTGATCCTGCCGTTTGCGATCGGCCAGGCGCTGCAGGGGTTTACGGGCGCCTTCGTCGCGGCGCACAAGCCCAAGATCGCCTGGGTCGATCGGATCGCCATTGCAGCGGCGATCTATGTCGCGTTCTCGGGCGCGGTCGAGCAGGGCATCTGGACACGGGTCGACGGGGTGGACTGGCTGGTGATCGCCGCGCTGGTGGCCGCGTTCCTGGCCGTTGGCAATCTGGGCGCGTGGCTGGCGGGCGGTGCGCTGCAGCTCAATCGCACCGATCGCATCGCCTTCCTTTTCGCCGGCGCGCAAAAGAGCGCGGCGGTCGGCGCGCCCTTGGCCACCATCCTGTTTCCGCCCGAAGAGGCCGGCTTCATCGTTATCGCGCTATTGCTCTACCACTTCTTCCAACTGGTGGTCGCCGCGCCGATCGCTAGTCGGCTGGCGCAGCATCCTCCTGCGGATGACGCCGGTTGTAGCGCACCGACCACCACAGGCTGAGCCCGATCAGGATGGCCCCGATCAACCCGGTAATGGTCTCCGGAATATGCACCTTGGCCGATACGAGCATGATCCCGCCGAGCACGATGATCGCCCAGAAGGCCCCGTGTTCGAGGAAGCGATAGGCCGCCAGCGTGCCCTTGCGGACGAGGTGGATCGTCATCGAACGGACGAACATCGCACCGATCGACAGGCCCAGCGCAATCACGATCATGTTGTTGGATAGCGCGAAGGCCCCGATCACCCCGTCGAAGCTGAAGCTGGCATCGAGCACGTTGAGATAGAGAAAGCCGCCCAAGCCGCTGCGCACGACCGCGCCCTGCAGCTTGGCGGCCTCTTCCTTCAGCTCGAGGATCGCATTGATGCCTTCGACCGCGATGAAGGTGACGAGGCCGAGGATGCCGGCAACGAGGAAGGTCAGCGCCTCGTCCGGCGCGAGCGTGGTCGAGATGCCCCACAGCACCAGCAGGAGGAGCGCAATCTCGGCTGCCGGGAGCGCGGCGAACTTGGCAAGCTTGCGCTCGATCACCGCGATCCAGTGGACCTCCTTGTCGAGATCGAAAAAGAACTTGAGCCCGACCATCGCGAGGAAGGCGCCGCCGAAACCGGCGATGCCGACATGGGCGGAGGATACAATCCGCTCATATTCGCGCGGATCGTTGAGCGAGAGATTGACCGTCTCGACCGGGCCGAGCCCCGCCGCGATGGCGACGATCGCCAGCGGGAAGACGATGCGCATGCCGAACACGGCGAAGGCGATACCCCAGGTCAGGAAGCGGCGCTGCCAGACCTCGTCCATTTCCTTGAGGACCGAGGCGTTGACCACCGCATTGTCGAAGCTGAGCGATATTTCCAGCACCGACAGGACCGCGACGATCCACAACAGCGACAGCGTACCGGTAACCGAAGCGGTGCTGACCCAGCCATACCAGACGGCGAGGCCGAGGCAGAAAAGCGTGAAAACGAACGAAAATCCGTAGAAGCGCCAAAGCGTTGCCATGTGTAGAAAGGTCCTGCGTTCAGCGCTTGGGCTGGTAGGTCTGGTCTTCGGTGGGGAAGCTGCGCGCGCGCACTTCCTCGGCATATTGCACCACGGTCTGTTCGATGACCCCGGCGATATCGGCATATTTCTTCACGAAGCGCGGGACGCGTTCGAACATGCCGAGCATGTCCTCGGTCACCAGCACCTGCCCGTCGCATTGCGCCGAGGCGCCGATCCCGATGGTCGGGCACGCCACCGCCTGCGTCGCTTCGATCGCGATCGGCTCGAGCACGCCTTCGAGCACGATGGCGAAGGCCCCGGCTTCGTCCAGTGCCTTGGCATCGCCCACGATCTTCTCGGCCTCGGCATCGCTGCGTCCGCGCGCGGCATAGCCGCCCAGCACGTTGACCGCCTGCGGGGTCAGCCCGACATGGCCCATTACGGGGATGCCGCGCTGGTTGAGGAAGGACACGGTCTCGGCCATCTGTTCGCCGCCCTCGAGCTTCACCGCGGCGGCGCCCGATTGCTTGAGCAGGAAGGTCGCGCTCTCGAACGCCTGTTGGGGCGATTGTTCGTAGGAGCCGAAGGGCATATCGACCACGACCACCGAGTGGTAGCTGCCGCGCACGACGGCGGCGGCATGGTTGGCCATCATGTCGAGCGTGACGGGGATCGTCGTGGGCAGGCCATAGATCACCTGCGCCAGCGAGTCCCCGACCAGCAGAATGTCGCAATGCGCGTCGAGCAATTGCGCCTGCCGCGCAGTATAGGCAGTCAGCATCACCAGCGGTTCGCGCGTCTCGCCCGCGGTCTTGTGCGCGCGGATCTTGGGCACAGTCAGCCGTTTCATCGGCTGCGGCGTGGGGTTGGCCCGGCTGGTGCTCGTATCGAGCTGGAAAGTCGTCGACATGCGGCACCCACTAGCAAGCGCGTGGAAGATGGCAAAGCGAAGCTTGGCATCGCCGGGTATTGCGTGTCTAAGACGCGCTTGTGACGCGCGAGCAGGGATCGCCGCGGTTGGAGAGGAACAGTCTGAACATGGTCGCTACCACGACTTCGACGGGCGAGGGCTGGTCCTCGCGCAAGGCGTTTATTCTCGCAGCGGTCGGGGCCGCAGTGGGGCTTGGCAATATCTGGCGTTTCCCGACGCTGGCGGGCGAAAGCGGGGGCGGGGCCTTCGTTATCGTCTATATCGCCTGCGTCTTCCTGCTCGGCCTCCCGCTGGTGCTGTCGGAAATCTTCATCGGCCGCGTGGGACAGACCGATGCGGTCGGTTCGATCCGCCGCGTGGCAACGCAATCGCAGGCTGCGCCGGGCTGGTCGATTTTCGGTGCGATCGGGGCGCTGGCGGCTTTCCTCATCGTGGCGTTCTATTCGGTCGTGGCCGGCTGGGTCCTCTATTACGCCGGCGTAATGGGCGCCGATTTGGGGCAGGCGATCATGGCCGGCGATCCGTTCCGCGGTGCGCTGGCGGGCGAAAGCCGCGAGCAGATCCAGCAGCGGCTGGGCGACATGTTCGCCAGCCCGGGCCTGCTGCTCGGCATGCATTTGCTCTTCATGGGGCTGACGCTCTTTATCGTCGCGCGCGGTGTCAGTTCGGGGATCGAGAAGGCCGCGACCTATCTCATGCCGGTGTTCTTCGTGCTGCTGTTCGGCCTCGTCGTCTATGGCGCGATCGAGGGTGATATCGGCGATGCAGTGGCGTTCCTGTTCACTCCCGACTGGTCGAAACTCACCCCGCAGGTGATCAACTCGGCACTGGGCCAGGCGCTGTTTTCGCTCTCGCTCGGCGTGGCCGGGCTGATCACTTACGGCTCCTATATCAAGGAAGGCAGCGCACTGGGCCCGACGGCCGCGATTATTGCGGTGGCGGATACCTGCGTCGCCCTGCTCGCAGGCCTGATGATCTTCCCGATCGTCTTCGCGGTCGGGCTCGATCCGGCGGCGGGTCCGACGCTGGTGTTCCAGACACTGCCCTTCGCCTTCCAGACCATGCCGGGCGGCGCGCTTATCGGCTTCCTGTTCTTCGTGCTGATCCTGGTCGCGGCGGTCACCAGCTCGATCTCGCTGCTCGAAGTGCCGACCGCCTATGGCATCGGCGAGCGCGGCTGGAGCCGGCATAAATCGGCGCTGATCTTCGGCACGGGTTCGTTCCTGATCGGGATCGCCTGCCTGCTGGGCTACAATGTCTGGTCCGATGTCCGCCCGCTGGGCTTCTGGAGCCTGTTCGCGGAAACCGATATCCTCGACACGGTCGACGGCTTCACCGGCAAGGTCATGCTGCCCGTGGGTGCGCTGCTGACGTCGATCTTCATCGGCTGGAAGGCCGACGAGACGCTGCTGCGTACCACCACCGGGCTGTCGCCCTGGGCCTTCGGGCTGTGGCGCTTCCTGATCGCCTGGCTGTGCCCGATCGCGGTTGCGGTGATCCTGGTAACCGGGCTGTTTCCCTCGGTCCTCGGCAACTAATGCGGAATCCTGCTTCCCGTTAGCCGCGATGGCGCGTATCTGGCGCGCTTCCGGCTGGCGGAGCGGGGCAGTCCTGCGGCGGGCCTGGGGAGGCCACAGGCCGCATGATTTTCGACAGGGTGAAGCCGCTGGATGCAATCCTCGCGGCTGCTGAGAAGAAGTCGCTCAAGCGTTCGCTGGGCGGCATACAACTGATGCTGTTCGGCATCGGCTGCATCATCGGGACAGGAATTTTCGTGCTGACGGCCGCGGGCGCGCAGAAGGCGGGGCCGGGGCTGATGCTCGCCTTCGCGATTGCGGGGGCGGTCTGTGTCGTGGCCGCGCTGTGCTATGCCGAAATCGCCGCAACCATACCGGTGTCGGGGTCGGCCTATACCTATACCTATGCGACGATGGGCGAACTCCTCGCCTGGACGGTGGGCTGGGCGCTGGTGCTGGAATACGCCATCGCGGCCAGCGCGGTCTCGGTCGGCTGGTCGGGGTATTTCGTGGGCAGTATCCTCGACGAGACGCTGGGCGTGGCCTTGCCAAGCTGGCTATCGGCTGGGCCGCTCGCGCTGGGCGGCGTGGAGGGCGGGCTGATCAACCTGCCTGCAATGGTCATCGCGCTGCTGATCACCGGGCTGCTCATCATCGGAACCAGCGAAAGCGCCAAATTCAATGCGGTGCTGGTGACGATCAAGGTGACCGCGCTGATCGCGTTCATCGCGCTGACGCTGACCAGCCCCGCCTTCGAGGCCGAGCGGTTCAACCCGTTCCTGCCCGCTGGCGTGTTCGGCGGCTTTGGTTCGGGACTGGGCGCGGTCGGTGCGGCAGCGACGATCTTCTTCGCCTATGTCGGGTTCGACGCGGTCTCGACCGCGGCGGAGGAAACCAAGGACCCGCAGCGCAACGTGCCGCTCGGCCTGGTCGGCTCGCTGTTGTTCTGCACGCTGTTCTACATCCTCGTCGCTGCGGGGGCGATCGGGACCATCGGCGGCCAGCCGATCATGGGACCGGACGGGATCCCGTTTCCCGCGGGGTCGGAGGAGCTCGCACGTCAGTGTGCCCTGTCGGTTCACGCCGATGCGCTGGTCTGTTCGAACGAGGCGCTGGCGCATGTGCTGCGCCAGATCGGTTGGTCGGGCGTGGGCAACGTGCTCGGCGTGGCCGCCTTTCTCGCGCTGCCCTCGGTGATCCTGGTGCTGCTGTTTGCGCAGACGCGCATTTTCTTCGTGATGAGCCGCGACGGGCTGCTGCCCGATTTCCTCAGCCGCGTGCACCCACGCTGGCAGACGCCGCATGTGGTGACCGCGCTGACGGGGATCGTGGTGGCGGTAGGGGCGGCGTTTTTCCCAGTGGGCCAGCTGGCCGATATCGCCAATGCGGGAACGCTCTACGCCTTCGCCATGGTCGCGGTGGCGGTGATGGTGCTGCGCCGGCAGCGCCCCGACGTGCATCGCCATTTCCGCGTGAAGGGGCTGTGGTTTGTCGGCCCCGCAACGATCTTGGGCTGCCTGTTCCTGTTCCTCAACCTGCCGAGCGAAGCGATGATCGTCCTGCCGGCGTGGAGCGCGATCGGCTTCCTCGTCTACTTCCTCTACAGCCGCAGGCGCAGCCATCTTGGGCAGGGGATCGTCGAAGTGGTCGATGCCGTTGCGGGTGAGGAAACGGCTATCCCGATCCATCCGCCCCGCGCGCACGACTGATTGGTTGCTGGCAAAAAAGAGGGCCGCGCTCCGGATGGAACGCGGCCCTTGTCGTTTGAGGTCAGCCGTCCATCACAGGTCGACTGCTTCGGCGTGCCGTTCCTCGGCCTCGTCGCGCACATTGCGGCCCAGCGCCATCTTGGCGGTGTTGAGCAGGCCAAGGTCGCCGTCCCAGATTTCGGCATCGCCGAGGTCCATGCGCAGGAAGACGATGTCGGGATCGTCCTTGCCGCCATCGTACCAGGCCTCGACGAAGTTATTCCAGAACTGGTCGAAGCGTTCCTGGCTGGTTTCGCGCGTCAGCGTACCGTCGAAGCGGGCGAAGAGTTCGTGGCCCTTACTTTCGAAGGTCGCGGTGGCGCGGCCGAGTTTGGCGAAATCGCTTTTGGTATGGGTGAAGAACCAGATCGAACTGTTGGCATCCTTGTCGAGCTGCGGGCTCATCGGCACCGCGGTCGCGCTGTGCCCGTCGAGCTGGAGGAACAGGAAGGGCGAATCGGCCAGCGCCTTCCAGAATTTGGTTTTCAGTTCGTCGGGGTTTCCAGCGGTGTGTTTCATGGGTCTCTCCTTCAAAGGGTGTTGTCTGACCAATGGATGAGGCGGCGGTTCGGTCCCGCTGTGCGACGACGGGAGAACCCGCTGCGCCGAATTGCGAATCGATCCGATATGGAACATAACCGGAACGAACGAGTCGTTCCCCTATGTCCCAGCCCGATTTTGCCTCCTTGCCGCTCACGGCCTTCGAAGACGTCGCCGCGCTATCTGCACGGCGCAGTGCGCGCTGGCGTCCGGGGCTGGCGGCTAGCCGGGGGCTGGCCCTGCACAATGAAGTGTTCGCTTCCTCGCGCGAGGGGGCAGGGACGGGTGCCGCGCTGGCGCTGGCGCTCGACGATTGGAGCAATATGTCGCGGGGGGATGGCTGCGAGGCGCAGGACCGGCGTAGCGTGCTGTGGGTCCAGACGCGCGAGGCGGCGCGGCGTACGGGGCGGCCCTATCGTGCCGGACTGCCGGAGCTGTTGCAGGGGCGGGTGATCCATGTGCTCGCCGAAAAATGCGAGGACGCGCTTTTTGCGCTGGAGGAAGGGCTGCGCTGCCGCGATCTTGCCTTCGTGGTGGGCGAGATTGCCGGCAACCCCAAGGCGCTCGACTTCACCGCCTCGCGCCGCCTGACGCTGGCGGGGGAAAAACATGGCGTGCCGCTGTTCCTCGTCCGGATCGATGCGGCGCGCGACCTGTCCTCGGCACGGATGCGGTGGGAGATCGCCTCGGCCCCCTCCGCCGCGCCGCACTGGAATGCGCAGGCTCCCGGCCTGCCGCGCTGGCAGGCCGAACTGTTCCGCGCCCGCGCGCATGCACCCGGCACATGGCTGCTGGCCGAAGAGCAAGGCGATCTTACCGCCAGCAAGGCTCGCGGTGCAGGCGATGAGATACTTGGCAATTGGACGGCGGGATTGCGCCAGCGGCGCCCGCTGCGCCGGGCGTGAGCCCCCCGCAAAAGGGTAGCTTCCGCACCCGCCGCATCCTGTCGATCTGGCTTCCCGCGCTGGCGATGGATCGCTGGCAGATGGTGACGGGCAAGCAGGCCGGGGCGCTCGCCGCCCGGCCGCTGGTGCTGATCGCCGATACCGCGCACGGCCCGCGAATCGAGGCGGTCAACCGTGCGGGCGCGGCAGCCGGCGCGCACAAGGGCATGATGCTCGCCGATGCGCGTACGCTCTGCCCCGAAATCGCCACCGCGCCCAGCGATCCGGCGGGCGATCTCGGCTTTCTCGAGACCCTGGCGATCTGGGCGCAGCGCTGGGGGCCGTGGTCCGCGCTCGACCCGCCCGATGGGCTGCTGGTCGATGTGACCGCGGTGGCGCATCTCTTCGGCGGGGAAAACCGGCTGCTTGCCGATGTGCAGCAGGCCTTTGCCCAGCGGCAGCTGGCGGTTCGCACGGCGATTGCGCCCACCGCCGGAGCCGCCTGGGCGCTGGCGCATCATGGCCGCGACGGGGCTATCGTCGAGGGGGCCGACGCGATCGAACGCGCCCTGTCCGATCTGCCGGTGGCCGCGCTGCGGCTCGACCAGGACGTGGTGACCGTGTTGCGCCGGCTGGGGCTCAAGCGGCTGGGCGAGATCGCGACCCTGGGGCGCGATGCGATCCAGCGCCGTTTCCGCAATCGCAAGTCGCCTGCCGCCAACCCGCTGGTCCGGCTCGACCAGCTGCTCGGCCGCGTGCCCGAACCGCTGCTGCCCGTGGTTCCGCAGCAGGTGCCGCTAGTCCAGCGGCGCTTGCTCGAACCGATCCGCCATCGCCAGTTGCTCGATACGGTGGTCACCGATCTTGCCGGGGATATGGCGCGCGAGCTCGAGGGGCAGGGGCAGGGTGCCCGGCGTCTCGAACTGGGGCTGTGGCGCGTCGATGGCGAAGTGGTGGTTCGCCGGCTCGAACTGGCGGCCGCGACACGCGATCCGGCGCATATCGTCCGGCTGTTCGCGGCACGGCTCGACGATGTGGATGCCGGGTTCGGGATCGAGATGCTGCGCCTGCGGGCAAGTTGGGCGGAACCGCTGGCACTTGCCCAGAACGATATCGAAACCGCAGCGGAAACCCATGGCACGTCGCTGGCGGCCTGTATCGACCGGCTGACCGTCCGTCTCGGGGCGCAGGCGGTTACCCGCCCCGTGCCCTTTGCCAGCCATATTCCCGAGCGTGCACAGCGCTGGCAGCCGCCGCTCGAACCCGAGGCATCCTCGCAAGGGCAGCTCGCTTTCCATGCGCGCCCGCTCAAACTGCTCGACAGTCCCGAAAGCATTGCCGTGCTCTATGCGACGCCCGATGGCTATCCGCAGCGGTTTCGCTGGCGCGGGCAAGTGCACGAGGTGGCACGGGTTGAAGGGCCCGAACGCATCGCGCCTGAATGGTGGCGCGAACGCGGCGGCGCGCGGCTGCGCGACTATTACCGGATCGAGGACGAAGCCGGCCGGCGGTACTGGATCTACCGCCTGGGCATCATCGGCGATGGCCGGGGCGGCCCTCCCGACTGGTACCTGCACGGTTTGTGTGCCTGAAACCGCCTCAATGCATCATTCGACATTGGCAAGATGTTGCGTGGAACATATATAGAACGGATGACCACGCAAACCGTCCTTCAGAAGCTCGAGATTCTCGCCGACGCGGCAAAATACGACGCTTCCTGCGCGTCCTCGGGCACGGCCAAACGCACCAGCATGGGCGGTAAGGGAATCGGTTCGACCGAGGGGATGGGCATCTGCCATGCCTATGCACCCGATGGCCGCTGTATCTCGCTGCTCAAGATCCTGCTGACCAATCACTGCGTGTTCGACTGCCATTACTGCGTCAACCGCAAGAGCTCGAACGTCGCGCGGGCGCGGTTCACGCCGCAGGAGGTGGTCGACCTCACGCTGTCCTTCTACCGGCGCAATTACATCGAGGGGCTGTTCCTGTCCTCGGGCATTGTGAAGAACTCGAACCACACGATGGAACAGCTGGTAGAAGTCGCCCGTATCCTGCGGGAAGAGCACGATTTTCGCGGATACATCCATCTCAAGACCATTCCCGAGGCCGATGCCGAGATCGTCCACCAGGCGGGGCTTTATGCCGACCGCGTATCGATCAATGTCGAACTGCCGACCGACAGCGGCCTCACCCGGCTCGCGCCCGACAAGGATGCGCGGCAGATCGAAGGCGCGATGGGCCGGGTCAAGAGCGACATAAGCGAACTGAAAGACGCCAGAAAGCGCTTCAAGCACGCACCGCGCTTCGCCCCCGCGGGCCAGTCGACGCAGATGATCGTCGGCGCCGATGCCGCCACCGATGCGGATATCGTCGGCAAGGCAAGCCGGCTGTATGACAATTTCCGCCTGCGCCGCGTCTATTACAGCGCCTTCTCGCCGATCCCCGATGCCAGCGCGGTGCTTCCGCTCAAACGCCCGCCGCTGATCCGCGAACACCGGCTCTACCAGTCCGACTGGCTGATGCGGTTCTACGGCTACAAGCCCGCCGAGGTGATGCAGGCGACCGAGGCGGACGGGAACCTGCCGCTCGACATCGATCCCAAGCTCGCCTGGGCGCTCAAATTCCGCGAACAGTTCCCGGTCGATGTCAACCGCGCCACCAAGGAACAATTGCTGCGCGTCCCCGGGCTGGGGGTGAAAGCGGTGGGCAAGATCCTCGCCAGCCGGCGCCATCGCAATCTGCGGCTCGACGATGTGGCGCGGCTGACGCTGTCGGTGACCAAGGTGCGGCCCTTTATCTGCACCGTCGACTGGCGCCCCGTCATGCTGACCGACCGTGCCGACCTGCGCAGCCTGCTCGCGCCCAAGACCGAGCAGCTGGAGCTGTTCACCGCATGAGCGCTCTCCAGCATCTGCAAGCTGACACCTATCACGTGGTCCACCTGCCCGAGCCGGACGATTTCGAGTTCTGGCGCGAGCAGGCCCGCACGCTGGTGCAATGCGAGGTCCCGCCCGATCGTATCGCCTGGGTCGAGCCGGGCGGCAATGGCGACCTGTTCGCGGCCGCACCGGCTGCGGGAAGCGAACGGGGCATGCCCGTCCCGCCCGCCGATGCACGGCTGGTGCGCGCGAGCAAGCGCTTCGTGACGCTGGCGCGCAATGCCATCCTCCATTCCGACCCCGAGCGGTTCGCGCTGCTCTATCGCCTGCTGTGGCGGTTGCAGGCGAACGGGCGGATCATGGAGGACAAGGCCGACCCCGATGTGCGCCGGGTGGAGGAGCTGGCCAAGAATGTGCGCCGCGACAGCCACAAGATGCATGCCTTCGTCCGCTTCCGGCTGGTGGAGGACAAGGATGATGAGGTGGGCGAGCATTACGTCGCCTGGTTCGAACCCGATCACCATATCCTGCGCGCCAATGCGGGCTTCTTCATGCGGCGCTTTGCGAACATGCGCTGGTCGATCCTGACCCCGCGCGGTTCGCTGCACTGGGACGGGACGACCATGTCCGAAGGCCCGCCGGCCGAGCGGTCCGATGCGCCCGAAGGGGATCCGACGGAAGATCTGTGGCGTAGCTATTACGCCTCGATCTTCAATCCCGCGCGGCTGAAGATCGGCGCGATGCTCAAGGAAATGCCCAAGAAATACTGGAAGAACATGCCCGAAGCCGCGCTCATCCCCGAACTGGTGGCGGGCGCGCAGAACCGCGAGGCGCAGATGGTCGACAAGGGCAAGTCGCTGTTCGCGGACGGGCTGGAGGACCGGCCCGATACGCTGGCGGCGATCGACAAGGCGATCCATGCCTGCCGCAAATGCCCGATCGGCCAGCTCGACAACCATGCGGTGATGGGCGAGGGGCCGGACGATGCCGCACTCATGATCGTGGGCGAACAGCCGGGCGACCAGGAGGATTTGTCGGGACGCCCCTTCGTCGGGCCCGCCGGGCAATTGCTCGATGTGCATCTGGAAAAGGCCAGGATCGACCGGCGCGGCGCCTATGTCACCAATACGGTGAAGCATTTCAAATATGTCCAGCGCGGCAAGCGGCGGCTGCACCAGAACCCGGGCGCGAAGGAAATCGACACCTGCCGTTGGTGGATCGAAAGCGAACGCGCGATCGTGCAGCCCAAACTGGTGCTGGCCATGGGCGCCAGTGCGGCGCGCGGGATGCTGGGCAAGACGGTCAGCATCACGAAGGCACGCGGCCGCCCCATCCCGCTCGAGGATGGCAGCGAACTGTGGGTCACCGCGCATCCGTCCTACCTGCTGCGGCTCGATGGGCCCGCGCGGGAGGAACAGGCGCGCCTGTTCGATGCCGACCTTGCCGCGGTGCGCACACGGCTCGCGGAACTAGCCGCGCCATGATGCCCTCAACTTCTCTCGTCACCCCCGCGAAGGCGGGGGTCCAGCCAAGCTTTCGCCCAGCGGCGCAGGTGGATGGATCCCTGCCTCCGCAGGAATGACGGCGAGACCTGCCCGTCATGCCCGAAAAAGATCTCCAGATCCCGAAGCGGACGATCGAGCTCGATCCCGCGAGCATCGAGGCGCCGCCGCGTTCGCCCTTCGTCGAACTCGGACTCGTGTCCTGCTTCAGCTTCCTGCGCGGGGCGTCGGATGCGGTCGATCTGGTGCTGCAGGCGCGGGCGCTGGGTTACGATGCGATCGGGATTGCCGATGCCAATACGATGGCGGGCGTGGTGCGCATTCATACCGAGGCGAAAACGCTTAAACTGAAGCCGCTTATCGGCTGCAGGATAGAAACGGTCGAAGGTCTTGCCTTCCTGGCTTATCCGCGGAATCGCGCCGGCTATGGCCAATTGTGCCGCCTGATCTCGGCCGGACGGATGCGCACGCTCGACGGGGAGTGGCAGGCCAAGGGCGCCTGCGACATCAGCTTGGCGATGCTGGCCGGGCATGCCGGGGATGTGCAGCTGATCCTGCTGCCCCCGCGCGATCTCGACCAGCGCTTCGCCGTGACGGTGCCGAACAATGTCGTCCCCTTTCCGCCCGGCTCCCGGAGGGATGCATCCGAAGGCGAGCAAGCGGATCGGGTGCGGGTGGAAGGAACGCTGTCCGATATCCTGCCGCATATCGCGGCCCAGCTTCTCACCCTTCGCCACCTTGCCGCAAGCTTCCTCTATACCGACAGCGATATCGCGCGGATCGAACGGCTCGATGCGCTCGCCAGGGCGCATGGCCTTGGCATCCTCGCCACCAATGACGTGCATTACGCCACGCCCGACAGGCGCCCGTTGCAGGACGTGATGACCGCGATCCGCCACAAGACCACCGTGGCGGCGGCGGGGCACCTGCTGGAAAGCAATGGCGAACGCTATCTCAAGCCGCCCGCGACCATGATCAGGCTGTTCGAACGCTGGCCGCATGCGATCGCCGCCACGCGCGAAGTGGCCGATGCCTGCGATTTCAGTCTCGACGAACTGGCGTATGAATATCCCGAGGAAATATACCCCGACGGGCAGGCGCCGCAGCAATATCTCACCAGCGAAACGTGGAAAGGGGCCGCCTGGCGCTATCCCGGCGGCGTGCCGGAGACTGTGCATGAAACGATCGAACGCGAGCTGGCGCTGATCGGCAAGCTCGACCTTGCGCGATATTTCCTCACCATCAAGGATATCGTCGATTATGCGCGCGGGGTCGATCCGCCGATCCTGTGCCAGGGGCGCGGCAGCGCCGCCAATTCGGCGGTCTGCTATTGTCTCGGCATCACCAGCGTCGATCCGGCCAAGCACGCGCTGCTGTTCGACCGTTTCATTTCGGAAGAACGCAAGGAGCCGCCCGACATCGACGTCGATTTCGAGCACGAGCGGCGCGAAGAGGTGATCCAGTACATCTATCGCAAATACGGCCGCCACCGCGCCGGCCTGTGCGCCACGGTGATCCATTACCGCCCGCGCATGGCGATCCGCGAAGTGGGCAAGGCGATGGGGCTGACCGAGGATGTCACCGCCGCGCTGGCCAAGACCGTATGGGGTGGGTGGGGCCGCGAAATCAGCGAGAAACACGCTGCCGAGACGGGTATGGATGTGCGCGATCCGCACTTGCGCCGGGTTCTTAAACTGACCGAGCAAATGATTGGTATGCCGCGGCATTTGTCGCAGCATGTTGGCGGGTTCATCCTTACCGAAAGCGCGCTGACCGAAACCGTGCCGATCGGCAATGGCGCGATGCCCGACCGCAGTTTCATCGAATGGGACAAGGACGATATCGAGGCGCTCGGCATCCTCAAGGTCGATGTCCTCGCGCTGGGCATGCTGACCTGCATCCGCAAGTGCCTCGACCTGCTCGACGATCACTACAATCGCCCGCTCAGCCTTGCCAGCGTCCCGCGCGAGGACCCGGAAACCTATGCCATGCTGCGCAAGGGGGATTCGCTGGGCGTGTTCCAGGTCGAAAGCCGCGCGCAGATGAACATGCTGCCGCGGCTGCGCCCGCGCGAATTCTACGATCTCGTGATCCAGGTCGCCATCGTGCGCCCGGGGCCGATCCAGGGCGATATGGTGCACCCCTATCTCAAGCGCCGACGCGGGGCCGAACAGGTCGTCATTCCCGCGCCTGCCCCCGAGCATGGCCCGCCCGACGAGCTGTCGAGCATCCTCGAACGCACGCTGGGGGTACCGATCTTCCAGGAACAGGCGATGAAGATCGCGCTCGACGCGGCGCAGTTTTCCTCCAAGGAAGCCAACCGGCTGCGCAAGGCGATGGCGACCTTCCGCAGCCGCGGCATGGTCGACGAATTGCAGGACATGATGGTCGAGCGCATGGTCGAGCGCGGCTACGACCGCGAATTCGCGCAGCGCTGCTTCAACCAGATCCGCGGTTTCGGCGAATACGGTTTCCCCGAAAGCCACGCCGCCAGCTTCGCGCATCTGGTCTATGTCTCGAGCTGGCTCAAATGCCATTTCCCCGCCGCCTTCGGCTGCGCGCTGCTCAATTCGCAGCCGATGGGGTTCTATGCCCCCGCGCAGATCGTGCGCGACGCGCGCGAGCATGGCGTCAGCGTGCTGCCCGCCGACGTCAATCTGTCGCAATGGGATTGCACGCTGGAGGACATTGGCGGCGAGACGCCCGCGAGCGGCCGAGAACGGGGGCGGGGCCGGCAGGACAGGAATATCGCGCTGCGTCTCGGCCTGCGGCAGGTCGACGGCCTGCCCGAGGCGGTGGCGGCGCGGCTGATCGCCGAGCGCGAGGCGGGCGGGACCTATGCCGACGTTGCCGCGCTCAAGGACCGCGCGCGTATTGGCCCGGCGCATATCGAACGCCTGGCCAGCGGGGACTGCTTCGGTTCGATGCAGCTGTCGCGCAGGCAGGCGCTGTGGGATGCGCGCAGCATCGTGGGCGGGGCGGACCTGCCGCTGTTCGCCGCTGCTGCTGCGCGCGAGGAGGGGGCCGAGACCGTGCGGACGCAGCTTCCCGTGATGCCGCTGAGCGAGGAAGTGGTGGCCGATTACCAGACCACGCGGCTCAGCCTGAAGGCGCACCCGATGGCCTTCCTGCGCGCCAGCCTGGCCGAACGCGGCTTCGTGCGCGCCAGCGATCTGCGCAGCCGCAAGTTCCGCAGCATGGTGCATGTCGCAGGCGTGGTGCTGATCCGCCAGCGACCGGGCAGCGCCAAGGGGGTCTGCTTCATCACGCTGGAAGACGAGACCGGCGTTATCAACCTCGTGGTCTGGCCGGATCTGAAGGAAAAACAACGCCGTGTGGTCATGGGTTCACGGCTGATGGAGGTGCGCGGCCGGGTCGAATATGACGACGAGGTGATCCATGTGATTGCGCATCACATGGAAGATGCGACGCACCAGCTCTACCGCCTGTCCGACGACATGCTCAATGCGCCGGTCGCGCGCGCGGACCATGTCACGACGCCGCTGCCCGCGAAGTTCAATCCACGCGACAATCTCAGGGAAGGCGGGGACGACCCCTACCGGCCGGTCGAGCCGTGGGAGGAACCCCCGCCGGGCAATCGCGAATGCGGGTGGTTCGGCCCCAATTCGGGCGGGCATCCGCGTGATGCGCGGATCATTCCCCCGAGCCGCGACTTCCACTAGGCGCGCTGCATGATCGATGCCGAAAAGCTCGCCGCCTTCGCGCTGGTGACCGCGACCACCAGCCTGGTGCCGGGGCAATCGATGCTGTTCGTCATGGGGCAGGCGGTCTGGCGCGGCGCGCGGTCGGGCTGGGCGGCGCTGCTGGGCATGCAGATCGGGTACCTGGTGTGGTGGGTGCTGGTCGCATTGGGGCTCGGCACGCTCGCCGCGGCCTATCCGCTCGCCTTCCGCGTGCTGGCCTTTGCGGGGATCGGCTATCTCGCATGGCTCGGCATTACCGCGATCCGGCACTCCTTCCACGCGGGAGAGGAAGCAGCGCCAACTGCCCGCGCGCCTTCGCGCCATGCCTTTCGCGACGGCATCCTCATCGCCATCGGCAATCCCAAATCGCTGATCTACATGCTCGCGATCATCCCGCCCTTCGTCGATGCCGCATCGCCGATCGGGCCGCAGATCATCCTTCTCGCCGTTCTCGCCCTCGTGATCGACGTGCCGGTCGGGGCGCTGTACATCGGTGCCGGGCAACGGCTCGCCCGCCTGATGGCGCGCGCTGCGACGCGGCGCTGGATCGATCGCGGCATTGGAATGGTTTTCCTCCTGATAGCGGCCCTGGTGCTGGCCGAATTACTGGGGACTAAGCTGTGACACGGATAATTTCGCGACGGATCGGACATTTGCCGGCGACCGGCGGGTGGCGCTGCTGCTCGTCCTGGCGGGACTTCTGCTGAGCGGCAGGGTCTGGCTTGCCGAGCATCCCGAGCACAATCCCTGGGCACCGCTCGACCTGCGCGATCCGGTGGGTTGGGCGACCGATCGTAAGCTGCTCGCGCTGCGTGAGGATGCTCCGGCATGCCGGGCGGTACTCGAGCGCAGCGATATCGCGCATGACGTGCTCGAACCCGCAGGCGAGGGCGCCTGTCGGCGAGAGGACCGCACGCGGCTCACCGACTACCCGCTCAGCCCCACCACCCCGCCGGTCACCTGTCCTGCGTCGATCGCGCTGCTGCTATGGGAGCGTGACGTGCTCGAGCCTGCTGCGCAGGCGATCTTCGGATCGGGAATCGCGCGGATAGAACACCTTGGCGCCTATTCCTGCCGCCGTCTCTATGGCCGCGATTCGGGAGCGTGGAGCGAACATGCGACTGCCAATGCGATCGATATCGCGGGCTTCGTGCTTGCCGATGGGACGCGGATCAGCGTGCTGCGCGACTGGGACGGGGAGGGGGACAAAGCGCAATTCCTGCGTACCGTGCGCGATGGCGCTTGCAGCAGCTTCGCGACCGTGCTGTCACCCGACTACAATGCCGCGCATGCGGACCATTTTCATCTCGACATGAGCCCGCGCTGGCGCGGCGTCTGCCGCTAGGTCAGGCCTCGAGCGAATAGCCTGCGCTGCGTACCGTGCGCACCGGATCCTTGGCGCCTTCGATCTCGATCGCCTTGCGCAGGCGCCGGATATGGACGTCGACCGTGCGCAGCTCGATCTCGCTCTCGGTGCCCCAGACACCGTCGAGCAGCTGCCCGCGGCTGAACACGCGGCCCGGGCTTTCCATGAAGAACTTGAGCAGGCGGTATTCGGTCGGGCCGAGTTGCAAGGTGCGGCCGCGGCGGGTGACCTTGTGCGCCACCGGGTCGAGCGTGATATCCCCGACCTCGATGCTTTCGCCGGCCAGCGCGGGGCGAATACGGCGCATGACTGCGGCCACGCGGGCGAGCAACTCGCGCGGTGAGAAGGGCTTGGTGAGGTAATCGTCCGCACCCGTATCGAGGCCGCGCACGCGGTCATCCTCGGCCTCGCGCGCGGTCAGCATGATGATCGGGACGTGCGCGGTTTCCTTGTCGCGGCGCAGGCGGCGACAGACCTCGATCCCGCTGGTCCCTTCGATCATCCAGTCGAGAATGACGAGATCGGGGACATCTTCGGTGGCGAGCAACAGCGCTTCATCGCCATCGGAGGTCGTGCGGACCTGATAGCCTTCATTGGTAAAGCGGTACTCGAGCAGTTCGGAGAGGGCGGGATCGTCCTCTACCAGGAGCAATTTGGCGGCGTGCAAATTCTTGCCTTTCCGGGAAAACTCAGTCTCGGTCGACACCGCTTTATGACCTTCGCACTACGGTTTTGTGTCAACCGTCCTCGTCGAGAGGATAGTTTCCGGTAGCCGCAAAGTGCACCATTTCGGCCACATTGGTGGCATGGTCGCCGATGCGTTCGAGATTACGCGCCACGAACAGCATCTGTGCCGCGCTCGAGATGGTCGAGGGGTTCTCGACCATGTGGCTGACGAGGTTGCGGAAGATCGAATTGTAGAAGGCATCGACCTTTTCGTCGGCAGCGATCACTTCGCGCGCCAGTTCGGCGTCGCGCGCGGCATAGGCGGTCAGCACGTCATGGACCATTTCCGCGGCGACTTCGGCCATGGCGGGCAGCAGGGTCAGCGGTTCGAACTGCTTGCGATTGCCGCCGATTTCCTTGCTCGCCTTGGCGATGTTCTTCGAATAGTCGCCGATCCGCTCGACCACGCCGGCGATCTTGAGCGCGGCGATCACTTCGCGCAGGTCGTCGGCCATCGGGGCGCGCAGTGCGATGATGCGCACGGAGAGCTTGTCGATCTCGCTCTCGAGCGCGTCGATTTTCTTGTCGCCCTTGACGACCTTGTCGGCCAGTTCGTCGTCGCCTTTGACGAGCGCCTCGAGCGACTGGGCGATGGCGGCTTCCGCCAGCCCGCCCATCTCGGCGATCAGCCCGCGCAGACGGGTGATGTCCTCATCGAAGGCCTTAACGGTATGTTCTTGCATCGGATTCATGGCCTTATCCGTAACGCCCCGTGATGTAATCCTGGGTCCGCTGCTCGTGCGGGTTGGTGAAAATGTCTGAGGTACGGCCATACTCTACCATTTTCCCGAGATGGAAAAAGGCGGTACGTTGGCTGACGCGGGCAGCCTGCTGCATGGAATGGGTAACGATCACAATGGCGTAACGACCATTGAGTTCGGCAATCAGTTCCTCGATTTTCGCAGTGGCGATCGGATCGAGTGCGGAGCAGGGCTCGTCCATCAGGATAACCTCGGGATCGACCGCGATGGCGCGGGCGATGCACAGGCGCTGCTGCTGGCCGCCCGACAGCGCGGTGCCGCTGTCCAGCAACCGGTCCTTCACCTCTTCCCACAGCCCCGCGCGCTTGAGCGACTTCTCGACGATCGCGTCGAGCTCGTCCTTGCCCTCGGCAAGACCGTGGATCTTCGGACCATAGGCGATGTTGTCGTAGATCGACTTGGGGAAGGGGTTGGGCTTCTGGAACACCATCCCGACGCGGGCGCGCAACTGGACGACATCCATGCCCGAGGAATAGATGTCTTCCCCGTCGAGTTCGATGCACCCTTCGACGCGCGCCGAAGGAATGGTGTCGTTCATGCGGTTGAGCGTGCGCAGGAAAGTCGATTTGCCGCAGCCCGAGGGACCGATGAAGGCGGTCACATATTCGGTCGGAATGTCGATCGAAACCTCGTCGATCGCCTTCTTGTCGCCGTAGAACACGGAGACGGCATTGGCGCTCATCTTGGCTTCGGTCTTCTCGAGGTTGTCGTGGACTACGGTCACCAGGTTTTCTCGAATTTGTTACGCAGGTAAATGGCGAGCCCGTTCATCACGAGCAGGAACAGCAATAGCACGATAATCGCCGCGCTGGTGCGTTCCACGAAGCCGCGGTCGATTTCGTCCGACCACAGGAAGATCTGCATCGGCAGCACGGTCGCGGGCGAGGTGAAGCCATCGGGCGGGGTGGCGACGAATGCGCGCATGCCGATCATCAGCAGCGGGGCGGTTTCGCCCAGCGCGCGTGCCATGCCGATGATCGTGCCGGTCAGGATCCCGGGCAGCGCGAGAGGCAGGACATGGTGGAACACGACCTGCACGGGCGATGCGCCGATGGCCAGCGCGCCATCGCGAATGCTCGGCGGGACCGCCTTGATCGCATTGCGCCCGGCGATGACGATGACGGGCATGGTCATCAGCGCCAGCGTCATACCGCCGATCAGCGGCGCGGAGCGCAGATTGGGGAACAGCGTCAGGAACACCGCGAGCCCCAGCAGGCCGAAAATGATCGACGGGACCGCAGCGAGATTGTTGATCGACAGTTCGATCAGGTCGGTCCAGCGGTTCTTGGGGGCGTATTCCTCGAGATACAGCGCCGCGAGGACACCGATCGGGAAGGCCAGCAGCAGGGTGACGACCATCGTCAGCAGCGAGCCCTTCAGCGCGCCCCAGATACCCGCCTGCTGCGGATTGGTGGCATCCGATCGGCCAAGGAATCCCGGATCGAAGTTCTTCGCCAGTCGCCCGTCCTCATAAAGGCCGATGGCGAGCGCCTGCATGTCCGAAGAGCCTTCGCCTTCATAGCCCGACGCGAGGTCGGCCGAGGCGGGCAGCCAGAAGCTTTCGCTGCGCTGGAGCAGTGCGGGATCGGCGATCACCGCAGCGGCGACATCGCGCCAGGCCTGCGCGCCGAGTTCGTCCGCGGCATCCTCGCCCAGTTCTTCCGCTGCGAAATATTGCAGGACATCGCGCAGGCCCTGCGCCTCGAGCGAAGCCAGAGCCCCCGGCTGCGCCATCGTATCGGGACTGGCGGCGATGCCGGCCTGCGTGAAGTCGATCGGGACTTTCATCTCGACGCGCTGAAAGCCGCCGATGCCGTTGAAAGTCATCGTTCCAAGCAGGAAGACCAGCACCGCAATCGAGAACACGATCGCGCCGAGGCCGAGCGCACGGAAGCGCTTTTCCGAGGCGTAGCGTTTTTTCAGCCGCGCTTCGAATTCGGGCGTGCGCGTGGGGGCGATGCGCTCACTCATAAGCTTCGCGATACCTTTTGACGACGCGCAGGGCGACGAAGTTCAGACCCAGTGTCACCATGAACAGGACGAAGCCCAGGGCAAAGGCGCTGAGCGTGGCGGGATGGTCGAAACTGCCTTCGCCGGTCAGCATGGCGACGATCTGGACAGTCACCGTGGTCATCGATTCGAGTGGATTGGCGGAGAGATTGGCGGCGGTCGATGCAGCCATCACCACGATCATCGTCTCGCCGATGGCGCGGCTGATCGCCAGCATGATCCCGGCAACGATACCGGGCAGCGCGGCAGGGATCATCACGCGCTTGATCGTTTCCGAACGCGTGGCGCCCATCGCCAGGCTGCCGTCGCGCATGGCGCTGGGCACTGCGGCAATCGAATCGTCGGCCATCGAGGACACGAAGGGAATGATCATGACGCCCATCACGAGGCCTGCGGCCAGCGCGCTTTCGCTCGACGGGTTCGAGACCCCGAGGCTCATCGCAAGGTCGCGGATCGCCGGGGCGATCGTCAGCGCCGCGAAATAGCCATAGACCACCGTCGGCACACCCGCGAGGATCTCCAGCGCGGGCTTGACCCAGCGCCGCAGGGCCGGGTCGGCATATTGCGTGAGATAGATCGCGCTCATCAGGCCGAGCGGAATCGCGACGATCATGGCGATGATCGCCCCGATGAATAGCGTCCCCCAGAACAGCGGGACAGCGCCGTAGCGGCTGCCGTCCGGATTGTCGGGATTGGCCATCGGGTCGGGCCCCCAATGCGTGCCGAACAGGAAGTCGATGGGCGAGACCATGCCGAAGAACCGCACGGTTTCGAACACCAGGCTGGCGAGGATGCCGATGGTCGTCAGGATCGCGACCAGCGAGGCACCCAGCAGGATCGCCATGACGATCCGCTCCACCTTGCTGCGCGCGGCGAAATCGGGCCGCAGCTTGAGGAAGGCGTACGTACCGGCAAGAAAGGCGATCAGCAGCGCCACGACGATGCCGATCGTGTTGTAGTAGAACAAGGCCTCGCGATAGGGTTCGACAAGGCCCGAGGCCTGCGGATTGAACACTGCGGACGCGGCCCCAGTCGCGACCGCGCGGGCTTCGTTGAGGATGGTCTGGCGCTGGAACCCGAAGGCGGGCAGTTCGGCCGCCGCCGGGCTGGCGAGCACCTGCTGCGTCACGAGACCCGGGGCAATTGCACTCCACAGCGCGATGAAGGCGACCATGGGCAGGATGACCCACAGCGCGACGTACCACGCGTGATAGACCGGCAGGCTGGGCAAGCGGCCATCGGCGCTGTCACGCCGGAATGCCCACGCCCGGGCACGGGCCGCCAGCCATCCGGCGAGCCCGAGCCCCAGGGCCAGGAGAAGCAGGATAGCTGGCGACATGGGTTGCTTTCAGACCTTACTTGAGCTGCGCGCCGTCGAGCGTGGTGTACTCGGTGGCTGCCTTCAGGTTGGTCGCCATAACGTCCTCGGGCGATGCGACAAGGCCGATCTTGGCCAGTTCCCCGTCCTTGGCCCACATCTTGGTCCACTGGAGCAGGTATTCGCGCAGGCCGGGGATCGCATCGAGATGCGCCTTCTTCGCGTAGACATAAAGCGGCCGCGCACCGGGATAGTCGAAATTGGCGATGTTCTCGTAAGTCGGCGCAACGCCGTTCATGTCGAGACCCTGCACCTTGTCGGCGTTTTCCTCGAGATAGCTGTAGCCGAAGATGCCGACGGCGTTGGGATTGCCCTCGATCTTCTGGACGATCAGATTGTCCTGCTCGCCCTGATCGACATAGGCGCCGTCCGAGCGCACTTCGGTGCACAGCTGCGCGTGGCGATCCTTGTCGCTGTCCTTCAGCGCTTCCATTTCGGCATTGGTGTCACAGCCGACTTCGAGCACCAGTTCCTTGAGCGCGTCGCGCGTGCCCGAAGTGCTGGGCGGCCCGTAGACGAGGATGGGCTGGTCGGGGAGCGAGGGATCGACATCCGACCAGGTCTGGTTGGTCTGTTCGCCGCCATAGGGCGAAGCGGCAATCGCCTCGTAAACCTGCTTGGGGGTCAGGCTCATGGTGATCCCGCCCTTGGCCGAGGCGAAGGCAATTCCGTCGAGCCCGACCTGGATTTCGATGACGTCGGTCACGCCATTGGCCTGGCAGTCGGCGAATTCGCTCGCCTTCATGCGGCGCGAGGCATGCGTCATGTCGGGGGTGTCCGCTCCGAGGCCGGCGCAGAACAGTTTCATCCCGCCGCCGGTGCCGGTCGATTCGATGATCGGCGAGCGGTAGTCGGGCTGCGCACGCACGAAGGCTTCGGATACGGCCTTGGCGAAGGGGAATACCGTCGAGGAGCCGACCGCGCGGATCGAATCGCGCGATCCGCCGTCGCCGCCATTGGCGCCGCAGGCGGTGAGGGCGACAGCCGATGCCGCGGCGAAGATGAAAGATTTGGTCTTGCTCATGGATAACCCCTTGTAAGTCTAGCTAGCGGCGCAAAAGCGCCCCAATGTTACATGGTTGCGACAATATTTTGACCAGTGGTCCGCAGCGCGGAAATAAACGCGTTTTCCCGGCCTGTCAGAAATCGATTTGCGCACGGACGCCGAAGGCATCGACGCCATAGGAGGTATCGCCATTGGCGGCGGGCAGGATGGCATCTTCGTACTGCAGACGGCCGTAATTGACCAATAGCGCGGTATAATCGGTCGGTTTCCAGATCAGCGAGGCGAGATAGCCCGCCTGGCGTCCGCCCAGGATTCCCGCGTCGTTAAGATCGAGATGGTCGTAGCGAAGCGTGAACTGGAGCGATCCGAAGCCGCCTTCACCAACCGGGCGCTGCGGTTTGGTGCGGTCGAACTTGCCGCCTTTGTACCCGCGCGAATCGTCGGTCAGAAAGACGCCTGCTTCGGCATAGCCGCCAAAGAAGGTCGGATCGGTCGCCAGCGCGGGCATGGCGACGGTCTGCCAGTACCCTTCGGCTGCCACGTGGAAGCGCCCGGCGATCGCAGCCGCCTCGAGCCCGAAACCGGTTTCGCTGGTAGCCTCCATGCTGCCCGTGTCGATGAAGCGCTGCGAGGTGAAGTGCACCAGCGGGCGCTGGCGATACCGCAGCTGCGTAGCGGCATCATCGAGGTCGTTGTAATGGACCGAGCCCGCGAAATGCAGCTGCGCATCACCGGCTTTCGGCATGTAGACGAGCCGCGCATCGACGCCGCGGTTCTTGCTGTCCGTATCCTCGATATTGTCGGTAAAGACGCCGGCCTGGGCGAGGAAATCGCCGCGGGCGTAGGTGATCGAGGCACCGAGGCGGCGCTCGAAACCGAAGGCATCGGTAAAGGCCGCGCGCTCGATAAAGGTCGTGTGGAGGCTGCTGGTCAATTCCTCGAGCGACTGGAAGGTGTTGTGCTGGCCGATGCTCACTTCGAGCGGGCCGTCTTCGTAGGACAGAATGGCGTCGGCCACGGAAATTTGGTTGCCTGCGAAATCGACTTCGAACTTGTATCCGAAACCGCCCGGCATGTCGCCCGAAGCGCCGAGCCGTGCGCGGCGCACTTCGTTGCCGAAGCCGTCGGCGGCGCCGGTCGAAGGGGGGGCCGAGGTAAAGCCCGCGTCGAACATCAGCCGACCGCGGGGCTTGAAGCTCCAGCCGTCCGACTTGCCCAGCGCAGCCACCGGCGTGTCTGCTGCCGGTTTAGCGGGCGCTGCGACTGCGGGGGTAGCGCGCGTCGCCTCTAGTTCGTTTTCGAGCTGGTCGATGCGCGCATTCATCGCTGCAAGCTGCAAGCGTAGCGCGGCCAGATCCTCGGCAGCGTCCTGCGCAAGCAACGGGGTTGGCAAGGCGCAGCCAAGTGCAAGGGTCACCAGACAAAGGCGTGAGCGGGTGCGCATCAATCGATTCTCTTGTAAGGAGGGTTACGGATCGACGACGCCACTATGACCATGATGTTGCAGATATATGACATCGAACGTGCGCGGCCCATCCACCGTACGGCTACCGAGCAGGCCGCCAGGGCCCGGGCTCAGCTTTCCTTGTCGTCTTTTTCCAGCGGCAGGATGACTGTCACGCGGGTGCCTTCGCCCAGCGTGCTGTCGATATCGAGCCGCCCGCGATGGCGCTCGACGATATGCTTGACGATCGCCAGGCCCAGTCCGGTGCCGCCCGAAGCGCGGCTGCGTCCGGGATCCGTGCGATAGAAACGTCGGGTGAGATGCGGGATGTGTTCGGGAGCGATCCCGTCGCCGCGATCGGTCACGGTCAGCCGCAGCCGGTTCTGGCCCTTGGGATGCAGCCGGACGGTAACCGGTTGGCCCGGCTTCCCGTATTTGAAGGCATTGTCGACCAGATTGCGGACCAGCTGTTCGAGCTGCTGCCGGTCGCCGCGGATGACGAATTCGCCTGCCGACTTGAAATCGAGCAATTCGCCGCGGTCTCCGCTGGCCGCGTCATGCGCGGCGCGTTCGGCAAGCTTGGAGAATTCGAGCGTGCGATCGGGCAGATCGTGCTTTTCCGCCTCGATCCGCGAGAGCGACATGAGATCGCTGACGAGATCCTGGAGCCGTTTCCCCTCGCGCTGGATGATCGCGAGAAACTTGTCGGCCATTTTCGGATCGAGGTTCTCGACATCCTCGCGCAGCGTTTCGACATAACCGATGATCGCGGCCAGCGGCGTGCGCAGTTCATGGCTGGCATTGGCAACGAAATCGGTATGCGCGCGGGCGATGTCGGCCTCGGCGGTCTTGTTGACGAATTCGATCACCGCAAGTTCGCCCGGCAGCGTCTTGCGGTTTATCCGCCAGATATCGGTCCGCCGGTTGAGGCCGCGCACCACCGCGCCGCCTTCGGCATTGCGCGCGAGCAGTCGAATCGCCTCGGGCTGGCGCAGCGCCATGCGCACATCCTGCCCGACGATATGGCCGCCCAGCAGCTTGCGCGCCGACAGATTGGCAATGATCACCCGGTCGCGTTCGGTGATGACCACCGGGGTTTCCGAATGTTCGAACAAATCGGCCATGTTGTCGCGGGTGAAGGATGGCCCGACGGGGGCCTCCTTGACCTCGGGCGGGCGCGCAGCAACGAGATAGAGCGAGCCGATCCATACGATGAAGATCAGGGCGGCATAGACAAGGCTGGTACCGAGCGTCGCGAGAATGATGCAGGCGAGCAGCGCCAGCACGAATCCGGACCAGGGAAAACTACGCTCGCTCATTGCTGCGCGGCTTAGCGGGGCGCGGTTCGCCGCGCCACCTGCTTTTCCCGATGATGTGGTGAGATGGTGACCCGTACGGGAATCGAACCCGTGTTTCAGCCGTGAAAGGGCCGCGTCCTAACCGCTAGACGAACGGGCCACAGATGTGGCGCTGGCAAGAAATTGCAGATGCAACACCCCACCGTGGTGACCCGTACGGGAATCGAACCCGTGTTTCAGCCGTGAAAGGGCCGCGTCCTAACCGCTAGACGAACGGGCCACGCCCGCATGGCGGGTCGGTGGCGTGGCGGGCCAATTAGGCGTGGGGGTGCGGGTCGTCAACCCTCCAATGCACGCATTTCGGTCAATCGGCCCAGGCGGCGTCCTCGAGGTGCAGTTCGGCCTGCGGGCGGCTGCCCCAATCGTCGATCTTCACCCGGCCTGCCAGCCATAGCCGGCGCCCGCGCGAACCGTGCAGCAGCGCCTGGCCCATATCGCTGTCGGCTGCGCGGAACGCGATGCCCTTGAAGCTCTTGCCGTCGTCGCCGGCGGCGATCAGGCGCACGTGATCGGTGCCCACGATATCGCATTTGACGAGACGCACCGGTCCCACCGCCACGCGCGGTCCGGGCCAGCCCACGCCGTAGGGACCGGCCTCCTCGAGCGAATTGACCAGTTCGGAGGTCAGCCCGCCGGGCGACACCGCGAGGTCGAGCGCCATCTCGCGACTGGCAGAGGCGCGGGCAACCTGGCCCTCCAGCGTGCGATCGAGCCATTCGGCAAGCGCATCGACCTTGTCGGCGCTCACCGTCAGACCGGCAGCCATCGCATGACCACCACCGGCGACCAGCAGGCTTTCGTCACGCGCGCGGATGATCGCCGCGCCGAGGTCGACGCCGGAAATCGAGCGGCCCGATCCCTTGCCGGTTTCGCCATCGAGCGCGATGACCAGCGCGGGCTTGCCGGTCTTTTCCTTGATCCGCCCGGCAACGATCCCGATCACACCCGGATGCCAGCCTTCGCCCGCCACCAGATGGACGGCGCGATTGTGCTGGGCGGCCAGCTGCTGTTCGGCCGCTTCCTGAACCTCGGCCTCGATCAGGCGGCGTTCCTCATTGAGCGCGGATAATTGCGCGGCAATGGTCCGCGCCTCTTCGGGGTCGCGCGTGGTCAGCAGGCGGACGCCAAGCGTCGACTCGCCGACACGCCCACCAGCGTTGATTCGCGGCCCCAATGCGAAGCCGAGATCCGAACAGGCCGGACTACGCTTCAGCCGGCTGGCGTCGATCAGGGCGGACATGCCGATATTGTCGCGCCGCGCCATGACCTTGAGCCCCTGCGCGACGAACGCACGGTTGAGCCCGTGCAGCGCGGCGACATCGGCGACGGTGCCCAGCGCGACGACATCGAGCAGCGCGAGCAGGTCGGGCTCCTTGCGATCGGCGAAGAAGCCGCGCTGGCGCAGCGTACGGACCAGCGCGATCGCCAGCAGGAATGCGACGCCTACTGCGGCGAGATGCCCATGCGCAGCGGCCTCGTCTTCTTCGTCCAGGCGGTTGGGATTGACCAGAGCGACCGTCTGCGGAAGATCGGGGCTGCATTTGTGGTGGTCGACCACGATCACGTCGATCCCTGCCGCATGCGCCATACCCAGCGCCTCATGCGCCATGGCACCGCAATCGACCGTGACGATCAGGCTGGACCCTGCCTGGCCCAGCTTGACCAGCGCTTCGCCCGAGGGGCCATAGCCTTCGAGCAGGCGGTCCGGGATGTAATAGCCCGCCTCGACACCCAGCTCGCGCAGGAGGCGGATCAGCAGCGCGGAACTGGTCGCCCCGTCGACGTCGTAATCGCCGTAGATGGTGATCGTTTCGCCCGCGATGACCGCTTGGGCAATCCGGTCGGCAGCAACGTCCATATCGCGGAACAGCGATGGATCGGGCAGGAAATTGCGCAGGGTCGGTTGCCGATGCCGTTCGATATCGGCGGCCTCGACGCCGCGCGACAGCAGCAGCTGGCGGACGATATCGTCGCCCAGCGTCGGCTTTGCACCAAGCTCCATATTGCCGCCGCGCCAGCGCCATGCGCGGCCGGTGAGGGACGAGGATACGCCGAATACGTGCGAAAGGGCCTGCGATGCCATGACGGGGCAATAGCCCCTGCTTGTGGGCAGCGGAAGTTCCGGTGATTGACAATCGACAGGCGCGGGCGATGCTTCGGGGGATGTCCACCGGCCCGCTCCTCATCATCTGGCACAGCCGCACCGGCACCAGCGAGCAATTGGCCGCGGCCGCCTGCGAGGGCGCGGGCGAGGGCGCGCGGTTGTTGCGTGCCTGCGATACCGCGCCGGACGATCTCCTCGCTGCGGGCGGCTATCTGTTCTGCTGCCCCGAAAACCTGGCCAGCATGAGCGGCGAGATGAAAGAGATGTTCGATCGCTGCTTTTACCCCGTCCTCGGACGCATCGAGGGGCGACCTTACGCGACGGTGATTGCGGCGGGATCGGATGGCGAGGGCGCGCAGCGGCAGCTCGACCGGATCGCGACCGGCTGGCGGCTGAAGCGCGTGACCGATCCGTGGATCGTCAAAACCGATGCGCAAGAGCCCGAAGAAATCCTCGCTCCGAAAACCGTGAGCGACAGCGAGCGTGCGCGGGCGGCCGAACTCGGCGCGGCGCTGGCAGAGGGCATCGCGCAGGGCATTTTCTAGAACTCGCTCCACATCCGAGCGGTTGGGCGGCGAAGACTCGACGGACTATCCGATTGCCGCCAAGACCACCCCGCGGGCAGAAGGACGGCGATTTCGGTGACAGTGGATGCGCAAGGCGGCGACCAGGACGGGGGCACCCGACCCGGTTTGATGCTGATGTTCGATCGTGGCCGGCGGCCCGACCGCGCGGCGGTGGCCGCAGCGCTGGCGACTATTCCGCGCGCCGTGGTCAGCCATGATCCCGCACAGGCCGATCCTGCCCATCATGTCGCCGATCCGCCGCAGCGGGCTGCGGCGGGGGAGGACTGGCTCGAGCTTCTCGCCGACGGGCTGACATTCGACCTGTTGGGACTCTCGCCCGGTCCGGGCCTGTCCGCGCCCGAGGTCGCCCACCGGTACAATTGCGATATCGACTGCCTGCTCGATAGCGAGGCGCTTGCGCTCGTTCCCGGCCCGCATATCGCGCAAGGCGCGCATGCCTTGCCGATCATCCGCACGCTGCTGGGCCTTGGGGCAGCGCTGACCGACGCGCTCGAGGGCGTGCAGACGGTTTGCTGGCCGGTGGCGCGCACCGCGATTGCGCCGCGATTCTTCGCCCGGACGGTCGATGCCTGGCTCGGCGGGGGGCCGTTTCCCGCGCTCGGAATGCTCGGGTTCGACTTCGACGAACAGGGTGGACTGCGGAGCGAGGGCCTGCGGTTCTTCATCGGCTGCGAACTTGCTATCGATCCTGCGGCATGCCGCGATCGCCTGGCCGCCACGCGTCTGGCGGTCCGCATCGTTCAGGAATTGGTCGGCTACCAGCGACCCGACGGGCCGCAGGAGTTCACGACCGAGGGCGGCGAGGTCTTCACGCTCGAACCCGATCTTCCGATGGGGCTCTTCAAGCTCCGCCCAGCCTAGGTGCGATATGGGGGAGGGCACGCAATACACTCCCTCGCACATGCGCCGTCGCTTGCCGTTTCGTGCGGTCAACCGGCGGGGGTCGCCGCAGTACGATCCGGCGCTTCGGAGGCATCACCTGCTGCCCTGCGAGCTGCTCGGCAAAAGGTGTTTCGCCCCGCTGATCGAGACGCTGGGCAAGGACCGGATCGGGTTCGACGACTTCCGGCGCAACGGGTTGCTGCTGCCTGCGCGCGAGGAGGCGGTGCGGCGGCTTGCGCTGCCGCTGCACCGCGGGCCGCATCGCGATTACAATGCAATGGTCATCGAACGCGTCGGGCGGATCGAGCGGCGCTGGTCACGCCAGACGCTGGCCGATCCACGCGGTGCGGCGGATACCGCGCTGATGCGATTCTCGCTGCTCCAGCGGGCGCTGCGTCGGCGGCTGCTCGACGAGCGCCAGCCCTTGCGGCTCAACCGCAAGGACCCGGTAGGCAAGGGGATGGATTTCGCCGACCTCGACGCGATGGCCGAATCCTTGTGGGGTGCGACCGCGCCCTAGGCAGTCGCGCGCGCCAGGGCTTCCTTCGCCGCGGTGTATTCGCGTTCGAGCCGCGCCACGGTGTCCTCGACCGGTGCGCTGGCGGTGACCGTGCCGATGCCCTGGCCCGAGCCCCACACGTCCTTCCACGCCTTGGCCTTGGTATTCCCGCCGCTGCCGAAGTTCATCTTGGTCGGGTCGCTCACGGGCAGATCATCGGGGTCGAGCCCGGCGCTCTCGATGCTCGAACGCAGGTAATTGCCATGCACCCCGGTGAACAGATTGGTGTAGACGATGCCATCCGCGCCGCCTTCGACGATCGCTTGCTTGTAGCGCTCGTCGGCATTGGCCTCGGTGGTCGCGATCCATGGCGAGCCGATATAGGCAAAGTCGGCGCCGAGTGCCTGTGCGGCAAGGATCGAGCGGCCATGCGCGATCGAACCCGAGAGCGCGACCAGCCCGTCGAACCATTCGCGGATTTCCTGCATCAGCGCGAAGGGGCTGAGCACGCCGGCATGCCCGCCGGCCCCTGCAGCCACGGGGATCAAGCCCGTCGCGCCCTTTTCGATCGCCTTGTGCGCAAAGCGGTTGTTGATCACGTCATGCATGGTGATCCCGCCCCAGCCGCTGACCGCGTTGAACACTTCCTCGCGCGCGCCCAGCGAGGTGATGACCATCGGCACCTGCCATTTGGCGCAGGTCTGCATGTCCGCATCGAGCCGGTCGTTCGATTTGTGGACGATCTGGTTGACCGCATAGGGCGCGGCCGGGCGATCGGGATTGTCGCGGTTATGCGCCGCCAGTTCCTCGGTGATCTGGTGCAGCCATTCGTCGACCTGGCTTTGCGGCCGCGCATTCAGCGCGGGGAAGCTGCCGACGATGCCCGCCTTGCACTGCGCGATAACCAGCTCCGGCCCGGATACGATGAACAGCGGCGATCCGATGACGGGGATGCGCAGTTTGTCGAAGGGGGCGGGCAGGGTCATGGTAGGCGGGCTCCTCGCTGGTGTCGTGAGACGTGGGCGTATGGCGCGTTCCCGCGCTTGTCGAGGGTGACGTTACGTCAACGTCAAGTGGCGGGGAGGACGTGCTCGATATCGTAGATGCGTGCTGCGGTGCCGGCGAACAGCGCGTGTTTCTCCGCCGCGCTGTGCCCGGCGGCCAGCCGCTTGAAGGCGTTCCACAGCACCGGATAGCTCGCGCCCCAGCGGTCGACGGGATAGTTCGATTCGAACATCGCCCGGTCCGCGCCGAAGGCTTCGATGCACGTTTCGATATAGGGCCGCCACAGTCCTGCGAGATGCTCCGAACCGTGGCCCTTGTCGGGGCCGGTGTCGGGCAAGCCGCAGAAGGCCATCGCCAGCCCGCCCAGCTTGACCGCGACATTGGGGCATTCGGCAATCGCCCGGATCGACCGGCGCCAGCCGTCGAAGCGCTCGTGCAACTTGCCGTGATAGCAGGCGATGTTGAGCGGCGTGCCGCAGTGGTCGAGGACGATCTGCTGGTCGGGGGAAGCCTTGGCGAGCGCGAGGACATCGTCAAGCTGCGGTTCCAGCAGCCAGGCATCGAAGGTCAGGCCATATTCGGAATAGGCGGCCATCCCGGAGCGAAAGGCGTCCGAGCCATACAGGCCCTCGGGGGCGTGGAAGGGCGGGCCGAGCACTGCGGGATCGGCATCCCATGCGGCGCTGTGACGGATCCCCTTGAAGCGGCCATTGCCCGCCGCGACCAGCGCCTCGACCACCGGCTTGACCGCATCGCCCAATGTCAGATCGGCATGTCCGACAATCGCCGCGCAGGGGCGGTAATCGCCATAGAGGCCGCTTGCCCCCTGCGCCGCCACGCCATTGACGAACTCGACCTCGCCGACCGGCTTCATCGCCTCGTCGCGCGCGGCATCGTAGAAGGCGCCGCATTCTGTGAACACGGTGCCCACGACGTTGTGGCCCGAATGCGTATCGGCATGCAGCGCGTCGAAGGTGTAATAGGCCGCGCCCGCGATCGCTTCGATGAAATCGTGTCGCGGTTCGGGAAAGGCGGGCACCAGTGCGCGCAGGTCCCACAGATGGTGGTGCGGATCGATGATCGGCAGGCCGGGTTCGAGGATCTCTTCGGTCATCGGCGGCTCTCTCCCCTTTGCTGCCCTTTAGGTATCGTTCGGCCCCCGTTCCGGGGGCTGCGACGATGGAACACATGGACCGCAGTCCTGACAAGGAAAATTGGCGGGCTTCGCTCCATTGGCAGTTGCCGCAATCGCGCGGTAAAATGGTAGGGACGTTTCCTGACGCATTCCTTTCCAACCGTTAACCTTACCGCTCTATCGCTCCCTTATGGGACGGGCATCACCTCGAACGCACCCGGTGTGGCAGATCGCTCTTTACGGCGCGATTTTCTTTGTCGTGACCTCGTTCACGATCTTCTGGACGCGGTTCGCCGGCGGGTTGGCGCTGGTCTGGCCCGGAACCGCGATTGCCGCGGCCCTGTTCCTTTCCCTTCCGCGATCACGCCACCTCCTGGCGGCCGCAGTGCTGGTCGTGCTGAGCACGCTGGCGACAAGCCTGTTCGGTTTCGGCCATGAATGGGCCTTCCCGCTGGGGCTGATCAATATTTTCGAGGCGTGGTTCATCGCGCGGCTGCTGCTGCATTTCCGCCCTCAGCGTGATTATCTCGACCGCGAGAGCGGGATCGTCTGGCTGGGCTTTCTCGCCGGACTGGTCGGCCCGCTGCCGTCCTCGGTAGCGGGCGGGATCGTGGTCATGCAGATTGTCGGCGGCGAATGGCACGACCATGCCTTCTCTTGGGCGGTCGCGCATGGCCTCGGCACTCTGCTGGTCATGCCGCTGGTATTGTTGCTGGGTTCTGCGAGCCGCTCTGGACCGCAGGCGTTGTTGAAGCGGCGGGAGAGGGTGGCGTCCTTTGCCGGAATGGTGGTGCTGACGATCGCCATTTCGCTGGTCGCCTTCCTCCAGTCGACCTTGCCTTTGCTATTCCTGCCGATCGTCCCGCTGGTGCTCGCTAGCTTCCGTTTCGGGCGGTTCGGTGCCTCCATTGCGGTGCTGACCATCTCGATAGCCGCTGCCGGATCGCTCGGGATGGACGCGGGCATCCTTGCCGAACTGGCGATGCCATTGTGGCAGAAGGCACTGTTCCTCCAATTCTACCTCGCAGGATTGCTGCTGATCTCTTTCCCGCTGGCAGTCGCACTCAACCAGCGTGAACGGGTCATGCAGGAGCTGGTCGATCGCGAAGCCATGCTGCGGCTCATTGCGGACCATTCGGACGATGCGCTGCTGCATCTCGACCGGCACGGGACGATCCGCTTCGCATCCCCTTCATCGCAGCGCCTGAGCGGTCTCGAGGAGGTTATGGATCTACATCTGGCGGTGTTCTTCAGCGATACCGATAAAGCGATCGTTTCCGCTGCGCTTGCCTCTGCCGCGCAGCACCCGGGGCGGACGGAGATTTTCGAACGGTCCGTCGTGCGCGGCGGCCAGACCAACTGGCTCGAAGCCAAGCTGCGTGCGGTTGAATCGTCCAAGCAACAGCCCTCGGCCTTCGTGGTCACCATTCGCGACGTAACGGAGCGCAAGCTCGAGGAGCTTCAGGCTTCGCTGGAAGCGCGGACCGATGCGCTGACCGGATTACCCAATCGCAGGGCCTTCCTCGATGTCCTCGAAGGCCATCTCGCGGGCGCCCACGACCATCCCTTCGCGCTCGCGCTGATCGATCTCGACCACTTCAAACGCGTCAATGATACCTATGGCCATACCGTGGGCGATATGGCGTTGAAGCAGGTCGCGGAGATCATGCGCGAGGCTGCCACTGAAAACTGCTTCTTCGCCCGGGTCGGCGGGGAAGAGTTCGGGATGGTTGCGGTCGGCCCGGCATTGGAGAGAGTATCGAAGGTTTGCGAACGCCTGCGGCTCGCCATCCAGCGCCGGGTCATGACCAACAGCGATGGCGGCACCTTCTCGATTACTGCCAGCGTCGGCGTCGCTCGGATTGCGGAGCGGTGCAGTTCGACCATGGCCCTCCAGGCGGCGGACGGTCCGCTTTATTCGGCCAAGGCGTCGGGACGCAATTGCCTCCGCCACGCACAGGACATCGACCGTTTCGGGCCACGCGAAGGGCCGCTCAGGAAACTACCGCTGACCGTAGTCAGCTAGGCGTCTTCGACCGCCGAATTCGCGGCGCTCAGCACCGCCCTGACGCTGGCGGTCGCCACGTCTTCATCGATCCCGCAGCCCCAGATCGTCCGCCCTGCCGCATCGCGGCATTCGAGATAGGCGGCCGCGCGGCTGTCGCGTCCGGTGGTCAGCGCGTGTTCGGTATAGTCGACCACTTCCAGTTGCAGGCCAAAGGCATCCTCGATCGTCGTCAGCACCGAGGAAATCAGGCCGTTGCCGCGACCCGAAACCGTCTGTTCCTGACCCGCGACCGCGATCGTCCCCGTGAACAGCCGTGTCCCGTCGGTCCCGCGGCGTTCCTCGTAATCGACCAGTTGGAAATGCTTGTCACTCGTCTGGACGTGATAGGCGGCCTTGAACGCGTCCCAGATATCGGCAGCGTTGAGTTCGCGGCCCAGCGCATCGGCCATGCGCTGGACGTGGGGGCCGAAATCGGCCTGCATCTTCTTGGGCAGCTTGAGGCCCTGATCCTGTTCGAGCACCCAGGCGAAGCCGCCCTTGCCCGATTGCGAATTGACCCGGATTACCGCTTCGTAGCTGCGCCCGAGGTCGGCGGGGTCGATCGGCAGATAGGGGACGCGCCAGTGCGGGTCGTTCTGCGTTTCGAGCGCGCCGAAACCCTTCCGGATCGCGTCCTGGTGGCTACCCGAAAAAGCCGTGTAGACCAGTTCGCCGCCATAGGGATGGCGCTGGTGAACGGGCAGTTCGTTGCAATATTCGACTGTCTCGATCACGCGGTCGATATCGGAGAAGTCGAGCCCCGGGTCGACGCCCTGCGTATACATGTTGAGCGCCATCGTGACGAGGCAGCAATTGCCCGTACGCTCGCCATTGCCGAACAGGCAACCTTCGACACGGTCGGCGCCGGCCATCAGCGCCAGTTCGGCCGCCGCCACGCCCGTGCCGCGGTCGTTATGCGTATGCAGGCTGATCACCGCGCTGTCGCGGTTGGGCAAATTGCGGATGAAATATTCGACCTGGTCGGCGTAAATATTGGGCGTCGCCGCCTCGACCGTGGCGGGCAGGTTGAGGATGATCGGGTGGTCTGGCGTCGGGGCCAGCACCTCCATCACCGCCTCGCAGACCTCGAGGCTGAAATCGAGCTCGGCGGTGGAGAAGGTTTCCGGGCTGTATTGGAAATGCCAGTCGGTACCGGGCTGCTTGCCCGCTTCGTCGCGCATGACCTTGGCGCCGTGAACCGCGATGTCGCGGACCTGGTCCTTGGTCATCCCGAAGACCACTTCGCGCCACGCCGGGCTGACTGCGTTGTAGAGGTGGACGATCGCCTGCTTCGCGCCGGTCAGGCTGGCAAAGCTGGTCCGGATCAGATCCTCGCGGCTTTGGGTGAGTACCTGGACGAATACATCGTCGGGGATGCGGTTCGATTGCACGAGGCAGGAGATGAAATCGAATTCGGTCGCACCCGCGCTGGGGAAACCGACCTCGATCTCGCGCACTCCGATTTCGACCAGCAGGTCGAAGAAGCGGTTCTTCTTATGCGCATCCATCGGATCGACGATCGCCTGGTTGCCGTCGCGCAGATCGGTGCTGAGCCAGCGCGGCGGCGCAGTGATGGTACGCGTCGGCCACTGGCGGTCGGCGAGGGGAACCTGCGGAAAGGGCGAATATTTGCTGCTCGGGTCGCGGAGCATGGGCATGGGATGTACTCGGCTGTAGCGTAACTGGCTGGGTGAAAGTCGGTCCCTTGGGCGCTTAGCGCACCCGGAGAGATACGCCAGCTATCACGCCCAAGGGCGGGTAAGTCGCAGGGTCAGGCCGAGTGCAATGTGCATGGCGATTGCTATGCGAAAGCCAGGCAGGGTTGTAAAGCAAAACAGTCTTGGGCATCGCGAGAAATTATATTTCACGCTGCGCAGGAGAGAGCATGGCCGAGGGGCATTCGCTGAACGAGACTTTGGGACTGATACGGGTCGTATCGACCGACGCGGAGGGCCATGCGAGCCTCGAATACGAGGCCAAGCGCGAGCAATGCCATTCGGGCGGCGTGGTGCAGGGCGGCTTCATCAGTGGATGGATCGATGCGGCGATGGCGCATGCGGCGATGGCGAAGAACGGCCCGGGCATCGTACCGATGACGCTGGAACTCAAGGTCAGCTATTTTGCGCCGACGAGGCCGGGGCTGGTCGTGGCCGAGGCATGGGTCGAGCGGCATGGCAAGCGCACGAGCTTCTACGAAGGCCATCTCAAGGATGCGGAAGGTAACGTGCTCGCCAAAGCGACGAGCACGATCCTGCTCGCGGATATGAGCCGGGTGGTGGCCGCTTCGAAGAAAGCGACGGGCGAGCCGGCATGACCGCGATCCGCCCGTTCGAACTCGCCATTCCCGAAGACCAGCTGGTGGCGCTGGCCGACCGGCTCGACCAGACCCGCTGGCCCGAGGAAGAACCGGTCGACGACTGGTCGCAGGGCACGCGGCTGGCGGCGCTCAGGGAACTGGTCGCGTATTGGCGGATCGAATATGACTGGCGGCGGTGCGAAGCGCGCCTCAATTCCATCGGCCAGTTTATCACCGAGATCGACGGGCTCGATATCCATTTCCTCCACAAGCGCTCGTCGCGCGAGGATGCGCTGCCGCTGATTATCACGCATGGCTGGCCGGGGTCGGTGGTCGAATTCCTCGGTGTGATCGACGAATTGGTCGAGCCTTCGGATCCGGCGGCGCCCGCCTTCCATGTCGTCGCGCCATCGCTGCCCGGGTACGGTTTTTCGGGCAAGCCGAGGCAAACGGGCTGGGGGGTCGAGCGTATTGCCCGCGCCTGGGCGGAACTGATGCAGCGGCTCGGCTACGGCCACTGGGTTGCGCAAGGGGGCGATTGGGGCGCGGCAGTGACCACCGCCATCGGCCAACTTGCGCCCGACGGGTGCCGCGGCATCCATCTCAACATGCCGATCGGTCGGCCCGGCTCCGACGATATGGAGAGCAAGGATCCCAAAGTGCTCAAGGCGCTCCAGCGGCTGGGATTCTATCAGCAGTGGGATTCGGGCTATTCGAAGCAGCAAAGCACGCGCCCGCAAACGATCGGCTATGCGCTGGTCGATTCGCCGGTGGGCCTCGCGGCATGGATGCTCGAGAAAATCTATTTCTGGACCGATAACGACGGTTCGCCGTGGGATGTCCTGGCGATGGACCAGGTGATCGACGACATCATGCTCTACTGGCTGCCCGCGACGGGAGCGTCGGCGGCGCGGCTGTATTGGGAGAGCTTCGGCAGTTTCGGCGAAGGCATCGTCGCGATCCCCGCGGGCGCGAGCGCGTTTCCCGGAGAAATCCTCCCCGCACCGCGCGAATGGGCGGCGCGGACGCTGACCAAACTGGTTTATTGGAACGAGGTCGAGCGCGGCGGGCATTTCGCCGCATGGGAGCAGCCCGAGCTGTTCGTGCAGGAATTGCGCGCCTGTTTCGCGAAGGTGGCCTGAACTCCGAACCCAGTCATTGCGAGCAGCCGCAGGCGACGCGGCAATCCAGAAGGTGCGGGACTGGCAGCCAAGCGAAGGACTGGATTGCTTCGCTGCGCTCGCAATGACTGGATGGGCGCTTACCGCCAGCGCAGCCGATCGGCGGTGAGCTGGTCGATCGACGTCACGCCCATCAACCGCATGCCGCGTTCGATCTCTTCCTTGAGGATTTCGATCGCGCGTTCGACGCCCTCCTGCCCCGCCGCGGCAAGCGCATAGAGGTAGAGGCGGCCGCCCGAGGCGGCGGTGGCGCCTGCCGCGAGGCCCTTGAGCGCATGCGTGCCCCGCCGCACTCCGCCATCGAGGACGATCTCGATCTCGCCCCCCACTGCATCGACGATCTCGCGCAATTGGTCGAAGGGGGCGCGGCTGCCATCAAGCTGCCTGCCGCCATGGTTGGAGATCCAGATCGCGTCGGCGCCGATCTCGACTGCGCGGCGTGCGTCGGCGGCGCTCATCACGCCCTTCAGCGCGAAAGTGCCGCCCCAGTCCTGCCGGATACGCGCGGCGGTGTCCCAATCCATGTTCGTATCGAGCATGGTGTTGAAATAGTCCTGGATGCTTACCGATTTCCCGCTGCCTTCCTGCACATGCCCATCGAGATTGGGCAGGCGGAATTTGGGCCCGAACACATAGTCGAGCGTCCAGCGCGGGCGCGTGGCGTAGCTCCACAGGGACGAAGCGCTGAAACGGGGCGGGGTGGTAAAGCCCGACCGCAGGCACCGCTCGCGCTTGCCCGACACGATCGTGTCGACCGTCAGCGCCAGCGCGTCGAATTGCGCTTCGCGGCAGCGTTCGATCATCGAGGCATTCAGCCCCCTGTCCTTGTGAACGTAGAGCTGGAACAGCTTCGGGCCGCTGGTGAGCGCGGCGATTTCCTCGATCGAATGAGTGGCGAGGCTGGAGATGCCGAACCAGATGCCGAACTTTGCCGCCGCCCTGGCGACCGCCCGCTCGCCGTCCTTGTGGAAGGCCCGCTGCAGCGCGGTCGGGCTGAGCATCAGCGGTAGCGCGCTGCGGCGACCCATGATCGTGCAGCCGGTGTCGATCTCGCCGACGCCCGCCAGCACATCGGGGACGAGGTCGACCTCGTCGAAGGCGCTGGTATTGCGCGTCTTGGTGATCTCGTCATCGGCGGCACCGTCGATGTAGTCGAACACCGGCCACGGCAGCCGTCGCCGCGCAAGGCGGCGGAAATCGTCGATATTGTGGCAGTCTGACAAGCGCATGCGGCGGACCGTGGCCGCTCGTCACGCGGTTGTCGAGAGTGCTTTAGTCGCGTTCGAAGGCGGCGCTGATTTCAAGGTCGACCATGGGATCGACCAGCGGCGCGGCATAGCTGATGCCCCACGCCGTACGGTCGATCTGCGCGCGGGCGTGGAAGCCGACGGTCTGCGCCTTGCTCATGGGATTTTCGCCGGCTCCGGAGAATTCCACCAGCATCGTGACCGGTCCGGTATTGCCGTTCATCGTCAACTGCCCGGTCGCAACCGCGGTCGTCTCACTCGTGCGCCGGACCGAGGTGGAAACGAAGCGCGCCGCTTCAGGTTCGGGGCCGAAGAAGTCGGGGGCCGCTCCATCCTTGCCGGGTCGCAGCAGATGGTCGCGCAGCCCTTCGCTGGGCACCGAGACGCTGGTGATCGGCACGGTAATGTCGAACTCGGTTGCCCCGATATTGGCCGGGTCGAGCGTCATCGTCCCTTCGATCTGGCCAAACAGACCGAAATAGTCGTTGAAGCCGAAATGACCGACCTGCCAGCTGACCAGCGTATGCGAAGCATCGAGCGTATAGTCGCCTGCCTGAACGCGGCTGACATCGGGTGCGCCGGGCACCTGCGGCTGTTCCTGTGCGGAGATTGCGGTCACGGCAAGCGTGCCGCTTGCGGCAAGCGCGAGGGCAAGGATCGATTTCTTCATGGTCGGCCTCCTGTTGATGCTTAGTTCTGAATGATCGTCGGCAAGTACCCGTTCCCGCGCACGGCACGCGCGCCTACGTTACGAGAGTGCGAGGCGCTGTTCGGGTGTGAGCCGCCGCGGCGTGGCGATTGGTTGCAGGGTCTTGGGATCGAACAGCGGATTGCGGCGATGATCGCCCGACACGTAATCCTTTACCATCCGCACCAGAAAATGCCGCATCAGCGTGGTCATCGACAGTGGCTTGAGCCCCTCTGTCGAACCCGGTGCATCCTCGAGAAACAGATGCCCGCGCGGCGGGCCGAGGCGTTCGCGCTCCGCTACTTCGCAATTGGCGAGAATGGTGGTGACGTAGGGGATCCGGCCGGTGGCATAGGTGTTGAACATCGGCGTGTCGCAACACATCGCATACCAGCGCAGCGTCGGCTTGTCGGTCAGGTGCAGGCAGGCGAGCCGCTCGCTGCCGCGCGCGAATTCGAGCCGGGCGCAGCGCGACTGGTAGAGCGCGGTGCCCCCCGCCTCATCGAGAATACGCTCGGTGGCCCCGAAAAACGCCGGGAGGGCCTGGCAATCCGTGCAATGGCAGACGACATGGTCGCCCTGGTCGGGGGTCGCCCGGTGGATCGTCCCCGCGATCGTCCCGCAGGCGCAGGCAAAGCTCAGTCGGTTGTCGGCATCCATCGGCGAGTCCCCTCTCGACGGATGCCGACAGTAACGATCAGTTCCGGTCCTTGTCGACCAGCTTGTTGGCGCCGATCCAGGGCATCATAGCGCGCAGCTGGGCACCGGTCTGTTCGATCGGGTGCGCCGCGGCGGCCTTGCGGCTGGCCTTGAGTTCGGGCTGGCCGGCCTGGTTGTCGAGCACGAAGTCCTTGACGAACCGGCCCGACTGGATGTCCTTCAGCACGCGCTTCATCTCGGCCTTGGTCTCGTCGGTGATGATGCGCGGGCCGGTCTTGATGTCGCCATATTCGGCCGTGTTCGAGATCGAATAGCGCATGTTGGCGATCCCGCCTTCATACAGCAGGTCGACGATCAGCTTGGTTTCGTGGAGGCATTCGAAATAGGCCATTTCGGGGGCATAGCCGGCCTCGACCAGCGTTTCGAACCCGGCCTGGATCAGATGGGTGATCCCGCCGCACAGCACCGCCTGCTCGCCGAACAGATCGGTTTCGCATTCTTCCTTGAAATCGGTTTCGATGATGCCCGAGCGCCCGCCGCCGACCGCGCTGGCATAGGACAGCGCAAGCTGCTTGGCGAAGCCATTGCCGCCCGGCTGGCTCGATTCCTGGTGGATGGCGATGAGGCAGGGCACGCCGCCGCCCTTGATATATTCGCCGCGCACGGTGTGGCCCGGGCCCTTGGGGGCGATCATGATCACGTCGACATCGGCGGGCGGGTCGATCAGGCCGAAATGGATGTTGAGGCCATGCGCGAAGGCCAGCGCGCTGCCCGGCTTCATCTGACCGGCGACTTCATCGGCATAGATCGCCGCCTGGTGCTCGTCGGGTGCGAGGATCATCAGGACATCGGCCCATGCGGCGGCGTCGGCAACGGTCTTGACGGTGAAGCCCGCATCGGCGGCTTTCTTGGCACTGGCCGAGCCTTCACGCAGCGCCACGGCGATCTCGCCGACCCCGCTGTCGCGCAGGTTCTGGGCATGGGCATGACCTTGGCTACCGTAGCCGACGATCGCGACTTTCTTGTCCTTGATCAGCTGCTGGTCGCAATCGGCGTCGTAATAAACTTGCATTGATTTTCCCTCGCGTCGCCCCTGCGGAAGCAGGGGCCCAGATAAGGTCGCCCGCTGGCGATAGGTTGGATAGGCTCCCGCTTATGCCGGAGCGATGAAATTGTCTCGCTTAGTCGGGCTGGGCCCCGCGCATCATTCCCACGATCCCCGAGCGGCCGACCTCGACCAGGCCGAGCTCGCGCATCAGAACGATGAAACTGTCGATCTTGTCGGGCGAGCCGGTCAGTTCGAACACGAAACTGCTGGTCGTGGTATCGACCACATTGGCGCGGAACAGTTCCGCGATCCGCAGCGCCTCGACCCGGTCGTCGCCCTTGCCGGCGACCTTGACCAGCGCCAGCTCGCGCTCGACATGCTCACCGCTTTCGGTGAGGTCGATGACCTTGTGGACGGGCACCAGCCGCTCAAGCTGCGCGCGGATCTGGTCGATCACCGGTTCGGGCCCGCGGGTCACGATGGTGATCCGGCTGATCGCGTGATCTTCCGAGATATCGGCCACGGTCAGGCTGTCGATATTGTACCCGCGCGCGGTGAACATGCCGGTGATCTTGGCGAGGATGCCCGGTTCGTTATCGACGATGACATTGAGGACGTGCCGTTCGTTCGCCTCCTGGGTGATCTTCATCGCGCGGGGTCCTGCCATACGGGTTCGAACATCCGGCCATCGCCATCATATTCGGCCAGGAAAACGCGGCCCATGCGCACCGCTTCGAAATTCTCGGTCTGCCGCGTCAGGTCGAGCCGGTCGGCCAAGAGCGTCCAGTTCCCGTCGTCCTGCTTCTGCGCCACGTCCATGCCTACGAACCGGTGCCCATTGTCTTCGAGCCAGTCGAGCAGGCTTTCTGCATCCGCACGCGAATACCAGCTGCGGCGCTCGGCGCGCGTTTCGAAGCCCTGCGGAATTTTCGCCATCATGCCCATCACACCAATGCCTTCGCTTCGTCGTCCATCGTGCCGCCCACCTGGTCGCCATAGAGCAGCATTTCGGTATGCGCCGCGCCGCTCGGGATCATCGGGAAGCAGTTCGCTTCCTTCGCCACCTGGCAATCGACCATCACCGGGCCATCATGCGCGAGCATCGCTTCGATCCCGGCGTCGAGCTGGCTTTCATCCTCGATCCGGATGCCCTTCCAGCCGTATGCTTCGGCCAGTTTCACGAAATCGGGCAGGCTGTCCGAGTAGCTGTTCGAATAGCGGCTCTCATAGGTCAGTTCCTGCCACTGGCGGACCATGCCCATATATTCATTGTTGAGGATGAACACCTTGACCGGCAGGCGGTACTGGCTCGCCGTGCCTAGTTCCTGGATGTTCATCTGGATGCTGGCTTCGCCCGCGATGTCGATCACCAGACTGCCCGGATTGCCCAATTGCGCACCGATTGCGGCGGGCAGGCCATAACCCATGGTCCCCAGACCGCCGCTGGTGAGCCACTTGTTCGGGCCGAAGAACCGGAAATATTGCGCCGCCCACATCTGGTGCTGGCCGACCTCCGTGGTGATGATCGGGTTGTGGTCGCGGGTGAGCGCGAACAACCGTTCGATGCTCTTCTGCGGCATGATCTGCTCACTTCCGCGCTCGGGATAGGCGAGGCAGTCGCGCGCCTTCCAGCCGAGGATGCGGGCGTTCCATTCGGACAGGTCGCGCGGCTTGCGGCCGCCCCAGGCTTCGAGCATCTGCTCGAGCACATGCGCGCAATCGCCGACGATGCCAAGATCGACGGGGACGATCTTGTTGATGCTCGCACGGTCGATATCGATGTGGATCTTCTTGGCTTCGGGCGCGAAGGCATCGAGCCGCCCGGTCACCCGGTCGTCGAACCGCGCCCCGATCGCGACAATCAGGTCGGCGCGGTTCATCGCCATATTGGCTTCATAGGTGCCGTGCATGCCGAGCATGCCCAGCCAGTCGGGATGATCGGCGGGAAAGGCACCCAGGCCCATCAGAGTGCTGGTGACGGGCGCGCCGGTGGCATGCTGCAGGCGGCGCAGCATCGCGCTGGCATGCGGCCCGGCGTTGATCACGCCGCCACCGGTATAGAACACCGGACGTTCCGCGGCAGCAAGCATGTCGATGGCTTCTGCGATCTCATCCGCCGCACCAACCATGCGCGGCTGATAGCGGTGCGAGGGGAGCGGGGTGTCGTCCTGTTCGCCCCAATTGGCGAGCGCGATCTGGACGTCCTTGGGAATGTCGACCACCACCGGGCCGGGACGGCCGGTGGTGGCGATGCGGAAGGCTTCCTCGATCGTCGCCTGTAGGCGCTCGGGGTCCTTCACGAGGTAATTGTGCTTGGTGCAGTGACGCGTTAGGCCGACGGTGTCGGCCTCCTGGAACGCGTCGGTTCCGATCAGCGCCGTGGGGACCTGTCCGGTGATCACTACCAGCGGGATCGAATCCATATAGGCATCGGCAATACCCGTGACCGCATTGGTCGCACCCGGTCCGCTGGTGACGAGCACCACGCCGGGCTTGCCGGTCGAGCGGGCATAGCCTTCGGCGGCATGCGCAGCGCCGGCTTCGTGCCGCACCAGAATGTGGCGGATGCCGTCGTCGGCGAACAGCTCGTCATAGATCGGCAGGACCGCGCCGCCAGGATAGCCGAAAACGAATTCGACATCCTGCCGCTTGAGGCATTCGATCAGGATTGCAGCGCCGCTGCGCTCGGTATTCACACTAACCTCCGGCCCGTTTCCGGTGCTTGCAAGACACAAATCGACCCGGCGCTGGGGTCTATAGCGCCGGGCCGACAGGCACCCAATAGGGGCATTGAATTGCGTGGTCAACCGTTATCGTGAAACAATGAAACAAAATAATCGCACTCGACAATAGTTTTGTTATCCGCGCGCAGCCATTCATCCGGGGGCTGGTTGCGGAACCACGTATATTGGCGTTTGGCATACTGCCGGGTCGCGGTCTGGCCAGCGGCGATAGCTTGAGCGCGCGATAGTTCGCCTTGGAGCATCCCCGCGATCTCGCGCACCCCAATGGCGCGCATGACCGGCAAGTCGGGATCGAGGTCACGCGCAAGTAACGCTTCGACCTCGTCAATCGCGCCCGCGTCCAGCATGCGTTCGAAACGCAGGTCGCAGCGCGCGTTCAGCCAGTCGCGATCGGGGAGCAGGATGAGCGGATGCAGCGCGATGTCGCCGGCAATCCCGCCGGTCTTCTGCGACTGCCATTCGGCCAATGTGCGACCGGTCGAGCGCACCACTTCGAGTGCGCGGGCCGTGCGCGTGGCATCGGCGGGGGCTAGGCGGGCAGCGGCGGCAGGATCCTCACGCTCTAGCGAGCTACGCGCATCGGCTTGCGGCAAGGCGCGCACGGCCTCGCGGATGCCGGGATCGATTTCGGGCACCGGCGCGATCCCGTCGAGCAGCGTGCGCAAATAGAGGCCGGTTCCCCCGCAGAGGATCGGTACGTCCCCTGCGCCATGAATGTCGGCGATCATCTGCTTTGCCGCAACGGCCCAGTCGGCGGCCGAGCACGCTTCTGCCCCGTCCCAGGTGCCGAACAATCGGTGCTCTATACCGCCCATCTCGCCAACGGTCGGACGCGCGGAGAGGATCGTGAGGTCGCGATAGACCTGCTGGCTATCGGCGTTGACAATGACCCCGCGCCGCCCGGCACGCGCCAGTCGCTGTGCGAGTTCGACCGCGAGATGGCTCTTGCCGCTCGCGGTCGGCCCTGCAATGAGCGCGACCGGCTTTTTCTCGGGAGGGTTCAAGGTGCTCATTGCGCGGCTGATAGCAGACATGGAGAGTGTGGAAACACGCCTCGATGCAGCAATGCAGGCTTGCGCTGCAGCGGAAATGCCGGTGGCGATGGCCGGGCTGCTCGACTTCTGCGGCGATGTGCTCCAGCTCTCGCTCCCGCATGGCGACCGCGCGCAGCTTACCGCGATCCTCGTCGAGCACTTCGGCGAATGTGACCTTCTCGTGGCGGATCACGAAATCGAGATCCCGCGGCTGTTCGTGTCCGACATGGATTCCACGATGATCGGCCAGGAATGCATCGACGAACTTGCCGACTATGCGGGGATCAAGGACCAGGTCGCCGCAATCACCGAGCGCGCGATGCAAGGCGAACTCGACTTCACCAGCGCGCTGAAAGAGCGGGTGGGGCTGCTGGAAGGCCTTGAGGAAAGCGCGATCGACCGCTGCCTGCGCGAGCGAATTCGCCCGGTCGAAGGTGCCCGCACGCTGGCCGCGACCCTGCGCAGCAAAGGCTGCAAGACCGTGTTGGTAACCGGGGGCTTCCATCATTTCGCCGACCCGGTGGCACAGGACCTCGGCTTCGAACGTGTGGTCGGCAATCGTCTCGGCGTGGCGGGGGGCAAGTTGACGGGCCTGCTGGCCGGACCGGTCAGCGATGCCTCGACCAAGCTGGCGACGCTGGAGGATGAGCGGACCGGCCTGGGCGACGGCGCGCGGGTGCTGGCAACGGGCGACGGTGCGAACGACATCCCCATGCTGCAGGCAGCCGATTACGGAATTGCCTACCGCGCCAAGCCCAAGGCGCGCGATGCCGCCAATGGCCGGATCGCCAGCGCGGGCCTGACCCCCATCCTCAAGCTGTTCGGCATCCCCGAAAGCGAGTGGGTCGAGGAATTCAGCCCGGCATAGGCGTGGCGAGCTTTTCCAATCGTGGGAGGTCGGTTTCCGTTAAAGACCGATCTGATATGAATAGACCCATGACCAGCAGCGCCTTCAATTCCGCCGATCTCGATGCCGCGCGCGACGGCACCCCGCTGCGGCACCCGCGCCGCCCCAAGGCTCGCTATCGGCCATTTACGGCGGTGAAACACTTTCGCCGGCTGCTCAAGGACAAGGAAAATACCGCCGAGGTCTTCAGGATCTACGACGCGCTGCCCTCCGCCAAATTCCTGCCCCGCGTGCGCGCGCTGACGCTGAGCCCGCATGGCGAGGCGCTGCGGGCAAGCGAGCCCTTTCTCCCGCCGATCCTCGACGATCACGAGGCCCTGCGACGGCTCCCCCAAGGTTCGGTCGCGCAGGCCTATTGCGATTTCATGGAGCGCGAAGGTCTCTCCGCTGCCGGACTGGTCGAGGAATCGAACAAGACCGGCCGTCCCAGCTATGACGATCTGGTCCAGTGGTTCGGTTACCGCCAGCGTGACACGCACGATCTGATGCATGTGTTGACCGGCTATGGCCGCGATGCGCTGGGCGAACAGTGCGTGCTGCTGTTCACCCATGGCCAGGCGCCGAGTCAGGGGCATTTGCTGCTCGGCTATGCAGGCTCGTTTCACCTGAAACAGCAGGTGAAGAGCGCGGCCCCGATCCTGAAGGCGGTACGTCAGGCCCACCGTACCGGCGCGGCCTGTCCCACGCTGGTCGGCCTCTCGATCCGCGAGCTATTGACCAAGGACCTCGAAGAAGCGCGCGCCGAACTGAACATTCCCGAGCCGAATTGGTATCGGGAATGCCACCGCGTCTGGCGCGCAGAGGGGATCGACCCCTACGATTTGCTAGCGCAGCAGTCCGAGCACGAAATAGCTGCAGTCGCCTGAGATCACAGCCAGCTGGAAATCTGTTCCAGCGGTTTCTTCCTCAGCGCATGCGCGGGGACAGTGGCACCTTGAGCCGGGTGCCCGACGACCACCACCATCAGCGGCTTCTCGTGATCGGGCCGACCGCATAATTCGCGCAGGAATCCCATGGGCGAGGGCGTATGCGTCAGCGTGGCGAGCCCCGCTTCGTGCAGCGCCGCGATAAGCATGCCGCAGGCGATCCCGACGCTTTCATTGACGTAATAGTTCTGGGTGTTGCCGTCTTCCTCGATCCCGCCCTTGCGCTGGGCGAAGACCACGATCAGCCAGGGGGCGGTTTCGAGAAAGGGCTTGTCCGCGTCGGTTCCGAGCGGGGCCAGCGCGTCGAGCCATTCACCGCTTGCCTTGCCGGCATAGAAACTGCGTTCTTCGGCTTCAGCCGCCTCGCGGATTGCGCGCTTTTTGTCGGGGGACGAGACCACCGCGAAATGCCAGGGCTGGTGGTTCGCGCCATTGGGAGCGCTGCCGGCGGCCTCGATCGCCGCCTCGATAATCGCGCGCGGAACCGGCCGGTCCGAGAAATAGCGGCAACTACGGCGTTGTTTGAATCGGTCGCGCAGGGCCCGGGCGCGGGCGATGCGGTCCTCGTCGGGCAGGTCGGGGAGCGAATAGGGGACGGTGTCATGGTCGCGCATGGGCGATGTTCTAGCCCATGCAGGGGTCAGCGCAATTCCTTGCGGATCACCAGCTTGAGGCCCGACCAGACCTCGTCCACCGCACAGACCTTGGTGTCGACAAGGCCCAGCGGGAGCGCGACTTCGCGAATAGTGTCCTCGGTGATGTCGGTCGGCAGCTTCGCGGCCTGCTTGGGCCAGCTGACCCAGACATGCCCGTCGCGCGCCATGTGGTCGCGCAGCGTCACCAGTTTCGCTTCCAGCTGCGTCCGTTCGGTAACGAAGATATGCGCAGCGTCCGGGCCTTCCTCCGGTCCGCCGACGAAGGTCAGCTCGAGCGCGTATTCGCCAATATCGTCCTGGATGGCCTCGGGCATGTCATCGAACCACACCCGTTGCCCGTCGCGCAGGCTGAGTTTTTTCGCCAGCGGCGTGTTGGAATAGCCCGCCGCCACCGCGTCAGCCTTCCATCCAGTCGGCGAAGAAGCTCTGGTGCGCGGCACGCATTTCATCGACGTTCTTGCCGAACAGCGTGCTGCCGCCGGTCTTGCCGATGCGGCGGAACCCGATCGAGGCGGTTTCATCGCTCTCGGTGCCTTTGGCCAGCGCGCGGTTGAGCGCCTCGGTATCGGGCACGGTCACCACATACCGGCCCTGATCCTCGCCGAACCACCACTGCGCCTGCGTATAGTCCTGATGCCATTCGACCTCGGCACCGATCCCGCCCGCCATCGCCATTTCGGCCAGCGCAATCGCCAGTCCGCCATCGGACACATCATGCACGGCGCTGACCAGCCCGTCGGCAATCAGCTGGCGCACGATCCGGCCCGCGTTCTTCTCAACGGTGAGGTCGGTCGGCGGGGTGCGGCCTTCGTCGCGGCCATGGATTTCGGACAGCCACAGCGATTTGCCCAGATGCGAGCGTTCGGGATCGGGGGTCGCCCAGTGTTCGGCGCGGATCAGGTAGATCGCTTCGCCCGCTGCCTTGAACGGCATGGTCATCATGCGGTCGTAGTCGTCGATCAGGCCGACGCCGCCGATCGCGGGCGTGGGCAGGATCGCGCTGCCACCCCCGGTCGCCTTGCTTTCATTGTAGAGCGAGACATTGCCCGACACGATCGGGAAGTCGAGCACGCGGCAGGCGGCACCCATACCTTCGAGCGCGTGGACGAACTGGCTCATGATCTCGGGGCGCTGCGGGTTGGCGAAATTGAGGCAATTGGTCACCGCCAGCGGGCGCGCGCCGACCGCGCACAGATTGCGGTAGGCCTCGGCAATCGCCTGCTTGCCGCCTTCATAGGGATCGGCATGAACATAGCGCGGGGTGCAATCGGTGGTGATCGCGAGCGCCTTCTTCGTTCCATGCACGCGGACGACACCGGCATCGCCGCCGGTCTGCAGGGTATCCGCGCCGACCTGGCTGTCGTATTGCTCGGCGATCCAGCGGCGCGAGGACAGGTTGGGTGAGGCGAGCAGCTTCATCACGTCGCCGCCGACATCGCCGGTGTCGGGACGCTCGCGCATCGGCGCAATGCCCGCCCAGGCAGTATAGTCTTCCTTGGACAGGTAGGGCCGGTCGTATTCGGGTGCGTCGGCTGCCAGTGGGCCGAGCGGAATGTCGCACACGACCTCGCCATCGAATTCGAGCACCATGTGCTGCGTATCGGTGACCTCGCCGATGATCGCGAAATCGAGCTCCCACTTGTCGAAGATGGCCTGCGCCATGGCTTCCTTGCCGGGCTTGAGGACCATGAGCATCCGCTCCTGGCTTTCGCTCAGCATCATCTCGTAGGGCGTCATGCCGTCTTCGCGGCACGGCACCTTGTTCATATCGAGACGGATGCCGGCCTTGCCATTGGTCGCCATTTCTACGCTGGAAGAGGTCAGGCCCGCGGCGCCCATATCCTGGATCGCGACGATCGCGTCGGTCGCCATGAGTTCGAGGCAGGCCTCGATCAGCAGCTTCTCGGTGAAGGGGTCGCCCACCTGCACGGTGGGGCGCTTGGCGTCGGCGTCTTCCTCGAAATCGGCGCTGGCCATGGTCGCGCCGTGAATGCCGTCGCGGCCGGTCTTCGATCCGACATAGACGATCGGATTGCCCACGCCGGTGGCGGCGGAATAGAAGATCTTGTCCTGGTCGGCCACGCCCACCGTCATCGCATTGACGAGGATATTGCCGTCATAGGCGGGATGGAAATTGGTTTCGCCGCATACGGTGGGCACGCCCACGCAATTGCCATAGCCGCCGATGCCGGAGACGACGCCCTTGACCAGGTGCTGCATCTTGGGATGCTCGGGGCGCCCGAAGCGCAGCGCATTGGCATTCGCCACCGGGCGCGCGCCCATGGTGAAGACGTCGCGCAGGATGCCGCCCACGCCGGTCGCCGCACCCTGATAGGGTTCGATATAGCTCGGATGGTTGTGGCTCTCCATCTTGAAGATCGCCGCCTGCCCGTCGCCGATATCGATGACGCCGGCATTCTCGCCGGGGCCGCAGATTACCCAGGGCGCCTCGGTCGGCAGTTTCTTGAGATGCAGCCGCGAGCTCTTGTAGCTGCAATGCTCGGACCACATGACCGAGAAGATGCCCAGCTCCACCAGATTGGGCTCGCGGCCCAGCGCGTGCAGGACGCGTTCGTATTCTGCGGGGCTGAGGCCGTGCTGTTCGACGACTTCGGGGGTGATCGCGGATTCGACTGTTGCCATGCGCGCGCGCTTAGCCCCGCTAGCCCGCGACCGCCAGACCCCGCTGGTTTTTATGCCACCGTGTCGATTGCACCCAGAAGGCCATGGCGGTCAGGATCCCATAGGACAGGAAGACCGAGAGATACATGCCGACGCCTGCGGTTTCGGGCTGCGGTCCGAACCAGTTGATCGCCTGGAACAGCAGCATGGCCGCAAGCAGGATCAGCGGGGGGATTACGGGCCCCTTGGTCCGGCTGATATAGAACCAGTAGGCAAGCAGGACGAGGCCGATCTCCAGCGGCATTTCGATATGGGGCGTGTTCCACAGACCAAGCCCGTATTTGTCCTCGCCCCCCGCGATCGTCAGGTCGGGGCGATGGACCAGCAGGTCGAGCAGCCAATGGCTGAGAACGACGATCGCACCCCATGCGGCAGCGACCATGTTGCGCAGGACGACCCCGACGACCACGCCAAAGACCAGTGCCCAGCCGGCCGTCGCGAGGAGGCTGTGCGAATAGGGCATGAAGACGAGATCGTAGGGATTCATCTCGGTGATGCCGGGCACGATGCGAAGCTGCTCGATGCCGAATATCGCGAATGTGAAGAATGCCCAGTCGACCAGCTGCGCGGCGATGAACAGCACGCCGAGCTTGGGCGCATCCTCAGTGATTCCGCGGGCCAGCAAAGCGGGGGCGAAATGGCCGATGAACATGGTCTAGCCGAACTTGTCGGCGGCAAAAGTGGCTGCGCTTGCCGCGACTGCCGTAGCGAACGCGCCCCAGACGATGTCGGCGATGGTAACCGTGGTCGACCAGTTCCGCAGCGTGGCCTGGTTGGTCAAATCATAGGTCGCATAACAGATCGCGCCGAGCAGGGCGCCATTGATCGCGGCAGATGCGATCCCGTTGGCGAGGCCCGGGCGCACGGCGAACCAGACCACTGCGGCGACATAGGCCGCATAGAACACCAGCGCCGGCGCTATGCGGAAACTGTCCGCCAGCAGATCGCCGAGTTTGGGGCGATAGAAATTGGGTCCGGCCCAACTCAGCCACACCGCATCCAAGGCCCCGAACACCAACGCCACAGCGATGACAGCGACAATCCACGTCATATTGGCTCCCCCGTTTGGGTTTACTTGACCGCGCGCAGGCGGACCGTCAATGCTTGCCTGCGATGGCAGAGGAACAGTCACAGATTTCGGATTTGAGCTTCGAGCAGGCATTGCGCGAACTCGAGGGTGTGGTTCGCCGGCTTGAGAGCGGCGATGTACCGCTGGACGAGAGCATCGATCTCTACGAGCGTGGTGAAAAACTGCGCAAGGCGTGCCAGGCGCGGCTCGATGCGGCGCAGGCGCGGATCGAGAAGATCGTGGCCGGCGCCGATGGCAAACCGGCGGGCACCGAGCCCTTCGATGCAGGCGGCGCCGCGTGACGGTGGTTACCGCGCTGCCCGACCTGCTTGGCGACGCGTTCGAGCGGGTCCAGGCCGATATCGATAGCGCGTTCGACGCGTTTCTTCCCGTCCCCGACGATACCCGCGCGCGACTGGTCGAGGCGATGCGCTATGCCGCGATCGGCGGCGGCAAGCGGGTGCGTCCGCTGCTGCTCGTCGCGACCACCGACCTGTTCGGGGTCAACCGCAGCGCCGCGATCAATGCCGGCTGCGCCGTCGAGGCGATCCATGCCTATTCGCTGATCCACGATGATCTACCCTGCATGGACGATGACGAATTGCGGCACGGCAAACCCACCGTGCACACCGCCTTCGACGAAGCGACCGCCGTGCTCGCGGGGGATTGCCTGCATGCCTTGGCTTTCGATATCCTGAGCCAGCCCGATACCAGCACCGATCCCTTCGTCCGCGCCGAGCTGGTCGCCACGCTCGCCCGCGCCAGCGGTCATGACGGTATGGCGGGCGGCCAGATGATGGATATCATGTCCGAAGAACAGGCCTACGACCTGCGCCAGATCACGCGCCTCCAGCAGCTCAAGACGGGCGCACTGCTCGCTGCCAGCGTGGAGATGGGGGCCGTGCTCGGCCGGGTACCGCCCGAAGGACGGGCGCATTTGCGCGCCTATGCCCGCGATATCGGCCTCGCCTTCCAGATCGCCGACGACCTGCTCGACGTCGAAGGCGACGAAGAACGCGCCGGCAAGGCGCTGCGCAAGGACGAGGTGCAGGGCAAGCAGACATTCGTCACGCTGATGGGCGTCGAACAGGCGCGCGCGCAGGCGACCATGCTGGTCGAACAGGCCGGACGGCACCTTGCCAGCCATGGCGAGGATGCGCGGCTGCTGGTTGAGCTGGCGCGTTTCATCGTGAAGAGGGATCATTAATGGCCAAGCGTATCGGCATTTACCCGGGGACCTTCGATCCGATCACGCTCGGGCATATGGATATAATCGAGCGCGGCGCGAAGCTGGTCGACGAGCTGATCATCGGTGTCACCACCAATATCGCCAAGTCGCCCATGTTCGACGATGACGAGCGTATCGCCATGGTCGAACGCGAAGTAGCGGGCATCAAGAGCCAGAGCATCCGCGTGGTCGGCTTCAATTCGCTGCTGATGGACTTTGCCCAGCAGATGGGTGCGGGCATCGTCATCCGCGGAATCCGCGGCGTGACCGATTTCGAATATGAATACCAGCTCACGGGCATGAACCGGCAGCTCAACGACCAGATCGAAACCGTCTTCCTGATGGCCGATGTCGAACTGCAGCCGATCGCCAGCCGTCTGGTCAAGGAAATCGCTTTCTACGGCGGCCCGATCGGGAAGTTCGTGACCCCCGCCGTGCGCGCCGATGTCGAGGCGCGGGTGCAGAAGCTCGGCCCCCGCGGCGGCTGACGCGGCTACCCAAGCTATTCATTGAACCGACAGACGCCGGTCGCTAGACGATCCGCCATCCAGGACATTGCTACGGAATGACGATGCTCAAGACTTCGCTTGCCATTGCTGCCACGCTTTCGCTTGCTGCGGCCCCCTTTGCCGCCCAAGCGCAGGAAGCTGACCCGACGGTTGCCGCCGAAGCGGAAGCCGATACGCGCGTATTCACGCCGGTCAATTTCGACGTGACCGAGGACCGCGAAAACATCCTGCTGCTCGACCTGTCGAATGGCGAACGCGTATCGATCCGGCTGAAGCCCGACTGGGCACCCAACCATGTCGAGCGGGTCAAGACGCTGACCCGGCAGGGGTTCTATGACGGGATCATCTTTCACCGTGTGATCGACGGGTTCATGGCGCAGACCGGCGATCCGACCGGGACCGGCACCGGCGGTTCGGAATTGCCCGACATTGCGGAGGAATTCCACCGCATGCCGCATGTCCGCGGGAGCGTGTCGATGGCGCGCTCGGCCAGCCCCGACAGCGCGAACAGCCAGTTCTTCCTCGTCTTCTACCCGCGCTTCAACCTCGACGAGAATTACACCAATTTCGGCCGCGTCATTGCCAATATGGCCGCCGTCGACGCGATCGAGCGCGGCGAGCCGCCCGCGAACCCCACGCGGATCCTCCAAGCGTCGATCGCGGCGGACAACAAGCCGGTCCCCGCCATGCCCGCGCCAAGCGTGCCCGATGCGGAGATTTCGGCCAGCGATCTGAACGCGCCGATCGGCAACTGACTTTCCATCGCGCCGCACCCGGACTAGGGGCGGCGCGATGAAAGTCGACCTCTTCGATTTCGAACTCCCGCCCGAACGGATTGCGCTGCGCCCGGCGCGTCCGCGCGATGCTGCGCGCATGCTCGTCGTCCGCGGGGAAGGCCCCTTCGAGGATCGCGGCGTACGCGACCTGCCGCACATGCTGCGCGCGGGCGATGTGCTGGTGTTCAACGATACGCGCGTGATCCCGGCGCAGCTTGAAGGACGTCGGGGCGAAGCCAGGATCGGTGCCACGCTGCACAAGCGGATCGACTTGCGCCGCTGGCAGGCCTTCGTGCGCAATGCCAAGAGATTGCGGGTCGGCGATATCGCCGAATTCGGCGGCGGGGTGACCGCGCTCGCCGAAGAACGGCTGCCCGATGGCAGCTTCGTGCTCGCCTTCGGGGGCGATGAACCGGTCGAGGTCCTGCTCGAGCGGGCAGGGCGGATGCCGCTGCCGCCCTATATCGCCGGCAAGCGCCCCACCGACGCGCGCGACCGCGAAGACTACCAGACCATGTTCGCGCAGGAAGATGGCGCGGTCGCCGCACCCACCGCCGCGCTGCATTTCACGCCCGAGCTAATGGCTTTGCTGGCTGAAGCGGGGGTTGGGACCGAAACACTCACGCTGCATGTCGGGGCAGGGACTTTCCTCCCGGTCAAGGCGGACGACACCGACGACCATGCGATGCATGCCGAATGGGGCCAGATCGAACCTGCAGTAGCCGACCGGCTCAATGCAGTGCGCGAGGCCGGCGGCAGGGTCATCGCGGTCGGCACCACCAGCCTGCGCCTGCTCGAAAGCGCGACGGGCGAAGACGGCGTGATCCAGCCGTTTGCGGGCGATACGGCCATCTTCATCACGCCGGGTTACCGGTTTCGCGCGATCGACGGGCTGATGACCAATTTCCACCTGCCCAAATCGACGCTGATGATGCTCGTGAGCGCGTTGATGGGGCGCGACCGGATGATGGCTGCCTATGAGCACGCCATTGCGCAGGAATACCGCTTCTACAGCTATGGCGATTCCTCGCTGCTGCTTCCCTGATCTAGGGGAACACGTTGTCTGTATCGAGCAAGCGGTCGATCAGCGCATCATCGGCGCTAATGCGCCCGTCGAGCATCAGCATCGCAATCCCGTGCGCAATCGACCACGCCTGCAGTGCGAGCGTTTCGGCACGTTCGGGATCGCTGGTGAGTGCCTGGGTATGTGCGGTCAGTAACTCGCGCGCCTGATCGGGTGCATCGCGGTCGCCGACAGGATGGCCTTGCGTGAACATCAGCCGGAAAAGCGCGGGATGCGCGAGCGCGAAGCGGACATAGGTCCGCCCCGTCTCGGCAAAGCCCGCCGCCCCGCCACCCGCTTTTTTCGCCGCTTTCGCCTGCTCGCTTCCAAGTAGCGCGAGGCCTTCCTGCGCCAGCGCCTTGTCGAGCGCCTGCTTGTCGGGAAAATGGCGATACACCGCAGTCGCCGAAACCCCGACTTCGCGCGCCAGTTCGCGCAGCGAGGGGGCCTTGCCCTCGGCCCCTTCGAGCGCTTCCAGCCCGGCGGCGAGCAGGGCGTCGCGCAGGTTACCGTGATGGTAGCTGGCAGGCGATGTTGACACTGTTATCATGACCTCTATGTTTACAGCGTTCACTTTAACCGGAGCGAGTCGGTCATGGCAAGCGTCATCGAGAAAACCATCCGCAAGGCAGTTACGCCCGCACTACAGGCGGTTGCCAGCATCAACCGCACCCGTCTGCCGGGTGCGGAGGACAATCCGTTCCTGCACGGCATCCATACACCGCTGACCGAGGAGTTCACGCTCGATAACCTGGCGGTGACCGGCACCATTCCCGTCGAACTCGATGGCCGCTATGTCCGGATCGGTCCCAACCCTTTCGGCGAAACCGGCAAGGGTCACCACTGGTTTCTGGGCGATGGGATGGTGCACGGCGTCCGGCTGAAGGATGGCAAGGCCGAATGGTATCGCAACCGCTTCATCCGGTCCGCCGAGCTTGAAGGCAAGGGCGGCCCGCCGGCCGTGGGCGGCCCGCGCCGCGGCTTTGGCGACACCGTCAACACCAATGTCCTCGATATCGGTGGAACGATCATGGCGCTGGTCGAGGCCAACAGCTTCCCGGTCGAACTCGACGGCAATCTCGACAGCGTCGCCTATTCCGATTTCGGCGGCGGGCTGACCGGTTCCTTCACCGCGCATCCGCATCAATGCCCCGATACGGGCGAATATCACGCGATTTGCTACGAGGGTCCGTCGCAGGACACCATTCGCCACGTCGCCATGGACCGGCACGGCAAGGTGCTGCGCGAAACCGAGATCGCGGTAAAGCATGGACCCTCGATCCACGATTGCGCGCTCACCGAGAACTTCGTGGTGATCCTCGACCTGCCGGTCACCTTCTCGATGCAGGCGCTGATGTCAGGCCACAAGTTCCCCTATCGCTGGAACCGCGGCCACCAGGCGCGGGTCGGATTGCTGCCGCGCGGCGCCACGGGCGACGAGGTCGTGTGGCACGAGGTCGACCCCTGCTATGTCTTTCATGTCGGCAACAGTTTCGAAGATGAAACCGACCAGGTGATCATCGACGTCTGCCCCTATGAGACCATTTTCGACGGCGAGATGCCGGGGCCCTATGGCAAGGCGCTGGGGCTCGAACGCTGGACGGCCGACGGGCAGGGCGGGAAGGTCACCCGCCGCACCATGGACGCAGCGGGCCAGGAATTTCCCCGGCCGGACGAGCGCTATTTTACCAAGCCTCATCGATATCTCTGGTCGATGGGCATGCCCGAAGACGGGGATCTGGAATTTGTCGCGCCGATGCCGCTCTATCGCCACGATCTCGCCACTGGCGAACGCGTGCAGCATGTTTTCGGCGAAGGGCGCATTCCCGGCGAATTCGTCTTTGTTCCGCGCTCGGCCGACGCACCCGAAGGCGATGGCTGGGTGATGGGATATGTGATCGACCGCAACCACGGCACCAGCGCACTCGAGATCCTCGACGCGATGAGCCTTTCCCCGGTCGCGGCGGTCCATATCCCGCATCTCATCCCACCGGGCTTCCACGGCAACTGGATCGCCGCTAGCTAGGAGGCTGTGGATCCGATTCTCGAACTCAGCGGCCTGTCGAAGGTCTATCCCGGCGGGCTGAAAGCGCTCGACCATGTCGATCTGACGGTCAGCAGGGGCGAGATTTTCGCGCTGCTCGGTCCCAATGGGGCGGGCAAGACCACGCTGATCGGTGCGGTCTGCGGGTTGGTCCGGCCGAGTTCGGGCACGATCCAAGCGTTTGGCTACGACCTCGCCAGCGACTGGCGCCGGGCGCGCAGCCGTATCGGTCTGGTGCCGCAGGAACTCAGCACCGACATGTTCGAACCCGTCGAGCGCGCGGTCAGCTATTCGCGCGGGCTGTTCGGTCTTGCCCCCGACCGCGAGCGGATCGAGGAAATCCTGCGCAGCCTGAGCCTGTGGGACAAGCGCGACGAGCGCATCATGGCGCTGTCGGGCGGGATGAAGCGCCGGGTGCTGATTGCCAAGGCGCTGGCGCATGAGCCCGATCTGCTGTTTCTCGACGAGCCCACCGCGGGTGTCGATGTCGAACTCCGCAAGAGCATGTGGGCGATCATCGACGACATGCGCAGCCGCGGCGTGACCATCATTCTCACTACGCATTATATCGAGGAAGCCGAGATGATGGCCGACCGCGTGGGGATCATCAATCGCGGCAAATTGCTGATGGTCGACCAGAAGGATGCCATGATGGCGCGGCTCGGCCGCACCGAGGCGCATATCGCGCTGGCCGAGCCGCTGAGCGTACTGCCGCCGGCAATCGCCCGTTTTCCGGTCGAGCTGGAACAGGGCGGAACCTCGCTCTGCTATCGCGGCGGCGACGGGACCGGCAAGGGCAAGGCCGAGGTTGCCGAGCTCACCAAGGCACTGATCGCCGCAGAGATCGACTACACCGGCATCGAAACGCGCGAGAGCAGCCTCGAGGATATCTTCGTCTCGCTGCTGGGCGAGGGGGAGGCGGCATGATCTCCTGGCGTTCGACCTGGTCGATCTACACCCGCGAACTGATGCGGTTCCTGCGCACCGCGTTCCAGTCGGTGCTTGCGCCGGTGCTGACGACTTCGCTCTATTTCATCGTCTTCGGCGCGGCGATCGGCGGTCGCATGCCCGATCTCGGGGGGGTGGAGTATGGCGCCTTCATCATTCCCGGCCTGCTGATGCTTACACTGCTGGGCGAGACCACCAGCAATTCCAGTTTCGGCATCTACATGCCGCGCTTTACCGGGACGATCTACGAACTGCTCAGCGCGCCGGTGGGCGTTGCCGAGACGCTGATCGGTTTCGTCGGCGCCGCGATGACCAAGAGCCTGCTGCTCGCCGCGATCATCCTGCTCACCGCGCGATTATTCGTCGATTATTCGATCGCGCACCCTTTGCTGGCGGTATGCTACATCATGCTGGTCGCCGCGGCCTTCAGCCTGTTCGGCTTCATCCTCGGCATCTGGGCGGACAATTTCGAGAAGCTCGGCATCATCCCGATGCTGTTCCTGACCCCGCTGACCTTTCTCGGCGGGACCTTCTATTCGATCGATATGCTGCCCGAGCCGTGGGACACGATCGCGCTCGCCAATCCGATCGTCTATCTGGTCAGCGGTTTGCGCTGGACCTTCTACGGATCGAGCGATGTCGACATTGGGATCAGCTTCGGCATCACGCTCGGCTTCCTCGCAACCTGCGTCGCGGTGATCGCTTATATCTTCAAGACCGGATGGCGCCTGCGCGCCTGACACGTTCCATCGATTGGAGGGTGGCGAGGCGCGAAACTAGGCGCTACGCGCAGCCCATGCGCTTTATCCCGTTGATCTTTTCCACCCTGCTGGGCTGTGCCGCGACGGCCGTGCAGGCCGAGCTTCCCGATGGCGCGCGCGCGATGATCGATGCAGCCATAGCCAGCGGCGACGAGCAGAAGGTCGCTACAGTTATCGACCTCGCGCGTAGCACATGGCCCGAAGAACGCAGCATGATCGATGCGATCAACGACCAGTGGAAGATCACGCTGGCGGCGCGCCGTGCGGCCGAGGCTGAGGCGGAGCAAACCGCGCTGATCAACGCAGGCATGTTCGAGCGCTGGAGCGGCGAAGGCGAGCTGGGCGCTTTCCAGTCGAGCGGCAATACCGAGTCTGTCGGGGTGGTGGCCGCGTTGCGGCTCGATCGCGAAGGCATCGATTGGACCCATTCGATCAGGTTGCGCGCCGATTACCAGCGGCAGAACGGCTCCACCAGCCGCGAACAGTTCGCGGCTTCCTACGAACCGCGCTGGCAGTTCGACGAGAACATCTTCGCCTATGGTCTCGCGCAATATGAACGCGACCGGATCCAGGGCTTCTCCTCGCGCTATTCGGTGTCGGGAGGACTCGGTTATCGCGTAATCGACAATCCGGAGCTCAAGCTCTCGCTCAAGGCGGGCCCCGCCTACCGCGTGACGGATTTCACCGACGGAACCAGCGCGGATCGGATCGCGGGACTGGTCGGGCTCGATTTCGACTGGCAGGTGCTCGACCGCCTCAAGCTGACGCAGGATGTCGAGGCGCTGGCCGAAACCGGCGCCGAGGCAACGCTGATCTTCGATGGGGCCAACACAACGATCAATCTGGTGACCGGTCTCGATTTCGACGTCAGCAACCGGCTGCGTTCGCGCCTGTCGTACAAGGTTGAGTACGACAGCAACCCGCCGGCGGGGTCGGAAGGCACCGACACGCTGACCCGCGCCACCCTCATCTACGGCTTCTGACCATGAGCGAACGTTTCGCATTCAACATCCACGCTACCGATGGTGCCGCGCGCACTGGCAGCATCGCAATGCAGCGCGGCACGATCCGCACGCCTGCATTCATGCCGGTCGGGACCGCGGCGACAGTCAAGGCGATGAAGCCCGAAACCGTCCGCAAGACGGGCGCGGACATTATTCTCGGCAATACCTACCACCTGATGCTGCGTCCGGGGGCCGAGCGGGTGGCGAGGCTGGGCGGTCTGCATAAATTCATGAACTGGCAGCGCCCGATCCTGACCGACAGCGGCGGCTACCAGGTGATGAGCCTGTCCGAACTGCGCAAGCTGACCGAGCAGGGCGTCGAATTCCGCAGCCATATCGATGGCTCGAAACACATGCTCACGCCCGAGCGCAGCATGGAAATCCAGCGCCTGCTGGGCAGCGATATCGTGATGGCATTCGATGAATGCCCGCGCGCCGACCGCCCGCGTGACGAGATTGCGGCGAGCATGGAAATGTCGATGCGCTGGGCGAAGCGCAGCCGCGACGGCTTCGACGCGGGCGGCGAGCATGCCGCGCGGTCGGCGCTGTTCGGGATCCAGCAGGGCGCGCTCGACGAGGACCTGCGCCGGATCAGCGCGGACAAGCTCGCCGCTATCGGTTTCGACGGATACGCCATCGGCGGGCTCGCGGTGGGCGAAGGGCAGGAAGCGATGTTCGCCACGCTCGATTACGCGCCGGGCCAGTTGCCCGAGGATCGCCCGCGCTACCTGATGGGGGTGGGCAAACCCGACGATCTGGTCGGCGCGGTCGAGCGCGGAGTCGATATGTTCGATTGTGTCCTGCCCAGCCGCTCGGGTCGCAACGGCCAGGCCTTTACGTGGCACGGCCCGATCAATCTGCGCAATGCGCGCTTCGTCGAAGATCAGGAGCCGCTCGACAGCCGCTGCACCTGCGATACCTGCGGCACTTATACGCGCGCCTATCTGCACCATCTGGTCAAGTCGCAGGAAATCCTCGGCGCGATGTTGATGACCGAGCATAACATCGCGTTCTACCAGCAGCTGATGCAGGCGATGCGCGATGCAATCGCGGCCGGACAATTCGCGCAATTCGCCAGCGATTTCCGCCGCGACTACTTGCGTTGAGGCCGACGGGCGATAGGCTGCGGCGATGACCGATAATCCCCAGCCGCTCGTCGCGCCCGCGAAATGGGGCCTGCCCTATGCGGAGGACCACATGCAGCCGGCCATCCAACGCGAGCAGAGCTATATCCTCGCCTTCGCAGTACTGACGATTATCGCCTGGCAGACCGAGATCGGGACGCTGGCGCTGATGCCGTTTACGCTATTGGCGACCTGGTTCCACGAGATGGCGCACGGGCTGACCGCGATGCTGCTCGGCGCCGAGTTCGAGCGTCTGGTGATCTTTGCCAATGGCTCGGGATTTGCCGAATATTCCGGGAGTATGTGGGGCATCGGCCAAGCGATTGTCGCGGCCGCAGGGTTGCTGGGTCCGAGTATCGCGGGGTGCCTGATGATTATCGCCTCGCGTTCGCGGCGGGCCACCCGCTGGGTGCTGCTGGGTCTTGCGGCCGCGCTGGCAGTAACGACGCTGGTATGGGTGCGCTCGATCGCGGGATGGATCGTGCTGCCGCTATTCGCCGTCGCGGCGGGTTACATCGCGCTGCGCGGCAATGCGAAATGGCAACGCGTCGCGGTCGAGTTCCTCGGCGTGCAGGGCGCCGTGAGCGTATATCAGGACCTCGGCTATCTCTTCAGTCCTGGCGGTCAGCTTGGCGGGCAAGCCGTCTTGTCCGACACCGGCCGCATCGCCGATGCGTTGTTCCTGCCCTACTGGTTCTGGGGCGGGGCGATCACGCTCGCGATCGCCGCGATGGTGTGGAAATCGCTGCAGGTGGCCAGCCGCTACTGATGCAAAGCGCTCACGGTCCGGATGTGCGTCGAGCAGCAATATGTTCATGTTGGGCCTTCGTCTTGATGCCGCGGACGAGTGTTGCACCCATCCTTGTCCGGCGAAAGGACAAGTGAACCCCCTTCAAGCATGGGTTGAGCCCAAGGCGGTTGTCCATTTGGATAGGCGGCCATCGGGCCGCAATCAGGCCTTCTCTGAGGTTGCATTGATGCCACTGGTTGTTAGGCTTCGACGCATTATTACTTGAGGGGTCGTATTCATGAACAAGCTACTCGCGGGTGTCGCCGCCATTTCTTTTTGCGCGGCTGCCACGCCGCTCTCCGCAGAGACCGCTGAAGAAGACGCTACCGCCTTTGGCGCGCGGCAATCGGTGATCCATGCCAGCCTGTGCCTTCGGGTGACAAGCTTGCCTATGTCGCCAGCGTCGGCGCGGGCGGCGAAGCGCTTTACACGGTCGACCTTGCTGCGGGCACGCCGCCGCAACGCGCGCTTGCCGCACTCGATGTCATGAGCGATCTGGCCTATTGCAACTGGATCACCGAACAGCGCCTTGTTTGCCAGACGATTGTATCGCGCGAGGACGAGTCGATCGGGCGCTACATCTCGGCAACCCGCATGATTGCGGTGAATTCCGATGGCAGCGAACCAAACGTTATCGAGGGCGCCCGCTCGCTGCGGGCTCTGAGCCATACCTATTACGGCGGCGGGATCGTCTCGCTCAATGCCGAGAGCGACGACAGTTCGATCCTAGTTAGCCGGTTATATGGCAAGGAAAGCTCGCTCAACACACGCCTTGCCAATCAGAAGGACGGTCTTGGCGTCGTTTCGCACGATGTCGATACGGGGAGAGAAAAGCGTGTCGAAGCGCCGGACAAGGACGCTTTCGGATATATCGCGGACAGTAACGGCGTCGTTCGGATAAAAGGCACCGGTAACGCGACAGCGCGCGGTTACTCGAAGGATGTGCTGGCCTACTTTTACCGCGAGCAAGGGTCACAGCGCTGGCAGCCGCTTTCTCGGGCGGAGATCGACAGCCAGACCGTTGATGGATTTGAACCGCATGCTGTCGATGCAGCCGGTAATGTGGTGTACGGTTTCGATTACGGCGACCGGGGTTTTACCAACCTCTATTCGATTGCGCTTGATGGCAGCCTGGCGAAGTCGCTGGTGCTTTCCGCCGAGGGTGCCGATGTCGACGATCTGGTAACGATAGGCCGTCGCCAGCGCGTGATCGGTGCCAGTTTCGCGACCGAGAAACGCTTGGTCAAATATTTCGACCCCGGACTGCGCGATCTGGCTATTGCGCTGGGCAATGCACTTCCCGGCCAGCCCATGGTGAATTTCGTCGGTGCGAGCGAGGACGAGCGCAAGCTGCTGATTGTTACGGGGTCGGATGTCGATCCGGGCATGCTGTATCGCTTCAACCGCGATACCAACGAGCTGAGCCCGTTGTTGCCCGTGCGTGAGATGACCGAGGGGCGCAAACTGGCCGAGATGAAGCCGGTAACCTTTCCTGCCGCCGACGGAACGGTGATCCCCGGCTACCTCACACTGCCGACCGGGTCGGACGGAAAGAACATACCCGCCATCGTCATGCCGCACGGCGGCCCTTCCGCCCGGGACGAATGGGGCTTCGACTGGCTGGTCCAGTTCTTTGCCGCACGGGGCTATGCGGTGCTGCAGCCCAACTTCCGCGGCTCGACAGGCTACGGCAAGGCTTGGTTCGGCAAGAACGGCGTCAAGGCATGGCGTACCGCCATTGGCGATGTAAACGATGCCGGTCGCTGGCTGGTCTCGCAGGGGATTGCGAATTCGGAAAAACTTGCGATCGTCGGGTGGTCCTATGGCGGCTACGCAGCGTTGCAATCGCAGGTCGTGGATCCCGAGCTATACAAGGCTGTGGTCGCGGTCGCGCCGGTCACCGATTGGCGGCAGCTGATCGAGGAGGAGAGAATGTCCTCCAATTTCCGCCTCGTTCAGAAATTCGTCGGCGATGGACCGCATCTCGAACAGGGCAGCCCGATGCGCAACGCTCAGTCCTTCGCCGCACCTGTCTTCCTCGTCCATGGCACGGCCGACAACAACGTCGACGTCGAGCAGTCGCGCGATATGGAAGCGGCACTAAGGCGAGCGGGCAAATCCGTCGAGTATCTCGAATTCGAGGGCTTGGAACACTCGCTCCGCGATAGTGCAGCGCGCAAGGACATGCTGATGCGGATCGACGCGTTCCTCTCCACCAACCTGGGCTCCTGAGCCAAGCCATACCAACCACAAAGAAAAGGGCGGCCCCGCGAGGGACCGCCCTTTTTCTGTGTCGCTGCCGGTGAGGCTTAGCGCGAGTAGAATTCTACCACGAGGTTCGGTTCCATCGTGACCGGGTAGGGCACTTCGTCGAGCTTGGGCACGCGGGTGAAGGTCACCTTGTCGTTGCCGTCGGGAGCGACGTAGTCGGGAATGTCACGCTCGGGCAGGCTCTGCGCTTCGATGACCAGCGCCATTTCCTGCGCCTTCTTGCCGAGCGCCACAACGTCGCCGACCTTGACGCGGGCCGAGGCGATGTTGGTCTTCACGCCGTTGAGGAGGATGTGGCCGTGGCTCACGATCTGGCGGGCGGCGAAGATGGTCGGCGCGAACTTGGCGCGATAGACGACCATGTCGAGACGCTGTTCGAGCAGGCCGACGAGGTTCTGGCCCGTGTCGCCCTTCATGGCCGACGCTTCCTTGTAGGTGCGCTTGAACTGCTTCTCGGTGACGTCGCCATAATAGCCCTTGAGCTTCTGCTTGGCGCGCAGCTGCAGGCCGAAGTCGCTCATCTTGCTCTTGCGGCGCTGACCGTGCTGGCCGGGGCCGTAGGAACGCTTGTTGACCGGGCTGTTCGGGCGGCCCCAGATGTTTTCACCCATCCGGCGGTCGAGCTTGTACTTGGCGCTGGTGCGCTTCGTCATAGATATTCTCCAATTTGCTGGGCCATCCCATCGACGGCCATCAAACCCGGCATCACACCGCCGAACCGGGGGTTCGACGCGGCTTCCGCTTCACCGGGGTGCGGAGCCAATTTGCGAAGGCGCGCTCTTATCAAGATCGGGCTGCGCGTCAAGCGGTAACATAGGCGCTCGACAAGGCGGAGCAAGCGGGGCAGGGCGCTGCGCCATGACCCAGGATTACAAACTGCCCGACGACTGCACCGATATGCGCGACGTGCGGCGCGGCGTCGATGCGACCGACCGCGAATTGATGGATTTGCTCGAGCGGCGGTTCGGCTACATGCGCGCGGCGGCACGGATCAAATCCGACCGCAACGCCGTGCGCGACGAAGCGCGCAAAGCCGAAGTGGTCGGCAATGCGCGCTCCGATGCCATTCGCCGCAATCTTCCGGCAGATCCGCTTGGGCGGATATGGGAAGATTTGGTCGAAACCTCAATCGCTTACGAGCTGGTCGAGTGGGACCGGCTCCGCGAAGGAAACTAGCCAGCGGTGCTACGGGTGTTGCCCGTGCCGCTGCGATCCTGGTTTTCACGCGCGGCAGCGCTAGCGGCTTCGCGCTCGATCTTCCATGCGGCGTTAGTCTTGCAAACCCTCTTGCCGCCCAGGCGCGAGCCTACGGGCGGGGGCTGACGCTTGCAAACGATCGTGGCCGCATCCTTGGCGGCTGCACTGTCTTCGTCCCCGACTACGCCCTTTTCGCCATCCGCCAATGCGGGTGAGGGAAGCAGAAAGAGTGCTGCAGCGCCCGCAGCGATAGTCAGATACTTGGTATTCACATTTTCCTCCTGTGAGCCAGCCCATGGCATGGGCCATCGATAGGCAATCCGCGCCAGTCCACCCCAAGCGTGAGGCGCGGATTGCAAGATGCGAAAGCAGCCTATCGAGCCCAGCCGGGATTGTCAGGGATTATTTCTGATCCGCCCGCGCCGTTCGACATCATTCGCCGTTTCGCGTGTCGTCCGTTCCCATTCTTCCCACTTATAAACCGGCAGGCAGACCTCGCGACCAGGGATGCGCGTGCCAGCCTTGGGGGCCAGTTCACGACAAACGATGGTTTCGTCCTGGCGCTCCACCGCAGCGTCTTCGGCCTCATCGCTCAAAGCAACCTTTGCGGCCGCGTCGGGATTTTCGGAATTGTCCTGAGCAATCGCAGGAAATGTGAAGAATAGGGCGCCAGCAAAAAGCGCTATTGTGCCTGTATTTGTCATGTCTTGTCCTCTCACCTTCCGACCCTTGCAAAAGGAGGGCAGAAGAAGACTACCACAATATCGCGAAATCAAGAAATTAGAACGACCTAGTCTCTGGGTGGGCGCGCCAGAGAAGACAAAACCCCGCGCAGAGTGCGGACTTCGAGATGATTCCAGCCCGGCTTGGTGAGCACGCCGCGCAGCGTGCGGCGCGATGCTTCGGCGCGCGACTCGGGGAGGAAATAGCCCTTGGGTGCAAGCATGCCCTCGAGATGCGCCACCAGCCCGTCGAGCTCTTCTTGGGGGGCGGGGGGCAGGAGGTCTTCCTGCGTGGGCTGGACCAAATGCTCGTGCTTCGACCATTCATACGCGCACAGGATCACCGCCTGCGCGAGGTTGAGCGATCCGAATTCGGGATTGATCGGTACGGTTAGGATCGCGCGGGCCAGCGCTACGTCCTCGGTCTCCAGACCCGAACGCTCGGGCCCGAACAGGATCGCGCTGCGACCCTGCGCTGCGGCGATTTCCTGGCTCGCTTGCTCGGGCGTGACAACGGGCTTGGTGACACCGCGCTTGCGCACTGTCGTGGCATAGACATGCGCGCAATCGGCGACGGCTTCGGCAGTGGTGGCAAACACTTGCGCCTGGTCGAGCACGATGTCCGCGCCCGCCGCGGCAGGACCGGCAGCGGGGTTGGGCCAGCCATCGCGGGGCTCGACCAGCCGCATTTCGACCAATCCGAAGTTGAGCATCGCGCGCGCCGCCTTGCCGATATTCTCACCCAGCTGCGGGCGGACGAGGACGATTACGGGTTTGCGCGTATCAGCTTCGCTCATTGGCGGCCGCTTCCTGCACAGTGCTGGCAAATTCCTCGAAATCGCGCGCTTCGCTGAAGTCGCGATAGACCGAGGCGAAGCGGATATAGGCGACGCTGTCCAGGCCGCGCAGTCCGTCCATCACCATTTCGCCGATACGCTGCGAAGCAATCTCTGCCTCGCCCGCGGTTTCGACCTGGCGCTGGATCCCGCTGACCAGCTGATCGATGCGTTCCTGCGGAACGTCGCGCTTGCGGCAGGCGAGCGCAATCGACTGCTCGAGCTTGGTGCGATCGAAGGGCTGGCGGCGGTCGCCCGATTTGAGCACGGTGACCTCGCGCAGCTGGACGCGTTCGAAGGTGGTGAAGCGTGCGCCGCAGCTGGAACACTGCCGCCGCCGCCGGATCGAGGTGGAATCCTCGGTCGGACGACTGTCCTTTACCTGGCTGTCGTCATGCGCGCAGAAAGGGCAGCGCATTTACGGTCGGAGACGTTTGTAGAGCATGAAACCCGCGCCTGCGACGAGACCGATCGGCCAGGTCACGACGGGCAGCAGACCGCCCGCAATCGCGCCGACGGCCGCGCCGGTCAGGACCGGTTTGGTCGAAGGATGGTCGAGGCCCTTGGTAGCCATGTCCTTCACCTCGTCCTTGGCGTCGGAAAGAAGCTCGTGATCCTGGTGCTTGGGGTCGTGCTCGTCCATCGCTTGTCTCCTCAGCGCCCCGGATAGACGGGGAAGGCAGCGCACAGTTCGGCAACCTTGCCGCGCACCTGCTCTTCGACCTGGCCGTCGCCCTCGGGGCCATTGCGCGACATCCCATCTACCACTTCGCAGATCAGCGCGCCAATGGTTCTGAACTCGTCGGGCCCGAAACCGCGCGTGGTGCCCGCCGGCGTGCCGAGGCGGATACCGCTGGTCACGAAGGGGCTGCGCGTGTCGTAGGGAATGCCGTTCTTGTTGCAGGTCAGCCAGGCGCGGTCGAGCCCGGCTTCCGCGGCCTTGCCGGTCACGTCCTTGGCGGTGAGATCGACCAGCATGGAGTGGTTGTCCGTCCCGCCCGAGACGACGCGCAAGCCATTGGCCTCGATGCCTTCGGCCAGCGCGCGGGCGTTGTCGACGACGCGCCGCGCATAATCCTTGAAGTCGGGCCGCAGCGCCTCGCCAAAGGCCACAGCCTTGGCGGCGACGACATGCATCAGCGGGCCGCCCTGCATGCCGGGGAAAACCGCCATGTTGAACGGCTTGGTCAGCGCCTCGTCATTCCACAGGATCACGCCCGAACGCGGGCCGCGCAGCGATTTGTGCGTAGTGGTGGTCACGACATGCGCATGCGGGAAGGGATTGGGGTGGGCGCCGCCAGCGACGAGGCCCGAGATGTGGCTCATGTCGACCATCAGATAGGCCCCGACCTCGTCGGCCACCTTGCGGAAAGCGGCCCAGTCCCACACGCGCGAATAGGCAGTGCCGCCCGCAATGATGAGCTTGGGCTTGTTGGCCCTGGCGATCGCCATGACCTCGTCCATGTCGATCAGCTCGTTATCCTGGCGCACACCGTAGCTGACCGGATTGAACCACTTGCCGCTCATATTGACCGGCGAGCCATGCGTGAGATGACCACCCGAATTGAGGTCGAGCCCCATGAAAGTGTCGCCCGGCTGCAGCAGCGCAAGGAACACGGCCTGGTTCATCTGGCTGCCCGAATTGGGCTGGACGTTGGCGAATTCGCACCCGAACAACTGCTTGGCGCGGTCGATCGCCAGCGTTTCGATGACGTCGGCATAGTCGCAGCCGCCGTAATAGCGCTTGCCGGGATAGCCTTCCGCATATTTGTTGGTGAACACGCTACCCGTGGCTTCGAGAACCGCGGCGGAGGCGATATTCTCGCTCGCGATCAGCTCGATCTTGTCCTGCTGGCGGGCCAGCTCGTTGCGGATCGCAGCGTGGATCTCGGGATCGGCTTCGGCCAGCGTATCGTGCCAGAAGCGGTCCATCGGATCGCGCGCGGTGTCTTTTGCCTGGGTAGCCATAGATCAGATGTCCGGGTTGGAAAGCTTGTCAACGCGGCGCTGGTGGCGGCCGCCGGCGAAGGGGGTTTCGAGGAAGGCGGAAAGGCACGCCTTGGCCATGTCGCTGCCCGTCAGGCGCGCACCCATGGCGATGCAGTTCGCATCATTATGTTCGCGGGCGAGGGTGGCCGACAAGGGTTCCCCCACCAGCGCGCAGCGCATGGCGGGGTTGCGGTTGACGCTCATCGAAATGCCGACCCCGCTCCCGCACAGGGCGACGCCGCGCTCGGCGGTACCATCGGCGACGACGCTGGCCAGCTTGTAGCCGAAGTCGGGATAATCGACGCTGTCGGCGGTCTCGGGGCCAAGGTCGGCGACCTCGTGGCCCTGCTCGATCAACCAGTCGCGCAGCTCGGTCTTGAGATCGAGCGCGGCGTGGTCGGATGCTATGGCGATACGCATGCGCGCCCCATAGTCTTTTCCGCCGCGGCTCGCCACCTCCTTGTGGCGGTTGCCCACGCCGGATTGATAGGGGTCAGTTGTCGATCGCGATATCGCGGATGTCGTCCAGCACATAGGGCTTGGTTAGCGTGGTGACATCCGCCAGTTCTGCCGGGTGTTCGGCGTCGCCATAGCCGCTGGCGAAGACGAAGCGGACGCCCTTGCGCACAAGCTCGAAGGCGATGGGGTAGCTTTTCTTGCCATGCAGGTTGATGTCGAGAATGGCAAAATCGAACGCCCCAGCTTTGACCTGATCGAGCCCCTCTTCAAGCGAGCCCACGGCGACCACATCGGCGCCGTCCTCGAGGAGCATGTCCTCGAGCGAGAAGGCAATGATGGGTTCGTCCTCGACCACCAGGATTCGTTTGCCAGTCAGGGGCATAGAATGCCCTCGAGGCGGCAGTGCAGGCCGGCGGGTGCATAGTCGATCTCGGTGCGGCTCCCCGGTGTGCCGAGCCCGCGCTTGATGAGCCGCGATCCAAATCCGGTCCTGTCGGGCTTGGCGACCGTCGGGCCGCCGGTTTCGCGCCAATCGAGAACGAGCCGGCTGCCGTCGGTGCCCTGTTCGAGCGACCAGTGAATATCGACCGAGCCGCCCTCGGTCGAAAACGCGCCGTACTTCACCGCATTGGTGCACAATTCATGGATGACCATCGCCAAGGCGACAGCGGGCTGCGGCTCGAGACGGATATCCGGCCCGTCGAGCGTATAGCGGGACTGCCGGGTCCCGGCGGTTGCTTCGAGCGCACCCCGGACAATGGTTGCCAGATCGGCCGATTCCCACCGCCGTTCGGTCAGCAGGCTGTGCGCACTGGCCAAGGCCGCCAGCCGTTTGACGAAGATGTCGAGCTGGGGATTTTGCTTGTCACCCCTGAACGATTGCTGCGCCAGGCCCTGAACGACAGCCAGCGTGTTTTTCACGCGGTGGTTGAGTTCGTTGATCAGGATGCGCTGGCTTTCCTCGGCCACCACTTCCTCGGTGACATCATACCCCTGGACCAGCACGCCCTCGAAGCGATCCGGGCCGCGGATGGGCTGGAAAATGAATTCGAGATGCCGCTCGCGCAATTCATCGTCATCGCTGCTTTTCAGCAGGATCTTTTCGCGGCGTCCGAAATAGGGTTCGCCGGTGCTCATGACCCTGTCGAGCACTTCGACGAAGCCCTGTTCGGCGATTTCGGGCAGCGCCTCCGCCACACTCTTGCCTTCCAGTTCGCGCTCTCCGATCAGGCGGCGATAGGCGGCATTCGACATGACGAAGCGATGTTCCGGACCTGCAAGTACGGCCACGAAACCGGGCGCCTGTTCCAGCAAGGCGCGCAGCCGGTCCAATTCCTTCGATGCCCCGCGCCACCGCTCTTCGACCGCTTCGGCCCGGCGGACAACGCCCGCAGTATCGCGCTGTTCGATCTTCGTGATCTGGATGGGATGCTGGAGAATGTATTCGACGGCCCCGCCATCGTCGAGGATCGGAACCTGGGTCGTGCTCCAGATATGCGCATCCATGCCGCCCGAGGCATTGGGAATATCGTATTTTATGTGCGCGATTTCGTCGGGCTCACCCGTCTCGAGCACCCGGTCGAAGGAGGTCTGGAGTTGCTGGCGGCTCTCACCTTTGTTCGGGAATGCATCGAATACATGGCGGCCGACAATGTCGTCGCGCTCGCGATCCATGAGCTCGAGATAGGTTTCGTTTGCCCATCGTATATTCAGCTCGTGATCGAGCAGCAGATAGGGGTTCGGCGAGTGCGCGAGCACGAGCTTGAAGTCGATAGCCCTATCCAACGTCGATGATCCCCGAACACCGGCCGATTTCGCGACCGGGCCCCCTAGCATTTCTCCCCGCATGGCGCCTTAAAGCATTGGACGCCCAACGGTTCCCGGCAATCCGAAGAATTTACCGGTTGGGGTGATGGGCATGCGCTCCCGCAGGGTGCGCATGCGCTTACTGATCGAGGAACGAACGCATCTTGCGGCTGCGGCTCGGGTGCTTGAGCTTGCGCAGCGCCTTCGCCTCGATCTGGCGGATACGTTCGCGCGTCACACTGAACTGCTGGCCGACTTCCTCGAGCGTATGATCGGTGTTCATGCCGATACCGAAGCGCATGCGCAGCACGCGCTCCTCGCGGGGGGTAAGGCTGGCGAGCACGCGGGTGACGGTTTCCTTGAGATTGGCCTGGATCGCGGCATCGACGGGGATGATCGCGTTCTTGTCCTCGATGAAATCGCCCAGATGCGAATCTTCCTCGTCGCCGATCGGCGTTTCGAGGCTGATCGGTTCCTTGGCGATCTTCATCACCTTGCGCACCTTCTCGAGCGGCATGGAGAGTTTCTCCGCCATCTCTTCGGGTGTCGGTTCGCGGCCCTGGTCGTGCAGGAACTGGCGGCTGCAGCGCACCAGCTTGTTGATCGTTTCAATCATGTGGACCGGAATACGGATCGTGCGTGCCTGGTCGGCGATCGAGCGGGTGATTGCCTGACGGATCCACCAGGTTGCATAGGTGCTGAACTTGTAACCGCGGCGGTATTCGAATTTGTCGACCGCCTTCATCAGGCCGATGTTGCCTTCCTGAATGAGATCCAGGAACTGCAGGCCGCGGTTGGTGTATTTCTTGGCGATCGAGATCACGAGGCGCAAATTCGCCTCGACCATTTCCTTCTTGGCGATACGCGCTTCACGCTCGCCCTTCTGGACCATGTTCACGATACGGCGGAACTCTTCCAGCGCCATGCCGGTCTGGCTGGCGATGTCCGAGATCTCGGCACGGATGCGTTCGACCGCATCGCCTTCCTTCTCGGCGAAGGCCGCCCACTTCTTGTCCTTCTTGGCGCGTTCCTTGAGCCAGCTGTCGTCGAGCTCGTTGCCGATATAGGCATCGAGGAAATCGATCCGCTTGACCTTGTGGCGTTCGGCAAGGCGCAGCATCTGGCCGCCCAGCGCGGTCAGACGGCGGTTGAAAGCGTAGAGATTGTCGACCAGGAATTCGATCTTGGTCGCGTGGAACTGGACGCTTTCGACTTCGGCGGTGAGCTGTTCCGAAAGTGCTTCGTATTTCTTTTCCTTGGCGCGGGTGAACACCTCGCCCTTGGCCATCAGGTCGACGCGCTCCTTCTGGAGCTTCTCGAACTTGCCGAACAAATCGGCGATACGCGCGAAGCGTTCGATGGCATCCGGCTTGAGCGCGGCTTCCATCTGAGCAAGGGACATGGTGTTGTCCTCTTCCTCTTCGTCGTCACTCTTGGACGAACCTTCCTCGCCCTCTTCGCCGTTTTCTTCCGAATCCTCGTCTTCATCGTCGTCGCGAATCGTCGGACCGGCGGTTTCCTCGGAAATCTCGCCGTCGTCGTCTTCATCCTCGCCCGCTTCCATCTTCTCGGGCGGGGGTTCCTTCGACAGCATGGCATCGAGATCGAGGATCTCGCGCAGCTGCATTTCCTCGGCATTGAGCGCTTCGGACCACTGGATGATGGCGTGGAAGGTGATCGGGCTCTGGCACAGGCCCATGATCATCATGTCGCGGCCGGCTTCGATGCGCTTGGCGATCGCGATCTCGCCTTCGCGGCTGAGCAGTTCGACCGCGCCCATTTCGCGCAGGTACATGCGGACCGGGTCATCGGTGCGTTCGCCGGTGGCGAGCTTGCGCGTGGCGGTGGGCTTGTTGGCTGCGGCCTTGGTGTCTTTCTTGGCACCCGCTGCGATTTCCTCGACTTCGGAATCTTCCTCGGCCGCGGCTTCGGCTTCCTCGTCGCTTTCGACGATCTGCACACCCATGTCGGACAGGGCTGACTGGATATCCTCGATCTGGTCCGAACTCATCTCGCCCTGCGGCAGCGCGTCGTTAAGCTCGTCATAGGTGACGTAACCCTTGCGCTTCGCCTTGGCGATCAGCTTCTTGATCGAGGCTTCGTTGAGGTCGATCAGGGGAGCGTCGCCATCGTCCGTGGTCTTCGACTTGGTGGCCATAAAGATTTCTAATCCAGTCTAAAACTTCCAGCGGGCCGCGTTCCCGCCAAGATCATGTGTCCGATTCGCCGTCTGCTGCAGCTTTCCTACGTCCAAAACGCTTCAAACGCTCGTTCAGGGCCAGCAATCGCTCGCGCAATCGGCCCTGTTCGGCGATGGAGCCTTCCGGATCGCGTTCAAAGCGCGCTGTAGCCTCCGCCAAAGCGGATTCCAGCGCTGGCCTTTCGACCAGGAGCGACACGGCCTCGGCCAGATCCTCGCGCGCATCACCCGGGTCGATGCCTTCATCGAGGAAGGCGAATAAGGTTTTTGCCGGTGGGGCGGGAAGGCCTCGCTCGAGCGATATGGTCGATTGCGCGGACAAATCAAGCGTCTCGGCAGCTTCAAGCAGCGAATCGAGCGCCGGACCGACATTTTGGTCACGCCGCGCAAGGTCCGAAAGCGCGTCTTCGTGGCGCAGGATCTGGTCGGGAAACTTGACCAGTCCCGCGATCACCGCGCGGGTCAGCGAATCGCGCGCGCCGCCCGCCATCGCCCGCGTCAGGCTGTCGCGGGCTTCGGGCGACAAGCTGGGCGCGGGGGGCTTGAAGCCGCCCTTCTGCCACTCGCCGCGTGGGCGGAATTCGCGCGGCGGGCGCGGGGGGAAGGCATAGGCAGAGAACCGCTCGAGCAGTTCGCGTTTGTACAGCGCGCGGATATCGGGGTGCTGGATGCTGTCGACGTGATCGAGCAGCCGCGCCTTGAGCCCGGCCTTGTCCTCGGGCGAATTGAGCGGGGCCGCGGCCTTCTCGAAGTCCCACAGCGTATCGAGCAGGCTGGCCGGTTCGGCGAGCAATTGCTCGATTGCGCCGACACCCTGGTCGCGGATGACATCGTCGGGGTCCATCCCCGTGGGCAGGCGCACGATCGCCAGCGAATGCGCAGGGCGCAGCATCGGCAGGGCGCGCGAAATGGCGCGCATCGCCGCGCGTTGCCCGGCCTTGTCGCCATCGAAGCACAGGATCGGCCGTTCGACCTGGCGCCAGAGCAGCTCGATCTGGTTCTCTGTCAGCGCGGTCCCCAGCGGGGCGACCGCTTCGCGAATGCCTGCATTGGCCAGCGCGATGGCGTCCATATAGCCCTCGACCACGATCATCCGCCCGCTCTGCCGCGCGGCGGGCGCGGCGCGGTGCAGATTGTAAAGCGTGCGGCCCTTGTCGAACAGCGGCGTATCGGGGCTGTTGAGATATTTGGGCGCGTTGGGATTGGCTTCGCTGTCGAGGATCCGGCCGCCGAAGGCGATCACCCGCCCACGCGTATCGTGGATCGGCAGCATCAACCGGCTGCGGAAGCGGTCGTAGGGTTCCTTGTCCTGGACCGTGATCCGCATGCCAGCCTCGATCAGCATGGGTTCCTCGAACCGGCCCAGCGCGCGCTTCAGCGCCTGCCGGTCCTCGGGCGCATAGCCGAAGCCGAATTCGCGCACCGTCGCATCGGAAAATCCGCGCCGCCCGAGATAGCTGCGCGCCTGCGCCCCGTCCGCACCGCGCAGATTGCCCTCGAACCAGTCCTGCGCCGCAGCGGTCACATCGTGGAGGCTGGCGCGTTGCTCGGCGCGGCGGGCGGCCTGCCGATCGGGGGCGGGGACTTCCATCCCGGCTTCCGCGGCCAGTTCCTTCACTGCATCCATGAACGGCAGGCCGCGCTGGTCGGTCAGCCAACGGATCGCATCGCCATGCGCTTCGCAGCCGAAGCAATGGTAGAAGCCCTTCTCGTCATTGACGTAGAAGCTCGGCGTCTTCTCGTTATGGAACGGGCAACAGGCCTTGAACTCGCGGCCCGCCTTGGTCAGCCGCAGGGTACGACCGATCACCGCGGACAGCGTGGTCCGCATGCGCAATTCGTCTAACCATTGGGGTGACAGGGCCATAAGGTCGCAGACCTTATCGCCGGGATGCGGCCACCGCTAGCGCGCGGCGGAACCCTCCACAGGCTTATCCTCCGGCGGGAAGGGGCCGGTGGTCGCAACCTGCTGGCCGTCAAGTTCGAATAGATAGGCTTCCGCCGGACCCTGCGGTGCAGCGGTGGACTGCCACCACAGCGTGACCGTGCCGCCCGGCTGCCAGCCCGAGCCGCGCACCACGCGCCAGATCAGGCTGCCGTTATCATTGGTGATCGAAATCGCATCGGGATCGCCCAGCGCGGCGTCGGCCTCCGCTGTCGAATAGCCGACCGCCTGGTTGAACCCGGTCGCCGCGCGAAGCGTGCGGAACAGCGTGGGCGGGGTTTCGCGCAGGTCGGGAGCATCGGCGACAGGACCTTCGGCGACGTCTTCGGCGTCCACCAGCGTGATTGAATGGACGTAGGTGTAGACAGTGCCCACGGGCATTTCGCCGGGTTCGCACACAAGCGTGCCCGCGGGGCAGGCGACATAGCTGACCAGCGTGCCGATCTGGCGATTGCCCGCGCTGAGCACGGTTTCCACCTCGGATCCCTGCGGCCCGACGATCTTTGCGCCGAGCGTCGACAGATCGAGATCCGCGCCGACCAGCGTGCGCGGGGCCGCGATGGTCGGGGTGGGGGAGGGCGCGGGCGCAGGCTCGCTGTTCCCGCACCCGGCCATAGCCAGGCACCCCATGACGGTTGCGATTCCTGCGGCGCGGATCATGCGATTACCCTTCCGCGCCCGCTACGGCGGGTGCGTTGCAGGCGTTGGGCGCGCCGGGCGCATCGGCGGGGTAGGGGCCGCTGCCCGTGGCCTGCGCATAATTGGCGTCGATGGCATAGGCGGCCACGGGACCTGCGGGCGCGACGGTCGATTGCCACCAGAAGGTCAGCGGTTCGGCCTGCTCCCACTGGTCCCCGCCGTCGCCCGCACTGACGGTCCAGACCAGCGCGCCATCGTCGCAGGTGATGACGACATCGGCCTTGGCCCCGATCGCAGCCATCGCCTCGTCTTTCGAATAACCGGCCGCGCCGGTGAACCCGGTCGCCGGGCGCGTCATACGAAACGCGGTCGCGCGTTCGACGTCCGACGAATCATTGCCTTCGCCGCTGCCGGTCCCGGCTTCATTGTCCTCGCCCGGATAGACGACATGGACATAGGTATAGATCGTGCCTTCGGGCGCGGTTGCAGGATCGCATTCGGTCATGTCCGCAGGACAGGCGACGAAGCTGCGCATATCGGCGAAATTGCCTTCGGCGTTCGACAGCGCACTCGTCACTTCGGGACCCTGCGGTCCGACGATCTTTGCACCAAGATCGAGATCGAGGAATTCGCCTGCCTCGATATTGCGCGCGAGCGCCGCGGCCGCGCCATCGCTCTCCGCGTTTTCCAGATCGGTCGGCGGTTCATCGGCGGACCCGCAGGCGGCGAGCGCCAGCGAAAGGGGGAGGGCGAATACGATCTTGTTCATGATAGGGCTTCCTTCACCAGTCCGCTGGCCTTGCTCATATCCAGAGTAGCGCCGTGGCGGCCTTTGAGTTCCCCCATCACGCGGCCCATGTCCTTCATGCCATCGGCACCAAGGTCGGTCTTGATCTGCGCGATCGCGGCGCGGGTTTCGTCCTCGCTCATCTGCTGCGGCAGGAATTCCTCGATCACCGCCAGCTCGGCCTTTTCCTTGTCGGCAAGCTCCTGGCGGCCGCCATCCTCGTACATCTCGATCGATTCGCGGCGCTGCTTGGCCATCTTCATCAACAAATCGGTGATCATCGCCTCGTCGTCGGGCTTGGTGTCCGCGGTGCGCAATTCGATGTCGCGGTCCTTGATCTTCGCGCCGATCAGGCGGAGCGCGGCGGTGCGGTCCTTGTCCTTGGCCTTCATCGAGGTAACGGTTTCGGACTGGATTTTCTCGCGGAGCATGACGCCTCCTTGCACTAAGCTGTGGATGGTTCATACGTCCTGTAGAACAAGCTGCCGCAAAGCCAAGCGTTGCGCTTGACGGAACGCCAGCGCGTCTCTAGCCGCTGAGGCTTAGCAACATCGCTGGAAAACCATTTACCCGGAGCGCCCATGGCCCTGTCCGCATCTTCGCACGCGCAACCCTCAGGCGCGACGGGAGTCCTCGTGCTGGGCGACGGCACCGTTATCTGGGGCAAGGGCTTCGGCGCCACCGGCACTGCCGTCGGCGAGGTCTGCTTCAACACCGCGATGACCGGCTATCAGGAAGTGATGACCGATCCCTCCTACGACAGCCAGATCGTCACCTTTACCTTCCCGCATATCGGCAATGTCGGCGCGAACGAGGAAGACCACGAAAGCCGCGGCCTCGGCGCGGTGGGCTGCGTGGTGCGGCAGGAAGTGACCCCGCATTCGAACTTCCGCGCGCGAGATCAATTCGTCGAATGGATGAAGGATCACGGCAAGATCGGCCTGTCGGGCGTCGACACACGCGCGCTGACCCGCCGGATCCGCATGGCCGGCGCGCCCAATGCGGTGATCGCGTATAGCCCGCGCGGCGAATTCGACCTTCCGGCACTGAAGGCGCAGGCCGCCGAATGGAGCGGGCTCGAAGGTCTCGACCTCGTCCCCGGCGTCACCCGCGAGTCCAATGAAGACTGGACCGGCGGCCATTGGCAGCTCGGCTTCGGCTATGGCGAAGCCAAGGCCACCAAGCCGCATGTCGTCGCGATCGATTACGGCGCGAAGGACAATATCTTCCGCAATCTCGTGCAGGCGGGGGCCAAGGTCACTGTCGTGCCCGCGCGCGTCACGCTCGACGAAGTGCTCGCGCTGCAGCCCGATGGCGTGTTCCTGTCGAACGGTCCGGGCGACCCGGCAGCGACGGGCGAATATGCGGTGCCGGTGATCGAGGGGCTGCTCGAAAGCGACATTCCGCTGTTCGGCATCTGCCTCGGCCACCAGATGCTCGGCCTCGCAGCAGGCGCGAAGACCGCCAAGATGTTCCAGGGCCACCGCGGCGCCAACCACCCCGTCCAGCGCGTTGGGTCAGGTTGGAGCGAGAGCGAGGGCTTGGTCGAGATCACCAGCATGAACCACGGCTTCGCGGTCGATGGCGAGACCCTGCCCGAGGGGGTGGAGCAAACCCACGTCTCGCTCTTCGACGGCACCAATTGCGGGATTTCGATTAAGGGCAAAAAGGCCTTCGGCGTGCAGTACCACCCCGAGGCAAGCCCCGGCCCGCAGGACAGCTTCTACCTGTTCGAGAAGTTTGTGGGGATGCTCTGATGGCAAACTTTATTTCTCAAAAGGCGTTGGAAGACGCTCTGCTATTTGAACTTTTTGAACATGCGCAGGATAGTGATGATCCTATCAATGCTGACGGTTTGCGCGAAAGACTCCCCGTCAAATCGTCAGCAGTTCGCGTCGAAATGGCTTTGCTTGAATTAGATAATCAGTCTCTCCTTCATAACGAAACGAGCGACTACGAACTCAACGGATATAGCATCGTTAGAAAAGGTTATATCAAAGTAGAGCAGCAGCTTGCCGAACCTAGCAGTTACCTATCGAGATATGCGCTGAACAAAGGGGAGACCTTATCCCTTTCGACCTTGAATTACATCCCGGCTTCAGACCGGATAGTCACTAGGGCCGACAATCTCCCTCAAATTGAAGAGATCGAGGATCGGTTGGCTGCGCTTGAGGCAGAAATTCAGAAAAGCAATTCGGTTGAAGAGCTTCTGAATGAGCCCAAAGGCGCGATGCTGGCAGAAATCGACGCTGGCGAGGCGATGTTAAAGGGGGAGTCATTCCGCCTTAGCAAGTTGATTACCTTGATCGTGCCGCTGCTCAAAAAGCTCGCGGACAAGTTCTCCTCTGGCGCGATCGGAAAGCTAGCAAGCGATCTCATCGAAGCTCTTCTAAAGTTGATCTAAATGCCCAAACGCACTGACATCTCCTCGATCCTCGTCATTGGCGCAGGTCCCATCATCATCGGCCAGGCCTGCGAGTTCGACTATTCGGGCACGCAGGCGATCAAGGCGCTGAAGGAGGAGGGCTACCGGGTCATCCTGGTCAACTCCAACCCCGCCACGATCATGACCGATCCGGAAATGGCCGACGCGACCTATGTCGAGCCGATCACCCCCGAGATCGTCGCCAAGATCATCGCCAAGGAACGCCCCGACGCGGTGCTGCCGACGATGGGCGGGCAGACGGCGCTCAATTGCGCGCTGGCGCTGTTCAACGACGGCACCTTCGAGAAATACGGCGTGCAGATGATCGGCGCCGATGCCGATGCGATCGACAAGGCCGAGAACCGCCAGCGCTTCCGCGAGGCGATGGACAAGATCGGGCTCGAAAGCGCACGCAGCGGCGTCGCCAATACGGTGGACGAGGCGCTTGCGGTGCTCGAACGCACCGGCCTGCCGTCGATCATCCGCCCCAGCTTCACGCTGGGCGGCACCGGCGGCGGGATCGCCTATAACAAGCCCGAGTTCGAACGGATCGTGCGCGAAGGCCTCGAAGCCTCGCCCACCACCGAAGTCCTGATCGAGGAATCGCTCCTCGGGTGGAAGGAATTCGAGATGGAGGTGGTGCGCGACCGCAAGGACAATTGCATCATCATCTGTTCGATCGAGAATGTCGATCCGATGGGCGTGCATACCGGCGACAGCATCACCGTGGCGCCTGCGCTGACGCTGACCGACAAGGAATACCAGATCATGCGCACCGCCAGCATCAACGTGCTGCGCGAGATCGGGGTCGAAACCGGCGGATCGAACGTCCAGTTCGCGGTCAATCCGGAAGATGGCCGCCTGATCGTGATCGAGATGAACCCGCGTGTGTCGCGCTCGTCGGCGCTGGCATCGAAGGCGACCGGCTTCCCGATCGCGCGCGTCGCCGCCAAGCTGGCGGTGGGCTATACGCTCGACGAGATCCAGAACGAGATCACCGGCGCGACGCCGGCCAGTTTCGAACCGACGATCGACTATGTCGTGACCAAGATCCCGCGCTTCGCGTTCGAGAAGTTCAAGGGCGCGAAGAACGAACTGTCGACCGCGATGAAATCGGTCGGCGAGGTCATGGCGATCGGCCGCTGCTTTGCCGAATCGATGCAGAAGGCGCTGCGCGGTCTCGAAACCGATCTCGACGGGTTCAACCGGGTGACCGAGCTGGAAGGCGTGTCGCGCGACAAGATCGTCGCCTCGCTCAGCCAGCGCACCCCCGAGCGCATCCTCAAGATCGCGCAGGCCTTCCGCGAGGGGCTGAGCGTCGAGGATATCCAGCCGATCACCGGGTACGACCCGTGGTTCCTGCGCCAGATCGAAGCGATCATCTACGAAGAGAACATGATCGCGCATAACGGCCTGCCCAATACCGAGACCGAGATGCGCCGCCTCAAGGCGATGGGCTTTTCGGACAAGCGGCTTGCCACGCTGGCGGTGCGTTCGGTCGGCGTCGCGGGCGGGCTGGGCGAAACGCAGGCCAAGCGGTCGGGCCTGCTGCACGATGCACTGCGCGCGATGGCCGGCGCGACGAGCGAGCAGGAAGTGCGCAATCTGCGCCGCAAGCTTGGTGTCTATCCGGTGTACAAGCGGATCGACAGCTGCGCCGCCGAATTCGAGGCGATCACGCCTTATATGTATTCGACCTACGAAGCGCCCAGCTTCGGCGAGCCCGAGGACGAAGCGGACCCGTCCGATCGCAGGAAGATCGTCATCCTGGGCGGCGGGCCCAACCGCATCGGGCAGGGCATCGAGTTCGACTATTGCTGCGTCCACGCCTGTTTCGCACTGGCGGAGGCCGGGTTCGAAACGATCATGGTCAATTGCAATCCGGAAACCGTTTCGACCGATTACGACACCTCCGACCGGCTCTATTTCGAGCCGCTGACCGAGGAAGACGTGCTCGAGATCATGCGGGTCGAGATGTCGAAGGGCGAAGTGGTCGGCGTCATCGTCCAGTTCGGCGGGCAGACCCCGCTCAAGCTGGCCGCTGCGCTCGAACGCGAAGGCATTCCGATCCTCGGCACCAGCCCCGATGCGATCGACCTGGCCGAAGACCGCGAACGTTTTGCCAAGCTGATCAACAAGCTCAAGCTCAAGCAGCCGCTGAACGGCATCGCCAAGAGCCGCGACGAGGCCGCCGCAGTGGCGGCGCGGATCGGCTATCCGGTGCTGCTGCGTCCCAGCTACGTGCTCGGTGGCCGCGCGATGGAAATCGTCGACAGCGAAGCGCAACTCGACGACTATATCGCCACGGCGGTCAATGTCAGCGGCGACAGCCCGGTACTGGTCGACCAGTATCTGCGCGATGCGGTGGAATGCGATGTCGATGTCGTTTCCGACGGCACCGAAGTGCGGATCGCGGGCGTAATGCAGCATATCGAGGAGGCCGGTGTCCATTCGGGAGACAGTGCCTGCACGCTGCCGCCCTACAGCCTGCCGCAGGACATCATCGCCGAGATGGAGCGCCAGGCGACCGAACTGGCCGTGGCACTGGAAGTGCGCGGGCTGATGAATGTCCAGTTCGCGGTCAAGGAAGGCGAGGTCTATCTGATCGAGGTCAATCCGCGCGCCAGCCGCACGGTGCCTTTCGTCGCCAAGGCGATCGGCCGGCCCATCGCCAAGGTCGCTGCACGCGTCATGGCGGGAGAGCCGCTGAGCGCGTTCGAACCCTTCGACCTCAACCCCAACCACATGGCGGTGAAGGAAGCGGTGTTCCCCTTCGCGCGCTTCCCGGGTGCCGACCCGGCGCTATCGCCCGAGATGAAATCGACCGGCGAGGTGATGGGGATCGATCGCGGGTTTGCCGCCGCCTTCCTCAAGTCGCAGCTCGGCGCGGGCATGACCCCGCCGCAGTCGGGCACGCTGTTCGTGTCGGTCAAGGATACCGACAAGCCGCTGATCCTGCCGGCCGTGAAAACACTGCTCGACAAGGGCTTCCGCGTAATCGCCACCGGCGGCACGCAGCAGTATCTGGCGCAGCAGGGTCTCGCGGTCGAACCGGTCAACAAGGTGGCCGAAGGGCGCCCGCATATCGTCGATGCGATCATCGACGGCGCGGTGCAGCTGATCTTCAACACCACCGAGGGCTGGCAGTCGCTGCTCGACAGCAAATCGATCCGCGAAGCGGCGCTGGAAAAGAAGCTGCCCTACTACACCACGGCCGCCGCTTCGCTGGCCGTTGCGCAAGCAATCGCAGAGGTTTCGCCGGACCAGCTTGAAGTACGTTCGTTGCAAGACTATTATAGCTGACGAAAAACACGCTCCCCCTCCCGACATTCGAACCGCTTGTGTTCCGCAATCCGGCGGACCGGGTTCGAATTGTCCCCGGGGGGTCAGCCGGAACAGGAAGGACAAGAGCCCTATGGAAAAAGTGCCGATGCTGGCCGAGGGCTACGAACAGCTCACGGCGGAACTCAAGGTCCTGCGTGCCGAGCGTCCCCTGATCGTCGATGCGATCGAGGAAGCACGTGCGCATGGCGACCTGTCGGAGAATGCCGAATATCACGCGGCCAAGGAACGCCAGGGCCACGTTGAAACGCAGATCGCCGACCTTGAGGACAAGATTACCCGCGCGCAGATCATCGATCCCACCACGCTGTCGGGCGACAAGGTGATCTTCGGGGCAACGGTCACGCTGCTCGACGAGAACGACAAGCCTGTGCGTTACCAGATCGTGGGCCAGACCGAAGCCGATGCCGCGAAGGGCCGGATCAGCTACAATTCGCCGATCGGGCGCGCGCTGATCGGCAAGCAGCTCGATGAAGAGGTCGAAGTGACCGTTCCCTCGGGCGACAAGTTCTACCTGATCAACAAGATCGAATTCATCTGATCGGCGGGGCCCCGGGTATGCGGGGCCTCACGACAGGGGTTTCTCCACTCCCCAATTGTGGATCGGGACGTCCCGGTCGCCGTGCGGAATGGTGAATTCGCGCTTGTGCGTCGCGGTGAAGCCGGCCCGCTGGAAAGCGGGGCGGGCAAGATCGCTGGCCTCGGCGTAGAGGCGCTCCATCCCGTGTTTGCGCGCATAGGTCGCCGCAGTTGCCAGCAGCTGCGTGGCCAGGCCGCGCCGTATATGCTCGGGATGGTTGTAGAGATGATCGATATGTCCGTCCTGCTCGAGCAGGACGTAGGCGACCGGCCGGTCATCGACATCGGCCGCGACAAAGATCACATCGCCAGCGGCAACCCGCTCCCGGTACCGCCGGGCACCGGGGTGGCGTGCGGCCCACGCAGCAACCTGCGCGGGTGAATAGGCGTGCGGCCCGATATCGGTGATCGCCGAGGCGAGGATTTCGGCAAGCACCTCGGCATCATCGTCGCGATACGGCCTGATTACATAGGCCATCGCGAAATTAGGCGCTCGGATCGAGCAACTTGTGAAGGTGGACGATCACATACTTCATCTCGGCATCGTCGACAGTACGCTGCGCGTTGGAGCGCCAGGCATCTACCGCAGCTTCGTTGCTGCTGAACACGCCGGCGACGTGGATGCTTTCGGGATCGGCAAAGGTCACGCTGCGCGGATCGGTCACCCGGCCGCCCATCACGAGGTAGAGCGTCTGCTTGCTCTCGGTTTCTTCCATGGAATCGTCTTTCTCGAAGGGGAGGGGAGAGGAATGGCTGCGGCACATAGCGAAAGCGGCGCGACAGGCAAGCCCGTCGCGCCGCTACGGCATCCTTGCGATGCTTGTGCCTAGTGCTTGATGCCGGTCCGCAGCGCGCGATAGGCGCGGCTGCTCTTGCGTCCGGCCTTGCGGCTTGAGCTACGCAGCGCATCACCGGCCACGTCGAGCTTGTAGGCGGCATCGCGGCGAAGCCCGCGTGCGGTAGTGGCGGCGCTGTCGCCCAGATCCTCGAGCCGGTCGCCGGCGAACTGCGCGCCGTCGGCCATGCTGTCGATCATCCGCGCGCCATAGGCGAGCGCGGCATCGGCGGCGATTGCCGCGATGGTGCCGCCGCGACGACCAAGCCGGCGGCCCGGGCGCGTCATTGCGCCGATCGCCAGACCGGCGACGAGTACACCGCCGATAACGGCGAAGGGGTGCTTCTTGGTGAATTCGACTGCGCTGTCGGCAGCGTCCTTGGCCTGGTCGGCCAGGCTACGCGCTTCGTTGCGCTTCTCGCCCGCTTCGATTCGGTCGCGCAATTGCTCGCGCTTCTGCTCGTCGCTCAACTTGCTATCGGCGCTGATCGGGGTGACGTTGTTCTCGGCTGCATCGGCCATGGTAAATCTCCGGAATGTGCGTTCGTAAAGCCAACGGATCGAGCGGGCCTAACGTTCCGAATCTCCGTCATATTCATCGCGCTCGTCATTGGCTTCGCGATCGAAGCCGAGCACACCGAGGATCGGATTGCGTGCGAACCAGACGACGATCGCCGCGACCAGCGCGGCGAGCGCGCCGCGGTTGTCATCGGCGACATCGATAGCCTCTTCGTAGAGATCGGCGGCGCCTTCGCGGACCCGGTCGAACGCACGCTCGCCCAGGCTCTTGTGCGAAAAATCGGATTTGAGATGCTCGATATCAGCCTCGACGAGCGCGCGGGCGGATTCGCGCAGATATTTATCCTCGAGCATGCGTGTACGACGATCACTCATTCGCCATCCCCATCATCGAAGGCGTCGCGGATATCGTCGAGCCGTCCCTTGAGAAGGCGCAGCATGACAACCCCGGCGACGATCAGCGCCAGCGTGACCACAGCGGTTGCGGCCCATGGGCCGATGACGGGTGCCAGTGCGATCACTATTCCGACCGTTGCCGCAATCAGGGCAAGGTGGAACACGCCGAATGCGCCCAGTGCGAACGCAATGGCACCCTTGGTCCGATTGCCGATATAACCAGCGCGGCTTTTCTGAAACCGCAGCTCGGCCTCGGCATAGCTCTTGCCATCCTCGATCAGCGCGAGGACATCATCGGTCAGCGAAAATGGCTGAGCCTCCTCGCCCTCCGGTTCGGGAGCGTCGTGTTCGTCGGGCAAATCGAACGGGCCGGGATATTCGTCGGCCCGTTCGGTGTCATCGTCGCGCATGCAGTCCCCCGTAATCGGTCGCTTAGCGCGAACCGCGGAAAAGGCGCGAAAGCATGAAGCCGACAATGGCGGCTATGCCGATTGCCTTGCCCGGGCTCTTGCGGACGAATTCGCGACCGTCTTCGACGAGGTCGTCGACACTCTTCTCGTCGAGCTTGCTGGCATAGCCATCGAGCGACTTCGAGGCGGTGCGGGCATAATCGCCATATTTCGCGCCGAGCTTCTCGTCGACCTGATAGGCGTTTTCATCGACCAGCTTGCTGAGCGAACGCAGGCCTTCGCCCGCCTTTACCTTGCCTTCGGTCGCCAGTTCGCGGCCCTTGACCTTGGCGTTTTCGCCATAGGTGCGCGCTTCAGCGACCCAGTCGTCACCCTTGCCCTTGGCCTGCTCGCGATAGGCGGTGGCGCGGTCCTTGCCTTCGGCCTTGAGCGCGGCGGCGCCGGCCTTGGCTTCTTCGAGCGCGGCATTGAAGCGCGACTTGGCTTCGGTGCGGTTATCGGTGGCATTTCCCGGCGTTGCGGTATTGGTCATGGTTGTCTCCTTCGCGGCGCCTTGCTTCGCCGCGGGTTTGCGCGGCTTGGCGGCGGTGGCGGATTTCTTGGCTGCGGGTTTCTGGGTGGCAGGACTTTTGCGCTTCTTGGGTGCGCCGCCTGCGGTGGTTTCTGCCATGATGCTGGTCCTTGCCCTCACTTGGTTGTCGTCCGGCGTTTCAGCCTTCAATGTTGCAACGCAACTTGCACACCAATGTTCCGGCGAATAGAGCGCTGCTGACTCCCCATCTGGGGGTGTTTTAGCCGATTACAACACCTTTTCCCGGAGTGCCAGCACCATGACCGCGATCATCGATATCCACGCCCGCGAAATTCTCGATTCGCGGGGTAATCCCACGGTCGAAGTCGATGTTCTGCTCGACGATGGCAGCTTTGGCCGCGCCGCGGTGCCCAGCGGCGCCTCGACGGGCGCGCATGAAGCCGTCGAACTCCGCGATGGCGATGCCCGCCGCTATCTGGGCAAGGGCGTGATCAACGCAGTGAACGCGGTAAACACCGAAATCCGCGACATGCTGGTCGGCGCGTTCGATGCCGAGGACCAGCGCGATATCGACCTGTCGATGATCGCGCTCGACGGCACGCCCAACAAGGGCCGGATCGGCGCGAATGCGATCCTCGGCACCAGCATGGCGGTGGCCAAGGCAGCGGCGAATGCGCGCGGCCTGCCGCTCTATAGTTATATCGGCGGCGTTTCGGCGCATGTCCTGCCGGTGCCGATGATGAACATCATCAATGGCGGCGAACATGCCGACAACCCGATCGACATCCAGGAATTCATGGTCATGCCGATCGGTGCCGACAGCCTGGCCGAAGCGGTCCGGTGGGGCGCGGAGGTGTTTCACACGCTCAAGAAAAAGCTGCATGAGAAGGGTCTGGCCACCGCGGTCGGCGACGAGGGCGGCTTCGCCCCCGATCTCGCCAGTACGCGCGATGCGCTCGATTTCATCATGGCCTCGATCGAGCAGGCCGGCTTCAAGCCGGGCGAGGATATCGCGCTGGCGCTCGACTGCGCCTCGACCGAGTTCTTCAAGGACGGCAAGTACCGGATTTCGGGCGAGGACCTGTCGCTCGATGGGCCGGGCATGGCCGAATATCTCGACAAGCTGTGCCGCGACTATCCGATCCGTTCGATCGAAGACGGCATGGCCGAAGACGATTTCGCCGGTTGGAAAGCGCTCACCGACCGTATCGGCAACAGTGTCCAGCTGGTGGGCGACGACCTTTTCGTCACCAATCCCGAACGGCTGCGCGACGGGATCGAGCAAGGTCTGGCCAATTCGCTGCTGGTGAAGGTCAACCAGATCGGCACTTTGTCCGAAACGCTCGATGCGGTGAGCATTGCCAACCGTGCGGGCTACACCGCGGTCATGTCGCATCGGTCGGGCGAAACCGAGGATGCGACGATTGCCGATCTCGCGGTCGCCACCAATTGCGGGCAGATCAAGACCGGCAGCCTCGCGCGTTCGGACCGTTTGGCGAAATACAACCAGCTGATCCGGATCGAGGAAGAGCTGGGTGACAGCGCGATCTATGCCGGGCGCGAATGCTTCGGCCGTATCGGCGCGTAGTAATCCGGGCCCAGGCGATCTCGGTCGACCGGGATCGCTGCCGGTGCGGGCGGGCGGCCTAGGTCCGGTTCTTCGGGTGGAACCAGTACTGCCATACGCCCCAGGCGTTGATCAGCAGGAGGATGCCGTTCATCGCGGCGAGCGGGATCGCATCTTCGGTCAGTCCGATGTAAATCCAGAGCGCGGAAACCACGCAGAACAGTACGAACCCCCAGGCGGTGGCGCGGCGTCCCATGTCGAAGGCGATCATCGATGCGGCGAGCACGGTGCCGATCGAAGTGATCCATTCGAGGGCACCGTTCATGATTGTCTGTCCTGCATGATTGTCAGGACGCATAAGGGCAGCTAGCGTTCCGCAAAATTGCTCTTTGTGGGAGGGGGGCTATGGGAAAATTTCCGGCGCATCCGGACGAGGTCAGCGCTGCGTGGCTTGGCGCGCAGCTGAATGCGCGTGTCGATACTGTCCGCTGGGAGCCGATCGGCACCGGGCAGGTGGGCGACAGCGTGCGTTTCTTCCTGACGGGTGAGGACGTACCCCCAACGCTCGCGGGGAAGTTCCCGGCGGAGGACGCCAGCAGCCGTGGCACCGCCGCGCTGTTCGGGCTCTATCGCAAGGAAGTCGAGTTTTACCGCCACGCCGCGCCGCTGCTCGATGTGCGGGTGCCGCAGGTCTATTTCACCGAGGTCGACAAGACAGGCGGCGCCTTTATCCTCCTGTGCGAGGACATGGGCCCCGCGCGCCAGGGCGACCAGATTGCGGGGTGCGGGATCGAGGATGCGCGCGCCGCCATCCGGCAGGCGGCCGCGATCCATGCGCCCAGCTGGGGCCGCCGCGAATTGCTCGATGCCGAATGGATCGCGCCGCTCGCCGACCTGCGCCAGCAACTCGGAGTGATGTATCCGCAGGCGCAGGCAGTCTTCCGTGAGCGCTACGGCGAAATGCTCGAGCCCGAATTCATGGCGATCTGCGAGCAATTGCGCGAAGCGAGTGCGGTGTGGTTCGAGCGCGACGATCCCCCGCAATGCCTCGTCCACGGCGATTTTCGTCTCGACAACATGCTGTTCGATGTCCGCGACGGACGCGAGCCGATCGCCGTTCTCGACTGGCAGACAGTGGCCGTGGGCAGGCCGATGACCGATGTCGGCTATTTCATCGGCTGCGGCATCGGCGCGGCATTGTGGCGGGATCACGAACGCGAATTGCTCGATCTTTGGCGCGCGGAAATGCGCGTCCGCGGGATCGATCTGACCCATGAGGAAATCGAGCGCGATTACCGGCTCGGCATCCTCCATGGCGTGTCCACCGCCGTGTTCAGCGCGGCCTTTGTCGAACGCACCGAGCGCGGCGACGCGAATTTCCTGTCGATGGCGCGCGGGGCCTGTTCTCTGGCGCTCGAGCGCGATAGTATCCAGATATTGAAGGAGGCGACCTAGTGGTTCTGAGCCGCGGAGACGACTATCCGATCCACCAGACGCCGGAACCGGTGGCCTTCGCCGGCACCGACCGCAATTTCTACGACCGCTATTTCTTCAACGGCTACGCGCCCGATGGGAGCGGCTTTTTCGCCGTCGCGCTGGGCATCTATCCGCATCTCGACATTATCGACGCGCATTTCAACGTCGTACGGGACGGCGTGCAGCACTGCGTCCACGCCAGCGCCGAACTGGGGATGGAGCGCATGGCGATGGCCGCCGGGCCGATCTCGGTCGAGATCATCGAGGCGCTCAACATCCTGCGTATCCGCCTCGAACCGTTCGAGAACATGGCCGCCGACATCACTTTCACCGGCCGTGCCTTCCCGATCGAGGAGCCGCGTTTCACGCACCGGATCGGACCGCGCGCCTTCATGGACTATACCAGGCTGACGCAGAACGGAGGGTACGAGGGCTGGATCGAAGTCGATGGCGACAAGCAGGACCTGGCCGCCGGGACCATGGGAACGCGCGATCGCAGCTGGGGCGTGCGCCCGATTGGCGCGCGCGATACGCAGCCGATGCCGGGGGCGCCGCTACCGGGCTTCTTCTGGCAATGGACCCCGATCAACTTCCCCGGCGGCAGCCTGTTCTTCCACGTCAATAACGATGCGCAGGGCAATGCCTGGAACACGCGCGCCGCATGGGCGGGCGAGGGGGCCTCTGCCGATGAGATCACCGAGGGGCATGGCAGCATGCGCACCCGGCTCGAACAGGGCACTCGCTGGCCGTCGGGCGGCACGCTCTCGCTCGCGCTACGCGGCGCCCCCGAACAGGTGACCTTCGAGCCGCTCGGACGCTTTCAGATGCGCGGGCTGGGCTATACCGATCCGAATTGGGGCCACGGTCTCCACCACGGCCCGCTCGAGGTCGTGCGCGAGGATATCGAGCTCGACGATATCGACCCGCTGGCGCCCGAGAACCTCCACGTTCAGGTACCCGTACGTGTGTCGGGCAATGACGGGTCCGAAGGCATCGGCGTGTTCGAACAGCTGATAATCGGGCCGTTCGCGCCGCTCGGGCTCAAGGAGTTCCTCGACGCGGCCGATTAGCCGGCGAACCGGCCCTGCAGATCGAGCAGCGTCATCGCCGCCTTGGCCGCTTCGCCGCCCTTGTCGTTCTGGGCCGGGTCGGCGCGGACCAGCGCCTGCGCCTCGTTCTCGACCGTCAGTATGCCGTTGCCGATGGCCATGCCGTCCATCGTCAGCGCCATGATCCCGCGCGCGCTTTCACCGGCGACGATTTCGAAGTGGTAGGTCTCGCCGCGGATCACCACGCCGATGCCGACATAGCCGTCATAGCGGCCGCTTTCGGAAGCGAGCGCGATCGCGCCGGGGACTTCGAGCGCGCCGGGGACGGTGAGGACTTCCACGTCATGCCCGGCAGCTTCGAGCGCGGCGCGCGCGCCCGCTACCAGCATGTCATTGAGGTGGTCGTAGAAACGGGCTTCGACGATCAGGAAACGGGCCATGCGGGTCACTCCGGAATGGGTTTGTGGTCGACGATATTGAGGCCGTAGCCTTCGATCGCCACGACATTGGGCTGCGAATTGCTGAGCAGGATCATGTCCTCGATGCCGAGATCGGCGAGGATCTGCGATCCGATACCGACATTGCGCTGCGCGTCGCTTTCGCTGTAGCCGCGGTTCGATGCCGGACGCCCGGTGATCAGCACGATCACGCCCGCGCCATGTTCGCCCACCGCCTGCATCGCGCGCTGCAGCGTGCGCTTGCGCGGACCGGGCTTGCCCAGCACATCGTCGAAGATCGAGATCGGGTGGACGCGGGCAAGGGTAGGCTGGTCCTCGACCACATGGCCTTTCTGCAGGACGTAGCTTTCGCTGCCGTCGACAGTGTTGCGGTAGGTCAGCAGGCGCCAGTCGCCGCCATAGTCGGAATCGAAACTGTCCTCGGCGACGCGCTCGACCAGGTGGTCGTGACGCATCCGGTATTCGATCAGGTCGCGGATCGTGCCGATCTTCATGTCGTGGCGGCGGGCAAAGCCGATCAGATCGTCGAGCCGCGCCATGGTGCCGTCCTCGTTCATGATCTCGCAAATCACGCCCGAGGGGTTGAGGCCTGCAAGGCGCGAGATATCGACCGCCGCTTCGGTATGGCCGGCGCGGACCAGCACGCCGCCATCGCGCGCCGCCAGCGGGAAGACATGGCCGGGGGTGACAATATCGTCGGGTCCGCGGGTCGAATCGATGGCGACCGAAACGGTGCGCGCGCGGTCGGCGGCGCTGATCCCGGTCGTAACGCCGTCCTTGGCCTCGATCGAGGTGGTGAAAGCGGTCTGCATGCTTTCGCGATTGTCGCGGCTCATCGGTTCGAGGCCGAGCGCTTCGACGCGCTTGCGGTCGAGCGACAGGCAGATGAGGCCGCGGCCATGCGTCGCCATGAAATTGATCGCGCTGGGTGTCGCCATCTGCGCGGGAATGATCAGGTCGCCTTCGTTCTCGCGGTCCTCGTCATCGACAAGGATATACATCCGGCCATTGCGCGCTTCGTCGATGATCTCCTCGGCGCCGACGATGACCGGGGTCTCGTCATTGGCCTCGAGGAAGGCTTCGAGCTTGGCCAGCGTATCGGCGGTCGGGTTCCAGCTATCCTCGCCGCACTCGCGCAGCGTATTGGCATGAAGCCCCGCCGCGCGGGCGAGCCCGGCGCGGGTCATGAGACCCTGCGAAACGAGTGTGCGAACTTTTTCGATCGTGTTCATAGCGGACGGGTATCACAGCCTAATGTGATTGCCAATCCCGCCAATCACATTCGATGTGATGCACGCATAAACAAGCGCGCCTGCGCCAGGCTAGGAGTTAAGGATGGAAGGAAAATGGTGGACGCACTTGGGCTCGAACCAAGGACCCGCTGATTAAGAGCGGAGCTTTGTACTCTTTTCGTTCCTTAGAAATGTTGCGCTAGACTACGCTCAAAGGCTTGAAACGGTTGGAGTTTTTCCGCCGTGGATTATTTTAGCCTACGCCACGACTTTCTGACATCTGATTACGTGGCGATTACGTGGAGAGAGCGTCTCACCATGCCAAATCAGTCGATCACGGTCCGCACCATACGTTCTATCAGTCCCGATCCGAAGCGCGACATTTACGTGTGGGACACCCGTTTGAAGGGCTTCGGACTCCGGACCACTCCGAGAGGAGCACAGTCCTTCGTTTTTCAGTATCGCGTCGATGGCGGCCCAGCTCGTCGCACGACAATAGGACCGGTGGGAAGTCCCTGGACGCCGGTCACTGCACGCAAGGAAGCTGAACGGCTTCTCATCAAGGTTTACCAGGGAATCGATCCCGTCCAAGTCGAGCGTGAAGCCAAGCGGAGGAAGGCAACGCTCAACTTTCGTGCCTACTGTGAGAAGTTCACCGAACTCTACCTCAAGGAGAATTGGCGGGGAACTTGGAAAAAAGCGGATTACACATTGAGGAACGTGGTTATTCCCCGTTGGGGAGACCGGTCCGTCGAAGAGATATCGCGTGCCGATATCGTCAAGGTATTGGATGATTATTCTGATCGACCGGCTCGTCGCAAGGACATCCATTCCGTTTTGCGCAAGCTCTTTAACTGGGCAACCGACCGGCAGGATATCGAGGTTTCTCCGCTGGCGGGAATGAAGGCGCCAAAACCAGTTCCAGCGCGTCGCAGGGTGCTGAGTGATGACGAAATCGTCGCCTTGTGGAAAGCGAGCGAGCAGGCTGGCTGGCCGTGGGGTCCCTACGTCCGCATGCTGATCCTCACGATGCAGCGACGCCAGGAAGTTGCCGAAATGGACTGGTCGGAGGTCGATCTGGATGATCGCAAATGGACGCTTCCAGCCGCTCGCGCGAAGAACGACGAGGAACACATCATTCCTCTTTCAGACCTCGCGGTGCAGGAACTTCAGAACCTTACCCCCAAGAGCAGAGGACTGATCTTCACCACCACAGGCGGAACACCTATTTCCGGCTTTTTCAAGGCGAAGAAGTCCCTCACTGAGGTCATGCTTGCCTATATGAAATCGAAGCAGATCGAGAATGGCGGCGACTCCGACCAGGTCGATATTCCGAACTGGCGCCTGCACGATATTCGCCGGACAGGTGCCACCAATCTCCAGTCACTCGGAGTTCCGGTGGAAGTCACGGAAAGCGTGCTGAATCACATCAGTGGCACGCGGGCAGGGGTTGCCGGTATCTACAATCGCTACAAGTACGACGCAGAGAAGCGCACCGCACTAGAAGCGTGGGATGCCAAGCTCAGGTCACTAACGGAGTAGGCGCTCAGGCCTTCTTCTTCCGCCCGCGCTTCTGGCCCGGCTTGCGACCTAGGCCGATCTTCACAGCAAGATCGCGGCGGGTTTCAGCATATTCGGGAGCGACCATAGGGTAATCGGAGGACAGATCCCAACGCTGGCGATACTCGTCTGGCGTAAGATCATGCTCGGTAGATAAATGGCGTTTCAGCATCTTCATTTTCTGGCCGCAGTCCAGACAAACAAGATGATCTTTCTTCAACGAAGCCCGCACCGATACCGCAGGCTCCGGGCGAGCTTCAGACGACAAGCCTCCGCCAAGACCGGAAAGCGCGGCATGCACGTTCGAGATGAGGCCAGAGACGTCGTCTACACCCACGCTATTGTTGCTGACATGTGCTGACACAATATCGGCAGTCAATGTGATCAGGGTTTCTTTATCCAGCGCAGTATCTTCCATTAGGCCCTCTCTTTTGTAGCAATCCCGCGATTGCAATTTAATTGAAGTCCATTGCAGTTATGCCGCACCCTGCACATAAACAAGGCGCGTTTCTTGCCAATTCAGGATCGGGATGCTCCTGATAAAAAACCATAGCGCTATTTCTGCGGCGATGAGTAGCATCGCCATCTCCGGCACTACTTTCGGGAACGAGAGGGCGAAGCCCTTGGCGTTCCCACGCAAGGATCGCGTCAGCGATCGGTACAAACAATGGTACCCTTGCGACGGCGCGAAGCCGCCGGACGTCCTGTGCGCGCGATCAGTGCGCCAGCGGGTGTCCGGCAATGAGAGAGGCAAGAGTGCCTGCGGGTTAGCTCAAAAACGCCGCGCCCTCAGGAGCGCAGAATGCGCGGGACAGAGCGCGTCCTCCGGAAACTCCCGCTCAACTTACAACTGCTCCTGATCGTCACCCGAATGGGCCGGGACTACAGGCCCGGTCCGCGCAGCGGATAGAGCGGGTCGCCCGCAAGGGCAGCCCAACCCACACTTTGGTCTGCGTGGAAAAGTAACATTTCTTTTTATGACACTCTAAAGACTGCCGATTTTTAGATGCAAAAGTGCTGGCGACTATGCCGCGTCGGTGAAAAAAGAAAACAATCGCGGCTCACGCGGGAATTGGATCTCGTCATCCCACTGGAATTGATCGGCGCGTTCCCGAACTACAGTCTTCAACTCTCCGTTCTTGTCACGCTTTTTACCGAGGATGACAACCTCGCCCTCGTCCCGAAGCTTGGCTAGGCCACTGTCGACGAGCTTTCCGACCACCGGCGTATCGTTAGCTCGCGATTCGAATAGCGATCGCTTCGTGACGATTCCTCCGTTCTTCCAGCTCTCCTGCAAAAGCAGTGGGATCTGCTCGAGGAGCTGCGATTTCGAGCGAGCTTCGGCGTCGTCGTCAAACATGTAGTCCATCATGCCTTGCCTAACATCGACGTTGGGGTCGAAGCCGAGGGCATTGAGGCCCGCACTGCCGAAGTGCTCCATCGTGTTGCTCGTCTCCCAGAACACGTTGCCCATCTCCTCGCGAGCCTGATGGTGCTTGGACAGATGGATGAGCCAGTAGTCCCGGTGGGATTCCGGCGGATGGACGAAGAACGGAGTGTAGAACGCTGCCCCGGTACAGTCGAGGATATGCTTGTAGACCGTGTTCTGAATGGCCCGCTTCCAACCCTTCGCCCCATTCTCATCCTTCATCTCGAGCAATGCCCGGACATCCTCGCGTGCATAGTCGATTGCCGCCAGCGCGCTGAGGGTCGACGTCTTCTCGTGCAAGAGGTTGATGAGAGAATCGACCATGAAGGTCAGGACCACCTCGGGATTGATCAGCTCTGCCATGATGCGCCTGACGGTGGCGAGCTTCACGTCACTCCAGCCGTACTGGTCGAGGAAGAAGAGCGAGCGATGGGCGCGCCCTTTCTTCCTTATCGCCGTGATCACGTCCGGAATGGCTTCCTCGAAGGTCGAAGCGACTAGTCTGATATTGTTGCCGATGAGATTCCCGTAGCCTCGCTTGATGAGTTCGTCGCGCAGGAAGGCGACATGAGCGGCCTTCTCGTCGATGAAGACGAAGTCGACATCGAGATTGAAGTCCTCCCTTCTGGCGGTCAGCGTCATCCTAGCGGCCTCGATCGCTTCGATAAGTCGCAGGGGTGAACCGGAGATGGTGGCGCCATCGAGATCGTAAAGACCACCGCCGCAGAAGCCATCGACAATCGTAACTTTCAACTGAGACTGCACGTGGTTCTTCGTAAGAGTGCTGATGTATCGGTCGACGTAATTGTCATATATGTCGTGCTTGGCGATGCTGTGTTGTCCGAGCGCCGGCAGAGGCTTACCGGGTCCCCAGTGGTACCCTGTTTTGTACTTGGCCCCGATCACACGTTGTGGACGAGCAAGCTGGCTCGATCCCGGTAGGGCCAGGCCGAGTTGCGCCGGATTGTACTTTTTGGACATTCTTGTAGCTCACTCGGAACGGGACGGGAACGTAGATCATGTGACGCTAGGACTGATTTTGTCCAGCCCCCAAGCGTTGACTTTTCCGCCTTTTCTCTCCGACGAGGCATCATTCGGTTGCCTCGTGATTCGCGTCGTGACATTGTTTCTATTATGTTCCGAGGTGATTATGGCTGACAACAGTGCAATCGAATGGACAGACTCAACGTGGAACCCGGTCACCGGGTGCACGAAGATCACGGACGGCTGCGAGAACTGCTACGCCGCGCGTTTCGCCGAGCGCTTCCGTGGTGTGCCCGGGCATCCTTTCGAGAACGGATTCGACATCACGCTGAAGCCGCACAAATTGGACCAGCCGATCCGCTGGAAGCGCCCGAGGACGATCTTCGTGAATTCAATGAGCGACCTGTTCCACAAACAGGTGCCAACCGAATACATCGATCAGGTCTTCGATGTTATGGAGCAGGCCGACCACCACCGATATCAGATCCTCACCAAGCGAAGCTCACTGATGAGGAGATATCTGAGGCGGCGTTATGCCGACCGCGCGGCGCCGGATCACATTTGGCTCGGTGTCTCAGTCGAGCACGCGGGAGCACGGTCCCGGATTGATCATCTCCGCCAGGCACCGGCCGCCGTCCGCTTCCTGTCCGTGGAACCTCTGATCGGCCCCACTGGTCCTCTCGATCTCGAGGGGATTCACTGGGTCATCGTCGGGGGGGAAAGCGGCCCTGGCTGCCGCCCGATGGAGGCCGATTGGGTCCGGGAAGTTCGCGACGAGTGTGTTCGCCAGGGCGTCGCCTTCTTCTTCAAGCAGTGGGGTGGCATCCGTCCGAAGTCGGGTGGCCGCACTCTTGACGACCGACTCTGGAACGAAATGCCGCGAGCAGCATAGCTCGCAGTCACGGATACAACTTGGGATAGTGTCGACGGCGCCAGCATTCGATTTCCGCACGCTCGTCGGCATCAATGTCATAAAGTTGGTAGACCACGGCATCGATTTCGGCAGCCTTCGCGCGAAAGTCGTATGCGGGATTTTTCTGTTGCTGGGCAACGATCTCGTCGACGAGGTCAGAAATCTTCTTCGCCTCGGAAGGATCAGGCATCACGATCGGCAGATCGTCGATCTGGCTGTCCACGCCGTGATTGATGAAGCTCTTGGCGAAATAGCGCAGCAGCGATGAGGAGAGGATACCGAGGAGCACCCGGCGGTCTAGGACATCACACAGGATAACCGAACCCTTCTGGTCGAATACTCCGCCGTGGCTGAGACGATAGGTCGGCGAGTAGATCCCGGTGTTGGAGAAGCTGATGCCGGTGCTGAAATACGATTCCGAGTTCTGGAACCGCGCACCTTTCAGCGTTTTCATCTCGCTTACCGCGTTCTCGGACCAGTCCACGTAGAACTCCACCGGCCTCCAGTATTCGGCCAGCAGTCCGTTTTCGATGTCTGCCGCGCCTGATTTGTCGAGGGGAACCCAGTAACGATCAGCAGTTGGGTCGTTTACCTGGATTCCCTGCGCTTTCTCGATATCGGTAAGGCCTGCAAGCGCCTTCCCATCGACAACGCGGCCTAGATCGACATCCTGATAGCCGCCAGCTGCCGCACCACCGCTTGCACCTGGCGCTACGCGATAGAACCGAGTGTTCGCCCCTGACTGAAGCCCGATCTTCACGCTAGCGATCTTGCCCAAGCGAACGACCGCTCTCGTCCTTATGGTCTGCGCCCTGACGGAGAGCGTCTGTCCCTTCCCGTGAGGAAGGCTTAGATCGATGGGCACCATCGTCATGTCGGCCATGAAGTCGTAGAGTGAGGGCCTGCCCTCGAAAATCGGTTTGTTGCGATAAGACGGGATGACGCCCTGCCGTACCTTGTACCGCTTGGCGATTTCGTCTTCGAAAGGCCATGCTTTATGGGCATCGGGGTCGGCCAGGATCGCTTCATATGCGCGAGCGAGTTCCGATCCATTGGTCTTGGGGTGGAAGCGCCAGAAATCGTAGAACTGGTAGTAGTTCTGCTCCCGGGCCTTCGGATCGTCACACCGCTCCAATTCGAGGATCACCGGAAAGGTGTCGATCCCAGGGAAGGTGGCCCGGTGCAGTTTTATCACCCTGATGATCTTGGATCGGGAGAGGATGGTCTCTCTCAGCTTCCTGTGACTCCCAATGGTCAGGAAAGACGAACTGACTATGAAGATGACCCTTTTCCCCTCGGGCAGCCTCGCCAGTGCGTTCGCAATGAAATAACCGTAGCTGTCCTTGCTCTGCAAATCGTAGATCGCATCGTAGCCCGGCCCTTTGAGTACTTTCACACCATAGGGCGGGTTGCCGATGATCAGATCGGGATCGATCGCACGTTGAGCGCTTTCCTTCAGATTCTTGGCGGATGCCAGATCGGACGTTTTATGGATGTCGAAGCCCACGTTCGGATCGACGGTGATCGGATCAAGCGAATTCTGCGTATCGACCGAAAGGTCGGCCCGCCATACCTGTCGGCCAGACCCTTCGCCTCCCGGTGCTACGTTGTCTTTCAAGTGCTCAAGGAAGGTCGACAGCAATGTGAGCTGGACGGCGAACGGGTCGATGTCACGACCGTAGACGTGGGTAAGCGCCTCGGCATGCGCGAGTTGGGGATCCTCAACGAATGAAGCGGCCTTGCGCTCTTCCATCACCTCGTCGACGTATCGACGGTAGATTTCCCGGAAGAAGTGCCCGGATCCGCATGCAGGTTCGACGATCTTGTGGCCGCGGAACTTTCCCAGCGCGAGCCTTCCCAACTGGACCATGAAACGCATTGTCACGTCAGGGGTGTAGACCGCCCCCAACTCAGAACGGATTTCATCACCGATCAGCTTCTCGTAGAGATCGCCGATCACGTTGCTGCGCTTGGAAGCCGAGCCATAGATAATCGCAGTTCGGATATCGATCGAAATCAGTTTTTCATGGATGATTTCGAGGGTCGCATCGGAGGGCATGAACCTGTCATAGTCACGCGCCTGGAATAGCTGGCCATATCGGCTCATGTTGACTGAGAAGCCGTAGCGGAAAATGTCCGCCCACGACACGTTGGCAATGTCCATGCCGAGCTTTCGGTAGAAGGCCTTCGAGCGGGCGAAGACCTTGAGAGCGATCGCTGTATCCTCAGCGTTCAAACCGTTCAGAACCTTATATCCGAAGAGGCCGCCGATCTGGTCGTATTCGCGATGAGGGAAAAGCGTGTGTATTACCCTCTGGCTGTCGCTCCCACGCGCCAGGTCCTCGATCAGCTTGATGAAAAGCACCTTGATCGTGAAGTGCAGTGCTACACCCTCGATCGCCTGCCGTATCGCTTCCTGAGTTCTTGCTGCTTCTGTACTTCCCTTGGCGGTCTCGCCCAGAAAGGTCCGGCGAGCTTGAATGATCCGCTCGAGATGGTCGCCGAACGAATGCTGCTTGAGATCGAACTTTGACGTCGCCGGATCGCGGAACAAGGCGGCAATATCACTGGCAATAGCAGTCTTGAACGACTTAAGCAGCCTTAGAAGATCGGCCTCGGTAAGCATTTGGCGGACTTCGCCGGGGACTTCGGCGATGATCTGCTTCCATTCCACGACCGGAATGTCGTTGTATATCGGCCTTCCATCGATCGGATTTATGGTCGTCGAGATCTGGAGGAAGCGATGCTCCCGTCCGTTCGAAACGACGAGAAACGGGACGGGGCGGTCAAAGAAATCGGAAGTAGCATAGCTCCGCGCTTGGGCCACGTCGTCGTCCGTCAGATCATGCCTGTAGCGCTTCCCCTCCATCACGACGTAGGGATAACCGCCGGAGAGATAGAGCCCGTCGTATCGCCCATGTCCCCCGTCGCCATTCGGTAGGGTGTGCTGGGCTTGGTAGTCCAGGCTGGAGGCGTCCGGGAAGTGGTGCTGCGATGCGAGCCAGGGCAGGATCAGCTTATCGACCGTGTCCTGCTCGGTGTAATCTTCGAACTTCGGGTTCAACTGGCTAGGCACCAGGAGTCTCCTTCTTCGCCAGTAACTGTGCGCCGCCCATGCCAGCGGCATCCTCGATCGATCCGGGTATATGTATCCATTCGGCATCCAGAGCCTTTAGGCACTGCATCAGGAAGACAGCCGTGAACCGCCCGCGAGCCACCTTGTTGCGCAAGTTCACCTCGTTGTCGTGCACGCCGATGGTTTCGAGCCGTTCGGCAAGAACAGCGTAGGACACGCCTCGCTGCATCATCGCGGCACGCAGAACGTTTTTGGCGAGGTCTTCCCAGATTTTCTCGTCCGTCGGCATCGTGACTCAACTCCAGATTCACTACCTTCTAGGACCGGCACAACCGACGGCAAAGCCTTCTGCCAGTGATTCTGGCGGCAGATACATCCATATGTGATTATACATACCTAGACCGGATGGGTCAGAATGGCATATATGATGGTATAAACCATCAATATCCATGGCGCAGGATTTCTTTGCTTCTCCCCAGTTACGTCTGCTTTGCCCCTATTGCGTCCGGAATCCCACTGTCCATTCCGCTCCCGAAGCGGTCCTATGCGATGGGCGCGGCGAACGGCATGAATGGCGCCGAGTCCTGCCTACCCGGTTCCTGAGGGAATAGGCAAAGCTGCCATTCGTAACGATGGACCAGACTGCCTACGCCTACACAGCCGTCCTTCGCGACCACATGACAGTTCATCGTTATCTGCCGATCATCCATGCAGGAAATCGGCAATCCCTTTGGTGAGTTGCCGTATTTGCCTCAATAAGAGAAAAATTGCGAGTAGCGTTATTGGCGTGATAGGAGTGAATATGGCCATGCGGGGCGGCTAGATTTAGTGAAAATCGGGGACGGCGAAATTTTGGAAGCAGCAGACATTGCAGAGCAATTTGAGAAGCATCTCAATAGTCCCAAGCAGTCTTGGCTGCTTGGGGCTGGCGTCAGTTACCCGGCAAACATTCCTCTAATGCTTGCCCTCACAAAGCGCGTGCTTCTTCTAGCCCACTCAATTGTGTTCTCTGACGATGCGGAAGCGCGATCCGTGCTGGACTTTATTACAGGGGATTGTGGCGATGCCTCGCACATTGAGCATCACCTTACCCATCTTGGAGATCTGATATCGATCGCAGAGCGTTCGCGAACAGGATGTGTTGAAATTGGCGGCGCGCGCGTCGCCAAGGAGAAGCTGGTCGATGTTCATAGCGCCTTGATCGAATTAATCGCTTCCATCGTCCGCTGGGGTTACCAAGCGGGCTGGAAAAATGAGGATGGGTCGGTCGGTCAAGCGGAACGCGTCGGCGAACCCTCACAGTCAATTGTGGAAATAACTGGGCACAGTCAGTTCGTGAGTGCGATCTATGGCCCCGGGAGGGCCGGTCTAGAGTTCGTTCGCACGCCGGTAGAGTTTTTCACCACCAACTACGATACGCTCCTGGAAGATGCCTTGGCGCTCTCGGGCGTTGAGTTCGCGGACGGCTTCACCGGAGGCGGTGTGGGGTTCTGGAACATGAATCACTATGATCATCGTCCCGGGGTAAGAGCCGTCGTCTCAAAGCTCCACGGATCGATAGACTGGTATCGGCCAAAAGCAGGAAATGCGACTTTGCTCCGTATCAGGCACGGCGACACTTACCCAGCGCATGGTGGTGCGGTGATGATCTATCCACAGGCCACGAAATACATCAACACTCAGCGCGATCCATTCGCCGAACTTTTTCAGCGGTTTAGAAATAGATTATCCCAAGGCAGTGATCATGTGCTCCTGATCTGCGGATATTCTTTTGGGGATGACCACATCAACGCTGAGATCGAAATGGCCATGGAATCGGGCAGGAATCAATTGACGATTGTTGCTTTTGCGGATGAACCAAACGACACATTGCCGCCGACCCTCCAACGCTGGATGACAGCTTCTTGGGCAAATCAGCTGTTTATTGCTAGCCCGAAGGGGCTCTATCAGGGAAGCGAGGGACCCGTTTTCCCAGGCGCGACTGGAAAGCGCGACTGGTGGACGTTCGGGGGCGCATCCAAGCTGTTCAGCGAAGGTCTGCCCAATGATATTCAAGAGGCGATGGCATGATGGCATTCTCGCTAGACGCCGATCTTGAAATCGGCACGGTTTTTGAAGTCGCGGGGAACGCGATAAAGGTTACCCTCAAACGCGATATTACCGAACTTACACGGAGCCACAGCGGACGCGTCTACGACGTTGGACAGATTGGTAGTATCATCAAAATGCACCTCGGGCGGAGAATTATTTTCGCCACGGTCAAGCTGCTCAGACTCCAGTCAGACGAGGAGACCGCCTCACTCGCGCTGCAAGGCAAAGCCGCCGATCAGGACCGTCGAGTTATCGAAGCGGATCTTCTAGGAGAGGCTTGGTTTAACTCCGCAGACAAGAAGTTAAATTTTAAGCGGGGTGTTTCGACCTACCCCTTGCCCCTGCAAGCGGTCCATCTGATAACGAAGGACGAGACTGAGCAGCTTTTCATTAGCGCTGAAAAATCCGCCGAAGATGGGGCGGACCGCCATGTCCCGATCGGCAATTATGTCGGTGCGACCCGCGTACCTTGCAGAGCCAACATGGACCGCCTCTTCGGCCACCACTGCGCAGTCCTCGGTTCAACGGGCGCGGGCAAATCGAGCGCTGTAGCTGCAGTTCTGCATTCGGTTCTTGAACACGAATGTCATCCCGATAAGGGCACCAGGCCCTGTATCATCTTAGTCGATCCTCATGGGGAATACGCTTCCGCGTTCCATGGTAAGGCGAAGGTTTATCGCGCTTATGACGCGCTGGGTCAGAATGCCGAGGGAGCCGAAACGCTGAAACTGCCGTATTGGCTGATGTCGAGCGATGAGCTCCGATCCTTGGTTATCGGCAAGACTGAGTTCGAGGCCACGTCCCAGGCCAACACAGTCTATAAGGCCTTAGCGCACGCCAGAATGGTGGGTGCTGGCATCGCTCGGACGGCACTCGGGGATATCCCTGCCGACTTGCCCGCCGGTCAGCACCCGGAGCAGCCGATGCCGATGCCGGGAGTCGGGGAGGACAAAATTGTCTCCTTCGACCGTGACAAGCCTCGTCCCTTCAAGCTTGCTGAATTTCATGCTCACATTGTTGGTCGGCAGGCAAAACGACCGCAAGGTGGAGGCTGGGGCGATGTTACGGCTTCTGACTTCCAAAAGGACTATGCGTCTATCCTGAATAAGTTTCGCGTTCTCACGACTGACCCGCGTGTTCGTTTCCTCATGGAAGAACATAGCGAAGCGGCACCATCACTGACCGAGGTGTTGGGTCAATTTCTCAATGTCGATGGACAAGCAGAGTCGTGTCTCAAGATCGTGGACATCTCAGGCTTGCCAAATGAAGTGGCAGGTCCTCTCACCGGCGCGATCGCGCGACTTCTATTCCAGTATAAACTTCATCAGACCCGCGAGGAGCGTGAACGCGATCCGGTGCTCTTCGTCTGCGAGGAAGCCCACCGCTATGTGCCAAATCGTGGCGAAGCTCAGTACGAAGTGGCGCAGACTGCCATCCGCCGATTGGCTCGCGAGGGGCGCAAATACGGTCTAGGTCTGATGCTCGTCTCGCAGCGACCATCTGACATCGAGGACACAGTGATCTCGCAATGTAATTCGTGGATAGTGCTACGCCTGGCCAACAGCAGCGACCTAGAGCACGTTTCTCGAATCCTGCCGGACAGTTTGGCGGGCATGACTAGAATACTTTCGTCTCTGCCTCGGCAGGAGGCGCTTTTCGTCGGCGAGGCAGCGGCGATTCCAGCGAGAATTCGGTTGCGTACTCTCAGAAAGGATCAGTTGCCGAATTCCCATGACATTTCATTTGCCGAAGGCTGGTCGTCCGAAGGCACAACCAACGCAATCTTGACGGGGGTGGTCGAGAGAATGACCGCTTGACCACGGCTTGCTGCTACCACGTGATAGCTGCAAAACGGTTGGCCGCTTTGGCGACCCTAACCACCGATTTAGTTTCCTCGTTCAACGTGGTAGTGGTTTGCAGGGGCCACCCTTGCTTGCCTGAACGGAGTGCGGCTTTCTGCTTCTCCCGTCCAAATCCAGACTGTGTCCAGCGCCAACGTCGCTGACGCTCGGCGATGATCCGCTCGATGCCCGCTTTCAAGAAACTGACGACAGAGGGCGAACGACTGGATGAGGGGCGCACAGCCGACATAGATCTCATCTGTCGGGTGATGACGGACCGACCTGGGGGATCATGGAGAGGAGCAGACCGCCCGCCATCGACACCGAGTATCGCTTGATCGCGGGTTGCCGCGCCACATGACGTTTCTACGCCGGGACCGCCCCTCCTACGCTAGCGCGCCGCTCTTCAGGCAACTGTGCGCAAGGTGCATCCGAACGTGTCCCCAAGAACGAGTACGGACCTCTTCTCAGAAGCTCATTTGTTGCATTGCTGCTCGATTCTGCGAGGCGCCGTCGCACTCTGCATTGAAAACAAAAGGATTTCAGAGGGCAGGGCCAGCAGGGCACCTTGGGTGCAGTCGGCAAATGATCAGCAAAACCAACCACCTGCAGCCCGTCCGACGGCGCTGCTTTTATCTCGCCATCCTATTTCCTACCCACCCCAAACGGCCACGGACAATTCATCTGAACGGCACGCGATGCAGCGTAGTTGCAATTACGTGGCGTCGATGTTGCGAGGCGAGCGCAACGATTAAAGTGTACTGAAAGCGGCGTGAGCGCAGGCCGAAAGTAGTCCTACCAGCGCTGATCAGTCCTCTCGATTGCAAGTTCACCGACCCACGGCTTGCAAAGACTACGCGCCTCTCTTGTCGAACCGTCGGTCCATTTCGCCCAGTCGTTTTGCGACAGCAGTACCGGCATGCGTGAATGACATTCCGCAGCAACGCCTGCGCTGTCGGTCATCACCATCGAGTAGACGAGACCCCACTCATCGCTGTTGCGCCAGAGCCCTGCGGCTGCAAACAATTCGCTATCGGGACGACTTAGCCAGGTCCGCGTCTTGCTTCCCGGTGTGCCCTCGGCTTCCGCCCAGGCCGTCAGCGGAATGAGGCAGCGACGCTCCTCGAAGCTGAAGCGCCACATGTAGCTGTCGAGCTTGTCGGTGCGAGCGTTGTTGACCGGCTTCGGTTTGAGCGGCTCGCCGGTGCGCTTGCTTTTGAGCGACAACGGGAAACCCCAGGTCATCTGCGAGAGCTTGCCATCTGCAATCACAGCACCGGGATATCCCGGAAAAACTTCGGTCCCAAAGTTGGCGTGGCCGAGCTGATCGACTGCATTGAACCAGCGCGCGACCTCGTCGTTCGCCTTCGTCATTCGGTAGAGATTGCACATCGCAAAGCGCCTGCCGGGAGCATGTTTTGCTGTCAATCGGAAGCAGGGTGGAAGTTTCGAATTGGCAAATAGTTCCTGTGTTGTTCTAACGCAAAAAATGTTGATTCGACCAAGCGATGATGAACTTAACCATGTGATCGGGGCTGCGCTCGGTAAGGCCGAGACCTACGCGCTCCGCGACGTGCTTTCAGCAACGAGAGCCTTCAACCGGCGCGAAGCGGTCGATACGCTCACGGCAAGGATCGTGGAGGCGGGAGAGGCCGGTTTTGACGACAAAACCCTGCCGCTTTTTCCTGAAACAGAACAGGTGAGTGGGTGTGACGCTCAGCAATCCTAGCGAGGCAAGCCAACCCGGCAATTGTCTAAGAGCCTTTTCCGGCGTCGGCTTTGAGTTTTTCTAATCGCTCAGAACAAACTTCGTGGACGACGCGACCCAGCTCCTCGACCTGCTCACCGAGCCATTCGAGGTCCTCTGGCGTGATACGGTAGTGTTTGCTGTAGCGCGCTTTCACATAGGCTTCCTTGAGCTTCTCGAAGCGCGCGCGGTCGCGCTTCGTTTCGCGCGGCCAGACGTAAGTCAGGCGAGGGTCGATGCGCTCGGCCTGAGTGCGCAGAAAACCGAGGTTGTGAACGTGAGGCGTGTAGAACGTGCAGACCAGGAGCACGCAATGATAGAGCCGCTCAGTGGCTTGGTGCATGTTGAACGCAGCCTCACGTAGGCCACCTTCGCCAACCAGAAATTCTGCTGCTTTCTTGAAGCGGCTGGCGCTCGGGAACCACTCGTCGAAATACTCCTGCGCCATCGCCTGCGCTTGCGGGGGTGTCTTCGGCTTAGGAGTATGCAGCTCGGTGTCGTCCGACTGGTAGAGCGCGACTCCATCCTGCTTCACGTCCATGAAGAAATAACGGCCATGCGCGAGGCCGTCGTTCACCTCTTGGAGAGTATGCACGATGAAATTAACCGGCGTGTGGAGCGTGCCCGTCACGCCGTATTCGCGCATCAGGCGGTCATCGAGCTTTGCCCAATATTTCACTCTGTCGGTGAGCCGCTTGTCATTGACGATGAGGAGCAAATCATAATCCGACTGGTAGCCTTTGGCGGTATGCGGCTCGTCGACCCAGGTGCCGCGTGCGTAGCTTCCGTAAAGGATGACCTTGAGGATACGCCCGGCCTTCTTCCAGTCGTGCTTGGCCAGTGCGAATGCATCTTCGAACTCTTCGAAAATCAACTGCAAAACGCGTTCCAGCTCGCGCTGCTTTTGCGGAGGCAGGTGATCGAGGTCGGTCTTCATCGGTCTATGCCTAGCAAGCTGCTGTAAAGCTTGCACCTATGCATCGCGGCTAATCCTCATCCAAAAAACTCCAGGACGTTTGCTCGCTGATAGTGATTCACCGCGAGCACCGTCCGTCAATACCAAGAATTGGGGAGGGGGCGAGGAGGAGCGCTGTAGGACGTTGGCACCGGATGAATCCGGACGAAATTGGATGGAAATTTCCCCTTCATTCGGGATCACATTCGGATGTGCGGGAATTCGAGCGGGGAGACGAAATCCCGACAAAGCGCGCCTCAAGTACTCTGCGCTACGCCAGAGTTTCCGGGGCTCTTACGCCACTGCACGAGGCCGCTTGATTACGTGGTGATTAAACGGCCCTCGACACCCATTGGGAAGGGGTGTAATATCGGCCTTAAGTCTTTGAAAGGTTTGGTGGACGCACTAGGGCTCGAACCTAGGACCCGCTGATTAAGAGTCAGCTGCTCTACCAACTGAGCTATGCGTCCACACTGCGGCGTACCGCGGCCTCGTGGAAGAGGCGTTCCCGACTCGGGAGGCGCCCATATAGCGGGCTTTCTCGCGATGAAAAGCCCCCATTGGCAAATTAGGCGTCGCGGCGCTGGCGCAGGCGATGCGATCCTGCCTCGCGAAGCTCTAGTGTAGCGCCAAATGGGTCCGCCAGATCGTCACCTACCGTGATCAGGCGGCCGAATTCCAACGACCGAACAGCGGCAAAAGCCTGATGCAGTGGCATGCCGGTAACTTGCGGAAGATCCCAGATCGTAATCCTGCTGCCGCGCCGGTTGGCGCGAGCAACTTCGAGCAGTACTTTGTCGCAAGTCTCGAGATCGCTCCGCTGCACCCGCTGGCCCGGATCATACTTGGTTCGGTTACCGATCGGAAGTCGGCGGTCCATAGAGGTCATCGTCAACAGCGTCCCAACTGCGCCAGCGACTAACCCCCCGGTCCGCCAACAATCGTCATACTGTTCAGTAGTGTCTATCGGTGGTAAAAGCAGTCCCTCAACGGGGGGACAGTAAAACTAGCTAGAGTAGCGATGCACGACACCACGAAACATATCGTCAAGATGGAGGATTGCGAGGCAATTCTCGAATACCTTTACGCGGCGTGCCTAGAACAAGGCGCTACCTGGTTAAGCTATCACTTCACGCCGGTGTTCGAATCGCCCACCTCGCGAAACACATTTATCTGGACGCGCGATTTTCCCGTCGAATACCAGAAACGTTACATTAGCGACGATTTCCGTGGACGCGACCCGATCCCCCAACTCGCTTTTGAGCACGGTCCCGTACTGACCTGGACCGAGGTGCGCGCACGTGGAAAGTCGATACCGGATGTCACAAGCTTTCTCGACGATCTGGAGGAGCTTGACGTCGACAATTGGGTGGTCTTCGCGTTGTTCGGTCCGCGCAATCGCGACGGTTATGCTACGATGCGGTTTGCCGAGGATCCCGACGGCTTCTCCAAGAAGCGCCTGCAGAAAATCCACTCGCTGATCCTCGCCGCGCATCTGCAGCTCTGCAAAGTCATGGACGAGGGCCGGGCATCGGTCGCCTTGTCGGACCGCGAACGCGAGGTCGTCGAATGGATGGGGCGGGGCAAGTCGGCGGGCGATATCGCCGCGATCCTCGAGATCTCGCCCGAAACCGTGCGTACCTATACGCGCCGGGTCTATGACAAGCTGCAGACCAACGACCGCGTGACCGCGACCGTGCGCGCGCTCAAGCTGGGACTGATCGAACTCTAGCGGATCAGGCCGGTGCGCGGGGCCTTGCGGTTCCAGCGGTGAACCATCATCAACGAGCCGATGCAGATCATGTTGGTGAGCATCGAACTGCCGCCATGGCTCATGAAGGGGAGCGGAATGCCGACCACCGGCGCCAGGCCCATGACCATCATCAGATTGATCGCGACATAGAAGAAGATCGTCGCGGTCATGCCGAGCGCCACGAGCTTGCCGAACCGGTCGGTGCTCGCGCGCGACACTGCCAGGCCCCAGCCGAAAATCATGGCGAAAGCGCCGAGCACGATCAGCCCGCCGATAAAGCCCCATTCCTCGGCCATGGTGGCGAAGATGAAGTCGGTGTGCGGTTCGGGCAGATAGTGCAGATGGCTCTGCGACCCTTCGTTGAAGCCCTTGCCGGAAAAGCCCCCCGATCCGATCGCGATTTTGGACTGGGTGATGTGGTAACCATCGCCCAGCGGATCGCTGGCGGGATCGAGGAAGGTGAACACCCGCTTCTGCTGGTAGTCTTGCAAGCCAAAGAAGAAGGCCACCGGGGCGAGCACGGCGGCAGCCAGGCCCGCTCCGACGAACCAGCGCAGCGGCAGGCCCGCGGAAAACATGATGACCGCACCGCCGAACACGATCGCCAGTGAGGTGCCCAGATCGGGCTGCAGCAGCACCAGCGCCACCGGGGCGAGGATCAGTGCCCCCGGTGCAATCAGGGCACGCACGGTGGGCACCATGCCGACCGGCAAGGTTGCGTAATAGCGCGCGAGGACCAGCACGATTGCCGGCTTCATCAGCTCCGAGGGCTGCAATTGCATAAAGCCCAGGTCGAGCCAGCGCTGGCTGCCGCCCCCGACGAAACCGATCGCCTCCACCGCGACCAGCATCAGCAGCACTACCCCATAAATCGGGATGGCGAACAGCATCACCAGATCGCGCGAGAACCGGCTGAGCACGAAGGCCATGACCAGGAACACGCCGAAGCGGATGACATGCGAGGACGCATAGGGATCCCAGTTCCCACCCGCGGCGGAATACAGCACCAGCGCGCCGAAGCCGATCAGCACGAACAGCGGAAACAGCATCTGCCATGGCTGACGTGCGATGGGGGCGGGGACGAGACCGGTCATTCAGGCGCGTCTGTGGCATCCGGCGCCGGAGTGCTCCGGGCGGAGGTCGGTCTGGCCGAGGCGGAGGCTTGCGACACTTCCTCGGGCGAGCGCGTGTCGATGCGCGAAGGGCTGGCCTGTTCAGCGATGCTTTCGGGCTGGCGGGCGGCCACGCGCGCTTCGGCTTCGACCTGGTCGAAGATATCCTCGTCGCGTGACGGGGCGGGGGGCACGGTCTCGCCCTGCGCTGCGGCATAGGCGCGATATTTCGCATTCAGCCGCTGCTGCGCAGTGCCGCCCCATTGTTCTTCGAGCGGGCGCAGCGCGTCCATGCCCTTGGCCGGATCGAACAGGAAGGTCATCACATCGCGCGCGATCGGATAGGCTGCGCCCGACCCGCCGCCATGTTCGATGACCACCGCGCCGGCGTATTTCGGTTTGTCGAACGGGGCAAAAAACACGAACAGGCCGTGATCGCGATATTTCCACGGGCCGGTCTTGCCGTTGGAGACGCTGAGCGAAACGACCTGCGCGGTGCCCGTCTTGCCCGCCATCTTGATATCGTCGAACGGCAGCCGCGCGCGTCCCGCCGTGCCGGGTCCGTTTACGACATCGCTCATCGCCTGCCGGACGTAGCCGATTTCCTCCGGGCTGAAATCGAAATGCTCAAATTGGGGCTTGTTGCCCTCGAGTTGCAGCCGCGGCATGACCTTGTACCCGGTCGCCATGCGCGCGCTCATCACCGCCAGCTGGAGCGGGTTGGTCAGGTAATAGCCCTGGCCGATCGAGGAATTGACCGTGTCATAGGGCTGCCATGCGCTGTCGTGACGCCGCTGCTTCCATTCGGGTGACGGCACCGTTCCGTAGAACTGGCTGGTGACGGGGAGCGGGAATTCTTCGCCCAGACCCATCTTGTGCGCCCATTCGGCCACCTTGGCGAAACCCACCTGCTGGGCGAAATGGTAGAAATAGCTGTCGCAGCTCTGGTAGATCGCCTTGGCCATGTCGACCCGGCCATGATTGCTCCAGCAATTGAAGAAGCGATTGCCGATGCGGCGCCCGCCGCCGCACATGATCGCTTCGTCCGGCTTGATGCCCGCATCGAGGAACGCCATGCAGTGCATCGGCTTGATCGTCGATCCGGGGGGATAGAGGCCCTTCAGAACCTTGTTGCGCAGCGGTACGCGCTCGTCGTCGCGCAGCATGCCGTATTCGACACGCCCGATCCCTTGCGAAAAGCTGTTGGGGTCGAAACTGGGCATCGAGGCCATGCACAATATGTCGCCCGTCTCGCAATCCATCACCACCGCCGACCCGCTCTCGAGCCCGATCCGGCGTGCGGCGTAATCCTGCAGCGGACCGTCGATCGTCAGCCGGACGGGATCGCCCTGGACGTCCTCGCGCGTTTCGAGATCGCGGACGATCCGTCCCGATGCGGTGACCTCGACCCGGCGCGCGCCCGGGATACCGCGCAGATCGAGTTCGAACTGGCGCTCCAGCGCATCCTTGCCGATCTTGTACCCCGGCGTGATCAGCAGCGGATTGCGATCCTGCTCCTCATACTCCTCCGCATTGGCAGGGCCAACATAGCCGAGCAGATGGCCGACAGTGAGCCCGGTGGGATAGAAGCGCGAGAAGCCGCGCTGCGGAACCACCCCGGGCAGGTCGGGCAGGCGCACGCTGACCGCGGCGAACTCGTCATAGCTGATACCCGAGGCGATCTCGACGGGCTGGTAGCCGGGGCCGTCGTCGATCCGCTTGCGGATGTCCGCCGCCTGGTTCTCATCGAGCTTGAGGATGTCCGTAAGCGCAAGGAGCGTGGCATCGGGATCGGGTGTGCGTTCGGGAATGATATCGACGCGGAAGTCCGCGCGGTTCGATGCGAGCGGCGCCCCGTTGCGGTCGAGGATCCAGCCACGCCGCGGCGGGATCAGCGATAGATTGACCCGGTTGCTCTCGCTCTCGAGCTCGTATTTCTCGTTCTCGGCGATGGCGATGTAGCCCATTCGCGCAGCCAGCAGCACGCCGAGCCCGCCCATCGCGGTGCCGATGACGAAGGTCCGCCGGTCGAAGGCGTTCTCGAGCGTCGACTGGGTGACGACTTCGCGCGGGCGCGCGCGCTTGCGCAACCGCATCAGCGTGCCCTCCAGCGCTTGAGACGGGTACGGTCGAGGACCGCGACCAGCCGCGCTGCGATGGGGAAGAAGAGAATGGTGAGCACGAGCTGCGGAACCAGGGCCATGAGCGAATGGAAGGTCGGTTGGCCGCCGGAGAACAGCCATCCGGCGGTGAGGTACCCGAGTATCAGTATACCCGCAGTGAACCAATCCTGCCAGAACGCACGCCACGGCAGCCGCGCCTCGATCAGCTCGATGCCGAGCATGATCAGCGACCATGACATGATCGCGAAGCCGAAGGGTTGCCCGCTGTAGAGATCGTCGATCAAGCCCAGCGGAATGCCCGCCCATACGGGCATCAATCCGGGCCGCACCAGCCGCCAGGCGAGCAGCATGAGCAGGCCGAAGGGCGGCATCATCGGGAGGCCGGCGGCAATCGGGAAGATCGGCAAAACCGACCCGATGACGATCGAGATCCACGGCACGCTATTGGCGAGCAGTGGCGAGTGCGAGCGGTTGATCCGGCTGCCATAGGCATCGCTGCGCGCCCGCGGGTCGTTGCGCTCCATCAGTCGGTCAGCTCGCGCTCGATCGGGGTGGCCGCGCCGAGCGCCGCGTCGGGTTCGTAGATCGGCTCGACGCTGACGTAATCGGTTGCAGCGGGATCGCTGACGATGCGCGCCAGACCGCCGTCATCGGTGGTTTCGGTGAGGATGGCGACCGCAATACCCGGGGGGTAGTATCCTCCCGCGCCGCTGGTCACGAAGACATCGCCGGGGCTGAGCGGATTGATCCCGAGATTGATCAGCCTGATGCGCAGCAGGCCATCGCCGCGCCCTTCGGCAAAGGCCACGACCTCGTCCTTGGCGCGGCGCACCGGGAGGATGCTTTCGGTATCGGTGAGCAGCAGCACGCGTGCGCTGTCGCTGCCGACTTCGAGAATGCGTCCGACCACGCCGCGGGGCGAGCGGACCGGCATGCCGATCGCCACCCCGTCGTTCGACCCGGCGCCGAGATAGGCGAAGCGGCGAGTGCTCGAGGCGGAGGAGCCGACCAGCCGCGCGACGGCGACGGGCTCGATCTCCTTGTCGTGCAGATCGAGCAAGCCCTTCAGCCGCCGGTTTTCCTGCTTCACCGCCTCGGCTTCGGCCAGCCGGATACGCGCAATTTCCATCTCGCGCTTGAGATCGGCATTCTTCGACCCCGCGCGGTAATAGCCGCTGACGGTTTCCCAGAAGCCCTTGCTGCCGGTCCTCACCGTGGCGGCGGTCTCGGTCGCGGGCGAGACTCCGGTCTGCGCCGCCCCGCGCAGCCCGCCGAACAATTGGGGCTGGAAGAAGGACAGGGTGAGGAGGATGGCGCCGATAAGCGCGCCAGCGCCCGCGATCAGATAGCCGGTGAAGAGGTTGTATTGCGCCCTGCGAGAAAACCCCGAGCGCCGTGAGCCTGTCGGCGCCATTCCCCTGCCTTTCTTAAGCCGTCATCAGGACGCCGCGATAGATCGGGTCCTCCATTGCGCGGCCCGTGCCGAGAGCGACGCAAGACAGCGGATCTTCCGCGATGGTCACCGGCAGGCCGGTTTCTTCGCGCAGATATTCGTCCAGCCCGCCGATCAGCGCGCCGCCGCCGGTGAGCACAATGCCCTGGTCGACGATGTCGGCGGCCAGTTCGGGCGCGGTGTTTTCCAGCGCGATGCGCACGCCTTCGACGATAGCCCCGATCGGTTCGGACAAGGCTTCGGCGAGGTGCCCCTGGTTGATGGTGATTTCCTTGGGCACGCCGTTGACGAGGTCGCGGCCCTTCAGCGTGATGCTTTCACCCACACCGTCTTCGGGCGGACGCGCGACACCGAAATCCTTCTTGATCCGTTCGGCAGTGCTGTCGCCGATCAGCAGGTTATGGTGTCGGCGAACATAGGACACGATCGCTTCGTCCATCTTGTCGCCGCCAGTGCGGACCGAGGTGGTATAGGCGAGGCCGCGCAGCGATAGCACGGCGACTTCGGTGGTGCCGCCGCCGATATCGACGACCATGCTGCCGACCGGTTCGGTCACCGGCATGTCGGCGCCGATCGCCGCGGCCATGGGTTCGAGGATCAGATAGACCTGGCTGGCGCCCGCGTTCGACGCGGCATCGCGGATCGCGCGGCGCTCGACCGAGGTCGATCCGGAGGGCACGCAGATGGTGATTTCGGGATAGCGCATCAGGCTCTTGCGCCCGTTCACCTTGCGGATGAAGTGCTTGATCATCTCCTCGGCCACGTCGAGGTCCGCGATCACACCGTCGCGCAGCGGGCGGATGGCTTCGATGCTGTCGGGCGTCTTGCCCATCATCATCTTGGCATCGTCGCCCACGGCCTTGACCCGTTTCATGCCATTGATCGTCTCGAGTGCGACCACGCTCGGCTCGTTCAGGACAATGCCCTGATCCTGCACATAAACCAGCGTGTTGGCGGTTCCGAGATCGATCGCCATATTTTGCACGCCGAATTTGAAGAGATTGTTCCAGAAGCCCATGTTTATTCGATTTTCCATGTTGTCGCGTGGTCCGACGAGAGGGATGCGACCCGCTCGCACCTCTCCGGGCGGAAATGGTGGCGGAGCCTTAGCGATAATACGAATGGAATGCCAAAAATTTCCGCTATGGCTGCGGGGGATAGCTGAACGCGCCGTCTCGGATTCGTGACGCTTCACCGCTACAACCGCGCGACCATGCCGCAAATCCGTCGCCTGCCCGAGAATCTGGTCAACCGTATCGCCGCCGGCGAGGTGGTCGAACGGCCCTCTTCGGCGCTCAAGGAACTGGTCGAAAATGCGATCGACGCGGGCGCTACGCGGATCGCCGTCAAGCTGGTCGAAGGCGGGCTGACAAGCGTCGAGGTGACCGATGATGGTTGCGGGATGACGCCGGATGAAATGGCGCTGGCGCTCGAACGGCACGCAACCTCCAAACTGCCCGACGAAGCGATCGAACAGGTCGCGACATTGGGCTTTCGCGGGGAAGCGCTGCCGAGCATCGCCAGCGTCGCCCGCTTCACGATCGAGAGTCGTCCGGCCGGGGCCCAGCAGGGCTGGAAGCGGGTGGTCGATCACGGAGAAATTGCTGCCGAAGGTCCCGCCGCGCTCCCGCCGGGGACGCGGGTGCGGGTCGAAAATCTCTTCGGCAAGATCCCCGCGCGGCGCAAGTTCCTGCGCACCGCGCGCAGCGAATATGCCGCGTGCAAGGATGTCGTCCTGCGGCTTGCGATGGCGCGGCCCGATGTGGCGATCACGCTCGACCATGGCGACCGGCGGATCTTCGGCCTGCAGGGCGGGGAAGGACTGGCCAATCGCGTGGCGCAGCTGATCGCGCGCGAGCTCAAGGACAATGGTGTGGTGCTCGACATGGAACGCGGCGCGATGCGGCTGATCGGGATCGCCGGCCTGCCGACCTACAATCGCGGCGTCGCCGATCACCAGTATCTGTTCGTCAACGGGCGCCCGGTGAAAGACCGGCTGCTGACTGGCGCGGTGCGCGGCGCCTATGCCGATATGCTCGCGCGCGACCGGCATGCGGTGCTGGCGCTGTTCCTCGAAATTCCCTCCGAGGATGTCGATGTGAACGTCCACCCGGCCAAGACCGAGGTGCGCTTCCGCGATGCGCAAGGTGTCCGCGGCTTTATCGTTTCGGGCCTGCGTCAGGCACTGGCGACGGGTGACAAGCGCAGCGCGCAAAGCCCCGATGCGGGTGCGATGTCGCGCTGGCAACAGGAACCGGCGCGCGAGGAGCCGTCGCCCGCGCTGCGCTCGATCTTCGAGGGGCGCGACTGGTCCGCGCCGCAGCAACGCGTGGCCGAACCCGGCGGCGCATGGCGCGCGGCTGAAGGCGACATCATGGCCGAACCGCGCGGAAGGGCCGAGGAAGCGGCCCCGGTGGCGGAATCCGCGCAGGACTATCCGCTGGGCATCGCCCGCGGGCAGGTCGCCAATACCTATATCGTCGCCGAGGCGCAGGACGGGCTGGTGCTGGTCGACCAGCACGCGGCGCACGAACGCCTCGTTCTGGAACGCTTACGCGCGGCGGGGGCGGAAGAAGCGGTCGCACGCAGCCAGGCGCTGCTGATTCCCGAAGTGGTCGAACTCGACGAAACCAGCTGCGACCGGCTCGAAGAGGCGGCGCCCAAGCTCGCCGAACACGGGCTCGCACTCGAACGTTTCGGCCCCTCCGCTATGCTTGTCCGGAGCCTGCCACACGCCATCGCACGCACCGATCCCGAAAAACTGCTGCGCGATATAGATGACGACCTCGCGCTCAACGGTGAAGCGCTGCTGCTGGGCGAAAAGCTCGATCTCGTTCTGGCCACGATGGCCTGCCACGGCTCGGTCCGCGCGGGACGCGTGCTGCGGGTCGACGAAATGAACGCGCTGCTCCGCGAAATGGAACGCACCCCGCGTTCAGGCCAGTGCAACCACGGCCGCCCGACATGGGTCAAGCTGTCGATGGACGACGTCGAGAAACTGTTTGGCAGACACTAGGCTGGGCTAACCTCCGCCTCTGCTCGACAACTTTTAGGCTGTAGAGGCCAAAAGCGGACTGTCAGGCTGCGACCCCATTGCGGGCATTGGAATACTGCTTTAATTTGCAAGCTTTTATGCCGATGCGTGTGGGTTCCCATGACGACTGAACCACAAGAGACCCTGTCAGAAATTACACAGCTTATTGAGTTTGAGATTGAGGCGCTTGGATACCTCTTTCCACTTGGAGATGGTGTAGACTGGATTTGCTATCATCTGCACGATGACCCGCTCGATGACAATGAACACCGAAATGCCGACGAGGTTTATGCGGCGCTGTGCGAAGTGGGCGTGAACATTGAGCGCACTGCGTTGGATGATTATCCTTGGGAAATCTGGGAGAAGAGGTGGCCGACATCTGATTGGCTAACCAACGATCTGCCAAAGATTTTCGACGTGCTGAACCGCTTCGGCCATGGCATTTACTCGGTGTCTTATTACCCGCGAGGCGCTGCGCACCCCCTTTTTCACGCTGCATTCCGTGACGCATGGGACAATGCTGACCCAAAAACTCGCCCGCCGAATTGTGAAGCGGAGGACTTGAGCGAAAAAGCTGCAACAGTTGTTTTTCACATTCGTCTGAACGAAGCGGCATATCGCGAGGTCAAAAGCGGCAAATTCACTTTCATGGAGGCGGCCAGGCGCGTCGCTGCAATTCAAGACGAAGTCCGATCACGTTGGCCAAACAAGGAGGCCGAGGCGCGGATGCTACTTGGCATTCCTCGCCTGAGGGATATTCCGAGGTTTGATGACCAGCACGAGGAGTTGCTCAAATGGGCAATCTGGCACGTTGTTAGTGATGATGCCGAGAAGGCAAACTGAAAGAAAGCTACGTCCGCTTTCCATCCAAAGTCGGACGTAGCGAATCCGCGTCGCATTGCCTCAAATCAGACGTTGAACGAACACGGGAAACGCTGGACCAGACCGTGCGTTCTATGTCTCGACATGGGTCAAACTGTCGATGGAAGACGTCGAGAAACTGTTCGGGAGACATTGATGCGCAAGATTGCTCTGCTGGTGACGTTGGTGCTGGCCGCCTGTTCCAGCGAACCGACAGAGGAGGAACGCGCCGCCGCGGTCGCCGAGGTCGAGGCGCATCAGACCCCGCCGCCGCAACCGCTGGTGCTCGCTCCCATCCGTTATCGCGAGATCGAACAGCACGATCTGTATGGCGCAGGCTGCAGCTTCGCGCCCGAGGGCGGCGGCCTTGCGGCGACCGCGCTCGCAATGGCGGAGACCGGGCATTTCCTCCACAATGGCGAACTGGTCACGCTGGCCGCGGACAAGGGTAGCGCCGAACTGCCCTATCTGGCGCGCCGCAAGTATGACGGGACCGCGTTTTCGATGACGCTCGAGCTCGACGAGGAAACGGGCGAGCAGGTCGGCGAGGAAGTCAGCAATTATTCCGCCACGCTGACCATTCGCGATGCGCATGAGGCCGTGGTCTATCGCAAGACCGGCATTGCGCGATGCGGCGTCTGAGCTAGTCGGTCCCTTCCGGGTCGCGTGTGCGGATCAGCCCGTTCGAAACCATTTCCATGACCGGCTCGTCATTCTGGTTGAAGACGGTGAGATGGCTCTTGAAGATGCCCATTTCGGGGCGCGAGGCGCTGCGGCGCTTCTCGATCACTTCGCTTTCGCACCGGAGCGTATCGCCCGGATAGACCGGCTTTTTCCAGCGTAGCTGGTCGACGCCCGGCGAACCCAGGCCCGCCTGCTTGTGCTTGGTCAAATTCTCGACCAGCATCGACATGGTCATCGCGCAGGTGTGCCAGCCGCTGGCGGAGATGCGGCCGAAATGGGTCTGCGCCGCGGCTTCGTCATCGAGGTGGAACGGCTGCGGATCGTATTTCGAGGCGAAGTCGATCACCTCTTCACGCGTGACCTCGTAACGGCCGAAGGCCTGCTTGTGCCCGATGGCGATGTCTTCGTAGAACTGCATTGCAAAATGCAATGTATCAAAGCGCGGGGCGAAGCAACATCCAAATCCCCATGCCGATCATCGCGAGGTTCTCGGTGAGCGATACGAAGCCGAGCGGGACGTTCCCGCTCCCGCCGACGCAGGCGCATTTGATGCTGCGTTTCTGGATGTAGACCGCGTAGAAAACGCTGACCGCGCCGATCGTGCCGATGGTCAGTGCTACCGGGATCGAGAGCCAGGGCAATTGCCGCCCGGCCATGAGCACCGCCGCGCCGGCCTCGAGGAAGGGATAGGCATGGGCGTAGGGTACCCAGCGCTGGCCGAGCAGGTCGTAGCCCACGAACATGGTCGAGAACTGTTCGACATCCTGCAGCTTGAGCATGGCGAGCATCGCCATCGAAAAGGCGACGAACCATTCGGCGGTGCGCACGGTGAAGGCGGCTTCATAGACGAACAGGCTGAGCGCGACTGCCAGCGCCGCGCCGACGGCGAACACTGCGATAACCGGCGTGTAGCTGGTGTCGCCAGCGCTAGGCTCATCGTAGCCGAAATGGGTCCGCAATTCGCTGTAACCGCCGATCCGCTGGTCCCCGATAAAGGCCTGCGGTGTCGTTTCTACGCCGTGCTGCGCCTTGAACGCGTCGGTCTGTTCGCGGGTGGTCAGCCAATGGTCCTCGACCGCGAAGCCCTCGCGCTCGAGCAGCCATTTGGACTTCGTGCCATAGGGACAGACATGCTTGTCCATCACCATGCGGTACAGCCGTGCGGTCTTGGCCCCGCGGGGAACTGCGTCCGCCGCGCTCATGCACGAAAGCGGGGCACGCGTCCTTCGGTGCCCAGATCGGGGATGATGCGATAGCGTGCGAGGACGAGGCTGAAGAGGCCGAAGGCGAGCAGGCCGATCGCGACGAGCTTGAAGACGATGCCTTCACCCGCGAGGCTGGCGACCGCATCACCCAGCGTCTTCACCTGGTCCGATCCGCCGCTCATGAAACCCGCCTGGAACAGTGACCAGCCGATGATCAGGAAAACGACCGCGCGTGCCAGATAGCCTGCGCCGCCGATCCAGCGGGTCTGCGAGGGCGCGCGCGGGCTGATGCGGTTCATGAAGCTGCCGGTCAGGCCCTTCTTGGCCTGGAAAGCCGCGGTGGCGAAGAAGGCGATGCCCAGCAGGCCGAGCACGACGCCGCCGAACTCGATTGCCAGCACGCCCGACGCCGCTTCCTGCGCGCCGCCGCCATTGTCGCTGCCCGTGGTGGCGAATTTGTACGCCGAATAGGCCAGCGCAAGGTGGCCGATCGCGCTCCCCGCATGGCCGATCCGCGTGGCCCAGCCGGTCTTGTCGGTGCCGTGGTGTTCGACATCGAGGAGTGTCGAGGCGAAACGGAACAGCGCATAGGCGAGCAGGCCGACCACCATCAGCCACAGGATGGCAGTGCCGAGCGGGAAATCCTGGATGGCCTGAAAGATGCCATTGGTACCCTGGCCGATCCGGCCCGCGCTGGTCAGCGCAATCAGTCCGAGCACCGAATAGAGAATTGCCCGGCTGAAATAGCCCACGCGCACCAGCGTTCTGAACTTTTCCGATTTATCGACCACGTATGTCTCCCCGTTGAGCTTTGCTTGGCAACGGGGAGGGCGCGTGCTCGTTCCGCACGCCGCCTAATTTTGCGCGGCGAGCGCATCCGCGACATCGGCCAAATCGCCATCCGAGCGCGCCGCCTGTGGCAGGCCGATCAAGTGTCGCAGCAAGGGTGTTATCGCGGTGTTCTGGAAAGTTTCGATCGTCACACCGCTACGAAAGGCGGGGCCGTGGGCGATGAACAGAGATGCCATTTCGGGGGCAAACGGATCGTAGCCATGACTGCCGCCGCTCCACGCCGCGTCGGACGCGCGGGCGGTGATGGTCCAGCCGGTATCGGGCAGGCAGAAATAGGGCGGAATGCGCGGGTGCGTGCCATATTGGTAGCGCGCGGGAATCTCGCCTTTGCGCCAGCATTCCATGTGCGCATGGTCGCGCAGCAGCGCCGCTTCGAGCGCCGCGGTGTTACCCTCGGTGGCTTCGAATGTCGCATAGGCCCCGCTTTCGACCGCGCGGTAGAGCGACGCATCGACGATCTCGTCGAGCACGATCATCTTGTTCGATCCGGTCGGGGCCATCCCGTGGTCCGACACCAGCACCAGATTGGCGGGCTGGCCCAGGCTTTCGAGCCCCGCGAGCAGATCGGCGATATGGCTGTCGACGTCGCGCAGCGCCTCGTCGATCTCCTCGCCCACCGGTCCGCCGCCATGTCCTGCACTGTCGACCGTATCGAAATAGAGCGTCACGAATTCGGGGCGGATCTCCGCCGGGCGGCGCAGCCAGTCGAGCACCGAATTGACGCGCTGCGTATTGGTGACCTGCATGCTGAACGCCTGCCAGTCGCTCGCCATCGTGCCATCCGGTACCGGGCCATACCCTTCCGCCGTACCGCCCCAGGCGACCGCCGAACCGGGCCAGAACATCGCCGCGCTGCGGATGCCCGCTTCCTCGGCCTCGACCCACACCGGCTTGGCCTCGTTCCACCAATAGGGATCGACCGTGGCCATCGTGAAGGCTTCGCCGGGCCGCGTCTTGTCTTCCATGCGGTTGGCCGTGATGCCGTGATGATCGGGCACCAGACCCGTCACCAGTGTCCAGTGATTGGGGAAGGTCTTGGTCGGGAAGGACGGCCGCATCGCCGCGCGCGCACCTTCGCTGGCCAGCCGCGACAGCGTCGGGGTCAGCCCGCGTTCGAGATAGTCCGGGTGGAATCCGTCGATCGAGACGAGGATCGTCACCGGCTCGCGCTGTTCCACTGCCACACTGGCGAGCGGAGCATCGGTATAGCCGGCGCACCCGCCGAGGACGCTGGCAAAGCCAAGGGCGAGGGCGGCGGCAATCCGGTTCATGGAAGTGACCTCAGACGTTGAACTTGAACAACAGGACGTCCCCGTCCTGCACGAGATATTCCTTGCCTTCCTGGCGCAGCTTGCCCGCTTCGCGCGCACCGCTTTCGCCGCCAAGCGCAAGGTAATCATCGTAGGCAATTGTTTCAGCGCGAATAAACCCGCGCTCGAAATCGGTGTGGATCTCGCCTGCGGCCTGCGGTGCCTTTGCCCCGGTGGGGAAAGTCCAGGCGCGCGTTTCCTTCGGACCCGCAGTGAAGAAGGTCTGCAGGCCGAGCAATCTGTAGCCGGCGCGGATCACGCGGCTCAGTCCCGATTCTTCCAGCCCCAATTCGGCGAGGAATTCGGTCCGGTCTTCGGGAGGCATCGTGACCAATTCGGCTTCGATGGCCGCGGAAACCACAACGGCCTCGGCGCCCTCGGCCTTGGCCTTGGCGAAAACCAGCTCGGACAGCGCATTGCCGCTCGCGGCATCTTCTTCGGCGACGTTGCAGACATAGAGCACCGGCTTGGCGGTCAGCAGCTGTGCCTGCTGGAAGACGCGGGCCTCTTCCTCGTCCTTGGGTTCGGTCAACCGCGCGGGCTTTCCTTCCTTGAGCAGTTCGAGCGCCTGGCCGAGCACGCTGGCCATCAGCTTGGCTTCCTTGTCACCGCTGGTGGCGCGCTTGGCAGCGGCGGGGACACGCTTCTCGAGGCTTTCGAGATCGGCCAGCAGCAGTTCGGTTTCGACCACTTCGGCATCGGCCAGCGGGTCGACCTTGTTGGCGACGTGCTGGATGTCGTCATCCTCGAAGCAGCGCAGCACATGCACGATCGCATCGACTTCGCGGATATTGCCGAGGAACTGGTTGCCCAGCCCTTCGCCCTGGCTCGCGCCTTTGACCAGTCCGGCGATATCGACGAAGGCCAGCTGCGTCGGCAGGATCTTGGCCGACTTGGCGATCGCGGCAATCTTGTCGAGCCGCTCGTCCGGCACCGCGACCTGGCCGACATTCGGCTCGATCGTGCAGAACGGATAGTTCGCGGCCTGCGCGGCCTGCGTCTCGGTCAATGCGTTGAACAGGGTGGACTTGCCGACATTCGGCAGGCCGACGATCCCGCAGCGGAAACCCATCAGAAACTCCGGTATATGTGTGTGGCGCGCGCCTTAGCCGCCCCGCACGCGAATAGCCAGAGCGTCAGACGTTGTGCACCGCCTTGATCAACGGGCCGTAGCCGCTTTCGCCCAGCCAGCCGACCTGCGTCTTGGCGGTGACCTCGTTGATCGCCACTTGCGGGATGCTTCCGCCGCTGACGGGCAGGCGGACGGGGCGGGTGCCCGGGGCCATGCCGAGAACCCTTGCCATCGCGTGCGGAATGTCCATCGGATCGGCGCTTCGGCCCGAACTGTCCTCCTCGCCCATGCGCGCGACGATCTGCGGATATCCGCCAAGATGGGCCTGATCCGCGCGCTCCCTCAGCTCTCGCGAATAGCGGTTGCGATTGACCCACACCTTCGTGGGATATCCGCCCGGTTCGATAATCGTGACGCCGACATTGTGCGGGACCAGCTCGTAAGCGAGCTGTTCGAACATCGCCTCGACCGCGAACTTGGTCGCCGAATAGTGCCCCGCATAGGGGACGATGACGCGGCCGAGCTGGCTCGACACGGCAAAGATATGTCCCTGTTTGCGCGTCCGCATGCCGGGCAGTACCGCGCGGGCAAGCCGGTGGTAGCCAAGCACGTTGGTATCGAAGGCGAGCCTGGTCGCTTCCATGTCCTGGACCTCGACCGGCCCGGTGATGCCGATCCCGGCATTGTTGACCAGCACGTCGAGCCCGCGGCCGATTTCGCGCTCGGAGCTGGCGACTGCATCGGCCACTTCGTGGTCGAGCAGTACGTCGAGCCGCATCACGCGGATATCGAGCGCCTCGTCGCGCGCCAGCTGCATCAGCTCCTCGGCCTCGGGCCGCGGCGTGTTGCGCATGGTGGCGAAGACGGTTGCTCCGGCGCGGGCGAAATGTTCGGCGGCGAGGCGTCCGAAACCGGAGGAACATCCAGTGATCAGGATCGCCTTGCCCGTCAGGTCGGGCGCGGGGATCAGCTTGTCGTCCTGCGCCCGGACGGCAGTGGCCGCGAGCGCTCCGGTGGCGGCGGCTCCGGCAAGCAGGGTACGGCGAGTCAAATCAGGCATGGCAGTCTCCCTTTGCCTGCAGCCTAGCAATTACCGCGGCGAATGCGAAGCGAGCCAGCGTTCGAGTTCGCGCGGAGAGCGGATATACAGCAGCTTGTCTTCATGTCCCGCGAGAGCCCGCTCGATCCGCTTGCGCGGTCGATTATGCCACGTTGCCACATACCAGAGGAAGCCCGCATCGAAGCGCTCGGGGCAATCGGGGGCCATATCGGGCCTCGTGGTGCCGCGCGCCGACCAGATGCGCCGGATCACCCGCCACAGGCAGCGCGCGGCCGAGAAGTCGAGAAACACCACCTGGTCGGCGCGCGCCAGCCGCAGTTCCATCGTACTGGCGTCATTGCCGTCGATCACCCAGCGCGGTGACTGGACGATCGCTTCCAATTCGGGGCGCCAGTCACGCTCTTCACGCTCGACCCATCCTGCCGACCACATCAGCTGGTCGAGATGGTAGGATGGCAGATCGAGCATTTGGCCAAGCCTGCGCGCGAGGGTCGATTTCCCGCTCCCGCACGGCCCCAGGATCATGATCCGGTTCACGGGCTCAGTCCTGCAGGCGCAGCGCGATATCGTTCATGAAGCGGGCGTCGTCGCCCTTGGCCAGCCATTCGGCTTCGGCCGCCATCGCCGCCAGCATGTCGGCCAGCGGGTCCATTTCGCTCTTGGCGTAATTGCCCAGCACATGGCCGTGGACGCGCTCTTTCGATCCGGGATGGCCGATGCCGATCCGCACGCGGCGGAAATCGGGGCCGAGGTGCTGGTTGATCGACCGCAGCCCGTTATGGCCCGCCAGCCCGCCGCCCATGCGGACCTTGACCTTGAAGGCGGCGAGGTCGAGCTCGTCGTGGAACACCGTCAGTGCATCGGGGTCGAGCTTGTAGAAGCGCAGCGCTTCGCCCACCGCGCGGCCGCTTTCGTTCATGAAGGTCGCGGGCTTGAGCAGCAGCACCTTGTGCGTGCCGATCCGGCCTTCCTGCGACCAGCCCGAAAACTTCTTCTGGACCGGGCCGAAATCGTACATCGCCGCGATGACGTCGACCGCCATGAAGCCGACATTGTGCCGGTTCATCGCATATTTCGGTCCGGGATTTCCAAGGCCTGTCCAGATCTGCATGCGGGGTCCTCTAGCGATGGTGGGGCCAAACGCAAAACGCCGGCCCCTTGCGGGACCGGCGCTTCGTTGCGGTGAGGCAAGAGGCGGCTATGCGCTCTTGTCTGCCTGTTCCTGTGCAGCGTCCTCGTCGACACCCTGCTCGGTGGCGGGGACATCCTGCGGATCGGCTTCGCCGTCATCCTGCGAGGTATCGCCTTCGGCCTTCTTGAGCGCCGAGGGAGCAACCAGCGTGGCGATGGTGAAGTCGCGATCGGTGATCGCGCTTTCGCTACCCGCAGGCAGCTTCACTTCGCTGATGTGGATCGAATCGCCGACTTCCTTGCCGGTGACGTCCACTTCGATCTCGCCCGGGATCTTGTCGTTTTCGCAGACCAGTTCGAGCTCGTGACGGACAACGTTCAGAACGCCGCCCTTCTTGAGGCCGGGGCTGGCTTCCTCGTTGAGGAACACGACCGGAACCGAGACTTCGATCTTGCCGCCCTTGGCGAGGCGCAGGAAATCGACATGCTCGGGGCGGTCGGTGACGGGGTGCAGAGCGACGTCCTTGGGGAGCGTGCGCAGCTTCTTGCCGTCCACTTCGAGCTCGACGATCGAGTTCATGAAGTGGCCGGTGTCGAGCTGCTTGATCAGCTCCTTTTCTTCCACGTGAATCATCGTGGGTTCTTCCTTGCCGCCGTAGATCACGGCGGGGACACGGCCTTGACGGCGCAGTTGACGGGAGGCTCCCTTGCCAGCCCGTTCGCGCGCCTCGGCCGGCAGGGTCAGAGCGTCGCTCATGGCACTTACCTTTCGAATGCTATTTGGTTGCTCGGTCCACCACGCCTCCAGGGATGACCATGATGCCGAAGGCCGCGCGCATAGCAGGGCGGGGCCGAAAGGCAAGCAAGAACGCCCGGGGGAGGCGGGCTTATTCGACCCGGCGAATGGTGAAACCGCGGGCTTCGAGCATGGTCGGCAGGCCGTCCGCGCCCAGCAGATGGCCCGCACCCACTGCAATCAGCGGCTTGTCGCGCGCCGACAACAGGTTCTCGATCTGCGCCGCCCAATCGGCATTGCGGTCGCGCAGCAGCGCCTGCGCCAGTTCGGGATCGGCCAGGATGCCGCGCCTCGTGAGCTGCGTGAGCTGTTCGGTATCGCCTTCGAGCCAGGCGGCGGCGAGCGTGGAGATTTCGCCCTCATTGGCGCGCGATTCCTCGAGCACGGCATTCAGCAGGTCGCGCTGCTCGCTCTCGGGCAGCGTATCGAAGATCGCCAGCTGCTTGCGCGCGCCTTCGAGCTCGACCACCTCGCGCTTGTCGAACACCGCCAACAGCGCGCGGTCGGCGCCATTTTCCGACTTGGAGGATTGCGCCACCTGCGCCAGCGCCAGCGCGGCGGCCCAGCTTTCCATCGGATCGAAATAGCCGCGGCGGACCTTGGCCTTGACCAGCAAAGTCTCGAATTCGTCGCGCAACGCGGGATCGATCCGCTGCGCCAGCGGCCCGGCGGGGCGATCGAAGGCCATTTCCTCGAACAGCGTCGACAGCTCTTCGCCATTTTCCAGATTGGCGACCTCGACCACCAGCATGTCGGCTTCGGCCAGCACGGCGTCGAGCTGGGGCGAACGCCATTTGGCGCCGTCGGGCAGTGCGTGGATGGTCCCGAACAACCAGCCTTCGACCGCGCCCCTGCTGTCGGCGATCTCCCACAGCGCGGGGTAGGGGCCTTCGGGCTTGGCCGGATCGGCTTGCTTCCCGCAGGCGGAAAGCAACAGCACGAGCGCGATGCACAGCGAAGGAAGGAAGCGGCGGGTCACGCCTCCTCCCTGCATGGTTTACCCACCGTGGCAAGTCGGGAATTGCCCGTGCCCGGCTGCGGGACGATTACTGGATGCGCGTCACGGACAGCCCGCGTCCGGCGAGGTAATCCTGCACGCTGCCACGCCCGGCCAGATGGCCCGCGCCGACCGCGACGAAGACGGTGCCCGGTTCGGCAAGGCGGCCGTGGATCCACTCGGCCCAGCGCTCGTTGCGGTCGTAGAGGAGTGCATGCGCCAGCACCGGGTCGGTCAGCCCGTCGTTCATCAGCGCGGCGAGGCCATCGGCATCGCCTTCGAGCCATTCGGCGACCATGTCGTCCATCATCGGTACGACCTGGTCGATATTGTCGGCTGACACCATCAGGAAGGCGATCTGCGATTCGACCGGCAGCGTGTCGAACAGTTCGATCTGCCATTCGAGCGTCTCGAGCGCCCCGCGCGCGACGTCGGCGGGGGCCAGTTCCTCGAGCTTCGCCTCGACGCCGCTTTCGGCGGTATAGCCCGCCTGCAGCAGCGGGACGACCGCCAGCGTCATTCCGGCAAACCATGGTTCGAAGCGGTCGAACGCCGCAGGCGGCATGGAGAGTTTGGTGAGCGCGAGTTCATAGCTCGTCCGATCGGGTTCGGAGAGCATGTCGCGCAGCGTTTCGTCGGCGGGCAGCAGCGCACTGGTCATCACCATCTGCTGCGCGGCGGGGTCATGCGCCGCATTGCTGGGGATCTCGGTGACCAGTTCCTGCGAGACGGCGAGCGCGGTCTCGATCGGCCCCTTGTACCATTCGATGTTTTCGGGAAGTGCATGGACGGTGCCGAACAGGTAGATCGTGGTATCCGCATCCGCGACCTGCCACAGGCCGGGACCCGCAGGGACAGGTGCCTCGGCCGTAGCCGGAGCGACCGCAACGTCGGCTTCGGGCAGCGCGGCGCAGCCCTGTAGCGCCAGCCCGAGCGGGGCGAGGCAGGCGAGCGCCGGGCGGATCGAGATGCGGTTCATGCGGTGTGATTCCCTGTCGTTGAAGGCCGCGATACCGAGCATTGCGACGAATTGCCAAGTCGCCGGTGGATATTGCGGTGCAAGCCGCGCTGCGCTGCGGCATTGACCCTGTTTGACGCTTGCGCCATTGCCCCGCGCCATGGACCGCAATCCGCAAAATTCCTTCCAGGACATGATCCTCGCGCTGCACGATTTCTGGAGCGCGCAGGGCTGCCTCATCCTGCAACCCTACGACATGCGCATGGGCGCAGGCACCTTCCACACCGCGACGACGCTGCGCGCGCTCGGCCCCGAGCCGTGGAACGCTGCCTTTGTCCAGCCGTGCCGCCGCCCGACCGACGGGCGCTATGGCGAGAACCCCAACCGGCTGCAGCATTATTACCAGTACCAGGTCATCCTGAAGCCGAGCCCGCCCGATATCCAGGACCTCTATCTCAAGAGCCTCGAGGTGATCGGCATCGATCCGCTCAAGCACGATATCCGCTTCGTCGAGGACGACTGGGAAAGCCCGACGCTGGGCGCCTGGGGGCTGGGCTGGGAAGTCTGGTGCGACGGGATGGAAGTCACCCAGTTCACCTATTTCCAGCAGATGGGCGGGTTCGACTGCAAGCCGGTGGCGGGCGAACTGACCTACGGACTCGAGCGCTTGGCGATGTATATCCAGGGCGTCGACAGCGTCTACGATCTCGCCTTCAACGATCGCGGCGTATCCTACGGCGACGTCTTCCTCGAGAACGAGAAGCAGATGTCGAAGTGGAACTTCGAGGTCGCCGAGACCGACGCGCTGTTCGACCTGTTCAACAAGGCCGAGGCCGAGTGCAAGAACGCGCTCGCCAATGACGTGCCGATCGCCGCCTACGAACAGGCTGTCGAGGCCAGCCATATCTTCAACCTGCTGCAGGCGCGCGGCGTGATCAGCGTGCAGGAACGCGCCAGCTACATGGGCCGCGTCCGCGATCTCGCGCGCGGCAGCTGCGAAGCACATATGGCCAAGGAAGCGCCCGTGTGGGCCGAGAAATATCCGGAGTGGTCGAAATGATCTCTGCCAGTCCTAAACCGTACTTCGTCACCCCCGCGCAGGCGGGGGTCCAGATAACCTCCCTTGCGCGCGCCACAGCCCTTATCTGGGCCCCTGCCTGCTCAGGGGCGACGGAGGTGGCGAATGTCTGATTTCCTCCTCGAACTGCGCAGCGAAGAAATCCCCGCCCGCATGCAGGCTGGCGCGCGCGCCGAACTCCAAAAACTGTTCCGCCGCGAAATGGATGCCGCCGGTGTCGAGGCCGGCGAGGTCACCGTCTGGTCGACGCCGCGCCGCCTCGCGCTGATCGCGCGCGGGCTTCCCCTGGCGACCGAGGCTGTCAGCGAAGAACTGAAAGGTCCGCCCGTCGGTGCGCCCGATCAGGCGATCGACGGGTTCTGCCGCAAGGCAGGGGTCGACAAGGCCGATCTTGAGGTGCGCGAGGTGAAGGGCCGCGAAACCTATTTCGCGGTGAAGAACGTACCCGGCCGCGCCACGGCGGACCTGCTCGCCGAAGCGATCCCCGCGATTATCCGCGACTTTTCTTGGCCCAAGTCGATGCGCTGGGGTGGTGCCTCGATCAGCACCGAATCCTTGCGCTGGGTGCGCCCGCTGTCGGGCATCGTCGCGCTGCTGGGCGACGAAGTGGTCGACTGCGAAGTGCACGGCGTCACCAGCGGTGCGGTCACGCTGGGCCACCGCTTCCACCACTCGGGCGACATCACCATCGGCAATGCCGACGACTACGCGATGAAGCTGCGCGCGGGGCACGTCATCGTCGACCATGAGGAACGGCAGGACCTGATCCGCTCGGGCGCCGCCAAGGTCGCCAGTGAAGCCGGCCTCCGCCTCGTCGAGGACGAGGGGCTGGTGATCGAGAACGCCGGCCTGACCGAATGGCCCGTCCCGCTGCTCGGCCGGTTCGAGGAGGATTTCCTCGAGGTCCCGCCCGAGACGATCCAGCTGACCGCGCGCGTGAACCAGAAGTATTTCGTTTGCGAGGACGAAAAGGGCGAGCTCGCCAACGCCTTCATCTGCACCGCCAACATCGAGGCGGAGGATGGCGGCGCGCGCGTGGTCGACGGCAACCGCAAGGTCCTTGCCGCGCGCCTGTCCGATGCGCGCTTCTTCTGGGACGTCGACCGCAAGAAAACGCTCGCCGAGCACGCCAAAGGGCTGGAGCGGATCACCTTCCACGAGAAGCTCGGCACCGTGGCCGACAAGGTCGAGCGCGTGGCCAAGCTGGCGCGTTGGCTGGTCGAGGAAGAAATCGTCAAACCCAACACCCGTCATTCCCGCGAAGGCGGGAATCCAGATAACGGCGGTGGTACGGGCAATTCAGGCCAGCTGGACCCCCGCCTGCGCGGGGGTGACGGCTTGAGCCGGGAAGACCTCGCCGACATGGCCGAACAGGCCGCGCGCCTCGCCAAGGCCGATCTCGTCACCGAAATGGTCGGCGAGTTTCCCGAACTGCAGGGCCTGATGGGCGGCTATTACGCCCGCGCCGAGGGCCTGCCCGATGCCGTCGCCGACGCGATCCGCGATCACTACAAGCCGGTCGGGCAGGGCGACGATGTTCCGACCGCACCGGTAACAGTGGCGGTGAGCTTGGCGGACAAGCTGGATACGCTGCGCAGCTTCTTCTCGTTCGATGAGAAGCCTACCGGATCGAAAGACCCCTTCGCACTTCGTCGTGCGGCGCTGGGTGTTATCCGCATCGTACAGGACAACGACCTTCGTTTCGGCGTTGCCCAAGGCGACCTTCTCGACTTCTTCGCCGACCGCCTCAAGGTCCAGCAGCGCGAAGCAGGTGTCCGCCACGATCTCATCGATGCAGTGTTCGCGCTCGGCGGCGAGGACGATCTCGTCCGCCTGCTCGCTCGCGTTCGTGCGCTCCAGTCCTTCATGGACACCGAAGACGGCGCCAACCTCCTCGCCGGGTACAAGCGCGCCGCCAATATCCTCAAGAAGGAAGACTGGCACGGCGCCGAGGGCGAGATCGCCCGCACCGGCGAGGAAGACCCGCTCGCGCTGGTGGACGATCCCGATATGACTGCGGTGATCCAGGCCAAGATGGCCGAGCGTCATGCGAAAGAGCTTTCCTACGCACCCGAACCTGCCGAGAAGGCGCTCATGGATGCGCTTGCGAAATCGGAACCGGCGGCAAGCCGAGCCATTGAAGATGAAGACTTTTCCGCCGCCATGGCCGCGCTGGCTGCATTGCGGGCGCCGATCGACCGGTTCTTCGAAGAAGTGACGGTAAATGCGGATGAAGAAAACAAGCGGGCGCACCGTCTCGACCTGCTTGCGCGCTTCCGTGCTGCGGTGCACAAAGTCGCCGATTTCAGCCGCATCGAGGGCTGATGGATTATTGCTCCATGGACCGTGGTCCATGTGGTCCAAGTTGTAGGAATTGCCTTGATGAGTAACGACACGGTCTTCACCTTCGGCGGGAACGCGCCGCATACGAATGCAAGGCAGAAGGACAAGACCGTGACCGGCGGCAAGGGCGCCAACCTCGCCGAAATGGCGAGCATCGGCCTGCCCGTCCCGCCGGGCTTCACCATCGCGACCGAGGAATGCCTTACCTACCTCGCCGGCGGCAGCGACTTCACCGCCAAGCTGCGCAGCGATGTCGCCGCCGCGCTGAACCATGTCGAGAAGACCGTGGGCAAGGGCTTTGGCGATGCCGCCGATCCGCTGCTCGTCTCGGTCCGTTCGGGCGCCGCGGTGTCGATGCCCGGCATGATGGATACCGTGCTCAACCTCGGCCTCAACGACGACACCGTGGCCGGGCTTGCAAACACCAGCGGCGACGAACGCTTCGCCTGGGACAGCTACCGCCGCTTCATCCAGATGTACGGCGATGTCGTGCTCGGCGTCGATCACGGCCTGTTCGAGGAAGCGCTCGAAATCGCCAAGGAAGACCAGGGCTATTACGCCGATACCGAGCTGAGCGCCGAAGAATGGAAGGTGCTGGTCGCCGAATACAAGGCGATCGTCGAGCGCGAGCTCGGCTCGCCGTTCCCGCAGGACCCGGTCGAGCAGCTGTGGGGTGCGATCAGCGCGGTGTTCGACAGCTGGGATACCGAGCGCGCCAAGATCTACCGCCGCCTCAACGACATCCCGCATGACATGGGCACCGCGGTCAACGTGCAGGCGATGGTGTTCGGCAATATGGGCGATACCAGCGCCACCGGCGTCGCCTTCACCCGCGATCCCTCGACCGGCGAGAAGGCCTATTACGGCGAATGGCTGGTCAATGCGCAGGGCGAAGACGTGGTCGCGGGCATCCGCACGCCGCAATACCTCACCAAGGCGCGGCGCGAACTGGCCGGGGCGGACAAGCCGAGCATGGAAGAAGCCATGCCCGAAGCCTTCGCCGAACTCGCGCGCGTGTTCGACCTGCTCGAGCGGCATTACACCGACATGCAGGATATCGAGTTCACCGTGCAGCAGGGCAAGCTGTGGCTGCTGCAGACGCGCAACGGCAAACGCACCGCCAAGGCGGCGCTCAAGATGGCGGTCGACATGGTCGGCGAAGGGCTGATCGACGAGAAGACTGCGATCCTGCGCGTCGACCCGATGGCGCTCGACCAGCTGCTCCACCCGACGCTCGATCCCGAAGCGCCGCGCGACGTGCTGACCACCGGCCTGCCGGCCTCGCCCGGCGCTGCCAGCGGCAAGATCGTGCTCGATGCGGACACCGCCGAACTGTGGGCCGGACGCGGCGAGAAGGTCGTGCTCGTGCGCGTCGAGACCAGTCCCGAGGATATCCACGGCATGCATGCCGCCACCGGCATCCTCACCGCGCGCGGCGGGATGACCAGCCACGCCGCGGTGGTGGCGCGGGGCATGGGCCGCCCCTGCGTGTCGGGCGCGTCGCAAGTGTCGATCGCGCGCGAAGGTCGCACGCTGAGGATCGGCGACCGCGAGCTGAAGGAAGGCGATGTCATCACCATCGACGGTGCCAACGGGCAGGTGATGGCTGGTGAGGTCGCCACCATCGAACCCGAACTGGCGGGCGACTTCGGCACGCTGATGGAATGGGCCGACAAGCACCGCCGCATGCGCGTGCGCACCAATGCCGAAACCGAGACCGAGTGCCGCATGGCGCGCCAGTTCGGCGCCGAAGGTATCGGCCTGTGCCGCACCGAGCACATGTTCTTCGATGCCGGCCGCATCAGCGCGGTGCGCGAGATGATCCTCGCCGATAGCGAAGCCGGCCGCCGCGCCGCGCTCGACAAGCTGCTGCCCGAACAGCGCAGCGACTTCGTCACCATCTTCGAGGTCATGGCGGGCCTGCCGTGCACGATCCGCCTGCTCGATCCGCCGCTGCACGAATTCCTGCCGCATGGCGATGCCGAGTTCGAAGACCTCGCGCGCGCGACCGGCGTCGATAGCGAAAAGCTGCGCCGCCGCGCCGGCGAGCTGCATGAATTCAACCCGATGCTCGGCCATCGCGGCTGCCGGCTCGGGATCACCTATCCCGAAATCTACGAAATGCAGGCGCGCGCCATCTTCGAGGCCGCCTGCCAGGTCGCCGTGGACAGCGGCGATGCGCCGGTGCCCGAGATCATGATCCCGCTGGTCGCCACGCGGCGCGAGCTCGAACTGCTCAAGGATGTGGTCGACCGCGTGGCTAAGGAAGTGTTCACCGCCACCGGGACGACGCTCGAATACCTCGTCGGCACGATGATCGAACTGCCGCGCGCCGCGCTGATGGCGGGCGAAATCGCCGAAGTGGGCGAATTCTTCAGCTTCGGGACCAACGACCTGACGCAGACGACGCTGGGCGTGAGCCGCGACGATGCGGGCCGCTTCCTGACGACCTATGTCGACAAGGGCATCTTCGCACGCGATCCCTTCGTCAGCCTCGACATCGACGGAGTCGGCCAGCTGGTCGAACTCGCCGCCGAACGCGGCCGCGCGACGCGCGACGGGCTCAAGCTGGGCATCTGCGGAGAACATGGCGGCGACCCGGCGAGCATCGCCTTCTGCGAGAAGACCGGGCTCGATTACGTCAGCGCCTCGCCCTACCGCGTGCCGATCGCGCGGCTCGCGGCGGCGCAGGCCAGCCTGCGCGCGGGTTAGTCCTTCCAGCCGGTAAGGGTTAGAATCTCGAAGCTTTCGAGCACGCGGCCCTTATCGTTGGCGGCCTTGCGGAAAGCCTGTTCGGCACGTTCCAGCGCGGCCTTGCCCAGCGGGGGCGGGGCGCTCGCCAGCGTGCCGCCAAGGCCCTGATCGCGCAAGTCCGACACCAGCCGTTCGAGCGTCCCGAAAGAAACGGTCAGCGAACGGCTGTCGACCACCTGCCGCTTGAACAGCGCGCGCTGCAGCAGCGCGGAGGCGGCCTGGTTATCGACCAGCGGATGCATCCGTGCAGCCGGCCTGTCGGGTTCGGCGGCGAGCATCGCGCGGCGCAGATGTGGCAGGCTGCCTGCACCCACGATGCTGGCAATGAGCATGCCGTCATCGCCCAGCGCATTGCGCAGGTGGAGCAGTGCGCCGGGCAGGTCGTTGACCCGGTCGAGCGACGCGAGGCTGACGATGAGGTCGTAGGGCGCGCCCGGGACGGGCTGTTCCTCGTCGAGCGTGGCGACATCGCGCTCCTCGACCTCGGAGCCCGCGCCGCGCAGCGACAAGGCCAGTGTGCCGGTCCAGTCACCGATCACCAGCACGCGCTTGGGCGACAGGCGGATGAATTCGAGCCGGTCGAGCACATCCTCGACCATGTCGTCGAGTATATAGCGCGCCGCATCGCGGTGGGCCTGCCGCACCCGGGCGCGGCGCAGGCCGGCAATGCGGCGCTGGCGGGAGAAGATGCGGGGCGGTGCCTGGCTAGCCATCGCGCATCGCCCTGCCGCGCTTGCCAGCCACGCGCAAGCGGCGCAGCATGCGAAGATGTCGACAAGCCGCCTGCTCGCCGAAAGCTTCGCCCCGGTGCTGGATTTCATCTATCCCCCGCGCTGCCCGGCCTGCGGGGGCGGGGTGGGCGTACAGGGCGGCCTGTGCAGCACCTGCTGGAGCGATCTCGTCATACCCTCCGACCCCTGCTGTGCTGCCTGCCAGCGTCCCTTTGGCGATCACGAACCGCAGATGGGGGCGATCTGCGCGCCCTGCCTTGCCGATCCGCCGGGGCATGACGGAATCGCGGCGGGGACGCTCTATACCGATACCTCGCGCAGGCTGGTGCTGGCCTTCAAGCACGGTCGCCGCATCGCGCTGGCGCCGCTGCTGGCAAAGCTGATCGCCGCGCGGCTGCCTGCCACGGACAGCGAGCGGGTGATCGTCCCGGTGCCGCTGCATCGCAGCCGCCTGTGGCAGCGGGGCTATAACCAGGCGGCGCTGCTCGGGCGGCAGTTGCAGAAGATGGGGCACGGGACGATGTGTGTCGATGCGCTGATGCGCACCAGGCCGACCCCGGCGCTGGGCGGTCTCGGCAAGCGCGCACGGGCCCGCACGCTACAAGGTGCGATAACGTTGCGGAGCAGCCGGACAGCCAAGGTCAAAGGTGCGGACATCATACTGGTTGACGACGTGCTCACCAGCGGCGCGACCAGTACTGCGTGCGTCAAGGCACTGAAGCGGGGCGGGGCGAGGAGCGTCCAGATCGCCTGTTTCTCCCGCGTGCTCGACGAAGCGCTTCCCCATTAGGCGACAAACGAAACGCCCGGGACCTTGCGATCCCGGGCGCCACGTGACGAATATAACCGGACCTGCCTTGCGACACAGGTGCAGCCCCCCAGCATGCACCTTGGCCCATCCCTCATCGTTACCGGATGCGCCGCGTAAACCCTCTATCGCGGCTGCGAATCCGTTTGACCCCCTGAACCTGGCGCTCTGTTGGCACCGCTGCTCCGGTGGGCAGGCCTCACTTTCGCCTGCGCGGCTGTTTGTTCCCGAAACTGCGCCATCATCAAACAGGCATTTGCAAGAATGTCGGATTTTGGGTCGACTTTGTGGTTATCGTGCAACAAAAGCCGCCCGAGAATGGGATTTGAAAGGTGTCGCAGTGAATGATCAGGCCGAGCGCGAGGCAGGTATGCGGTTCATGCCCAAGTTCGACGACAAGGGATTGTTGAGCGCAGTCGTCGTCGATCACGCCAGTCGAGCGGTGCTGATGGTGGCCTTCATGGATGCCGAGGCGCTGGCCGCGACGCGCGCCACCGGGCTCGCCCATTTCCACTCGCGCTCGCGCGGCAAGCTCTGGCAGAAGGGCGAAAGTTCGGGCCACGTCCTCAAGGTCGAGGAGATCCTCGTCGATTGCGATCAGGACGCGCTCGTACTGTCCTGCCGCCCGGCTGGTCCGACCTGTCACACGGGTGCGCCGAGCTGCTTTTACCGTCGACTCGACGGCGATGTTCTCCAACCCGTCAAGACTTGACGCTTACGTAAACGTGGGCGTATGAGTCGGCGCATGACACAGCCGCTGCCCAAGGACTTCCGTGCCGAGAATGGCGATCGCCGCCATGCCGGCGCCCATATCGAACGGCCGGACGAACTGGGCCGCGAACAATATTCGATCTCCGACCTCACCAGCGAATTCGGCTGCACCGCCCGCGCGCTGCGTTTCTACGAAGACGAAGGGCTGATCGCGCCTTCGCGGATCGGCCTCACGCGGATCTACTCCAAACGCGATCGCGCCCGCCTCGCATGGATCATGCGCGCCAAGAACGTGGGCTTCTCGCTCACCGAAATTCGCGAAATGATCGATCTCTACGACCTTGGCGACGGCCGCGTCGAACAGCGCCGCGTCACGGTCGAGAAATGCAAGGCCCATGTCGCCAAGCTGAAAGAACAGCGTGACGATATCGACAGCTCGATCACCGACCTCACCGAATTCATCGAGCATATCGAAACGCTCGATGTCGATCTCGACTGATTTGCCTCCCCGGCGAGATAACCGACAGACCCCAGACCCAAGGACTTACTGATGCCCCGCTATTCCGCGCCTACCCGCGACACTCGCTTCATCATCAACGAGATGCTCGATCTCGCGAGCTACGGGGACCTGCCCGGCTTCGAAATGGCGAGCCCCGATGTCACTGATGCGGTGATCAACGAGGGCGGCAAGTTCTGCGCCGAAGTGCTAGCCCCGCTCAACCAGTCGGGCGACCAGGAAGGCTGCACCCGCCACGAAGACGGTTCGGTCTCCACGCCCAAGGGCTTCAAGGATGCCTTCGACCAGTTCCGCGAAGCGGGCTGGGGCACGCTGTCGCAGCCGGAAGAGTTTGGCGGGCAGGGCATGCCGCATGTCCTCGGCTTCGCCTTCGAGGAATTCGTGTCGAGCGCCAACCAGGCCTTCGGCATGTATCCGGGCCTGACCAACGGCGCGGTCTCCGCGCTACTCGCCAAGGGCAGCCAGGAGCAGAAGGAGAAATATCTTCCCAAGATGATCTCCAACGAATGGACCGGGACCATGAACCTGACCGAGCCGCATTGCGGCACCGATCTGGGCATGATCCGGACCAAGGCCGAACCGCAGGCCGACGGCAGCTTCGCGATTACCGGAACCAAGATATTCATCTCCGCCGGCGAACACGACATGGCGGACAACATCATCCACCTCGTGCTGGCCAAGACGCCGGGCGCGCCCGACAGCACCAAGGGCATCTCGCTGTTCGTCGTGCCCAAGTTCATCGTCAATGAAGACGGCACGCCCGGCGAGCGCAATGGCGTCGCTTGCGGCTCGATCGAACACAAGATGGGCATCCATGGCAACGCGACCTGCGTGCTCAATTACGATGGTGCCAAGGGCTGGCTCGTCGGCGAGGAGAACAAGGGCCTCGCCGCCATGTTCATCATGATGAACGCTGCGCGTCTCGGCGTCGGTATCCAGGGTCTCAGCCAGGCCGAAGTCGCCTATCAGAACGCGGTTGCCTATGCGCTCGACCGACGCCAGGGCCGCGCGCTGACCGGTCCGGCCGAGCCCGACGAACAGGCCGATCCGATCTTCGTGCATCCCGACGTGCGCCGCATGCTGATGGACGCCAAGGCCTTTACCGAAGGCATGCGTGCACTGTGCCTGTGGGGCGCGCTGCAGGTCGACCTGACTCACAAGGCCAAGACCGAGGAAGAGCGCGAGCAGGCCGACATGCTGATCGGGCTGCTGACCCCGGTCATCAAGGGCTATGGCACCGACAAGGGCTATGAAGTCGCCACCAACATGCAGCAGGTCTTCGGCGGCCATGGCTACATCGAGGAATGGGGCATGAGCCAGTTCGTCCGCGATGCCCGGATCGCGCAGATCTACGAAGGCACCAATGGCGTGCAGGCGATGGATCTGTGCGGCCGCAAGCTCGCGCAGAAGGGCGGCGCGGCAATCCAGGCCTTCTTCAAGATGGTCGGCGACGATATCGCTGCCGCGAAGGGCGACGACGATCTCGGCCCGCTTGCCGAAGCGCTCGAAAAGGCGCTCAGTCAGCAGCAGGCGGCGACCATGTGGTTCATGAACAATGCCATGCAGAACCCCAACCACCTCGGTGCGGGCGCGCATCACTACATGCACATGATGGGCATCGTGACGCTGGGCTGGATGTGGCTGCGGATGGCCAAGGTCGCGCAGGCGGCGCTGGCCGCGGGCACCGAGGACAAGGCGTTCTACGAAGCCAAGCTCGCGACGGCGCGCTATTACATGGATCGGTACCTGCCCGATGCCGGCGCGCTGCGCCGCAAGCTCGAGGCAGGCAGCGACAGCACGATGGCGCTGGGCGAGGAGGCTTTCGCCACCGCTGCCTGATCATTCTGCGATAGGAAAACGAAAAGGCCCGGTCGCTGCGTCCGGGCCTTTTTGCTATCCGCCGAGCACTTCGTCGAAGAGGCTGTGCATCGCCGCCCAGCTCTGCCGGTCGGCACTCGCATCATAGGCGGGATTAACCGCCCCGGTGGGCCGCTGCGCGGCAGTGAAGCCATGCTCGACCCCTGCATAGCTGTGGAAGTGCCAGTCGGCCTTCACCGCGTCCATTTCCTCCCAGAACGCGGCCACCTGGCTACGCGGCACAAGCGCGTCGGCATCGCCGTGGCAGACGAGGATACGCGGTGTGATCGGCCTATCGGCGGGCAGGGCGGTTTCAAGCAAACCATGAAAGCTGACGACTGCTGCGAGGTCCTGCCCGTCGCGCGCCATTTCCAGCACCGCCATCCCGCCGAGGCAAAAGCCGATCGCGAGATGCGGGAGGTCGGTTTCCAGCTTGCGCAGGAGGTCGAGCGTGGCGCGCAGCCGCTGGCGCATGGATGCTGGATCGCTGCGTAACCGGCTCATTGCGGCAAAGGCAGCATCACCGTCTGCGGGCGTCTCCGGACCATAGAAGTCCCCGATCAGGACGGCATAGCCGGCTTCGACGAGCGCTGCGGCCTTGGCCTCGACGACCGCCGTCGTGTTCATGAAGGTCGGATAGATCGCCACCGCGGCGGGGGGCTTGCCCGCGGGCCGCGCGTGGAGACCGGCCAGTTCGACCGCGCCGTCGCGATATCCGACCTGCTCGAACTCCATCACTCGGGCAGAAAGTCGGGCACGGAAAGATACCGCTCGCCGGTATCGTAATTGAAGCCGAGAATGCGCGAATCTGCCGGCATATCGGCCAGCTTCTGCTTGATCGCGGCGAGCGTTGCGCCGCTGGAGATACCCACCAGCAGGCCTTCCTTGGCCGCGCACTGGCGCGCCATTTCCTTGGCGTCCTCGGGAGCGACCTGGATTGCGCCATCGATCGCCTGCGTGTGCAGGTTCTGCGGCACGAAGCCTGCACCGATGCCCTGGATCGGGTGCGGCCCGGGCTGGCCGCCGCTGATGACGGGCGAAAGCGTGGGTTCGACCGCATAGGCCTTCATGCCGCTCCAGCTCTGTTTCAGCACTTCGGCACAGCCAGTGAGGTGGCCGCCGGTGCCGACGCCGGTGATCAGCGCGTCGATCGGTGTGTCGGCGAAATCGTCGAGGATTTCCTTCGCGGTGGTGCGCGCATGGACCTTCCAGTTGCTGGCATTGTCGAACTGGCTCGGCATCCATGCGCCCGGGGTCTGTGCGACCAGTTCCTGCGCGCGCTCGATTGCGCCGTTCATGCCTTTTTCCTTGGGGGTCAGGTCGAAACTGGCGCCATAGGCGAGCATCAGCCGGCGCCGCTCGACGCTCATGCTTTCGGGCATGACCAGCACAAGCTTGTAGCCTTTGACCGCGGCGGTCATGGCGAGGCCGATTCCGGTATTGCCGCTGGTGGGTTCGACGATCGTGCCGCCGGGCTTGAGCAGGCCCGCTGCCTCCGCATCCTCGATCATGGCGAGACCGATGCGGTCCTTGATCGAACCACCGGGATTGGCGCGCTCGTTCTTCACCCAGACCTCGTGGTCGGGGAACAGGCGCGACAGGCGAATGTGGGCGGTATCGCCGATCGTGGCGAGGACGGAGTCGGCTTTCATGGCATCTGCTCCTGCAATTTCTCTTCGGGGGGAGTGTCTAACAATTCATCGGGCGGGTCAAAGGTCCGCGTGGTCCGCAAGACGGGAAAAATACGCGCCCAGACGGCGACGGTCACGATCGCGCCGGCCCCGCCGCCGACCACCGCCAGTGCGGGACCGACAAGGTAGGCGAGGCTGCCGGAGAAAAAATCGCCGAATTCGTTCGAGGCGCTGATGGTCAGCAGGCTGACCGATGACACCCGTCCGCGCTTGTCGTCGGGCGTGTGCAACTGGATCAGCGACTGGCGGATATAGACACTGAACATGTCCGCCGCGCCGATGATGAAGAGCATCGCCAGGCTGAGCGGCATCCAGCGCGAGAGGCCGAACACCATGGTGGCGAGACCGAAGATCGCCACTGCCCATAGCATCTTGGGACCGACATTGGTCTTGAGCGGGCGGAAGCTGAACCATAGCGCGGTAAGCGCCGCGCCGACCGCTGGGGCCATGGCGAGCTGCGCGAGGCCGGTCTCGCCAACCTGCAGGATATCGCGCGCATAAACAGGAAAGAGCGCGGTTGCCCCGGCAAGGAAGACCGCGAACAGGTCGAGCGTGATCGCGCCGAGCACCATCTTGTTGCGCACCACGTAGCGCAGGCCCTCGACCATCTGGTGGATGGGGCGCTTGTTGGCCGCGCGCGGGGGCTGCGGTACCTTGCCGATGAAAGACAGCGCGACGAGCGCTGCGGCGAACAGCCCGCAGGCCACGAAATAGGGCAGCGCCGGCAGGATCGCATAGGTATAGCCGCCGATCGCGGGCCCCACGATCATGCCCACCTGCCAAGCGATGCTCGACAGGGCGATGGCGTTCGGCAGGATCGCCCTGGGCACGAGATTGGGTGCGAGCGCGGACAGTGCCGGGCCGTTGAACGACCGCACCACACCGAGCACGATCGCCACCCCGAACAGCGCGGGCAAGGTAAGACTTCCGCTCCAGGTCAGCCACGCCAGCGCGCCCGCACAGCCCAGCTGTGCGATAACGGTCAGCCGCGCCAGATTGCGCCGGTCGAAATGATCCGCCGCCCAGCCCGAAAAGGGCGTCAGCAAGAACAGGGGCACGAATTGCAGCAGCCCGATCAGCGCCAACTGGCCCGATGCGGCGGCGATCCCCAGCCCGCTGTCGCGCGCAATGTTATAGGTCTGCCAACCGATAATCAGCATCATCGCATATTGCGCGAGCGTCATCGATAGGCGGCTGAACCAATAGGCGCGGAAATTCGCTATCCGGAGCGGCGAACTGTCGGGGGAGGGCGCGGCGGTTTCACTCACGCCGGACGCATGGCAGGCCCGCCTTCGGTTGTGAAGACGGGCCTGCTTTTTGTTCTAGTAGAAGCTGTTGCGGCTTAGCGCAGCTTGCGCAGCCGCGGGTTGGGCTGCAGCGTATCGATCATGGCGAGGAAGTCGTCGACGCGGATGATGCGTTCGAACTGGAAGCCCGCACGGTTGTCGCGCGTCCAGATGCAATAGGCTTCGATCCGGCCGATAACCGGCAGGCGCACGATCACGCGTTCGCCGCGGCCGATGCCGTCGCCATTGTCGACCATGAAGCCGTTGGCGGAGATATTCGCAATATGCAGCCGCACGTCGCCCTTGCCGAAATGTTCGGCAATGACGGGATGGTCGACCGGGTGGCGGGTCATGCGCCGCTGGTCGGTGACGCTCAGTTGTGCTCCGGCAGACATGCTGGCGATCCCTTTGCGGTTGGGGTTGGGGGGAGTGGGGGTATCGGACATCAAAGCTCCTTATGGCGGCCAAAGCCTGCCAATTGGTAAACCGGCCCGGTGCTTCGACGGTAAAAAAGGGCGCTTCGTCGCTGGTTAACAGCGAATAACCGCGTGCTTCTTCTTGCCGAGGCTGAGCTTGGCTTCGGTGCCCGCCGCAACGCTCACCAGATAGCCCGGATCGGTGACCGTCTCGCCATCGAGCTTGACTGCGCCTTCGGCCAGTTTGCGCTTGGCCTCCCCGTTGGAAGCCGTGAATCCGAGCGCTGTCAGCACCGCTCCGATGCGCATGCCGTCAGGGCCTACATCGAGCGTCGGAAGGTCCGCGCCGGCACCACCGCCGGCGAAGGTTTCCGCAGCCGTTTGCGCAGCCAGTCTGGCCGCTTCTTCACCCCGAACGAGTGTGGTTACCTGATTGGCAAGAACTGTCTTCGCTTCGTTGATGTCGGACCCGCCGAGCGCTTCGAGCCGGGCGATCTCCTCCAGCGGCAGATCGGTGAACAGCCGCAGGAACCGCCCGACATCGCGATCATCGACATTGCGCCAATATTGCCAGAAGTCGTAATTCGGCAGCTGGGCCTCGTTGAGCCACACCGCGCCGGCCGCGGTCTTGCCCATCTTGCCGCCATCGGCGGTGGTCAGCAGCGGGGTCGTGAGGCCGAACAGCTCGCTCCCGTCCATCCGGCGGCCCAGCTCCATGCCGTTGACGATATTGCCCCACTGGTCGCTGCCGCCCATCTGCAACCGGACACCCATTTCCTGCGCCAGATGGCGGAAATCGTAGCCCTGCAGGATCATGTAGTTGAATTCGAGGAAGGTCATCGGCTGCTCGCGCTCGAGCCGCAGGCGCACGGAATCGAAGGTCAGCATCCGGTTGACGGTGAAATGCGTCCCGACCTTCTGCAGCATCTCGATATAGCCAAGCCCGCTCAGCCAGTCGTGATTGTTGACCATCACCGCATCGGTCGGCCCGTCGCCGAAAACGAGCAGGCGCTCGAACACCGTCCGGATCCCGGCGATATTCTCGTCGATCGCCGCATCGGTCAGCATCTTGCGGCTTTCGTCGCGCCCCGTGGGGTCACCGATCCGCGTGGTCCCGCCGCCCATCAGCACGATCGGCTTGTGGCCCGCCTGCTGCAACCGCCGCAGCATCATGATCTGGACGAGGCTGCCGATATGGAGCGAAGGCGCCGTGGCATCGAAACCGATGTAGCCCGGCACGATCTGCTTGGCGGCGAGCGCATCGAGGCCCTCGGCGTCGGTGACCTGGTGGATATAGCCGCGCTCGTCGAGCACGCGCAGGAGATCGGAGGTGTAGTTGCTCATGACGAAGCGCGCGCTAGCAGGTAAGGGGCGGCATGGAAACGTATCGATTGCAGCCCCATTCGGGGCATCCGCCGCGCGCGGTATCAGGGGTCGAAGCCCGCATCATCGGGCGCGATGACAACTGGCTGCGCCTGCGCTGGCGGATCGAGGGCAGCGGTGAGTTGGTGGTGCCCAAATTCGCCGGCAAGGGGCGGGCGGACGGGCTGTGGGAGACGACATGCTTCGAGCTGTTCCTGCGCCCCGATGGCGGGACCGCCTATTGCGAATTCAACCTGTCTCCATCCGAACGCTGGAACGCCTACGACTTTGCGGCGCGCCGCGACGGGATGGCGGAGCGCCCGATACCGCGCGAACCGGGATGCACCATGCGCATGGGTAGCAGTTTCGCGATCTTCGATGCCGCACTGCCTGCCGCCACCTTGCCGGATACCGATTGCGCGATGGGTCTCACCTGCGTGATCGAGGAGGCCGGGGGGCACAAGAGCTTCTGGGCGCTGGAGCATCGCGGCGAGCAGCCCGATTTCCACGATCCGGCTTGCTTCACCGCGCGGCTTGCGGCACCGAGCGGCGCATGAAATTCGGCATCGATCGTCTCATCACCGAAGAGGGGTTGCGCGCCCCGCTCGAAGGGCAACGTGTGGCGCTGGTCGCGCATCCGGCTTCGGTTACCGCCAGCCTCGATCATTCGCTCGATGCGCTGATCGGCCGCGGGATCAGCGCCTCGTCCGCCTTTGGGCCGCAGCACGGGCTGAAGGGCGACAAGCAGGACAATATGGTCGAGACACGCGACGAGATCGACCCGCATTACGGTATCCCGATCTTCAGCCTCTATGGCGAAGTGCGCCGCCCGACCGCGGAGATGATGGCCAGCGCGGACATCTTCCTGTTCGATCTGCAGGACCTTGGCTGCCGCATCTACACCTTCGTCACCACGCTGCTCTACCTGCTCGAGGAAGCGGCCAAGGCGGGCAAGAGCGTGTGGGTGCTCGACCGGCCCAATCCCGCAGGCGGACCGGTGGAAGGCACCTTGCTGCAGCCCGGCCAAGAAAGCTTTGTCGGGGCGGGCCCGATGGTCATGCGCCACGGCCTCACCATGGGCGAAATGGCGCGCTGGTTCGTCGCGCATTTCAAGCTCGACGTCGATCTCCAGGTGATCGAGATGAGCGGGTGGAAGCCCGGCAAGGCCCCCGGCTATGGCTGGTCGGACGAACGCGTATGGATCAATCCCAGCCCCAATGCCGCCAGCCTCAACATGGCGCGCGCCTATGCCGGCACGGTGATGCTTGAAGGAACCACGCTGAGCGAGGGCAGGGGGACCACCCGCCCGCTCGAAGTGCTGTTCGGCGCCCCCGATGTCGATGCCAAGGCAGTGCTCGCCGAAATGCACGCACTCGCCCCGGTCTGGATGCGCGGCTGTGCGATCCGCGAATGCTGGTTCGAACCCACCTTCCACAAGCATGTCGGCACGCTGTGCAACGGCTTGATGATCCATGCCGAAGGCAAGTTCTACGATCATTACGCCTTCCAGCCATGGCGTTTGCAGGCGCTGGCGTTCAAGGCGATCCGCAAGCTCTACCCCGACTATCCGCTATGGCGCGACTTCCCCTATGAATACGAGCTCGACCGGCTGGCGATCGATGTCATCAACGGCGGCCCGGCCCTGCGCGAGTGGGTCGACGACAGCGAGGCCGTGCCCGACGATCTCGACGAACTGGCCGGCGCGGACGAAACGGCCTGGCGCGAAACGATTGCGCCGCATCTGATCTACAGCTGATGGCAGACATGGCCGATGCGTTCGCCCGCAAGGCGGCCGCGCTGTATCGCTCGGCGCGCTATGATGAGGCGCGCGAAGCCTATCGGCACCTGCTCGCACTTGATCCGGATCGACCCGATGACTGGGTTAACTTCGGCCTGCTGCTCAAGCGGCAGGGGGTCTTTCGCGAAGCGCTGGCCGCCTATGACAGTGCCCTGAAACGCAAGGTAACCGGGCCCGAAGAGGTCCATCTCAACCGTGCGGTCGTTCTCGCCGATGACCTCGGCGATCCCGCCGCAGCGCAGGCGGCGCTCGAAGCGGCGCTCGCGATCCGGCCTGGCTATGTCCCGGCCTTGCTCAATCTCGGCAATCTTCACGAGGATGCGGGTGACCGCGACCAGGCTCGCACGGTTTACGCGCAGGCGCTCGAGCTCGAACCCGGGAGCGCGCTTGCGCTGATGCGCCTCGCCGAAGTGACCGTGTTCGATGATCCCGCACACCCGCTGATCGGGCGACTTCGGGGCGCAGTCGCCCGCACCGATCTTGGCCCGCTGGAACGGGCCGACCTGGGGTACGCGCTGGGGCGCGCGCTCGATCAGTGCAAGCGTTACGACGAGGCGTTCGCCGCTTATCGCACCGCCAATCAAGGCAGCCGGGCGCTCGCGGCGCATCCCTACGATCCACAAGGGGCAGAGGCCTTTATCGACCGGCTGATAGCGGCCTTTCCCGACGCGGCGGGAACGGAAGCGGGGCCGGAACCTGCGCCCGTTTTCATCTGCGGCATGTTTCGTTCGGGGTCGACGCTGGTGGAGCGCATTCTGGCATCACACAGCCGGGTGACCGCGGGCGGCGAACTGCCGATCCTGCCGCGTATCGTGCGCGAGCAGTTGCAGCCCTATCCCGAATCGCTGGTTGGCCGCGACGCCGATTTCTACACCCGCTTGCGGCAACTCTATCTGAAGGGGCTGAGCGAGATGGATTTGCCCACCGCTGGCCTCACCGACAAGCGACCCGACAATTTCCTCCATGTCGGCCTGATCAAACGCATTTTCCCGAATGCCAAAATTGTGCTCACCCGGCGCAACCCGCTCGACAATTGCCTGTCGATCTACTTCGCGCATCTCGATCCGGCGCTGACCTATGCCGCCGCCCTCGACAGCGCCGCGCATTGGTATCGGCAATATGAGCGTCTGGCGGCGCACTGGCTGCAGCTCTACCCCGATGATGTCCGTGTCGCGGATTACGATGCGCTGATCAGCGATCCCGAAGCCGAAATTGCCGGGCTGCTCTCGTTCCTCGATCTGGAGTGGGAGGATGCCTGCCTGACGCCACACCGCGGCACCGCCCAGGTCCGCACCGCAAGCGCGTGGCAGGTGCGCGAGCCGCTCTACACGAGATCGTGCAACCGCTGGCGCAATTACGCCGGCCATCTGGATAGGCTGATCGCTGTTTTCGGAGAGCCGAACCGCGCTTGACGTTCGCGTCCCGCTGGGTGAGAGTTCGGCCTCCGAACCATGTGGGACCGACTATGCCGGTGATGCAGCCTCCGACGATGTCCCCCGCACAAGCCGATATTCGGCTGGCGAAGGATAATTACGACTTTGCCGCGCTCATGGCGAAGGGCGACCATCATTACGCCCGCGGAGAACTGCGCGCGGCGGGTTCGTTCTACGGAATGGCGGTCTCGGTCGCGCAGAGCGGGCGTCCGGCGGACGGACGCGAAGCAGCGCGTGCGGCGCAGGCGATGCAGGACATCCAGCAGCAATTCGTGCGGCATCTCGTCGCCTCTCTGGCTGAGGCGGGGCACCCGCAGCAGGACTGGCACCCACGCTTCGCCAACTCGCTGGCGATGATGGTGGGTGCAGCCCAGCGCGCGCCGGAATCGCGCTCCTTTCCGGCGATGCCCAGTGTCTATTACTATCCCGGACTGCCGCATGTTGAATTCGCCGATACGCACCAGTTCGACTGGCGCGAGGCGGTCGAGGAGCGCACCGAGGACATCGCCGAGGAAGCGCGCGAACTGCTGGCAGGATCGGGCACGTTCAAGCCCTATGTCGAGGCCGAGGCCGACCGGCCGCAGGGCGATATGCACGGCATGCTCGGCAATGACGACTGGAGTTCGCTCGACCTGATCGAGAAGGGCGAGCCGGTTGCCGAACATATCGCCCATGCCCCCGTGGCCTACCAGACGATCACTCGGGAAGTGCCTGTTTGCACCATCCCCAATCGCGCGCCGACGCTGCTGCTCTCGCTGCTCAAGGCGGGCAAGAAAATCCCGCCGCATCACGGCATGCTCAACCCGCGCTATATCTGCCACCTGCCGCTAATCGTCCCAGGCGATGGTGCACTGCGTCTGGGTTCGCAAAAGCGCGAATGGCGCAAGGGAGAACTCATCGCGTTCGACGATACGATCGAGCACGAGGCGTGGAACAATTCGGGCGAAGACCGGCTCGTCCTGCTGTTCGATGTCTGGCGTCCCGAACTCGAGCCGATCGAACACGCGCAGATCGCCGCGCTGTTCGCCGCCGTGGATAGCGCGGGCTGACCGGACAAGTCCCCAACCGTCTGTTCGATTTTCGACCAATGGCCTTGACGAACTAAGCCAAGAAAGGGAGCTTGGCCCAAAGTGACGGGCATACCCGCGCTTCGGGAGAGGTTTGAATGGCGACTGTGGCAGCACGGCAAACAGGCGGATCGGTCAGGGTAACCCTGTGGATCCTGCTGATTGTCTACATTTTCAATTTCATCGATCGGCAGATCGTCAATATCCTTGCCGAACCGATCCGGATGGAGCTGGGGCTGAGCGATACCCAGATCGGCCTGATGACGGGGCTGGCCTTCGCCTTGTTCTATACCGTGCTCGGCCTGCCGATTGCGCGCTTCTCCGACCGGTCCACGACCAATCGGCCGTGGCTGATCGGCGGCGCGCTGGCGATCTGGTCGGCCATGACCGCGCTCTGCGGCCTGGCGCAGAACTTCGTCCAGCTGCTGCTCGCGCGGATCGGCGTGGGGGTGGGGGAGGCCGGCTGTACGCCGCCCGCGCATTCGCTGATTGCGGATATGGTCGAACCCGCCAAGCGATCCTCCGCGCTCGCCTTCTACGCGCTTGGCATTCCTATCGGTACGCTGTTGGGGATGCTGATCGGCGGGCTGCTCGCCGATTCGGTGGGCTGGCGCAACGCCTTCCTGATCGTGGGCCTGCCTGGGCTGGCGCTCGCGGTGGTCGTTTTCATGTTTCTGAAGGACCCGCGCCGCACCGGCATGATGCAGGCCGGGTCGCAGCAGTCGACCGAACAGATGCCGATGAAAACCGCGCTCAAGGCCATGTTCAGTTCGCGCGCCTTCGTCCTGCTGGTCGCGGCAGGATCGGCAGCCGCCTTCCTCGCCTATGGCAAGGTGACCTGGATCACCATCTTCTTCCAGCGCACCCACGGGCTGACCCCGGGTGAAACCGGGCTGTGGTTTGGCCTCGTCAATGGCGGGGCAGGCATCGCCGGAACGGTGCTGGGCGGCTATATCGCCGATCGCTGGGGGTCCAAGAACCGCCGCCATGTGCTCACTGCCCCCGCGGTGGGCATGGTCATCACCATTCCCTTCGCCTTGCTTGCCTTCATGAGCGACAACTGGCTGATGGCGCTGTTCCTGCTGATCGTGCCGACGATCTGCAATTCGCTCTATTACGGCCCGACCTATTCGAGCGTGCAGGGGCTGGTGCCACTGCGCGCCCGCGCGATCGCGGCCGCGGTGCTGCTGTTCTTCCAGAACCTCATCGGGCTTGGCCTCGGGCCGCTGTTCTTCGGGATGATGTCCGACCTGCTGCAACCCGCCTATGGCGAAGAGAGCGTCCGTTACGTGCTCTATGGCGCGACGTTCCTCGGGCTGCTGCCGGCGTTCTTCTTCTGGCGCTGTTCGCTACGCCTCAACGAGGAGCTCGACCAGAAGGACTAGTCGGGTTCGCGCACCGGGGCGACCAGTTCGACCAACACGAAGCTGATCAGCATCAGCAGGAACCAGCTGCCAAGCTTGGCGGGGCTGACCATGCGCCAGCCATGCTCCTGCCCGGGATAGGTCCATGCCTGCGCGAAGGTGCCGATATTCTCCGCCCCCCAGATGAACATCGCCACCAGCCCGAAGCCCACCAGCAGCGGCATCCAGCGATGCACACGCCAGTTGCGGAAGTGGACGCGCGTGCGTGCGAACAGCAGGATGGTTGCCGCGAACAGCACCAGGCGGATGTCCGGCAACCAGTGATGCGCGAAGAAATTGACGTAGATCGCGCCCGCCAGCACCCATGTCGCCCAGCGCGGCGGATAGGCGCTGTAGCGAAAGTCGAAGATCCGCCAGACGCGCGCGATATAGCTACCGACCGCAGCGTACATGAACCCCGAAAACAGCGGGACCGCGCCGATATGGAGCACGCTTGCCTCGGGATAGATCCACGACCCCGCGGCGGTCTTGAACAACTCCATCACCGTGCCGACGACATGGAAGATCAGGATGACCTTGGCCTCCGCCCAGGTCTCGAGCCGGAAGGCCAGCATCGCCCCCTGGATCGCCAGCGCGGCCAGCGTCAGGAAATCATAGCGATGTAGCAGCGCATCTTCGGGATAGAAGAAATGCGTCCCCAGCAGCAGCGCGAGCAGCAGGCCGCCGAACAGGCACGCCCATGCCTGTTTGAAACCGAACAGCAGGAATTCGTACAGCCACAGCCGCCAACCGCGACCCGGATCGAAGCTTTCGAGCCGCGCGCGAACCGCGGCGAACCGCGAATGGCGCAAATCAGGCCCCGGTCTTGCGGCTCAGCTCGCGCATCGCATCGTCGAGCCCGTCGAGCGTCAGCGGATACATCCGGTCGTTGACCAGCTGCTTCATCACCTTGGTCGATTGCGAATAGGACCACTGCTTTTCGGGCACCGGATTGAGCCAGACGGTGGCGGGATAGGTATTGGTCACGCGCTGCATCCAGGTTGCGCCCGCTTCCTCGTTCATATGTTCGACGCTGCCGCCCGGATGGGTGATCTCGTAAGGGCTCATCGCGGCGTCGCCGACGAACACGATCTTGTAGTCATGCCCGTATTTGTGAAGCACGTCCCAGGTCTTGGTGCGTTCCTGCCAGCGGCGGCGGTTGTCCTTCCACACGCCTTCGTAAAGGCAGTTGTGGAAATAGAAGAATTCCAGGTTCTTGAACTCGACCGTGGCCGCACTGAACAGTTCCTCGGTCACCTTGATGAACGGATCCATCGACCCGCCAACATCGAGGAACAGCAGCAGCTTGACCGCATTGTGCCGTTCGGGCCGCATCCGGATGTCGAGCCAGCCCTGCTTGGCGGTGCCGTCGATCGTTGCATCGAGGTCGAGCTCGTCGGCAGCGCCTTCGCGGGCAAACCGGCGCAGGCGGCGCAGCGCCATCTTGATGTTGCGCGTGCCCAGTTCCTTGGTGTTGTCGAGATTCTTGAACTCGCGCTTGTCCCACACCTTCACCGCACGCTTGTGCTTGCTTTCGCCGCCGATCCGCACGCCTTCGGGGTTGTAGCCCGAATTGCCGAAGGGCGATGTGCCCCCGGTGCCGATCCATTTGTTGCCGCCCTGGTGGCGCTTTTCCTGCTCCTCGAGGCGCTTCTTGAGCGTCTCCATGATCTCGTCCCAGTCGCCCAGGCCCTTGATCTTTTCCATCTCCTCTTCGGAGAGGAATTTCTCCGCCACCGACTTCAGCCAGTCCTCGGGAATCTCCACCGGGTTCTGGCCGTAATCGATCAGTATGCCCTTGAAGACCTTCTGGAATACCTGGTCGAACCGGTCGAGCAGGCCTTCGTCTTTCACGAAGGTCGCCCGGCTGAGATAATAGAACGCCTCGGGCGATTGCTCGATCACGTCGCGGTCGAGCGCCTCGATCAGCGTGAGGTGTTCCTTGAAGCTTGCGGAAATGCCCGCAGAGCGAAGCTCGTCGACGAAATTGAAGAACATGGCCCGTAGCCTAGCGCGTGCCTTTGCGCCGCACCAGTTACTTATCGCGCGTATTTTTTAACTGCCCACTAACCAACGCGGCGTAAGCTACGCAGAACAAGACCAAAAAGGGGGTCACACAGGCAATGGAACTCAGCGCGATCGATGCCAGGGGGGCGTCGGCTCTGGACCAGATACCGGCAGCTTGCGGCAAGGTAACCGTGGGCTGTTCGGACGTGGCGGGGATCGTCCAGGGAGTGATCGATTCCTTCGGCCACCTGCGCAGCGAATATGTCGAGCTGCAGGGCACGGTCACCGCGCTCGATGAAGACCAGCGCAAGGTCCTCGAAGCCAGCGACGAGGCCCGGCTGCTGTCCGAACGCGCGATCGAGCGGCTCAACGACGGGTCGATGCTGATCAGCAATTCGCTGAACGAAATCGGCAACCTCCTCAGCCTCGTCGAAACGCTGTCGCAGCACGTCACCGGTTTCGCTGCGGCGATGGACCAGGTGCGCCGGTCGAGCCAGGAAATCGACCAGATTGCCGAGACCACCAATATCCTTGCACTCAATGCGACGATCGAGGCGATGCGTGCGGGCGAGCAGGGCCGCACCTTTGCGGTCGTCGCCAATGAAGTGAAGACGCTCGCCAGCGAAACGCGCAAGGCGACCGAGGAAATCGGCCGCACCATCGACACGCTCGGCAATGAAGCCGAACAGGTGATCGAAAAGATCGAAAGCGGCGCCCAGGCAAGCGTCCATGCGAAGGATTCGGTCGGCTCGATCGAGGACACGATGCGCAGCGTCACCGAGCTGTTGACCGAGGTCGACGGCCAGCAGGATCTGATCGCGCGCAACACCGCCAAGATTTCGGACCATGTCCACCGCGTGCAGGACGTGCTCGGCGATTTCGACGGCGCCGTCAGCGACAATGAGAACAAGCTGGCGACCGCGCATGACCGGATGGAAGGGCTAGAGCTAATCGCCAGCGACATGTTCGACAAGCTGGTCAAGGCCGGCCTGTCTCCGCAGGACAGCGTCATGGTGGAGAAGGCGCAGGGTCATGCCGCACAGGTCGTCGCGGCGGCCGAAGCCGCGATCGCCGCGGGCGAGCTGACGATGGAGCAATTGTTCGACCGCGACTACCGCGAGGTACCAGGCACCAACCCGCAGCTCTATCGTACCGAGCTGAGCGATTGGGCCGATGCCAATTGGCGCCCGATCAACGACGCGGTGAGCAGCGAAGGCCGCCCGGTGATCATGTGTTCGCAATCGGACACCAACGGGTTCCTGCCGACGCATGTCAGCGAACATTCGCGCCCGCCGACCGGCGATCTGGCGCATGACACGCAGCACTGCCGCAATGGCCGCATCATGCTCTACGCGATCGACAAGACCGCCAAGACGCAGACCGAACCCTATATGATGGCGGTCTATCGCCAGGAAGGCGACGGCAAGAACTATCTCGTCGTGCGCAATGTCTATGTGCCGCTGGTCATAAACGGCCGCCGCTGGGGCGATTTCGAACTGGCCTACAGCCTGGACTGATCCGCGAGCGGATAATGAAAAAGGGGCGCGAACCGAATATGGTCCGCGCCCCTTTATTGTTGCTTTCAGCAGGTAGGTGTCAGCTCTGCCGGCGCGCCATGAAGGCAAGGCGTTCGAACATCATCACGTCCTGCTCGTTCTTGAGCAAGGCGCCATGCAGCGGCGGGATCGCGGCGTTGGGATTGGCATCCTGCAGCACTTCGATCGGCATGTCCTCGTTGAGCAGCAGCTTGAGCCAGTCGAGCAGCTCGCTGGTCGAGGGCTTCTTCTTCAGGCCCGGCACGTCGCGGATTTCGTAGAAGATTTCCATCGCCTTGGTGACGAGCGTCTTCTGGATGCCGGGGAAGTGGACCTCGATGATCTCGCGCATCGTCTCGGTGTCGGGGAACTTGATATAGTGGAAGAAGCAGCGGCGCAGGAAGGCGTCGGGCAGTTCCTTCTCGTTGTTCGAGGTGATGACCACGATCGGGCGTTCCTTCGCCTCGATCCGCTCATGCGTTTCATAGACATCGAAACTCATGCGATCGAGTTCCTGCAACAGGTCGTTGGGAAACTCGATGTCGGCCTTGTCGATCTCGTCGATCAGCAGCACGGGCAGTTGTTCGGCGGTGAACGCTTCCCACAATTTGCCGCGCCGGATGTAGTTCGAGATGTCATGGACGCGCTCGTCGCCGAGCTGGCCGTCGCGCAGGCGGGCGACCGCGTCATATTCATACAGGCCCTGCTGCGCCTTGGTGGTCGATTTGACGTTCCACTCGATCAGCGGCGCGTCGAGCGCCTTGGAAATCTCGTGCGCCAGAACCGTCTTGCCCGTGCCCGGTTCGCCCTTGACCAGCAGCGGACGCCGCAGCGTCACCGCTGCATTGACTGCGACCTTCAGGTCTTCGGTGGCGATATAGGCCTGCGTGCCTTCAAAACGGGTCGGTTCTGTCATCGGTTTTCCCTTGCAACTTTACGTTAGCGTTAGGGACCGGGCACCGCTCGTGCAAGGGGGCGTTATGGCTTCAGAGGCGAGGAAGAAATCATGCCGACCGAAAAGATTACTATCGCCACCGATGCCGGCCACGAACTGACCGGTTCGCTCGAACTGCCCACCGGGCTGGTGCGCGGGGCGGCGCTGTTCGCGCATTGCTTCACATGCACCAAGCAGAGCCGCGCGGCGGTCAGCGTGGCGCGTGCGCTGGCGCAGGAAGGCATCGCCTGCCTGCGGTTCGACTTTACCGGGCTGGGCGGGAGCGATGGCGAATTCGGGCGCGCGGGTTTCGCTACCGATGTCGCCGATCTGGTTGCGGCAGCGGAAGAGCTGCTGGTGCGTTTCGCGCAGCCGATCCTGCTAGTCGGACACAGCCTTGGCGGTGCGGCGGTGCTGGCGGCGGCGGATGATCTGGGCTTCGACAAGGTCGCCGCGATCGCCACCATCGGCGCGCCCAGCGATGTGCCGCATGTGCTCCAGCGGATCGACGGCGATCTCGAGGCGATCCGCAAGGAAGGCGAGGGCGAGGTCACGATCGGCGGTCGCGATTTTGCGCTCAGCCGCGATTTCCTCGAACGGGTCGAGAATATCGACCTGCTCGAAGAGGTCGGGCGACTCAAACGTCCGCTGCTGTTCCTCCATTCCCCCACCGATGCGATCGTCGGGATCGAGAACGCCAGCGCGTTGTTCGGCGCGGCCAAACATCCGAAGAGCTTCGTCAGCCTCGAAGGCGCGGACCATCTGCTGCTCGACGAGGCCGATGCGCGCTTCGCCGCCAGCATGATCGCCGCCTGGGCAAGCCGCTATCTGCCGCTTCGCGACGACTGGCCGATGCCCGCCAAGGGCGTCGTGGTGAAAACCGGCCATGGCAAGTTCGGCACCGAGGTCCACACCCGCACTCATCGCTTCATCGCCGACGAGCCCAAGAGTTATGGCGGCGACGACAGCGGGCCGACGCCTTACGATTTGCTCAACGCCGCGCTGGGCACTTGCACCGCGATGACGATGAAGATGTATGCAGATGGCAAGGGCTGGCCGCTCGAGGGGGCGACGGTCGAAGTGACGCATGAACGCAAGCACCAGGACGAGTGCGATCATGTCGAGGCGATGGAGGAAGGGCGGCCGATGCAGGCGCTGGTTCGCCGGATCGAACTGCATGGCGACAAGCTCACCGACGACCAGCGGAGCCGGATCATCGCCATCGCCGACAAGTGCCCGGTGCATCGGACGCTGGAAAGCGATCTCCACGTGCATACCACCGGGGTCTAGGCGGGGCAGTCGTCCCGCTGCGCGGTGTAGGATTCGTGGGTGAGGCGGTAGCCCGTGCGGCCCCCACGCGGCGCCACCGTTTCGCGCCACGGGGTGGGCTCGCCATTCAGTACCGCCGCCAGATCGGCACGGCCGACGCAGGTATCGAACACGTCGGCGTGCCGCAGCCCGCCCTCGGCTACCGCGGCCGAAGTATCCACCATGCTCAATCCCGGCAGGTCCGGGCCGAGGTGGCAATTGCCGTCACGGCCCAGGCTGCGCTCCGCATAGTCGACCGAATAGCTGCAATCCGAGCTGCCGAGCCGGCTGTAGCCGTGGAGCGAGCGCGAGGTTCGCAGCGCGAGGTCTTCCTGTGAGGAATAGATCGTCACCGAACGCCCGCCCTTCAGCAGTTCGGAGATCGAACCATTGTCGCGCAGGACCTGGTGGCGGTCGATATCGGGTGACACGAGGATCAGCCGGTGCACATGCGCTGCCTTGTCGGGCTTGGCGAGGTTGAGCCGCCTGATCGCCCCGACCAGCGCGCGCCCTCCCATGCTGTGGGCCACCAGCGTGATGTTGTTACTCTTCTCGACCAGTGACAGCAGCAGGCTGTCGATATAGCCCTGCGACCAGGCGATGCTCGAGGCATCGTAGAGATAGCTGAGATAGCGTTTGCGAGAGGGCCACACCACCGACACGGTCGGGACCGAATAGGCATTGAGGTTGCGCACCGTGACCGTGCGGTCGAGCGCATCGTCGAAATCGCTGCGGTAGCCGTGGATATAGAGCAGCACGCGGTTCTCGTTCCCGGGTTGCTCGATCTGGTCGGTCAGCGCCGCCAGCCATTGGTCTTCGGCAAGCAGCTTGGCGCGGTGCGCGTCCGATGGCTCTTCACCGTGATCGGCCGGTTTGACGAAGCCGTAGGACAGCTCGTCCGAGCGGAAGATGGCGAATTGGAGCGAATCCTCACGGCAGTCGGCCATATTGCTGGCCATGAAGAAGACATCGCCTGGCGCGACGTCCCCCGGTGCGCCGAACTGGCCCCCGCAATCGCTCGCCAGTAGCGACAGGCTGGGCGAGGGGAGGCTGCAAGCACCGAGCAAGCCGGCGGCCGCGGTCAGCAGTCCCAAGGCGATCCTGTTCATCGGCTGTCTCCCGCGGTGCAGGGGGACACTACAACCCAACCGCTATCGATCCAAGGCGTTCGGCACAGCCGTCACGCGTCGATCATCTCGCGGTCCACGTCGCCGGCATTGTTCTGGATGAAGTTGAACCGGTGTTCGGGATTGCGGCCCATCAGCTGGTCGACCAGTTCCTTGACCTTCGCGCGGTCCTCGAACTCGGGCGGGAGCGTGATCCGGATGAGGCTGCGGGTAGCCGGGTTCATCGTGGTCTCGCGCAGCTGCGCGGGGTTCATCTCGCCAAGGCCCTTGAAGCGGCCGACATCGACCTTCTTGCCCTTGAACACGGTGGCTTCCAGCTCGGCACGGTGCGCGTCGTCGCGGGCATAGCGGCTCTCCTTGCCTGCGGTCAGGCGGTAGAGCGGGGGCTGCGCGAGGTAGAGGTGCCCGCCGCGCACCACCTCGGTCATCTCCTGGAAGAAGAACGTCATCAGCAGCGTCGCGATATGCGCGCCGTCGACATCGGCATCGGTCATGATGATGATGCGGTCGTAGCGCAGGTTCTCGGGGTCGCAGTCCTTGCGCGTGCCGCAGCCCATCGCAAGCGTGAGGTCGGCAATTTCGCTATTCGCGCGGATCTTGTCGGCGGTGGCACTGGCGACGTTGAGGATCTTGCCGCGGATCGGCAGGATCGCCTGGCTCTTGCGCGCGCGCGCCTGCTTGGCGCTGCCGCCCGCCGAATCGCCTTCGACGATGAACAGTTCGGTTTCCGCCTCGCCTTCGCCCGAACAATCGGTGAGCTTACCCGGCAGGCGCAGCTTCTTGGCATTGGTCGCGGTCTTGCGCTTGATCTCGCGTTCCTGCTTGCGCCGGAGTCGCTCGTCCATCCGCTCCATCACCTGGCCGAGCAGCGCCTTGCCGCGGTCCATATTGTCGGCGAGGAAATGGTCGAAATGGTCACGCACCGCATTCTCGACGAGCCGCGCGGCTTCGGGCGAGGTCAGCCGGTCCTTGGTCTGCGACTGGAACTGCGGATCGCGGATGAAGACGCTGAGCATGACCTCGGCGCCGACCATCACGTCGTCGGCAGTCAGCTCCTTGGCCTTTTTCACTCCCGTCAGCTCGGCGAAGGCGCGCAGGCCCTTGGTCAGTGCCGCGCGCAGGCCCTGCTCATGCGTGCCGCCATCGGGCGTGGGCACGGTGTTGCAATACCAGCTGGTCGAACCGTCCGAATAGAGCGGCCAGGCAATCGCCCATTCGACGCGGCCGGCCTCCTCGGGAAAATCCTGGCTGCCCGCAAAAGGCTCGGCAGTGACGCATTCGCGCGACCCGATCTGCTCGGCCAGATGATCGGCAAGGCCGCCGGGGAATTTGAACACCGCTTCGGTGGGGACATCATCGCTCGCGAGGCTGTCCGCGCATTTCCAGCGGATTTCGACACCGGCGAAGAGATAGGCCTTCGACCGCGCCAGTTTGAACAACCGCTTGGGGCTAAACTGGCGGTCGCCGAAAATCTCGGTGTCGGGGACGAAGCTGACCGTGGTGCCGCGGCGATTGGGCGTCGGGCCGAGCTGCTCGAGCGGGCCGAGCGTCTGCCCCTTGGCAAAGCTCTGCGCGAACAGCTGCTTGTCGCGCGCCACTTCGACCCGCGTATCGCTCGACAGGGCGTTCACCACCGAGATGCCGACACCGTGCAGGCCGCCGCTGGTGGCGTAGGCCTTGCCCGAGAACTTGCCGCCCGAGTGCAGCGTGGAGAGGATCACCTCGAGCGTGGACTTGCCCGGGAACTTGGGATGCTCGTCCACCGGCATGCCGCGGCCGTTATCCGCGATAGTGATGCGATTGCCTTCCTCGAGCCGCACCTCGATCCGCGTGGCATGGCCGGCCACGGCCTCGTCCATCGAGTTGTCGAGCACTTCGGCAACGAGGTGATGCAGCGCGCGATCGTCGGTGCCGCCGATATACATGCCGGGGCGGCGCCGCACCGGTTCGAGGCCTTCGAGGACCTCGATCGAGGAAGCGTCATAGTCGCCGCTGGAGGTCGGCGTGTTTTCGAACAGATCGTCGGACATGCAGCTGCTATATCGTGCGGTTTCCCGCCGCTACAAGCGCGCCGGCGGGGTTATCCGCCCTGCTCAGAAGCGGCTGGGTGCATTCTCCACCACGACAACCGCACCATCACGCACTTCGCGCACTTCGAAGGCGCGTTCGACCAGCCCGTTGCGCCCGAAGCGAAAAGCCCCGTCGAGGCCGAGGAAGCCGTCTTCGCTGCGCAATGCGCCAGCGGGGAAATCGCGGCCCGGACGCCAGTCGCGCGCCACGCGCAAGGTCAGCAGAACCGCGTCATAACCCAGCGTCGCTATGCGATAGGGCTGGCTGCCGAAGCGTGCCTCATAGCTGTCGGTAAAGCGCTTGTAGCGATCGTCCGACACGGCGGAGAACCATGCCCCCGTCAGAGCAGATGCGCGCGTGACCGAGCCTTCGCCGCTCCACAATTCGGTACCCAGCAGCCGGGTGGTCATGGCGCCGCCCGGGTTGAGCACGCCCGCGGCCTGCGCCGCAAGGCGCGCGCCATCGGCGACGAGCACGGTGTCATAGCCGCCATGCGCCTTCAGCCGCTCTGCCGCGCTAACGATCGAAGTGTTGCCGCGGGCGAAACGTTCGGTCCACACGACCTCGCCGCCATAGGCTGCCACCGCGCGCCGCACCGCGTCTTCCGCGCGCGAACCATATTCCCCGTCGGGGGCGATAATGGCGAAATTCTGCGCGCCCTGGCTGCGGGCATACTGGACAGTGCGCGTGATCGACTGTTCGGGGATGTGCCCCATGATGAACACATCGGGGCCCGCGGCGCCGGTATCGTTGGAGAAGGAAATCACCGGCACATCCGCCGCACGCGCCGGGGCGGTGACCGAAGGGATGTTCGATCCGAGCAATGGGCCGAGGATCAGCTTGTTGCCTTCCGCGATCGCTTGGCGCGCCGCGGCTTCGGGACCCTTGGCGGTGTCGTAAGTGGTGATCCGCAGATTGCCGGCATTGGTGTCGAGCAGCGCCATGGTGGTGGCATTGGCGATCGACTGGCCGACCGGCCCGTTGCGGCCCGACATCGGGACCAGCAGCGCGATCCGGTGCCGCGTCTCGTCGGTCGGCAGGCTCTGCGTCGGTTCGGCGGAAGGCGTCGGCGCCACCGGCCCCGCGCGTTCGGGGGCCTTGGGAATGACCGAGCAGGCGCCCAGCAGGGCTGCCAGCCCGAGGGTTACCATTGCCCGACGGTCGAAAGTCCAGCGCTTCATCTTGCCGCGTCCCTCAATATTGGTTCATGGGGGAAGGGTGACTGATGCGACCCCTTCCGAAGATTCCCTTACACCGGGGCTCTATATCGTCGCCACCCCGATCGGCAACCTTGGGGATATCACACTGCGCGCGGTCGATGTGTTGCGCCGCTGCGACGGGATCGCCTGCGAGGATACGCGGGTCACCGGCAAGCTGCTCAAGCATCTCGGCATCTCGAAGCCGATGTGGCGCTATGACGATCACAGCGAACATCGCGACCGCACCCGGTTGGTCGAATCCATGCGCGACCGGGCGGTGGCGCTGGTCAGCGATGCGGGCACCCCGATGGTCTCCGACCCCGGTTACCGGCTAGTCAATGATTGCCGGGCAGAGGGCATCCCCGTTACCGCGCTGCCCGGGGCCTGCGCGGCCGTGACCGGGCTGGCCTTGTCGGGCCTGCCCAATGACCGCTTCCTCTTCGCCGGTTTCCTGCCCAGCAAGGACAAGGCCCGCCGCGAAACGCTCGCAGAACTGGCCGGGGTCGTTAGCACGCTGATCTTCTACGAGACCGCGCCGCGTCTGGCGAAATCGCTGGCAGCGATCGAGGAGGTTCTTCCCGAACGCGAAGTGGCGGTGGCGCGCGAATTGACCAAGCTGCACGAAGAAATGCGCCGCGGCCTGCCCGCGGGCGTGCGCGCCTATTTCGATGCCAATCCCCCGCGCGGCGAAATCGTCCTGCTGATCGGCCCGCCGCCCGAAAGCGTGGCGAGCGAGGAAGAGGCGGAGATCATGCTGGTCGCCGCCCTGCGCACGATGAAAGCCTCGCAGGCTGCGGGGCAGGTCGCCAAGGCCACCGGGATGGACCGCAAGACGCTCTACGCGCGGGCCATGGCGCTGCGCTCCGAATGACCCGCCAGCTGGCCGAGAAAAGCGGCCGCGAAGGCGAGACACGCGCAGCAGTGTGGTTGCGCGCCAAGGGCTGGCAAGTGCTCGACCGGCGGGTCAGGACGCCCGCGGGTGAGATCGACCTGGTCGCCAGGCGGGGCGGGGTGGTCGCGTTCGTCGAAGTGAAATGGCGCCGCAAGCGCGCCGATCTCGACCATGCGATCGACGAACACCGGCTTTCGCGCGTCGCGGCGGCGGCGGAAGCGGTGGCGCATCGCTATGCCGAAAACGGCGAGGATATCCGGATCGACGTGATCCTGCTTGCGCCGGGCAGCTTCCCTCGCCACATCCCCAATGCCTGGCAGCCGTAATCTTCGCTTCTTCCCGCCGCTCGCCTGACTACGAGGAATAGGAATGTCCCTACGCGTCGCCGTCCAGATGGACCCGCTCGAAAACATCAATATCGCGGGTGACAGCTCTTTTGCGCTGATGCTGTCGGCGCAGGCACGCGGGTTCGAAGTGTGGCATTACGACGTCGCGACCCTCGCCTATGAAAGCGACGGCACCCCGCATGGGCGCATCACCGCGCATGCCGCGCCGGTTACCGTCCAGCGGGTCGAGGGCGACCATTTCCACGCCGGCGACCGCCGCCGGATCGACCTTGCGCGCGATATCGACGTGGTGCTGATGCGGCAGGATCCGCCGTTCCACCTCGGCTATATCAGCTCTGCTCTGCTGCTCGACCGGCTCAAGGGCACCACGCTGGTGGCCAACGATCCGCGCGAAGTGGTCAACGCGCCGGAAAAGATGTTCGTGCTCGACTATGCGCAATACATGCCGCCGACGCTGGTCGCGCGGCATCTCGACGATCTGCGCGATTTTCAGAAGAAGCACGGCTCGGTCGTGGTCAAACCGCTGCACGGCAATGGCGGCAAGGCGATTTTCCGTATCGACAAGCACGGGACCAATCTGTCGGCGCTGTCGGAAGTCTTCGACCAGACCTGGCCCGAACCGCATATGGTCCAGCCCTTCCTCCCCGAGGTGAGCGAGGGCGACAAGCGTATCGTGCTGGTCGACGGCGAATTTGCCGGGGCGATCAATCGCTTCCCGGGTGAAGGTGAGTTCCGTTCGAACCTTGCGCAGGGCGGCCATGCCGAAGCGACGACGCTGACCGCGCGTGAGGAAGAGATCTGCGCCGCGATGGGCCCCGAATTGAAGCGCCGCGGGCTGGTATTCGTTGGAATTGACGTGATCGGCGGCAAGTGGCTGACCGAGATCAACGTCACCTCGCCGACGGGCATCGTCGCGATCGACAAGTTCAACGGCACCGACACCGCCGGGCTGATCTGGGATGCGATCAAGCGCCGCCACGCGGAGCTCTAGGACCGCTTCGCGGGCCCGCTGGTTACGGTTTCATGCACGAACTCATTATCCGCGCGATCGAGCAGGGCGGGCTGCTGGGCATTTTCCTGCTCATGGCGGTCGAGAACATCTTTCCGCCGATCCCGTCCGAAGTGATCATGGGGCTGGGCGGGGTCGCGGTGTCGCGCGGCACGATCGATTTCTGGCCGCTGATGATCGTCGGCACCATTGGATCGACCGCGGGCAATTACGTCTGGTACTGGCTCGGCGACCATTGGGGGCGGACCCGGCTCGAACCCTTCGTGAACCGCTGGGCGCGCTGGCTGACGATGGAATGGGAAGACGTCGAACGCGCACAGCGCTTCTTCCAGCGGCATGGCCCCTGGGTGGTCTTCGTGTTCCGCTTCACCCCGGTCTTCCGCACGATGATCTCGCTCCCCGCAGGGCTCGCGCATATGGGCCTGTGGCGGTTCCTCGGCTTCACCTTTGCCGGGGCGTTCATCTGGAACCTGTTGCTGGTCGAAAGCGGTCGGCGGCTGGCGGTATGGCTCGCCGAATCGCAGGAGGTGCTCGGCTGGATCACGCTCGGCCTGCTCGGGCTGACGCTCGCCGGCTATTTGTGGCGGGTCGTCAGCTGGAAACCGCGCGCCGAGCGCTAGTCCCGTTCACGCGGATGGGCGTTGCGATAAGTTTCGAGCAGGCTGGCCGCATCGACCTTGGTATAGATCTGCGTCGACCCGAGGCTGGCATGGCCAAGCAATTCCTGCAGGCTGCGCAAATCTGCGCCCGCACCCAGCAGATGCGTGGCGAAGCTGTGCCGCAGCGCATGCGGCGTGGCGCTGTCGGGCAGGCCCAGCGCCTTGCGCGCGCGCGCGGTGGTCCGCTGCACGACCCCCTGTACGAGCGGCCCACCCTTCGCGCCGCGAAACAGCGGCTCCTGCGGGGGCAAGGGCCAGGGACAGCGCGCGGCATAGTCCGCCACCGCCTCGCGCACGATGGGAATGAGGGGAACGACGCGCTGCTTGCCGCCCTTGCCGGTCACGGTCAGCCGCTCGCCCAGCGGCAGCGCGGATGCGGTCAGCGACAGCGCCTCGGCAATCCGCATGCCCGCGCCATAGAGCAGCAGCAGCACCGCGCGGTCACGCGCCCCGATCCAGTCGTCGGCGGCGAGCGCTTCCACCGTATCCGCAAGACCGATGGCATCGTCGGGGGTGACCGGGCGCGGGAGGCCTTTCTTGATCCGCGGGCCGCGCAGGCGCGGGGGGTCGGATACCGCGTGTCCCGCCTGCGTCCGCGCAAAACCGATGAACCCCTTGAGCGCGGAGAGTTCGCGTGCGGTCGAAGCGTTCGACAGGCCGTCGGCGCGGCGTGACGCCAGATGGGTGCGCAGCGCCGCGGTCGATAGCTCGGCGACATCGTCCCATTCCGCCAGGTCCAGCCGGGTCAGCAGCCGTTCGGCCGCCTTCCCATAGGCGCGCACCGTATGCGGCGAACGCCGCAGCCCGAGCGCGAGATGGCCATGCCACGCTTCGAGCAGTTCCGCCCGGCTCATGAGGCGACGAGATCGGCCTGGACCAGCTCGCCCAGCAGCGCATCGAGCAGCGGCATGCCCTGCGGTGTGACGCCGATCCATCCGTCATCCGTACGCACCAGTCCAAGGTCGCGGTAAAGCGCAAGCTTGGCAGGGTCGATCAATCCGGCGGGCGGGACAGCGAACCGGCGGGCGAGGGCGGCCAAATCGACCCCTTCGGCCAGACGCAGACCCATCAGCAGCGCTTCGCTTGCCTGTTCGCTCCGGTCGAGCGGGCGCGTTTCGGCGATCCCGTGACCCGTCTCGGCCACCGCGGCAATATAGTTCTCGGGCTTGCGGTGCCGCGTCGTGGCCACGTCGCCGCGCCGTCCATGCGCGCCAGGGCCGATCCCGATATAGTCCTGGTAGCGCCAATAGGTCAGATTGTGGCGGCTTTCCTCGCCGGGGCGGGCATGGTTGCTGATCTCGTAGGCGGGCAGGCCCGCGGCGACGGTCATCTCGCGGGTCAGCGCGAACAGGTCGGCGGCATTGTCGTCGTCGAGCGGTTCGAACATCCCGCGGCGGACATCGGTCGCGAAGCGCGTCGCGGGTTCGATGGTCAGCTGGTAGAGCGACATGTGATCGGTGCCGAGCGCCAGTGCTTCGCCAAGCTCGGTGCGCCAATCGGCCATGCTCTGTCCGGGTCGGGCATAGATCAGGTCGAGCGACACGCGCTGAAAGTGGCTCTGCGCCAGCTCGAGCGCGGTCAGTGCCTCCTCGACCCCATGCAACCGACCGAGAAAACGCAACGCTTCATCGCGCAGGCTTTGCACGCCCAGCGACACGCGATTGACCCCGACCGCCGCCAGATCGGCGAATTTCGCAGCCTCGACGCTGCTCGGATTGGCCTCCAGCGTGATCTCGATCGCCCGATCGAAGCCCCACAAACGCTCCGCCTCGCGCAGCAAATCTGCCACCAGAGACGGCGGCATCAGCGACGGAGTTCCGCCGCCGAAAAAGATACTTGCGAGGCGTTCCTCAGACCCGGTCGCGTAGAATTCGTGGCGCATATCCGCCAGCAGCGCTGTCTTCCATTCCGCCATATCGGCGGTTTTGCGGACATGGCTGTTGAAATCGCAATAGGGGCATTTGGCGATGCAATAGGGCCAATGGATGTAGAGTGCGCGGGCCAAAAGTGCCTTCAATCATTCTTAACTATATCGGCTGAAGAGCCGGACCCATGAATGGGACGAAGAACTGGATCGCGCCGCTGATGGGCGCTGTTGCTCTACTCTGTGCCACGGGGACTGCCGTGGCCGCAAGCGGATCGTCAAGCTGGCTTTCGCAGGACAAGCCGATTCCCGCATCGCGGTCGATCGATGGCCGGGGAAGCTCGGACGTCCATCTGGCCGCACGCATCCTGCGGCCGCACAATGACGAGCGCCTGCGCCTGCGTCTGCAACCCCTCAAGTGGAACACCCATCTCGAGCGAGAAGCACAGGACTGGGCGCGTCACTTGTCGCGCAAGGGCATGTTGCAGCACGCCAGCCAGAAGGGCCGCAACCAGACGGGCGAAAACCTCTGGATGGGCACCGCCGGACACTGGCAGGTCGAAACCATGGTCGGCATGTTCATTGCCGAGAAAAAGCATTACCGCCACGCGCATTTCCCCGACATTTCGAAAACGGGGAACTGGGCCGACGTCGGGCATTACGCGCAGGTGGTCTGGCGCGACACGCAGGAAGTCGGCTGCGCGGTGGCCACCGCCGCGGGCAACGATGTGCTGGTCTGCCGCTATTGGCCCGCCGGAAATGTCTGGGGCCAGAAAGCCTACTGACGCTTAGCCGAACTGTTCGGAGACCAGCTTCGCAAACGCATCGGCGCGGTGACTGATCGCGTGTTTCTGCGCCGGTTCGATCTCGGCAAAGGTCTGCTCGCTGCCTTCGGGCACGAACACCGGATCGTAACCGAAACCCATTTCGCCACGCGGCGGCCAGGTCAGGCTGCCGGGAGCGGTGCCTTCGTAGACCGCGTGCTCGCCATCGGGCCATGCCAGTGCCAGCACGCAGTGGAACGCGCAGGACCGGTCAACGTCCGCGCCCTGTTCCTGCAACAGCCCCTCGACCTTGCCCATCGCCATGTACCAGTCGCGGCCCGGATCGCCTTCGAACCACTGCCGCTCGGCCCAGTCGGCGGTATAGACGCCCGGCCGCCCGCCGAGGGCGGCGACCGACAGGCCGCTGTCGTCGGCGAGCGCGACGATGCCCGACGCCTCCGCCGCAGCCCGCGCCTTGAGCAGCGCGTTCTGGACGAAGGTGGTGCCGGTTTCGGCCGGTTCGGGCAGACCCAGCGACCCGGCCGACAGGCATTTCATGCCATGCGGTTCGAGCAGCGCGGAAATCTCTTTCAGCTTGCCGGCGTTATGCGTGGCAATCACGAGCGAGCCCGAACCGAGCCGGCGCGTCATTTACGCGTGGCCTCGTCCTGCGCCTTGAAGATCTGCGCGCAGCCCATTTGCGCCAGTCGCAGCAGGCGGAGGAAGGCTTCCTCGTCATAGGGCGCGCCTTCGGCGGTCGCCTGCGCTTCAGCGATCTTGCCGCCTTCGATCAGCACGAAATTGGCATCGGCATCGGCATTGCTGTCTTCGGGGTAGTCGAGGTCGAGCACGGGCGTGCCCTGGTAGACCCCACAGGAAACCGCCGCGACCTTCGCGGTGATCGGGTCCTGCGTGATGTCGCCCGACTTCATCAGGCCGTCGACCGCGAGGCGCAGTGCGACCCAGGCGCCGGAGATCGAAGCCGTGCGCGTGCCGCCGTCGGCCTGGATCACGTCGCAATCGAGCGTGATCTGCCGTTCGCCGAGCTTCTTGTGATCGACCACCGCGCGCAAGCTGCGCCCGATAAGTCGCTGGATTTCCTGCGTCCGGCCGCTCTGCTTGCCCTTGGCCGCCTCGCGCTGGCCGCGCGTATGCGTGGCGCGCGGGAGCATCGAATATTCGCCGGTGACCCAGCCTTCGCCCTTGCCGCGCAGCCACGGCGGGATGCGTTCTTCGACGCTGGCGGTGCACAATACGCGGGTTTCGCCGAAGCTGATCAGGCAGCTACCTTCGGCGTGCTTGGTGTAACCGGTTTCGATAGTGATGGCGCGCATTTCGTCGGGCGCCCGGCCGGAAGGTCGCATGGGGTTCTCCATTGCAGTCGAATCTCGCGACTGCCTGTGGCGCAAGCCCCTTGAGGCCGCAAGGGGAGTGGTTAGATAGGGGGCATGAATTCTCCGCCGCTCAACGATCTGTCCGACCGCGCTCGCGAGATCTTCCGCCTCGTGGTCGAAGGCTATCTCGACAGCGGCTCGCCGGTAGGATCGAAAGCGCTGGCGGGCGGCGGGCAGGTCAATCTCTCCCCCGCTTCGATCCGCAACGTGCTGGCCGATCTCGAGGCGCGCGGGCTGCTGGCGGCGCCGCATACGAGCGCGGGGCGGATGCCGACCGATACCGGATTGCGGCTGTTCGTCGACGCGATGATGCAGGTGGCCGAACCGACGCGCGAGGAACGCGACGCGATCGAGCAGCGATTGGGCGAACCCGGTCCGATCGAACGCGCACTCGAGGAAACCAGCGCGCTGCTGTCCGACCTTTCGGGGGCAGCGGGCATGGTCATGGTCCCGACGCGCGAGCCGCGTCTGGCGCAGGTCTCGCTGACCGCACTCGACACACACCGCGTGCTGGCGGTGCTGGTCGGCGAAGATGGCCAGATCGAAAACCGTATCATCACGCTTCCCGCCGAAGCACTCGGCACCTCGCTCGAACAGGCGAGCAATTACCTCACCGCACGCAGTTCCGGTCGCACCCTGGCGGAGGCGGCCAGCACGGTCGAAGCAGAGATCGCCAGCGGGAAGTCCGCGCTCGACGAAGCCAGCAGCGACCTGGTGCGCCGCGGGCTCGCGACATGGAGCGAGGATGCGGCCAAGCGCCCGGTCATGATCGTCCGCGGGCAGGCCAATTTGCTCGACGAAGCCGCGCTGGGCGATATCGAACGCGTCCGCTCGCTGCTCGACGATCTCGAAAGCAAGCAGTCGGTCGCCAGCCTGCTCGAGCGCGCACGCCGCGCCGAAGCGATGCGGATATTTATCGGCGCCGAGAACCGGCTGTTCTCGCTTTCGGGCTCGTCGGTCATCGCCTCGCCCTATCGCGACCGCGAGGGCAGGGTGGTCGGCGTGCTGGGGGTGATCGGCCCGACGCGGTTGAATTACGCGCGGGTCGTCCCCATGGTTGATTTCACCGCCCGATCATTGGGCAAACGCATAGGCTGACAGGGTTATTACGTGACCGACGAAAACAACAACGAACCGCAGAAAAAGGCGGTCGACGACGAAGTGCTACGCGAAATGGAAGGCGTGCCCGAGCACCTGCGTGGCGATACCGATGAGGACAGCGAGGAAAGCTCGCTCGATGATGCACTCGGCAAGCTCAAGGGCGATCTCGAAACCGCCATGCAGGACGTGCTCTACGCGCGCGCCGAGACGCAGAACGTGCGCCGCCGCCTCGAAAAGGACGTCCAGGACGCGCGCAATTATGCTGCGACCAACTTCGCGCGCGATATCCTCAGCGTCGCGGACAATCTGGCGCGCGCACTCGACCATGTGCCCGACGAATTGCGCGAGCTCGAGAAGGCCAAGAACTTCATTTCGGGCATCGAAGCCACCCAGCGCGAGCTCGAGAAGGTGTTTGCCGGCAATGGCATCACGCGTATCGCCGCCAAGGGCATGCCGCTCGATCCCAACCAGCATCAGGCGATGATGGAAGTGCCGAGCGACGAAGTAGAACCGGGCACGATCGTGCAGGAAATGCAGGCCGGCTACATGATCAAGGACCGCTTGCTGCGCCCGGCCATGGTCGGCGTCGCGAAAAAGCCGGACTGATAGCCTGTGCTGAACGGCGCCCTGACCGGCATTTTTTGGGGCGCCGTCATCTTGTTCCTATGGTGGCTTGGGAGGCGGGCTCCGGCGCGCCCTGTCTCGGCGGTCGCGGACTGGCCTGAGCAGGCATACTCGTCATATACTGAGGAATTTGATCTCGAGATAAGGGCACGAGACCTTCCCGCTCTGCTCGACGCCGATGGGACTGCTGGTGAGAGCCCCAGCGGTGATTTCGAGCGGGATATCGATAGGCGAAGGGAAGCATACCTTGCAGCGCGTGCGCACGGTATTTCTCGTTTGGTCGAGTTTCGCCCTCCCAAGCCACCGGCGTCGGTTTGCCTTCTGATTGATCTGTCTGGATCGATGGCAAAGCGGCTACCGGAAGTGCTAGGAGAAGTCAGGGCAATTTCGGAATGGCTCACGAAGCATGAGTCGAACGTAGCGGTGTATGGTTTCACAACCCGCGGCTGGCGGGGCGGTCCGGTACGGAAAAAATGGCTTGCAGATGGATCGCCCGAATACCCCGGGCGATTGTGCGCCCTAGTTCATATTGTTGTTTCCGATTTCGGTTCGCCCGGTGGCGACGATGACTGGGATGCGCTGCTCAGGACGGATATTCTTCGGGAGAACGTCGATGGCGAAGCGCTTCGATGGGCGGCGGACCGATTGGTTCAGGAGCGAACACCCAACAAGATGCTTGTCGTTCTGTCGGATGGGGCGCCAGTGGATGACGCCACGCTCGCAGCGAACGGGAACAGTTTCTTGTTCAAAGATATGGTTGAGGCCATGTCTGAGATCGAGAAGCGCGAGCATATCACGCCCATCGGGATTGGGCTCGACTACCGCGTGAGCGAGTTTTACCCGCAGTCGGGTTTCGTAGAAGAGGGCGGCTCATTAATCCAAGCAATGATTCCGTTCCTTGATGGCACGGCCACTGGCGGGACAAGAACGGAGGGTTGATAATGCATTGGATTTTTGGGGCGGCCGCATGCGCCCTTGCCGTCGTTTCCGCATCCCCGCTCGCTGCCGAAGAGGCGGCCGATGCGCGGCTCGCGGAGCTGGCGGACAGCTATTACGATTACCAGCTCGAGCAATTCGGGCTGACCGAAAACGCCAATGGCAGCACCGACCGGGGCGCGACGCTATGGTCGGTCACGCCCGAAGCGCAGCGGGCACGGGCGGCACGCTACGTAGAATACCTTAGTGAGCTGGAGGCCATCGACCGGACGGCGCTGGGTGCCAAGGGGCGGACCAATGCGCTGGTCCTTCACACGCTGCTCGAGGCCGATATCGGCGATGCGCGCTTTGCCGAATGGGAAATGCCCTTCGACAGCGACAGCAATTTCTGGTCCTACCTGGCCCCGCGTGGCGGCTTCACCACGGCCGAAGAATATTGGAACTACATCGGCCGGATGCGCGATATCCCGCGCTACTTTTCCGAGCAGACCGCCAATGCGCGGGCCGGGCTGGCGCGCGGGTTTTCGGTTCCGCGGGTGACGCTGGAAGGGCGCGATGTGTCGATCGCATCCTATGTCGTCGACGATCCCAAGCAGAGCCCCTTCTGGGCGCCCTTCGCCGATATGCCGCGCAGCATTCCTGCCGACGAGCAGAAGCGCCTGCGCGAAGCCGGGCGCGCGGCAATCGCTGAGCAGGTGACGCCCGCCTATGCCCAATGGCTCGCCTTCTTCCGCGAGGAATATCTGCCCAATACGCGCACGACCCTTGGCGCGAGCGAGCTCCCCGATGGCGCGGCCTATTACGCGCAGCAGATCCGCCAATACACCACGCTCGACCTGACCGCCGAGCAGATCCACCGGATCGGCCTCGACGAGGTCGCGCGGATCACCGCCGAAATGGAAAAGGTGAAGGACGAGGCGGGCTTCGACGGCACGCTGGCCGAATTCGTCACCTTCCTGCGCACCGACCCGCAATTCGTGGCGCGCAGCGGTGACGAGCTGATGGGGCTTTCCTCCTATGTCGCCAAGCGCGTCGATGGGAAACTTACCGATTATTTCGGCTTCCTGCCGCGTCACCGGTTCACGATCCGCCCGGTCGATCCCGCCATCGCCCCCTTCTACACCGCGGGGCGCGGCGGGCTCGATGCGTGCCAGATGAACACCTACGACCTGCCTTCGCGCCCGCTCTACAACATCCCCGCGCTGACGCTGCACGAATGCGCGCCCGGGCACAGTTTCCAGGGCGCGGTCGCGCTCGAACAGGAGGAAGCCCCGCGGTTCCGCCGCCAGACCTATTTTTCGGGCTTTGGTGAGGGGTGGGGGCTCTATGTCGAATATCTCGGCGAGGAGATGGGGATCTATCGCACGCCCTATGAGAAGTTCGGGCGGCTGTCCTACGAGATGTGGCGCGCGGCGCGGCTGGTGATCGATACCGGCATCCACCACTATGGCTGGAGCCGCGAACAGGCGGTCGATTACCTGTCGAGCCATACTGCCCTGTCCGACCGCGAAGTGGGCACCGAGATCGATCGCTACATCAGTTGGCCGGGTCAGGCCTTGGCCTACAAGCTGGGCGAGATGACGATACGCCGCGTCCGCGCGAAGGCGGAAGAGGAACTCGGCGAACGCTTCGATATTCGCAAGTTCCACGATGTGGTGCTGTCGCTCGGTTCGGTGCCGCTGCCCGCGCTCGAAGCGCGGATCGATGCCTTTATCGCCGATGGCGGGCAGGGACTGCCCGGCGTGACCTACGACTGAGGAACGGCGAGGCCGCTCGTCCGTATGTGATCCGACAGGGACGCAAACGGAGAGATACCATGAACACCAAGTTGTTACTCGCACCCGCGCTACTCGCCTCGAGCCTCGGTCTGGGCGCCTGCGCGCAGAATTACGCGGTCGAGGGCGCAGCTGCCGGTGCGGCTGCCGGTGCCGGGCTGAGCGCATTGCTGGGTGAAGACCTCGAAACCTACGCGCTAGCCGGTGCCGCGATCGGCGGAGTGATCGGCTATGTCAGCGACAAGGACGACGATTGCGACGGCTATTACGGCGATGGCCGCTATGTCGACGACGACTGCCGCGATGACGATCGCTACGCTCGCTACTGGCGCTGATCGCCTGGCCGGATGAACATCCGACCGAACGAACAAGGGCCGTCCCGCATGGGCGGCCCTTTTCGCATCGGCTGCCCGCGGGGCCTAGCGCTCGGCCCCCGGGAAGCGGACCAGCAGGTCGTATGCTGCGGGATCGGCGATGCCCGCGACTTTCACGCCGTTGCGTAGCCAGAAGGCGTGTTTCACGATCTCGGCCTGCTGTTCGATCCCGTAGCGTTCGAGCGGCCAGCCCGGCTTGAGCGCATAATCATAGCGCGCCCAGGGCATCCGCCGGGTGAGCAGGTACCAGTCGCCCCTGGTCTGGACCTGCCAGACATGCACCAGCTCGTGGATCAGCAACCCCTGGCGCAGCACATGCGTGGTCGAGAAATCATCGCAATAGGCATCGCCGCGAGGGTGGAAATGGAGATGGCCGCGCGGGGCCATGGTGATCCGGCGGGGCTGGAACGGAAACCACTTCCGCCGCCGGATCGTCACCCTGGCATAATCGATCGCGTGCCCGAAAACCGATCGGGCGAGCGCAATCTCGCCCGCTGTCAGCGGACGTTCCCCTCCTACGGGGCAGGTTGGCGCGACCGCTTCGTCATGGGCAGCAACCCCCAGCGTGTCGCCCCCATTGCTCAGCGTTCGTCACCCGCGGCGCGGACTTCGACCGGGAAGCTCTTCAGCTTGCCGCCCACCACGGTCAGCGTCATCTCGGCCGTGTCGCCCGCCGCGATTGCCGGGTCGAGATCGAAAACCATGACGTGGTAGCCGCCGGGTTCGAAAGTCTCTTCATCGCCCGCATTGACCAATACCTGGCCCACGCTGTCCATGGTCATTTCGCCATCCATCTGCATCGATGCGTGGAGTTCTGCACGGCCGGCGCCTGCGACATCGGCGCGGCGGATCGCGTAATTGCGCTCGCCGGTATTGGCGACGGTGAAATAGATCGCGCCCGGATTGCCCGACACCGCCGGCAGCATCAGCCGCGCGTCGCTCAGTTCCAGTGCCACCTCGTCGACCGCGGGTGCCGCCGCTTCCTCGGTGCCGCCCGAACAAGCGGCCAGTGTAACCGTAGCGAAAGCCAGCGCTGCTGGTGCGAAATACGTGAATTTCATGGATTTCATCCCCTCTTCGTCCTGCACAAAAACTAGCGCGCGCTCTCCCTTGTGCCAAGGAAAACCGCACCTATATCACGCGGGTAACACACCACCGGATAGAGCCGCCAACCGGTTCCGCCAGCTTTGGGGAACCCAAAGTGCGGTGTCCAACGACTTGAAACAGATGGGGAAACCATGAGCAAAGTTATCGGTATCGACCTCGGCACCACCAACAGCTGTGTCGCCTTGATGGACGGCGGCAAGCCCAAGGTCATTGAGAATTCGGAAGGCGCGCGGACCACACCGTCGATCGTTGCCTTCACCAAGGACAGCGAACGTCTGATCGGTCAGCCGGCCAAGCGCCAGGCGGTGACCAATCCCGACAACACGCTGTTCGCGATCAAGCGCCTGATCGGTCGCCGGTTCGATGACCCGCTGACCAAGAAGGACATGGGCCTGGTTCCCTACGACATCGTCAAGGGCAAGAACGGCGACGCATGGGTCGAAGCCGGCGGCGAAGACTATTCGCCCAGCCAGGTTTCCGCCTTCATCCTGCAGAAGATGAAGGAAACCGCCGAGAGCTATCTTGGCGAAACCGTCACCCAGGCGGTCATCACCGTTCCCGCATACTTCAACGACGCGCAGCGCCAGGCGACCAAGGACGCCGGCCAGATCGCGGGTCTCGAAGTGCTGCGCATCATCAACGAACCGACCGCCGCGGCGCTCGCCTATGGCATGGACAAGGAAGACGGCAAGACCATCGCCGTTTACGACCTTGGCGGCGGTACCTTCGACGTTTCGGTCCTCGAAATCGGTGACGGCGTGTTCGAAGTGAAGTCGACCAATGGCGACACTTTCCTCGGCGGCGAAGATTTCGACAGCACGATCGTCGAATATCTCGCGGACGAGTTCAAGAAGAAGGAGAACATGGATCTCCGGACCGACAAGCTCGCGCTGCAGCGTCTCAAGGAAGCCGCCGAAAAGGCCAAGATCGAACTCTCGAGCTCGGCCTCGACCGAAGTCAACCTGCCCTTCATCACCGCGCGTATGGAAGGCGGCAGCTCGACCCCGCTGCACCTCGTCGAAACGCTCAGCCGCTCGAAGCTCGAACAGCTCGTCGGCGATCTGATCAAGCGTACGCTCGAACCGTGCAAGAAGGCGCTGGCCGATGCCGGTGTCTCAAAGGACGAGATCGACGAGGTCATCCTCGTCGGCGGCATGACCCGCATGCCCAAAGTCCGTGAAGTGGTCGAAGAATTCTTCGGTTCGAAGCCGCATACTGGTGTGAACCCCGATGAAGTCGTCGCCATGGGCGCAGCGATCCAGGCCGGCGTCCTCCAGGGCGACGTCAAGGACGTGCTGCTGCTCGACGTGACCCCGCTGTCGCTGGGCATCGAGACCCTTGGCGGCATCATGACCAAGATGATCGATCGCAACACGACGATCCCGACCAAGAAGACGCAGACCTATTCGACCGCCGAGGACAATCAGAACGCGGTGACGATCCGCGTTTTCCAGGGCGAACGCGAAATGGCCGCGGACAATAAGATGCTCGGCCAGTTCGACCTGGTCGGTATCCCGGCTGCCCCGCGCGGCGTGCCGCAGATCGAGGTCACTTTCGACATCGACGCCAACGGCATCGTCAACGTCAGTGCCAAGGACAAGGGCACCGGCAAGGAGCAGCAGATCCGCATCCAGGCATCGGGCGGCCTGTCCGATGACGATATCGACCAGATGGTCCAGGACGCCGAGAAGTTCGCCGACGAGGACAAGAAGCGCCGCGAAAGCGCCGAGGCCCGCAACCAGGCCGACAGCCTCGTCCACGCAACCGAGAAGCAGCTCGAAGAGCATGGCGACAAGATCGACGCTTCGCTGAAGAGCGAAGTCGAAGAGAAGGTCGCGGCGCTCAAGACCGCGCTCGAAGGCGATGACGCTACCGACATCAACGCCAAGGCCCAGGACCTGTCGCAGAGCGCGATGAAGATGGGCCAGTCGATCTACGAGCAGGAGCAGGCCAATGCTGCCGACGCGCCTGCCGGAGATGCCGAAGCAGCGGATAGTGCGGACGAGGACGACGTGGTCGACGCCGAGTTCTCCGAAGTCGACGAAGACGCGAAGAACTGATCGGACGATGAAAAACCAATCGCCACCGGTGCCCCAGCGCACCGGTGGCGATTAGTCATTGGGAAGCCATGTCGACTACCGAAACCGAACTATACGAATTGCTCGGAGTGAGCCGCGATGCCGACGGGGCGACGATCAAGTCGGCCTATCGCAAGCTCGCCATGAAGCACCATCCCGACCGCAACCCCGGCTGCACCGAGAGCGAAGGCAAGTTCAAGGCGCTCAGCGCCGCCTATGAAGTGCTCAAGGACCCGCAGAAGCGCGCCGCCTACGACCGCTTCGGGCATGCCGCTTTCCAGCAGGGCGGCCCCGGTGGCGGCGGCCATCCCGGCGCCGATTTCGGCGATATCGGGGATATTTTCGAGACCATCTTCGGCAGCGCATTTGGCGGCGGTGGGCGTGCCCGTCCGCGCCGCGGTGCCGATCTGCGTTACGATCTGCAGATCGAACTCGAGGAAGCCTTCCACGGCAAATCGACCGAAATCGAGATCGAAGTCTCGCAGAATTGCGAAACCTGCCACGGCTCGGGCGCAACGCCCGGAACGCGCGCACGCACCTGCAACCTGTGCCACGGCCAGGGCCAGGTCCGCGCCAAGCAGGGCTTCTTCGTCGTCGAACGTCCGTGCCCCAATTGCCACGGCAGCGGCGAAGTCATCAGCTCGCCATGCCGCGATTGCCGCGGCGAGGGACGTGTGGACAAGGCGCAGTCGCTCGAAGTCGAAATCCCGCCCGGCGTCGATACCGGCACGCGCATCCGCCTGTCGGGCAAGGGCGAGGCCGGACCACGCGGCGCGCCTCCGGGCGATCTCTATATTTTCCTCCATGTGAAACCGCATGCGATCTTCCAGCGCGAAGGCACCACGCTCGCCACGCGCGTCCCGATCAGCTTCACTGCGGCTGCGCTGGGCGGATCGATCGATATTCCCAACCTCGATGGCGAGGATGTGACGATCGAAATTCCGGCGGGGATCCAGTCGGGCAAGCAATTGCGCCATCGGGGCGCGGGCATGCCCGTGCTGCAGGGCCGCGGACGCGGTGACCTGGTGGTCGAAATCGCGGTCGAGACCCCGACCAAGCTGAGCAAGGAACAGCGCGCGCTGCTCGAACAGTTCCGCGAGCTGGAAACCGGCGACGAATGCCCTGAAAGCCGCGGCTTCTTCAACAAGCTCAAGGATGTGATCGGCGGGTGATTGCCAAGCAGGGCTGCGCTGGCGATAAGCGCGGCCCATGCTGCCTTCGCTGACGATCATCGACGATTTCCTGTCCGACCCCTGGGCCGCGCGGCGGGCTGCGCTCGCGCTCGACTATGCGCCGCCGGGGACGGGCGGAAATTATCCGGGCCGCGATTCTACCAGCGCGTTGCCGATGGACGGGATTAACGCTTCGGTCTCGCGGCATCTCGGGCTCGCGCTCAAGGGGGCGGACAAGACCGAGCATGGCCATTGCCGGATGACGCTCAAAGCGGACAAGGGCCGCAGCGGGGTGCATATCGACCCCGCTTTCTACTCGGGCATCCTCTACCTCTCGCGCCCAGAAGATTGCGCCAGACCGGGGGCCGGCGGGACCGATTTCTTCCGCCACAAGCGTACCGGCCTCGAACGCGTGCCCGCCAATGGCGCCGAGCTCGCGGCGTCGGGTTATGCCGATCTCGACACGCTGGTGGGCGATGTGGTCAACAAGGACACCACGCAGCCGGGCAAATGGGAGCGCGTGATGCGCGTCCCGATGCGCTTCAACCGGCTCGTGCTGTTTTCACCCTGGCAGTTCCACAATGCCGCCCCGGGCTTCGGTACCGACGCCGAAAGCGCGCGGCTGGTGATGCTGCTCTTCTTCGGCCGCGCCGCGGGCTAGGGCATTCGTTCGACAAGCTCGGCGCGGATCTCGTCGATCAGGCGCTGCGTACATCGCTGCGCCATCTGTTCTTCGTCGAGGATCGCGTGGAAGGCCGCGCGCTTGAAGTGGCGGCAGGTTTCGGCGGCAAAGGGCTTTTCCAGCGTCGAACAGACCAGGTCGATCATCCGCTCCGCCCCGTGCAGCCGGCCCCACAGATAATCGTTCTCGCGGTAAGCCCGGCTGAAGAAGGCGCCGAAATTATAGAACTCGACCCCGCGCAGCGTGGCCGGCGTACCGCCTTCGCGGATGCTGCGCGCATCGTCGGGGCTGATGCGGTCGACCTTGACCGGGTCGAATTCGGTCAGTCCTTCATTGCGCAGCAGCGGCAGCGTGGCGACATCGTAGAATGGAAAGCCCAGATAGCTCAGCAGCATGCGGCGGCGCAGGTTCTTGGGCATCTGCTCGAGCGCGGCAGCGAGCATTTCCTCGGCGCGGTCGTCGAGCCCGGGTAGCAGACGCTTCGCCTCGATCATGTCGAGCAGCGATCCCGGGTCGCGCATCACCCCCTCCGCCAGCGGCACGAAATCCGCGCCCAGCGCGGCAACGCCCTCGCGTTCGAAATAGAGCGCGAGTATCTGGTAAACCGTATCGCGGCCCTGTTCGAGCGCCTCGTCGGAAATGTCGGGATCGGCCTCCCAGTCGCGCGCGAGCCGCCGCGCGAGCAGACGCAACCGGCGAATGCGGAAACCGATGTCGTGTTCGCGGAAGAAGGCGATCGCTTCGGGCGATGCACCGCCCGAGGGCGCAGCCAGCGTGTTCAGGCCGCGCCGGATCAACTCCTCGCGCAGCACCGCCTCGATCGGGGCGGGATCGTCGAAGCCCAGCTTGGGCGCAGCGGCCAATGCCAACCGCGCGAGGCGGACGACGATACCGGTGAACTTCGCTTGCGCATAGGCGTGAAAGGCATAACCCGCACGCTCGGCGGCGGCCTGCTGCGCCTTCTGCCGCCACGCTTTCAGCCTTGCAGGGGTGGGCCGGTCGAGAAACAGCGTTCGCCCGAAGAGGCGATCGACCGCGGCATCGACTTCGGGGCGCAGCGCGGCGACCATGCGGCTGAGCCGCTCGGCCTCGCGGCTTTGCTCTTCGAGCTGTTCCAGATTGTCGCGGATCGGCTGTTCGCGCGGGAGCGTCGAAAGCGACCCGAAAATGGCCGAGAAGAAGCCCACCGGCTCGCGCTTGCCGCCATCATCGCCATAGCGGTCGGGGCGCGGATCGACATAGAGGAACCGGCGGTCGACCTCGCGCTGCGCGGGGCGTTCATGCAAGGCGGCGATGGCCCCGGCGAATGGCTTGTTGACCAGCACCGACCCGTCGATAAGCGACACATTATCAATTGTTTCCCGCGCGACATGCACCGGCATGATCCGTTCGAGAAACGCCTCCCTCTCCGGCCACCTGCGTTCGGTGAGGTCGGACAATTGGTCGATTTCCTCGATCCGCAGCGGCGGGAAGGCCCCCGGGAAACTGGCTGTCGCGCGGGCAGCGAACACCAGCTCGAGCGGATTGGCGATATCGATGCCGCCTGTCATCGGCGTGCGCGTCCGGAAGGAAATTGGCATGCGGTGTTCGGTGTCCTCGACCACCGGCGGGCTGTGCAGTCGCAGCAATTCGAGATAGCCGTGAAAATCGGTCGCGGTGACATAGAGGTCGAGCGGATGGCCGGGCGGCAGCAGCGGCTCTTCCACCGGGCTCGCGGCCATGGCCGAGAAGGCCCGTTCGAGCATGCGCGAGAAGCCGAGGCCCGAGAACGGCGGTTCGAACCACCGGCCGCGAATCAGGTGCGACACCTTGCGCTCGACCTCGGCCTGCGTTTCGGGGGCCACCGCATCGGCCAGATTGCTGCCGGGCCGGCTGAGCAGCCAGGTGGCGAAGGGCTGCGCCCACATCTTCGAAAACCGCCATTTGAGGCGGGCCGCGGGGTCGACCAGTTCGTCGACATCGGCCAGTTCGAGCCACAGGTCGGTCAGCGGTTCGAGCGACTGGCCCGAATGGACCGCCTGCGCGAGGAACACGGCATTGATCCCGCCCGCGCTCGCCCCGCTCATGATATCGGGGAGCACGCGCAAGCGCAGGTCGTGTTCGTCGGCGATCCGTTCGAGCAGACCGCGATAGACCGCTTCCACTCCGCCGCGCGCGGGCCCCTGCGCATGGAAATCGCGACTGGCGCGGGCCAGCTGCCACAGCTCGCGCGTCACGCCATGCATATAGATGGCCAAGCTCACTCCGCCGTAGCAGACCAGCGCTATCCGCAATTCCTTTTGACGCATTGCCGGACCTCATGACGGGATAAACCGACAAAGGCAATTGCGTTCGCGAAATGTTCCAGTTAGCAAGCGCGCATGGCGAAACCCAAGAAACGCTATGTCTGTCAGGCCTGTGGCGGCGTATCCAATCGCTGGCAGGGGCAATGCCCCGATTGCGCCGAATGGAACACGCTGGCGGAGGATGCCCCGGCGACGGTGTTCTCGATGAAACACGATCTGTCGAGCGGGGGGCGCGCGGTCGAGTTCGTCGAGCTCGACAAGCCCGGCGCCCTGCCGACGCGCCAGCCCACCGGCCTTGCCGAATTCGATCGCGCGCTGGGCGGCGGGCTGGTCCCGGGATCGGCGATCCTGCTCGGCGGCGATCCGGGCATCGGCAAATCGACATTACTGCTTCAAGCCGCGGCCAAGATCGCCCGCGGCGGGCATGGCGTCGTCTATGTCAGCGGCGAGGAAGCTGCCGGGCAAATCCGCATGCGCGCCGCGCGGCTCGGGCTGTCGGACGCGCCGATCAAGCTCGCCGCCGCGACCGGGGTGCGCGATATCCTGACCACGCTGGGTTCGATGGACGCGCCCAAGCTGCTGGTGATCGATTCGATCCAGACGATGCATTCGGACACGATCGAAGGCGCGCCCGGGACGGTCAGCCAGGTGCGCGGCTGCGCCTTCGAACTGATCCGCTACGCCAAGGAAAACGGCGTTGCGCTGGTACTGGTGGGGCACGTCACCAAGGATGGCAGCATCGCCGGGCCGCGCGTGCTCGAACACATGGTCGATGTGGTGATGAGCTTCGAGGGCGAGCGCAGCCACCAGTACCGCATCCTACGCGCGCTCAAGAACCGCTTCGGCGCAGTCGACGAGATCGGCGTCTTCGCCATGGCGGGGGAGGGGTTGGAGGAAGTCGACAACCCCTCCATGCTGTTCCTCTCGGGCCGCGACGAGCCGATGGCAGGCAGCGCGGTCTTCCCCGCGATCGAGGGCACGCGCCCGGTGCTGGTCGAGATCCAGGCGCTGATCGTGCGGTTGCAATCGGGCGCCACCCCGCGCCGTGCGGTGGTAGGGTGGGACAGCGGGCGGCTCGCCATGCTGCTCGCCGTGCTCGAATCGCGCTGCGGGCTCAATTTCTCTTCGGCCGAGGTCTATCTCAATGTCGCGGGCGGCTATCGCCTGTCCGATCCCGCGGCCGATCTCGCGGTGGCCGCGGCGCTGGTCAGCGCGATGGCCGACAAACCGCTGCCGCCGCGCAGCGTGTGGCTGGGTGAAGTCTCGCTCGCCGGGGAAATCCGCCCGGTCGCGCATGGCGGACTGCGCCTGCGCGAAGCCGCCAAGCTCGGCTTCGACCGCGGTTTCGGACCGGCGGATGTGAAGGGCGGGTCGGAGGCGCTGACCTATGACGGCTTGGGACAATTGGCCAATCTCGTTGACCGGATAATCGGGAATTCATAAGTCCCGGTCCATGGTAGAGAAATGACGGGTTTCGATTACATTGTCCTGCTGATCGTCGGCATCGCCGCCGTGGGCGGTTTCCTGCGTGGATTCATGCAGGAAGTGCTTTCGCTCGCCGCGTGGGTGCTGGCCGCTTTTGCGATCCGGTTCCTGCATACGCCGCTGACGACTGCGCTGCAGGAGTACATCGGTTCGCATATCACCACCTCGCTGCTGTCGTTCACCCTGCTGCTGCTGATCCCCTATGCCGCGATGAAAGTCATCGCCAACAATGTCGGGACTGCTTCGCGCGGCTCGGTGCTGGGCCCGGTCGACCGCGTCCTCGGCTTCGGTTTCGGAGCGCTCAAGGGCATGGTCATCGTGGTGATCGCCTTCTCGCTGCTGGTGCTGGGCTACGATACGGTGTGGGGCTTCAAGGGGCGGCCCACCTGGATCACCACGGCGCGCAGCTACGAACTGGTCGATGCCAGCTCGCGCGCGCTGGTCGAGGTGCTGGCCGATCGCCGCGCCATCCTGCGCGAGCAGGCCGCCGCGCCCGAGTGATGGCGGCAGCCCGCGCGCCTGCGCTCTATTCGCCCAAGCTGCTCGCCCTGGCGGTGGAACTAGCCGACTATCCCTACGACCCCGCGGCCATTGCATGCGGCACTGCCCGCTCGCGCAGTTGCGGCAGCGTGATCGACCTGTCGTCCAGCCAAGGTGACCGGCTCGAAACCATTGGCCTCAAGGTCACCGCCTGCGCGGTGGGCCAGGCCTCCGCGGCGATTTTCGCGCGCGAGGCGCGCGGCATGGATTCAGCGGCGATCGCGCGCACCCTGCAGTCGCTGACCGAATGGCTCGAGGGCGAGGCGCCAAGCTCGCTTCTCCCCCGGCTCGCGCTGCTGGAACCGGCCCGTCCGCACCGCGGGCGTCACGAGGCGATTCTCTTGCCGTGGAGAGCCGCGCTGGACGCGCTTTCCAAGCCCCGCGACCCCCGCTAAACCCGCGTTCACGCCAAGAACAATCGCGAGGGAGGGAGCGCGACATGCCCGAGGGTGCCGTCACACCGCACAGGGAGCCGTCCGAAAAGGAAATCCGCCTGGTCATCGCCGCGAGCAGCGCGGGGACGATCTTCGAATGGTACGATTTCTTCATCTACGGCACGCTCGCCGCGCTGATCGGCGCAGCCTTTTTCCCGAGCGATAACGAGACGCTGGAAATCCTGCTGGTCTGGGCCGGTTTCGCGGTCGGTTTCGGCTTCCGCCCGCTCGGCGCGATCCTGTTCGGCTTCCTCGGCGACCGGTTGGGGCGCAAATACACTTTCCTCATCACCGTGACGCTGATGGGGATCGCCACCGCCGGCGTTGGCCTGATCCCGAGCGCGGCAAGCATCGGTATCGCCGCGCCGCTGATCGTGATCGGCCTGCGCATCCTGCAGGGACTGGCGCTGGGCGGCGAATATGGCGGCGCAGCGATCTATGTCGCCGAGCATGCCCCGCCCGAAAAGCGCGGCTTCTACACCAGCTTCATCCAGGCCAGCGTGGTCGGCGGTTTCGTGCTGTCGATCGCAGTGGTGATCGCCTGCCGCGCGCTGATCCCGGCCGACGATTTCGCCGCATGGGGCTGGCGCATTCCCTTCCTGCTGTCGATCGTGCTGCTGTTCATCTCGCTCTGGATGCGGCTCAAGCTGTCCGAAAGTCCGGTGTTCCAGGCAATGAAGGCCGCAGGCGAAACCAGCGCCAATCCGTTCAAGGAAAGCCTCACCTATCCGGGCAATCCCAAGCGCATCTTCGTGGCGCTGTTCGGCATCACCGGCGTGCTCACGACGATCTGGTACACCGCTTTCTTCTCGGGCCTGTCGTTCCTGCGCGGACCGATGCGCGTGGATGAAGGCGTGGTCGAATGGATGCTGCTGATCGCGGGCACGCTGTCGATGGGGTTCTACATCGTGGTCGGGAAATGGTCCGACAGGGTGGGGCGCAAGAAGCCGATCATCATCGGAGCGATCGCCGCGCTTGCGCTGCTGTTCCCCGTGTTCTGGGGGATCGGCGCGCTCGCCAATCCGGGCCTGCAGGACAGCGCGCGCGCCGCGCCCGTCACCATCAGCGGAGCCGAATGCGAATACGATCCCTTCGCCGAGGTCCAGGCCAGCGCCTGCGGCCGCGCGTTGCAGGACCTGACCGCGCTTGGCGTTCCCTATGCCATTACCGAAGATACGCGCACCGAACTGGCGATCGGCAACGCAACCTATGGCTACGAGGCCTTGCCCGAGGATACGCGCCGCGCGATCATCCAGAGCTGGCTAGAAGCCAATGGCTATTCCTTCGAACGCCAGACGCCGCCACTCGCGAGCATCGCCGGGATCATCGGCCTGCTGCTGGTGCTCGGCCTGTTGTCGGCGCTGACCTATGGCTCGGTCGCCGCGCTTTTGTCGGAGATGTTCCCCGCGCGGATCCGCTACAGCTCGATGTCGATCCCCTATCATATCGGGGCGGGCTATCTCGGCGGCTTCCTGCCGTTGATCGCGGGCTATATCGTGGCGATGACCGGCAATGCCTATTCGGGGCTGTGGTACACGATGGTGGTGGTCGGCTTCGGGCTGGTCGTGGCGTGGTGGGGCCTGCCCGAGGGCCCGCCGCGCGATTTCGAAGACAGCGGGCAGGATCCGCCCGCGTCTCCCGTCCTTCCGTGAGCCGCCGATGACCACGCTCCCGCCGCCGACCCTGCGGCTGCGTATCGATCGCGATGCCCTCGCTCATAACTGGCGCGCGCTCGATGCGCTGTCGGGCAGCGCGCGCGCCGGCGCGGCGGTGAAGGCGGATTGCTATGGTCTGGGCGTCGAGACCTGCGTGCCGGTGCTGCGCGAGGCCGGGTGCCGCGATTTCTTCGTCGCGCATTGGAGCGAAGTGCCCGCCGTGCTGCGCCATGTCCCGGCCGGGCAGGTGGCGGTGCTGCATGGTCCGATCGACGCCGGGGAAGCCGCCTACGCGCGGTCGGTAGGGGTCAGGCCGGTCATCGACAGCCTGCGGCAGGCGCGCCTGTGGCTCGAGAGCGGTGGCGGCCTGTGCAATCTTATGATCGACACCGGGATCAACCGCCTCGGCATATCCCCCGCCGACCTGTCCGACCCGGCCGTCCAGCAGCTCGAGATCGCAGTGCTGATGAGCCATTTGGCCTGCGCCGACGAGGACAGCGCGATGAATGCGCGCCAGATGGACGCCTTCCGCACCTGCCGCTCCGCGGTCCGCTACAAGGAGGCCAGCCTCGCCAACAGCGCCGGCATCGCACTGGGCCGCGACTATGCCTTCGATCTGACCCGCCCCGGACTGTCGCTCTATGGCGGCATCCCGCGCAGCGAACTGGCAGCCGATATCCAGCAGGTGGCCTATCCCGAAGCGCGGGTGATCCAGTGCCGCGAGATCGGGGCGGGGGAGACCGTCGGCTACAACGCCACCTTTACCGCATCCGGCGCCATGCGCATCGGCGTGGTGTCGCTGGGCTATGCCGATGGCATCCTGCGCAGCTGGGCAGGGGCGCATTTCACGCATGGCGAGCGCAGCCTGCCGATCCTTGGCAAGGTGTCGATGGACATGATCGTCCTCGACCTGTCCGATGCGCCGGACGTGGGGGAGGGCGACTGGGTCGCGCTGCCCTATCACCTGCCCGATGCTGCGCGGCAAACCACTCTTTCGCAATATGAATTGCTGACAATCCTCGGCCACCGCTTCGGCTGATCGGCGCGCTGTGTTGCGTCGCACTTTGTGCACGTGCTAAGCGTCTTGCATTGCACAATTGGGGAGCATGCGAGAATGGCCAAGCGGACCGCCGAGGGCGAACCGATCATCATCAAGAAGTACGCCAACAGGCGGCTCTACAACACCGATACGAGCAGCTACATCACGCTGGACGATCTGGCCAAGATGGTCCGCGAAAATGTCGACTTCAATGTCCTCGATGCCAAGTCGGGCGACGATATCACGCATACCATCCTGACGCAGATCATCGTCGAGGAAGAAAGCCACGGCACGCACATGCTCCCGGTCAGCTTCCTGCGCGACCTGATCAGCATGTATGGCAATTCGATGCAGGCGATGATGCCGAGCTATCTCGAAGCCAGCATGGCGAATTTGCACCGCAACCGCGAACAGATCCAGTCGGCCTTCGCCAAGGGCATCGAAGCCAATCCGCTTGCGAAAATGGCCGAGGCCAATTTCAAGATGATGCAGAATGCCGCCGAGGCGTTCATCCCCGCCGCGTCCAAGTCCCCCAAGCCCGAACAGTCCGACGACCTTGCCGAAATGCGCGCGCAGATGGCCGCGATGCAGAAGAAGCTGGACGAGATGAGCAAATGACGGCATCGGCCCGCGCGCCGCTCCGACCAGCAATTACGGGATATTGACCGTGGCCCAGATCCGCCATGCCTTGAACACGCGCCGCGACGATGATTTCGCCGCCTGGTACCAGGACGTCATCAGCTCCGCCGAAATGGCCGAGGAATCGGGCGTGCGCGGGTGCATGGTGATCCGCCCGTGGGGCTTCGGCATCTGGGAACGGATGCAGCGGCTGCTCGACGACCGGATCAAGGCGACCGGGCATGAAAACGCCTATTTCCCGATCTTCATCCCGCTCTCCAATTTCGAGCGCGAGGCACAGCATGTCGAAGGCTTCGCCAAGGAAATGGCGGTGGTTACGCATCACCGGCTGATCGCGGGCAAGGATGGTGGGCTGATCCCCGATCCCGAAGCCAAGCTGGAAGAACCGCTGGTGGTGCGCCCGACCTCGGAAACGATCATCGGCGATGCCATGGCGCGCTGGATCCAGAGCTGGCGCGACCTGCCGCTGAAGCTCAACCAGTGGGCCAATGTCGTACGCTGGGAAATGCGCACGCGCATGTTCCTGCGCACGAGCGAATTCCTGTGGCAGGAAGGCCATACCGCGCATGCCGACGAGGCCGAGGCGAAAGAGCACACGCTGACCATGCTCGAGGTTTACCGCGCCTTTGCCGACGAGGACCTCGCGCTGGCGGTGGTGCCCGGTGAAAAGCCCGAGAACGAGCGTTTCCCGGGCGCTGTCGAGACCTGGTCGATCGAGGCGATGATGCAGGACGGCAAGGCGCTGCAGGCGGGCACCAGCCACTATCTCGGAACCAATTTCGCACAGGCATCGGGGATCAAGTACCAGAACCGCGAAGGCGGCGAGAGCCTCGCGCATACCACCAGCTGGGGCGTTTCGACGCGGATGGTCGGCGGCGTCATCATGACGCATGGCGACGACGACGGCCTGCGCCTGCCGCCCAAGATCGCGCCGCAGCAGGTCGTCATCCTGCCGATGCTGCGCGACAAGCCCGAAGACCAGGCGCTGATCGACTATTGCGAGACGCTGCGCGCGACGCTGGCCGGCCAGAGCGTGCTTGGCGAACCGCTCCGCGTGCTGCTCGACACGCGGCCCGGCAAGGCGGCGCAGAAGCGCTGGGATTACGTCCGCAAGGGCGCGCCGGTGATCGTCGAAGTCGGCGGGCGCGACATGGACAATGGCGTCGTCAGCATGCTGCGCCGCGACCGTTTGTGGGATGCCGAAACCGGCAAGCCCGCCTTCGAGAACCCGACGCGTGAAGCCGCAGGGGAGGCCATTCCCGCGATCCTCACCGACATGCAGGCAGTGCTGCTAGCCCAGGCTGCCGAGCGCCGCGATGCGAACATCACCCGCGGAGTCACCGATTTCGCCGAGGTGGAAAAGCACTTCTCCGCCTCGCGCTATCCCGGCTGGGTCGAGGTGCAATGGTCCAAGCCCACGGGCGCGTCGCTGGAAAAGGTCGTCGAGCGGCTGAAGGAGCATAAGCTCACCATCCGCAACGTGCCGATCGGAGCCGAGGCGGTCGATGGCGTCTGCATCTTCACCGGCGAACCCGCAGTGGAACGCGTGCTGCTGGCCAAGGCGTATTAGGCACCCCGTGACATGGGGGCTTGCCGTCCCCATATGGCGCGCATGACAAAACAGAACACGAACCGGCGGCGTCAGGGGATGCCGTCGAAAGAACAGATACTCGAATTTATCCAGACCTCCGACACGCCCGCGGGCAAGCGCGAAATCGCCAAGGCCTTCGGCCTCAAGGGTCAGGAAAAGATCACGCTGAAAAAGCGTCTCAAGGACATGGCCGAAGAAGGCCTCATCGACGGCAAGCGCACTGCCTATCACAGGATGGGCGGCGTGCCCAAGGTGACCGTGCTCAAGGTCGTCGCGATCGAGGATGGCGAAGTAATTGCCGAGCCCGAAAATTGGGCCCCCGACAGCAAGGAAAAGCCGCCGCGGCTGGTGGTGCGCGAAACGACCAAGATGGCGGCGCTGAAGCGCGGCGACCGGATCCTCGCGCGCAACGAGGAAACCGGTGACGGCTGGCGCGCGACGCCGATGAAGAAGCTTCCCGCGCGCACCGAAGGCATGATGGGCGTCGTCGAATTCGATGGTGCGGGCAAGCCTTGGCTCGCTCCGGTCGACAAGCGCGTGCGCGAAAGTGCGCCGATCGGAGACCTGGGCGAAGCGCAGGCAGGCGAGTTGGTGCTGGCCGAGCGCATGGGCAAATCCGCCCGCGCGAAGGTCAAGGTGGTCGAGGTGATCGGCGATCCGCTGGCGCCCAAGGCGTTCAGCCTGATCGCCATCGCCAAGCACGGCATTCCGCATGTTTTCCCGGGCGAAACCATCGCCGAGGCGGAGCGCGCGGTCGACCTGCCGCTCTCGCCCGACCATCGCGAGGATTTGCGCGACGTCCCCATCGTCGCGATCGATCCCGCCGATGCGCGCGACCATGACGATGCGATCTGGGCCGAGCCCAACGGGAAAGGCGGTTACCGCGCGATCATCGCGATTGCCGATGTCAGCTATTACGTCCGCCCCGGCGGCGATCTCGACCGCGAGGCGCGCAAGCGCGGCAATTCGGTCTATTTCCCCGACCGCGTCGTGCCGATGCTCCCCGAAGTGCTCAGCGCCGATGTCTGCAGCCTCAAACAGGATGTCGACCGCGCCGCGATGGCCTGCCACATAAGCATCGACAAGCACGGCAAGGTCAGCGACTGGCGCTTCACCCGCGCTATCGTCCGGCTGGCGAAGAACATTGCCTACGAGGACGCACAGGCCGCGATCGATGCGGGCGATGCGCCCGAATATCTGCAGAACCTGTGGGGCGCGTGGAAGCTGCTGTTCAAGGCGCGGCAGGCACGCGACCCGCTCGATCTCGAACTGCCCGAACGGCAGGTCCGCCTCAATGACGAGGGCGTGATCGAGGAGATCGCAATCCGCGAACGGCTCGACGCGCACCGCGTGGTCGAGGATTTCATGATCGCTGCCAATGTCGCGGCGGCCAAGGCGCTCGAGGCCAAGGCCGCGCCGGTGGTCTACCGCGTCCACGAACAGCCGAGCCGCGAGAAGCTGCTCGCCTTCCGCGAATATCTCGCCACGCAGGGCAAGAAGTTCGCACTGGGGCAGGTGATCACGCCGGGCCTGTTCAATCGCATGCTCAAGGACATTTCCGAGCCGGCCGAAAAGGCGCTGATCATGGAAGCGGTGCTGCGCAGCCAGACGCAGGCCTTCTACGGGCCGCAGAATGCGGGCCACTTCGGCCTCTCGCTCGGCAGCTATGCACATTTCACCTCGCCGATCCGGCGCTATGCCGACCTGCTGGTGCACCGCGCGCTGGTCGATGCCTACAAGCTCGAACAGCCCAAACCCAAGGTCGACCTGCCCGAAGGCTCGGGCCTGTCCGATCGTGACAAGACCGCGCTGCACCAGATCACCGACGCGATCAGCCAGACCGAACGCCGCGCGATGGAGGCCGAACGCGACACGATCGACCGCTATGTCGCGGCCTGGCTCTCGGGCCGCGTGGGCGAGACTTTCGACACGCGCATCACCGGGGTGCAGGGCTTCGGCTTCTTCGCCACGATCGAGCAGCTCGGCGGCGACGGGCTGGTCCCGGTTAGCACGCTGGGCCGCGAATATTTCAGCTATGACGAAGGCGCGCGCAAGCTCGTCGGTGAACGCAGCGGCACTGAATATGCGGTGGGCGACCGGCTCAAGCTCAAGCTTGCCGAAGCCAATGCGCTGACCGGCGCGCTCAAGTTCGAAGTGCCCGACAGCGATGGCGCGGGGATCGAACCGCGCGGCAACCGCGCCCCGGAAAAGAAACGGACGCACCAGAACAAGGGCCCGAAGAAGGCGCAGGGTGCCCCGCGCCAGTCGCATCCCGCGGGCAAGCGCGGTCGGCCGGGCAACATCCGCCACCAGGGCCGCAAGAAGAAGTGACGGAACGGGCCGGGGGACTGCTCATTGGGTTGGTGAAGGAGCCTTCATGACCCAGCTTATCCCCGGCCAGACCGTCCCCGATCTCGACCTGCCGCTCACCATCGATGCGCGCTTCGAACTGTCGAAGCAGCAGCCCGAAGCGTTCACCATGCTGGTGTTCTATCGCGGCAAGCATTGCCCGATCTGCAAGAAGTACCTTACCGAGCTGAGCGGCAAGCTCGACCAGTTCACCGACAAGGGCATCAAAGTCTTCGCGGTGTCGATGGACAGCCCCGAGCGCGCCGCGGTCAGCCATGAGGAATGGGACACGGGCGACGTCCCGCTGGCGCATTCGCTGAGCGAGGACAAGGCGCGCGAATGGGGCCTCTACATCAGCGAAAAGCGTGACGGCAGCGAGGAACCCGACATCTTCTCCGAGCCGGGGCTGTTCCTGGTCAAGCCCGATGGCACGCTGCATTTCGCCGTGGTCCAGAACGCGCCGTTCACGCGGCCCGATCTCGATGACCTGCTGAGCGGTATCAGCTTCACGCTGGACAAGGATTATCCCACCCGCGGCACACTGACCTGATCGCTCAGGCGAGGCGGTCGATGTCTTCGCGGCTAAGCCCGCCGGGGACGAGATAGAGCGGGCAGGGCAATTGCCCCGCATGCGCCGCGAAATGCGTCACCAGCGGGCCCGAGCCGCCCTCGGCATGCGTCGCCAGCACCAGCGCGGCGATATTGCCGTGCTCGTCGATATATTTGCGGATGACATCGGCGGGTGATCCCGGCCGCACCGCGATAGTGGGCATCTTCCCGCTTTCGGCGAAGATGTTGCCCGCGGCGGAATTGGCCATCACCTCGGCGCGTTCGCGCGCTTCCTGTTCGATCGTCGCCTGGACTCCGCCGAAGGCGTTGAAGGTCTGCTGCGGCACGAGCGCGAGGATATGCACCGATCCGCCGGTTTTTTGCGCGCGCAGCGAGGCAAACCGCAGCGCCTGCTTGGCCTCCTCGGTCTCGTCCATCACGACAAGGTATGTGCGCATAATTGCTCCCCGATCCTTGCGCGCGGGTTACCCGTAAATTCGTATTCTGCGCAAGGACCTTGCAGCGCAGAGGCATCTTCGGCAGAGGTCGCGGCACAACTCTCTCCCCAGCGAGGACGTAACGTCAGACCATGCCCACGCCGATCAAGATGCCCGCCCTGTCGCCCACCATGGAGGAGGGCACGCTCGCCAAATGGCTGGTAAAGCCGGGGGACAAGGTCGAGGCCGGCGACATCATGGCCGAGATCGAAACCGACAAGGCGACGATGGAATTCGAAGCGGTCGATGAAGGCACGATTGCCAGCATCGCAGTCGAGGAAGGCAGCGAGGGCGTAAAGGTCGGCACCGTGATCGCGATGCTCGCCGAGGAAGGCGAGGATCTCGACGAAGCGGCCGCTGCCGCGCCGGCGGATACGGCAAGCGAAGCGGAAAGCGAGACAGAAGCCACCCCCGCTAAGTCCGAAAAAACGGACGTCGTCCCAGCGAAAGCTGGGACCGCCGACAGCTCCGCGCAACCGAAAGCGACCCCAGCTTCCGCTGGGGCGACGGACAAGGATCGCATCATCGCCTCACCGCTTGCGCGCCGGATCGCCGAGCAGAAGGGCGTCGATCTTGCGGAGGTGACCGGCTCCGGCCCGCGCGGCCGGATCATCAAGGCCGATGTCGAAGGGCTCGAAGCCGGGGCGGCCCCCGCCAAGGCCGAAGCGTCCGCGCCCGCAGCCAGCGCGCCGCCCAGGCCCGCGACGCTCGGCGGCGATCTCGATGCGCCTTATGAAGCGACCAAGCTCAACAATGTCCGCAAGGTCATCGCGCGCCGCCTGACCGAAGCCAAGCAGACGATCCCGCATATCTATCTCACTGTCGATGTGCGGCTCGATGCGCTGCTCGACCTGCGCAAGCAGCTCAATGCCAGCCTCGAAGCCGATGGCGTCAAGCTCTCGGTCAACGACCTGCTGATCAAGGCGCTCGCTCGCGCGCTCCAGCGCGTTCCGGCATGTAATGTCAGCTTCCAGGGCGACGAGCTGTACCAGTATTCGCGCGAGGATATCTCGGTCGCGGTCGCCGCGCCCTCGGGCCTGATCACCCCGATTATCCGCGATGCGGGCAGGAAGGGTCTCGCGCAGATCAGCACCGAGATGAAGGAACTGGCGACCAAGGCGAAGGACAACAAGCTGCAGCCGCAGGAATACCAGGGCGGCACCGCCAGCCTGTCCAATCTCGGCATGTTCGGCACCAAGCAGTTCGACGCGGTGATCAACCCGCCGCAGGCGATGATCCTCGCGGTCGGCGCAGGCGAACAGCGCCCGCATGTGATCGACGGCGCATTGGGCGTCGCCACGGTGATGAGCGCCACCGGCAGCTTCGACCACCGCGCCATCGACGGCGCCGACGGCGCGCGGCTGATGGAAGCCTTCCAGCAGCTTTGTGAGAACCCGATGGGGCTGGTGGTTTGAAAATTCTGGTCAAAATCGGCCGCTTCTTCCTCGTAGCGGCGGCACTAGCGATGGTGATGCCGATCTATTTTCTGATCCTCTTGGCACTCGACGGCGAAAGCCCTCCTTTCGAGCTTTACATGCTTGCGTTTGGCATCACTTTTCCTTTGGCCTGCACTGGGGGGCTCGTGTTTGGTCTGCCGGCGTGGACTCTTGCCAAAAATATGAACTGGCACGAGGATATTTGGAAGGTTCTTGGTCTCGGTGCGATAGCAGGGATACTGTCGGTATCCCTGCTATTCCTCTTTTCGACGCCCGACCTGTTTTCTCTGGTCATGGGACCACTTCTTGGTTTGCCAGCTGGGCTTCTGTCCGCAGCACTGTGGTATGTCCTTCATGCTGATGATCGACAGCAGATCGAAAATGACTGACCGCTTCCCCCAAATCCGCATTACGGCCATGCCGACTGACCTCAACCCCTATGGCGGGGTATTCGGCGGGTGGCTGATGAGCCAGATGGCGCTCGGCGCAGGGTCGCTTGCGAGCCGCGAGGGGAAGGGCAAGGCGGTGGTCGTCTCGGCAAGTGATTTCGCCTTTCCCGGCGCGATGCGGGTGGGCGACGAGTTGTCGGTCTATTGCGATATCGCCGCAACCGGCACCACCTCGCTCACCATCACTGCCGAAGCGATCGGGCGCGAGCGTAATGGCGAGGCCGAAACCCGAGTGGCGCAAGGCACGTTCAAATTCGTCCTGCTCGACGAAAACGACCGGCCCCGCGCGGTGGCGGAGCGGTGGGCTTGATAGGAATGTCGGAGCCCCCTCTCCCCACCCCCTCTCCCGCGAGGGGAGAGGGGCTATGAGCGCTGTCCTACAGGCCCGGGCCCATGCGATACGCACCCGCATGAGCCGTACTCATTCCCCGCTCCGGACCGCCGCAATTCGCGGTCCCGCGCGCCACGGATTTTCTTCGCCTGGACCGTGTAATACCCGGTCCATGTCTGCGACCAAACGAGAGATTACAGAGACGAATCATGGCTGACACCAAATACGACGTCATCGTGCTCGGCAGCGGCCCGGGCGGCTATGTCGCGGCGATCCGCTGCGCGCAGCTGGGGCTCAAGACCGCCATCGTCGAACGCGAACTGCTCGGCGGGATCTGCCTCAACTGGGGCTGCATCCCGACCAAGGCGCTGCTGCGTTCAGCCGAGATCCTGCATTATGCGCAGCACGCCAAGGATTACGGGCTCAAGATCGCAGGCGCGATCGAGGCCGATCTCGAGGCGGTGGTCAAGCGCAGCCGCGGAGTGGCGAAGCAGCTCAACCAGGGCGTCACGCACCTGATGAAGAAGAACAAGATCGCGGTGCATATGGGCGAGGGCACGCTGACCGGCCCCACCAGCCTGACCGTGAAGGGCGAGAAGGGCGAGGAGAAGCTCACCGCCAAGCATGTGATCGTCGCCACCGGCGCGCGCGCACGCGACCTGCCCTTCGCCCCGGCGGACGGCGAACGCGTATGGACCTACCGCCACGCGATGACGCCCAAGGAAATGCCCACAAAGTTGCTGGTAATCGGCAGCGGCGCAATCGGGATCGAGTTCGCCAGCTTCTACAACGACATGGGCGTCGACGTGACCGTGGTCGAAATGCTCGACCGCGTGGTGCCGGTCGAGGACGCGGACGTCTCCGCCTTCCTCGAGAAGAGCCTGACCAAGCAGGGCATGACGATCATGACCGGCGCGGGGGTCGAGGACCTCAAGGTCACCGCCAAGGGCGTGACCGCCAAGATCAAGGACAGCAAGGGCAAGGTAACCGAGACCGAGTTCAGCCATTGCATCACCGCGATCGGCATCGTGCCCAACACCGAGAATGTCGGGCTGGAAAAGCTGGCCGAAATGGACCGCGGCTTCATCCAGATCGACGATTACGGCCGCACCAAATCGAAGGGCCTGTGGGCGATCGGCGACTGCACGCCGGGCCCGTGGCTGGCGCACAAGGCGAGCCACGAGGGCGTCACCACAGCCGAAGCCATCGCCAAGGAGCTGGGCAATAAGGACGTCCACCCGCACCCGCTCGACCGCGCCAACATCCCGGGCTGCACCTATTGCCGCCCGCAAATCGCCAGCGTCGGACTGACCGAGGCGAAGGCGAAGGAAGCGGGTCACGCAGTGAAGGCGGGCACCTTCCCCTTCATCGGCAACGGCAAGGCGATCGCGCTGGGCGAGGCCGAGGGCTTCGTGAAGACCGTGTTCGATGCGAAGACCGGCGAACTGCTCGGCGCGCATATGATCGGCGCCGAAGTCACCGAGATGATCCAGGGCTTCGTCGTCGGCAAGACGCTCGAGACCACCGAGGCCGAGCTGATGCAGACGGTGTTCCCGCATCCCACGATCAGCGAATCGATGCATGAGAGCGTGCTTGCGAGCTATGGCCGCGCGCTTCATATCTGAGGCCTGACACGCGCCGCGGCGCGAGGGGGATGACAGCGTGACCGGTTTCCTGATCCTGGCTTTCCTGATCCTCCTGGCCGGGGTCCTCGCGGTGCCGCTGGCCACCCGCCTCGGGCTTGGCTCGGTGCTCGGCTACCTGCTTGCAGGCATGGCGATAGCGCCGCTGCTCGCAGCGCTGTCGGTCGATGTCGAGGCGCTGCAGGTGTTCGCCGAATTCGGCGTGGTGATGATGCTGTTCATCATCGGGCTCGAAATGGAACCCAAGCGGCTGTGGGCGATGCGCGGCAAGCTCGCCGGACTCGGCGGCGGGCAGGTGGTGCTGACCACGCTGGTGCTGACCGGTATCGCGCTGCTCGCCGACCAACCCTGGCAGACCGCGCTGGCGGTCGGCATGGTCCTCGCGCTGAGCTCGACCGCGATCATCGTCCAGACGCTGACCGAAAAGGGGCTGATGCGCACACAGGGCGGCGAGGCCAGCTTCTCGGTGCTGCTGGTGCAGGATGTCGCAGTCATCCCGATCCTCGCGCTGGTGCCGCTGCTCGCGCTGCCCGAGCTTGCGTCACTGGCCACAAGTCACGGCGAGGGCGGGGCGCATGGCGGGATCGACCTCACCGCGCCCATGTCGATCTGGGTAGCGGCGGCGACCCGCGTAGGCGCGGTTGCGGCGGTGATCGCGATCGGCATCTTCGCGATCCGCCCGCTGTTCCGCTACATCGCCCGCGCAAATCTGCGCGAACTGTTCACCGCCGCCGCGCTGGTGGTGGTGATCGGGATCGCGTTGCTGATGTCGCTGGTCGGCCTCTCGCCCGCGCTCGGCGCCTTCATCGCCGGCGTGGTGCTTGCGACCAGCGAGTACCGCCACGAGCTCGAAAGCGACATCAACCCGTTCAAGGGGCTGCTGCTGGGCCTGTTCTTCATCACCGTGGGGGCGGGGATCGACTTCGGCCTCGCCGCGACGATCTGGGATTCGGTGCTGTTCTGGGCCGCGGTCACCATTGCCGCCAAGATGGCGGTGCTGCTGGTCGTCGGCTGGCTCTACGGGCTGCGGCGGCAGGCGCTGTGGCTGTTCTGCCTCAGCCTCCCGCAGGCGGGCGAGTTCGCCTTCGTGCTGATCGCCTTCGGCGTCGCCAATGCGGTCTTTGCCCCCGAGTTCGCGGCCCAGCTCTTGCTCATCGTCGCGTTGACCATGCTCGTCACCCCGCTGTTGTTCATCGCCTATGACAAACTGATCGCACATGCCTATTACGCGGGGCAGCGCGACCGCGAGGCCGATGCGATCGACGAGGACAACCCGATCATCATCGCCGGGCGCGGGCGGGTCGGCGGGATCGTCGACCGGATGCTCGATGCCTCGGGCCACCGCGCCACGGTGATCGACTACAACAGCGAGCATCTCGAGGTCCTGAAGAAGTTCGGCGTCTCGACCTATTACGGCGACGCCACCCGGCCCGACCTGCTCGCCAGCGCGGGGATCGAACGCGCGCGTATCCTCGTAGTAGCGCTCGACGAGCGCGAGCAGATCGACAAGCTGGTGCGCTATGCCTGCGCCAACTTCCCGCAATTGCACGTCGTCGCGCGCGCGAAGGACCGCGACCATGTCTATCACCTGTGGGCGATGGGCTGCCGCGACATCGTGCGCGAAACCTATGACAGCAGCCTGCGGATGGGCCGCTCGGTCTATGAGGCGCTGGGCTTCGATCGCCAGTCCGCCATCGCCATGGTGGAGGCCTTCGAGACGATGGACCGGACCTCGATGCGCGAGGTGGCCGATACCTACCGGCTCGACATCCCTGCCTACGAGAACGAGGAACTGCTCGCCAAGATCAGGGAACTCAAGGCCGAATGGGACCCCAAGCTGCGCGAGGCGATGGACGAGATCGCCGCGCGGGGCCGCTAGACGCAACTTGTCGGCATGACGGGCGTTGGTGGGAAAAGGAGACCATGATGACCATTCCCGAACGCGATACCCCGCAAGCCCAGGACGACGCGGCGCAGGACGCCGATGACAGCAAGACGATCAAGGATCACAAGGCATTGCAGAACCAGTCATCGATCGATCCGGAGGACTATCCGAAGGGCGATCGCAAGGCCCAGTCGCTGGTCCGCAAACCGGGCGACAAGGACTGACCGGGGATCGTGGCGGAGAGGGTGGGATTCGAACCCACGAAGGGCTTGCACCCTTGCCGGTTTTCAAGACCGGTGCATTCAACCGCTCTGCCACCTCTCCGCGAGCGCGGCGCTAGCTAGTCAAATCGCCGCGGCTTGTCACGCATTTCCAGGAACAGGGACGGGAGGTTTCCCGTAAACGACGAATGACACTTGCCGTTCAGCTTCGCTCTGCGACAATCAGCGCATGATTTTCCGACGCTTGCTCGCTGCCCTCGGGGCCATCGCCCTTTCGCTTCCCGCCATCCCCGCCCAGGCGCAGGAGGGCTTGAGCTTCGACGCCTACCTCCAGCTGCTCATGGCGCGGGCCAGGGCCGAAGGGGTGGGCGAGGGCACGCTCCAGCGTATGACCGCGGGGCTCGCGCCCAATTACCGGGTGATCGAACTCGATCGCGGCCAACCCGGCGCGCCCACCAGCACGGGCTATCCGCCGCTCGCGCCATACATCGCCTCGCATGTCGATGCGGCGCGGATTCGCGGCGGCCGTGACGCGCGCGCAAGCTGGTCGGGATCGCTGCGCGCGATAGAGCGCGAATATGGCGTCCCCAGCGAGGTTCTGGTCGCGATCTGGGGGCATGAAACCGCTTATGGCGCGGTAAAGGGCGGGTTCGACCTGTCGCAGGCCTTGGCAACACTCGCGTGGGAAGGGCGCCGCCGCGAGCTCTTCTCGAGCGAGTGGGTCGCTCTGATGAAAGTGGCCGACAAGGGTTATTCACGCTCCGAACTCAAGGGCAGCTGGGCGGGCGCCTTCGGCAATCCGCAATTCCTGCCTTCGGTCTATCTGCGGCTGGCCGCCGACGGCAATGGCGACGGGCGCGCCGACATCATGAACAACGGCGCCGATGCGCTGGCCTCGATCGCGAACTACTTCCGCGATGCCGGGTGGCGCACCGGCCAGCCCTGGGGTGTGCGCGCTTACCTGCCCTCGGGCTTCGATGTCGCTGCGCATCGCACGCGCATCGTCGCGCCGGTGTGTTCGCGGGTCCACGAGCGGCACAGTGTCTACAAGACCGTGGCCGAATGGCGTGCATTGGGCGTCCAGCCCCAGCGCGCGCTCGACGAGAATACACTCGTCACGCTGTTCCAGCCCGACGGTCCGGGAACACCGGCCTGGCTCTTAACCTCGAATTATCGGGTGATCCTCGAGTATAATTGCTCGAACTATTACGCGATGAGTGTAGGGCTGCTGGCAGATGAGATTGCCAATTAGGATATCGTTCGCCTCGGTCGCGGGTCTCGCGCTGCTCAGCCTCGGCGCCTGCGCCAGCACTGCGCAGACTGCTTCCCGTCCGGTGGAGCGTTCGATCGCGAACGGACCGGCGGCGGATTATCCGGTGGTGGTCGGCGATCCGTTCACGGTGGACGGTGTCACCTACACCCCGGTCGACACGATGAATTACGACCAGGTGGGCTATGCCACCGTCGACGAGCCCGGCGCTGCGGGCGTCACGGGCGCGCACCGCACATTGCCGCTACCCAGCTATGTCGAGATCACCGCGCTCGATACGGGACGCACCGTGCTCGTCCGGATCGAACGGCGCGGACCGATGACCAACGACCGCCTCGTCTCGCTTTCCGAAGCGGCTTTGGCGCAGCTGGGCATTGGCGAAGGTGCGCCGGTGCGGATGCGCCGGGTCAATCCGCCCGAAGAGCAACGCGCGCAGCTGCGCGCCGGGGGCGAGGCACCGCCGAGGATGGATACGCCTGCGGGCCTGCTCGAAGTGCTCAAGCGGCGTTTGCCCGAACGCGGTTCGGCGCCGCTGGGGGATGCAAGGCAGGCACAGGTCAGTGGCACCGCGCCGGTTCCCGGCGCTATCGCCACGCTCGACCCCGACGAGGAAGCTGCGGTGGCCCCGACCCAGGACGATCCCGATAGCTCGCCGGCTCCCGCCGAAGATAGCGCGGTTACCCGCCCCGAACTGCCGATGGCGGTCGAGGGCGGCCCAGCGCGTGCACCGCTGATGGTCCCGGTGACCGCGGATGGGACCTACACGGTCCAACTCGGGGCCTTTTCGGTCCGCGCCAATGCCGACCGGCTGGCGCGCGAGGTCCAGGGCTATGTCGAGACCAGCGGCAATCTCGCGCTTGTCCGGGTCGGCCCCTTCGCCACCCGTGGACAGGCGGAGCAGGCGCTCGCCAAGCTGCGCGAGCGCGGTTATAGCGACGCGGAAATACGTTCACTCGATTGATACGCCGCGGCTCTCGCCCGGCCGGGAGCACACTTGCGTAATTGCCTGAATTCGCTGGCTGTATTGGCAACAGCCCTTGTCGCTTCACCGCTCGGTGCACAAAGCGCACCGGGCGCGCGGATCCCGCCCGCAGAGAATGCGCCGATCGCCTATCTGCTCGACGCGTCGAGCGGGCAGATCCTCTACGCGCGCGATATCGACCGCCGCTTCATGCCCGCCTCGATCACGAAGGTCATGACGACCTTCCTCGCCTTCGAATGGATGGAAGAGGGGCGGCTGTTCCCGCAGCAGGTCTATGGCGTCCGGCCCGACACCTTCCGCAAGTGGCACCGCAAGGGATCGACCATGTTCCTGCCTGCCGATGCGCGGGTGACGGTCGACGATCTGCTCCACGGCGTAACCACCGTTTCGGCCAATGATGGCGCCGTCGTTCTTGCCGAAGGCGCTGCCGGATCGGTCGAAGACTGGGTTGCCGCGATGAATGCCAAGGCGCGCGATATCGGCATGGCGGATAGCCATTTCGGCAATCCCAATGGCTGGATGGACGACGGCAAGACCTTCGTCACCGCGCGCGATCTGGGGACACTGGCGCAGGCCATGGTGACCCGCCACCCGACGAAATACCGCCATTTCGTCGGTGCGAAGGGCCTCAAATACAACGGGATCGAGCAACGCAACCACGACCCCATCATCGGGGTGGTGCCGGGAGCGGACGGGATCAAGACCGGCTACACCAACCAGGCGGGGTTCGGCTTCCTCGGCTCGGCGCAGCGCGACGGGCGGCGGCTGGTCATGGTCGTCGCGGGCAGCCCGGGTGGGCGGGAGCGCAATGCGGCCTCGCGCCAATTCATCGAATGGGGTTTCCAGCATTTCGATAGCCGTGTGCTGTTCACCAATGGTGCGCGCATCGCCAGCGCCCGCGTGCAACAGGGCGGGGCGGGCGAAGTCGGGCTGACCGCGGCGGGGCCGGTGCGGATATCGGTGCCCAAGGGAACCGAGCCCGAGGTTTCGCTGGCGCTGCGCTATGAAGGCCCGTTGCAGGCGCCGATCGCCAAGGGCGAGGAAGTCGCCGAACTGATCGTCTCGATCGAGGGCATGCCCGACCACCGCGTCCCGCTCGTCGCCAGCGAAGAGGTGCTCGAGGCAACCATGCTCCAGCGCGTGTTCAATGCCATGCGGAGCTGGGTCGCTTGACCCGCGGGACATTCATCGCCTTCGAGGGCGGGGAGGGCATGGGCAAATCCACCCAGGCGCGCCTGCTTGCCGAGCACCTGCGCGAACAGGGCCATGAAGTCGAACTGACGCGCGAACCGGGCGGTACGCCGGGCGCCGAAGCGATCCGCGCCCTGCTTCTCGCGCCGCCGGGCGAGGGCTGGACGCTTGAGGCCGAAGCGCTGCTGTTCGCCGCTGCTCGCGCCGACCATGTCGCACGCCGGATCAGCCCTGCGCTCGATGCCGGCGCCTGGGTGGTGTGCGACCGCTTTCTCGATTCGAGCCGCGCCTACCAGGGGATGGCCGGGGGGCTCGGAGACGCCAGTGTCACAGCGTTGCACGAAATAGGCAGCGCAGGCCTGCTGCCCGATCTGACGATCGTCATCGACGTCCCGCCGGCAGATGTCGCAGCACGTCTTGTGCAGCGCGATGGGGCAACCAGCGATGCGATCGGCGGACGCGCGGCGGACTATCACGCTTCGGTCAATTCAGCGTTCCTGAAGTTTGCGCGCAGCGAACCCGGACGCTTCGCGATCGTCGATGGCAATGGGACGGTCGATCAGGTCCACCAGCGCGTTCTCGGTGCCATTAAGCGGCACTTAGGGACAGCTTGCTGATGCTGCTCGGTCACGAGACCGCCTGGCGCGAATGGCGCGAAGCGCTCGGCGGGGAGCGGATGCATCATGCCTGGCTGCTCGCCGGTCGCCGGGGGCTTGGTAAAGCCAGCTTCGCGCTGGCCGCGGCGCGCGCGCTGGTCGGCGCCGGCGAGGGGGATCCAGCGCACCATCCCGACATCCACACGCTGACCTACGGGCCCAAGGACGACAAGGAAGAGCGCAAGCGCGCCGATGGCAAGCCTTTTGAGCAGGCGCGCAGTATCCGTATCGCGCAAATCCGCGCCATGCAGACCCGCCTCAGCACCCGCCCGACCCTGGGCGAGCGCCGCGCGATCATCATCGATCCCGCCGACGACCTCGAGCGGAACGCCGCCAATGCGCTGCTCAAGAGCCTCGAGGAGCCACCGGTGGGCACGTTCTTCCTGCTGGTCGCGCACAGTCCCGCACGCTTGCTCCCGACGATCCGCTCGCGCTGCCGGGTGCTGCGCTTCCCGACTGTTGCCGATATCGACATGGATCGCCTGCTCGCGGATCTGGCCCCCAACGCAGACGATCTGACACGCGCGGCGGCCATTGCCGCCGCAGCCGGATCGCTCGGCGCAGCGCTCCAGTTCGTCGACATGGAACTCGGCAAGGTCGCACAGGCAATGCGCAACATTCTCGACCGCGGCGATCCAGATTTCCAGCTGCGCGGCACGCTCGCCGGGCTGATCGGCGCAAGGCCCGACCGCGACCGGATCCGTGCGGTGCTCGAACTGGCGCGCTCGGTAGTCGCGCAGCGGCTCGACCCCAGCCTCGCCGATCCGCGTCCGGTGATCGATACGCATAGCGAGCTGGTCCGGCTCACGGGCGAACAGCCAACCTATAATTTCGACGCCGGATTGCTCGCGATGGAAATCGGCACCTTGCTCGCCAACGCCGCTACGGCTAGCGAGCGGGCCGATGGCTGAACCCTATTATCTGACGACCGCGATCCACTATCCCAATGGCAAGCCGCATATCGGCCATGCCTATGAGACGATCGCGGCCGACGTAATCGCCCGCTTCCAGCGCCTGCAAGGGCGCGAAGTACGCTTCCAGACCGGCACCGACGAACACGGGCTGAAGATGGCGCAGAAGGCGCGCGACCTGGGCGTTACCCCGCGCGAATTGGCCGACGAAATGTCCGGACATTTCAGGGAATTGTTCGATATTTTGAACATTTCCTATGATCGCTTCATCCGCACGACCGATGCCGATCACCACCGCGCGAGCCAGGCGATCTGGCAGGCGATGGAAGCCAAGGGCGATCTCTATCTCGATCGCTATGAGGGGTGGTACTCGATCCGCGACGAAGCCTATTACGACGAGAAGGAACTGGTCGAGGGCGAAGGCGGGCAAAAACTGTCGCCGCAGGGCACGCCGGTCGAATGGACCGAGGAAGAAACCTGGTTCTTCCGCCTGTCGAACTATGCAGAGGCCTTGCTCGAATTGCTCGCAACACCCGGTTTCATCGAGCCGGCGAGCCGCCGCAATGAAATGATCGCCTTCGTCGAGCGCGGATTGCAGGACCTATCGGTCAGCCGGACGAGCTTCGACTGGGGCGTGAAGGTTCCGGGCGACGACGCGCATGTGATGTATGTCTGGGTCGATGCGCTGACCAATTACATCACCGGTGTCGGCTATCCCGATGGCGGTGAGATGTGGGAGAAATTCTGGCCCGCCGATTTGCACCTGATCGGCAAGGACATCGTCCGTTTCCACACGATCTACTGGCCCGCCTTCCTGATGAGCGCCGATTTGCCGCTGCCGAAGAAGGTGTTCGGACACGGCTTCCTGCTCAATCGCGGGGTGAAGGAATCGAAATCGGCGGGCAATGTCACCGACCCGATGGAACTCGCAGAGACATTCGGCGTCGATGCACTGCGGTACTTCCTCATGGCCGAGGTCACCTTCGGGCAGGATGGCAGCTATTCGGCAGAAGCACTTGTAAACAAGGTGAATGCCGAACTGGCCAACAGCTTCGGCAACCTTGCCCAGCGCACGCTTTCGATGATCGCCAAGAACATGGACGGCAAGCTCGAGAGCTTCGCCCCGGCAGCAGACGACAAAACGTTGCTGGCCAAGGTCGGCGAAGCCTGCGCCGAGATTCTGCCGCGCGAATTCGAGAGCCTCAACTTCTCGGTCGGGATCGAGGCATGGCTCAAGGCGGTTTATGCCTGCAATGCCTATGTCGACGAACAGGCGCCCTGGGCGCTCAAGAAGACCGATCCCGAACGCATGAAAGCCGTGCTGCAAACGCTGTTAATCGCCATTCGCGACCTCGCGATCGCTATCCAGCCAGTGGTCCCCGAAAAGGCCGGTGCAGTGCTCGATCAATTGGGAATTGCGGGTGACCGGCGGAACTACGCCGATCTCGCCGATACGGCATGGTTCGAAGGGCTCGCGGCTGCGGGCCACACGATCGACAAGCCGACTCCCGTCTTCCCGCGGCTCGAGCTGGTGCAAGAGGAGGCAGCCTGATGCTTGTCGATAGCCATTGCCATCTCGAATACGAAGGTCTGGTCGAAGATCAGTCCGCCGCGCTCGACCGCGCGCGCGGGGCAGGGGTCGAGGCCTTTCTCAATATCTCCACCAAGCGGGCCGAATGGGATCAGGTCGTCGGGACCGCGCAGGCAAAGGCGGATGTCTTCGCCAGCGTGGGTATCCATCCCCATAACGCCGACGAACACCTCGACCTGACCCGCACCGAATTGCTCGAAGCCACGCGCGATTCCAACGTCATCGGGATCGGCGAGACCGGGCTCGATTATTATTACGACCATTCGGACCGCGCAGCACAGCAGCGCCTGTTCCGCCTGCACATCGACGTCGCGCGTGAAGTGCAGCTTCCCGTAATCATCCATACCCGCGATGCGGAGGAGGATACGCTGGCGATCCTCGAGGACGAGCTGGGGAAGGGGGCCTTCCCCGCGCTGATCCACTGCTTCACCGCCTCCGCCGAATTCGGCGAGCGGGTGCTTGACCTCGGCCTGTCGGTCTCGATCTCGGGGATCGTGACCTTCAAGAATGCGAAGGACTTGCAGGCATTCGCCAAGGATATCCCGCAAGACCGGCTGCTGGTCGAAACCGACAGCCCGTTCCTCGCGCCCGTACCGCACCGCGGCAGGCCATGCGAGCCGGGCTTCGTCCGCGATACGGCGCAATTCCTTGCCGATCTGCGTGGGGAAAGCCTTGAGAGCCTGGCGGACTATACGACACGCAACTTCTACGCGCTCTTCAGCAAGGCGGCCGCGTGAAGGTACTGATGCTCGGCTCTGGCACCTCCACCGGGGTGCCGCGGATTGGCAATGACTGGGGTGAGTGCGATCCCGCCGAACCGCGCAACCGGCGCTCGCGCGTGTCGGTGATCGTCGAAAACGACGCCGGCCAGAAGATCCTCGTCGACACCTCGACCGATTTGCGTGCGCAATTGCTCGGCAACAATATCGAGAAGGTCGATGCGGTGTTCTGGACGCATGACCATGCCGACCATTGTCATGGAATCGACGATTTGCGCGTCATGCGCTACGACCGCAGCAATCCCTTGCCGGGTTTCGCCAGCAGCGTGACCTGCGAGCGGCTGCGGCGGCGGTTCGATTATGTCTTCGAAGGCCAGTTCGGTTATCCGACGATGGTATCGCTCAAAGATATCAACGATGTTCAACTGGTTGCGGGCTTTTCCTTCGACCATGTCGAAATGCCGCACGGACCGGTGACGAGCACGGGTTTTCGCTTCGACGCGGACGGCAAGTCAATCGTTTATGCGACTGATTTCAGCGAGATAACGCCTGCGATGGTCCGCTGCTTCGCGGGCGCCGACATCCTCGTGGTGGATTGCCTCCGCAGGCGGCCGCATCCCACGCATGCGCATCTCGACATGGCGATCGATCTCGCGCGCAAGGCGAAGGTCAAACGCACCGTGCTGACGCATATGGACAAGAGCATGGATTACCGCAGCCTGTGCGCGGACGTGCCGGATCATGTAACGGTCGGTTTCGACGGACTGGTGATGACCGCGTGAACGAACACCAGATTGTCTCGCTGATTTCGCTGACAGGCTTCCTGGTCCTGGTTGCCGCCGGGTTTCGGGCGCACGAGGTCGGCTGGAGGAAGGGGTTTTTCATGGCGGGCGCGTGGGCGGGTATATTCGCGGTCGTGATCCTGTTTATCGATCTGGCCCGCTAGACTACCCTTAATTTAACATAATATGTATTATCACACTGACATTCTTGCCGTGGAAGCCGCCAGAGGAGCCCTTCCGATTGCTACCCCTCGGCGGTAAGTCTTGACCATGTCCAAGCAAACCGACCGACTCCTCGCCATCATGGCACGCCTGCGCGATCCGCAAACCGGGTGCGAATGGGACACGGCGCAGAATTTCGCGACCATTGCGCCGTATACAATCGAGGAAGCGTATGAGGTCGCCGATGCGATCGAACGCGGCGACATGGACGATCTGCGCGGAGAGCTTGGCGACCTGCTGTTCCAGGTCGTCTTCCACGCGCGCATGGCCGAGGAAGCCAGCAGCTTCACCTATGCCGATGTCGCGCGCGATATCTGCGACAAGATGGAGGCGCGGCATCCGCATATCTTCGGCAATGAAGGCGGCGTCATGGAAGACAGCCGCTGGGAAGATCTCAAGGCGGCCGAGCGTGAAGTATCGGGTGCGACCAGCGCCATGGACGGCGTTGCCAAGGCTCTGCCGGCCTTGCTCCGCTCGCACAAGCTACAGAAACGCGCGGCGCGCGTCGGGTTCGAATGGCCCGATAGCGCGGGCCCGCTCGAAAAACTGAAAGAAGAACTGGCGGAACTTGATCAGGCCCAGACCGACGAGGAACGCCTGCTCGAAGCCGGCGATGTCCTCTTCGTCGCGGTCAATATCGTGCGCCGCTACGGCGTCGATCCGGAACAGGCCTTGCGCGCCTCCAACGCCAAATTCGAACGCCGTTTCAAGGTAATGGAACAGCTTGCCGAGAACGAAGGTGAGGATTTCACCGCGCTCGATCTCGATCGGCAGGAAGAATACTGGCAGCGCGCCAAGCGCGAAACCGGCTAGGCCAGCGCCTCGTACTGCCCCAGTTCCTTGGGGTTGAGCCTTACGGTGATCTGCCGCGAACCGCCGTCCTCGCTCTCGATGTCCTCGATCACTTCCCCATGCGCGTGGAGCCAGGCGATCCGGCGTCCATCGCCCGCCGGAACTTCGAAGGTGCGCAGCGCGGCATTTCGGGTCAGCATCTCACCCAGGCGTTCGAGCAGAAGGTCCACCCCCTCGCCGGTCAACGCCGATGTGGTGACGATATCCTCATTCGCCTCGGCCTGGGCGGCCAATTCCTCGGCCAGGGTAGGCTCAAGCTGGTCCCATTTGTTCCACACTTCGAGGATCGGGATCGAGGATGCCTCCCCTTCCCCCTCGATCACATCGAGATCGCGCAGGATCTGCAACACCTGCGCTTTTTGCGCAGCGGTCGAGGGGTTGGAAATATCGCGGATGTGGCAGATGACATCGGCCGAGGTGACTTCCTCTAGCGTCGCGCGAAAAGCGGCGACCAGCTGCGTCGGGAGATCGGAGATGAAGCCCACCGTATCCGACAGGATGGCCTTTTCCACCCCCGGCAGGGTGATCGCGCGCATGGTCGGGTCGAGCGTCGCGAACAGCAGGTCTTCCGCCATCACCGCAGCCCCGGTCAGGCGGTTGAACAGCGTCGACTTGCCTGCATTGGTATAACCGACCAGCGCCACCACCGGCCATGGCGCACGTTCGCGCCGCTCGCGATGCAACCCGCGCGTCTTGCGGACCTGTTCGAGCTCCTTGCGCAGCCGCCCCATCCGCTGGCGGATCATCCGGCGATCGGCCTCGATCTGGGTTTCACCCGGACCGCCGAGGAAGCCGAAGCCACCGCGTTGGCGTTCAAGGTGGGTCCAGCTGCGCACGAGGCGGCTTTGCTGGTAATCGAGATGCGCGAGTTCGACCTGCAACCGGCCTTCGGCAGTCGCCGCACGCTCGCCGAATATCTCGAGGATTAGTCCGGTCCGGTCGATGACCTTGCGCGCGAGCTTTTCTTCCAGATTGCGCTGCTGGATCGGGCTCAGCGCCCCGTCCACGACGACAAGCTCGGCCTCGTTCTGCTCGCAGGCGATGCGGATATTGTCGACCTGCCCCGCCCCGAACAGCAGGTTCGGGCGCACTTCGCGCACCGGCAGCACGAAGCTGTCGGCAATGGCAATGCCGATCGCCAGCGCCAGCCCCTCGGCTTCGGCAAGCCGCGACTGCGCGTCGAGATCATAGGCCATCCCGCGGATGTCCGGGCACACCACCAGTGCCCGCGCCCCGCGCGAAACCTCGCCCATCAGGTCATCGTCGAAGCTCAGTTTTCGTCTTCTTCCCACTCCTCGGTCAGATCGACCGGAGTGGCTGGCTGGATCGTCGACACGGCGTGCTTATAGGCCAGCTGGACGTAGCCGTCGCGCTCGAGCAGCATGCAGAAGAGGTCGTAAGCGGCGATCCGCCCCTGGAGCATGACCCCATTGACGAGGAACATGGTCACCTGGGCTTCGGCCTGGCGCACCCGGCTGAGGAAAACGTCCTGCAACAGGCGCTGCTTGGCGGAGGAACCCTGGCTGGCGAATTGCGTGGTATCGACCGGCTGCGAAGGCATGATCGTGCTGATCGCATGCTTGTAGACAAGCTGCGACTGGCCATCGCGGCGCAGCAGGATCGAGAAATTGTCGAACCACGTGACGATGCCCTGAAGCTTGACGCCCTTGACCAGAAACATGGTCACCGGAGCCTTGTTCTTGCGGAGCAGGTTGAGGAAGGCGTCCTGCAGGTTGGCAGGGCGGCTTGCCGGGCCCGTTTCGGGCGATTTTGGGCGCGGTCGTGCCGAAAGTGTTCGATCGCCGGACATGTACTTTTCCCGTTTTTGGCAGCCCGTGGAAAGGCCGCAATCTGGGCGCCCACCACGCCCGAGTGTATCCGCAAATCTTCGCGGACCCGCCTATTGTGGAAGACAATCCCAAGTAGCGCAACGGATTCCTTGTTTTGTCAGACAATGCCCAACTTTCGCGGGACGCGTCAGTTCTTCCGCTCCGGTCCCTTGCGCTCGACCATACCCAGCAGCTTGAGTTTGCGGTGCAGCGCCGAGCGTTCCATCCCGATGAAGTTCGCGGTCTTCGAGATATTCCCCGAAAACCGGCGGATCTGCACGGTCAGATATTCGCGTTCGAAATTCTCGCGCGCTTCGCGTAGCGGGGCGCCCATCATCGCCCCCACTCCGCCGCTGCCGCCGGCCTTGCCGCCAAGCACTTCTTCGGGAAGCATGTCGACCTCGATCCGTTCAAGGCTGTCGCGCGGGGTCAGGATGATCGTGCGCTCGACCACATTGCGCAGCTGGCGCACATTTCCAGGCCAGTCATAGGCTTGGAGTGCGGCCATCGCCTCTTCGCTGATCGTGGGTGGCCGCAGGCCCTGCTCGGTCGCATAGCGGGCAAAAAAGCTGTCGGCGAGCGCCGGGATGTCGTCGCGCCGCGCGGCCAGCGAGGGGACTTCCACCGGAACGACGTTCAGCCGGTAGAACAGATCCTCGCGAAAGCGTTTCTCTTCCATTTCACCCGCCAGATCGCGCGAGGTCGAGGAGACGACGCGCACATCGACGCCGATCTGCCGTGTCCCGCCGACACGGACGAAACTCTGCTCGGTCAGGACACGCAGGATGCGGGCCTGCGTCGACAGCGGCATGTCGGCCACTTCGTCGAGATACAGCGTGCCCCCATCCGCGGTTTCCAGCAGTCCCGGGCGGACCAGCTTGCCATCGGCTTCCTCGCCGAACAGTTCCTCTTCGAACCGCTCGGGCGTAATCCGCGCAGAATTGACAATGACGAAGGCCTTGTCCGTCCGCGAGCTCCAGCTGTGGAGCAGGCGCGCGGCGACCTCTTTGCCGGCGCCGGCAGGACCGGTCACCAGTACCCGGCTCCCTGTGCTGGCGACCCGCTTGAGCGTGGCGCGCACGGCGTTGATGACCGCCGAGTTGCCGGTGAACTCGTCGCCCTGCCCCTGGTTCTCGCGCAGGCGCGTGTTCTCGCGGCGCAGGCGTTCGGTCTCGGTGGCACGCTCGACCAGATGCAGGAGGCGCTCGGCCTCGAACGGCTTCTCGATGAAATCGACCGCGCCGCGGCTGACCGCGCTGACCGCAGTGTCGATATTGCCGTGGCCCGAAAAGATGATCACCGGCAGGTCAGGCTCGCGTGCCTTGATCGCGTCGAGCACCTCCAGCCCGTCCATCGGGCTGCCGTGCAGCCACACGTCGAGCAGGACCAGGCTCGGCCGCTTGTCGTCGATCGCCTCGAGCGCCGAGGTGCTGTCGCCCGCGGTGCGGCATTCATAGCCCTCGTCGCTCAGCACTCCGGCAACCAGTTCGCGGATGTCGCGTTCGTCGTCGACGATGAGAATATCCAGCGCCATGCGTCCCTATCCTTCTTTTTTCATGCTTGTCTGCGCGTCGCCATCGAGGGCGAGCGGATCGCGTGCGAACCGCATGGTCACGCGCGTGCCCCCGGTTTCGACCGAGGTGAATGTCATTTCGCCGCCGTGTTCCTCGACGATCTTGTTGACGATCGCGAGCCCGAGGCCGGTGCCCTTCTCGCGTGTCGTCACATAGGGTTCGAGGATGTTCACGCGGTCCTGCGGCAGGCCGATGCCATTGTCCTCGATCGACACGGTGACGTCCTCGTCCCCGGGTTCGACCTCGACCGTGATCTTGCCGCGGTAATCGACATCGGCAGTGTGCGCCTTCGCCTCGATCGCCTCATAGGCGTTCTTGAGCGTATTGGTCAGCGCTTGCCCCAATTGATGCCGGTCACACTGGATCCGCACTGGGGGGGCTGCAGTGGTGTGGAAGCGGTAATCCACGTTCTGATGCGCCACTTCCTGCAGGAACAGCGACTGGCGGATAAGGTCGATCGCATCCTCAGTGCGGAAGGTCGGCTTGGGTAGCCGCGCGAAGCTGGAAAACTCGTCGACCATCTTCCGCAGGTCGCCGACCTGCCGCACGATCGTATTGGTAAGCTCGTCGAACAGCTCGCCGTCGATTTCGATCTGCTTGCGATAGCGCCGCTTTAGGCGTTCGGTCGCGAGCTGGATCGGCGTTAGCGGATTCTTGATCTCATGCGCGATCCGCCGCGCCACATCGGACCAGGCGGCCTGACGCTGGTCGAGCAATTGGCGGGTGATGTCCTCGAAGGTGATCACATGGCCATCGCTTTCGGGGCCGATCTTGACCGCCAGCGTAAGCAGTTCGCCATTGCGACTGTGCGAGATGACCCCTCGCGAGAGCCCCGCACGGACCATCGCACCAATCTGCGGGGCAAGCTCGTCGAGGGTCTCGGGCAGGTGCCCTTCCCCGGTCTCGTTGCCGAGCATCGCCTGCGCGCCGGCATTCATCAGCAGGACGTTGAGATCGGCATCGACCGAGATAATTCCGGCACTGACCGATTCCAGCACCGCCTCGATGAAGCTGCGGCGCTCTTCCAACTCGGTATTGGCTGAGAGCAGCGCGTCGGTCTGCTTCTCGAGCTGTGCGGTCATGCGGTTGAAAGCGCGGTTGAGCAGGCCGATTTCATCCGCCCCGGTGCGCCCTTCGACGCGCAGCGCGAAATTGCCCGCCCCCACCTTGTGCGCCGCCGCCACCAGCTCGGTCAGTGGCTCGACCTGGCGGTCGGCAAAGCGCAGCGCAAACCACACTGCGAGGCCAACCAATGCGAGCGAAACGAAGAACAGCGCCAGATTGAACCGCAGCTGCAGCGCGCGCGCCCGTTTGGTCAGTTCGTCATAGGCGGTCGAGATCGAGCGCGCCGATTGCCAGCTGCGGAACGAGCCTGCTTCCGCATTGCGCGCAGTATAGAGGTAGATCCCGGCGGCGCGATCGATCGGTGCGACCGCTTCGATCCGCTCGGCGCTGCCGCGCACCGCCACCTGTTCGCCGCTCGACAACCGCTCCAGCGAGTTCTGCGCGAAGGCGCGCGGGTCGCTGGTTTCATTGAGACCGTAAACCACCGCGGTGCGCATCGAACCATCGGGCATCGCCTGCAGGATGGCGCTCTCGATCACATCGCGCGGTTCGGCCTGGTATTGATAGACGAGCGCAAAATTGGGATCGGTCACTTCGACCCGGCCGAGGATAGCGCGCATGTCCATCGCCATCGAGATCGTCTCATTGCCGAGATCGAGCTGGTTCTCCTCGTAATATCCTTCGGCCAGTTGGTTGGCATTCTCCATCAGCCCGCGCGAATTGTCCGAGAACCAGAAGTCCACCCCCGACTGGAACAGGAAGGCAGCGAAGCCCGCGACCAGCAGCGTCGGCACCGCCGCGATCAGCGAGAAGAAGAACACCAGCCTGACATGCAGCCGCGCCGTGCTTCCGGCTGCACGCTTCAGCGCCACGCGCCGGCCCGCCAGCACCAGCAGCGCCATGGCGGGAATAAGCGTGCCGATAAGCAGACCTGCGACCTGACGCGATGGCAGCAATGCACCATCGGGCGGCGCATTGGTGAAAGTGGCCCAGGTGCTGGCCACCATGATCAGGAAAGCAACCGCTGCAGTGACTTCGATATAGCCAAACAGGTTCTGCCGCCGCGAGGTAACCACGAACCTGCGCCACCAGCGCGGTATCTGCCGCCTTGTTCCTGCTATGCTTGTCGTCATCGTGGCGCACATACAACGGGACTGTTGCAAAGTTGCAAGTGCAAATTCGATCAGTTGTGGACGGCAGCGGATGGATGTCGACGCTATCGCCTGCGGGTGAAGGTTTCCGGCGCGATGTCGAGCTCTGAAAGTCGCTTGCGCAAGGTGTTGCGGTTGATACCCAGCAGGCGCGCCGCGCGAAGCTGATTGCCCTCGGTCCGTTCGAGCGCCATTTCGAACAAGGGCTTCTCGAAGGCAGCAAGCGCGGCGTGATAGACCGCGCCATCCGCCGGGCGGGCCGCGTCGACCCACGCCTCGACCGCGGCCTCGAAACCATGCTTGTTGCTATCGTCCGCATCGGTCCGGGCGGTTGGGAGCACGTCTTCAACCGCCGCGCGGTCGATCGTGTCGTCGCGCGCCATCAGCGCAAGCCGGAATGCCGCATTGCGCAATTCGCGGACATTGCCGCGCCATGCCCGTGCCTTGAGCGCTTCGATCCCATCGGCACTCGCCTGGCGAAGCGGAAGCCCCTCGCCCGCCGCCTGGCCGAGGAAGTGGCGCACCAGGGCGCCGATGTCTTCCGGGCGTTCGCGCAGCGGCGGCAAATGGATCGGGACGACGTTGAGCCGATAATAGAGGTCTTCGCGAAACCGGCCGTCGGCAATCATGGGGGCAAGATCGCGATTGGTCGCTGCGACGATGCGCACATCGACGCCGATTTCCTGCCGTCCGCCAACCCGCCGGATCCGTCCCGACTGGAGCGCGCGCAGCAAGCGGGTCTGCGCTTCGGCGGGCATATCGCCGATCTCGTCGAGAAACAGCGTGCCGCCATTGGCCTGCTCGAACTTGCCGATCTGCTGGCTCACCGCGCCGGTAAACGCGCCGCGCTCGTGCCCGAACAGCTCGCTTTCGAGCAGATCGTGCGGGATCGCCGCCATATTGACCGCAACGAAGGGTCCGGTCTTGCGCGAGCCCAATTGGTGGATCGCCTCGGCAACCAGTTCCTTGCCCGTCCCGCTTTCGCCGGTGATCAGCACGGTAAGATCGTTGCGCAGCACGCGGGTGATCATGCGGTAGACGCCCTGCATCGCAGGACTGCGCCCGATCAGCGGCAGCGCGCTATCCTCGGCCTCCTCCTCGCGTTCCCCTGACGGACGATTGGCGACCGCCTGCGCCACCGCCTGCGTCAGTTCATCGAGGTCGAAGGGCTTGGGGAAATATTCGAACGCATCGCTGTCGCTCGCACGCACCGCCGTATCGAGCGTGTTTTGCGCGGACAATACGATGACCGGCATGGCTGGGGCCAGCCTGCGCACGGTGTCGATCGATGCCAGTCCGTCGCCGTCTTCCAGCATCACGTCGGTGAGCATCACGTCGAAGCGGTTGTCGGCCAGCAAGGCATCGCGCCGCGCTATGCTCTCGCAGGCAGTAACATCGAAGCCGTCCTCGCGCAGCGCCTCGGTAATCACCGTCGCGATGCCCTTGTCGTCCTCGACCAGCAGAACACTATGCGCCATCGTTCTCCCTAGCCCGCCACCGGCAGGTTGATGCGGAAATGGGTTTCGCCCGCCCGCTCGTCACGCGCATGCGAGATGCGCCCGCCCATGTCGCGCAGCAGCTTGCGTACGAGCGCGAGCCCGAGGCCCTGGCCATGCGGCTTGCTCGATACGAAGGGTTCGAACACGTGGTCACGCAGCGCCGGATCGATCCCCGCACCGCCATCGGTCACGGTGATCTCGATCGGGAGGCGCGTCGCCTTGCCCAGCCGGATCGTGTTGAACACCAACCCGCTGACGAAACGCGTCCGCACGCTGACGCGGGGATTTTCCATGCCCGCGCTCGCGTCGCAGGCGTTGGCGATCAGATTGATCAGCACCTGCTCCAGCGCGCCCTGATCGGCAGCCACGGGGGGCAGCGAGGGATCGAATTCCTCGACCAGTTCGCAGGGGGCGCTGCGCCCGGTGCGTACCGTGGCCATGGCATTGCGGATCGCCTCGTGCAAATTGCACGGCCCGGTGATCTCCACCGGTTTCGCGCCGAGCTGCTGCATTCGGTCGATCAGCTGGGCGATCCGGTCCACCTCGGCGGAGATCATCTGCGCCAGCGGCTTGTCCTTGCCGGCAACCCGCCGGGCCAGCAGCTGGCTCGCCCCGCGAATGGCCGACAACGGGTTCTTGATTTCGTGGGCGAGAACTGCCGGCGCGCGCAATTCCACGCGCTCGTTCTCATCCTCGTCATTCGCCGGTTGTCCCGCATCCGAAAGCGTGATCACCCGCCACCCCGCCTCGCCATGCATGGGGGAGCTGCTGATGTTGACGCGCCGGTCGCCGATAGCGGTCGCGATCGTGACGCCGCGCGCGATAACCTGCGCATCGACCGTCGCCAGCCTCTCGCTCAAGCGCTCGTCGGAAATGCCGATGACGTCCCAGAAGCGCTTCTCGCACAGCTTGCGTGCGCTGCGGCCAAGCATTTCCTCGGCCGCGTGGTTGGCCTCGACGATATTGTCATCCTCGTCGAGCAGCAGGACCGCGAAGATCAGCGCGGCGAGCTGAGCGCGCGCATCGGGTGCGCCGGCGAGTGTGCTCACGCGGCGCGGCGCCGCAGGAAGGGTTCGTAGAAGGTTTCGATTTCCTCGAGCACCTTGCGCGGATCGTCGATGAAATTGACGAAATTGCGGAACTCGGCGGAGCCGTGCATGCCCTTGGTATACCAGCCCAGATGCTTGCGCGCGATTTTGGTGCCGACCCCTTCGCCATAATGATCGAGCATCGACTCGTAATGCTCAACCAGCACGTCGTATTGCTCGTCGAATGAGGGGGTTTCGAGCATTTCACCGGTGCGCCACCAATGCATGATCTGGCCCAAAAGCCACGGTTTTCCGTAAGCCCCGCGCCCGATCATGATCCCGTCGGCCCCCGATTGTTCAAGCGCGGCCGCGGCATCGGCGATCGTGCAAATATCCCCATTGGCGATAACCGGGATCGAAACCGCGTCCTTCACCTTGCGGATAAACGCCCAGTCGGCGTGGCCCTTATACATCTGGTTGCGCGTCCGGCCGTGGACGGTGATCATCTTGACCCCCAGATCCTCGGCAATGCGCGCAAGTTCGGGGGCGTTGAGATCGGCATGATCCCAGCCCATCCGCATCTTGACGGTCACCGGCACATCAACCGCCTTGACCGTCGCTTCCATCAGCTTCGTCGCCAGCGGCACTTCGCGCATCAGCGCCGAGCCGGCGAGCTGGCCGACGACCTTGCGCACCGGACAGCCGAAATTGATGTCGATGATCGCCGCGCCATTGTCCTGCTGGAGTTTCGCCGCGTCGCCCATACTCACCGGGTCGCAGCCGACGAGCTGCATCGAGACGGGCTCCTCGGTCGCATCCCACGCGGCCTTCTGGACGCTCTGGCGCGTTTCGCGGATGGCCGCCTCGCTCGCGATCATCTCGGTCACGTTGAGGCCCGAGCCATAACGCCGCACCAGGCGGCGGAACGGGAGGTCAGTCACACCGGTCATCGGCGCGAGCACGACCGGCGTGTCGATCGACACGTCGCCGACGAGGATCGGCTGCGGCGGAGCCGAAGGAAGGGGATGCAAGGTCATGCCGGGGTTCATTGCCTAAATATTGGGCAGGCACATAGTGCGTTGCAGCGCAAACGGCAAGCCGCTAGCGCGCTGCTTTCGTATGCAGGATCCAGCTCCCCTCCCCGGCTTCGCCGCGATCGTGGTCGCGGCCGGTCAGGGCCTGCGCGCAGGACAACCCCTGCCCAAGCAATTTGCGCACTGGCGGGGCAAGCCGGTGCTGCGACACTCGGTGGAAAGCCTGATTGCGGCGGGTGCCAGCCCCATCGTCATCGCCGTGCCCGAGAATGGCGAGCAGGCGGCGCAGGCGGCGCTAGCGGGGCTCGAGGGATTTCGGCTGGTGACAGGCGGCGAGACGCGCCAGCAATCGGTCGCCCGCGCGCTGCGAGCCCTAGGCGCGGCCGAACGCGTGCTCATCCATGACGCAGCGCGTCCTGACCTCCCGCGTGCTGTCATCGCGCGCCTGCTGGCTGCTCTCGATGACCACGCCGGAGCGATCCCCGTGCTGCCGGTGGTCGACAGCCTGTCACTCGATACAGGCGGTATGATGACGGGGACGGCACCGCGCGAGCAATTGCGCCGGGTGCAGACCCCGCAGGCATTTCGCTTCGCGGCGATCCTCGCCGCTCACAATGCCTGGCAGGGCGATGCCCCCGCCGGAGACGATGCACAGGTCTTGCGCGCGGCCGGCGGCGAGGTCGCGCATGTGACGGGTGACGAACGTCTGGCCAAACTGACTTTCGCGGAGGATTTCATGACCCGACTGCCACCCGTACGGACCGGGATGGGATACGACGTCCACCGCCTTGCCGTAGGTGAGGAACTCTGGCTCGGCGGTATCCGCATCGAGCATGACAAGGGGCTGGCGGGGCACAGCGATGCCGATGTCGGCCTGCATGCCATCGTCGATGCCCTGCTTGGAGCGATCGGCAATGGCGACATCGGTAGCCATTTCCCGCCCAGCGACCCGCAATGGAAGGGTGCCAGCAGCGACCGTTTCCTGACCCATGCCGCGCAGCTCGTTGGCGATGCCGGTTACGCGATCGGCAATATCGACCTGACGATCATCTGCGAGGCACCCAAGATCGGCCCGTACCGTGAAGCCATGCGGACCCGGATCGCCGAACTGCTCGGCGTTGACATCCATGCCATATCGGTAAAGGCCACCACCACCGAACGGCTGGGGTTTACCGGACGCGGTGAAGGGATCGCGGCGCAGGCCGTCGCAACGATTATCAGGGAGTAACGGGTGAGCAAATCGAACTACGGCAAGATCGCTGCAGGAGCAGTGGCGAGTATTGGGCTGCTGCACGCGCAAGCGGTGTTCGCGCAGCAGTGCATCGCGCCTGAAGACCTGACCGATGCCGGAATTTATGCGGTTCCGGTAATTGCCGAAGGCTTCGCGGCATCCTGCACGCCCTATCTCGAATCGGACGGGTTCTTCGCGTCCCGCGGCGGGGAGTTCGTCGCGCCCTATGCCGCGATGCAAACCGAAAGCTGGCCCGGAACCCTGCGCGTATTCATGAACTTCGCCACCAGCGGGCAAGAGGACGGGGCCGCGAGCGAGCGGTCGGAGATGTTCAGGAGCCTGCCGCCCGAAGCGCTGCGTCCCTTCGTGGATGCTTTCCTCGCACAGAAAATCGGCGAGGAGATCAAACCCGACGATTGCGCGAAGATCGAACGCGCGATGGAATTGCTCGCCCCGCTGCCGCCCGAGAATTTCGGCGGCTTGCTGGCCTTCGTGCTGGATGTCTCCAAGGTGAGGGATCCGCAGGTATGCGATCCCGACCGCCCATGACCACCGCCCTTCTCCCGCCGGATATCGAAGACCTCGCGCGCACGGTCGTCGAAGCCAATTCCGCCGCCGGCCGGCAGGTCGCCGTGGCGGAAAGTTGCACCGGTGGCCTGGTCGCCGCGGCCTTGACCGAGATTCCCGGATCGTCCGCCATGTTCGATCGCGGCTTCGTGACCTATTCCAACGAATCGAAGATGGAAACGCTCGGCGTCCCGCTCGAGATCATCGAAACCTTCGGCGCGGTGTCGATCGCTTGTGCCTGGGCGATGGCCAAGGGCGCGCTGGAGAAGAGCAAGGCCGATGTCGCGGTCGCGATCAGCGGCGTTGCCGGCCCCGGTGGCGGCACCGATCTCAAGCCTGTGGGTACGGTCGTCTTTGCGCGCGTGGTGCGCGGCGATGAGGGTGAGCCCGAGGGCGAGCTCAAGCTCTTCGAACCGACCTCGCGCGCGGATATCCGCCGCGCCGCGACGATTTGCGCGCTCGAACTATTGCTGCCCTAAAGGTTGGCGGCGGCGTTTTCCCGGCCATAGAGCGCATCGGCGCGGTCTTCGAAGGCCTGCACCATCTTGCGGAAAGCGCGGTCGAAATACTGCCCGGCCAGCGCCTCGAACACGGCGTTGCGGAAGGTGAAATCGACGCAGAAATCGATCTCGCATCCGCCGTCTTCGGTGGGCGTGAAGGTCCAGTTGTTGTCGAGATCCTTGAGCGGCCCATCGACGTAGAACACTTCGAGATGCTCGGGCCGCTGCTTGACGACGCGTGAGGTAAACTTCTCGCGGATTGCCTTGAACCCGACCAGCATGTCGGCGGTCATTTCGGTTTCGCTGTCGCTGCGCACGCGGGTCGCGACGACCCACGGCAGGAACTCGCCATAGCTGCCGACATCGGCGACGAGGTCGAACATCTGCTCCTGGCTGTAGGGCAGCCGCCGTTTCTCACGGATGCCGGGCATCAGGCGCCCTGCTTGGCTAGCTTTGCTTCGCGCGCTGCGCGCATTTCGGCGAAATCGTCACCCGCATGATAGCTCGACCGGGTCAGCGGGCTCGAGGCGACCTGGAGGAAGCCCTTGGCGCGCGCGATCGAACCATAGGCAGCGAACTGCTTGGGCGTGACGAAATCCTCGACCTTGGCATGCTTGGGCGTGGGCTGGAGATACTGGCCCATGGTGATGAAATCGATACCCGCACTGCGCATGTCGTCCATCACCTGGTGCACTTCGAGCCGCCCCTCCCCAAGGCCGAGCATGATGCCCGATTTGGTGAAGATCAGCGGGTTGTTCGCCTTTGCCTCTTCGAGCAGGCGCAGCGAAGCGTAATAGCGCGCACCCGGGCGGATCGTGGGATAGAGCCGCGGGACGGTTTCCAGATTGTGGTTGAACACGTCGGGTCCAGCTTCGCAGATTTCCGCGATCGACTCCTTCATCCGTCCCTTGAAGTCGGGCGTGAGGATTTCGATCGTCGTATTCGGCGTTTCGCGGCGCAGCGCGTTGATGACCTTGACGAACTGTCCCGCACCGCGATCGGGCAGATCGTCGCGGTCGACGCTGGTGATCACGATATGCTCCAGCCCCATCGCCGCCGCAGCGGTCGCGGTGTGCTCGGGCTCGAGCGGATCGACCGGCATCGGCATGCCCGTCTTGATGTTGCAGAACCGGCAGGCGCGCGTGCAGGTATCGCCAAGGATCATCACCGTGGCGTGTTTCTTGGTCCAGCATTCGCCAATGTTCGGACAGGCCGCTTCCTCGCACACCGTGTGCAAATTGAGTTCGCGCATCAGCTTGCGCGTTTCCTGATAGCCCTTGCTGACGGGCGCCTTGACCCTGATCCAGTCGGGCTTGCGTTGCATCTTGGGGCGTTCGCCCTCGGGCTGGGGTGCGGAGGAGAGGTCGTTCATGTCGCCGCCCATCTAGGCCCCCTCCCCGCCCACGGCAACCCACCGCCAGTCGCACCGGTACTTGCGTCGCACCACGTTTCCGGGCAGCGGAGGGCGCATGAAGACATTTGCCGATATGATTGAAGGATATGGCCGTTTCCGCGAAGGCGACTGGCAGCGCCAGCACGATCGCTGGGAGCAGCTCAAGGGCGGCCAGTCGCCGCAGGTCATGGTCATCGCCTGTTCGGACAGCCGGGTCGATCCGGCGCAGATTTTCGACGTCGATCCGGGCGAGATATTCGTCGTCCGCAATGTCGCGGCGCTGGTCCCGCCATTCGAAACCACCCCCGGACGTCACGGCGTATCGGCCGCGCTCGAATTTGCCGTCCAGTTCCTCAAGGTGCGCGAAGTGGTCGTTATGGGCCACGGCATGTGCGGCGGCTGCAAGGCCGCGCTGACGCAGGACTTGCATGGCAATGAGCTCGGCGAAGGTGGCTTCGTCGCGCATTGGATCGACATGCTCGATACGGTACGCGGACCGATCGCCGCCACGCAGGGCACCAGCGGACGCGCCGCAGAGCGCGCAATGGAACTGGCGGCGGTCAAGGTCAGCCTGGAAAACCTGCGCACCTTCCCCTGCGTGCGAGAGAAGGAAGCCGACGGATCGCTCGCCGTGCGCGGCGCCTATTTCGCGATTTCGGATGGCATCCTGCACCTGCTCGACGAAGCGAGCGGGGAGTTCCTGCCCGCCTCGTGACTTGCGCCGCGCGGGTACTGCGGTCATGGAGCGGGCATGTCGGAATTCGAACAGCGCAACATCGCCCTTCTCATCGATTCGGATAATGCGAGCCCCTCGGGGATCGATCCGGTCCTGACCGTCCTCGCCGAGCTGGGCCAGGTGAATATCCGCCGGGCCTATGGCAATTGGCGCAAGACCAGCCTCAAGGGCTGGATCGACCTGATGCACCGCTATGGCATCGAACCGCAGCAGCAGTTCGACATGACCAAGGGCAAGAACGCCACCGACATGAAGATGACGATCGATGCGATGGACCTGCTCTATCGCGGCCGCGTCCACGGCTTCGGGATCATGAGTTCGGACAGCGATTTCATGCCGCTTGCCATGCGTATCCGGCAGGACGGCCTGCCGGTGTACGGTTTCGGCGGCGCGAAGACCCCCGAAGCATTCCGCCAGGCCTGCACCCGTTTCATCGACGTGAATGCGCTGATCAAGGCCGAAAAAGGCAGCCGCAAGGAAGGCGGACCGAGCAAGGAATCGAACGTTCTCGACAAGGAACTGCTCGACCTCTTGTTCGATGCCTATGCCGCCAGCAAGCGCGACGACAAGGGTTACGCCAATTTGTCCGAAGTCGGTCAGCGGGCGGGCAACCGGTCGAGCTTCGACACCCGCAACTACGGGTTTGCGCGGCTCACTGATCTGATCGAGACGATCCCCAATTTCTCGGTCGAACGCCGCGGGAACGGCCAGAGCTTCGTCAAGCGGTTGCGCTGACGAAAAAAGGGCGCGAACCGCAGTCCGCGCCCTTCTCATTCGGTCCGAGCTAAACGCTCTTACATCGTATCTGCAGCCTGCTGTGCGGTGTAAATCGCCCACAGATTAGCGATCGGCTTGCGCGCACCTTCGACCTTATTGAAGGTCGCTTCGGCTTCGGCGAATTTGCCCTGGTCGAACTGGGCGATCCCAAGGCGGGTCATGATCATCGCCGTATTGGCACCCGGAATGGCCAGCGCCTTCGTGTAGAAGGTTTCCGCATCCGCCGGACGATCGTGGCTGAGCAGGGTGTCGCCCGCAGCGAGAACGGTGTTGATAGTCGCACCCGCCTTGTTCGCGTCGGCAATCAGCCCGTCCATATCGGCCCGGTCGGCTGCCGTGCGCTCGGCGGCCTGGCGGCGGGTGTCGGTGACATAGGGATCGGTCCGGTCGAGGAAGCCCTTCTCATAGCCCTCGTCGATTACCGAAACCACTTCCGCGGGAAGGCGGCGATAATCGGCGGCGTCGACATATTCGAGATACAGCTTGCCGTCGCGCAGGACGCCAACCCGCTTGCCGAGACGCAGAAGGTCGAGGATCTCGGGGTTCTCGTAACCACCGGTGTTCAGCAGGATGGCGACCGCATCGCCCCAGCTGTCCTCGCCCGGGTACTGGGTCACGTACCAGCTCGAATACTTGTTGGCCTCGGCGTTGAGGTTGTTGTTGTAAGCCTGCGCCAGACCGCGCTTCAGCCATGCCTCGTCGACCGGTTCACCGGCAGCGACCTTGGCGTTGATGAGGTCGCTCAGATAGGTAAGACCCTGCTGCGCCTGGTCTTCCGCGAAGTAGCTTTCCGCGACGAAGATCAGCGGATCATTGTCGGTATAGCCGGCGTCTGCCGAAGCCTGGAAGTAGGGCCGTGCCTTGGCATAATCCTCCGCCGCATAGGCGAGCTGCCCGGCAACGAAGTTGAACTGGCCGATGTTTTCTTCGGGCACATTGCCGCTCTGCAGCATCAGTTCCATGCCCTGCAGCGCGACCGTCTGGTCCTGCTGCTTGGCAGCGTTGGAATAGATGAAGCTGCCCGCCGCATAGCGGTCGTCATTGTTCTCGGTCGCTGCGATCAGGCCGGGAAAGCCCGCCTTGAGCGCGGGATAGTCGAGCGGCTCGGTAGTCGCGATGACTTCGAGCGGCTGGTAGGTCGCGATGAAGGCCTTCGAATATTTCGGCTTCGACTTCTTCTGCGCGAATGCCGGAGTTTCGATTGCCGCGGCGCCGATCACGCCGCCGGTCGCCAGAGCGATGGCCAGAGCGAAGGTCGAAGCTGCGCCGTTCTTGCGGGCGAGACGAGTGAAAATCATGTGGTAAACTCCCAAGAGTGAAAAGGGGGCTGAGCGCGCCGGGCGCCGATATGAAAAGGACTGGGCGGCACATGCCGCGTGCGGGCGCTCATTGCAAATTCTTCTACCGGAACGGGGCTGAACGCGCATTGAATGCGCCTCCGCCCCCCGGTTCATGGTTACTATTCGCGACTGCACCACCCATATGTGGAAAAAGCGCGCGAAACCGGGCTTTGGTTCCCGCTCGCGAGTGGCGCTAGCGCGCCCTTTCGCCTAGGCTCCAAACCATCAGAACATAAGCATTTCGCAGTACGGAAACACATCTTGTCCGACGATACCGATCTTCTCGATATTCCCGCTCCCGGCGGTGAAGAATACGCGCGCATCGACATCGTCGATGAAATGAAAACCAGCTATCTCGATTACGCGATGAGCGTGATCGTGAGCCGGGCGCTCCCCGATGTGCGTGACGGCCTCAAGCCGGTCCACCGGCGCATTCTTTTTGCGAGCCAGGAAGGCGGCTTCGTCGCCGGACGAGCCTATCGCAAGAGCGCCAAGATCGTTGGCGACGTGATGGGTAACTATCACCCGCACGGCGATTCCGCGATCTACGATGCGCTGGCGCGCATGACGCAAGACTGGTCGCTGCGGGTCCCGCTGATCGATGGCCAGGGCAATTTCGGCTCGATGGATCCCGATCCGCCGGCTAGCATGCGTTATACCGAAGCGCGACTGGCGCGGGTCGCCAACTCGCTGCTCGACGATCTCGACAAGGACACCGTCGATTTCACCGACAATTACGATGGCTCGCGACGCGAACCAACGGTGCTCCCGGCGCGTTTCCCGAACCTTCTGGTCAATGGTGCGGGCGGCATCGCGGTCGGCATGGCGACCAATATCCCGCCGCATAATCTGGGCGAAGTGATCGACGGCTGTCTCGCCTTTATCGAGAACCCCGCGATTACCTCCGAAGAACTGTTCGAGATCATTCCGGGGCCGGATTTCCCCACTGCGCCGCTTATCCTCGGCAAATCGGGCGCGCGCTCGGCCTATACCACCGGTCGCGGGTCGATTCTCCAGCGTGCCCGCCACGAGATCGAAACCAAGGGCAACCGCCAGTCGATCGTGCTGACGTCGATCCCCTATCAGGTCGGCAAGAACGCATTGGTCGAGAAGATCGCCGAAGCCGCGAAGGAGAAGCGGATCGAAGGTGTCTCCGACATCCGCGACGAATCGAGCCGCGAAGGTGTGCGGATGGTCGTCGACCTCAAGCGCGATGCCTCGCCCGAAGTCGTGCTCAACCAGATCTGGCGCTATACCCCGGCGCAGGCGAGCTTCCCCGCGAATATGCTGGCAATCCGCGGCGGCCGCCCCGAAGTGCTGACGCTTCGCGACTTCATCCAGGCCTTCATCACCTTCCGCGAAGAGGTCATCACGCGGCGGACCAAGTTCGAACTGAACAAGGCCCGCGAACGCGCGCACATCTTGCTTGGCCTGGTCGTCGCCGTGTCCAACCTCGACGAGGTCGTGGCGATGATCCGCAGTTCGCCCAATCCGGCGGAGGCGCGCGCCAAGCTGCTCGTCAAGGAATGGCCGATCGGCGATATCGCGCAGTATATCGCGCTGGTCGAAGCGATCGAACCGACCGACGAACAATCGGGCGGGACCTATCGCCTGTCCGAACGACAGGTGAAGGCGATCCTCGATCTGCGGCTGCATCGCCTGACCGCACTGGGCCGCGACGAGATCGGTGACGAACTCAAGGATCTCAGTTTGGCGATCGAGGAATACCTCTCGATCCTTGCCGACCGGGTGAAGCTCTACGCCGTGCTGCGTGAAGAGCTCGAAGAGATCCGCAACACCTATGCCACGCCTCGGATCAGCGAAATCGCCCCCGCGTGGGACGGGATCGAGGACGAAGACCTGATCGAGCGCGAGGAGATGGTCGTTACGGTCACGCATGGCGGCTATATCAAGCGCACCCCGCTCGATGCCTTCCGCGCCCAGGCGCGCGGCGGCAAGGGACGCAGCGGAATGGCCACCAAGGAAGAAGACGCAGTCGTCGAAATGTTCGTCACTTCGACGCATAACCCCGTGCTTTTCTTCACCAATACCGGCCGCGTCTACCGCATGAAGGTGTGGAAGCTTCCCGAAGGCGGACCGCAGACCAAGGGCCGTCCGATGGTCAATCTGCTGCCACTGGGCGACGAGGAACGCGTTACCAACGTCCTCCCCCTGCCCGAGGACGAAAGCGAGTGGAGCACGCTCAACATCGTTTTCGCCACCGAACAGGGGATGGTGCGGCGCAATTCGATGGATGCCTTCACCAACGTGCCCAGCAATGGCAAATACGCGATGGGCTTCGTCGAAGGCAGCGGTGACCGGCTCATCGGCGTGCGGCTGCTCAAGGAAGACCAGGAAATCTTCCTTGCGTCGGATGCCGGCAAGGCGATCCGCTTCTCCGCCACCGATGCGCGCGAAACCAAGAGCCGGACCGGGATCGGCGTCCGCGGCATGAAGCTCAAGGATGGCCAGAAGGTCGTCTCGATGGCGGTGCTCGAAACCGGCGAACGCGATACCGATGTGCGCGATGCCTATCTCCGCGCCGCCGACTGGAAGAACAACGAGAACACCCCGACGCTCGACGAGGCGAAGGTTGCCGAGATGGCCGAGGCGGAGGAATTCATCCTGACGCTGACCGCCAATGGCTATGGCAAGATCTCGACCGCGTACGAATATCGCACCACCGGGCGCGGCGGTCAGGGCCTGACCAATATCGGCGAACCGACGAGCAATCCGGATCGCAATGGTCCAGTCGTCGCCAGCTTCCCCGTACGCCACGGCATGCAGTTGATGCTGGTGACCGACCGGGCGAAACTGATCCGCCTGCCGCTGCAGTTCCGCCACATGCTCGAAGACGGTTTCGAGACGCATGAAGGCTATTCGATCTCGGGACGCGGATCGTCGGGCGTGCGTATCTTCAACGTCGCCAAGGGCGAGCAGATCGTCGGCGCCGCGCGCATCGACGAGACCGAGGAACCCGAGAACGAGGCGGAAGAGGCGGTGGCGGACGAAATCGCCGACCGCGGCGGGCTCGACAAGACCGAGCCCTACACCACTGTGCATTCGGACAAGAACATCGACGAGGAACCGGGCGGCTAGTCGCACGCCCCTGTGTCGATCCACCTTCCAGCCCGCGTCCGGCCCAGCGCCGTGCGCGGGCTGTTTGCTTCGGCCGGTCAGCCTATTGCGCGGTCATGATCCTTCCGGAGCGTCTGGACCACACCCACCGCAATGAGGAACTGGGCACCGTAATAGAGCGGCCAGATCAGCCAGCCGGTGACCAGATCGGGTAGCACTGCGGCCTCGCGGGCGAAGATCAGCAAGTCGCTGACGACGAACATGACCGCGCCCAGGCCCACCCGATAGCGCGGGAAGCGGCTGGTCCACGCCGCCGCTGCCATCGCGCCGACAATCGCCGAATAGCCCGTCGCCACCAGCCAGTTCTCGATGGGGTAGGTCATCAGCGCCGCGATCAGCGGCGTCAGCACCAGCAGGCTCAGCCCCGCAAGCGCCTGGCTCGGACTGGCCTTGGCGCGCCGGTTGCGCAGATAGAGCACGATCGCGATGGCATGCCCGATCGCGAACAGCGCGCCGCCGATCAGGAAGCTGGTTTCCAGCGCGATGTCGCCCATCGCACCAAACGCCAGGGCCGCCGCAATCAGCGCCCCGTCGGACCCGCGCCCGCGAAAGGCGGCATAGACGGCGAGGAAAGCAACCCCCGCCCCCTTCCACAGCATCAACCAGATGCCGCCGATCGGCGCGTCGCTCACGAAGAAATAGCTGATCCCGGCGATCAGGCTGATAAGTAACCAGGGGCGATGATCGACGAGGGCACGGTGCGGCATGGCGCGACGCTAGGCCTTGTCGAACCGCCCATGCAAGCATTAGGGCGCGCGCGATGACCCATGATATCCACATAATCGGCGGCGGCCTCGCGGGGAGCGAAGCCGCATGGCAGCTCGCACGCCGCGGCTGCCGCGTCCGCCTGTCCGAAATGCGCGGCAGCGGCGAGATGACGCCCGCCCACCAGACCGACGGCCTCGCCGAGCTCGTGTGCTCGAACAGCTTCCGCTCGGACGACGATACCAAGAACGCCGTCGGCCTGCTGCATCACGAGATGCGCCGGCTCGACAGCTTGGTCATGCGGGCGGGCGAAGTCGCGCGCGTGCCTGCGGGTTCGGCGATGGCAGTGGACCGCGATGTCTTTTCGGCCGAGGTTCAGCGCACGCTGGAAGAACACCCCAATGTCACCGTGGTGCGCGAAAGGGTCGACGCGCTGCCTGCCGAGGGGCCGACGATTGTCTCCACAGGGCCGCTGACCGCGCAGACGCTGGCAGAAAGTATTGTTGGCGCAACCGGCCAGGACCGCCTCGCCTTTTTCGATGCTATCGCGCCGATCATTCACCGCGACAGCATCGACATGAGCAAATGCTGGATCCAGTCGCGCTGGAACAAGCGCACGGCGGCCAGCAACGAGGACGGCGATTACATCAACTGCCCGATGACCAGGGAGCAGTATCTCGCTTTCCACCAGGGCCTGATCGACGGCGACAAGACCGAATTCAAGCAATGGGAAGCCGACACGCCCTATTTCGATGGCTGCATGCCGATCGAGGTGATGGCCGCGCGCGGTGTCGAGACGCTGCGCTATGGCCCGATGAAGGGCGTCGGCCTCGACAATCCCTACGACACCAGCGAGGAACACCCGCAGGGACGCTGGCCCTATGCGGTGGTGCAGCTACGGCAGGACAACAAGCTGGGCACGCTTTGGAACATGGTCGGCTTCCAGACCAAACTCAAATACGGCGCGCAGATCGAGCTTTTCCGCACGATCCCGGGGCTCGAGAATGCCGAGTTTGCGCGGCTGGGCGGGCTGCACCGCAACACCTTCATCAATTCGCCGCTGGTGCTCGATCGCCAGCTGCGGCTGAAGGGCGGCGAGCACATCCGCTTCGCCGGGCAGATCACCGGCTGCGAAGGGTATGTCGAAAGTTCGGCGGTTGGACTGATGGCGGGATTGATGGCCGCGGCCGAACTGGCGGGCCGTGACTGGACCGCTCCGCCGCGAACCTCGGCATTCGGCGCGCTGCTGTCGCATATCACCGGCGATGCCGAAGCTGCGACCTTCCAGCCCATGAATGTCAATTTCGGGCTGTTCCCGCCGCTGCACGATGTCGGCAAGAAGGTCCGCAAGGAAGCCTATACCAACCGGGCGAAGGAAGACTTCGGGCAGTGGCTCGGCGCGATGGAAACCGTGCCTGCCTAGCAGGCGCAGCGGCGTGTCTTGGTCGGCTTTGGTGCGGTGGTGGCAAACTCGCCCGGGGTCAGCTGGTTGTCGCCATCGGCATCAGCCCCCTCGAACTTGGTCACCGTGGCCACTGCCCATTCCTCGAAGTCGAGTAGGTTGTTGCCGTCGGTATCGAGCTTGCGGAATCCATCGGTTCGGCTCGACAGCATTTCGGTCCGCGTGATCCGCCAGTCGCGATTGCGGTCATAGCGGAAGAAGCGGCGCTGTTCCTTGGTCAGTTCGGTCGACTCCGGTGGTGCGGGCCCCACCAGATCGCCGGGATCGGACGCCGGGACCTCGGATAGCGGTTCCGATGTCTCCACCGGCTGCGGCGGCGGTGCTCCGCGTTCGACCTGCGCCCTGCCCTGCCACCAGAACGCGCCCAACCCGACAAGGGCCAGCGCCACCAGGGCTCCGAGGACCATCCGGCTCATGGAAACGCACCTCCTTCGACCGCTGGCCTCTGCCTAGCGTCCAACCATGCCCAACCGCAAGGCTACCAAGGGGCTGAAGCGATCGCCCAGCATCGCGGCGCCATCGGCACGCAGCGACCGCCGCGCTAGCCCGCCGATAACCGCGAGCGGTCGCATGTTTCGGGGTAGAGAGAGAGGTTTGTTAGCGCGGTGGGCGCTCTGCTCGAGCGCATAGGAACGCTCCTCCTCTCTCTGCGCATGGATCGCAAGGTCTGCCAGAGCCCAGAGCTCGCCTGCTCTTGCAGCTTCCAGCGCGTGATCCGGGTGCGAGAGCTGATCGACGAGCCCCCTCGCCAGATCCCCCCGCCCCGCGACGAAGCGCATCATATCCGCTTCGGCAAGTGGCCGGTCGCCGAGCAGTGCTTCCCAGCCATCGACTAGCGCCAGCAACGCCGCTTCGCGGCCATGCCAGCGCTGCCCGATCAGGTCGAGCAGCGGGTCGCCCCGTGGCCGATCGTCGATTGGCGTGCCCAATTGGTCACGCCACCACGCGAGCCGGACCTGCCCGAGCATCGGTTCGCTCGCGCCGAGCACCATGCGCCCGATCCGCCCGTCGAGAGCCAGCGCGGCAAGCCACGGATCGCGGTTCCTGCCGGTGCTGGCAAAAGCGATCCGCGACACCTCCGGCAGTTCTTCCTGCAGATCGTCCATCCCGGTGGAGCGCCTGCTCACGTCAGTCGCGATAGCAGACCTTCTTTACCGCCTGCACGATCCGCGGCGTATCGATCAGCGCCAGCTTCTCGAGATTGGCCGCATAGGGCAGCGGAACGTCTTCATTGCACACACGGGTGACGGGGGCATCGAGATGGTCGAAGCCCTCGTCCATGCAGATCGCGATCACTTCGGATGCGATCGAACAGGTGGGCCAGCCTTCCTCGGCGATGACCAGGCGATTGGTCTTGGCCAGCGAGGCGAGCACCGCCTCCTTGTCGAGCGGGCGCAGCGTGCGCAGGTCGATGACCTCGGCGTCGATACCCTCCCCGGCGAGCTGCTCGGCCGCTTCGAGCGCGAGCCCGACCGCGATCGAATAGGCGACGATGGTGACATCCGCGCCTTCGCGCATGATCCGTGCCTTGCCGATCGGCAGGACGTAATCGTCGAGATCGGGCACCTCGAAGCTGCGGCCGTAGACCAGCTCGTTCTCGAGGAAGACAACCGGGTCTTCGCAGCGGATCGCCGCCTTCATCAGCCCCTTGGCATCGGCGGCATCATAGGGCGCGATCACGATCAGGCCGGGAACACTGGCGTACCACGGGCCGAAGTTCTGGCTGTGCTGCGCGCCGACGCGGCTGGCCGCGCCATTGGGGCCGCGGAAGACCACCGGGCAGCGCATCTGTCCGCCCGACATGTAATTGGTCTTGGCCGCCGAATTGATGATGTGGTCGATCGCCTGCATGGCGAAGTTGAAAGTCATGAACTCGACGATGGGGCGCAGGCCGCCCATCGCCGCGCCGGTGCCGATGCCGGCGAAACCATATTCGGTGATCGGCGTGTCGATCACGCGCTTGGGGCCGAATTCGTCGAGCAGGCCCTGGGTGACCTTGTAGGCCCCCTGGTACTCGGCAACTTCCTCGCCCATCACGAAGACGCGCTCGTCGGCACGCATTTCCTCGGCCATGCCATCGCGCAGCGCTTCGCGCACGGTGGTCGAGGTAAAGCCGGTACCCTCGGGAACCTCCGGATCCTTCACATCGGTCTTGCGGACGGGCTTGGTGATCTCCGCCTCGCTCGGCTCGCGGCCGACGTCCTTGCCTTCACCCGGCGTATCGTTGACCGGTGCGCTGGCGGCGGGCGCTTCGACATCGGCTGCGTCCTCACCCTCGACGGCCAGCATCGCGATAACCGCGCCGACCTTCACGCCTTCGGTGCCTTCTTCGATCAGGATCTTGCCGAGCGTGCCTTCATCGACCGCTTCGAATTCCATCGTCGCCTTGTCGGTTTCGATCTCGGCGATGATGTCGCCGGCGACGATTTCGTCACCTTCGGCCTTGAGCCATTTGGCCAGCGTTCCTTCTTCCATCGTCGGCGACAGCGCGGGCATTTTGAGTTCGATGGCCATGGCTTAATACTCCCCCACCAGAACATCGGTGTAGAGTTCGCCGGCTTCGGGTTCGGGCGAGCTTTCGGCAAAATCGGCGGCCTGGGTCACGGTTTTGCGGATATCCTTGTCGATCGCCTTGAGTTCATCCTCGGTCGAACCGTTTTCGAGCAGCAGCTTCTTGATCCCCTCGATCGGGTCCTTGTGCTCGCGCACGTCCTGCACTTCCTCGCGCGTGCGGTATTTCGCCGGGTCGGACATCGAATGCCCGCGATAGCGATAGGTGTTGCATTCCATCAGCACCGGACCCTTGCCCTCGCGTACATGCTGGAAGGCGATCTCGGCTGCCTGGCGCACTTCGAGCACGTCCATGCCGTTCACTTCCATGCCGGGAATGCGGAAGGCGGTACCGCGGCGGTGGAACTCGGTCTCGGCCGAGCTGCGCCCGACAGCCGTACCCATCGCGTATTGGTTGTTCTCGACCACGAACACGATCGGCAGTTTCCACAGCGCTGCCATGTTCATGGTCTCGTAGACCTGGCCCTGGTTGGCCGCGCCGTCGCCGAAATAGGCGAGACACAGGCCGCCATCGGCATTGTACTGATGCGCAAGCGCCAACCCGCCGCCGAGCGCCACCTGGGCGCCGACGATGCCGTGGCCGCCGTAGAATTTATGCTCGGTCGAGAACATGTGCATCGACCCGCCCTTGCCCTTGGAAATGCCCGCTTCGCGGCCGGTCAGTTCGGCCATGATCACCTTGGGGTCGAGGCCGTAGGCGAGCATGTGCCCATGGTCGCGGTAGCCGGTGATGACGCTGTCCTTGTCGCCGTCGAGCGCCGACTGGAGGCCGATCGCGACCGCTTCCTGGCCGATGTAGAGATGGCAGAACCCGCCGATGAGGCCGAGGCCATAGAGCTGCCCCGCGCGCTCCTCGAAACGGCGGATCAGCAGCATCTGCTCGTAGAAGTGGAGCATCTGCTCCTTGCTCGCCGCGAAATGCTTGTTCTCCTCAAGCGCTTCCTGCAGCGAATGGAGAATGAACTCGTCATCCTCTGCGGGTGACTTCGTAGCGCTCTTCTTGCTCCGGGGGGCTTTTGCCAAGACTTCGGATCCTTGTTCTTCCGGGGAGGAATATCGTTGCGCCTATAGGCACAGGCACGCGACCCGCGCAACGGGGCAGCGCGTATGCATACGTAGCCCTTACGGAATGCAAGCGTTTCCGCTCGCTTAGTCGTCGAGCTTGATCACCACTTCATCGGGGTGGACGACGTTGAGCTGGCTGCGCAGCAATTCGCCGACCATGTCCGGATCGGCATGATCGGGATGCAGCAGCGCAACACGATTCTCGAGTGCTGTCCGCTCTGCCTGCAGGGTCGCCAGCTGGGCTTCCCGCTTGTCGAGCAGGCGCAGGTTTTCGCTCCACGCCAGCAGGCCCGACGGACCGGCGATTGCGAGGCCGCCCATGACCAGCAGCGCCGCCAGCGCAGCATGCTGCGTGACCTTCGCCTTCTGAATCGCTGCCATGGAACTCATACGTCGCATAATTTCACAGAATCACAGTTAACCGCCGCGCGCAAGGCAATTCGCATGGGTGCAAACCGCTCGTCGCACCTACGAAACTGCGCGTGGCACAGGTGGGTTCGTTCCTTGACTCAACCTGCATCGAGGCGTAACTAGTTTCCATTGAAACCAAACGCAAATGCAGAGGATTGCAATGCCCGATCTCTTCGAAAACCCCATCGGCCTCGACGGCTTCGAATTCGTCGAATTCTGCGCCCCTGAAAAGGGTGTGGTGGAACCGGTTTTCAAAGCGATGGGCTTTACCCACATTGCCACGCACCGCGCCAAGGATGTGCACTTGTGGCGCCAGGGCCGGATCAATCTGATCCTCAATTACGAACCTCGTAGCGCGGCATGGTTCTTTGCCCGCGAGCACGGCCCCTCCGCCTGCGGAATGGGCTTCCGCGTCCGCGATGCGAAGAAGGCCTATGACGAATTGCTGGCGCGCGGCGCGGAGCCCGTTGCGGTCGAAACCGGCGCGATGGAACTGCGCATCCCTGCGATCCGCGGGATCGGCGGCGCGATCGTCTATCTGATCGACCGCTACGAAGACGAGCATGGCGAGGGGCTGTCGATCTACGACATCGACTTCGACTATCTCGAGGGCGTCGATCGCCACCCGGTCGGGGCCGGCTTCAACGTGATCGATCACCTGACGCACAACGTCTACAACGGCCGCATGAAATATTGGGCGGACTATTACGAAACGCTGTTCAATTTCCGCGAGATCCGCTTCTTCGACATCAAGGGCGAATATACCGGCCTGACCTCCAAGGCGCTGACCGCGCCCGATGGCAAGATCCGCATTCCGCTCAACGAGGAAGGCGAAGGCGGCAAGGGCCAGATCGAGGAGTTCCTGCGCGAGTTCAACGGCGAAGGCATCCAACATATCGCGCTGATCTGCGACAATCTGCTCGCCTGCTGGGACAATCTGAAAGACCTCGGCGTACCCTTCATGACCGCGCCGCCCGAAACCTATTACGACATGCTCGCCGAGCGCCTGCCCGATCATGGCGAGGACGTCGATGCGCTCAAGATGCGCGGCATCCTGCTCGACGGCACCACCGAGGGCGGCCAGCCGCGCCTGCTGCTGCAGATCTTTGCCGAGGCCCAGGTCGGGCCGGTGTTCTTCGAATTCATCCAGCGCAAGGGTGACGAAGGCTTTGGCGAAGGCAATTTCAAGGCGCTCTTCGAAAGCATGGAGCGTGACCAGATCAAGCGCGGCGTGCTGAGCGTGGACGAGGCGCAGACCGCCGAGACGGAGCCGGCCGAATGAGCGAAGTCACCGAACACCCCGTAAAGCTGGGCGGCGTCCATCACGCCGCCTATCGCTGCAAGGACGCCAAAGAGACCGTCGAATGGTACGGCAAGGTCCTCGGCATGGACTACACCACCGCCTTTGCCGAAGACCACGTCCCCTCGACCGGCGAATACGACCCCTACATGCATGTGTTCCTCGACGCGGGCAACGGCAACATCCTCGCCTTCTTCGAACTGCCCAACCAGCAGGACATGGGCCGCGACGAGAACACCCCCGCCTGGGTCCAGCACCTTGCGTTCAAGGTAGGGAGCGAAGCCGAACTGCTCGCCGCCAAGGCCCATGTCGAGAGCCTCGGTATCGAAGTGCTCGGGCCGACGCATCACGGGATCTTCAAGTCGATCTATTTCTTCGACCCGAACGGGCACCGCGTCGAGCTCGCCACAGATATCGGTACGGACGAGCAATATGCCGAGCTCAAGCGCGTTGCGCCGATGATGCTCGACGAGTGGAGCCAAACCAAGAAAGCACCGCGCCACGCCGACTGGCTGCACGAACTTGCCCGCAAGGAACACGGGGTCGGCTGATGACCCCTGCCAGACCGGAACCTCGCCCTTTGTATTGCGTTGCAGCGCAAAGGGAGTTCCGCTTTCGTGAATTACATCGCTACGCTGCGCGAACAGCTGCAGGAAATGGGTCAGGGTTTCGTCGAAGCCCTCCCCACCCTCGCGATCGCGGTTTTCATCGTCTTTCTCACCTGGATCATCGCGCGCTTCGCTGCGCGCATTTCCGATGTGATCGTGGGGCGCACCGAACTGCGCACCAGCCTCAAGACGCTGATCGACACGCTGGTCAAGCTGGCCATCTGGATCATTGGCCTGTTCATCGCCGCGATCGTAGTGATGCCCGACCTGACCTTCGCCAGCCTGCTCGCCGGGCTGGGGATCGGCGCGGTGGCGATCGGCTTCGCCTTCCAGGACATCTTCGAGAATTTCCTTGCCGGCGTGCTCATCATGGTGCGCGAGAAAATGCGCATCGGCGATGTCATCGAATGCGAGGACATCACCGGCAAGGTCGAGCATATCACCCTGCGCGAAACGCATATCCGCAAGCTGTCCGGCGAACTGACCGTCGTTCCCAACTCGATCCTGTTCAAGAACCCGGTGGAAATCATAACCGACCGCGACGAGCGTCGGCACGAGGTCGTGGTCGGCGTTTCCTACGATACGCAGCTCGACCATGCCGCAAACGTAATCCGCCGCGCGGTCGAGGGGCTCGAGGACGTGCTGGCGAGCAAGGGCGTCGACATCTTCGCGCAGGAATTCAATTCCAGCTCGGTCGATTTCCTCGTGCGCTGGTGGGCGGGTTCGACCCCGCGCGATGGCTGGGAAAGCAAGGACAAGGTCGTGCGCGCCATCAAGGCTGCGCTGGATGAGGCGGGGATCGAGATCCCCTTCCCCTATGTCACGCATACCTTCAAGGAAACCGTGCCGGTCAGCCACTTGGGTGACACCCGCCGCAAGACGCCTTAAGGTTTCGAATCAAGACCGGGTTATCGGTCGCCTCTGGAGGAGAGACCGATGCAGATCCTGCGCACGCCCGCCGAACGCTTTGCCGACATTCCCGATTATCCCTTCGCCGAGCATTGGTTCGAGGTCGATCTCGGCGACGGGCTGAGCGCGCGCCAGCATTATGTCGACGAGGGGCCGCGCGATGCCCCGCCGGTGCTGCTGTTCCATGGCGAGCCGAGCTGGTCGTTCCTCTATCGCAAGATGATCCCGATCCTGGTGGATGCGGGATTTCGCGTGCTCGCGCCCGACCTCATCGGCTTCGGCAAGAGCGACAAGCCCGACGATATCGACTTCTACACCTATGCGCGCCATGTCGATTGGCTGAAACAGTGGCGCGCTGCAGTCGAACCGCGCCCGGCGGCGCTGTTCTGTCAGGACTGGGGTGGTCTGCTGGGCCTGCGCATGGTTGCGCACGACCCCGACCTGTTCGCCTGCGTCGTCGCCAGCAACACTTTCCTTCCCGCGGGCGGTACAGCCAGCGAGGCCTTCCTCGCATGGCGCGAATTTGCCCGCAGCTCACCCGATTTCCGCATCGGCGCCCTACTCGACCGGGCCACGGCGACCACGCGCAGCGAAGCCGAAATTGCCGCCTATGACGCGCCCTTCCCCGACGAACCTTCGAAAGCAGGGGCACGCGCCTTTCCCGCGCTGGTCCCGGTCGCGGACGGCATGCCCGGGGTCGAGGACAACAAGCGCGCCTGGCCCGCCCTTGCCGCTTACGACAAGCCGTTCCAGACCCTGTTCGGCGAAGACGATCCGATCACCAGGGGCAGCGAGCAGTTCCTGATCGAGCGGATCGCGGGCGCGCAGGACCAGCCCCACCGCACGCTTTCGACCTGCGGCCATTTCTGTCAGGAAGACCAGCCCGAGTTACTGGCACAAGGGATCATCGACATGGCGCGCAAAGCGGGTCACCTCGCTTGAACCAAACCGCGCGACTGACCGGCGCCCAGGAAACCTCGCTCGCCATTGTGGCGGCGGTGGTGACGGCGAACGCCTATTACATCCATCCGATCATTGCGCTGGTCGCCGATCATTTCGGTGTCAGCCATGCGCGGATCGGGCTCGTGCCCGCGCTCAACCAGCTGGCACTCGCGGTGGGCATCTTCATGCTGCTGCCGCTGGGCGACCGGATCTCCAACCGCCGGCTGACGATCGCCTTCGCGACAGGCCAGACGGTGTGTCTGGCAATCATGACGCTGGCGCAGGATTTCACCCTGTTCGTCATCGGCTCAACCCTGCTCGGCTATTTCACCATCGCGCCCTATTTGCTGCCCGCTTACGCCTCCAAGCGGGTTGCGCCCGAGCGGCTCGGACAGGTAACCGCCAAGCTGACCGCGGGGGTCATCCTCGGCATTCTCGTGGCGCGGGTCGGTGCGGGAGTGATCGCCGAACATTTCGGCTGGCGAGCGGTCTACTGGATCGCCACCGGGTTGATGCTGGCCATCACGGTCGCTCTGCCGCGCCTGATGGAGGGCGGCGAACGCTCCGCCAGTTCCCGCCAATCCTACCCCAGCCTGCTCTTTTCGGTTTTCCCGCTGATCGGCAAACACCGTGAAATCCTGCTCGCCGGCGCGATCCAGGGGCTCAATTTCGCGCAGTTCATCGCGCTCTGGCTGGGCCTTGCGCTGTACCTGACCTCGCCCGCGATGGGCTATGGTACCGATACGGTCGGCTATCTTGCCGGACTTGCCGCGGTGAGCATATTTTCAACCCCGCGGCTGGGGCGCTGGTCGGACGCGGTCGGCCCGCGCAAGGCGCGCATGATCTTCGCCATCATCCAGCTTGGCGGGATCGCGCTGCTGTGGCCGCTTGGCGGAACCTTGTGGGGCCTGCTCGTGCCGCTGTTCGTCACCAATCTCGTCGGCCCCGGGATCGATGTGACGGGGAGGATGACCTTCCTCGCGCTCGACCCGGCAATCCGCACGCGGCTGACCACGATTTATGTCGTCATCATGTTTATCGGCGGCGGATTGGGCAGCTATGCCGGCACCGTTGCCTATGACGCCTATGGCTGGGCTGGAACTTGTGCCTTGCTCGGGCTGTGCTCGGTCGCGTTGACCGGTTTGACAATGCTGACCCGCCGCTACGGCAGGTAGTGGTGCGCCCTACATGATAAAGATAGGCAGTCAGATCATTGGGAAATCTCCATCGCCGGCCCATTCTGACCTTCAATCACAGGACGGACGACTTTGAGTTACAATATTCTTCCCATGCCCTTGCCGACGATATGAGCAGGCCTTCATAATGAGAGGCCCAAAGCTCGAGACCAAATTTCGCAGCCAAAGCCTTCTCGAATCGAATGGGTGCGACTGTCGTCTTTCGTGGGAGCTTTAAGGAATCCTCCCGCGTAGCGCGACGGAGGTCCGCACCCTCGAAAGATGTGACCATTTCAACGCCATCTCGCGGCATTATGTAACATGGCTTCGGAATTTCACTCGCAATGTCTTTGCTACCTCGTAGCTTCCACATCCCGTGATGTATTCGACCATCCAAGGTCCAGCCACACAACAGCGGCCCCACCCCCGAAAGACCTTCAATAGACACAATAGGGTCTTGAAATATTTTATCAAATACAGCGATATAAAATACAGTCCCGGGAAATATCACTTGGCAATAGCCAAAATAACCATTTGCCAGTTGAAATTCATAAATGTCGCTACGCTTAGGGCTCATTAGGTAACCTTTTCAACCCTCGTTCAACAGATACTATTGGCGCCAGAGTTACCGACGCGACTACCTCGGCAGCTACCAATTTCGTTCCTGGCATTTTCCGTGTCACCAACAGGGTTCGCCATATTTGTCGGCCCTCCGTGGGCATCTGTTTGTCGCTGCTCAGCTTGCTTCCATGGGAAATTGGTGCGCCCGACAGGATAGGCGCCTGCGGCGCCGTCTCCGCTGCGCTCCGACTCCAAACGAGGCTCGCTCCCGATGCGCCGAACCACATGAGGCGGCCCGTCACCGGACCGCCTCATGTGGTGCGCCCGACAGGATTCGAACCTGTGGCCCCCAGATTAGGAATCTGATGCTCTATCCGACTGAGCTACGGGCGCGGCCAGGCCCCGTATAGCGGCTCGGACTCGCGGTGCAATCAGTTGAGTTCGTCGGGCGGCGCGACCGGCACCAGCAGCGGTGCCACCGAAATGCCCTCGGCGACCATGTCTTCGGCCTCGTCGCGCGTGGCGCGGCCGTGGATCGGCGCCTCGTCGGCCTCGCCATAGTGCATCTCGCGGGCCTTCTCGGCGAATTGGTCGCCCACCCAGGTGCTGCTTTCGAGCGCCTTGCTCTGCGCCCGGGCGAGCGTTTCGAAGGCTTTCTTGACCTCCACCGGCATGTTGCCCTTGGCCAGTTGCGTGCCGGTGTCCCCGCCCGCTTCGCGCGTGCTGGACTTTGCCGGAACCGAGGGGGCCATCGGGGCCTTGCCGATCTCCTCGCTTCCGCATTGCGGGCAGGTGAGCAGACCCTCGGCCTGCTGCGCGGCATAGTCGTCCGATGAGCCGAACCAGCCTTCGAACCGGTGGCCTTCGCCGCAGGAAAGGTCGAAAACGATCATGATGGCGGCCTAATTGGCGATTTCACGGCGGTTGGCAAGGCTGGGCACCTGCGCACGGACCTCGGCGATCCGGGCAAGATCGATGTCGGCAAAGCCCAGTCCCGGCTCCTCGCCGCCCATATCGAGCAGCACTTCGCCCCAGGGGTCGACCACCAGGCTGTGGCCATAGGTCCGCCGCCCGTCCGCATGCTCGCCGACCTGTGCCGCGGCGACCACGAAGGCGCTCGCTTCGATCGCGCGGGCACGCTGGAGGACGTGCCAATGCGCGGTGCCGGTGGGAACGGTGAATGCGGCGGGGATGGCGATGCAGTCGCATTGCGCTTGGCCCAATGCATCGAACAGCGCGGGAAAGCGGATGTCGTAGCAAACCGTCAGGCCAAGCCGGCCGACCGGCGTGTCCCCGATGGTCGTCACGCCATTCCCTGCCTGATACGCGTTCGATTCCCGCCAGCTTTCGCCGCTGGCGAGGTCGACATCGAACATGTGGATCTTGTCATAGCGCGCTGCGATCTGACCCTGCGGATCGATCACGAAAGCGCGATTGGCCCAGCGGCCGCCACCAACATCCACGGCCAGCGAGCCCAGCGAGGCCCAGATGCCCGCGCGGCTTGCTGCATCGCGAACTCGCGCCAGCGCCGCCGTTTCTTGTTCCGCTACGATACTCTCAGCGGCCCGTTTCCGGTCGCGATCGAGCAGGCCCGACATCTCGGGAGTGAACAGCATTTCCGCGCCCTCGGCCGCCGCCTTCGTCACGGCGTGCTCGAGCGTGGCTGCATTGGCTTCGGGATCCACCCCCGAGGTCATCTGCAACAGGGCGATCTTCGGCATCAGCCGTTTAGCAAAGCGTCGAGCTTGCCCTCGCGTTCGAGCGCGGCGAGCTCGTCGGAGCCGCCGACATGCGTATCGCCGACGAAAATCTGCGGCACGGTCATCGCGCCGGGCGCGCGCTCGCGCATTTCGTCGCGCTTGGGTCCGCCCATGGTGATGTCGAATTCGGCATAATCCACGCCCTTTTCATCAAGCAGGCGCTTGGCCCGGTAGCAATATCCGCACCCGAATTTGGTATAGATGTCGACTTGGGGCTGGCTCATGGAAATCCTCTTGTTTTCAGCGTCGAAGCTAGCGCGCGCCGGAGAGACTTGAAAGCCAAATCGGCGTGCCTATCTCGAATGGGCCGCCACGATGTCCGGGGCGGCGACGGGGTGCCGAATGCGGGCCCCGCCATCATAGAATCGCTCAACAGAGGATTTGTTTCGATGAACCGTATGGACCTTACTCCCTTCCGTCGCTCCACCGTCGGCTTCGACCGCGTGTTCGACCTGATGGAACGCCAGGCACGCAATGCCGGCGGCGACAATTACCCCCCCTTCAACATCGAGCGCCGCGGCGACGATGAATACCGCATCACGCTGGCCGTGGCCGGCTTTCGCTCGGGCGATCTCGACATCGTCGCACAGCAGAACCTGCTGGTCGTGACCGGAAAGAAGCGCGACGAGCTGAACGAGGGCGAGATGCTGCATCTGGGCATTGCCAACCGCGGCTTCGAACGGCGTTTCGAACTGGCGGACTACGTGCGTGTCGACAATGCCGACCTGGCCGATGGTCTGCTGGTAATCGACCTCGTGCGTGAAGTGCCCGATGCGATGAAGCCCAAGAAGATCGCGATCGGCGCGCAGAAGCCGCTCGAAGTGGTCAAGGATGACGAGGACGGCGACACCAAGGCTGCCTGATCCCGATCCGACAATTAGCATAACGAAGGTATAGGGGGCGGAACTTGGGTTCCGCCCCCGCGACGTAAACGCCGCCCTACCTCGAAATCGACCGTCCGGGTCGCAGAAGACAGCCGTCATCGAGGCAAGCCCCATCGCCTGCTAGCGAAGCGCATATCTCGAAGAGCCGCACCCGAGGGCGCGGAAGACCGTTATTCTGCAGCAAATATATCAAAAGATAAACCCGCCTCGCGGAGGCGAAATGATTTTGTCGCGTTTTTACAAGCGCTTGAAAATCATAGTTCAAGGAATTCAGAGACTTGCCCCGAAACCTCCGTTTTGGGTAATTCAGACGAGGCGGGCCTGCTCGAGTGCTGCCCCGACGAAACCGGCAAACAGCGGGTGCGGATCGAATGGCCGGGACTTCAATTCCGGGTGGAACTGGACCCCGACGAACCACGGATGATCGGGCCGTTCGACGATTTCGGGCAGCAGGCCATCGGGCGACATGCCCGAGAAGATCAGACCCTGCTTCTCCAGCGGCTCGATATAGGCGCCATTGACCTCGTAGCGGTGACGATGCCGCTCTGAGATGCTGGTCGCACCGCCATAGATTTTCGACACATGGCTGTTGGCCGCCAGCTTGGCCTCATAGGCACCAAGCCGCATGGTCCCGCCAAGGTCCCCGCCCGCTTCGCGCGTCTGCAGGCCCTCTTCGGTCATCCATTCGGTGATGATCCCCACCACCGGTTCGTCGGTTTCCCCGAATTCGGTCGATGATGCAGCGCTGTGTCCTGCCGTGCGGGCCGCTTCGATGCAGGCCATCTGCATACCGAGGCAAATCCCGAAGAAAGGCACCTTGCGTTCGCGCGCAAAGCGCACCGCGGCGATCTTGCCCTCGCTTCCGCGTTCGCCGAAACCGCCGGGGACGAGGATCGCATGCATCGGCTCGAGCCGCGCGGCGATATCCGCATCGTCGCCCTCGAACACTTCGGCATCGATCCACTTGATGTTGACCTTGACCCGGTGCGCCATGCCCCCGTGCACCAGCGCTTCGTTGAGCGACTTATAAGCGTCCTGCAGGCCGACATACTTGCCGATCACGCCGATGGTGACTTCGCCATCGGGGTTCGAATGGCGGTCGACCACATCATACCAGCGCGACAGGTCGGGATCGGGTGCATCGGTGATACCGAAGGCGCGCAGGACTTCGGTATCGAGCCCCTCGCCATGATATTGCAGCGGCACCGAATAGATCGACGGCGCATCGAGCGCGGGAATGACCGCTTCAGCGCGGACGTTACAGAACTGGGCGATTTTGCGCCGGTCGGATTCGGGGATCGGATGCTCGGCGCGGCACAGCAGCACGTCGGGCTTGATCCCGAGACTGGCAAGTTCGCGCACCGAGTGCTGGGTCGGCTTGGTCTTCAGCTCGCCGGCAGCGGCGATATAGGGCACCAGCGTCACATGGACGCTGAGCGTCTGCCACGGCTCGAGCTCGTTCCGCAGCTGGCGGATCGCCTCCATGAACGGCAGGCCCTCGATATCGCCGACCGTCCCGCCGATCTCGCACAGGATGAAATCGTGATCGTCCTGCCCCGCGAGTGCGAAGTCCTTGATCTCGTCGGTGACGTGGGGGACCACCTGCACCGTAGCGCCGAGGTAGTCGCCGCGGCGCTCCTTGGCGATGATGTCCTGATAGATCCGGCCCGAGGTGATGTTGTCGCCCTGGTGCGCCGACACGCCGGTGAAGCGTTCATAATGGCCGAGGTCGAGGTCGGTTTCGGCCCCGTCATCGGTCACATAGACCTCGCCGTGCTGATAAGGGGACATCGTCCCCGGATCGACGTTGAGATAGGGGTCGAATTTCCGGATACGGACCTTGTAGCCACGCGCCTGGAGCAGGCCGGCAAGCGATGCTGCCATGAGACCTTTGCCAAGCGAGGAGACCACGCCGCCGGTGATAAATATATACCGCGCCATGGGTGTCGGGCCTTAAGCTGAGGGGGTGAGTCGGGGCAAGCGCAAACACGTGCAAATCGCGCCGCTGGCACGGCGCAATCCACAGTCCTGCGATGTATCGTTCGTTATTCGGTCGCGTCGCCGAGCGGATCGGTGCTGGCTGGCGCGGCTTCGCCGGTGGTTGCCGGACCGAGAGGATCGGCGGGCGCGGCCGGGGTAACCGAGCGGTCGAGCGTCGATTCGATGGCATCGCTGCCGGTCGTCTCGACCGCGACCGCGGCCAGCGCGATCGACAGGACGACGAACAAGACCGCCAGCCATTTGGTCGACCGGGTGAGGAAGTCCGCTGCCCCGCGCGCGCTCAGCATGCCCGACGGGCTGCCGCCGATGCCGAGGCCGCCCCCTTCGGAGCGCTGCATCAGGATGACGCCGACAAGCGCGGCTGCGACGATCGCCTGGACGACAGTGAGAAACAGGAACATGCGGATACTCTTGGAACTGGTATTGCTGGGCTCACGCGCATCTAGGCGCGCGCAGGGCAAACGGCAAGCGTGCCGGGATCAGGCGTCTTCGGCCTCCGACGCGCCGACCACGATGCCGAGGAAGCTTTCGGCCGACAGGCTGGCTCCGCCAACCAGTGCCCCGCCCACTTCGGGCGTGGCGAGGATGTCGCGGGCATTGTCGGGCTTGACCGAACCGCCATAGAGAATGCGCACCAGCGACGATGCCTCTTCGCCGTAGGTCTCGTTGAGCAGCGCGCGGATCGCGGCGTGCATTGCCGCGATGTCCTCGCTGGTCGCAGTGCGTCCGGTTCCGATCGCCCAGATCGGCTCATAGGCGATGGTCAGGCGCTCGGCGGGATCCTCGAACAATGGCAGCGCGGCCTTGAGCTGGTCGAGGACATAGCGTTCCGCCTTCCCGGCATCGCGCGTCTCGAGCGGTTCGCCGCAGCACAGGATCACTCGCAGCCCGGCTTCGAGCGCCGATTCGATCTTGGCATTGATGAGGTCCTTGGTCTCGCTATGGTCCTGGCGCCGCTCGCTATGGCCGAGGATCACGAACTTCGCCCCCGCATCGGCAATCATCGAGGCGTTGATGTCACCCGTGTGCGCGCCTTCGGCACCCGGGTGGCAATCCTGCGCGCCGACCCCGATCTGCTCGGCTTCCTTATGGACCGCATGGATCAGCGTATAGGGAGGCGCCACGGCGACCTCGACCTTCATGTAACGCTGCGCGGCACGGTCGATGGCGCGTGCTTCGGAAAGCATTGCGCGCGTGCCGTTCATTTTCCAGTTTCCGACGATGTAGGGCCGTTCGGCCATGGGTAGGTCCTGCGAATTGTCTGAATGGGTGGCCCGCTATATGGGGCTTGGGATGCGCTCCGCTAGAGAAGGTTTCTTCGCGCGTCAAAACCCTTTGCAACCTGTTGCCGCGCGGTCGCATGGGGGATAAAGCGCCCCAACCCATCCGGGTGACCCCGGAAGATCGCAGCCATTAACGGGATTGCCCGCACGCCATGTTCCAGTTTTTTCGTAACTTCTTCAAGACCAAGCTCGGTCTGGCCATCTCGCTGGCGTTCCTCGGCCTGATCGCTCTCGCCTTCGCCAGCGCGGATGTTTCGAGCACCGGAACTTTCGGGGGAATAGCGGGCGGGGACCGCGTGGCAGTGGTCGGCGACGAGAAAATTTCCACATCCGATCTCGTTCGCGCCACCAATAACGGGCTCGACTCGTTCCGCCAGGACCAGCCGACGGCGACGATGCAGGCATTCCTGCGCGAAGGCGGGCTGGACGGATCGCTCGAAGCGCTGATCAATCGCGCGGCTATCATGGGCTTTGCGCAGAAGCACGGCATCCGCGCGGGCGACAATCTCATCAACAGCGAGATCCGCATGATCCCCGCCTTCCGCGGGCCCGATGGCAATTTCAGCGAGGACACTTATCGCCAGGCGCTGGCCCAGCAGCGGGTGACCGATGCACAGGTCCGCGAAGACCTCGGGACCGGCCTGCTGTCGCAGCAATTGCTTATCCCGGCCGGCTTCGGCGCAAGCGTGCCCGACAAGCTCGCCTATCGCTATGCGCAATTGTTCAAGGAACGTCGTCGCGGTTCGATCGCTCTCCTGCCCGCGGCAACCTATGCCCCCAGCGGCAAGGCCGACCCCAAGGTGCTGCGCGCCTATTACGACAACAACCGCGATGTCTTCGTCCGCCCCGAACGCCGGACGATCCGGTATGCGACTTTCGATTCGAGCGCGCTCGGCGACCGTATCGAGCCGACCGATGCCGAAATCGCCGCGCGCTATGAACGCGACGCCGCGCAATATGCCGCCAGCGAAACGCGCGATGTCACGCAGCTGATCGTGCCCACCGAAGCCGCAGCAAAGTCGATCCGCGACCGCGTCGCCGGCGGTGCCTCGTTCGAAACGGTTGCCCGCGAAGCCGGCCTGCGCGCCGCCCCGGTCGTCGATGTCCTGCGCGAAGGCTTGTCCGCGCAAGCATCGCCCGCGGTAGCCTCGGCCTATTTCGCCGCAGCGCGCGGAGCGATGACTACGCCTGCGCGGAGCCCGCTCGGCTGGCACGTCGCGCGTATCGATGCGATCGACACCACCCCCGCGCGCACGCTCGCACAGGTCCGCAGTGAACTGACCGATACGCTGCGGGAGGAAAAACGCGTGCGCGGCATGGCCGACCTCGCCAGCGAGATCGAGGAACAGCTCGAGGATGGCGCAACGCTGGCCGAAGTCGCCGAAGACCTCGGCCTCGACCTCAGCACGGTCGGCCCCGCGCTTGCCGATGGCCGCCTTTACGATACGCCGCAGCGTACGCTGCCCGATGTCCTGCGTCCCGCGCTCGCCACCGCCTTCCAGATGGATGAGGAAGAGCCCGAGATCGCACCGGTCGAAAGCGGGCAGACCTACCTCGTCTACGAAGTCGGCGATATCATCACCGCCGCCGCTGCGCCCTTTGCCGAGATCGAGGACATGGTCGAAGCCCGCTGGCGCGCGACCGAAGGCATGAAAGCCGCGCAGGCGGCTGCCGACCGCGTCATGGCGCGTCTGCGCGAGGGCCAGTCGATCGCCGAGGCACTCGCTGCCGAGGACCGCCGCGTGCCCCCGGCCCAGTCGGTCGATATGACCCGCGAAGACCTCGCCCGCCAGCGCGAGCGCCGCATCCCGCCGCCTTTGGCGCTGCTCTTCAGCATGGCCGAAGGCACGGCCAAGAAGCTCGAAGCGGGCGGCAATGCCGGTTTCTTCGTGGTCCGGGTCAACGATATCGCGATGGACGATATCGCTGCCGACGATCCGCTGATCGCGCAGGCACAGCGCCAGATGGGCCCGCTGCTGGGCGAGGAATATGCCGACCAGTTCCGCCGTGCGATGCGCGAAGAACTGGGCGTATCGCGCAATCCTTCGGCGATCGAGGCCGTGCGCACGCAGCTTACCGGTAGCTGAGGCGCAGTTGGGCACCGCGCTGAAGGGTACCGACCGGGCACGCACGGCGCTGGCGCAGGGACGGCCCGCGCTGGTGTGGCGCGAAGTGGTCGCCGATACTGAAACGCCGGTTGGCGCCGCCATCAAGCTGTTCGAGGAAGGCCGCGGCGACTTCCTGCTCGAATCGGTCGAAGGCGGCGAGGTTCGCGGACGCTACAGCCTGATCGGGCTGGACCCCGACCTGGTGTTCCGCGCAACAGGCGACCGCGCAGAGATCAACGCGCAATGGCAGCATTCGCACAGCGCCTTCGAACCCAGCGAGGACGGCACGCTCGCCAGCCTGCGCGCGCTGGTCGAATCCTGCCGCTGCGACGTACCCGCCGAACTGCCGCCCGCCCTCGCCTGTCTGGTCGGTCATTTCGGCTATGAGACGATCGGCCTGGTCGAAAAACTCCCCCGCCCGCCCGAGGGCGAACTCGGCCTCCCCGACATGCTTTTCGTGCGGCCCACCGTGCTGCTGGTGCTCGATCGGCTCAGCGATGCCCTGTTCTGCATCGCGCCGGTCTGGCAGGACGGATCCATCGCACAGGCCGAAGAACGGATCGACGAAGTTCTCCGCAAGCTGTCGCATTCGGCAGGCAGCGCACGCTATTCGGCCGACCAGCACCCCGAGCCCGCGCTGGCACCGACCATGCCCGCCGCCGATTACGAAGCCATGGTGCTGCGCGCCAAGGAATATATCGAGGCCGGCGACATCTTCCAGGTGGTGCTGTCGCAGCGTTTTACCTCGCCCTTCACTCTGCCCCCGATGGCGCTTTATCGCGCGCTGCGGCGGGTAAACCCCTCGCCCTTCCTCTATTTCCTCGACATGCCCGGTTTTGCCATCGTCGGATCGAGCCCCGAGATCCTCGTCCGGGTGCGCGATGGCGAGGTGACGATCCGGCCCATCGCGGGAACCCGGCCGCGCGGCGCAACTGCGGCAGAGGACCGGCTTGCCGAACAGACCCTGCTCGCCGATCCCAAGGAACGCGCCGAACATCTGATGCTGCTCGACCTCGGGCGCAACGATGTCGGCCGGGTCGCGCAATCGGGCAGCGTCACCGTGACCGAGAGTTTCACCGTCGAGCGCTACAGCCACGTCATGCACATCGTCAGCAACGTTACCGGCCAGCTCGATAGCTCGAAGGACGCGATCGATGCGCTGTTTGCGGGCTTCCCCGCCGGGACGGTCAGCGGCGCACCCAAGGTGCGGGCCTGCGAAATCATCGCCGAGCTCGAGCCTGCCACGCGTGGTCCCTATGCCGGCGGTGTGGGCTATTTCGCGCCCGACGGGTCGGTCGACAGCTGTATCGTCCTGCGCACTGCAGTGGTGAAGGACGGCACCATGCACGTCCAGGCAGGCGCAGGGATAGTCGCGGACAGCGATCCCGCTTATGAACAGAGAGAATGCGAAGCGAAGGCGAGCGCGCTGCTCGCTGCGGCCAGGGAAGCCGTGCGCCTCGCTAAGGAGCCCGGGTTCGGTCAATGAGACATATACTTGCCGCGCTGGCCTTGCTCGCGCTGACTGCCTGCGAAGCCCAGCCCGAAGGAGAGCCCGTCGCCCGCGCACGGATCGACGGCAAGGCGCAGGCCGCCCCCACGTCGACGCCCAGCCCGAGCGAAACACTGGCCAGCCAGGTCGAAAGCGCGTGCCGCTCGATCATTTTCGAAGACACCCCGCTGACCCATTGCCTCGCAGTGCCCGCACGCCACACGATTGCGATGGCGCTGGGTGACGGTGACAAACGGTATCGCAGCCTCAAGGATTTCGCCGCCGCCAGCGATAGCGAGTCCATCGCTTTCGCGATGAACGCCGGCATCTTCGACGGTGACGGCACGCCGGTCGGCTATTTCGTCCAGCGTTCGCAGCGATTGCAGGAACTCGACACCGGGACGGGCTCGGGCAATTTCTACATGAAGCCCAACGGCGTGTTCTACGGCAGCGGGGGCGAATGGATGGTCCGCGACAGCGCCTGGTTCCTCGCCAATGTCTCCGAACGGCCGCAATTCGGCACGCAATCGGGCCCGATGCTGGTGAGCGATGGCCGTATCCATCCGCAGATCACGCAGGACGGCCCCTCGCGCTTGATCCGCAATGCGGTGGGTGTCGATGACGAAGGCCGCGCGCATTTCGTGATTTCCAATGCACCGATATCCTTCGGCAAACTCGCCCGCTTCTACAAGGACGAGCTCGAAGTGAAGAACGCACTGTTCCTCGACGATACCGTTTCGCTGCTGTGGAACCCGGTGACCGAGCGGCTCGATACCGGCGCGCCGATCGGCCCGATTGTCGTCGTCAGCAAGAAAGCCTCCGAATGACCGAAACCCGCCGCCAGCTTTATCCCGAGATCGAACCCTATGAGACCGGCATGCTCGATGTCGGCGAAGGCCATTCGCTCTATTGGGAACGCGTCGGGACTCCGGGCGCCAAGCCCGCAGTTTTCCTCCATGGCGGACCAGGCGGGGGCATCGCGCCCGACCACCGGCGCCAGTGGGATCCCGAAGCCTATGACGTGCTGCTGTTCGACCAGCGCGGGTGCGGCAGGTCGCTGCCCTTCGCCGAGATCGAGCACAACGACACCTGGCGCATCGTCGAGGATATCGAGCGGCTGCGCCAAATGTGCGGCCACGAGAAATGGCAGGCCTTCGGCGGCAGCTGGGGTTCGACTCTCGCGCTGGCCTACGCGCAGAAGTATCCCGACCGGGTGAGCGAACTGGTGCTGCGCGGCGTCTTCCTCGCGCGGCAACAGGAAAAGTCGTGGCTCTACGGCTATGGAGCCAGCGAGATCATGGCCGAGCAATGGGACCAGTTCACCGGCCTTATTCCCCAAGCCGAACGGGGCGATCTCGTTCGCGCCTATTACGAACGGCTGACCAGCGACGACGAAGCCACGCGGCTCGCCGCGGCGCGCGAATGGTCGCTGTGGGAAGGCCATGTCGCCACGCTGCTGCCGAACGAGGACCTGCTCGAAAGCTTCGGCGATCCGGCCAAGGCGGTGCCCTTCGCGCGGATCTGCGCCAAGTTCTTTCTCGAGGACTTCTTCCTCGACGAGAACGAGTTGCTGGCCAATGTCGACAAGCTGGCGGGCATTCCCGGGATCATCGTCCAGGGCCGTCACGACATCTGCACCCCGCCGGGCGCGGCATGGGCGCTCAAGAAGGCCTGGCCCGAGGCCGAGCTATGGATCGTCCACGATGCCGGTCACAGCGCCAGTGAACCGGGGATCGTCGACGGACTCGTCCGCGCGACCGACAAGCTCGCGGGCAAAGCGGCGTGACGTCACGTTGACGTTTCGCGTCTCGCAGCTTTCCTTGCTTGAAAGCACCGCGCTACCCCGCCATTGACGCCACGAATGACCGACAGCAGTTCCATCCTCGTAATCGACAATTACGACAGCTTCACCTTCAACCTGGTCCATTACCTGATGGAACTGGGTGCAGGCGTGGAGGTGGTGCGCAACGACGCCATCTCGGCACGCGAGGCGCTGGCGGCGGGCCATGCGGGCTATCTCATATCGCCCGGTCCGTGCACGCCCAACGAGGCAGGCGTCAGCCTCGACCTGGTGGCAGCCTGTGCCGATGCGCGCGCTCCGCTGCTCGGCGTCTGCCTCGGTCACCAGGCGATCGGCCAGCATTTCGGTGGCCGCGTGGTGCGCGGCGGGCTCATGCATGGCAAGACCTCGCCGGTCACTCACGATTCCAGCGGCGTGTTTGCCGAGCTGCCCTCGCCCTTCACCGCGACCCGCTATCACTCGCTGGTGGTCGAGGACAATCCGGACTGCCTCGCGATCAACGCCACCAGCGAAACCCCCGGCCTCGACGGCACCAGCGTGATGGGCTTCCGCCACCGCGACCTGCCGATCCACGGCGTACAGTTCCATCCCGAAAGCATCGCGACCGAACATGGCCATGCCTTGCTGGCCAATTTCCTCGCCCTCTGCGGTATCCCCGCCAAGGTCCCCGCATGAAGACGCTTCCCGACGCCAGGCAACACCTTGGAGAGGCCGAGGCCGAAGAGGTCTTCGGCTGGATCCTCGATGGTGAGACCGGCGACGAGGATATCGCGCGCTTCCTGGTCGACATGTCGGCGCGCAGCGAAACCTCCGACGAGATCGCCGGCGCGGCGCGCGCGCTGCGGGCACGGTTGATCCCGATCACTGCCCCCGAGGGGACGGTCGATTGCTGCGGCACGGGCGGCGATGGCCATCACACGCTCAATGTCTCCACTGCAGTGAGCCTGGTGGTCGCCGCCTGCGGTGTGCCCGTGGCCAAGCATGGCAACCGCGCGGCCAGCAGCAAGGCGGGCGCCGCCGACACGCTCGAAGCGCTCGGTCTCGACATGGAAGCCGCGGGAAGAAGCGCGGAGAAGACTCTGGCCGAATTGGGAATTTGCTTCCTCTTCGCCAAGAACCACCATCCTGCAATGGGGCGCATTCAGCCGATCCGGCAAAAGCTCGGCGTGCGTACCATCTTCAATCTGATGGGGCCTTTGTCGAACCCCGCCGGTGTCAGACGCCAGTTGATCGGCATCGCCCGGCCCGCCTATGTGCCCATCTATGCCGCAGCCACGGCCAAGCTGGGAACCGAGCGCACCTTCATTGCCTCGGGTGACGAAGGGCTCGACGAACTGAGCCTCGCTGGCGGCAATGAACTGGCCGATGTGCAGGGCAATGATTTCGAAATGCGCCGCGTGGTCGCGGTAGAAGCCAACCTGCCGCATTCCCCGGTCGAGGCGATCCGCGGCGGCGATCCGGCGTATAACGCCCGCGCGCTCGAGGCACTGCTCGGCGGGAGCCCGGGCGCCTACCGCGATGCTGTGCTGTTCAACGCCGCAGCGACGCTGATTATCGCCGGTCGTACCGCCGACTGGACCGAGGGCGCGGAGATCGCTGCCGAAGCGCTGGACTCGGGCAAGGCCAAGGCGCTGCTCGAAAACTGGATCGCAATGACCGCCTGACATGAACAAGCTGGAAGAAATCTGCGCGACCAAGCGCGACGAGGTGGCCGCGCGCAAGCGCGATCACACGCTCGCCGATCTCGAAGCGCGCGCGAAGGAGCAGTCGGCGCCCCGTGGGTTCCAGTCTGCCCTCGCTCGGGCACAGCAGGACGGCTTCGGCCTGATTGCGGAAATCAAGAAAGCTTCTCCCTCAAAGGGTTTGATTCGCGAAGATTTCCAACCCGCAGAGCATGCCCGCGCCTATGCTGCGGGCGGAGCTGCCTGCCTTTCGGTGCTCACCGATGCGCCCTATTTCCAAGGTCATGAAGATTACCTCGTCGCCGCACGTGCGGCCTGCGATCTGCCCGCACTGCGCAAGGATTTCATGGTTGATCCGTGGCAGGTTGCCGAAGCACGGGCGATCGGGGCCGATGCGATCCTGATCATTGTCGCGGCGCTCGAAAACGGCGTCATGGCCGAGATCGAAGCGGCCGCCTTGGACCTCGGAATGGACGTGCTGGTCGAAGTGCATGACCGCGCCGAGATGGAGCGCGCCGCACGCCTTAAATCGCGCCTTATCGGCGTGAACAACCGCGATCTGCGCAGCTTCACCACTGACCTCGCTACCACCGAGATGCTGGCCCCGCTCGCACCCGAAGGCGCGCTGCTGGTCGGCGAAAGCGGCATCACGACGCACGGTGATTGTGTGCGGCTCGCGCGTTCGGGCGTCCGCACCTTCCTTGTCGGTGAAAGCCTGATGCGTCAGGCGGATGTGACCGCGGCGACCCGCGCCTTGCTCGGGCGGTGACGCAGCACCTTTGGGGCAAAGCGGGAACAGGTGTTCCTGCGTAAATCACTCGAAAATGGCGGGATTGCTTGACTTGGCGAATCAGGTTGCTTAATTGTTCCGTATTCGTTCACAGCTTTGTGAACAGGCGATACGGGAGTTCGCACCATGCTGACCGCCAAGCAGCACGAATTGATCCGCTTTATCCAGCAGCGCCTGGAAGAGACCGGCATTTCGCCGAGTTTCGAGGAGATGAAGGAAGCGCTCGACCTCAAGAGCAAGTCGGGCGTGCATCGCCTGATCTCGGCGCTTGAAGAGCGCGGCTTCATCCGCCGCCTGCCCAACCGCGCACGCGCGCTCGAAGTGGTCAAGCTGCCCGAGAACGCAGTGATGGGCGCGGCACAGCCCGCCCCTGCGAACGACTCCGTGGTATCGGCGATCACGCCCAAGCCGGTCGCGCCCGCACCCGCCAATGACATTATCGATGTGCCGCTGCACGGCCGTATTGCCGCAGGCGCGCCGATCGAAGCGATCGAAGGCCAGTCGAGCATGCCGGTCCCCGCCGCGCTGCTCGGCCCGGGTGAACATTACGCACTCGAGGTGTCGGGCGATTCGATGATCGAAGCGGGCATTTTCGATGGCGACTTTGCCTTGGTGAAGCGCACCGACAGCGCCCGCGATGGCGAAATCGTGGTCGCGCTGGTCGACAATGAGGAAGCGACGCTCAAATATCTGCGCAAGGACGCCGGGCGCGTCATCCTCGACCCCGCCAACGGCTCTTACGAGCCACAGGTTTACGATTCGCACCGTGTCCAGGTGCAAGGCAAGCTGGCCGGTCTGCTGCGCCGGTATCACTAATTCCGAGGCGCGCGTCTGTCCTCCGGCGCGCGCCACCAGCCATGCTCTCCCTGGTCCTGCGCCACGGTGTCGATACGCCGTGCGCCCAGATAGAGCGCGACCCCGCCCTCTCGCTCGAGGAAACGCCGGTCGGCCTTGAGCCATCGCGGGCGGCAACTGCGGGGCAGGAAGCGATCGGCGATGACAATGTCGGCGTTCCGGCAGGCTGCGGCCAGCGCGCGCTCCTCCACCAGGTCCCGGCTACGCGCGATCAGGAGCGACCAGGCACGGCCCTCGCGCGTGACGGTCAGCGAACAGAATTCGGCGCTGCACCGGCTGCGCGGCCACTCCGCGATAGCCAGCGGTTGCCGATCGGTGCCGGCGAGTTCGAGCAGGTTCTCCTGCGCATATCCACCCTCGCTATCGCGTAGCACCAGCAGCCGTTCGGCCTCGTTCGCAACGCCGATATCGCGCCCGTCGCGCGTGATCAGGATATCGGGCACCGGCGCCTGCAGCATGAACACCGCAGCGACCACGACCGGCCCAAGCCCCCACAGACGCGCCCGGCCCTGCCATAGCGCCAGCCACAGCGCACCAACCAGATACAGCGTGATGGCGCCCATCCCGATCCGCGGGGCCAGCTTTACCGACCCCGGCTGCTCGGCAAACAGATGCGCAATACCCAGCAACAGGTCGAGCGACTGCCCGACCAGCCACCACACGGGCGCGCCCGCGCCGACGACGTCGAGCGCCAACGCCAGTGCCACCAGCGGCATCGAGATGAAGGTGACCAAGGGAATAGCAACCAGATTGGCGGCAGCGCCGTAAACGCCCGCACGGTGGAAGTGGAACAGCACAATCGGCATCAGCGCGAGCTCGATGACCAGTCCGGTCAGGAACAGGATCGAAGTTCGCCGCAGGAACCGGAGCAGCCCGTTCTCCTGGCGTGGCGCCAGAAAATCGCGCACCGCCTGGACATTATGCAGCGAGACGATCGCGATGACCGCCGCAAAGCTCATCTGGAAACTCGGCCCGACCAGCGATTCCGGCCACAGCGCCAGCACGACGCCTGCGGCAATCGCGACCATCCGCAGCGAAAGCGGTTCACGCCCCAAAGCCAGCGCAACCAGCACCAGCAGCGCGCCGATACAGCTGCGCACGGTCGGCACCTGCGCGCCCGTCAGCAGCGTATAGGCGATCCCCGCCAGCGCCGCTGCACCCGCAGCGACCAGCGGCAGCCGCACCCGCAAGGCCAGCCACGGCCATAGCGCCAGCAGCTTCAGGACCACGATATAGCTCGCCGCGATGATCGCGCTGACATGCAGCCCGCTGATCGACAGCAAATGGGTCAGCCCCGCATCGCGCATGGCCTCTTCGTCGCGTTCGGGAATGGCGCCGCGATCGCCGCTGGCCAGCGTCGCGGCAATCGCGCCCGGCGTGCCGTCGAGCCGGCTGCGCACATGCGCCGACAGCCGCCGCTGGATCGAAGCCACGGTCAGGCGCGACTGCGGCGGCGGCGTGACCAGTTCGACCTCGCCCACGACCGATCCCGTAGCCGACAGCCCGTCGAACCAGGCACGCCGCGCGAAATTATACGCTCCGGGGATGATTGGCGGGGACGGCGGCATCAGCCGCGCCGACAGCCGCACCCGCGCGCCCTCGCGCAAGCCGGGCTGGTCCTTCGCCAGAGGCAGGTTCACGCGATAGGCGACCGCCCGCCCCGTCTCCGCATTGCGCGCGGCAAGGATAAGCCGGACGCGGTCCTCCGCCGGTTGCTCCTCGCGCTCGAGGATACGCCCGTCGATCCGCTCGAACCGCGGATAGGCGAGCGGCTCCGCCCCCACCATCGCCGAGCGCGCCCATACCAGCGACATGCCGAGCGCCAGCGCGATCAGGACCGACAGGCTTGCAGCCAGCAAATAGGCGCGTTCGTCCCTGCCGCGCCACCGCGCGAAGGCTGCGGTTGCAGCGCCCGCCGTGCCGCCGATTACCGCCAGCCATTGCCATGGCGCGCCGAGATAGAACCACAGCCCGATGCCCGCGGCGAACGCGACCGCCAGCCACGGCCCACGGTCGAATTGCGCGCCTTCCAGAAATGCTTCGGATCGCCCGGCGAAACTGGACAAGAGACCGCGCATGCGCCAAGGGCGCGGCACTGCGGGGCGGGCCTCTTCGTCCGCCTCCCCCATCGGTACCGAAGGCGTCCCCTGCGTCGCCATGCAAGTGTTTGAAAGGAAGCGAGTGACAATGGCAAGCGATAGTGGCAGCGAGACCCCTCCGGTCGTCACCCGCTTCGCTCCCTCGCCCACCGGATATCTCCATATCGGCGGCGCACGTACGGCGCTGTTCAACTGGCTCTATGCGCGGCACCATGGCGGTCGCACCTTGCTGCGGATCGAGGATACCGATCGCAAGCGCAGCACGCAGGATGCGATCGACAAGATCATCGAGGGGCTCGACTGGCTCGGCCTCGATTTCGACGAACCGCCGATCTTCCAGTCCGACCGCGCCGAACGCCACGCCGAGGTCGCGCACAAGCTGCTCGACGCGGGACACGCCTACAAATGCTTCGCCACGCCCGAAGAACTCGAGGCAATGCGCGCCGAGCAGCGGGCCAACAAGCAGCCGATGCGCTACGACCGCCGGTGGCGCGATCGCGACGCAAGCGAAGCGCCCGAGGCCGCGCCCTATGTGATCCGCCTCAAGGTTCCGACCGAGGGCGAAACCACGATCCACGACCAGGTCCAGGGCAAGGTCACGGTGAAGAATGCCGAGATCGACGACTATGTCCTGCTGCGCGCCGACGGGACCCCCACCTACATGCTCGCGGTGGTGGTCGACGATCACGACATGGGCGTGACGCATGTGATCCGCGGCGACGATCATCTCAACAACGCCTTTCGCCAGCTGCCGGTGGTCCGCGCGATGGACCAGGTCGAAGGCAATTGGCCCGATCCGGTCTATGCGCATGTCCCACTCATCCACGGACCGGACGGCGCGAAGATGTCCAAGCGCCACGGCGCCGTCGGGGTTGCCGCCTATCGCGATGACGAAGGCGTCCTTCCCGAAGCGCTGTTCAACTATCTCCTCCGTCTCGGTTGGGGCCATGGCGACCGCGAGGAGATCACGCGCGAGGAAGCGATCGAGCTGTTCGATCTCGGCGGCGTCGGCAAGGGGCCCGCGCGGTTCGACATCAAGAAGCTGCAGAACCTCAACGGCCATTACATCCGCGAAGCGGACGATGCCCGGCTCGCCAAAATCGTGGCGGAGCGGATTGGCGAACAGGCCGATGAAGCGCTGCTTGCCGAGGCGATGCCGGTGCTCAAAACGCGCGCAAAGTCCGTCAACGAACTTGTTGATGGGGCTGCATTTCTGTTCGCCAAGCATCCGCTCGATATGACCGAGAAAGCGGCGGGCTTGCTGGACGATGAAGCGCGCGCGCGCCTCGCCGGATTGTCCAAAATGCTGCATGTGCAAAATGACTGGACAATCGAGGCGCTGGAAGCCACTACGAAGGCCTATGCCGAGCAACTCGAACTGGGTCTCGGCAAGCTCGCGCAACCCATGCGCGCAGCGCTGACGGGGACGACAACGTCACCCGGCATTTTCGATGTGCTGGTCCTGTTGGGCAAGGAAGAGTCGCTCTTGCGTATCGATGCGCAGGCCGCCTCGCCCGCAGGCACCGAAGAGAACGAGTGAGGAGACACGCGTGGCCGACAAGCAGGCAACCCTCGATCTGGGCGGTCAGACCCAGGAATTCCCCGTGCTGCAGGGCAGCGTCGGCCCCGATGTGGTCGATATCCGCAAGCTGTACGGCACCACCGGCAAGTTCACTTACGACCCGGGCTACAAGTCGACCGCCAGCTGCGAAAGCGCGCTGACCTATATCGACGGTGAAGAAGGCATCCTGCTGCACCGCGGCTATCCGATCGGCCAGCTGGCGGAAAATTCCTCCTTCATGGAAGTCTCCTACCTGCTGCTCAATGGCGAATTGCCTCAGCAGAGCGAACTCGACGACTTCACCTACACGATCACGCGGCACACCATGCTGCACGACCAGCTGCGCCAGTTCTACCAGGGTTTCCGCCGCGATGCGCACCCCATGGCAATCATGTGCGGCGTGGTCGGCGCGCTGTCGGCCTTCTATCACGACAGCACCGACATCTCGGACCCCGAGCAGCGCAAGATCGCCAGCCACCGGCTGATCGCCAAGATGCCGACCATTGCCGCCATGGCGTATAAATATTCGGTCGGTCAGCCGATGATGCAGCCCGACAACTCGCTGAGCTACACGGGCAATTTCCTGCGCATGACCTTCGGCGTCCCGGCCGAGGAATATGAAATCCACCCCGCCATCGAGCGCGCGATGGATCGCATTTTCATCCTCCATGCCGACCACGAACAGAACGCCTCGACCTCGACCGTGCGCCTTGCCGGTTCGTCGGGCGCCAATCCGTTCGCCTGCATCGCGGCCGGAATCGCCTGCCTGTGGGGTCCGGCGCATGGTGGCGCCAACGAAGCCGCGCTCAACATGCTGCAGGAAATCGGCACGCCCGATCGCATCCCGCACTACATCGAGCGCGCCAAGGACAAGAACGACCCGTTCCGTCTGATGGGTTTCGGCCACCGCGTGTACAAGAACTACGACCCGCGGGCGACCGTGATGCAGCAGACGCTGCGCGAAGTGTTCGAGGCGCTCAACGTCAAGGACCCGGTGTTCGAGACCGCGCTCAAGCTCGAGGAACTCGCGCTCAACGACGACTACTTCAAGGAAAAGAAGCTTTTCCCGAACGTCGACTTCTATTCGGGCATCATCCTCAACGCGATCGGTTTCCCGACGACGATGTTCACCGCGCTGTTCGCGCTTGCCCGCACCGTCGGCTGGGTCGCGCAGTGGAACGAAATGATCTCCGACCCCGCACAGGTCATCGGCCGTCCGCGCCAGCTTTACACCGGCCCGACCGAACGCGACTACGTCTCCATCAGCCAGCGCTGATATGCGCTTCGTCCTTCAGGTCTTCGGAGTGGCTTTGATGCTCTCCGGAGGCCTGTGGGCGTTCCAAGGGCTGGGCTTGGTGATGTGGCCGGCGGAGAGCTTCATGCTCGCCGAGCAGCGCTGGGCGCTTTACGGCACCATCACCTTCCTCATCGGGCTTCTGCTGTTCTGGAAAGCCGCGCGGCGGCGCTGATCAGCGCGGTTTTTCGCGTAGATCTTCCGCTGCGGGCACCGACAGAGTAAACCGTGCGCCCTGCCCCGGCGCGCTTTCGACGGTCAGATCGCCATCCATCGCGCGCGCGATCCGACGCGAGATATAGAGGCCGAGACCCGACCCCCCGTCGCCGCTGCGGCCAAGACGCTCGAACTTCTCGAAAACGCGTTCCTGCTGGTCTTCGCCCAGCCCGTGGCCCTGATCGGCGACGGTAATCAGCGCCCGGTTGCCGATCCGGTCGAGGCGAATCCATACCTGGCTGTCAGCGGGCGAATAGCGGATCGCATTGCCCACCAGGTTGAGCAGGATCTGCAACACCCGGCGAAATTCGGCGATTGCTAGTTGGCTTTCGCCTTCGGGCGGTGCGACCAACACAATCCCCTTCTCGCGTGCCCTCACGCCTAGTATCCCGCAGGCACGGCGCGCGACATCCGCTAGCTCAATCCGGTCGGGCGCGGTCGCGAAATCCTCCGATTCGACCACCTCGAGATCGGAAAGGTCGTCGATCAGCGCGAGCAAATGCTGCGCTGCGGTGGCGATATCTGCGGCGTAGGAACTGTATTCATCCGCCAGCGGCCCGGCGAGCTTGGTGCGGATCGTCTCCGCATTGGCGATGATCCGGTTGATCGGCTGACGCAGGACGGGGGTGAGGTCGCGTCCGAAAGACGGCCCCTCGCGGTCGCCGGACTCGTCCTCATCGCCCGCACTGGACAAGGGTCGTTCGGCGGTCAGGTAGAGCACAAAGCCCGCGCTGCCGGGTTGCGGTTGGCCAAGCGGTTCGAGATGTGCCGTCCAGCGGCGCGCCGACCCCTCGATCTCGCATGTCGTCCCGTCGAGCAGGCGCCAATGCAGCGGCTGCTGGTGCGTATTGCCCGGCAGGATAACAAAATCGGTCCAGGGCTTGCCGACATGGGCCAGCGCCTTCTGCGCAAATTCGGCCAGATCGGCCGCCTCGGTATCGACCGAGAGCAACCGCTGCTGCGAATCGAGCCGCGCAGTGCAGTCGGCCAGGTGCCGGTTTATCTCCATGCGCCGCCGCGCCGCCTCGATGTCGTTCTCCGGCGGCAATGCCTCGGTATGCCAGTTGACGACATCGATCGCGCAGCCCTCGGCCTCGCCCTCGTCATTCGTCTGCGGTGCGATTTCGACCCAGGCGGTAATCCGGTGTTCGCCGTCCACCGCTTCGAACTGCCGCGCCAAGCGCAGGCCATAGGTTTGCGCTTTTTCGACCAGCGCGAGCAGTTCGGGGATCGCGATACGCGTCCCGATCGAACCGCCGCAGGCCTGCTGAAGCTCGGCCAGCAGGTCATCGGCTTCGACTAGCCTGGCTTCGGCATCAGTCTTCGCATGAGCGATATAGCGGGTTCCGACAGTTGTCATGGTCAGGCCGCTCCCCCCAAACCGGATTCGGCAAGCAGCCGGCGGGCATCCTCGGGCGGGAGCGCTGAGATCTCACGCGGCGGAACCGCTTGCGGATCGAGGCGCAGGACCTGCCTTTCGACCTCGGCGCTTTCGAGCCCCGTGCTCCGCAGGCCCAGCGCGAGGCGTGCGGTCTGCTGGTGGTTGGTCGACAGCACCGCCGCAACGCGGGTCTGGCCCGACCGCGCCGCCAGCGCGGACAGGAACAGCGCCGCACCCGCGCGGTCGATATCGAGCGCCTGCAAGGCGGAGCCGCCCATGCCGACGACCACGCGCGACAGCAGCGAAATGCGGCCCGCGCCCTCGTCGAAGACATTGCGCAGCTTGGTCTCGGCGCGGATCATGGCATCGGACCGCAACTGGCCGCTAAACGCACGCCAGCCCATCAGCAGGTCGTGGAACAGGTCGCCGGGCAATTCGCTGAGCGGCAATTCCATGCGGCGCTGGGTCTGGGCAAAGCGCGCCTGCGCGGTGAGTGCAGCCATGGCGGTGCTGGCGAGGCTGCTGTCCTCGGCAGCGATCAGTTCCTGCACCAGCGGCGACAGCACCGGGTCGAGGCCATATTGGCTCTCGAGCCTTTCGGTCAGCTGCCATTCGAGCGCCAGCGCATGGCAATGGGCAAGCAATGCCGGACTGCCGAAGAAATGTTCCGCCAGGGCTTCGCCATGGCGATCGGCAAACGCCTCACGTCCACTCTGCCCGCCCGCTTCGGCCTGCGCACGCAGCACCTGCCAGGCGAGGTGGTGACACATGCCGCGAATGCGCGCGACCAGCTCGTCGCTGAACAGCGAATGGTCCGGTGTAGCGAGCAAATGCGAGAGGATCGGCCCGATCCGCGCAAGCGTGGTATTCCCGCGCGCAAGCGCCTCGCGTAGGCTCTCCTGCCCGGCGGCGGGTTCGGGGGATACAGTGTCAGGCATCGACATGGATCGCGGATATCATCGACATGGTTAAGCGCCGGTTAGTCCCGCGGTTCCAGAGTGAGAAAAAGCGTCACCAGAACCGCCAGCGCCAGCACCGCCACTACCGGCAGCGTAATTCCCACAACGACCGCGGGGAGCAGGATCAGCGTCAGGATGACCCGATCGGCATAGCTGCGCCGCCAGCGCCTCATGCTCAGCCGCTCGCCTAGGTGCAGCAGGCCGAACAAAACGGCGGGGACGAACAGCCGCAGCCATCCGGTGTCTTCCGCGGACGCGCGGGCGATCAGGATCAGGTACAGCGGATCGAGCAGGACGGTCAGCGCCTGCACCAGCACCGGCACGCGCGGGCGCAATTGCCCCGCACTGGCCACGCGGCGGACCACCCCTTCCATCGCGAACAGCAATGCGGCGAGCGCGGCGAAACCGAAGCCCGGCACCGCCCATCCGGTCATCGCCAGCGTCAGCGCGACCAGCGCCGCGACCGCCGACCCCAGCGCCAACGCGCGCGGCAGCGTTCCGCCCATTGTGTCTTGCGCAAGCCGGGCGCCCATGCGCTCGGCAATCGCGAGCCCCGGTGCGGAGAACGGAGCGACATCGGCATGGCCCGCGACCCAGTTCCGCTCGCGCGTGGCGAGTTCCTCGGGCGTCGGATCGCGCAGCCAGCTGAGCTCGTCGAGCAGGCGCGTTTCAAGCGGGTGCGTACGGACGCCCGATTGCAGCGCGATCCGCAGCAGCGCGGAGGGCGTGTCGACATCGCCCGGCAGCTGCGCGAGCTGCTCGACCGCAGTGCCGCGCACCACCAACGCACCCGCCCAGGCGAAATGCAGGTCGATACGCTCATAGCCGCGCTGGACCGCCGGATCCGCAGGGAAGACCAGCACGCACGGTTTGGCCAGATGCCGCATCACCGCGTCCTCATCGGGGAGGACGCCGGGTGCGAGCACCAGCAGCTCATCGTTTGCCGTGACGATACCCGAAAGCTTGCGCGGTTCGCGGATGGCGATGAAACGCGCACCCGCCGCTTCGGCGCGGTGCTGAAGGTCGATGACCTCGCGCCCCACCGTATTGGCGAGGCAGGCGATGGTCTCGCATCCCGCCGCCAGCGCGATGTCGAGCTGCCGGTCGACGAGGCGCGCGCCGGCGAGCATCCGGAACGGGGCCGGAACCCGGCGCGGATCGGCTTGGCTATCGAGCACGGACAACAGGGCGACGCGCACGCTAAACTCCCGTTGCGACTGGTGGAACGAACCTGCTTCTAGGGGCGACAGCCCCTCCTCGCCAAGTCGCTCATGCCGGTTTCCCTCAGGCGCGAATGACGCTGCATGTATGGATCAGGTCGGGCCGCCCGAACCGGCCCCTCCCCGCGCGAACGCCTCGCCGATGCCGCATGGAAAGGTCCGAGGTGATACGCAATGGCCACAGACGCGCGCCGTTGTGGTTAATTTTGGTTTATGGCCAACACCTTTGGTGGTAGATTTCATGCGATGAGAAAGCGCTCGCTGATCCAGGCCGTCGACCAGACGACCGATGACACCGCCACGGAAACCGAAGGTTCCGAGGGGGTTGCCCAACCAATTTCGAACGAGACTGAAGAGGTCTTCGAAGAAGAATGGTATGCGGAGCCCGAACCGGTGCGCAGTTTTGCATGGGTGGTCCCGGCGCTTGCCATTCTCGCGATCCTTGGCTGGACCGGTTTCTTTGGCTGGGCCCATCAGGCCGAAATTATCGCCGCCCCTGCCCCGGCCGCCTGGACCGGCCTCGTTACGCAGTGGGCAGTCCCGGTGCTGCTTATCGTCTCGCTCTGGCTGCTTGCCTTGCGCAATTCCACCCGCGAGGCGCGGCGTTTTTCCGATGTCGCGCAGACGCTGTCGGCGCAATCCGCCGAACTCGAAACGCGCCTCGTCACCGTCAACCGCGAGTTGAGCCTGGCGCGCGAATTCCTCGCGACCCAGACCAAGGAACTCGACTATCTCGGACGCACCGCGACCGAGCGTTTGTCCGAACATGCCGAACGCCTGCAGGCGCTGGTCGGCGAGAATGGCGAACAGGTCGACGCGATCGCCCGTGTCAGCGTTACTGCGCTGGAAAACATGGATAAACTGCGCGACAACCTGCCGGTTATCGCCAATTCCGCCAAGGATGTTTCGAACCAGATCGGCGGCGCCGGGCGCGAAGCGCAGAGCCAGCTCGATGAACTGGTCCAGGGCTTCGAACGGCTCAACGAATTCGGTTCGGCGAGCGAACGCCAGGTCGGATCGCTGCGCAAGCGGATCGACGAAGCGCTCGAGGCCTTTTCCGCGCAGGCCGACCAACTCGGCACGATCACCGCGCAGCGCTTTGCCGAACTGCGCGACAATAGCGAAAGCTTCCGCGGCGAACTCGACAGTCGCGAGGTCGCCGCGCTGGCCTCGATCCGTGCGCGCTTCGAAACACTGCGCGACGAGATGGCCGAGGCCGATGCCGTCACCGCGAGAGAACGCGACGCGGCGATGGACAGCCTGCGCGACCGTCTCGACACCATGCGCCGGGAAACCGCCGAAGCCGCCACCGCGATCCGCGACGGCGAAGCGCATGCCCTGACCGCGTGGCGCAACCAGATCGAGGAGATGCAGGAACGGCTGCGCGAAGCGATCGGCGAAGTCACACGGATCGACGATGCCGCGCTGGACGCCGCCAATTCGCGGCTGACCGATCTGTTCGGGCAGGCCGAGACGGTCGATGCCCGCCTGATCGAGCGCAATCGCCTGTTCGCCGAAGAGACCGGCCGCCGGCAGTCCGAATTGTCACAGGCGGAGGAAGCCGCGCATGCGCAGCTGACCGAGCGTCTTGCTGTGCTCGACGAAGCGATCGCAGAACGCCGCGCGGCGCAGGCCGAACAGCTCGCGCTGATGGCCGCCGAAGGTGACGAGCTGGGCGAACGGATCGCCGCGCTCGGCCCGATGTTCCAGGCCATATCGGCACAGGGGCGCGAGGCGCGCGTGGAGCTTACCGCCGGCATCGCGGCGCTCACCGCCAAGCTCGACGAAAGCCGCGGTGCGCTCGACGACACCGATGGCGCGGTCTCCGACCTGACCGATGCCAGCGTCCGCCTGCTCGAGCTTATCCAGGCGAGCGCCAAGCACAGCCGTGACGATTTGCCCGTGGCGATGGAAGCGAGCGAGGCGCGCCTTGCCGAAATCGAACGCCGGGCCGAAGAGGTCAAGAACCTGCTCGACCAGGCCAAATCGGCGGGCGAAGCGCTCACCGCGAGCATGGACACCGCCGACCTGCGCAGCCGCGAGGCGATGGCCGGGGTCGACGACTTTAATACGCGGTTCGGCGACACTTCCGCCTCGCAGGTCGAAGGGATCGAGCGCCTGCGCAGAAGTCTCGCCGAACTGGGCGAGGAAAGCGCTGCCATCTCGGCCCGCGCACAGGGCGAATTGCGCGTCGCGATCGGTGCGCTGGAAACAAGTGCGCGCGAGGCCCTCGCCGCAATCGAGACCGAACAGGCCGAACGGATCGCGCATATCGCCAGCAAGGTGGGCGAACAAAGCGCCCAGGCCATCGACGAGGCGCTACGCGAGCACACCGTGGAAGCGATCAGCTCGCTCGATCTGGCTACCGAACGCTCGGCCGAGGCTGGCCGCGAAGTCATGCGCCAGCTGCGCGACCAGCTGGCCAAGGTCAACGAGCTGACCGGCAATCTGGAAAACCGCATCTCGCATGCGCGCGAGCGCGCGACCGAGGACGTCGACAACGATTTCTCCCGCCGGGTCGCGCTGATCACCGAAAGCCTCAATTCGAACGCCATCGACATCGCCAAGGTGCTGTCGACCGAGGTCACCGATACCGCCTGGGCCAGCTATCTGCGCGGCGACCGGGGTATCTTCACCCGGCGCGCGGTGCGGCTGCTTGACAATACCGAAGCGCGCGAAATCGCCGAACTCTACGACGCCGACCACGATTTCCGCGAGCATGTCAGCCGCTACATCCACGATTTCGAGGCTATGTTGCGGACCATGCTGTCGACCCGCGACGGCAATGCGGTCAGCGTTACGCTGCTCAGCAGCGATATGGGCAAGCTCTACGTGGTGCTCGCACAGGCGCTCGAACGCCTGCGGCAGTAATCACTCGAAGGATGGCCCCCAGACGGCAAGGTCGTCGATTGTGATCCAGCCATTGATGTAGTTGAGCACATAGGCGGCAGTGACCACGGCCGCTAAGATCGCTGCGCGTCCCAGGAGCCGCCACCCGCGAAATTCGACCGGAGCGCTGTCGGCCTGGCCGGGGATCTTCGCCACCCCCGCCTCGTCATGTGTGCGCACGCCGAAGGGCAGCAGCACGAAGGCGCTGAAGACGAAGAACAGGAAATAGATCGCGACTATGCTGGTCCATTGCATCGACCGGTCTCCTACAAATTGGGCACGATCACGCGAACCTGCGGGCGCTTGCCCGACCAGCGCTGCGCCGCGCGCCGTGCAGCCAGACGCGCCGCTTCGTGCACGCTGCCCTCATTGCGCCGATCGGCGCCGCGCAGCTTGCCGATGGCCGTGCGGATATCGCTGACCGCCTCGGCGACGAAGCTCTCGTAATCCTCGTCGAGCGGCAGTCCGAGACTGTCGATACGGGGGTTGAGATCGCCGTCGAGCGCCACGATCACCACGCCTTCGCGCATGATCCGGCGGCGCATGGCAATCGCCTCGCCATTGGCAGGCACGATGATGTCGCCGTCGAGGACGAGCCGCCCCGCCTTGACCTCGGCAATCTTGCCCGGTGCGCCGGGCGCGAGGCGGACAAGGTCGCCATTCTGCTGCACGACCCGTTCGGGGATGCCGCTGGCCTCCCCGACGCGGCCCTGTTCCTGCATGTGGCGCATCTCGCCATGGACGGGGACGAGGATTTCGGGCCGCAGCCAGCCATAAAGCGCTTCGAGTTCGGGACGCCCGGGATGGCCCGAGACGTGGATCATGCTCTGCCGGTCGGTGACCATGGTGATGCCGCGCGCCGCGAGCTTGTTCTGCACGATCCCGATGGACAGTTCATTGCCCGGGATCTGCCGGCTCGAAAACAGCACGACATCGCCGCTGACCAGTTCGATCGGGTGGTTCTCGTCCGCCACCCGCGCCAGCGCGGCGCGGGGTTCCCCCTGCCCGCCGGTGGCGAGGATGAGTATCTCGCCCCGCGGCAGTCCCATGGCGGTATCGAAATCGACGGTCTCGGGGAAATCCTCGAGATAGCCATTGTCCTGCGCCACCTCGATGATGCGGTCGAGCGAACGCCCTGCAACGCACACCTGACGCCCGGTTTCGCGTGCGACATCGCCCAGCGTCTGCAACCGCGCGACATTGCTGGCGAAGGTCGTCACCAGCACGCGCTTGCCCGCATGCCGCTGGACTTCTTCGAGCAGCCCCTTGTGGACCGCGCCTTCGGATCCGCTGGGCGCGGGATTGAAAACATTGGTGCTGTCGCAGACCAGCGCGAGCACGCCCTCGTCGCCGATCTCGGTCAGCTCTGCCTCGGTCGTCGGCTCGCCGATGATCGGGTCTTCGTCGAGCTTCCAGTCGCCGGTGTGGAAAATGCGCCCGTGCGGCGTGTCGATCAGCAGCGCATTTCCCTCGGCGATCGAATGCGCAAGCGGAAGATAGGTGATTTCGAACGGGCCGACTTCGAAGCTGCCGTGGTCGTCCGGGATTACATGCAGTTCGACCTCGTCGACCAGTCCCGCTTCGGACAGTTTGCGGCGGACAAGGTCGGCAGTGAACGGCGTGGCATAGATCGGCACGCCCAGATCGGCCGCGAAGTAAGGCACGGCGCCGATATGATCCTCATGCGCATGGGTCAGCACGATCGCGTCGAGTTGCTTGCTGCGTTCTTCGATGAATTCCAGATCGGCGAAGACCAGGTCGACCCCCGGATACTGGTCCCCCGAAAAGGTCATGCCCAGATCGACCATCAGCCACCGGCCCTGGCAACCGTAGAGGTTGACGTTCATGCCGATTTCGCCCGAGCCGCCAAGCGCGAGGAACAGCAGTTCGTCTTCGGGAGTGAAATCCTTCTTCACGCTGCACGCTCCGCAAGTATGGCGAGTCCGTCGAGGGTCAGGTCGGAATCGACCGCATCGAACAGCTCGGTATGTTCGTCGAACAGGATCGCCAGTCCGCCGGTGGCGACCACTTTGACGGGCCGCCCGATTTCCTTCTTCATCCGGGCAATCAGGCCTTCGATAAGCCCGACATAGCCCCAGAACACGCCGATCAGCATTTGGTCTTCGGTATTGCGCCCGATGACGCTGTCGATGGCCGGTTTCTCGATCGCAATGCGCGGCAGCTTGGCGGTGTTTCCGACCAGCGCGTCGAGCGACAGATTGATCCCGGGCGCGATGATCCCGCCCTTGTAGGCGCCGGTAAAATCCACCGCGTCGAACGTGGTGGCGGTGCCGAAATCGATGACGATCAGGTCGCCGTCATACTTCCGGTGCGCGGCGATCGTGTTGAGCGCGCGGTCGGCGCCGAGCGAACTGGGCTGTTCGATGTCGAGCTCGAATCCCCAGTCGGCCGCGCCCTGCCCCGCGATCAGCGGCGTGATGCCGAGGTACTTTTCGGACAGGACGGTGAGGTTGTGAACCGCGCGCGGCACGACCGAACCGATGATAACCTGGTCGATATCGCCGCTGCTGAACCCCTGGAACTCGGCCAGTTGCAGCAGCCAGACCGCGTATTCATCGCCGGTCCGGCGCGGGTCCGAGGCGATCCGCCAGCGGGCCTTGATCTCGCGTCCATCGATCAGGGCGAAGACCACATTGGTGTTTCCGACATCGGCGGCGAGCAGCATGGCTCAACTTTCCTCGTTCTGGAGCATAACGTCACCTGCATGGATGACACGGGTCGAACCATCCGCCAAGCGCAGTGAGAGGGCCCCGTCGGGTGTAAGCCCGCCGAACGCGCCTCCGATCCGCTCCTCGCCCGGAGGCTGCACCACCAGCGGCGTACCGAGCGGATGGGCGACGCTTTCCCAGCGCCGCGCAAGCGGTTCGAGGCCATAGGTCCGCCACCGGTCGAGCTCGCGCGCGAAAGCGGCTGCCAGCGAATGGGCAAACATATCGCGATCGGGAGCGGGTCCGTAATCGGCCAGCGAAGCGGTCTTGCGATCGGGCAGATCGGGAGCCGCCGCCAGGTTCACGCCCATGCCGACGATGATTGCATCGCCTTCGCGCTCGAGCAGGATGCCCGACAATTTGGCGCCATCGAGCATCAGGTCGTTGGGCCATTTGAGCCGCAGCTTCGCAGGCTCCGCCAGCAGCGCGGCCACCGCCTCGTAGGCCGCCACGGCTGCGACGAGCGCAAGCGTGGCCGGGCTCGGATCGCGCGATGAAATGCGCACCAGCGTCGATCCCATGAAATTGCCGGTGCTGTCGAACCAGTTACGCGCCTGCCGCCCGCGCCCGGCGAACTGCCGGTCGGCGACCAGCCAGTGGCCCTCGGGCACAGCCTCGCCGGCGCGCAGTTGCGCAGCGAGGTCCGAATTGGTCGAGCCGGTTTCGGCGACGAAACGGATCACGCAGCCGCGATGAACGAGGCAGCGGCCTGGGCGGTCCATTCACCCAGCGGGATGGTCAGCAGATAGCCGAGCGGCGAGAGGATCGCCACGCACAGTCCCAGCACCACCCAATGGCTCAGCGGGCTCTTGCTTTCGACCGCGCGCGTGGGCTCGTCGAAGAACATCACCTTGATGAACTTGAGGTAGTAGAACGCCCCGATCACGCTGGCAGCGATCCCGATCGCGGCCAGCGCGACCAGATCGGCCTGCACCGCGGCCTGGAAGACCACGAACTTGCCCCAGAAACCGAACAGCGGCGGGATGCCGGCAAGGCTGAACATCATCACGAGCAGCGACCAGGCCAATCCCGGGCGCATGGTCGACAGGCCGGCGATGTCCGCGAAGGTCTCGAGGTTCTGCCCTTCGGGATCGCGCAGCATCAGCAGCGCGGTGAAGCTGCCGACGGTCATCGCGACATAGATCGCGAGATAGGTCAGCACGCTCGCCACACCCGCAGGGGTGGCAGCGGCCAGGCCGATCAGGATGAAGCCGACATTGTTGATCGAGGAATAGGCGAGCAGGCGCTTCAGGTTCTGCTGCCCGATCGCGCCAAGCGCGCCGACCACGACCGAGGCGAGCGCGGCGCAGATCACGATCTGGCGCCAGCTGTCGACCTCGCCCGCAAACGGGTCAATCGCGATGCGCACCAGCATGCCCATCGCCGCGACCTTGGGGGCCGTGGCGAAGAACGCGGTGACCGGCGTGGGCGCGCCTTCATAGACGTCGGGCGTCCACATGTGGAACGGCACGGCGCTGACCTTGAAGGCGAGCCCCGCGAGCACGAAGACCACGCCGAACAGCGCGCCGGTCGAGAAATCGGTTTCGAAGGCGGCGCGGATACCGTCGTAATTGGTCGAACCGGTAAAGCCGTAGACGAGGCTCACGCCGTAAAGGATGATCCCCGAAGCCAGCGCGCCGAGCACGAAATACTTGAGGCCCGCTTCGCTCGACCGGCCGTCCTGACGCAGGAAGCTGGCCAGCACGTAGCTCGACAGGCTCGACATCTCGAGACCGATATAGAGCGTCATCAGATCGGTGGCGGACACCATCATGCCCATCCCGACCGCGTTGAAGATCATCAGCACGGGGTATTCGGCGCGGTAGCTGCCCGTCTGCGCGAAGAAGCGCGGGGTAACCACCAGCACCGCAGCCGAGGCGAGATAGATCAGGATCTTGGCGAAACTGCCGAAGGCATCCGCGCGGTAGAGATCGCCGAAGGCGCGGCCGGCGACTTCACCGGTGGCGCGATCGAACAGGCTCATGCTGAAGAGTGCCGCACCGATGAGCGCGGCAACCGTGACGATCGTGAGCATGCGCGCAGACCGGGTTCCGGTCCAGGCGGCCACCAGCAGCATGACCAGCCCGGTGAGCGACAGTCCGACTTCGGCGCCGGTGAGATAAAGCGAGGTGGCGTAGGACATCAGTGCGCTCCCTCCTCACCATGGCTTTCGCCATGGGTCGCCGCGACATAGTTCGCATTGCGCCCGCGCGGCGTACCGACGACGTTATCGGCGTCGAAATCGGGTGCGGCGCGCGCCACGCGCGCCTCGAGAGCGGCAATATCCTGACGCATGGGGGCTAGGAAGCTTTCCGGGTAGACGCCCATCCACAGCACGGCGGCTGCGATCGGCGCGAGCATGGCCCATTCGCGGGCGTTGAGGTCGGGCATGCGCGCGGCATCTTCATTGACCTGAAGCCCGAAGACGACGCGGCGGTAGAGATACAGCATGTAGGCGGCACCGAGGATGATCCCGGTGGTGCAGACCAGCGTGACCAGCGTCGAGACCTTGTAGAGGCCCGCCAGCGCAAGAAATTCGCCGACGAAGTTGCTGGTGCCCGGCAGGCCGATCGAGGCCATCGTGAACAGCAGGAAGAACAGCGCATAGCGCGGCATGTTGATGGCGAGGCCGCCATAGCGCGCGATCTCGCGCGTGTGCAGCCGGTCGTAGATGACGCCGACGCACAGGAACAGCGCGCCCGAGACCAGCCCGTGGCCCAGCATGACCATCACCGCGCCTTCGATGCCCTGCGCGTTGAACGCGAAGATGCCCGCGGTCACGATCGCCATATGCGCGACCGAGGAATAGGCGATGAGCTTCTTCATGTCGCTCTGCACCAGCGCTACGAGCGAGGTGTATATCACCGCGATCATCGACAGCACGAAGACGAACCAGGTGAACTGCGCGCTCGCTTCGGGGAACATCGGCAGGCTGAAGCGGATGAAACCGTAGCCGCCCAGCTTGAGCAGCACGCCGGCTAGAATGACCGACCCGGCGGTCGGGGCCTGCACGTGGGCATCGGGCAGCCAGGTATGCACCGGCCACATCGGCATCTTGACCGCGAAGCTGGCGAAGAAGGCCAGCCAAAGCCAGGTCTGCGCCTGCGGGGCAAAATCGTAGTTCAGCAGCGTCGGGATGTCGGTCGTGCCCGCTTCGTTCACCATCCACATCATCGCGATCAGCATCAGCACCGAGCCGAGCAGCGTGTAGAGGAAGAACTTATACGACGCATAGATACGGTTATCGCCGCCCCATACGCCGATGATCAGATACATCGGGATCAGGCCGGCTTCGAAGAAGATGTAGAAAAGGAACATGTCCTGCGCGGCAAACACGCCGATCATCAGCACTTCCATGAACAGGAAGGCGCTCATGTATTCGCCGACGCGCTTGCTGATCGAAGCCCAGCTGGCGAGGATGCAGATCGGCATCAGGAACACGCTGAGCATGATCAGCATCAGCGCGATCCCGTCGATCCCCAGCGCATAGCTGAAGCCCGCGAAGATCTCCGCGCGCTCAGTGAACTGCCATTGCGCGCCGCCGATATCGTAATTGAGCCACAGCAGCACGCCGAGCGCAAGATCGATCAGCGTGGCCACCAGTGCGACCATGCGCGCAGTGTGCGCGCCGAGGAACAGGCAGGCAATTGCGCCGGCTAGCGGCACGGCGAGCATCAGCGAAAGGATGGGAAATTCCATCAGAACAGCACCCAGGTGATCGCGGCGACGAGCCCGAGGAGCATCACCAGCGCATAGCTATAGAGGTATCCGGTCTGGAACCGGCGGGCACCCACCGCGCCCTTCTCGACCACCCAGGCGATGCCATTGGGGCCGAAGCGGTCGATCGTGCCGACATCGCCAAGCTTCCAGAACTGGCGGCCAAGCCAGAAGGCCGGCACCACGAAGAGGTAGTGATAGAGCTCGTCGAAATACCACTTGTTGTAGAGGAAGCGGTAGATCGGACCGAGTTGCTCGGCCGTTTTGCCCGGAATGCTGGTGTCCTTGATATAGGCCAGCCAGGCGACGAACAGGCCGATCACCATCACGATGAATGCGGCGTACTTCACCAGATAGGGCACGCCGTGCATCGCGTGGATCAGCGGCTCGTTGTAGAAGATCGAGCTGCCCCAGAATGCGGCATCGTCGAGGAATGTCGGCGCGAACAGCTGTCCTGCCAGCACTGCCCCGATCGACAGCACGCCGAGCGGGATCAGCATCGTCAGCGGGCTTTCATGCGGATGATAGCCGCCGGTGGTGTCCTCGCCCGCTTCCGCCGGAGTCTTGTGGACGCTGTGGCGGATATGCTCGCTCTCGATCCAGCGCGGCTTGCCCCAGAAGGTGAGGAACATCAGCCGCCAGCTGTAGAAGCTGGTGAGCAGCGCGGCGAAAGTGCCCATCCAGAAGGCGAAATTGCCCAGCTCGGTCCCGCGGCCATAGGCCACTTCGAGGATCGCATCCTTCGACCAAAAGCCGGCAAAGCCCGCGCCGAGGTGGTAGATGCCCACGCCGGTGATCGCCAGCGTCCCCATCATCATCGCCCAGAAAGTCAGCGGGATGTGTTTCCGCAGCTGGCCGTAATAGCGCATGTCCTGTTCGTGGTGCATCGCATGGATGACCGAGCCCGCACCCAGGAACAGCAGCGCCTTGAAGAAGGCATGCGTGAACAGGTGGAACATCGCACCGCCATAGGCACCGACGCCTGCGGCAAAGAACATGTAGCCGAGCTGCGAACAGGTCGAATAGGCGATCACGCGCTTGATGTCCCACTGCACCGTGCCGACGGTGGCGGCAAAGATACAGGTGGCGGCGCCGACGAAGGTCACCATGGCCAGCGCAACCGGTGCGGTCTCGAACATGGGGCTCAGGCGGCAGACCATGAACACACCCGCGGTCACCATGGTGGCGGCATGAATCAGCGCGGACACCGGGGTCGGGCCTTCCATTGCATCGGGCAGCCAGGTGTGCAGGCCGAGTTGCGCCGATTTGCCCATCGCGCCGATGAACAGCAGGATGCACAGGACATCCATCGTCTGCACGCTGTAACCGAGGAACCCGATCGTTGCCCCGCTCATGCCCGGTGCGGCGGCGAGGATCTCGCTGATCGAGACGGTGTCGAACACCAGATAGGTGCCGAAGATGCCGAGCATGAAGCCGAGGTCGCCCACGCGGTTGACCACGAAGGCCTTGATCGCGGCAGCATTGGCGCTGGGCTTTTTGAACCAGAAGCCGATCAGCAGGTAGGACGCCAGCCCCACCCCTTCCCATCCGAAGAACATCTGGACGAGATTGTCGGCGGTCACCAGCATCAGCATGGCGAAGGTGAACAGCGAGAGATAGGCGAAGAACCGCGGCTGGTCCGGGTCTTCGTCCATATAGCCCCAGCTATAGAGGTGGACGAGCGCCGAGACAGTGTTGATCACGACCAGCATGATCGCGGTGAGCGTATCGACGCGCAGTGCCCAGTCGAAGGCGAGCGTGCCCGACTGGACCCAGGTCAGCACCGGCACCACGGTGGGTTCGGCAGTGCCATTGACGAAGCCGAGGAAGATCGGCCAGCTGAGCGCCGCGCTGATGAACAGCGCGCCGGTGGTGATCGACTTGGCGAACACGCTCGGCGCGGCCTTGTTGGTCAGGCCGGCGACAATCGCCGCGATCAGCGGCAGGAAGACGATGACGAGAATTTCCACCGTGGCTTACCCCTTCAGCCGGTCGACGTCGTCGACCGCGATCGTACCGCGGCCACGGAAATAGATGACGAGAATGGCCAGCCCGACCGCGGCCTCGCCCGCCGCCACGGTAAGCACGAACATCGCGAAGACCTGTCCGACGAGATCGCCCAGATAGGCACTGAAGGCCACCAGCTGGATGTTCACGCTCAGCAGGATCAGCTCGATCGCCATCAGGATGACGATGATGTTCTTGCGGTTGAGGAAGATGCCCAGCACGCCGAGCACGAACAGGATCGCGCTGACGACGATGTAATGCTCGATGCCGATCACAGCTCGATCCCCTTGCCCACTTCGGGCTGCTTCATGACGGTCGCCTCATCGGGATTGCGGCGGACCTGCTTGGTGATGTTCTGGTGCCCGCGCGCGCCATCGGGGCGCTGGCGGTGGGTCAGCACGATCGCGCCGACCATGGCGACGAGCAGGATGAGGCCCGCCGCTTCGAACAGGAACAAATAGTCGCGATACAGCACCGCGCCGATGCTGGCGGTGTTCGAGGCACCGAGGATCGGCGCTGCCGCCCCGCTTGCCACGCCCAGCTCGATCCGGCCCGCCTGATAGGCGCCGATACCGAAGATCAGCTCGGCCGCAAGCACCAGCGCAATCGCGATGCCGAGCGGGAAATTCTTGACGAAACCGGCGCGCAGTTCGGTGAAATCGATGTCGAGCATCATCACCACGAACAGGAACAACACCGCGACCGCGCCGACATAGACGATCACCAGCAGCGCGGCGATGAACTCAGCGCCGACAAGGACCATCAGGCCCGCGGCGTTGAAGAAGGCGAGGATCAGCCACAGGACCGAATGCACCGGGTTGCGCGCCATGATGACCATGACGGCGCTGGCGATAACGAGCGCGGCGAACAGATAGAAGGCGAGAGTCTGTATCACTTTTCCCTCAAACCTCTTTCGTCATCCCCGCGAAGGCGGGGATCCAGATAACGTTACTAGGCGCCACTGCCGTCGCATGGATCCCCGCCTGCGCGGGGACGACGGAGGTGGTGGTGATTTGGTATGCCCCGGTCACGCGCGGCCCCTATCGGTACGGTGCATCGGCTTCAAGGTTCGCGGCGATGGCGCGCTCCCACTTGTCCCCGTTGGCGAGCAGTTTGGCCTTGTCGTAGAGCAGTTCTTCGCGCGTCTCGGTCGCATATTCGAAGTTCGGCCCTTCGACCACGGCATCCACCGGGCAGGCTTCCTGGCAGAAGCCGCAATAGATGCACTTGGTCATGTCGATGTCGTAGCGCGTCGTGCGGCGGCTGCCGTCCTCGCGCGGTTCGCTCTCGATGGTGATCGCCTGCGCGGGGCACACGGCCTCGCACAGCTTGCAGGCAATGCAGCGCTCTTCGCCATTGGGATAACGGCGCAGCGCATGCTCGCCGCGGAAACGGGGCGAGATCGGGTTCTTCTCGAACGGATAGTTGATCGTCACCTTGGGCTTGAAGAAGTACTTCAGCGTGAGGGCATGCGCCTTCACGAACTCCCACAGGGTGAACGCCTTGATGGTTTGCGCGATACTCATCCGTAATGTCCCGTGGCCATCAGATAGCCCGAAATGACGACGACAAAGCCGAGGCTGATGGGAAGGAAGACCTTCCAGCCTAGGCGCATCAGCTGGTCGTAGCGATAGCGCGGTACGGTCGCCATCACCCAGCTGAACATGAAGAAGAAGAAGAACGTCTTGAGCAGCAGCCAGACGATCCCGGGCACGTAATAGAGCGGCGCCCAGTCGAACGGCGGCAGCCAGCCACCCCAGAACAGCAGCGCATTGAGAATGCACATCAGCAGGATGTTGGCATATTCGCCCAGCCAGAACAGCGCGAAGCTCATCGAGCTGTATTCGGTCTGGTACCCGGCGACGAGCTCGCTCTCGGCCTCGGTCAGGTCGAACGGCACGCGCTGGGTTTCCGCCAGCGAGCTGATGAAGAACATCACCCACATCGGGAACAGCAGCGGGTGGATGACATAGGCGTTGATGACGCCGAGGCCGAAGCCTTCCTGCGCGCGCACGATGTCGTTGAGATTGAACGTGCCTGCGAACAGCACGACGCAGATCAGGATGAAGCCGATCGAGACCTCGTAGCTGATCATCTGCGCGGCGGCGCGCATGGCGGAGAAGAACGGGTATTTCGAGTTACTCGCCCACCCGCTCATCACCACGCCGTACACCGACAGCGAGCTGATCGCGAGGATGTAGAGCAGGCCGATATTGATATCCGCCAGAACCGCGGTGGCGCTGAAGGGAACCACCGCCCATGCCGCGAGCGCCACGGTGAAGGTGACGATCGGCGCAAGGATGAAGATGCCCTTGTTCGCGGCAGAGGGAATGATGGTTTCCTGGAGGAACACCTTCAGACCGTCGGCAAAGCTCTGCAGCAGGCCGAAGGGGCCGACCACATTGGGGCCGCGGCGCAGATTGATCGCTGCCCAGACCTTGCGGTCGACATAGATGATCATTGCGACCGCCAGCATCAGCGGCAGCGCGATCAGCAGGATGCCCGCGAAGGTCGCGGTAAACCACGCCCATTCGTAACTCATGCCGAGCGATTGGAAGAATTCGGTCATTCCGCGGCCTCCGCAAGCTCGCCGCCGCCGAGCAATTCGCTCGAACACTGCTGCATCACCGCGCTGGCACGGGCGATCGGATTGGTGAGGTAGAAGTCCTGGATCGGATAGCCGCTGATCGTGCCCTCCGCCTGCGCATCGGCATCCGCCTTGGGCAGGTCGCCGTACGCGGCCAGGCCTTCTTCGCCCAGCGCAGGCACTTCGCGGACCATTGCGGCCTGCAGTTCGGCAAAGCTGTCGAAGCCGACTTCGACCTTCAGCGCATCGGCAAGCGCTCGCAGGATCGTCCAGTCCTCGCGCGCATCACCCGGCGCGAAGACGGCCTTTTCGGCAAACTGCACGCGCCCTTCGGTATTGACGTAGGTGCCATCCTTTTCGGCATAGCTGGCGCCGGGCAGGATGATGTCCGCCGCATGCGCGCCCTTGTCGCCGTGATGGCCGATATAGACCTTGAGGCTATCGGCGTAGGGTTCGAAATCCATCTCGTCCGCACCCAGGCTGATGACCACCTTGGGTTTCGCCTGCGCGATATCCGCCATGCCGCCCTGCTGCGCGAAGCCGAGCATCAGCCCGCCCATGCGCGCGGCCGAGAAATGCAGCACGTTGAAACCGTTCCAGCCATCCTTCACCAGTCCGAACCGGTCGGCGAAGGCAAGGCCCGCGCCCAGTGCGCCCTTGGCCAGCGCCGCGCCGCCCATGATGATCGCGGGCCGCTCGGCCGTGGCGAACACATCGGCGATTTCCTGCGGCACATCGCCGAGGACCGAAAGCTCGTCACCGAGGAAATGTGCCGGGTATGTCGTATCCCAGAACGATCCGACCACGAATACCTGCGCACCGCGCTTGACCGCCTTGCGGATCCGCACATTGACCAGCGGCGCTTCCCAGCGGATGTGGCTGCCCACGATCAGGATCGCATCGGCCGTCTCGATCCCGGCGAAGGTCGAATTGAAATTGACCGCGGCCAGGTTCGACACGTCGTAATCCATGCCGGTCTGGCGGCCTTCGATCAGGCTCGAACCGCAGGCCTTGAGCAGCGTCTTGGCCCCGAACATGGTTTCGCAATCGACCATGTCGCCCGCGATGGCGGCAATGCTGTTGCCGGGCTTGGCCTTGGCGATCGCCTTGAACGCCTCGTCCCAGCTGGCCTGCTGCAATTTGCCCCGCTTGCGCATGAAGACCTTGTCGAGGCGGCGCTTCGACAGGCCATCGACCTGGTAGCGCGCCTTGTCCGAGATCCATTCCTCGTTGACGTCGTCATTGATGCGCGGAAGCGCGCGCATGACTTCGCGCCCGCGGCTGTCGAGACGGATGTTCGCACCGACCGCGTCGGACACATCGATGCTAAGCGTCTTCTTGAGCTCCCACGGACGCGCTTCGAAGGCGTAGGGGCGGCTGGTCAGCGCACCGACCGGGCACAGGTCGATCACATTGGCGGACAGCTCGTGCTCGGCCGCCTGCTCGAGATAGGTGGTGATCTGCATGTCCTCGCCGCGCCCCAGCGCGCCGATTTCGTCCACGCCGGCGATCTCTTCGGAGAAGCGCACGCAGCGGGTACAGTGGATGCAGCGGGTCATGACCGTCTTGATCAGCGGACCCATGTATTTCTCGGTCACCGCGCGTTTGTTTTCGTCATAGCGCGTCGCGCCGCGGCCATAGGCGACCGACTGGTCCTGCAGATCGCATTCGCCGCCCTGATCGCAGATTGGGCAATCGAGCGGGTGGTTGATGAGCAGGAATTCCATCACGCCTTCGCGCGCGGTCTTGACCATTTCGCTGTCGGTGCGGATTTCCTGCCCGTCGGTGGCGGGCAGCGCGCAGCTCGCCTGCGGCTTGGGCGGTCCGGGCTTCACCTCGACCAGGCACATGCGGCAATTGCCGGCGATCGACAGCCGCTCGTGATAGCAGAAGCGCGGGATTTCCTTGCCCGCAAGCTCGCACGCCTGAAGCACGGTCGCGCCCTCGGGGACTTCGAGTTCCTGTCCGTCTACGGTGACTTTGGGCATTATTCGGCTGCCTCTACTGCTGCCTTGCCGGGATCAGCGACATAGCGCTGCCAAAGCCCATCGGCGGCGAAATTACGGATATTCGTAGGAGTGAGCTCGAATTCGTGGCCTGCGATAAGGCAGGCACCCAAGGCGTCCACCAATTGCATTGCGGCTTGCCGCTCCTCCGGCGATTGAATTTCGGTACGTACCAAGCGATCCGCCGAGACGGGATCCTTGGCCACGATGCAATCGGCGAAGTCGCCGAAAAAGCGCGCTTTGCCGAGGTCTTCGCCCGTCGAAACATAATGACGGTCGACGTTCCATGTGGGGCTGGCAGCAGCGGTGTCCGGCGCCATCCCGGCAGGAGCAGCGTCGCCATAGTGATAGAGGTATGCTCCCTCGGCCATCATATAGCGCAGCGCCCGCGTATCGAAGCTCAGCCGTGATTCGATAACCGTGGCACGCTGGTCAAATTGGCACCGGGCCGACCATTTGTTCGGTCGCAAGCTGAGGCGATCAATGGTTCCTTTCGGAATACCGACAGAATAGGCATCGGTCTGCCTCAGGAAGCTTTCAGCCCGTTCGGGATAGTTCCGATAGTAGCAATGCTTGAAGGCCTCTTTGAACGCTCGCGCATAGCGATCGTCGGCTTGCTCCGCAGGGCGTTCAAATCGCGACCCAACCTGTTGCTCACCAAACGTTTGCGCCTGCACGGCAGTCGGAACGCTTGCGAGTGCTGCGAACACCAGGGCCAGACCAAACGGCTTCATTCGCCTGCCTCCGCGAACTTCGCGTGGTGTTCTTCGATCATCGGTGGCTTTAGGCATCGTCGTTTGCCTTCAATTCCTGCTGTCGATCAGCTGCGCTCGAAAGAGCCAGTGTACTGGTCAGCACCGCGCGCAGCGAAGTCTTCGTGAGTTCAAGTGTGGCCCCTTCGACAAGGCAATGGGGCATGGCGGACGCCAAAGGCGCGAGCGCTTCGCTTTCGGCCACATCGCCCTCCGAAGAGGCGATGAAGGCGCGCGCGCTCTCGGTCTCGCTGCCCACCAGGCAATCCGCAAACATCTGCATCTGCGAAGCCATCAATTTCTCGGTGTCGGGTGAAGCCTTTGCCCACGCCGTGTAGAGGGTATCGCGGAAGGCGCTCGGCGAAAAGTGGATCATCCCATTGAAATGCTTGTCGCACTCCTCGTTCAACGCGAGTTCTTTCATTAGCGGGAAATACGCGGGGTCGAAATGCGAGAGGACGAGAAATTCCTCGACCTTGATGCGCCACTTCGGGTGGTCCGCCGTACAAGCGGCGAGCCGTTCGAGCGCCCTCGCGCCGTCGTCCTTCGCGTGTGCGCCAACGGGCATCGCCATGGATGCACAGACGATCAACGCGCCCTTCAAGATCCGCCGAAACGTCACTCTGCCGCCTCCGCAAACTTGGCGTTGTGTTCTTCGATCCGCCGTTCGAGCTCGGGGCGGAAGTGGCGGATCAGGCCCTGGATCGGCCATGCCGCTGCGTCGCCCAGCGCGCAGATCGTGTGGCCTTCGACCTGCTTGGTGACCTGCTGCAGCATGTCGATTTCCTCGATCGCGGCATCGCCGGTGCGCAGGCGTTCCATCATGCGCCACATCCAGCCCGTGCCTTCGCGGCAGGGCGTGCACTGGCCGCAGCTTTCGTGCTTGTAGAAATAGCTCAACCGGCTGATCGCGCGGACGATGTCGGTCGACTTGTCCATCACGATCACGCCCGCGGTGCCGAGGCCCGAGCCGAGGTCCTTCAGCCCGTCGAAATCCATCGGCGCGTCCCAAATCTGCTCGGCCGGGACCAGCGGAACCGACGAACCGCCTGGGATCACCGCGAGCAGGTTGTCCTTGCCGCCGATGATGCCGCCGCAATGCTTCTCGATCAGCTCGCTGAACGGGATCGACAGCGCTTCCTCGACCACGCAGGGCTTGTTCACATGCCCGCTGATCTGGAACAGCTTGGTGCCCTTGTTGTTCTCGCGTCCGAAGCTGGAGAACCAGCTCGCGCCGCGCCGCAGGATGGTCGGCACCACCGCGATGCTTTCGACATTGTTGACCGTGGTCGGGCAGCCATAGAGGCCCGCGCCCGCCGGGAACGGCGGCTTGAGCCGCGGCTGGCCCTTCTTGCCTTCAAGGCTTTCGATCATCGCGGTTTCTTCGCCGCAGATATAGGCGCCCGCACCGCGGTGCAGGAAAACGTCGAAATCATAGCCCGACTTCGAGGCATTCCTGCCGATCAGACCCGCGGAATAAGCCTCGTCGATTGCCGCCTGCAGCGTTTCCGCCTCGCGGATATATTCGCCGCGGATGTAGATATAGGCCGCCCGCGCCCGCATCGCATAGCCCGCGACCAGCGCGCCTTCGATCAGCTTGTGCGGATCGTGGCGGATGATCTCGCGATCCTTGCAGCTGCCGGGTTCGCTCTCGTCGGCATTGATGACGAGGAAGCTGGGACGACCGTCCTTGCTTTCCTTCGGCATGAACGACCATTTGAGGCCCGTGGGGAAGCCCGCCCCGCCCCGGCCGCGCAGGCCCGAAGCCTTCATCTCGTCGATGATGCTGTCATGCCCGCGCGCGATCAGCGCCTTGGTATCGTCCCAATCGCCGCGCTGCTGCGCCGCCTTCAGCCCCCAGTCCTGGAAGCCGTAGAGATTGGTGAAGATGCGATCCTTGTCTTGAAGGCTCACGACCTGCCCCCTTCGTCATGCTGAACTTGTTTCAGCATCCATCGCGCCCCACGAGCGGACGATGCGGGTTGAGAAATGGATCCAGAAACGAGTTCAGGATGACGGGTGAGGGAAATGCTCATGCGAAGCCTCCCTGCGAGAGGAAATAGATGGCCGCCACCGCGATCAGCGCCAGCGCACCGAATTTCACGAGGCCGACGAGCAGCTTCCACGCGATAAAGCCGACAACCAGCGCGATGAGCATGGTGGCGATGCTCATCACCAATCCTTCCGGTAATCGTGGTTGGCGTCGACCATTTCGGGCAGCGTGCTCAGCGCGTTCGCGGGTTCGCTGGTGTGGCGGCCCGGCTCCTGCGTGCCGGTCTTGGGGCTTTCCCCCTTGGCCAGCGCGTCGAGGATCGTGTCGAGCCGCTTGGGCGTCAGATCTTCGTAATTGTCGTCATTGATCTGGACCATCGGCGCGGTGGCGCAATTGCCCATGCATTCGACCTCGGTCAGCGTCCACAAACCGTCTGCGGAAACGTGGCCCTTTTCCATCCCGCGCTTCTTGCAGGTTTCGAACAGGCCGTCCGAACCGCGCAGCATGCACGGCGTCGTGCCGCAGACCTGCACGTGGTACTTGCCCACCGGCTTCAAGTTATACATGAAGTAAAAGGTCGCGACCTCGAGCACGCGGATCACCGGCATGTCGAGATAGTCGGCAACATATTCGATCACCGGCAGCGGCAACCAGCCCTGCGTAGAGGTTTCCTCGCCCACCTGGCGCTGCGCGAGGTCGAGCAGCGGCATCACGGCCGAGCGCTGCCGCCCCTCGGGATAGCGCGCGATCGCGGTGTCCGCACGTTCGCGGTAGCTCTCGGTAAACTCGAAAGCGCCCCAGCGCTCACGCAGCTCGGGAGTATCGGGTGCGGGGGAACGGTCGGCCATTAGCGGTCACACTCCCCGAATACGACGTCGATGGCGCCGAGGATAGCGGTGGCGTCGGGCAGCATGTGGCCTTTGCTCATGAAATCCATTGCTTGTAGATGGCTGAAAGCGGTCGGGCGGATCTTGCAGCGGTAGGGTTTGTTCGACCCGTCGCTGACGAGATAGACGCCGAATTCGCCCTTGGGGCTCTCGGTCGCCACGTAAACTTCGCCCGCGGGCACGTGGAAGCCTTCGGTATAGAGCTTGAAGTGGTGGATCAGCGCTTCCATCGACTGCTTCATCTCGGCGCGCTTGGGCGGTGCGACCTTGCGGTCGTCGCTGGCGATCGGGCCACCTGGCATCTGCGCCAGGCACTGCTTGATGATCTTGGCGCTTTCGTAGACTTCCTTCACGCGCACCACGAAGCGGTCGTAGCAATCCGAATTGGTGCCCACGGGAATGTCGAATTCCATCCGCTCGTAAACGTCATAGGGCTGCGACTTGCGCAGGTCCCACGGAATGCCCGCAGCGCGGATCATCGGGCCCGAGAAGCCCCAGGCCACCGCATCGTCCTTGCTGACCACGGCAATATCGACATTGCGCTGCTTGAAGATGCGGTTGTCGAGCACGAGGCTCATCGCATCGCCGAACAGTTCGGGCAGGCGGTTGTCGAGCCATTCGCCAATATCGACGAGCAGCTTTTCGGGCACGTCCTGATGGACCCCGCCGGGGCGGAAATAGGCGCTGTGCATGCGCGCGCCCGAAGCCCGCTCGAAGAAGTTCATGCAGTCTTCGCGCAGTTCGAACACCCACAGGTTCGGCGTCATCGCGCCGACATCCATGACATGCGCACCGATGTTGAGCATGTGGTTGGAAATGCGCGTCAGCTCGGCGAACAGCACGCGCAGATACTGCGCGCGTTCGGGCACGGCGATATTGAGCAGCTTCTCGATCGCGAGAACGTAGCTGTATTCCTGCGCCAGCGGGCTGCAATAATCGAGCCGGTCGAAATAGGGCAGCGCCTGCAGATAGGTCTTGTGCTCGATCAGCTTTTCGGTGCCGCGGTGGAGCAGGCCGACATGCGGATCGATCCGTTCGATGATTTCGCCGTCGAGCTCCATCACCATCCGCAGCACGCCGTGCGCCGCCGGATGCTGCGGGCCAAAATTGATCGTATAATTGGTGATCACTTCGTCGCCGGTGGTGGGCGATTCTTCAAGATGCATGGCGTGGCTCATGAGCAGATCCAATTGCCGCTATAGCTCTGTGTCTGGCCGGCGGCGTCGCGCACGGTGACATTGGCCCGACGGCGCTGCTGGTCGCCCGCTGCCGGGGCGACCGAGATAGTAAAGCCCTCGCCGGTGAAGGTGGTGCCGTTCCGGATCGCGTCCAGCCCGCCCACCTCGGCATCGACCATGGTCAGGCTGTTACCGACGCGGACCACGGCTTTCCCGGGGATCGCCCCGTCATTCATCGCGCCGGCGATGATCATCTCGTCCTTGCCGACCATCAGCGTGCAACCGCCATCGCGCGGGCCGAGATCGACGCCGCCGATATCGCCCAGCTTCTGCAGCTGCGTCAGGTCGGCGCCCGAAGGCGGCGCGGTATTGGCGGTATTGGGCGCATCGGGATCACGCTGCGCGGGATCGAGCGCTTCGCCGTTCTGGCCAATGCGGCTCGCGAAATCGTCCGCGCTTTCGGGCTCGGCTGGTTCGGAGGAACAGGCTGCCAGGGCAAGCGGAAGAGCAAGGAGGAGCACCTTTCGCATCACTCGGCATCCTTCTTCTTGGTCGCGGGCTTGCGCTTGGCGCGGGCCTTGGTCTTGGGCTCGGTCGCGCTCGCGGTATCGGTGGTCTTGCCCTGGCGCTTGGCACGCGCGGGCTGGTCCTCGGTCGGTTCGGGCGCCGGGGCCTCGTCACCGCCGTCTTCCTCGGCCGGCGCACCCGCGCTGACCTTGTCCGCGGCATGCTTGTCGGTCTTCTCGCCCGCACCGGTGTCCGAAGGTTTCTCGGTGGTCTTGGGATCGGCGACGGGCGGCGTTTCGGCCTTCTCGTCGCCCGGCAGGACATAGTCCGCGCCCTCCCACGGGCTCATGAAATCGAATTGCCGCAGGTCCTGCGCCAGTTCGACCGGCTCATACACCACACGCTTCTCGTCTTCGGAATAGCGCAATTCGTGATAGCCGGTGAGCGGGAAGTCCTTGCGGAAGGGATGCCCCTCGAAACCGTAATCGGTGAGGATCCGGCGCAGGTCGGGATTGCCCGCGAACAGCACGCCGTACATGTCGAACACTTCGCGTTCGAGCCAGCCCGCATTGGGCCACAGCGTCGTCACCGTCGGCACGGGCGTGTCCTCGGCCGCCGAGCACTTGACCATGATGCGGCTGTTGGTCGTCAGCGACAGCAACATGTAAACGACTTCGAACCGCTCCGCGCGGCTCGGATAGTCGACGCCGGCGATTTCCATCAGCTGCTGGTATTTGTGATCGTCGCGCAGGATGCGCAGCACCTCTTTGATGCTGTCGCGCTTCACGGTGAGCAGCAGCTCGCCATGCTCCTCATGCGCTTCGAGCAGGTGGACGCCCAGCGCATTGGCGAGCGTGTCCTTCAGCCCGTCGATCTGCGTGAAGCGGGGTGCCGAATGTAGCGTAGCCATTGCGCCCTACCTCTCGATCGTGCCCGCGCGGCGGATCTTCCGCTGCAACTGCATCACGCCGTAAAGCAGCGCTTCGGCGGTCGGCGGGCAGCCGGGGACATAGATATCGACCGGCACGATGCGGTCGCAGCCACGCACGACGCTGTAGGAATAGTGGTAATAGCCGCCGCCATTGGCGCAGCTGCCCATCGAGATGACGTATTTCGGCTCCGACATCTGGTCGTAGACCTTGCGCAGCGCGGGCGCCATCTTGTTGCACAGCGTGCCCGCCACAATCATCACATCGCTCTGGCGCGGCGAGGCGCGCGGGGCGACGCCGAAGCGCTCCATGTCGTAGCGCGGCATGTTGACGTGGATCATCTCGACCGCGCAGCAGGCAAGCCCGAAGGTCATCCACCACAGCGATCCGGTGCGCGCCCACTGGAACAGGTCCTCGGTGCTGGTGACGAGGAAGCCCTTGTCGTTCACCTCGGACTGGAGTGCGTTGAAATAATCCGCCTCCGGCTGGCGGGTTTCGCCGGCGAGCGCGGTCGCGCTGTCGTGCAGCATCTGGTTATGCGCCGGTGCCAGCGGACGATAATGGTCGACCCGCGGCACGTCGTCTCGCGTACGATCTACTCCCATTCCAGCGCTCCAACTTTCCAGGCATAGGCCAGCCCGACGGCGAGTTCGCCAAGGAACACCATCATCGTGATCCAGCCCGGCCAGCCCGTCAGGTCGAGGCTGACCGCCCACGGAAACAGGAAGGCCGCTTCGAGATCGAAGATGATGAACAGGATGGCGATGAGGTAGAAGCGCACATCGAACTGGCTGCGCGGATCCTCGAAGGCCGGGAAGCCGCATTCATATTCGCTGTTCTTTTCCGCATCCGGCTGGTGCGTCCCCGTCAGGCGCGAGACGCCCATCGGGAGGAACACGAAGAGCGCCGACAGACCGACGGCGACAAACAGAAAGATCAGGATGGGCAGGTATTGTTCGAGGTCGACCACGAATGATTCCTAAGGCGTCAGGCTTGGTTCGCGCCCGCCTCTAGGCCGCTCGCCCAGATGGTGCAAGGGTGCAGAAATGCGAACAATTCGCAACAAAACCGCCTTATGCGGCGCACCCTTGCAGACACCCGCTATTTCATCATCGATTTGACCGCTTTTTCGGTTGCCGGGCCATAGGGCGGCTTGAATCCGCCAAGTTTGGCCACGTCGATTTTGGGCTGTGTATAGAAGCTGCGCGCATGGCTGAATTCGCGGAAGCCCTCGACCCCGTGATAGCTGCCCATGCCGCTGGGTCCGACCCCGCCGAAGGGCAGGTCCTCCATCGACACGTGGAAGATCACGTCGTTGACGGTCACGCCGCCGCTGATGGTCTTGGTCAGCACCTTCTCGCGCTCGTTCGAATCCTGCCCGAAGTAATAGAGGCCGAGCGGGCGATCGTGCTCGTTCACATAGTCGATCGCTTCGTCGATGTGGCGATAGGTCTTCACCGGCAGGACCGGCCCGAAGATTTCCTCCTGCATCGCGCGCATGTCGTCATTGACGTTCTTGAGGATCGTCAGCGGCATCTTGCGCGCATTGGTGTTGGAGAAATCCTCGTTCCCGGGATTGACCTCGATCACCTCGGCGCCTTTGTCGCGCGCATCGGCAACCAGCTCCTGCAGGCGGTCGAAATGGCGGTCGGTGACCACGCTGGCGTAGTCCTCGTTATCGAGCAGCGTGGGATACATGTTGGCCGTGCCCTGCCACACGCCGTGGATCGCCTCGTCCTGCTTGCTTTCGGGCACATAGAGGTAATCGGGTGCAAGGCAAATCTGGCCCGCATTGAGCATCTTGCCCAGCGCCACCCGCTCGCCCGCCTTGGCGAAATCGGCGCTCTCGCCGAGGAACACCGGGCTCTTGCCGCCCAGTTCGAGCGTGACGGGGACGAGGTTCTTGGCCGCCGATTCCATCACCTTGCGCCCCGTCGCGGTCGAACCGGTGAAGATCAGGTGGTCGAACGGCATTTCGCTGAAAGCCGCGGCGACTTCGGGCCCGCCGGTGAACACCGCGCATTCGTCGGGGGTGAAATATTCCTCGACCAGTTCCTTGGTCAGCAGGCTGGTCTTCTCGGTGAACTCGCTCGGCTTGATCATCGCGCGATTGCCCGCCGCAAAGATCTGCATCAGCGGGCCGAAGCTGAGATTGACGGGAAAGTTCCACGGGCTGAGGATGCCCACCACGCCCTTGGGCTCGTAGCGCACCTCGGCCTTTGCGCCGAGCAGGCCGAGCGGGAACTGGACATGGCGCTTTTCGGGGCGCGACCACTTGTCCATGTGCTTGAGGCAATATTTGCCGAAATTCACCGTGCCCGCGATGTCGGTAATCATCGACTGGTGCGGCGAGCGGTTGCCGAAATCGGCCGCCATCACCTTGCACAGATCGTCCGCATGGTCGGTGAGCAGCTTCATCGCGCGCTGGATGCGGTCCTTGCGCAGCGCCATCGGTTCGGGGCGCATCTGGTGGTGCGCGGCGCGCTGCTTGCGCAATACGGCTTCCATTTCGGTTTTCCGGTCGTCCGCCATTGCTCTCTCCGTTTGATATTGCTGCATCGCAGCACTAGGTTGTGGGCCACCAGATAGGTCGCCATTGGCAACCGATATTCCAGAACCGAAGGACATACACAAGCATGACCCAGTTCAGCGCATCCGATCCCGTCGTCATCCTGTCTTACGCCCGCACCCCGATGGGCGGCATGCAGGGCGCGCTTGCCGATGTCTCGGCCACCGATCTCGGGGCCACGGCAGTGAAGGCCGCGGTCGAGCGCTCGGGCGTGCCGGTGGACAGTTTCGACCGCACCTACATGGGCTGCGTGCTGCCCGCCGGGCTGGGCCAGGCGCCCGCGCGCCAGGCATCGATCAAGGCAGGCCTGCCCAAGTCGGTACAGGCGACCACAGTCAACAAGGTCTGCGGCAGCGGCATGCAGACGGTGATCATGGGCGCCGAAGCGCTGGCCAGCGGCACGGTGGACTATGTCGTCGCGGGCGGGATGGAGAGCATGACCAATGCTCCCTACCTGCTCAAGAAGCACCGCAGCGGCGCGCGGCTCGGACACGACACCACCTATGACCACATGTTCCTCGACGGGCTCGAGGACGCGTACGAAGAAGGCCGCGCGATGGGGACCTTCGCGCAGGAAACCGCCAATGACTACCAGATGACGCGCGAGGAAATGGACGAATACTCCATCGAATCGCTGCGCCGCGCGAACGCCGCGATCGACAGCGGTGCCTTTGCCGACGAAGTCGTCCCGGTCACCTTCTCGACCCGCAAGGGCGAGGTCACGGTCGAACATGACGAGCAGCCCGGCAAGGGCCGTCCCGACAAGATCCCGCAGCTGCGCCCCGCCTTCGCCAAGGACGGCACGATCACCGCGGCGACCTCCTCCTCGATCTCCGACGGCGCGGCGGCCGTGGTTCTGAGCCGCGAAAGCGTTGCCAAGGCCAATGGCCAACAGCCGGTGGCGAAGATCGTCGCCATGGCCGCGCATGCGCAGGAACCCGCGCAGTTCACCGTCGCCCCGATCGGCGCGATCGAGAAGGTGCTGGAAAAGGCCGGGTGGAGCGCGGACGAGGTCGAACTGTGGGAAGTCAACGAAGCCTTCGCCTGCGTCGCCATGTTCGCCATGCGCGACATCGGCATCCCGCACGACCGGATCAACATCAACGGCGGCGGCACCGCGCTGGGCCACCCGATCGGGGCCAGCGGCACGCGCATCATCGTGACGCTGCTCAACGCGCTCAAGCAGCAGGGCAAGACGCGCGGCGTCGCCAGCCTGTGCATCGGCGGCGGTGAAGCCACTGCCATCGCGGTAGAACTCGTCTAGACGGACACCGTTTTTCAGGGCACTTCCCCTGGCAGCGCGTTCTGGCGCGCCCGGAAAAGGGGAAGTGTCCATGAAGAAATTTTCCATTATCGCGGCCTGTGCCGCGCTCGCCGCCTGCGGTTCGAACGAGGCCGAAGAGCCGATCGAACCGGTCGACACCGCCGAAACCACGCTCGACAGCACCGCCACCGGCGACATGACCGGGACCTATGAGGTCCAGCTGGCTGACGGCAGCGTCACCATGCAGACGATCAATGCCGACGGCACCTATGTCGAAGCCACGCCCGATGGCACGCGCACCGGCGGCGGCACCTGGCGTGCGGGCGACGACGGCGCGATGTGCTTCGATCCCGAAGGCGACACGGCTGAGGAATGCTATTCCGGCGGTGCCCCCGGCGAAGACGGCGCGTTCGAAATGCGCGGCGAAGACGGCACCGTCCAGTCGACCGTGCGCAAGATCGACGCGCAGGCCGAGGCCGCGATGGCTCCGGCCGAATAGTACAAACGTTCTGAAATCGGCGGGGCGGGCCCAATCGGTCCGCCCCGACCGGTCAGGCCTGTCACTTCACGGTTCGCCCACGCCCCACAGGCGCGTTTCGCGGATCAGCCCATAGCGTTCGCCCACGGCGAATTCGCACCAGCCCTCGTCGCAATCGCCCAGCACCCCAACCACGCCCGGCTCGACGCGCCACTTGAGTTCGGCATCTTCGCTGTCGCTAGCGCGCAAATCGGCCACCCCGTCGCCGATGACGATGGCACCGCGATCGGGGCTGAGCAGGCGCGCGACCACCCATCCGCGCGTGCCGTCCGGATCCTCGATCAGCCGCCATCCTTCCATCAGCCGCACGACCTTCACCGGCAGGCCGGGCCGGCGATAGACCCAGTCGATCTTGTAATCGGCGCTGGGGCCGACCCGCATGTTGAGCACGCTGGCGCGGATGGTCGCCCAATAGGGCGTTTCGCGCTCCTGCGCCCGCGCCGTCCCGGTGATTCCGGCTAGCAGCAGGAAGAGTATGAAAAGCCGTGTGAACATGCGCGCCTGAATCGGGGATCGCGCGCGAACAGTCAACGCCGTTAACGGGGCAATTCCCGTCCGAATCCTTGACCGCTCCCCACCGCGCGTCCTAGCGCTACTGCCCGCATGGAAAGCACCGACACCCGCCCCGCCAAACGCCTCGAGCGCACGCCGCGCGTTTTCGTCACGCGCCATCTGATGCCCCCGGTCGAGGAGCGGATGAGCGAGCTGTTCGATGCCCGCCTCAACACCACGGATGTGCCGCTGACGCGCGACCAGCTGGTTGCCGCGATGCAGGACTGCGACGTGCTCGTTCCCACCGTTACCGACCGGATCGACGCCGAAATGATCGCGGGCGCGGGCAAGGACCTGGGGCTGATCGCCAATTTCGGGGCGGGGACCGAGCATCTCGACCTGCAGGCCGCCGCCGACCGCCATATCCTCGTCACCAACACGCCGGGCGTCTTCACCGACGACACCGCCGATCTTGCGATGGCCGGGATCATCGGCGTGCCGCGCCGCATCCGCGAAGGCGTCGAATTGATCCGCAGCGGCAAATGGACCGGCTGGACGCCGACTGCGCTGCTCGGCACCAAGCTCGCGGGCAAGGTTCTCGGCATCGTCGGCATGGGGCGGATCGGCCAGGCGGTCGCGCACCGCGCGCGCGCCTTTGGGCTGGAGATCGCCTATCACAACCGCAAGCGGTTGCCTGAAGCGGTCGAACGCATGTTCCAGGCGCGCTGGGTGGACAGCCTCGATGGATTGATGGGCGAAGCGGACATCCTCTCGCTCCACTGCCCCGCCGGGCCGAACACGCATCACATGATCGACGCGCGCCGGATCGCGCTGATGAAGGACGGTGCCAGCCTGATCAATACCGCGCGCGGCGACCTGGTCGAGCAGGAGGCGCTGGTGGCGGCGCTCGAAAGCGGCAAGCTCGCCGGAGCGGGGCTCGACGTCTATCCCGACGAGCCCAATGTCGACACGCGCCTGATCCGCCATCCCAATGTGATGACCCTCCCCCATATCGGCAGTGCCACGCGCGAGGGCCGCGAGGACAGCGGCCTCAAGGTCATCGCCAACATCCGCATGTGGGCCGACGGCCACCGCCCGCCTGACCAGGTGCTCTCGGGCCTGGGCTGAGCCGCTAGAGCGCCAATTCGTAAAAGATGTTGAAGTCCGTTTCGGCATAAGCGCCGAACGGCGCGCAGCGTGTGAAGCCGTTGCGAAGATAGAGCCGGTTGGCGGGTTCGAAAGTCTCACCCGTGCCGGTTTCCAGCAGCACTCGGCGATAGCCGCGCTCCCGTGCGATAGCGATGATCCGGTCGAGCAGTGACTGCCCGACGCCCCGCCGGAGCGCAGTGTCGGCGGTGCGCATCGACTTGATTTCGCCTTCGGTTGCCGAGAGTTCGAGCAAGGCGCCGACCCCCAGCAAGGCACCGGCGTCGCGTGCCTCAAGGACGATCACAGCCGCATCCTCGAGCCCGCTCAAGTCGAGCGCGAACGAGGTTCCCGGGGGCGAAGCATCGTACATCCGCCGCTGGTGCAGCGTGATGAGGCTGCGAACGTCGTTATCGGCCAAGTTGGCAGCTGAAACTTGCACCATCTCTCGCCCCTAACCTCCCATCCCCCCGCACCGAATTCCGTCGCCCGAAGGGAAGCGCCCCTGCGCTCAATCCCCCGTCAAAATCCGCTCGACCAGTTCCTGCACCGTGGGGGTGTAGTTGTTCGAATAGAACGGGTCCTGCTTGAAGCGGTAGGCCGCGTGGCCGGCAAAGGCGAGGTTCTCGTCCGGGTCGCCGCCATGCGCGATGTCCTGCAGCGTTTTCTGGATGCAGAAGCTGCGCGGATCGGCGAGCCGCCCGGTGGTGTGGTTGTCGTGATCCTTCCAGCTCGAGAACTGGCAATGCGACAGGCAGCCCATGCAGGCCTGCTGGTCGGCGCGGATTTGCTCGGCGCTTTCGGGCGTGGCGAATACCACCGTATCGTCGGGGGTCTTGAGCGCTTCGGTAAAGCCCTCGTGCATCCAGGCCTGCGCCTTGCGCTGGTCGCCCGGGTGGACGAAGAAATATTTCGCCTTGCCGTGATCGGCCAGCGGGATCGTGCCCTCTTCCTCGTCGCGCTTGAAGATCGGGATCTGGCGTTCGCTGCGGTGCATCAGATCGTAGAGGAACGGCGTCTTCACCGCGCTCGAATAGAAGCCGGTGGGGCTGAACTTGTGCAGCAGCACATCGCCCGGCTCGACCGTGCGCAGCATGTCCTTCCACACATTGGGGATGGGGCTTTCCTGCGTCAGCAACGGGCGGGTGCCGAACTGGAACATGATCTTGCCCAGCTCGGGATTGTCGATCCAGTCGTTCCATTCGCGCAGGAACCACACGCCGCCCGCCATGACGATGGCGGTGTCTTCGGAGACGCCTTCCTTGCGCATCGTCTCGCGCAGCGCGGCAACGCGCGGATAGGGATCTTCGGGCTTGGTCGGGTCCTCGGCGTTGGACAGGCCGTTGTGCCCGCCCGCCAGCCAGGGGTCTTCATAGACCACTGCCGCCATCAGGTCGGGAACCTTGGAATAGCTGCGCTTCCACAGCGCACGGAACGCGCGCGCCGAGCTGACGATCGGCAGATAATGGACGTTATGCTTCGCCGCGATTTCTGCGAGCTTGTAGGGCATGCCCGCGCCGCAGGTAACGCCGGTGACAAGGCCGGGGCAGTTTTCAAGGATGCCTTCGAGGACCTGCTGCGCACCGCCCATTTCCCACAGCACGTTGATGTTGATCGCGCCCTTGCCGCCCGAGATTTCGTGCGCGCGCTTGACCTGTTCGGTGCCGCCCTCGATGCCGTAGCGGACCAATTGTTCGAAGCGTTCGACGCGGGTCGCCTGCGGGTAGATCTGCGGGATCGGGTTGCCGTCCTCGTCATAGCTGTCGGCATTGACCGCGCTGACAGTACCGATGCCGCCAGCAGCAGCCCAGGCGCCGGAGCTCATGTGATTGGTGGCGGAAACACCCTTGCCGCCTTCGACGAGCGGCCAGACTTCCTTGCCGCCGTAGCTGATCGGCTTGAGACCCTTGAAACTCATATATTCTACGCTTTCTCTTTTTTGGCGGGGTGCGAGGCCCCAGCGTCCATCGCGGCACGGTCGCCGCGGCAGCGCTCTATCTCTCCGGGAGCGGGCCTCGTAGCGGCTGCCTTGAACTGTGCATAGTACCCGGCCAGTTCGGGCGCGTCCTTGAACGCCACCAGTTCGTAACCGACCGCTTCGAATTCGCAGCTCAGCAGCAGCGGGTCGATCCCGTGCTGGTCGGTCGGCCGGTCGATATCGACGACGACCACCTGGCCGCCCTTGTCCAGCGCGGGCCACATCCGCCAGAGGAATTCATACGGGCTTTCGATCTCGTGGTACATATGGACCATGAAGATGCGGTCGAAGCTATTGTCCGGCAATTTGGGATCGCCGGTTTCGCCAAGCCGGATCGAGACGTTTTCGAGCCGCTGGCGCTCGATCCGCTGGCCAAGCCGGCTGAGCGCATCGCGATCGATATCCTGTGCGAGCACGCGCCCGCCCTCGCCCACGCGTTCCGCCAGGCGGACGGTGTAATAGCCATTGCCCGCGCCGATATCGGCAACGGTCATCCCAGGTTCGATCTCCGCGAGGTCCATCACCGTCTGCGCCTCGCCGCGGCTGTCGCGCTGGTCTTCGGTGGAAAACTGGTTCGAGCCGATTTCGGATACCGGGCGGTCGGGGGCGGGGAAACGCGCACCCGGTTCGGTCGGCGCGTCGCAGGCACCCAGCGCAAGCCCGAGCAGGGCGATGGCAGCAATCCGTGTCATGCAGCGCCTATGCCGTTCCGTCAGGGGATGGGCAATGCCCGCATGCCGCCGATGAACACGTCGAACGCCAGATCGCCCTGCCGCCAGGGCGATTGCCGGCCTTCGGTGCGCTCGTTCACTGCCACCGCGGTCTTGCGGACCAGCTCGTCGAGCGACTGGCGCCGCGGCAGCTGGCGGGCGAATTCCTTGGCGAAGGGGCTGCCCTTGCCCGGCGTGGCGCCATCTTCGGCGGTATTGCCCGGCTCGGTAGAGAAGAACACCAGCGCCGACAGCCCGCGCAGATTGCCGACCTGTGCCAGTCCCTTGTCGGCATAGACGATATCGTCGAGCGTGACCCGCGCCAGCCCGCGCTGCCCGCCCTCGACCTCGATCACCTGGAACGCGGCATCGTCCACCGCCTCGCTGACCGGATTGTTGCGGCAGGCATCGACCACGAACACTACCCCGCGCGCCTGCTTGGTCAGACGCTGGAGGATGGGATCGAGCCCGATCAGCGAATAGCCATCCGAAGCGAGGAAATAATTGGCTCCATCTATCTGGAAGCCATGGCCGGCGAAATACATCAGCGCGACATCGTCGCCGTTGAGCGAATTGGCGAACAGGTCGAAAGCTTCGTCCCATTCCCGCGCGTCGGGTTCCTCGACCAGAGCGACTTCGGCCACGGCGCTGCGTTTGAGCGCCGCCTCGATCATGCGCGCGTCGACGACCGGATTGGCCAGCTGCAAACCCGCCATGCGTGCCGACGAATAATCCGAAGCGACCACCAGTGCCTTGATCTCGGCATGCAGCGCAGTTGGCGCAAGCGCCGCCAGAAGTCCCAGCAAGGGCAGGAGAATACGACCCATAGACATGGCCCGAAGGTATCGGATCAGAGCCGCAGCGACAATCCGAGATTGACCCCGTGGCTGACCCGCGCATCGCTGAAATCCTGCACCCCGGTCAGCGGGAAGAACAGCACCGCGCGATAGCGCAGGTCGAGCGCGAGGTTCTCCGACAGGATGAACTGTGCGCCGACTGCGAAATCGGGTCCGATGCTGAACTCGCCCTCCTCGCGCCCGGCGATGCTGTCGCTGAACAGTCCCGAGGGGTCTTCGATGACGGTCAGCACATCGTAATCGGGACGATAGCTGGCCTGCAGCATGCCGTTGAAGAAGGCGACCGCATTGTCGCCGAACGGCACGAAGGCGGTCGCGCCGCCGCGCGCGCTGAAGGTCTGGATAGTGCCGTCCTGCCGCACGCCGGCGATCAGCGGCGGGACCGAAGGAATGACCGGCGGTGCCGGATCGCCCTCGATCGCAGCACGCGACAGCGCGATGACCGTGGGGATCGCGACGCTTTGCACGATCCGCAGGTCGCCGACGAAGGCAGTATCGAGCCGCTCGTAGCGAATACCGCCGAGCAGCGCGAAACTTTCGCTCTGCCGGCGCTGCCAGGTCAGTTCGATATCGATGCGGTCGGTGCTGCTGACCGTGTCGGCATCGAAATTGACGAGGTCGATGAATTCGGTGGCCCCCAGCGCCAGCGTACGCGACACAGTCGCCGACAGCGCGGCATCGCCCTCGCCGCTGCCATACATGGCGGTAAGCGTGAACCGGTCGCGATCGTCGCCGAAATTGACCATCGCGCCGATCATCGGATAGCCTACCTGGTCGGACAGGACGCCTTCGCCCTCGCTCACCGTGGTCAGCTGCGGTTCGACGCCGAAAGCGGTGCGCAGCACCGCGATATCCGCCGGGTCGAGCGCATCGCCTTCGTCCAGCCCGGGATCGATGCCCGATGTGCGCAGGTTCGAGTTGTCGAAATAATAGGACACGCGCGGGCCGATGACGACATCGGCGCGGGCCGGAGTTGCAGTTGCCGCGGCCAGTACCGCGAGACTGGCCAGGGCAAGCTGTTTGCGCATCCTATTCGGTATCCTCCACCTCGACCGTTTCGCCGGTCACGCGCTGGGCCAGCGCGGCGGAAATGAACGGGTCCAGCGCGCCGTCGAGCACGTCGTCAGGCGTAGGCGACTGCACGCCGGTACGCAAATCCTTCACCATCTGGTACGGCTGGAGGACATAGGAGCGGATCTGGTGGCCCCACCCGATCTCGCTCTTTTCCTGATATTCGCCCGAAGCGGCGGCCTCGCGTTCGGCCATCTCGCGTTCGAACAGACGCGCCTTGAGCATGTTCATCGCGGTTGCGCGGTTCTTGTGCTGGCTGCGGTCGTTCTGGCTCGCCACCACGATACCGGTCGGCTGGTGGGTGATCCGGACCGCGGAATCGGTCGTGTTGACGTGCTGCCCGCCCGCACCCGATGCCCGGTAGGTGTCGATCTTGAGATCGGACGGGTTGATCTCGATGTCGATATCGTCGTCGATCACCGGATAGACCCAGACCGAGCTGAAGCTGGTGTGACGTCGCGCCGAGCTGTCATAAGGGCTTATACGTACCAACCGATGGACGCCGCTCTCGGTCTTGGCATAGCCATAGGCGTTCTCGCCCTTGATCAGCAGCGTCGCGCTCTTGATCCCGGCCTGGTCGCCCGCGGCATATTCGACCGTCTCGACCTTGAACCCGCGCCGTTCGGCCCAGCGCGCATACATGCGCAGCAGCATCTCGGCCCAGTCCTGACTCTCGGTCCCGCCGGCACCGGCATTGATCTGCAGATAGGTATCGGCGCCATCCGCCTCGCCCGAGAGCAGCGCCTGCACCTTGTCGCGATCGGCGCGCTCGGCCAACCGGGACAGCGTGTCCAGTCCCTCGCGCTCGACCTCGGCATCGCCTTCGGCCTCGCCCATGTCGACGAATTCGACCGCGTCGCGCATCTCACTTTCGATTTCGCGCACGGTGTTGATCGCGGTTTCGAGCCGCTTCTGCTCCTGCGTGATCGCCTGCGCCTGCTTGGGATCGTCCCACAGGGTGGGGTCCTGTACGCGCGCGTCGAGTTCCTCGAGCCGGCGCAGCGCGCGGTCCCAGTCGAGCGACTGGCGGACCAGCGCCAGTGCGGCTTCGATCCGTTCGATATGGGCCTGCCCTTCGGCACGCATGGAACTCTCCTGAGAAAAGGTGTGCGGGCGCGCCGCCTAGCGCAGACGCGCGGCGCGGGAAAGGTGCTGCGGCGTGGTTACTTGCGCTTCAGCGAGCGCACCGCGGCCAGGCTGCGCGCGATATGTTCATTCGGCTTCAGATCCGAATAGACGAAGGCGATCGTTCCATCGGTATCGATCACATAGGTCGTGCGGTCGCTCCACCCGGCACGGGCGCCGCCCTTTGCGCCGAGCGAGACGTCATATTGCGCGATCAGCTCGGGCGTCGCCGCAGCGACGGGAAACTCGCCCGCACAATGCTTGGCGGAAAACTCGCGCAGCTGATCGGTATTGCCGCCGGTCATGCCGATGACCGTGGCCCCGGCCGCGCGGAACTCGTCGATAGCGGCGGCAAAGGCCTGCGCCTCGAGATTGCACCCCGAGGTAAAGGCCGCGGGGAAGAAATAGAGCACCACCGGGCCCTGCTTGAGCGACGTACGCAAATCGACGCGGATCGGTTTGCCCGCGAGCGCACCCTGCGCCGTGAACCCCGGCGCCTGCGCACCCCGGTCGAGCGCTGCAAGGACCGGTGTTGCAGTCAGGCCGAGCGCAGCGGCGGCGAACAGGGTGTGGAGCGTCTTCATGCGCCGCATCATGAACCGCACCGCCGCCGCTGCCAAGCCGCGATCAGTAGATTCCGCCCTGGTCCTCGACGAAGTCGTTGGGCTGGTCGCCGCGATCGTTCGCCGCCGCCTGCTGTGCCTCGAGGCGGCCGCGGCGGATCAGTTCGAGGATCTCGTTGCGCTTGGCGGCGATGGCGTCACTGCGCGTCGCGCGCGGCGGTTCGGTGTCGGGCTTGAAGGCTTCCCAGATGATCGTCGCGGTGGGTTCGTCCGACGGCGTTCCCTCGAACACGCGCTTGCCGCTGCGCCGGTCGATCTTGACCATCCGGACTCCCGGCGGGGCGACGAAGTCCTCCGCCGTCCAGCGATCCTTGGTCGCTTCGATGAAGCGCTTCATGATTGTCGCCGCGGTATTACCGCCCTGCACCCAGCCGCCAAGATTGCGCGGCTGGTCGAAGCCGACATACATGCCGGCGATGATTTCGGGCGAGCCGCCGACGAACCAGGCATTGGTCGGGCCGTTGGTGGTGCCGGTCTTGCCGAACAGCGGCAGGTCGAGGCTGCGCAGCCGGACCGCGGTACCGCGGGTGACCACGCCCTGCAGCATATGGACCATCTGGAACGCGGTGCGCGGGTCGAGCACCTGCTTGCCCGACACGTCGAAGCGCGGCATCGGCTGGCCGTCCCATTCTTCGAGGTTGCAGCCGGTACAATCGCGCGTGTCGGTGCGGAAGATGACCTTGCCATCGCGGTCCTGCACGTAATCGATCACCGATCCGGCATTCTGGCGGCCCCAATTGGCGAGTGCGGCATAGCCGTTGACCATCCGTGCCACGGTGGTGTCGCCTGCCCCCAGAGCGAAGGAATAATATGGTTCGTAGGACCCGATGCCCAGCCGGTCGATGGTCTGGATGACATTGTCCATCCCGGTATCGTCGGCGATATGGACGGTCATCAGATTGCGGCTCTGTTCGAGCCCCCAGCGCAGCGTGTGGATCCCGCCCCCGCCGCCACCGAAATTACGGAAACATTTCTCGCCCAGATTGGCACCCTGCCACACGCAGAAGGTCTGGTCGGGAACCTGCGTCGCGGGGGTCATCCCCTGGTCGAGCGCGGCGGCATAGACGAACGGTTTGATTGTCGAGCCCGGCTGGCGCAGGGCCTGCGTGGCGCGATTGAAACTGCCCAGGCGGCTGTCGAACCCGCCCTGCATGGCGAGGATGCGGCCCGTCTGCGGCGCTTCGGCGAGGAAGGCACCCGACACTTCGGGTACGCCGCGAATGGCATAGCCTGCGCCCGAACGCGCCGCCGCCACGACATCGCCGGGCTTGAGCGACGATGGGCCGCCCGACAGCGCGAATTCCTCGCCATCGCTGAAGCCGATCCGGCCCGGCGCGGTGACCACGCCCACGCGCCAGTCGCGGTAGTTGATCCCGATGTTGGAGGAAGCGAGCTGCGCGGTGAGATCGCCATTGTCCGGATTGAGCGTGGCGATCGGCCCGGTAAAGCCGCGATTGCCGTGATAGCTGATAAGCTGCGCGCGCAGCGCATCGCGCGCCGCCTCCTGGAGTTCGAGGTCGAGCGAGGTGCGCACCCACAGCCCGCCCGAATAGACGCTGTTGCGCCCGTCATCGGCGGTTTCGCCGAAGCGGTCGATCAGCTGGCGGCGCACTTCCTCGAGGAAATAGCCCGCATCGGCCGAGCGCGTGCCGCGCTGCTCGACCAGTCCTAGATCCATCCGCTTGGCTGCTTCGCCAGCGCTCGCAGTGATGAAGTCGTTAGCGACCATCTGGTCGAGCACGAAATTGCGCCGCGCGATGGCAAGGTCGTGATAGCGCTCGCGGCCATAGCGTTCGGGCGCCTTGGGCAGGATCGCGAGAAATGCGATCTGGTGCAGCTCGAGATCGCCGACATCCCTGTCGAAATAGGCGCGCGACGCCGCCTGCACGCCAAAGCTGCGCCGACCCAGTGGGATCTCGTTGAGATAGAGCTCGAGGATTTCCTCCTTGGTCAGCACGCTTTCGATGCGCGTGGCGAGGATCATTTCCTTGAGCTTGCGCGTGACCGAATATTCATCGCCCAGCAGCAGGTTCTTGGCGACTTGCTGGGTGATGGTCGAGCCGCCGACCGCGCGTTCGCCCGAACTGAACTTGGTTGCGTAATCGATCACCGCATTGGCCGTGCCGGTAACGTCGACGCCGCCATGGCTGAAGAAGGTCTTGTCCTCGGCCGAGAGGAAGGCTTCGACGAGCTGCTCGGGAAAATCCACATATTGCAGCTGCACGCGGCGTTCGCGGGCATAGGTATTGACGATCTCGCCATCGATCCCGCGCACCACGCTGGGCAGCGGGGTCTCGTATTCGAGCAGCGATTCGGCATCGGGCAGGTTGCGTCCGAGCGTCGCCCAGGCGAGCACGATCATCACCACTGCGAAACCGGTGACATAGCTCGCGAGCCGCAGCTTGCGGTTGCGCGACCAATTGTCGTCGAACCACGCGATCAGCCGCTTGGGATCGCGGCTGATGCGGTAACGGTAATATTGCAGGGCTGGCTGGTCGGGCATGGTGTCGGATGAGCCTCTAGCACGCCAATTTGGCAATTCGCCAGAAGGATTAGCGCCTCGCCGTCAGCTTTCTTGCTGGCGGGCGAAATAGATGCGGATCGCACGCGCCATCACCTCGGCAAAACGCGCGCGGCCTTCGGGCGAGGCGAGCCGCTGCGCATCGGCCTCGTTGGTGATGAACCCGCTTTCGAACAGGACCGAGGGCACATCGGGTGCACGCAGCACCTTGAGCGCGGCCGACCGGCGTGCCTGCGGATGGAACCGGATCGCATCCCCGCCCTCGCGGCGGATCAACCGCGCAAATTCGTCCGATTGCTCCTGCGTGCGCCGCTGCGACAATTCGACGAGAATCGTGTTCACCACATCGCTCCGCCCGCCGACATCGACGCCGTTGAGCCGGTCGGAAGCATTCTCGCGCTCGGCGAAGCGCGCGGCGGCCTCGCTCGAGGCCTGGTTCGACAGCGTATAGATGCTCGCCCCGGTGACCTCGGCGGCCTCGCCCGCGCTGTCGGCATGGATCGAGAGGAACAGGTCGGCATCGAGCCGCCGCGCGATCGCCACCCGCTCGGCATGAACCAGATAGCGATCATCCTCGCGGGTCATGGCAACGCGGACATTGCCTTCCTTCTCCAGCTCGGCGCGTAGCGCGCGGGCGAGGCCAAGGACGACTGTCTTTTCGCGGTAGCCCTGCCCCGATGCCCCGGGATCGTGTCCGCCATGACCGGCATCGATCACCACCAGAGGCAACCCCTCGCGGCCCGCCACATCGGGTAAGGCGCCCGGCGCATCCGCCGCGGGCAAGTCGACGCGCAGCACATAGGCGCGCCCGATCTCGGGCACGGGAATGCGCTGCGCTGTCGCCACCAGCGCGGCCACCACTGCCAGCGGCAGCAGGACCAGCAGGAGGATGTGCGTCCGGATCGACATGGCATGCATGGTTACGGCCTTGTTGTCAGATGACGCAATATGGTTGCCGTGTGAAACCCACGGTGCTAGCGACACCATATCGGTTTTCCGGTGCCTCCGATCGGCGCGAACAATCCGCGACGAAGAGGGTCATCGAAGAAAACCGTTAACTTTCAGACCGCAGCGTTCGTATCGTTCCGGTCCAATGCAATACAGGTTGATGCCGGACATGGCCCGTTACTCCCCGACATTGGCAGCACAGGCACCCGCCTTTGCCGCTGCGTCGGGCCGGACAGCGCAGACCCTGCGCGAGGCCAGTCCCGCAGTCACGAATACCCGGCCCCTCGCATATGCAGGACACGGCCGGTTCGCAAACACCGCGACGCCCCGACAGGGCCGCGGACTTTCCAACAGAATACGCCGCGCCCCAGCAGGATCACTCCTGCCCCGGCGCGGCTGGAGACATATCAATGGCAACGCGCATGCTTATCGATGCGCGCCACTCGGAAGAAACCCGGGTGGCGGTGCTCAAGGGCAACCGGATTGAAGAATTCGATTTCGAATCCGCCGACCACAAGCAAATCAAGGGCAATATCTACCTTGCCAAGGTAACCAGGGTCGAACCGTCGCTGCAGGCGGCGTTCGTGGATTTCGGCGGTAATCGCCACGGCTTCCTCGCCTTCAGCGAGATCCACCCCGATTATTACCAGATCCCCAAGGAAGACCGCGACGAACTGCTCGCTGCCGAGGCCGAAGCGGCCGAGGAAGAAGCCCGTCTGCGCGACGAGGAAGAAGACCGCGGCGAAATGCCCGGCGACGAGTACGACGCCGATGACGAAAGCTCCGGCGCCCTCGCCGAAGACCTCGCCGAAGACGGGCTCGAGGAAGTCGACACGTCCGACAAGGACGATGTCGCGACGATCGAGGAAGGTCATCTCGACCGCGACGACGACGATGATGACGATGGCGACGACGATTCCGACGAAGAGGAATCGGATGGCGACAATCGCCGCAAGGGCCGCAACCAGGGCCGTCGCGGCCGCGGTCGCCGCCAGGGCCAGGGCAAGGGCCGCACCCGCGCCAAGGAAGTCGACGAAGCACGCGCCAAGCGCATGGCGCTGCGTCGCCGCTACAAGATCCAGGACGTCATCCAGCGCCGCCAGGTGCTGCTCGTCCAGGTCGTCAAGGAAGAACGCGGCAACAAGGGCGCTGCGCTGACCAGCTATCTCAGCCTCGCCGGTCGTTACACCGTGCTGATGCCCAACAGCAGCCACGGCGGCGGCATTTCGCGCAAGATTTCCAGCGCGGCCGACCGCAAGCGGCTCAAGCAGGTCGTCAGCGACCTCACCCTGCCGCGCACCATGGGGCTGATCGTCCGCACCGCCGGGCTCAGCCGCACCAAGACCGAAATCAAGCGCGATTTCGATTACCTCGCCCGCCTGTGGGACGAGATCCGCGAACGCACGCTGGATTCGAGCGCACCCGCGCTGATCCATTCGGACAGCGACCTGATCAAGCGCGCGATCCGCGACATCTACAATCGCGACATCGAGGAAGTCGTGGTCGAGGGCGAAGAAGGCTACAAGCTGGCCAAGCAGTTCATGAAACTGCTGATGCCCAGCCATGCCCGCCGGGTGAAGCAGTATTCGGACCCCGTGCCGCTGTTCCAGCGCTACGGCGCCGAAGACCAGCTCAAGGCGATGTACGATCCGGTCGTCCAGCTCAAATCGGGTGGCTATCTGGTCATCAACCCGACCGAGGCACTGGTGTCGATCGACATCAACTCGGGCCGCTCCACCAAGGAGCACAATATCGAGCAGACCGCGCTGCACACCAATCTCGAAGCCGCGCGCGAGATCGCCCGCCAGTTGCGCCTGCGCGACATGGCCGGTCTCGTGGTGATCGACTTCATCGACCAGGAGCACCACTCCAACACGCGCAAGGTCGAAAAGGCGATGAAGGACGCGCTCAAGACCGACCGCGCGCGCATCCAGGTCGGCCGCATCTCGAGCTTCGGCCTGATGGAAATGAGCCGCCAGCGCCTGCGCACCGGCGTGCTCGAAGCGACCACCCGCGAATGTCCGCATTGCGACGGTACCGGCCTGGTGCGCACCGCGTCGAGCGCGGGCCTGTCGGCGCTGCGCCAGATCGAGGACGAAGCCGCCAAGGGCAAGGGCTCGACCATCCGCCTGGCAGCCAGCACCGAAGCCGCAGTCTATCTGCTCAACGAAAAGCGCGCCGATCTCATGGAGATCGAACAGCGTTATCATGTGACCGTCGAAGTCGTGCCCGAAGGCGAGGACGAAGGCGCGAAGATGTCGGTCTCCAGCCATGGGCCCAAGCCCAAGGATGCGCCGCGTTTCGACACCATCGTCGATGACGAGGACGATGAAGAAATCCTCGACGAGAACGACGACGACAGCGAACGCGACGACAGCAATGGCGGCGAGGACGACGATCGTCCGCGCAAGAAGCGCCGCCGCCGCCGGGGCGGTCGCGGACGCAACAAGGGTCGCCAGCATTCCGACGATGACGATCGCGACGATTCGGATGACGACGACAATGGCGATGACAGCGACGACGACACGGACACGGACACGGATACCGACGCCGATAGCGAAAGCGACGACGGCGATGACCGGCCGAAGAAGCGCCGCCGCCGGGGTGGTCGCCGCCGGGGTGGCCGTGGTCGCGGCCGGACCTCGGACGAGGTAACGTCCGAAGACGCCGAGAAACTCGAAGGGGTTTCGGACGCGGTGGTCGAGGACATGGCCGTGGTCGCGGGTCCCGAGGATTCGCCAGAAACCGCCGAGGCTGCTGCCGAGACGGAAGAAAAGCCCAAGCCGCGCAAGCGTGCCCCGCGCAAGAAGAAGACCGATGCCGAAGCTGAAGCCGCACCCGCTACCGACGCACCGGTAGAGGCGGACGCCGAGGCCGAAGCCAAGCCCGCGCCCAAGAAGCGCGCACCGCGCAAGAAAAAGGCCGAGACCGAAGCCGCTGCCGCTGCACCGGCAGAGGGTGAAACCGAAGCCAAGCCCGCGCCCAAGAAGCGCGCGCCGCGCAAGAAGAAGGCCGAGACCGAAGCTGCTCCCGCAGCGCCGGTCGAAGCCGCACCCGCACCCGCTGCCCAGCCTGCTCCCGAGCCGGCGGCACCCAAAGCGGTAACCGAAGACAGCGCGGCATCGGCCGAACCCGCCAAGCCCAAGCGCGGCTGGTGGCAGCGCACCTTCGGCGACGAATAGCAAGCCCAGGGGGCCGGCGGGTCTTGCACTCGCCGGCCCTCAGGCCTTGCGCGCCACACCCCATTCCATCCAGCCCAGTACCTTGGGCGCTTGCTTGAGATAGGCCTGGCCGAGCGGTTCGACCGCAAAGCCCGCACGGCGCAGCGATGCGCCCACCGGCCGCGTCAGATGGCACCCGCCGGCCAGCGGTTTCCACAGCGGCTCCAGACGGTCCTGCCACTGCGCGACGCCCGCATCGGGCGCACGGCCATGTTCGAGAAACAGCAGTTGTCCGCGCGGGGCCAGTATCCGGCGCAGTTCCGACAGCACTTTGTCCGGATCGTCGACCGAACACAGCGTATAGGTGCACACCACCGTATCGAACGAGCCCGAGGGAAAAGGAATATCCTCGCCCACGCCCGCACGGATATCGGTCTCCCACCCCTTCGCCCGCGCACGTTCGCGCGCGCCGGCGAGCAGCTTTTCATGCGGATCGATCCCGGCAAAAGAGGTGATCTTGTCGCTGTCGTAAAGCGCCTGGTTGAGCCCGCCTCCGCAGCCGAGTTCGAACACGCGGCCCTCGGCAAGCGGGATCAGCTGGCGGCGGCGTTTCTCGATACCGTCCTGCCCGCAGGCTGCCGTGATCAACCGCGGCATTACGTGACGATCGTACCAGGCCCTTAGCCCCATCGCGCTCTCCTTGACCGGCGCTCGCCAAGGAAAGCTATCCGTTTTCGGATTTGCGACAAGCACAAAATTCGTGACCCTGTCATGGGCCACAGGTAAAGGCGCGCGCATGAGTCACACGATCGACCTGTTCACGATACCCGCCGCCGACAAGGATCGGCTGCGCGTCCTGTTCCTTGCCAAGCATGCCACCGCCGGCGGCCAGCTGCATGGCGAAGACGGCAATCATGCGGTCTATCACCACGAAGTGCTCGACACCTTGCGCGCGATCGGTCTCGACGTGACCCCGGCGAGCGATTTTACCGCCTTGTTCGAAAAGACCGATTTCGATTACGTCTTCACCCTGCTCAACCGCGCGGGATATCCGATGAGCGAGATGCTCGGCCCGCTGTTGGCGCAGCGCATCGGCCTGCCCGCGCTCGGCGCCTCGCCCATTCTGCGCGGCCTGTCGGACGACAAGCATCTGATGAAGACCGTGGCGGTCGCGCGCGGCGTACCCGTCGCCCCCTGGCTGATCGCGCGGCGGGGGTGCATGCACATTCCCTATCCCGACTTCGCTTTCGAACGGCTGGTGGTCAAACCCAACGCCTCATCCGCCAGTTGGGGCGTCACCATGCCGACCAATTGGGACGATGCGAAACGCGACATCGCAAAGCTCCACGAGGAAGGCCACGACGTGATCGTCGAACGCTATGAGGGCGCCTATGACGTGGTGGTCCCCGTGCTGGGCGGAGCCGAGCCGATCCTGCTGTCGACAATGCGCTTCGAAATGCCGGGCGATGAGGGCAATTTCCGCTCCTACGAGGAAAAGCGTGGGCTGTCCGAAGGTCCGAAGGAACGGCTGGTCGCGATGAAGAACCCGGTCATGACGCGCAAGATCCGCGAATATACGCGGGCCATGCTGCCCGAACTGTGGCCGTTCGACTACGGGCGCTTCGAGTTCCGCTATACCCCGACGACCGGCGAAGTGCTGTTCATGGAAGTTAATCTGTCGTGCAACCTGTGGTCGAAGAAGACCGTCTCGGGCGCGGCGCAACTGGCCGGGCTGACGCATGCCCAGCTGATCGAGCATATCGCGGCCTACAGCATGGACCGGCAGGGAGTGATCACGGCAGAACGGGTGCCGTTCGACCTAGCGATGATGCCCGAGGATGTCGGCGGCGAAACCATCGAAGTCTGACCCGCCATGCACCCCGCCGAACTCGCCTATTACGCCAAGAAGGCGTTCGCGCTGTTCCCCGGCGGGGCCGAAGCCGCCAGCGCCCCGGCCTTCGCTGCGCATTACGAGCGCCGCCGCCGCAGCCGGTCACCGGCGCGTACAATGCTCGACCGGGGCATTGCGCGGGGCTTTGCTGCATGGCTGCCATCACGAACCTTCGCTGTCGCGCGCAAGTACGGCATGGATGCGCAGTGGGAACGGCAGGCGCTGGCAATCGCGCGCGAACGTTTCGTCGATCCCAATGACATCGCGCTGTTCCGGATCGAGCGGCCCGAGGAGCTCGATCACTATATCCGGCGGTTCGAGGATGCGGGCTTCAACAAGATCATCAACTCGCAGGGATGGAGCCGCGCCTGCGTGCTGGTCGACAAGGCGGCGTTCTATCGCCGCTGCGCCGCGCACGGCCTGCCCCATCCCGCCGTGCACGCGGTCTACGATCGCGGATTGCGCGATTTTCGCCCCGCCCGCGGACACCCGCTGATTGCCAAGCCCACGCACGGCGAAGGCGGCCGCGGTGTCGCGCTGCTCCCCCATGCCGTGTCCGATATCACCGACCAGGCCGCCTTCGCCCAGGCGATCGCGCCCTATGTCGATGACCGGCAAGTGTGGGTGATCCAGCGCGCACTGGGCAACCACGCAGCGCTGGCGGACTATGCGATGGATGCGCTGGCGACTGCGCGGCTCACCACGATGCGTAATGAGACGGGAGAACCCGAACTGGTCAGCACCGTGCTTCGCGTGCCTTCGCTGCGCGGCCCGGTGATCGATAACATGAAGGCGGGCGGGCTGATCATGCCGGTCGATTTCGAAACCGGGCGCGCGGGTACCGCCTGCAAGGGCTATGGTGGCGGCGATTACGAATGCCATCCGGTCAGCGGCGCGGCCTTTGGCGATCTGCAGCTGCCCGATTGGGAAAAGACCGTGGCGCTCGCCTGCCGCGCGCATGCCGCGGCGTTCCCCGAATATACGCTTATCGGCTGGGATATCGCGTTCACGCCCGACGGGCCGATGGTGGTCGAAGGCAATGCCAAGCCCGGGGTGCTGATGCCGCAGCGCAGCGGCCGCAAGGGTCTGGCGGGCCAGCGCTATGGAGAACTGCTCGCCTTCAATCTCGAGCGTGCCGAAACCGGGCGGGCGGGCGCGTAGGCCGCCTAGGCCGGAACGGCTTCGCCCTTCCAGTCGAACACGCCGCCGCTGTCCACCACCGTCAGCCCGTCGATGACATTCAGCAGGTTGTCCGCCGCATCGGCGGGCCGGGTCAGCTGGCCCGCGGGCAGATTGGCCTGGAAGGGTTCGGACAGCGCCGAATCCACCGTGCCCGGATGCAGGCCTGCCACGATCGCCTGCTTGTGCGTCCGGCCCAGCTCGATCGCAAAATTCTTGCGCAGCATGTTGAGCGCAGCCTTGCTGGCACGGTAGCTGTGCCAACCGCCCAGGCGATTGTCGCCGATCGACCCCACCCGCGCCGATAGCGTCGCGAAGACGCTGCGGCGGTCGCGCGGCAACAGGGGCAGCACATGCTTGGCCACCAACGCGGGGCCGATGGTGTTGAGCCGGAACACCTCTTCCATCGCCGCGCCGTCGATCTGCTTGTAACTGCGTTCGGGGCCCGAGCCATCGGCCAGTGTCAGCACACCACTGGCGACCACCACCAGATCGGGCGGCGCCTCGGCCATCGCGGCAGCGGCCGCGGCGATCGAGGCTTCGTCGGACAGATCGAAGCGAAAGGCGCGCAGCGAGGGGTCTGCTGCCGTGCCCGAACGGCTTCCCGCCCATACCTCGACACCGCGCTCCGCCAGCCTTGTCGCCAGCGCGCCGCCGATACCGCCGCTGGCGCCGAAGATCGCGGCGCGCCGAAAGGGCTTTCCTACATTCATCCTACCGCTCTAGACCTCCGATAACGCCCCGTGGTGCCCCCGAATTCACCCGATTACCGGGCTTTTGGCGCAAGAAGCTGTTTTTGCCCTGAACCGTGTAACACCCGGTCCATGTTGTAGGACACCCGTTGCAGGAAATGCGTCACACATGGCCTTGCGCCAAGCGCCCGAACCGCTAGATGGGTTGCGCAAAGAAACAGGACTGACAGCGTAATGGCGACCTTCACCCTTCCCAAGAATTCGAAGATCACCGGCAAGAGCCGCGCCCATACGGCGACCGGCGGTACGCGCATCCGCAAGTTCAAGGTCTACCGCTACGATCCCGACAGCGGCGAAAACCCGCGCTACGACACCTTCGAGCTCGACCTCGACGAATGCGGCCCGATGGTGCTCGACGCATTGTTCAAGATCAAGAACGAGATCGACCCGACGCTGACCTTCCGCCGTTCGTGCCGCGAAGGTATCTGCGGTTCGTGCTCGATGAACCTCAACGGCAAGAACGGTCTCGCCTGCACCACCGCGATCGAGGATCTCAAGGGCGAGATTCGCATCACCCCGCTGCCGAGCATGGACGTGATCAAGGATCTCGTGCCCGACTTCACGCATTTCTATGCGCAATACGCCAGCATCCGTCCCTGGCTGCAGACCGTCTCGACCACGCCCAGCGGCAAGGAACGGCTGCAGTCGCCGGAACAGCGCGAGAAGCTCGACGGGCTCTACGAGTGCATCCTGTGCGCCTGCTGCTCGACCGCCTGCCCCAGCTACTGGTGGAATTCGGACAAGTTCCTCGGCCCGGCGATCCTGCTGCAGGCCTATCGCTGGCTGGCCGACAGCCGCGACGAGATGACCGGTGAACGGCTCGACCAGCTGGAGGACCCCTTCCGCCTCTATCGCTGCCACACGATCATGAACTGCGCGAATGTCTGCCCCAAGGGCCTCAGCCCCGCCAAGGCAATCGCCGAAACCAAGAAAATGATCGCCGAACGCGCGATCTGATGGCCCTGCGCGACGAGGTGTTCGACCATGGCCCCGACCCGGAAAACCCGGGCTGGCGCCACTGGAACCTGAAGGACGAAACGCTGTTCAACGGCGCGGTGATGGGCAAGCTCATCACCCGGGTGGACGATGACGGCAAGGCGCGGCTGCGCATGTTCCCCGAACGGCGCCACCTGAACCTGCAGGGCATCATCCACGGCGCGGTGACGCTGTCGCTGATCGACATTTCGCTGTTCACCACCATGCACAATATCGGCAGCGGCAATGCGGGCCCGTCGGTGACGGTCGAGCTATCGACCCAGTTCGTGGGCGGCGGCAAGCCCGACATGCCGCTCGACGCGGTGTGCGAGATCGTCCGCGAGACGGGCAGCATGGTGTTCGTGCGCGGCACGGTGGTCCAGGAAGACCACGCGGTCGCCAGCTTCTCGGGCATCGTCAAGAAGATCAAGCCCCGCGCCGCCGCGTGACCGGAATGCTAGCCCGCTACGAGCGGCTCGTCTCGGCGGGCGAATTGCAGGCCGATCCCGACCAGCGCCGCGCCGCACAGCGGCTCGACCGACTGCAGAAGGACCTCGAGGCGGAGAGTTCGGGCGGGCTGCTCGCACAGCTGTTCAAGCCGAAGAAGGCGCGGCCCGAGGGCGTCTACATGTGGGGCGGCGTCGGGCGCGGCAAGTCGATGCTGATGGACCTGTTCGTCGAGACGCTGGGGATCGCCGAGAAACGCCGCGCGCATTTCCACGAGTTCATGCTCGAGGTCGACCGGCGCATGCGCGAGCGGCGAACCAGCGATCCCGGCGATCCAACCGGCAAGGTCGCACGCGATATCGCCGCCGATGTGCGCTGTCTCGCCTTCGACGAGATGGTGGTGAACAACACCGCCGATGCGGCGATCATGGCACGGCTGTTCACCGCGCTGATCCGCGACGAGGGCGTGACCGTGGTCACCACCAGCAACCGCCCGCCGCGCGATCTCTACAAGGACGGGATCAACCGCTCGCTCTTCCTGCCCTTCATCGATCTTGTCGAAGACGAAATGGACGTGCTGCCGCTCAACGGTCCGACCGATTACCGGCTCGACCGGCTGGGCGATATCGAGACGTGGCACGCCCCGCTGGGCGACGAGGCGACCGCGCAGGTGCGCGAGGCCTTTTTCCGCCTCACCGATTACGCGCCCGAGGATGCCGAACACGTTCCCAGCGCCGAACTGGACCTGGGCGGCGGGCGGACGATCCACGTGCCCAAGAGCCTCAAGGGTGTCGGCGTGTTCAGCTTCAAGCGGTTGTGCGGCGAGAACCGCGGGGCGGCGGACTATCTCGCGATCGCGCATGCCTATCATACCGTGATCGTGGTCGGTGTCCCCGCGATGTCGCCCGACAACCGCAACGAGGCGATCCGCTTCACCAAGCTGGTCGATGCACTGTACGAGAACAATGTGAAGCTCTTCGTCGCGGCGGCGGCCGAACCGGAAAACCTCTACACCGCCGGCGATGGTGCGTTCGAGTTCGAGCGCACGGTCAGCCGCCTCAAGGAAATGCAGAGCGCGGATTACATGGCGCGGGGTCACGGCGCCGACTAGCCGGGCCGCGAGGCAGTTACATCGGTGTTTCTTGACGGCTTTCGCGCCGCCCCCACATCACCCGCATACCGGCGTCAACACCCCGCCGATGTGAGACTGAACCATGATCGATATCCGACCCTTCGCCACGCTTGGCCATGCCGACCACGGCTGGCTCGACGCACGGCACCATTTCAGCTTCGCCAATTACCACGACCCCGACCGGATGGGTTGGGGCAGCATCCGCGTGTGGAACGACGACACGATCGCGGCGCAGAGCGGTTTCCCGCCGCACCCGCACCGCGACATGGAAATCGTCACCTTCGTGCGCAGCGGCGCGATTACGCACCGCGACAGTCTGGGCAATGAAGGCCGCACCGCCGCGGGCGACGTGCAGGTGATGAGCGCGGGCACCGGCATCACCCATGCCGAGATGAATCGCGAGGACGAGGCGACCACGCTGTTCCAGATATGGATCATTCCCGATCGGCAGGGTGAGCAGCCCGGCTGGGGCCAGCGCGAGTTTCCCAAGGCCACGCGCGAAGGCGGCTTCGAAGTGCTCGCCAGCGGCGATGCCGAAGCCGATGATGCGCTGCCGATCCGGACGGATGCGAAGGTCGCCGCGGCGACGCTGGCGAAAGGCCAGAGCGCGGTCTGGAACACCTCGGGCCAACGCCACCAGTATCTGGTTGCGCCAAAGGGCCGGGTCACGGTCAACGGGCACGAAGCGCAGCCGCGCGACGGGATCGCCGTGACGGGCGAGAGCGAAATCGTGGTCGAAGCGCTCGACGACGCCGAGATCGTCTTGGTCGACGCGCGCTAGGCGCTGGGCTTCAATTGCCGGAGCGATCGCTCCAGCATCAGCAATTGCCACAGCACCCGGCCATGGTCGCTGCGGCCGGAAATATGGTCGTCCGCGAGGCGTGACAGCGCCTTGCGGGCGAACCACCCGCTCCCGGTAAGCAGTTCGCTCGCGGCGACCGCCCTCGCCGCTCCCGCAAGCGGACCGCGGAACCACTCCGCCAGCGGGGTCACGAAGCCCTGTTTGCGGCGATAGAGGATGTCTTCGGGCAGATAGCGCTCCATCGTGTGCTTCATCAGCCATTTGCCGGTGGTGCCGCGCAGGCGCTGGCGCTGCGGCAAGCGGGCGCCGAATTCGATCAGCCGATGATCGAGCAGCGGCTCGCGCGCCTCGAGCCCGACCGCCATGCTGGTGCGGTCGGTCTTGGTCAGGATATCGCCGGGCAGCCAGAACTTGAGATCGGCATATTGCGCGCTGTCGAGACCGCTCCTTGCGGGCGCCTCGCGCATCAGCTTTTCAAGCGGCTGTTCGGCGCGATAGGTGCCACGCTGCCTCAGCAGGACCTCGCCATAAAGCGCCTGCCGCTGCTCGGGCGCGAGGATTGCCAACGCACGCGCATAGCCCGCCTCGCCGCTCTCGGCCAACGACAGCAGGGTCGTCTTCGCGCGCAGCGGGCGCGGCGCCCAGTCGGCCTTGGGCCAGACCCGCCCGAGCGCGCCGAACACCGGTTCGCGCAAGGCGCGCGGCAGGACCGAGCGCGCCTGTTCCTCGCGCGCATGGAACATCTGGCGGCGATAGCCGGCGAAAGCCTCGTCCGCGCCATCGCCCGACAGCGCCACGGTGACCTGCTCGCGCGCGAGTTCGCACACCCGCAAGGTGGGCAGCGCGCTGGCATCGGCGAACGGCTCGTCGAAAATCGCAGCAATCCGGTCTATCTCGCCGAACTGGTCGGACGAGACGATCCGCTCGTGGTGGTCGGTGCCGAACAGTTCGGCGACCTGCCGCGCATGGCGCGTCTCGTCGACGCTCGCGACATCGAAGCCGATCGAACAGCTGGTGACCGGTTGCGCGCTCGCCTCGCTCATCAGTGCGACGACCGAGGAACTGTCGACCCCGCCCGAAAGGAAGGCCCCGAGCGGTACATCGGCAACCATCCGGCTGGTCACGCCTTCGCGCATGAGATGGAGCAATTGCGCCGAGAGGTCCTGGGTCCGCCCCTTCTCGCGCGCGGCGAAATCGACATCCCACCATTGGCGTGGCGACCCCGGTTCGCGGCCATGTTCGAGCAGCAGGAAATGACCCGCGGGCAACTTTTCGACGCCCTTGAGGATTGCGCGGTGATCGGGGACATAACCCCAGGTCATGTAATCCTCGATCGCCAGCGGATCGACCTCGCGCCGCATCAGGGGGTTGGCGAGCAGCCCCTTCATTTCGCTGGCGAAGGCCAGCGCCCCGCCCTCGAGCCGCGCAAGGTAGAGCGGTTTCACCCCCAGCCGGTCGCGTGCGAGGAACAGCTGCCGCCGGTCGAGATCGTAGAGCGCGAAGGCGAACATGCCATCGAGCCGCGCGAGGCAGTCGGGGCCCCATCTCTGCCATGCGGCGAGGATCACTTCGGTATCGCCATGGGTGCGAAACTGCGCCCCGCCCTGTTCGAGCTCGCGGCGCAATTCGCGGTAATTGTAGATCTCGCCATTGAAGGAGATCACCGCGCGGCCATCGGCGGCGTGCATCGGCTGCGGCGAACCTTCGAGGTCGATGATCGACAGCCGGCGATGCCCGAGGCCCACACCCGGCGCGGTCCAAACGCCGCTGCCGTCGGGACCGCGATGGCCGAGCGCATCGGTCATCCGCTCGACCCGTCGGGGATCGACCGGTTTCACCGTCTCGTAATGGAAAATCCCCGCAATTCCGCACATATGCGAGCGTGCCTAGCCCAGCTGCGTGAGCACGGCAAAGCTTCCTGCGGCCAGCAGTATCGCACCAAGGACGAGAGCCGGGTTGCCAGCGCGGCCTTCCCAGCGCGCAACCAGCGGAAAGGCAGCGACTTCGTCGGCAGTCCAGCCTGCGTCTTCAGGCTCACGCTCGAACCAGCGCCATGCCGCGCCCAGGACCAGCGCGATGACGATCCCGAAGAACAGCCAGCCATAGACGAGATGGTCGAACCCGCCGGCAGCCTCTGCCCCAACATATTGCGCGAGGAAGATCGTGGCCCAGGCGCGGATGCCGTTGGCGATCACCGGGACAACGACGCAGGCCAGCAGGAACCACGCGCGCCTGTTCCAGCTGGTAAAACAGCTATGTGCGACCAGCAGGCCAAGCGCGAGCATGGCGATCAGAAATTTCACGCCGGCGCATTCCTCGGCGACGATAAACAGCCCTGCGGGGGTGTCGATATGGATGCCCTGCGCGACCATCTCGATCCCGCTCAGCCGCGTCAGCGCACTCGCGATCTGGGCAGTAATCATCTGCAACTGCGGGATGATCTCGCCCCCGACGGGGACCATGAGAAAGCCGTAGACGAGCGGAAAGGCGAGGATCAGGGCCGCCCGCAATCCGAACAGCGCGAGGACCGCGCCCTGCATGGCGACCACTGCGCCGCCTTGCCCGATCGTGTTGATGTCGAGGCTCCGCCCCACCAGCCAGAGGACGAGCCCGAAGACGAGCCACGCCAGCCCCGGCCACCATCCGGCTGCGCCGGCGCGCGCCAGTTCGTCGCGGCGGATCCAGACCAGCCAGGCGATGATCGGGGGGACAAGCAGGATATGGCTGTAAGTGTCGATATCCCACCACTGATGCGCCATCGCGCGCCATTCGGCGAAGGTCAGCGCGAACAGCGCCGCCCAGGCGATAGCGAGCATCACACCCGGAGCGCTACGCCCAGCGGTGCGCGGTAGTGGCAGGTCACGCTGCATCGATAGGCAACTCGGCGCCGCGGACCAGTTCGGCAAGCTCCGTTTCGACCTTGTCCCAGCTCATCCGCTCGAGGACGAACCGCCGCGCGGCTTCACCCATCGCGCGCGCGTGCAGCGGATCGGCAAGCAGGCGATCGATCGCAGCGAGCAATTGCTGCGGGTCGGGCGAGGAGATGATCAGATGCTCGCCATGGGCCGCGTCGATCCCGGTCGCCGCCCCGGGGGTCGCCACCACCGGGCACGCCATCGCCATCGCCTCGAGCACCTTGTTCTGCACCCCGCGCGCGATCAGCAGCGGCGCGACCACCAGATCGGCGGATTTGAGGAACGGTCGCACATCCTCTACCTCGCCCCAGACGCGCACTCCGTGCTCGCCATGGCGGTCCCGCAAGGCGCGCACCGGCGCGCGGCCGACGATATGGAAGCGCGCCCGCGCATGCGTCTTGCGCAAAGCAGGCATGACATGCGCGATCATCCACTCCGCAGCCGCGACATTGGGCGCATAATCCATCTGCCCGGTAAAGACGATCTGCGGCCCTTCGCCCTCGTCGAGGTCGGGATGCGAGCTCACGCGCCCCGGGTCGAAAAACTGCGCGTCGATGCCATTGCCCAGTGCATGCAGGCTGACCGCCTCGGGCCGGGTAAGCCGGGATCTGAACAGGTCCGCCTCGTTTTCGCTGATCAGCAAGGTGGCATCGGCGCGCGCGGCAAGCCGTTCTTCCTCGCGGGCGAGCAAGCGTCCTTCGCGGCGGTTGATCCATTTGCGCTGGCCGGCCTCGGCATAGGCGGCGAACTTGGCGCTATCGACATCGCACATGTCGAACACGACACGCCCGTCGAAGCTGTCGGGGATATATTGCCCCATCTGGCCTGAGAAAACGAAGATGGTGTCGATACGGTGGTTGCCCAGCGTCTTGGCGACATAGCGGTGCATCGCCTCGTCATCGAACGCGGTCAGGCTGACCGCCCTGCCCTTGAGCAGCGCCTCGACCCCGGCAAGGTGAAGCGGCTTGCTCCGCTCGATCAGCGCATGCGTGCGGGCCATTTCCACCAGCAGCGGCTTTTGCGCCATGTCCTGCACGGTTTCACCAAAGGTACCGACATGCACGGGGCCAAGCTTTGCCAGCCCAGCCAGCAGGTGATGCGAGCGGATCTTGTCGCCGCGATCGGGCGGAAAGGGCACGCGGTGTGCGAGGAACAGCACTTCGCCCATGTCAGCCGAGCCCCCGCGCAATCCACGGCCCGACGCGCGTAGCGACGGAAAGCGGCAGTTTCTTCCACAACGCGATGCTCGACGAATAGCCCTGGTCGGTCGGATCGATATTGCGCGCGGTCCTGCCCGGCGCGGTCCACGTCCAATAGGTCAGCGGTTCGGGTTCGAAGCCCTGCCATTTCTTGAACTTGTACGGCCCGGTGCCAATTTTCGAGCGACCGTAATCATAGCGCGTGCATCCGCGCGCGCGGCCATGGTCCATCAATTCGAAATAGCACCGTTCATTTGCCTTGAGTGCGCGTGCGGCGAACCCGCCCCCGCCCCAGAACGGCATGACCGCACCATCATGGTAGAGCGACAAGACGCTCGATACGGCCTGCCCGTCATGCAGCGCGGTGATGATGTCGGCATCCTCGCCGAAATGGTCGAGCACCGCTGCAAACAGCTGCCGCGGAAATACCGGCGTGCCGAGGTTGTGCACACTGGCGGCATAGCAGGGGTAGAAAGCCGCAAGATCGTTCGCGCTGCGTCCGGTGACAATTTCCAACGGCGACTGCAGAGATTTGCGGACCTCGGCGCGGGCCTTGCGCGGGATGGCGAGCAACTCGGCTTCGCGGTCAGTGGCCAGCGGACGCGAGAAATTTGCGTGCTTGCCGGTAATCGCCTGCCAGCCTTCGGGCGCGCTGCCGCCGCGGATTTCGACCGAGCTTACCGCGTGGCGCTGCGCCAGCTCTTCGGCCGCACGGCATAGCAGCAGCGAAGCGGTCTCGTTATCGGCCAGCGGGCCGCCCCCGACGCCAAAGGCACTGGACACGAGGGCGGAAGCAAACAGCGGCGAGCGTACCTCGGTCAGCGGCAGCCAACCTTCGAGCACACCTGCGCGTTCGGCGACCAGGCCAAGCGCGCGCTGGCCCGTCCCCTGCTCGATCGCAAGCAGCCAGGCCGGGCGGTGAAAGGGCGTCGCGCCGTGCTCCGCGACGAACGCCTCGATCCGGGCGGCTTCGGCCGGGACGTGCAGGTCGGCCTGGCGAATTGTGCCGCAATGGGCGGACTGGGGTTTCATGCTGCCCAATCGAGGCTGCGCGGCTTTTCCCGCGCCGCCAGCGCATCCATCCGGCCCCACGCGAAATCGCCGAGCAATCCGGTGAGCTTATCCGCCATTTTCGACAGATTGGTGTAATGCCGCAGCCGCGAACGCAGCGGTGCCCCCGCGACCCGCGGCTGGTTTGGATCGACTTCCCACGGGTGGAAATAGAACACCGCGGGCCGGCCATCGCGGTTCACCTGCCTGATTGCCCAGCGGCTGAACGCATAGGGAAGCACGCGGAAGAACCCGCCCCCGCCCGCAGCCAGCCGCCTGCCGCGCAGCAGCGCGGTCGTTACGGGGATTTCGATAAGGTCGCTGCCCGCTACCGGGTTGAACGCAAAGCGCGGTGCTTCGCGCCAGCCGTAATGGTCGTGAACCACCGGCGCGACAGAAGAGGAATAGGCATAGCCATGCTCGGCCAGCACTTCATGCGCCCAGGGGTTGCGCGCATCGATCGAGAAGCTCGGCGCGCGATAGCCGGTGACTGGCGCACCTCCGACATCCTCGAGGATGGCGCGCGCCTTGGCGAGATCGGCGGCGAATTCCTCGCGCATGAAGGTGAACACGCGGGTGTGGTCATAGCCATGGCTGGCCAGCTCGTGCCCGCGATCGATGATGGCGCGAATGGCCGGCTTGTTACGCTCGGCCACCCAGCCCAGCGTGAAGAAGGTCGCCTTGACCCCCGCGGCATCGAACAGATCGAGAATGCGTGCGACATTGTCGCCCACACGCAATTCGAGCCCGTCCCAGTCCTCGCGCGCAATGGTGTTCTCGAACGCGCCCACCTGGAACCAGTCCTCGACATCGACCGAGAGGCCGTTGACGATCGTGTTATCGCTCAACGCGCTCTCCCCGATGTTACGCGGCAGCGCGCGAACCCTGCGATTCGAAATAGTCGATCATCATGGTCAGCACGTGGCGCAGCGAACGCTCCTGCTCGTCGAGACGCGCCTCGATCGACGCGAGCCGCTGGTCGACATCCGCGGGCAGATCGTCTGTCGCGCGCTCCTGGCTTAGCTTCTCGACCTCGCGGCGCAGCGCAGACATATGCTTGTCGCGCTCGGCGAAGGCCGCCTCGATGGCTTCGATCTGATGGTCGAGCAGGCCCTTGTCGGGCGCCCCGCCGGCTTCGGCGGGGGCCGCAACGGGCGCAGCAGGGAGTTCGTTGGATGCCTGCCGTGCCTCGTCCTTCGCGCGCGCAATCGCATCTGCCGCCGGACCTTCGCGATCGGGGCGCGGCTTGGCTGGCGCCTCGGCCGGAGCCGCGTCGCCGGTCATTTCCTCGACGACCGCTTCGAGCATGTCGACCTCGAGCACCGATTGCTCCTCGACTGCGCCAAGCAGCAGCAGGCGGGTCATCACCTGGTTGACCTTGCGCGGGATACCCCCGGTGGCCTTGTGCAGCTTGACCCAGATGCCGCCATCGATTTCCGGATTCTCGTTCCAGCCGACGCGCGACAGGCGGTGCATGACATAGGGTTCGATCTCGCCCGGCTGCATCGGTTCCAGATGATGCGCGGCGATCACGCGCTGGCGCAGCTGTTCGAGTTCGTCCGAATGCGCAAGCAACTGCTTGAATTCGGGCTGGCCTAGCAGCAGCGTTTGCAGCAGCGGATGCGACCCGAGCTGGAAGTTCGACAGCATCCGCAATTCTTCGAGCGCGCCGATCGACAGGTTCTGCGCCTCGTCGACGATCAGCAAGGTGCGGCGTCCGTTGCGCGCTTCCTCGTGCAGGAACAGCTCGATTGCCGCGAGATCGGCGGCCTTGTCGCCGCCGGTGACGTCGAGCCCGAAGCTGCGCGCGGCGACGTGGATCATCTCCTCGCCGTCGAGCGCGCTGGTGACCACTTCGCCCACGGTCATGCGATCATCGTCGAGCTTCTGCTTGAGATGCGCGACCAGCGTCGACTTGCCCGCACCGACTTCGCCGGTGATTACCACGAAGCCCTCGCCCTGGTTGAGGCCATAGCCGAGATAGCTCAGCGCCTTCTTGTGCGTGACGCTCTCGTAATAGAACGCCGGATCGGGCGTGAGCTGGAACGGCCGCTCGCTGAATCCATAATATTCTTCGTACATCGAACCGATCCTATCAGAAATCGTAGCGCAGGCCGAGCAGGGCCGATGCGGTCGTGAAATTGTCGGGCGCGATATCGCTGTCGAGCATCGAGATGGCGACCGCGGCGCGTGCCGAAAGGTTGCGGACAACCTCTTCCGAATAGCTCGCCGAACTGCCGAGTACACGAACATCGCCGGATCCGGCAGTCCCGCTGTCGAACCAGTTGGCATAGCTGTTGAGCGAGAAGCTGCCACGCTGTCCGACCGGGCCCGAGACCCCCGCCGCGACATAGTAGCTTTCATCGACGATCCCGTCGGCCAGTTCCAGCACCGTACCTGGTGCGCCGATGAACTTGCGCCGGTCGTACCCTGCGCCGATCGCAGCGGTCATCCGGCCGATCTGGCGGCTGTAGCTGGCAACGACCCCGCGTCCGCGGAAGACCGAGGAGCGCACCGAGCCAAGCAGGCCGTCGAGACAGCCGCTGCCGTCGAGCGTGCTGACACAGCCGGTCAGCTCACCCGTAACCGGATCGCGCGTCACGGTGAAATCGGTCGGCAAGGCGGCCAATGCATTGTTCAGGCGCCCGCCAAAGCCCTGGATCCCGTCATAGACGCCGATCGAAAGGTTGCTCCGACTGCTCGGACGCCAGCTGAAATTGCCGTAAAAGGTCTCGCTATCGTAGCGGCGACCGAAATGTGCTTCGAGCTGGGTTCGGCTGCTGGGCGTCCAGACCACGCCGACATCCCAGATCAGCCCGCTCGCCTCATAGGCGATGATGCGCGGGCTGGCGGTGTCGGTCACATATCGGCCGTTGTCGCCGATGACCGGGTTGCCATCCGCGTCGCGCACCGCGTCGCGGCTCGACACTTCGACATCCTCGACCCCTGCCCCGGCGACGAAGGCCAGTGTGGGGGTGATCGGCACGGTTACATCGCCGCGGACATAGGCGTCGCGGACGCGCTGATCGAGGTTGGAGACGTCTTCCTGATAATATCCGGCGCCGACACCGATGCCGACTGGCAGCGGGTCGCCCGGACGCGTCCCGGCACGCACGGTAGCGCTATGCGTGACGCTTTCGTCGAACAGGTCGGCCTGCGTTCCCGACTGGGTGAGGAAATCGGGGCCGTCGACGCGTGTGTACCCGATGCGGTAATTGGCGCTCACATCGACAGCGCCCATGCGGGTCTGCAGATTGGGCCCGGCATAGGCCGAATAAGTCTGGGTGGAGAGATTGTCGTCGACCAGCGGATTGATCACCGAACGGCCCTGCGCATCGACCCGCGTGCTGCTTGCCAGCCCACCCGCCTCGAAAGTCAGGACCCGCGGGATGATCGTCGCATAGCCGCGCGCGAGGCCGGTGATCGTGTCCGAATCCGACCCCTCCGACTGATGCGCGAAATTGCGTTCGTAACGTAGCGACACGCTGCCGCCGTTGTTGCGCCCGGCGATGGATGCGTCGACGCCTGCCGCGAGCTGCGTATAGGTGACCACGTCGCTGCCGGGCGAGATTTGCCAGCTGGCGAGCGAATTGGCTTCGATATAGGGATCGATGCTGGTGCGGCCACGGTCGGAGGAGAACCCCTCACCGCCGGATTCGCCGGCATCGGCGCCTTGGTAGGACTGCGCCTGCAGCGGCGCGCCATGCAGAAGCGCCAGGGCCGCAGCCGTCGTGGCGAGATGACGGAATTTCACACGATAGCTCATGTGCTTACTCCCCATATCCGTAATAGCTGCCGAACTTGCGACCGCTCGGACTGAACGTCGCATCATTGAGCAGCAGCTTGATGTCGGGACAGGCTGACAGGAGATCCACCGCGTCTTCCAACGCAGCGCGCCCGCTCATATCCGCGCGCGCCACGAGCAGCGCCTGGCCGGCATGCTTGGCCAGATCGGCTGCAGGCGTTGCCGCGAGTGCGGGGGGGCTGTCGAACACGATGATGCGGTTGCGTGCGCCGAGCGTCAGATTGTCGAGCACCTTCCAGGTTCGCTCGCTGGCGAGATACTCGCTGTCGCGCCCCGTCCGCTGGCCCGCGGGGAGTACCCACAGGCCCGGAATATCGGTGCCGACCACGACGTCCTCGACCTTCGCGGTGGGATCGGCGAGCACATCCATGAAGCCCTTGCCGTGTTCGAGACCGAGTTTGGCCATGATCGAGGGCTTGCCGAAATCGGCATCGACCAGCACGACTTCCATATCGCGTTCACCCGCCAGCGCGATCGCCAGATTGAGCGCGCAGAAGGTCTTGCCCTCGTTCGAATGCGGCGAGCAGACGAGCACGCGGCGCGCCTGTGGGCCCGGCTTGGCCTTGGCGGTCGCGAGGACCTGCCGCTTCACGATGCGGAACTCCTCGAGCAGCATCGACGCACCGCCATCGGGATCGATCAGCCCCTGCTCGCGCAGGAGCGAGCGGACGACATGCTGCCTGGGCCCGGTCAGCGTTACCACCGGCTTGTCCGGCTCCGACGGTGCCGCAGGCGGCACAGGTGGCACCGGCGTGGCCGCGCCAGCGGGCTGCGGCTGGGCGAAGCGGTCGGATGCGCGGCGCCGGGGCATTTCGGGCGGCGTCGAGGGCTCCGCCTTGCGCTTGGGCGCAAACTTCTTGGCCTTCTCGTCTTCGAGCTTGTCGGGCACCGCCGCCGGGGCAAGCCGGTCGAGGCCGAAGGCGCCGCTGGCACGTTCGAGCAGCGAAGTGCGCTTGGGCTTCGCATCGCCCGATTTGGGCGGTTCGATATTGGTGGGCTTGTTCACTGACACATTCCCCCCTCAGGCGACCGAGCCGACCTGGACCATTTCGACGACCAGCAGCAGGAAGCAGACCGCTCCCAACGCTCCGACGCCCGCGACGAACTGTTTGAGCCGCAGCTTCTCGTGCTTGCGCGCGGCCGTGGTCATCGAACGCGAAATGGTGCCGATGACCGGCAGGTCGAGCGTGCGCTCGAGCTTGTCGGCTGTAGTAAAGCTGGATTTGAGCTGGCCCATCACGAAGGCCACCCCGGCGCCCGCGCCAAGACCGGCGATGAGCACCCCGAGCAGCAGGAGCGGCCGATTGGGTGCTGCCGGATTACGCGGCGCGGTCGGGGGGTCGATGACTTCGAACTGGAAGGCGCTGCGCTCGGTTTCGACCTGTCCGCGCAGGCGCATTTCCTCGCGATCGTTGAGCAGGTCGTCATACTTGTCCTTGAGGACTTCGTAATCGCGGCTGATGCGGTTGGCCTCGGCGGCCACGGCGGGCTCGTCGGCCTGCGCGGCGATCAGGCCGGAAATGTCCGATTGCAACGCTGCCTTGCGCGCCTGCAGCGCCTGCACATTGGCTTGCCGCTCGGCGCGGATCGAGGTGAGCGAGGTATAGGCCGGATTGGGCGTGCCGCTGGACCCGGCGGGTTCATTGGCCGCCTGTTCGCGCAGCGCATCGATCTGGCGCCGCTGCGACTGGATATCGGGGTGGCTGTCGGTCAGGCCGCGCGAGCGCATCGCGGCGAGCTGCGACTGCGCCGCCATCAGCGCGCCGCGTGCCCCGCCGCTTTCGGCGGTCATGATGCTGCGCGGTGTGCTGGCGAGCTGGCCGTTGATCGCTGCCAGGGCGCTCTGCGCGGCGGCGATATCGGCGTCGATTCCGCGCATTTCGGTGCGCATCGTCTGGAGCCGTCCGGTTACCGTGCCGGTGCCACCGATCAGATCGGGATGCTTCGCCTCGAAAATCAGGCGGCGCTGTTCGGCGGCTTCGAGTTCGCGTTTGCGGTCTTCCAGCTGCTCGTCGAGAAAGGCGATGGTATCGGCAACGTCGCCGCGATTGCCGGCAATGTTGGATTCGCGAAAAATATCGATCAGGCTCTGGACGACGTCCTTGGCCAGTACCGCGTTTTCCGCGTCGCTGAGGTTCGACTTGCCAACCGTGGCGGTGATCTCGAACAGATTGTCCTGCTCGCTCTCGACGACGATATTCTCGGTCAGGCTGGCTACCGCGCTCTGCATCTCATTGTCGGTGGCAATTTTCTCGCCGAGCTTGGTCGTGCGCACCACGCGTTCGAGATTGACCACGCTGACCAGCGTCTGGCGGACCTTGGTGATTGCCTGCTTGCCGTCGCCGGAAATTTCGAGCTGTTCGGACAGGACATCCTCGAGCTCGACGTAGATCCGTGCCCGGCTTTCATAGCTGTTGGGGATGAAGGCAACCGCAAGCCAGCCGAGGATGCAGACCCCCCAGGCCACGGCGAGCGCAAGCCAGCGGCGGTTCCACACCGTATGCAGCGCGCTGCGAAGTTCGTCGAAGACTTCCTGCATGCCCCCGCGGCCCCCTAGAACGTGCTCTCGGGGATGATGATCACATCGCCCGGCTGGAGAAGGACATTGGCCTTGCTGTCGCCGCGCTTGAGCAGATCGGTCAGGCGCAAGGCGTATTCACGCTGGCGGCCCAGCTGCTTGTCGAAGCGGATCAGCTTGGCGCGGTTGCCCGCAGCGAATTCGGACAGGCCGCCCACCGCGATCATCGCGTCGAGCACCGTCATGTTCGCGCGGTAAGGCAGCGAAGCCGGCTGCGCCGTCGCGCCGACGATGCGGACCTGTTGGCTGAAGGTACCGGCAAACTCATTGACGATCACCGAGACCAGCGGGTCCTCGATATACTGGCTGAGCTGGAGGCGGATATCCTCTTCCAGCATCGAGGGCGTCTTGCCCACCGCCGGCATATCCTTGACCAGCGGAATGGTGATGCGGCCATCGGGGCGCACCTGGATATTTTCCGCGCCGAGTTCGGGGTTGCGCCAGACATGGATCGTCAGCTCGTCGAGCGGGCCGATGACATATTCCTCGCCCGGGCCTTCCTGCATGGCGACGAAGGTCGCCGGGGGCAGTTCCGTGCCACCGCCGCCCGCGCACCCGCCAAGCACCAGCGTGCTGGCGGCGCATCCGGCGACGAGAGAGGCAATACGGGTGAAGCGCATAGGTCGGTTTCCTGGTTGTGTCAGGGGATGCGCGGGCCGCATGCTGCGCCCGATACCCCCGTGTTTGGGCGAACTATTGCCCGAAAAAGGTGAACAGACGGTTAGCCATGGCGGCTGGCACCCGCAGAAATCGAAGGATTCGCGGGATTTAGCAGATCGGGTTCAGACTAGCATTTCGGCGGCGGGCCCCTGTCCCAAAAAGGCACTGGGCGACGCGCTGGCGCCATAGGCCCCGGCGCAGAACACCGCCACCAGATCGCCGACCTCGGCGCGCGGCAGGTGGGCCTTGTCGGCCAGCCGGTCGAGCGGGGTACACAGGCACCCGACGACATTGGCCTCCTCCGCGGGCTCGGCGGCAAAGTGGCTGGCGATGGCGACGGGGTAATTGCGCCGCACCACCGTCCCGAAATTGCCCGAGGCGGCGAGCTGGTGGTGCAACCCGCCGTCGGTTACGAGATAGGTTTCGCCGTAGCTTTCCTTGCGATCGACGATCCGCGTCAGGTAAACGCCCGCCTCGCCCACGAGGTAGCGGCCGAGCTCGATGAACAGTTCGGCGTCGGCCAGCGTGTCGGGCAGGTCGCGGAAACGCTCTTCCAGCGCGGCTCCGACAGCCGCAATGTCCAGCGGTTCATCGCCCGGGAAATAGGGGATGCCGAAACCGCCCCCCATATTGAGCTTGGGCAGCGTGACCCCGGCGTCGACCGCGATGCGATGCGCGCAGTCGAGCACCTTGGCCTGCATATCGATCACCGCTTCGGCCGAGAGTGCCTGGCTGCCGGTGAAGATGTGCAGGCCGCGAAAGTCGCACCCCGCGGCGACGATCTGCCGGACCAGCGCGGGAACCCGCGCGGCGTCGATCCCGAAGGGCTTGGGCCCGCCGCCCATCTTCATCCCCGATCCCTTGAGCTCGAAATCGGGATTGACGCGAACCGCGAGACGCGGCGTCACGCCAAGCCGTTCGGCGATGGCCAGCGCGCGGTCCGCTTCGGCCTCGCTTTCGAGATTGAGCGTGACGCCCGCGGCAATGGCCGCCTCGAGTTCCAAGTCCCGTTTGCCCGGCCCGGCGAAGCTCACCCTGCCCAGGTCGAAACCGGTCGCCCGAACCAGTTCCAGCTCGCCGCCCGAAGCGATATCGAGCCCGTCGGCCAGCGTTGAAACAAAGGCAAGAAGAGGGTCGAAGCTATTGGCCTTTATCGCATAATTTATCTTGAGGCGGTCGGGCATGGCGGCGCGCAGCGTCTCGAAACGCTGCGCAATGCGATCACGCGAATAGACGAACAGCGGGGTCCGTCCGGCCTGTTCCACCCAATGGCTTACCGGCCTGCCGCCGATGGCGAGCTCGCCGCCAATTGCCACATAGCCGGCGGGTATGGGGCCCAGCGGCTTCATGCGCCCAGTTCCGCCGCAATCGCGGTCCGGTCGAGCTTGCCATTGGGATTGAGCGGCAGCGTATCGCGCCAGTGGATCGCATGCGGCTGCATGAAATTGGGTAGCTCCTTCTGCAGCGCCTTGGGCAGCGCGGTCTCGGGGTCGGTGGCATCCGCCGCGGGACGTACGACGAGATGGATCGCATGGCCGAGTCGCTCGTCCGGAACCCCCAAGGCAACCGCTTCGGCGACCAGACCGGTGGCGAGCGCCGCGCTTTCGACTTCCTGCGGGCTGATCCTATTGCCCGCGCTCTTGATCATCGCATCGCGCCGCCCGACGAAATAGAGCAGGCCATCGTCGTCGCGCCGGACGCGGTCGCCCGACCATACCGCGGTCCCGCCATATGCGGACATTGCGGGCGCCGGGCGGAAGCGCTCCGCCGTGCGTTCGGCGTCCTGCCAATAGCCTTGCGCCACCAGCGGCCCGCAATGGACCAGTTCGCCTTCATCGCCCGGTTCGGCGAGCGTTCCGTCATCGGCGATGACGAGGATCTCGGCGAAGGGGATGGCGCGGCCCATCGATGTGGGATGGTGATCGACACACTCGGGATCGAGAAAGGTCGAGCGGAAGGCCTCGGTCAGGCCGTACATGGGAAACAGGCGTGTTTGCGGGAACATAGCACGCAAATCGCGCACGAGTTCGACGGTCAGCGCGCCTCCCGAATTGGTCAGTCGGCGCATGCTTGCAATGGCCTCTGGGGGCCATTCGATCTCGGTCAGCTGGACCCAAAGCGGGGGAACCGCTGCCAGCGTCGTCACGCCGTGCTTGGCGCAGGCCTTGGCCACATCGCGCGGGAAGAGATAATCGAGCGGGACCACGCAGCCCCCCGCAAACCAGGTCGACAGCAGCTGGCTCTGGCCATAGTCGAAGCTGAGCGGCAGCACGGCGAGCGTGACATCGTCGCTGGCGAGCCCGAGATAATCCGCCACACTGACGGCACCCAGCCACATATTGGCGTGGCTGAGCATCACCCCCTTGGGTTTGCCGGTCGAGCCGCTGGTATAAAGGATGGCCGCCAGATCGTCGGGATCGTGCGTCGATGCAGCCAGTGACGCGCCCTCTGCCTCGGCCGCCGCAAAGACGTCATTCTCGTCCACGACATCACATCCCGGCGGCACGTCGCCCTCGCCGAGCGACGCCAGCCGCGCCTTGGTCCCCATCAGCAGGACCGCGCCGCTGTCGTCGAGGATATGGGCGACCTGCGCCCGCTTGAGCAGCGGATTGATGGGGACATGCACCAGCCCGGCGCGCGCTGCAGCCAGCGGCAGCAGACAGGTCAGCTCGCCCTTCGCCGCCCAGCTGGCAACGCGGGCGCCCTTCCCTGCCCGGCCTGCCAGCCATCCGGCGAGCAGCGCCACACGGTTTCTCAACTCCTCGAAGCTAAGCGTGCGATCGCGCAGCACCAGCGCAGGCGCCTGTGCATCCCCGCGCTCAGCCAGTTGATCGAGCGGATAGGGCGTGGGATCAGGCATTAACGCTCCGAGGCGAGGGAATTCCGGTGGGCATCGCGGTCAGCTATCACGACACGGTTACCAAACTGCAAGGGCTGGATGGGCCCCGTGCGGGTCCTTTCGACAGACTCGCATGGTTTGCGTTGCTAGAGGCGGGGAACGTCCGCCCGCTGATCGCGCTAGCCGGACGCAATGGCGAGCAGCTGGCACTGCCGCTCCAGCACCAACCTGCCGGACTGGCCAGCCTGGCAAACTGGTTCACCTTCACCTGGCGGCCGCTGGGACAAAATACTGACCTGCTCACCGCGCTTGCCCGCGACCTGCGCAGCAGAACGCACCGGATCGATATGGCCCCCCTACCCGCGGAAGACGGCAGCACCGCCGCTCTCGAACGCGCCTTTCGCGAGGCCGGCTGGTGGGTCTGGCGCACGCAATGCGACGAGAACCACGTGCTCCCCGTCGCAGGGCGCAGTTTCGCCGACTACTGGGCGCAGCGCCCCGGCAAGATGCGCACCACGCTCAAGCGCAAGGCGAAGAAGGTGGACGTGGAGATCCTCGACCATTTCGACGAGGCCGCCTGGCACGACTACCAGTCTGTCTATGCCGAAAGCTGGAAGCCCGCCGAAGAACGCGCCGATATCCTCGCGCAATTTGCCCGGGCGGAGGGCGCAGCCGGTCGCCTCCGGCTGGGTATCGCGCGCGCCGATGGAGTCCCCGTGGCAGCGCAGTTCTGGACGGTCGAGAACGGCACCGCCTACATCCACAAGCTGGCGCATATCGAAGCGGCCAAGCCGCTCTCTGCCGGGACGACGCTCAGCGCCGCGCTGTTCGAACAGGTGATCGACACCGATAAGGTTGATCTGGTCGATTTCGGCACCGGCACCGACGCCTACAAGCGCGACTGGATGGAGGCGAACCGCCCGCGCTATCGCCTGACCTGTCTCGACTGGCGCCAGCCACGCGCCTGGCCGGCCGCGGCCAAGGCCTGGGCGCGCCACCTTGCACCGCACAATCGCCCCAGCTAAGGGCATCGCCTTTATGCACAGGCCAAACGCAGGGGAAGCCGCAGGAATGACCGCCGAGACCGCACATGCCGCGCCGACCGGGCCGAGCCGCAGCGAGATCGATCAGACGCTGCGCGGGATCCTGCGCGACGTCCTCGGGCTGGACCAGGCACAGGTCGACGGTTTCGACAATGACACCGGACTGTTCGGTCATCTCCCCGAACTCGATTCAATGGCTGTCGCGGGCCTGTTCACCGAAATGGAAGACCGGCTCGACATCGTTATCGACGATGAAGACGTCGATGGCGAAATGCTCGAAAGCTACGGCGGCCTGCTCGCATTTTCCGAAGCCAAGGCCGTCGGGGCCTGACCTCGACCATGTATGCCACATGGCCTTGTCCGCTGCCGAATGGCCGCATGGGCGAGGAAATGGTGCTCGGCTTCGATACCGCGCGGGCGCAGCGCCTGCTGGTGATCCCTCCGCTGTTCGATGAAGCCAACAAGTTTCGGCATCAAATATTTGAAATCATGCGCAGGATCGTTTCTCGCGAGGTGGATTGCTTCCTCCCCGACCTGCCCGGCTGCAATGAAAGCACGGCCGATCTGACGCAGCAGACGCTGGGCCAATGGCGCGCCGCCGTGGCCGCAGCAGCGACGCATTTTCGCGCGACGCACGTCCTTGCGATCCGCTCCGGCGGGTGGCTGGTACCCGGCGATATTCCGGGATGGCTCTATGCCCCGGTCAAGCCCCGGCAGGTCCTGCGTAGCCTGCTGCGCGCGCGGATTATCGCGGCACGCGAAGACGGGCGTGACGAGACCTCTGACGGGCTGCTCGAGAACGCGCGGATCGAAGGCATCGAACTGGCCGGATGGCCACTCGGCGCACAGCTTGTCCGCGAGCTCGAAGCGGAGGAAGCGACGCCCACCGGCGCGCAGATCGTGATCGAACACTCCGATGTAGGCGGCCAACCGCTGTGGCTGCGCGCCGAGAATGACGATGACCCCGAACAAGCCGATGCGCTCGCGGCGATCGTCGCGATTGGCATCCACGGCCTGTGACTCGCCTCCATCTCACCTTCGAATGCCAGGGCGTACGCTGCGCCGCGACGCTCGACAGCGCACCGGGAACGACCGGGCTGCTCATGGTCAGCGGCGGCAACGAGATCCGCGCAGGCGCTTTCAACGGCCAGGCACGGCTGGCGGCAACGATCGCCGCGGCGGGTTTCCCGGTGTTCCGCTTCGACCGGCGCGGGATCGGCGACAGTGAGGGCGACAATCGGGATTTCCGCAAGTCGAGCAAGGATATATCGGCCGCTCTTCTCGCGTTTAGGGCGATTGCGCCGCAGGTCCAGCGGGTGACGGGGTTTGGCAATTGCGATGCCGCATCGGCGCTGATGCTGGCGAGCGGCGCCGAATGCGATGCGCTGGTGCTGAGCAACCCCTGGACCATGGAAGAGAACGAAGACGATATTCCGCCCCCCGCCGCAGTCCGTTCGCGCTATGCCGAAAAACTCAAGAATCCACGGGAACTTGCACGGCTTGTTTCAGGCCGGGTCGACCTCGGCAAGCTCGCCAGGGGTATGGTCCGGGCGGCACGGCCCCGCAGCAAGTCCTCGTCGCTCGCAGACAAGATGCGGACCGGGCTTGCCGGATTCACGGGTCCGGTGAAATTCCTCCTCGCGGATGGCGACCGGACCGCGCAGGTCTTTGCCGAGCGCTGGGACGCCGACGATACGCGGATCGCGCGCTGCCCCGGCGCCGACCATGCCTATTCAAGCGCAGAGGCGCGTGCCTGGCTTCGCAGTCTCATCCTCGAGACGTTGCGCCGCTAGCGGGTGAAGTAGCTCGTCACTTCGACATGCGTCGACCAGCGGAACTGGCCGACGGGACGCAGCGTTTCGAGCCGGAACCCGGCTTCGACCAGTAGCTTGGCATCGCGTGCCCAACTCGCCGGGTTGCAACTGACATAGACCACCCGCGTGGCCGTGCTGGCGGCGATCTGCGCCACCTGCTCGCGTGCCCCTGCGCGCGGCGGATCGAGCAGGACCGCGCCGAACCGGCTCACCTCGTCGCTTTGCAGCGGGTTGCGGAACAGGTCGCGGTGCAGCGTCAGCACCGGGAGCCCGCGCATATTCGCCGCGGTCTTGCACGCGAGATGCGGCTCGCGCGCCGCCTCCACCGCGAGGACCTTGCGCGGCCCGGCCAGTGCGAAGGCGAAGGTACCAAGGCCGGAAAAGAGGTCCGCAATCGTCTCCGCCCCGGCGAGATACCGGCGTGCATCCTCGATCAGCACGGCCTCGCCATCGGGGGTTGGCTGGAGAAAACTGCCCTGCGGAAACGGGACGGGGACCGCGCCCAGCGTAACCGTCAGCGGTTCGGGTTCCCACAGCGTCTCGGGCCCAAAGCCATTATCAAGCGAGAGCCGCGCCAGTGCGTGATCACGCGCGAAATCGAGCAGCGCCTCGGTCGCCGCCAGCCCCTCGGCTGCAATGCCCTTGAGCAGGCAATCGATTCCCTGGTCCGCCAGCGTCAGCTCGATATCGACCGCCTGCCGCCCGCCATGCGCGGCGATCAGGGTCTTGAGCGGAGCGACGAGCGCGAAGAGTTCGGGTGTGAGGATATGGCATTCGCGCATATCGACGATGCGGTGCGAGCCGCCCTCGCGAAAGCCCAGCACCGCACTGCGCCCCGTGCGCATGCCGTGGAGCGTGGCCCGGCGGCGCGACCGGGGCGGCGACAAATGCGTTTCGAGCAGCGTTGCCGGCGCGATGCCCTGCCCCTCGGCGGCATGGACCACGCGGTCGGTGACGAACTGGCGCAGCGCCTCCTCGTCGGCATGCTGCAGCTGGCAGCCGCCGCAGGTCGGGAAATGTCGGCACGGCGGGGCGACATGATGCGGCCCCGGCGTCAGCGTTCCGTCGGGCGCGATACGGTCGCCGGGCACGCCGCCCGCGATATGGCGGCCCGAGGCGGTGATGCCGTCGCCGCGTGCGGCGATGCGCTGGATGATTTCGATCTCGCTCACAGGAACGACGCCATGGCCGGTTTGACCGCGCGGGCAAGGTCCCCGGCCGAAAAAGCGGGTGATGCGATCCGCGCCGCCTCCTGGTGGAGCCATACGCCCTCGACGCAGGCGCGCTGCGGGTCGCCATGCACCGCGAGGCGCGAGGCGACGATGCCCGCAAGGACATCGCCCGTGCCGGCGACCGAAAGCCAGCTCGACCCGCGCGGGAAGAAGTGCGTCATGACGTCACTTGCGAGGATCGTGTCAGGGCCCTTGGCGAGCACGGTCATGCCGGTGACGTCACGAAGGCGTCGCGTGCGTGCAAGCTTGCCGTCGCCACTCACGCCGAAAGCCTCGCAGAGCTTGGCGAGTTCACCCTCATGCGGGGTGAGGCAAACCGTCGTGACGTCGGCTCCCCCGAGCATATTCGGCCCGAGCAAGTGCAGCGCATCGGCATCGAGTACGACAGGCTGCCGCTGTTTGAGAGCGTCGGCCAGGCGCCTCCGGGCGTCCCCATCGCGCCCCAGTCCCGGACCGACCAGCAAGGCCGATATCCGCTCGTCGCAAAGGCTCTCTCCGAACCTGTCCTGTTCGATCACCAGATCCGCTGGCGCATCGGGGTGCGAATGCTCGCTGAGGAGCTTCACATAGCCCGCGCCTGCGCGCATCGCCGCTTCGGCGGCCAGCAGCGGTGCGCCGGGCATCGCACCCGCCACGATCGCGAGCAGTCCGCGGCGGTATTTATGCGCTTCGGGCGACGGTACCGCCAGATGCGGCCGCGACGAGAAGCCAGTCGAGACCGGTCCGAGGTCGAGTCCGATCGGAACCAGCCTCCGCGTGCCCATCGCGGCCATCGCTGGCATCAGTCCATGGGCCTGCTTCCAGGCCCCCAGCGCCAGCGTCATATCGTACTGCGGCAGCGGGCCGAGCACTTCGCCGCTATCGCTGGAAACTGCGCTAGGCACATCGATTGCTATTCTATAACAGTCTCTTGTGCCGACTTGTTCGAGTAAAGCGGCAAATACACCCTCGACCTGCCGCGTTAGACCGTATCCGAACAGGCAATCGACTACGACCGGATGGCGCGGCGCTGCCTCCGCGGAGACGGTACCGCCGAACTGCGTCCGCACCTTGCGCGCGGTATCGGTGGCAGGTTCGACCGGCGCAATCACCTGCACCGTGTTCCCGTTTCGCAAGAGGGTTTCGGCGATCACATAGCCGTCACCGCCATTGTTGCCCGGCCCGCACAGCACGGTCACCGGCCGTCCCGCGGCGACCCGCATGACCCATTGCGCCGCACCTTCGCCCGCGCGCTGCATCAATTCCCATTCGGTGGTCCCGGCGGCCATCGCCGCGCGTTCGGCGGCGCGCATCTGCGCGACGGTGAGGATCGGCTCATTCATCGCCTGGTGCATCCCAGCGATAGCGGTCGTCGCCAATGGAGAGGACGATCTCATCGCCTACCCGCTGGCTCTTGGCGCGCTGCGCTCCGTCGAATTCGACCAGCCCCGCCGGGGTATCGGCGCGGGCAAGCTTGCGGAAGCCGCCATCGGGATGGCGCATGACGAAATAGCGTTCGACGCCCTCGTCCATTTCGACAAGGCGGCACTCGCTCGCAAAGTCGCTCGCCCCTCGCAGCGCACAGGCGACGGGCGTGCCGCCCTCGGCATTGATAGGGGGTGACAGCTCGCAGGCGCCGAGCGCCATCAGCGCCAGCACCGGCACAGGGAGGAAGCGCCGTAAAATTGCCATGCCCCGCCGCTGCCATGCGCGGGGGCGCGGAGCAAGCCTCAGCCGCGCTTGATCTGCGAAACGTCGCGGATCGCGCCGCGCGCAGCAGAGGTGGTCATTGCGGCATAGGCTTCGAGCGCGGGCGAGACGCGGCGCTCGCGCGGCTTGGCCGGTGCCCAGCCCCTGGCCTCCATCGCAGCGCGGCGCTCGGCCAGCACCTCGTCTGCCACCGCGAGGTTGATCGAGCGCTCGGGAATCGAAATCTCGATCCTGTCGCCGGTTTCGACCAGTCCGATCGCCCCGCCTTCGGCCGCCTCGGGCGAGACATGGCCGATCGACAGGCCAGAAGTTCCGCCCGAGAATCGCCCGTCGGTCAGCAGCGCGCAGGCCGCGCCCAGCCCCTTCGATTTGAGATAGCTGGTCGGATAGAGCATTTCCTGCATGCCCGGCCCGCCGCGCGGCCCTTCGTAGCGGATCACCACCACGTCGCCTTCGACCACCTGCCCGGTAAGGATCGCGGTGACCGCGTCGTCCTGGCTCTCATAGACCTTCGCCGGACCCGAGAAGTTCAGAATGCTCTCGTCGACACCCGCGGTCTTCACGATGCAGCCGTCGCGCGCGATATTGCCGTAAAGCACCGCGAGCCCGCCATCCTTGCTGAAGGCGTGCTCGGCGCTGCGGATCACCCCGTTTTCGCGGTCGAGATCGAGTTCGTCCCACCGGCGCGCCTGGCTGAAGGCTGTTTGCGTCGGCACCCCGCCCGGCGCGGCAGCAAAGAATTCGCGCACCTTGTTGTTATGCGTGCGGCCGATATCCCAATCGTCGAGCGCATCGCCCATCGTCGGACTGTGCACCGTGGGGAGCGCGGTGTGCAGCAGCCCCGCCTTCTCGAGCTCGCCGAGGATCGACATGATCCCGCCCGCGCGGTGAACGTCCTCCATATGGACATCGCTCTTGGCGGGCGCGACCTTGGACAGGCACGGTACCCGCCGGCTCAGCCGGTCGATATCCTTCATGGTGAAATCGACCCCCGCTTCATGCGCGGCGGCGAGCAAGTGGAGCACGGTGTTGGTCGATCCACCCATCGCAATGTCGAGGCTCATCGCATTCTCGAACGCCTCGAACCCGGCGATCGTGCGCGGCAGGACGCTTTCATCGTCCTCTTCGTAATAGCGCTTGGCCAGTGTCACCACGAGCCGCCCGGCGCGTTCGAACAGGCCCTTGCGGTCGGCATGCGTCGCCAGCGTCGAGCCATTGCCGGGCAGCGAAAGCCCGAGCGCCTCGGTCAGGCAGTTCATCGAATTGGCAGTAAACATGCCGCTGCACGATCCGCAGGTCGGGCAGGCATTCTGCTCGATCGCGGTCACTTCCTCGTCGGTGTAGCTTTCGTCGGCGGCAGCGACCATCGCATCGACGAGGTCGAGCGCGACTTCCTTGCCCTTGAGCACGACCTTGCCCGCTTCCATCGGCCCGCCCGACACGAACACGCTGGGGATGTTGAGCCGCATCGAGGCCATCAGCATGCCCGGGGTGATCTTGTCGCAGTTCGAGATGCAGACCATCGCATCGGCGCAATGCGCGTTGACCATATATTCGACGCTGTCGGCGATCAGGTCGCGGCTGGGCAGCGAATAGAGCATGCCGTCGTGCCCCATCGCGATCCCGTCATCGACCGCGATGGTGTTGAATTCCTTGGCCACGCCGCCCGCTGCCTCGATCTCGCGCGCGACCAGCTGGCCGAGGTCCTTGAGGTGGACATGGCCCGGGACGAACTGGGTGAAGCTGTTCACGACCGCGATGATCGGCTTGCCGAAATCGCCATCCTTCATGCCCGTCGCGCGCCACAATCCGCGCGCGCCGGCCATGTTGCGGCCGTGAGTGGTGGTGCGGGAACGATAGGCGGGCATGATATTGGTCCGGTCGGCTTCGGGGAGGAGGACAGACTAGAGGATCGCGGGTGCGGGTCGAAGCGGAAAATCTTTACGCGAAGCTAGATGCGGGATTTGCGCGCTGGGGACCGGAGGAACCTTCGGGCCCGCAACCGCCGCGTCGCCCCTGCGCAGGCAGGGGCCCAGATGCCCTTCGTTCTTTAACGCCACGTCAGCTGGATCCCCGCCTTCGCGGGGATGACGGGAAAGCGGAAGGAAATTTGCCTCCACGCCTTCGCAAGGAGAAACGCGGCACCGCCTCCGCCCGGCAACAGGCGAAAGGACCAGCTCAGAACTCCAGCGCGACGCGGCCCATGACGTCGGCAATCATCACCGCCCAGCGTGCCTGACCGGCCTCGTTGGCGATCTGGTCCTGGCGGATTTCGATCGTGCAATAAGGGATGCCGTGCGCTTCGGCATGGCGGTCCATCGTCGCATTGAGCTGCTTGCCCGAATAGGGCTGGTTGTCGCCCACATTGAGGCCCTGCTCGCCGAACAGGCGGATCGCATGGCGGGCCGCGCGATCATCCTGGTTGTAAAGCAGCGCGACTTCCCATGGCCGCTCCTCGTCGCTGGTGGCGAGGCTGGGGGTGAAGCTGTGGAGCGCGACCAGCAGCTTGGGTTTCGCCTCCGCGATCAGATCGGCGAGCGCCGCGTGATAGGGACGATGAAAGCGGTCGAGCCGCGCCTCGATATTGGCGCCGATATTGCCCGGGATCAGATGGCCGTCGCTGGTCGCCGGGACGACCGCGGCTTCGTCTTCCTTGCGGTGCATGTCGCACACCAGCCGGCTGACGCAGGCGATATGCGCGGGCATGCCATGGCGGCGCGCCAGACGGTCGGCGATCCCCTCGACCCCGATATCGACCGCGATATGCTCGGTGAGCAGTTTGCGATCGATGCCCAGTTCGATGTCTTCGGGAACGAAGTTGGACGCGTGATCGGCAACGCACAGCAGGCCGCCGGGCCGCAGGTCCTCGGTGCCGACCTGGCGGTAAGGCAGATTGTCGATCATCATCGCAGGGATCCCTTCAGCTGCCACCATCCCGAATGCTCGGCGGCGATGCGTGCCGCGGCTTCGTCACGCGCGGCGTCGCTGTCGAACAGCGCAAAAGACGTCGCGCCGGAGCCTGACATACGGGCGAGCACGGGCGAGGTTCCGCGCAATGCGGCGAGCACGCCGGCGATCTGCGGACACAGCGAAATGGCCGGAATTTCGAGGTCGTTGCGCCCCTCCAGCGCAATGGTGCCGGCATCGCCTTTTGGCAGCGCACCGCGGTCGGTGCCGTCCCAATGCGCAAACACCGGACCGGTGGCGAGCGGGACGCGCGGGTTGACCAGCAGCACGGGGGTGCCCGCAAGGCTTTCGTCCACCGCTTCGAGCTCGGTTCCGGTCCCGCGGCCGATACAGGTACGGCTCTCAACACACGCGGGCACATCGGCCCCCAGCGCGGTGGCGCGTGCGTGCCAGTCCTCTGGCAAGCTGTAGCGTTCGCGCACCATGCGGAAGACCGCGCCCGCATCGGCCGACCCGCCGCCCAGCCCCGCCGCGACGGGCAGGTTCTTCTCGAGCGTCACCGCCAGCCCCTCGGCGCGTGGAAACTTGCCCAGCGCCTTGGCGACGAGGTTGTCGAAGGGATTGTCGAGCCCGCCGGAAAATTCCCCGAGCACCCGCACGCTGTCCTGCGCCGCGGCGGACGCGGTCAGCACATCGCCCGCATCGACGAAGGCGAACAGCGTCTCGAGCTCGTGATAGCCATCCTCGCGCCGGTTGCGGACATGCAGCGCGAGATTGATCTTGGCGTATGCGATCTCAGCAATGGCCACCCGTAGGCTCCCTCGTCATTGCGAGCGAAGCGAAGCAATCCAGGGCGCTGCCGTGGATTGCCGCGTCGCTTCGCTCCTCGCAATGACAGAGCAAGCGACGCCGGCGATCACATATTCGGGTAGTTCGGGCCGCCCCCGCCTTCAGGCGTGGTCCATTCGATGTTCTGGTTCGGATCCTTGATGTCGCAGGTCTTGCAGTGGATGCAGTTCTGCGAATTGATCTGGAACTTCATCTCGCCCGTGTCCTCGTCGGCAAGCCATTCGTAGACGCCTGCGGGGCAATAGCGGTTCGAAGGGCCGTCGTATTCGGCCAGTTCGCTGGTATTCTGCAGCTCCCAGTCGCACACCTTCAGATGGACCGGCTGGTCCTCGGCGTGATTGGTGTAGCTGAAGGCGACATTGGTCAGCTTGTCGAAGCTCAGCTTCCCGTCGGGCTTGGGATAGGCGATCTTCTGATGCAGATCGGCGCGCTGCAGCATCTCGTGGTCGCGGTGATGCTTCATCGTGATCGGCAGGCCGATCTTGAGCGTGCGCATCCACATGTCGATGCCGGCCAGCACGGTGCCGAGGTCTTCGCCCCACTTGGCCACCGCGGGCTGCGCGTTCTTTACCTTCTGCAGCTCTTCGGCGATCCAGCTCGACCGGACCGCGGCATCGTAATCCATCAGCTCGCTGTGCTCGGCACCGCCGGCGATCGCCGCGGCGATGCTTTCCGCCGCCAGCATGCCGCTCTTCATCGCGGTGTGGCTGCCCTTGATCCGCGGCACGTTGACGAAGCCTGCGGCGCAACCGATCAGCGCACCGCCGGGAAAGGCCAGCTTCGGGACCGACTGCCAGCCACCCTCGTTGATGACGCGGCCGCCATAGGCCACGCGCTTGCCGCCTTCGAGGATGGCCGCGATCGCCGGGTGGTGCTTCCAGCGCTGGAATTCCTGATAGGGCGAGACGTAAGGGTTCTTGTAATCGAGCGCAGTCACGAAACCGAGCGCTACCTGGCCGTTGGCTTGGTGGTAGAGGAAGCCCCCGCCCCAGGTGCCGGTTTCGCTCAGCGGCCAGCCCTGCGTGTGGATCACGCGGCCCGGCTCGTGCTTGGCGGGATCGATGTCCCAAAGTTCCTTGATGCCGAGCCCGTAGACCTGCGGCTCGCAATCGGCCTCGAGGTCGTACTTCGCCTTCATCTTCTTGGTCAGATTGCCGCGCGCACCCTCGGCGAAGAGCGTGTACTTGGCGTGGATTTCCATGCCCGGCTGGTAATCGCCCTTCTGCGAGCCATCCTCGGCGATGCCCATGTCCTGCGTCACCACGCCGGTCACCGCGCCCTGCTCGTCGAACAGCACCTCTGCCGCGGGGAAGCCGGGGAAGACCATTACGCCAAGACCCTCGGCCTGTTCACCCAGCCAGCGAGCGAGATTGCCGAGCGAGCCGGTGTAATTGCCGTGATTGCCCATGAAGGGGGGCAGCAGGAATTCGGGCAGGTCCGACTGGCCGGTTGCCGACAGCACCCAGTGGTGGTTCTCGGTCACCGGGGTTTCCGCCATCGGGCAGTCCATGTCGCGCCATTCGGGCAGCAATTCGTCCAGCGCCCTGGGATCGACCACCGCGCCCGACAGCACGTGCGCACCGATTTCGCTGCCCTTTTCGAGCACCACGACCTCGAGGTCCTCGTTGATCTGCTTCAACCGGATTGCTGCCGCCAGGCCGGCGACACCGCCGCCGATGATGACGACGTCGCAGGGCATCGATTCGCGTTCGCTCATGACTCTCTCTTTTCGTCGCGTAACTTGTGCGAGTGCCTTGATTGGTGGCGCTATTGAGGTCAAGACCTGCGCTTCGAGGAATGATGCACGCCGACCCGCCGAACCCGCGCGATTTTACAGCGCTCGCGAGCCTCGAAGGCGCGCTCGACTGGTGGCGCGAGGCCGGCGTCGATGCCGATTTCGCCGATGAGGCAAGCGGCTGGCTCGCCGAACCCAAGAGCGACGATGCCGTAGCGGCTCCCCCGCCGCCCGCCCCGCCGCCGGTCAAACGCAAGACCGCGCTCGAGCGCGCGCTCGACCAGCCCGACGGGACGGCCTCGGGCATCGATCGGACCGAACTGCCCGACACGCTCGAAAAATTTCGCGAATGGTGGATGACGGCGCCTTCGCTGGCGGATGGTGCGCTCGACCGGCGCGTCCCGCCGCGCGGGGTCGCGGGTGCCGCGCTGATGGTGCTGCTGCCCCAGCCCTTCGACGACGATGGCGATGGCCTGCTGAGCGGGGGCGCGCGCGCATTTGCCGAGGCGATGCTGCGTGCGATGGGGCTGGCAGCGCATGACGTCTATGTCGCCAGCGCGCTCCCCGTGCCCACGGCCATGCCCGACTGGACGCGGCTGGCCGCCAGCGGGCTGGGCGAGGTAGCGCGGCATCATATTGCGCTGGCCGCGCCGCAGCGCGTGCTCCTGTTCGGACGCGCACAGCTCGAACTGTTCGGCATTGCGCGTGAACGCGCGCGCGAGCCGCTGTCGATCGATTGTGCGGGCAAGCCCCATCCGCTGCTCGCCGCACCCGATCTGCGCAACCTCGCGCGCTCGGCTGCGCGGCGCGAGAATTTCTGGAACCGCTGGCTGGACTGGACCCAATGACCATTCGCCCACTCCCCCTCACCCTCGCCGCCATCCTCGTCGCCGCGCTGCCCGCCGCGCCCGCGCCCGCGCTCGCGCAGCAGAGCAGCGTCGAATATTTCACCCGCTCGCATTCCGCCGCGCTGCCGCAATTGCTGTCGAGCGACGACCGCGCCTTTTACGGCTCGCTGTTCGAAGCGATCGACAGCCGCAATTGGGACCGGGTCGAGGTCATGCTGGCGGGCCGCGCGGACGGGCCGCTGCACGGCGCGGCGCTGGCGAGCTATTATCTCCACCCCGAAAGCCCGCGGATCGAACTCGGGCGGATCGAAAGCTGGCTCGACCGCTATGCGCGCCTCCCCGAGGCCGAGGCAATCGTCCGGCTCGGGCTAACCCGCGGTCTCGAAAATCCGCCCAGCCTGCTGCGCGCGCGCGATCTGGTGCGCCAGCCCGGCTCGACCAAGCGGATCCGGCCCAGCGCGATCAATGACGGGACGATGCCCGAAAGCGTCAAGGCGGCGATCCTCGAACGGATCACCAATGACGATCCCGATGGCGCCCGCCTGCTGCTCGACGGGGTGGACGCGACGCTGAGTTCGCAGGCGCGCGGCGAATGGCGCTACCGGGTCGCGTGGAGCTACTACATCGAGAACCAGGACGCGCAGGCCTGGGCGCTGGCCGATACCGCGCGTGACGGCGGCAGCGGGGCCTGGGTCGCGGAAGGCGATTGGGCAGCGGGCCTCGCCGCCTGGCGGCTGGGCGATTGCGACAAGGCCGCCGAAGCGTTCCAGCGCAGCGCAGCGGGTGCAGTCAGCCCCAATCTCGCCGCCGCGGCGCATTACTGGGCCAGCCGCGCGCTGATCCGCTGCCGCTTTCCCGAAAAGGCCGACGAACAATTGCGCGGCGCGGCCCGCTTTCCCGAAACGCTCTACGGGATGCTCGCGCATGAACAGATGGGCCGCGACCTGCCGCGCACGCATGCGCAGCCCGATCTGACCGAAGCCGACTGGCGGCGCCTGCGCGACGAGGAAGCCGCGCGGCAGGCGGTCATGCTGGCCGAAATCGGTCGGCGCGAAGAGGCCGAGCGCGACCTGACCTGGCTGGTCCGCACGGGCGACCCCGATGATTACCCCGCGCTCTCGCGGCTGGCGCGCGCGCTCGGCCTGACCGGGGCACAGACCTTCATGGCCTATAACGCGCCGCGCGGCGAAGGCGCGCATCCCAGCCTGCGCTACCCCGTCACCTTCCGCACCCCGGTGGGCGGCTGGCGCGTCGACCCCGCGCTGGCCTTCGCGCATGCGCTGCAGGAATCGAATTTCCGCGAACGCGTGGTCAGCCCCGCGGGCGCGATCGGGCTGATGCAGATCATGCCGATCACGCAGCGCGAATATGCCGCCTCGATCAATATGAGCAGCGGCGCCGATCTCAAGGACCCGGCAGTCAATCTCGCCTTCGGGCAGCGCACGCTCGAATCGCTGGGCAGTTCGAGCTACACGCAGGGCCGTCTGCCCAAGGTCATGGCTGCCTATAACGCCGGGCCTTCGCCGGTTTCGCGCTGGGAAAGCGAGATCCGTGACCAGGGCGACCCGCTGCTGTATATGGAATCGATCCCCTATTGGGAGACGCGCGGCTATGTCGCCATCGTGATGCGCAATTACTGGATGTATCTGCGCCAGGCGGATGCCCCGGCGCCCAGCCGGGTGGAACTGGCCGAAAACGACTGGCCGATGTTCCCGGGTTTACGCTGATGCCGATCGACGAGAGCCTCCCGTTCAAACCTGTCCGTATCGCGCTGCTCACGGTTTCCGACACGCGCACGCTGGCCGATGACAGCTCGGGCGACATTCTCGCCGCGCGGATCGTGGACGCGGGGCACACCCTCGCCACGCGCGAGATCAGCCGCGACAGCAAGAATGAGATCGCCGCGCATCTGCACCGCTGGATCGACGACACCCAGATCGATTGCGTCATCACCACCGGCGGCACCGGGCTGACCGGGCGCGATGTGACGCCCGAGGCGCTCGACCGCGTGAAGGACAAGGACATTCCCGGCTTCGGCGAGATGTTCCGCTGGCTCAGCTTCGAAACCATCGGCACCAGCACGATCCAGAGCCGCGCCTGCGCCGTGCTGGCGCGCGGGACCTATATCTTCGCGCTGCCCGGATCGAACGGCGCGGTGAAGGACGGGTGGGACAAGATCCTGCTACATCAGCTCGACAGCCGCTTCCGCCCCTGCAATTTCGTCGAACTGATGCCGCGGCTGCGCGAGCGGTAAATTCGCCAGCCAGTCATTGCGAGGAGCCGAAGGCTCCGCGGCAATGCATCTTCCTTGCGCAAGCCGGACCAACGGAGCGCTGGATTGCTTCGCTTTGCTCGCAATGACTATGGAAGGCCAGCTTTGTTCCGTGTATGTTCTCGTGCATGGAACGACGACTCGCCCCTGCCATGTCAGGACGCGGCGCACAGGGCGCAGCGGTGCCCACGCGCTTCGGCCTCGCCACGCGCGAGGAGGACGGCGACTGGCGCGATTATATGGAGCAGTTGGTCGCCCCCGATGAAGGCCTGCCGGTAAAACTGCGCACCCAGGTGACCGAGGAATTCCCCAAGACGATCCTCAGCTTCAACCAGTCGCCCGACGTGCCCTTCGACCGCTCGGTCAATGCTTATCGCGGCTGCGAGCATGGCTGCGTCTATTGCTTTGCGCGGCCCACGCATGCCTATCACGACCTCTCGCCCGGGCTCGATTTCGAAACCAAGCTGTTCGCCAAGCCCAATGCGGCGCAGCTGCTGCGCGCCACGCTGGCCAAGCCCAAATACCGCCCGCGCCCGCTGGCGATGGGGACCAATACCGATCCCTACCAGCCGATCGAGGCGCGCTACAGGATCACGCGGCAGGTGCTCGAAGTGTGCCTCGACGCGCGCCATCCGGTGACGATCACCACCAAGTCCGATCGCGTGCTCGCCGATCTCGACCTGCTGGCCGAACTGGCCGAGCGGCGGCTGGTGGCGGTGGCGATTTCGGTCACCTCGCTCGACCCGAAACTGTCGCGCAAGCTCGAACCGCGCGCGGCGGCCCCGGCCAAGCGATTGCAGGCGCTGGGGAAACTGGCCGCGGCGGGGGTACCGACGCATTGCTCGGTCTCGCCGATCATACCCGCGATCACCGATGAGTTCATGGAAGAGATCGTCCAGCGCGCGGCCGCGCTCGGGGTCGACAGCGCCGGCTGGATCCCGCTGCGGCTGCCGCACGAAGTCGCCCCGCTGTTCCGCGAATGGCTCTCGGTCCATTATCCCGAGCGCGGCGACAAGGTAATGGGCATCGTCCGCTCGATCCGCGGCGGACGCGACAACGATCCCGACTTTCACACTCGCATGAAGCCTAGCGGCGTATGGGCGGATCTCTTCCGCGCGCGCTTCCGCCTCGCCTGCAAGCGCGCCGGGCTGGGCAAGGCGAAGTTCGAGCTGGATTGCACGCAGTTCAGGCCGCCCGCGCTAGGCGGACAGATGCGGTTGCTATGACAGCCTCCCCACCCTGGGGAGGGGGACCGCCGAAGGCGGTGGAGGGGCACATCCTATGATCACTGGACCACGGGACACAGTCAAACGCGCAAGGCAACTGCGTAGCGAAATGTCGGTGCCCGAACGAATTCTCTGGCGACATCTTCGCGGGCGTCCGCGCGGCCTCAAGTTCCGCCGCCAGCATCCCGCCGGCGCCTACATCATTGACTTCTATTGCGCGCGGCTGCGGCTCGCCATCGAGGTCGACGGCTGGGCGCATGACAGCGCGGAAACAATAAAAAGGGATCAGGCCAAATCGGCGTTCCTGCGCTCGCAGGGAATCGCAACTACGCGGATCCCCGCCGCGGCAGTGATGGACGATATCGAAGCGACGATAACGCGCTTACTGGACATATGCGACGCGCGAGCGAGCGACCTGCCCGAGCAGTGAAGGTGCCCCTCCACCACTTCGTGGTCCCCCTCCCCCTACCGGGGAGGCTACTAGAACCCCTCACCCGCTTCGCCTGGCGTGAAGCGCATCAGGCGGCTGTCCGCCAGCGCGGCGGTGCGGTTGACCACTGCCTGCTGGTATTCAGGATCCTTGATCATTGCGAAGAAGGCACCCGAATTGGGGTATTGCGCGACGAAACCGTCGTGCCAGCGCTTGGCGTCGGGGCCGGTCACCATGGTCTGGAAGCTGCCGCGCCAGACGATCTCACCGCCCACGCGGCGGAAGATCGGGCCGCTGGTCTTGCCGTATTCCTCATAGGCGCGCCGCCCGCTCCAGCCCTTGCCGGCGTGTTCGTGACCTTCCGGATATTCCGCCTGCTCGCGATATTCGAGCAGGTTGAGCATGTGGATCGGCTCGTCGCGCGGCAGGTCCTTGAACGCCTGGAAGTTCGCGGGGCTCGGATCGATATAGCTGTCGGCCATGGTCAGATCTCCAGCGCGTAGTCGCTGAACCGTTCGCGCAGGTCCTTCTTGCTGATCTTGCCCGTCGCGGTGTGCGGGATGTCGTCGACGAATTCGACCGCATCGGGCAGCCACCACTTGGCGACCTTGTCGGACAGGAAGTTGATCACCTCTTCCGCGGTGACTTCCTTGCCTTCCTGCTTGACCACGAACAGCACCGGGCGCTCGTCCCACTTGGGATGCATCATGCCGATGGCGGCGGCTTCGGCGACCGCCGGGTGGCCAACCGCGGCGTTTTCGAGTTCGACCGAGCTGATCCATTCGCCGCCCGACTTGATCACGTCCTTGGTCCGGTCGGTGATCTGCATCGTGCCGTCGGGATGCAGGATCGCCACGTCGCCGGTGTTGAACCAGCCGTCCGCATCGATCGCGTCTTCCTCGGCCTTGAAATAGCGCTTCACCACCCAGGGCCCGCGGATATGCAGCGCGCCCGAGCTTTCGCCGTCGCGCGGCAGGACCTTGGTCGGATCATCGAGATCGACCGTGCGCAGTTCCACGCCGAAGATCGGGCGGCCCTGCTTCATCGTCTTCTCGACTTTCTGGTCGAAGGTCAGCTGGTCCCAGTCGGCCGTGGGGCCGCCAACGGTGCCGATCGGCGAGGTCTCGGTCATCCCCCAGGCATGCTGGACGCGGGTGCCGTTCTTCATCAGCCGTTCGATCATGAAGCGCGGCGCGGCCGAACCCCCGATCGTCGCCGCGCGCAGCTTGGGCAGTTCGAGATTGTTGGCGTCGCAATATTGGAAATGCGCCAGCCACACCGTGGGCACGCCCGCCGAATCGGTGACCTTCTCGGTTTTCATCACCTCGTCGAGCACTGCGGGGTCGTTGACCGCGCTGAAGACGAACTTGATCCCTGCCATCGCCCCGGCATAGGGCAGGCCCCAGCTGGCCGCGTGGAACATCGGCACCACCGGGAGCATCACCGAGGACGCGGTAAAGTTGAAGGTCGACGGCTGCAGTCCGGCCAGCGCGTGCAGCAGCGTCGAGCGATGCTCGTACTGCACGCCCTTGGGATTGCCCGTGGTGCCGCTGGTATAGCAGATCATGCAGGGGTCGCGCTCGTCGCCATCGACCCATTCGAAGTCGCCGTCCTGCTCGCCGATCCAGTCTTCGAAGCTGGTGGTGTGCTCGCCGCTGTCGAAGCAGATGTAATGTTCGACCGTGGGCCATTTGTCGCGCATCTTGTCCACGATCGGCTGGAACGCCGCATCGTAGATCATCACCTTGTCCTCGGCGTGATTGACGATGTACTCGAGCTGGTCTTCGAACAGGCGCGGATTGCAGGTGTGCAGCACCCCGCCCATCCCCGCGACGCCGAACCAGCTGACCAGGTGGCGCGCGTGGTTCATGGCGAGGCTGGCGACCTTGTCGCCCTTGCCGAGGCCCAGCGCCTGCAGCGCCTGGCTCATCTTCTTCGCATCACGGCGCACGCCCGCCCAGTCGGTGCGGGTCTCGCTGCCATCCGCCCAGCGGGTGACGATTTCGCGGTTCGGGGCTTCCCGGGCTGCGTGGTCGATCACATGCGAGATCCGCATGCCCCAGTCCTGCATCGCGCCAAGCGACATATGTATTCCTCTCCATTCTGGTCATTGCGAGGCGCCGAAGGCGGCGCGGCAATCCAGCTTCACTCGTCGCAAATCGGAGCAACGGCGGGAAATGGATTGCTTCGCCTGCGGCTCGCAATGACTTTGTCCTCAAGCGACGAGGCGCAGGTTTGCCTTCCCCCGTCGCGCGGTTAACTGCACCTTGGCAAGGCCGGGCACGCTTGCCAAGCGTTCGGCGAGCTCGCCGTCGATAGAAAATGTTCGGCCCAGCCGCACGACGGGCGGGGCCGGGTCCCCGGTGAGCAGCGTGGCGACCGCCTCGTCGCCCCCCTGCCCGCCCTCGCCCAGCGCCAGCGCCAGCTGGGTCACCGCCTCGGCACTCTCGATCTCCAGCGTCAGCAGCATCGCCATGCTCCCGCGCACCGCGTCGAGCGGGACCGCCCCGCGCACGGTGATCCGCGGCGGTTCGTCGGGGCTCGGGCTGTCGAGTTCGACATCGAGCTTCACGCAAGTGCCGCTCCTGGCCCATTCGAGGAACTTCTCGACCAGCCCCTCTTCGAAACAGGCGGCGCTGAACTGGCCGGAGGCGTCGGAAAAATCGGCGCGGACGAAGGGCTTGCCGCGCTTGGTCGTGCCCTTACTGGCGCCTTCGACCTGCACCGCCATCACCGCGCCCATGCGCCCGCCACCGGGCACGCCGCCGGACATCAGCGAGGCGTGCGAACGGGCACCTTGCGCGCTGGCGATCTCGCGATAGGCAGCGGTCGCATGCTGCTTGAAGGAGAAGCCCATGTTCTCCTTCTCGCGGGCGCGCGCCTCGCTGAGCGACCAGTCTTCCGCGTCCTTCAATCGCAGATCGTCATCGACCGCTGCGTCCTCGCCGCCGAACAGGCCCGCCTGGCCGCTCGAGCGCTCGCGCTCGGCCGCATCGGCCACCGCGAGCAGCATGTCGGCATTGGCCATCAGCTTCGCGCGATTGGGCTCGAACTTGTCGAGCGCGCCCGCGCTGATGAGCGCCTCGAGCTGGCGCGAATTCATCGATCCCTTGGGCAGGCGTTCGAACAGGTCCTTGAGGCTTTCGAACCGGCCCGCCGCCTCGCGTTCCTCGACGATCGCTTCCATCGCGCGTTCGCCGACATTGCGGATGCCCGCCAGCGCGTAGCGCACGGCGTAACCATCGTCGGTCTGCTCGACGGTATATTCCGCCTCCGAATGATTGAGCGAGGGCGGCAGCACCGTGATCCCGCCGCGGCGCGCATCGTCGACGAAGATCGCCAGCTTTTCGGACTGGTGCATGTCGAAACACATCGAGGCAGCGTAGAATTCTTCCGGGTAATGCGCCTTGAGCCACGCGGTCTGGTAGGCGAGCAGCGCATAGGCGGCGGCGTGCGACTTGTTGAAACCATAGCCGGCAAACTTGTCGATCAAATCGAACAGCGCATTGGCCTCGGCCTTCTCGATCCCGCTGACTTCCTTGCACCCGGTGACGAAGCGTTCGCGCTGGATGTCCATTTCGGCCTGGACCTTCTTGCCCATCGCGCGGCGCAGCAGATCGGCGTCCCCGAGCGAATAGCCGGCAAGGATCTGCGCCGCCTGCATCACCTGTTCCTGGTAGACGAAGATGCCGTAGGTCTCGGCCAGGATGCCTTCGAGCTTGGCATGCGGAAACTCGATCGCGACCTCGCCTGCCTTGCGCTTGCCGAACAGTGGGATGTTGTCCATCGGGCCCGGGCGGTAGAGCGAGACGAGCGCGATGATGTCGCCGAAATTGGTCGGCTTCACTGCAGTCAGCGTGCGCCGCATGCCTTCCGATTCGAGCTGGAACACGCCCACCGTGTTGCCCGCCTTCATCAGCTCGTAGACCTTGGGATCGTCGAGCGGCAGCTGGGACAGGTCGATATCGATCTCGCGCCGCTTGAGCAGGTCGACCGCCTTCTTGAGCACCGACAGCGTCTTCAGCCCGAGAAAGTCGAACTTGACCAGTCCCGAGCTCTCGACATTCTTCATGTCGTATTGCGTCACCGGCATGTCCGAGCGCGGATCGCGGTAAAGCGGCACCAGCTTGGCCAGCGGCCGGTCGCCGATCACCACGCCCGCCGCGTGAGTCGAACTGTTGCGCGGGAAGCCCTCGAGTTGCATCGCCAGGTCGACGAGCCGCTTCACCTCATTGTCATTGTCGTATTCGTTCTTGAAATCGGCCGCTCCATTGAGCGCGCGCGGCAGCGTCCACGGGTCGGTCGGGTGATTGGGCACCATCTTGCACAGCCGGTCGACATGGCCGTAGCTCATTTGCAGGATGCGCCCCGTATCGCGCAGCACCGCGCGCGCCTTGAGCTTGCCGAAGGTGATAATCTGCGCGACGTGGTCGTGGCCGTATTTCTGCTGGACGTAGCGGATCACCTCGCCGCGGCGGGTTTCGCAGAAGTCGATGTCGAAGTCGGGCATCGACACGCGTTCGGGGTTGAGGAAGCGTTCGAACAGCAGGCCCAGCTGGATCGGGTCGAGATCGGTGATCGTCAGCGACCAGGCGACAAGGCTGCCCGCACCCGAACCACGCCCCGGTCCCACGGGAATGTCGTGGTCCTTGGCCCATTTGATGAAGTCGGCAACGATCAGGAAGTAGCCGGGGAAACCCATCTGGTTGATGATGTCGACCTCGAACTGCAGCCGGTCGAAATAGACCTTGCGTTCCTCCTCGCTCATCTCGCCATAGGGCGCGAGCCGCGCCTCCAGCCCCTTGCGCGCATCTTCCTCCAGCGCGCGCGCCTCGCCTTCGAGGTCGCCCGCGAGGCTGGGCAGGATCGGCTTGCGATAGGGCGGCGCATAAGCGCAGCGCTGCGCAACCACCACGGTGTTCTGCACCGCTTCGGGCAGGTCGGCGAAGGCCTCCTCCATCATGTGGTAGGTCTTCACATAGCTTTCGGGGTTCGACCGCGCGCGTTCCTCCGCATCGACATGCGTCGAGCCGGCAATGCACAGCATCGCGTCATGCGCCTTGTGCATATGCGGTTCGGCGAAATTGGCGGGATTGGTCGCCACCAGCGGCAGGTCGCGCGCATAGGCGAGATCGACCAGCGCCGCTTCGGCGCGCTCCTCGATCGGATCGCCGCGCCGTGCCAGTTCGATATAGAGCCGGTCGGGGAACAGCACCTGCAGGCGGTCGAGCAGGGCCTCGGCATGGCTCTGCTGGCCTTCGGCAAGCAGCCGCGTGACCGCGCCTTCGCTTGCACCAGTAAAAGCGATCAGCCCATCGGTGCGGCCATCAAGGTCGCCGATCCGCACATGCGGCTCGAATTCGAGCGGGCGTTCGAGATGCGCCTTCGACACGAGATGGCACAGATTGTCGTATCCCGCCTCGTCCTGCGCGTAGAGCGGCAGGTAATCGACCTGCTTGCCTTCCGCCCCCTCGTCGCGGCTCGGGCGCGCCACGCCCAGCAGGGCGCCGATGATCGGCTGCACGCCTTCGGCCTTGCAGGCATTGGCGAACATGACCGCGCCATAAAGCCCGTTACGGTCGGCGATCGCGATAGCGGGAAAACCGCGTTCCTTCGCCAGCTTGGCCATCGCCTTGGGGTCGATCGCGCCTTCGAGCATCGTATAGGCCGACAGGATACGGAACGGGACGAAGGGCTTGAAGGACATGCGTGCCAATATGCGGCGCGGGAGGGGATTCGCCAACCCGCGCGCGCCGCGCTTTCCTCCGTTCCGTCATCCCTGCGAAGGCAGGGATCCAGATAACGGAAACGATTCGCCAAAAGTTTGATCACCCGGGCCCCCGCCTAGGCAGAGGCGACAGTCATTTCCTAGGAGCTACAGCAGCTTTTCGATGTCCTTGGCGATCGTCTTGGGCGCATCGGTCGGCCCGTATCGCTTCGCGACCTGACCCGAACGGTCGATCAGGAATTTGGTGAAGTTCCACTTGATCGCCTTCGATCCCATCACGCCGGGCTTTTCGCGCTTCATCCAGTCGAACAGCGGGCTGGCATTGTCGCCATTGACGTCGACCTTGGCCATCAGCGGGAAGGTGAGGCCGAAATTGACCTTGCAGAACTCGGCGATCTCGCCCGCATCGCCCGGCTCCTGGCCGCCGAACTGGTTGCAGGGGAAGGCAAGCACTTCGAAGCCCTTGTCGCGGTAGTCCTGGTAGAGTTCTTCCAGCCCGTCATATTGCGGAGTGAAACCGCATTTGCTGGCAGTGTTGACCACCAGCAGGACCTTGCCCAGCTTTTCCGAAAGGGCGAGCTCGTCGCCCTTGTTCGTGGTGACGGCGAAATCGGCGATAGTGGTCATGCGGGGGTATTCCTTGCAGCGACGAACAAGTGGGACAGGGTCTGCACGCGCGGCGCTGACCGCACAAGGGCGGCCATCACCGGCGCGCAGAGCGCCTGTTCAGGCGGCAGGGAAATCCGGGCGCTGCGACAGGCCCGCTACCTCGGCAGCGTGATATTCGCGGTCGCCCGCCTTCTCGATGCAATATTGCGCTCGTTCGGCTTCTGGCATCAGCATCATGTGGCGGATCAGTTCGGCGAAAGTGCCGCTGCGCAGCCCCTTGGCCGCGTCGAGCACGCCGTCGCCATCATCCACGCGGTGCAGGCTGGCACGGTCGTCCCATTGGATGCCGTGAGCGTGGTTGTCGTCGCCTTTGAAAGTGCTGGGGTGGTCGGTCATTGAAATCTCCTTCGCGAGACCAACGACCGAAGCGGCTTGCGGGTCCGCTAAGCCAGCACGCCGTCGTGCAGCCGGACCACACGGTCCATCCTCTGTGCCAGGCGTTCGTTATGCGTCGCGATCAGCGCTGCGCTGCCTTCGCCGCGCACCAGCCCGAGGAATTCGGCGAGCACCTTGTCGGCGGTGGCCTCGTCGAGATTGCCGGTCGGTTCGTCGGCCAGCACGAGATCGGGCTTGTTGGCCAGCCCGCGCGCAACCGCGACGCGTTGCTGTTCGCCGCCCGAAAGCTGGCTCGGGCGATGATCGAGCCGGTGCCCGAGCCCCAGCGCGATAAGCAATTGTTCGGCGCGCGCCTCTGCCTCCACATGCGGGCGGCCGGCGACAAGCTGGGGCAGGACGACATTCTCGCGCGCATCGAAATCGGGGAGCAGGTGATGGAACTGGTAGACGAAGCCGAGATGGTCGCGGCGCAGCACGGTGCGCGCGCGCGAGTTCGATTTTTCCGCCGAATGACCGCCAATGACGATCTCGCCGCCGAAGCCCCCCTCGAGCAGGCCTACCGCCTGGAGCAGCGTCGACTTGCCCGATCCCGAAGGCCCGAGCAGCGCGACGATCTCGCCCGGGCGGATCGCAAGGTCGACCCCGCGCAGCACGTCGATCCGCTCGCCGCCCTGCTCGAAGCTGCGGGTAAGCTGCTTGAGCTCGACCACCGGTTTCACGCCCATATTACTCATAACGCAGCACCTGCACGGGATCGGTGTTCGCCGCCTTCCACGCGGGGTAGAGCGTAGCGAGGAAGCTGAGGCCCAGCGCGAGTAAGGCGATCATCGTCACTTCGCTGCCATCGACCTTCGACGGGATCGTGGTGAGAAAGCGATATTGCGGGTCCCACAGATTCTGTCCCGTCAGCGCGCCGATCGCCTGCACGATCTGTTGCCGTCCGGCGAGGATCGAGAAGCCCAGCGCAAGCCCAACGACTGTGCCGATTGCGCCCACGGTAAACCCGGTGGTGACGAAGATTTTCATCAGGCTTTGCCGTGACGCGCCCATGGTCCGCATGATCGCAATGTCGCGCGTCTTGGCGCGCACCAGCATGACGAGGCTGGAGAGGATGTTGAACGCCGCCACCAGCACCATGAAACTGAGCGCGAAGGCCATCGCCGCGCGCTCGACCTGCAGCGCCTCGAACAGCGTCGCGTTGATGGTTTTCCAGTCGGCGACCACCGCCCTGCCCTCGACCGCGCGCTGGACAGGTTCGAGGATCTCGCCGACCTCGTCGGCATCCTCCACCGTCACTTCGATCATGCCGACGGTATCGCCGATCAGCATCAGCGTCTGCGCGTCCTGCATCGGCATGACGACGAAAGCCCCATCATAGTCATAGACGCCGACTTCGAAGATCGCCGCGACTTCGTAACCGACCTGCCGCGGAACCGTGCCGAAAGGGGTCGAGCGGCCCTGCGGATTGATGATCGTGATCGTGTCGCCGACGCGGGCGCCGATATTCTCGGCCAGCCGAATGCCGATCGCGACCTTGCTTGCGCCCGCTTGCAGCGCATCGAAATTGCCGCTGACTGCCTTGCTTGCGAGTTCGTCGATGTCTTCGTCAGTGTTGCCGCGCACGATGATCGCCTCGACGCGTCCGTTGAAACTCGTCAGCAGCGGTTGTTCGATCAGCGGGCTCGCATCGACCACACCCGGCGTCTGCCGCACTTCCTCGAGAATGTTCTCCCAATCGTCCATCCGTCCGCCATAGGCCTGCACGATGGCGTGGCCGTTGAGGCCGACGATCTTGTCGAGCAGTTCGGCGCGAAATCCGTTCATCACGCTCATCACCACCACCAGCATGGCGACCGACAGCATCACCACGCCGATCGAGATGCTTGCCACCAGGGCAATGAAGGCCTCGCCCTTGCCTGGAAGCAAATAGCGTTTGGCGATAGTCCATTCGAATGGGGAGAGGATCAAGACGGCCCTGGTTTATGGCTGCGGAGTGCAGCGCGTTTAGGCAGGCAATCCTTGCTGCGCAATGAAATCGTGTCGGATGGGCGGGCATTGGTCGCACTGCCCTTGTAATCGGTTCGTAACACCGCCATTGGGCGCGCATCCCGATCAGCCGCGGCGGACAGGCCTTTCGATGAACCTCACGCACCCGTTTCTAGACGAGGATGGCGACAAGTTGCGCGAAGAGTGCGGCGTGTTCGGCGCAGTCAACGCGACCGATGCTTCCGCCGTCACCGCCCTGGGCCTCCACGCGCTGCAACACCGCGGCCAGGAAGCCGCGGGTATCACGAGTTTCAACGGCACCGAATTCTTCACGCTGCGCGGGCTTGGCCATGTGGCGGACAATTTCTCCAGCCAGGAAGCGATCGCCGAACTGCCCGGCATGATGGCGGCAGGGCATGTCCGCTATTCGACCACCGGCGGCTCGGGCCTGCGCAATATCCAGCCGCTCTATGCCGATCTTGCCAGTGGCGGCTTCGCGGTGGCGCATAACGGCAATATCTCGAACGCAGGCGTGCTGCGCGAGGATCTGGTGCGGCGCGGGTCGATCTTCCAGTCGACCAGCGACACCGAGGTCATCATCCACCTCGTCGCGACCAGCCGCTACCCCACCATCATGGACCGGCTGATCGATGCGCTGCGGCTGCTCGAAGGCGCCTATGCGCTGATCGTCATGACCCCCGAGGGCATGATCGCCTGCCGCGATCCGCTGGGCATCCGCCCGCTGCAGATGGGCCGGATCGGCGATGCCACGCTGTTCGCGTCGGAAACCGTCGCCTTCGACGTGGTCGGCGCCGAATTCGTCCGCCAGGTCGAACCGGGCGAAGTGATCAAGGTCGATTTCGACGGCAATATCGATTCGCTGCATCCCTTCGGCAATCATTCGGCGCGGCCCTGCATTTTCGAGCATGTCTATTTCAGCCGTCCGGATTCGGTATTCGACGGGCGCAGCATCTATGCCGCACGCAAGGCGATCGGCGCCGAACTGGCGCGCGAGACGCCGGTCGAAGCCGACCTCGTCATTCCGGTACCCGACAGCGGCGTCCCCGCAGCGATCGGCTATGCGCAGGAAGCGGGGATCCCGTTCGAACTGGGGATCATCCGCTCGCATTATGTCGGCCGCACCTTCATCCAGCCGAGCGACGGCGCGCGCCATGCCGGCGTCAAGCGCAAGCACAATGCCAACCGCGCGCTGGTCGAGGGCAAGCGCATCGTCCTGATCGACGACAGCATCGTGCGCGGCACCACCAGCCTGCAGATCGTCGAGATGATGCGCGAGGCCGGGGCCACCGAAGTGCATTTCCGTGTCGCCAGCCCGCCCACCGCGCATAGCTGCTTCTACGGCGTCGACACGCCCGAACGCAGCAAGCTGCTCGCCGCGCGGATGGATGTCGAGCCGATGCGCGAATTCATCAAGGCTGACAGCCTCGCCTTCGTCTCGATCGACGGTCTCTATCGCGCGGTCGGCGAAAAACCGCGCAATTCGGCCTGCCCGCAGTTCTGCGACGCCTGTTTCACCGGCGACTATCCCACTTCGCTCACCGATCTGATGCGGCGCGAGGACAAGCAGCAGCAGCTCTCCTTCACCTCCGAACAGGTCGCCTGATGGACCAGCCGCTCGCCAATCGCCTCGCGCTCGTCACCGGGGCAAGCAAGGGGATCGGCGCCGCCACCGCCCGCGCGCTGGCCGCCGCCGGGGCGCATGTGGTGCTGACCGGCCGCGACGTTCCCGCGCTAGAAGCGGTCGAGGATGCGATCCACGCAGTCGGCGGGGCATCGACCATCGCCCCGGTGGACCTTGCCGAAAGCGACGGGCTGGCACGGCTTGCCTCGGCCATTGCAGGCCGCTGGGACAAGCTCGATTATCTCGTGATTTCCGCAGCCTATCTGCCGGCCCTCACACCGGTTACGCAGATCGACGGCAAGCAGCTCAGCCAGGCGCTGACCGTCAATTTCCTCGCCACGCAGGCACTGCTGGCCAATTTCGACCCGCTGCTCAAACGCGCCGAGGCGGGCCGGGTGATCGGCCTGACCAGCAGCGTCGGGGCCAGCCCGCGCGCCTATTGGTCCGCCTATGGCGCGACCAAGGCGGCGTTCGACAATCTGCTCGAAAGCTATGCGCAGGAGGTCGAGAAGATCTCCAAGGTTCGCGTCGCGCTGGTCGATCCGGGCGCCACGCGCACTGCCATGCGCGCCAAGGCCTATCCGGGCGAAGACCCGCAATCGGTCAAGGACCCTGCCACGGTCGCCGACCGTCTTGTCGAATTGCTTGTTAACGATTTCACCGGCTTCCACCGCGAGCGCGTCGACGGGTGAATTAACCAGCTTCGGCGACGAATGCTAAACCCTGATCCGCGATACTCGTTAAATCCCGTTGCGCATACGCCGGGTCACACTTCATCCGGATTGATCGAGGAGGGGCGCCCGTCATGATCCAACATTCGCAAGATCCATACACGCTGGCCGCGCAGGAAGACCGCTGTGCACCGCGCGCCAAATTGGCCATCCCCGGCCAATTGCGCGCCAGCGGCGGCCGCGCCTTCCAGACCGTGATCCACGACCTGTCGGTGTCGGGCTTCTCCGCCGCCGCGCTCAACCGCATGCATGAAGGCCAGCTGTGCTGGCTCACCCTGCCCGGGCTTGAATCGCTGCAGGCACAGGTCGTGTGGTGGGAAAACTCGATGGTCGGCTGCGCCTTCAGCGAATTGCTGGGCTCGATCGTCCACGACAACATTCTCGCCCGCTACACCAGCGAAGGCGCCGCCTACCGGCCCTACTGAACGGCGAGACAATCCGGGGACGGTGCGCCGTTACCCGGACACCGCCACCCTGCCCGCCCCTAGTTAGTCTTCCAGCGTTTCGACCAGCCTGCCCACCAGCGTGCGGAACCCGTCGCGGTGCGCGCGGCTGGTCGCGGTTGGCCAATTGCTCACCACGGCCACGACCAATTGCTCATCGGGCACGATGGTGATCGCCTGCCCGAAAATTCCCTGTGCGCCGTACATGTCGCCGGGATAGGTCCACCACTGGTAGCCGTATCCGAAGCCGGGGGCCTCGGGCGCGAAATCGACCAGCGGCGAGCCCGCCTTGGCGAACCAGCCTGCGGGCACCACGCCCTCCCCGCCCTCGAGCGCGAACTGGCCCATGCGGGCATAGTCCGACAATCGCAGCGAGAGGCAGCAGCCACCGATATTGCCGCCGGTCAGGTCCTGCATCCAGAACAGCCCGCCCTCGAACCCGGCGGGCTCGACGATCTTCTCGGCCGCATAGGCAGCGAGCGACTGGCCGGTCGCCTGTTCGACGATCAGGCCGAGCAGATTGGTCTCGAGCGTTTTGTAGACCCATTTCTCGCCCGCGGGCGCCTCGCGCGTCAGCGTGCGGGCATAGGTCACAGCCTGCGATTCGCCCGCCACCGGGGCCACGCCGAGCATCCGCGCGACGTCGCTGTCGGGATCGGTGTAATCCTCGTTCCACGCCACGCCCGAGGTCATCGTGGCGATCTGGCCGACGCTCACCCCGTCATAGGCGGTGCCTGCCAGCGCGGGGATGATGTCGGTGACCGGCGTATCGACGCTGGCGATCGCGCCATCCGCGATTGCCGCCCCCAGCAGGGTCGAGGTAAAGCTCTTGGCGACCGAGAAGCTGGTCCACCGTCCGGTCGGGCCAAAACCCAGACCGTAATCCTCGAACACGATCGCACCGTCCTTGAGGACCATGAGGCCGGCCGCCTGCGTTTCGGCCATATAGGCACGGATATCCGCCCGCAGCGCGGCGGGCACGCGGCCTTCCTGCCGCGGCAGCGTGCGGACCGTGTTGGCAGGTGCCACTTCGAGCCCGGGGAAAGCAGATTCCATATCGCGGAACGCGGCCGAGCGGCGCGCGTCGTTCCAGAACAGGATCGAATCGCCCGGATCCAGGCTCGCCATTTGCGCGGGCATCGACTGGGTTACCGCCGGCGGTGCCGGGGGTGCGGTTGCGACGGTGTCGTAAGCCGCCGCGCAACCCGTCAGCGCCAGGGCCGCCACCGAAATCAATAATCCACGCATCACATCTCTCCCTCTTTCACCAGTGTAACCTGGTGGACGTCGATCCCGCCACCGCGGAACCCGCCTTCGCAATACATCAGGTAATAGCGCCACAAATCGTAGAACTGCTCGTCGAATCCTTCGGGCAGGTGTCCTGCGGCAGCCGCCGCGTCGAAATTGTGCCGCCAGTGTGCGAGCGTGGCGGCATAGTCCCCGCCGAAATCGCGCTGGTCCTGCCACGCGAGGCCGCGCTCCTCCGCCAGCCGGCGAAACTCGCTCGTGCGGATCAGCAGCCCGCCGGGGAAGATATAAGCCTGGATGAAATCGGCGCTCTTGGCATAGGCATCGAACAGATCGTCGCGCATCGCGATATACTGGATCGCCGCGCGCCCGCCCGGTTTCAGATTGCGCGCGATGCAGTCCATAAAGGTCGGCCAGTATTCGCGCCCCAGCGCCTCGACCATCTCGACGCTGACGATCGCGTCGAACTGGCCTTCGCAATCGCGATAGTCCTGCTTGCGGAAATCGACCCCCGCGCCGTGGTGCGCGGCGGCCCAGGCCAATTGTTCGTCGGACAGGCTGATCGCTGTGACGTCTGCCCCGCGCGCGGCGAGGAAGCCTGCCAACCCGCCCCAGCCGCAGCCGATTTCGAGCACCTTGGGCGCTGCGCCGATACGCGCGGCCAGCGCATCCCACTTGCGCCGCTGCGCAGCCTCGAGGCCGTCCTCGCCAGGCTCCAGCGCCGAGGAATAGCTCATCGTCGGGTCGAGCCACGCCTCGTAGAAATCATTGCCGAGGTCGTAATGCGCGCTGATATTTTTCCGCGCGCCTTCATGCGTGTTGCGATTGACCAGATGCGCCAGCTTGAGCGCGTGGCGGAACGGGCCCTTGGCGCGGGCGGTATCGCCCAGCCGCGACGCATGCTGCATGAACAGCGCGAACAGCGGGACCGGGTCGGGGCTCCACCATTCGCCCGCCTCCCATGCCTGGTACCAGCCGACCGAGCCATTGCTCGCCAGCCGGATCAGCGCATTCCAGCTGCGCAGCTCGACCTCGCATTCGAACCCCGGTGCATGCCCGCCCAGCGTACGGCGGCTGCCATCGGGCAGGACGCCGTGGATAGTCCCCGAGGTCAGCGCGGAATCGATCCGGTCGAGAATTCTCTCGAAACCGGGCGCCACCAACCGCGCGAACCAGCCGGGCCGGCGCGCAAAGCGCTGTGATCCGGCGATAAGGTCGTGCGTGCGGGGGGTAGTCGGCATATCCATCGCGCGCTGCTATTGCGCGGCGCGGCGGCGGACGCAAGCTAGCCTTTGGCCGACCGGTACGCCGCCAGTGCCCGCTCGCGCGCTTCCCTGTGGCCGATCATCTTGGCCGGGTAGTCGCCGCGCTTCCCGTCGGGCGGGTCGTGGATGCAATCGTCGCCCAGATCGGCCAGTTCGGGGACATATTCGCGAATGTAATCGGCGGCGCCGAACTTCTCGCTCTGCGTCAGCGGGGCCATGATCCGCACGAACATGTTGCTGTCCACCCCGGTGCCCGAGATCCACTGCCAGTTGACGCCGTTATTGGCGTAATCGGCATCGACCAGGCAGTCCCAGTACCATTGTTCGCCGAAGCGCCAGTCGATCAGCAGGTGCTTCACAAGGAAGCTGGCGCAGATCATCCGCACGCGGTTGTGCATCCACCCGGTGCGCCACAGCTGGCGCATCCCCGCATCGACCACCGGATAGCCGGTCATGCCCTTCTGCCAGCACGCAAGGTCCTGCGCGATCAGATGCCCCGCATTGGGGTTCCGCCACAGCGTGCGTTCGTCGTAGTCGCGGTAGCTTTCGCGCGGGTAGTCGGGGAACTGGTCGATCACGTTCTGCGCATAATCGCGCCAGATCACTTCCTTGGCGAAGGTGTTCCAGCCGTCGCTGCGCTTGTCCTTCAATGCGTGCCACACCTGCGCGGGGCTGATCTCGCCCCAGTGCAAATGCGGCGAGAGACGCGAGGTTGTGTCTTCGGACGGCAGATTGCGGCCCTCGTCGTACTCGCCCACCACATCGGCCCACCAGTCGAGCCGGTCATGCGCGGCGTCCTCGCCGAACTCCCAGAAATCGCGGATGCCGTCCGCCCAGTCGGGATTGGTCGGAAGCAGCGCCCAATCGGCCAGTTCGTCGCTGTCGGGCCAGCTATCGGGCGACGACAGCGTCTCGGGCTCGGGCAACGGGTCGCGCGGCGGCATCACCTCCAGCATGGATTTCGCAAACGGGGTGTAGATCTTGTACGGATCGCCCGAACCGGTGGTCACGCTGCCGGGCGGAAGCAGGTAATTGCCGTCGTAGAGGCACAGCCTGCGCTCCTCGCCCCCCGAACCTGCAAGCGCATCGCGCAGTTCGTCCTCGGCTTCCTTCCACCACGGCTCGTAGTGACGCATCGCGTGGATGCAGGTGGCCCCGACCTCGTCGGCGAGCGCGGCAAGCACCTGCGGGGCGTCGCCCCGGAGCAGCACGATCTTCGAGCGACGCTTCCCAAGCGATGTGCCGAGGCTTTCGAGCGAATAGTGCAGCCAGACCAGCGAGGCACCGCCATAGGCATGATCACCTGCGCGTTCGTCGTCGAGCACATAGACCGGGATGACGGGGCCGGCCTGCGCGGCGGCATGGAGCGCAGGCTGGTCGGCCATGCGCAAATCGCGCCGCAGCCAGACGATATGTGGGTTAGCGATAAGTCTTCTCCCGATGCCACCTATCAACCCCGTCATGCTGAACTTGTTTCAGCACCCATTCTTCGGCCCACTCAGGTCGAGCGGGAGGCAGGATGGACCCTGAAACAAGTTCAGGGTGACGGATTGGCTAGAGGTTCGCACTCGACATCGGGCAGCGCCACCGAGAACCGATCCCGCGCGCGCGGATCGTAGAAGCGAGCGTCGCGGAGGATGACCGAGCCATCGGGTGCGCGTTCGGCGAAGGGGGCGCGGGACCAGAAGAGGAAGGCGTCAAGTTGGCTGTTGTCTGTATGCCCGACCACCATATCGGGAAACTCACATATTGGCTCGCCGAGGGGTTCAGCGAAGCAATCATCATAAGTCCAACACTTCTCCTGTAGCCATCTGCCATCCCGCCCGAACATGAGCTCGCGCTTCCAAAAAGCAAACGGCACCGGATTGGCAATCACTTCAGCTGCAACTGGTCCTTCCAAGACAAACCCATCACCGATCCGAATGTGCTCTCCGAATGCTATTACTGCATGCAGAGAGCCGTGCCTCTCCTGTTGAGCAGTAATACCCGCATTCACTCCAATATACGCCAGCCCCACCGCTATCGCGATCCGCGCAGGCCTTCGCCACTCTCCGCCCCGCTTCTCCCGGCGGAGCGAAAACCATGTCGCGAAACCCAGCAGCGCCCACAGCCACACATCGATGATGAACAGCGTGTCGCCGTAGAACCAGCGGCTCGAGAACGGCTCGAGCAGGCGGATGCCGTAGACGTTGAGCCAGTCGAGCGCGGGATGCGTCAGGCAGCCGAGCAGCGCGAGTGCGTACAGCCATTTGAAATTGACCGGCAGGCGCGCCTCGGGCCGCTTGCCGCGCCTCGCCTGCCAGCGGTCGAACCCATAGAGCAGCCCCGCCAGTAACAGCGGCAGCAGCACCCAGGCGATCGGTCCATGCGTGATCCCGCGGCGGAAGCCGAGGTGTTCGACCCCGTCGAGCCAGAAGAAACAGGCCGCATCGACATCGGGCAGGTTCGCGCCGATGATCAGCGCGGGCATCGCCAGCCCGGTCTTCCGCTTGAGCCCCGCCTCCCCGATCAATGCCCCGACGAGGCTGTGTGTAATATTGTCCATTGCGCGCGAGTGTTAGCTCGCCCCGTCCAAAAGGAAAGGGCGGCAGGTTACCCCGCCGCCCTCGTCCCATAGGTTCAGCCTCGATCAGGAATCGGACGTTTCACCGCGACGCGCGGCGGTGAATTCGCGGCGGTCGAGATAGGTGTCGCCGTCCATGTCGTAATAAAAGAAGCTGTCGGCGGCCTTGTTGATCGTGTCGGCCTTCAGCTCGGGCTCGCCCTGGTCGTTGATCGCCTCGTGCTGCGGATTGAGCGGGATCGCCCAGATCGCATATTCGGCAACCGAGAGCTGGTCGTCGTCATTACGGTCGAGATAGCCCCAGGTCATGTTCTGGCGCAGGCGCATGTTGGTCTCGCCATCGCGTTCCTGCGACGCGGCATCCATTTCCTCGCGCTCGTCATCGCTCATGTCCTGCGAGGCGTCGGTAGCATCGGCCTGTGCGACCTGCTCGTTCACCACCTCGTCGCGATAGGTGCGATATTCGCTGCGGAAGGCGTCGGAATCGAACGCATCGCGGCGCGTCTGCGCATCGTCGCCCAGCATGTAATCGCGCGTCATGGGATCGTATTCGTCCACCATCGCGGTTTCGGTATCGGCCATTTCGCTGCCGACTACCGGGTCCTCGGCCACGTCGTCGCCGCAGGCGGCAAGCGCCAGCGCAAGCGTGGACAGTGCAGTCGTCTTGATCGAAATATTCATGTCTTCTCCATTGGTTGGACCCTGCAGCGGCAGGGATATGTCCAACCAACGGAGCCGAACCGCGATCGGTCCGAAAAACTGCGAAATGCTGTCAGCGCGTCAAACAGGATCCTGCGCGGTGCCGTCGACGGTCCAGGTCTGGCCCTTGCCGAGCAGCTTGGCGAGATTGGCCTCCTTGCCCTGGCTCGCGGCGGCCTTTTCGGCCATCGCGGCGGCCTCGAAGGTCGGGCGCGGATCGTCATAGAGCACGCCCAGCGCCATCGGGAACGGCCCGAAGGGCATCTCGACGAGCATATGCGCGATCGAGCGGTTGGTGACATCGTGGACGATCACCCCCGCGGCTTCCCAGTCGCCATCGACCACATCGACCACCTTGAGCTCGAGCTTGTCGCGGTCGAGCGCGATGCCCTTGGCATCCTTCGCGAACAGCATCGGCTTGCCGTTTTCGAGCCACAGCTGCTGGTCCTCGGCGCCCTTGGGCGCAGCGAAATCGTTGAACACGTCCTTGTTGTAGACGATGCAGTTCTGGAAGATCTCGATGAAGGCAGCGCCCTGGTGCGCATGCGCGGCTTTCAGCACATCGGGCAGGTGCTTCGACACGTCGAACCCGCGGCCGACGAAGCGCGCGCCGGCACCCAGCGCGAAAGCGGCGGGGCGCGCGGGATGGTCGTAGCTGCCGATCGGGGTCGAGGGCGACTTGGTGCCCTCGCGGCTGGTGGGCGAGGCCTGGCCCTTGGTGAGTCCGTAGATCTCGTTGTTGAACAGCATGATCTGCATGTTCACATTGCGCCGCAGGACATGCATCAGGTGATTGCCGCCGATCGACAAACCATCGCCGTCACCGGTCACCAACCAGATGTCGAGGTCCGGATTGGCGAGCTTCGCGCCCGTGGCAAAGGCGGGCGCGCGGCCGTGGATGGTGTGGAAGCCGTAGCTCTCGACATAATAGGGGAAGCGGCTCGAACAGCCGATCCCGCTGATGAACACGGTGTTGGCCGGGTCCGCGCCCAGCTGCGGCAGCGTGCGCTGCACCGCCTTGAGGATCGCGTAGTCGCCGCAACCCGGGCACCAGCGGACCTCCTGGTCGGTTTCCCAGTCCTTGAGCGTGGTTTCGATCTTTACGGGTGCGTTCACGAGCCGAGCTCCTGCGATTGCGGTGACGACTGGTTCTTCAGCGATCCGTCGTCATGTCCGGATTCCAGATGCGGCAACTGGTCGTCATTGACCGGGACCTCGCCGCCTTCATTGCCTTCGACGCCGTCGAAATACTTGCCGATCGCTTCTTCCATTTCGGCGATCTGGAAGGGCTGGCCGCTGGTCTTGGTCAGCGGCGTCGCATCGACGAGGAACTGGTCGCGCAGCACGGTCTTGAACTGGCCGGTGTTCATTTCGGGCACCAGCACATGCTCGAACCCGCGCAGCAGGTCGCCGAGGTTCTTCGGCAGCGGCCAGATGTGGCGCACATGGATGTGGCTCACGTCCCGCCCCTGGCGGCGCGCATTGTCGACCGCGCGGTGGATCGGGCCGAACGTGCTGCCCCAACCGACGACCGCGAGCTTGCCCGAGGTGTTGCCGAGGCAGACTTCCTGGTCGGGCACGGCGATGCCGTCGATCTTGCCCTTGCGCAGGTCGGTCATGCGCTGGTGGTTGTCGGGCGAATAGTCGATATTGCCGCTCAGCTCGTGCTTCTCGATCCCGCCGATGCGGTGCATCAGGCCGGGCGTCCCGGGCTTGACCCAGGGCCGTGCGCCCTTCTCGTCGCGCTTGTAGGGCAGGAAGGTCTCGGCCCCCTGATCGTCGACCGCGTTCTTCTCGGTCAGGAACTGCGCCGGGAACGGTTCGAACGTGGCCGGATCGGGCACTTTCCACGGCTCGGCGGCATTGGCGATATAGCCATCGGTGAGCAGCATGACGGGGGTCATGTATTGCACCGCGATGCGGCAGGCCTCGATCGCCACCTCGAAGGCATCGCCCGGGCTGCTGGCGGCAATCACCGGCATCGGCGCATCGCCATTGCGGCCATAGACCGCCTGGTAGAGATCGCTCTGCTCGGTCTTGGTCGGCAGGCCCGTGGACGGGCCGCCGCGCTGCGAGTTGACGATCACCAGCGGCAATTCGGTCATGATGGCGAGGCCCATCGCCTCGCCCTTGAGCGCAATGCCCGGACCCGAAGAGCTGGTGATCCCGAGGCTACCCGCATAGCTGGCACCGATGGCAGCGCAGATCGCGGCAATTTCGTCTTCCGCCTGGAAGGTGGTGACGTCGAATTCCTTGAGCCGCGCGAGATGGTGCAGGATCGCGCTGGCGGGGGTGATCGGATAGCCGCCGAAGAACATCGGCAGGCTGGCCAGCTGTGCGCCCGCGACCAGGCCCAAGCTGACCGCTTCGGCGCCGGTGACGGTGCGATAAAGCCCCGGCGCGCTGGGCACCGGATCGATATGGACCTGCTTGAGCGGCCCCGCGAGCTCGGCGGTTTCGCCATAGGCATGGCCCGCATCGAGCGCGGCGATATTGGCATCGGCGATTTCGGGCTTGGATTTGAACTTGGCCTTGAGCCAGTCGTGGATCGGTTCGCGCGGACGGTCGAACATCCACAGCGCGAGGCCCAGCGTCCACATGTTCTTGGACCGCAGCGCATCCTTGTTGCCCAGGCCGTAGGGCTTGACCGCCTCGATCGTCTTTTCGCTGATGTCGAAGGCAAGCAGGTCGTACTTGGCGAGGCTGTCATCCTCGAGCGGATTGGCCTCGTAATGCGCCTTGTCGAGGTTGCGCTTGGTGAACGCGCCGGTGTCGGCAATCACCAGCCCGCCGGGCTTGAGCGCCGCGATATTGGTCTTCAGCGCCGCCGGGTTCATCGCCACCAGCACATCGGGCGCATCGCCCGCGGTGTTGATTTCGCGGCTGCCGAAATTGATCTGGAAGGCCGAGACGCCGAACAGCGTGCCCTGCGGCGCGCGGATTTCGGCGGGGAAATCGGGGAAGGTGGCCAGATCATTGCCGGCCAGCGCGGTCGACAGGGTGAACTGCCCACCCGTCAGCTGCATGCCATCGCCGGAATCGCCGGCGAAGCGCACAACGACGCTTTCGGGGGTTGCGGGGAGGCCGTCCTGCGGGGCGGTGGCGGCTGTTGCCATCCGGATATTCCTTGTCTGCGCCATCGCTTGCGGCGCCGTTTCCAATGGGAAGCGCCACCTAGGGCGCGCCCCATCCTCTCGCAATGAAGTTTCTCTGCTAGGCCAAAAAAGCCGCATGGAAAAGCGCTGCGAACACGCTAAGTCCCAAAAAGAAACGCATATGGGAGAGAACGCAATGGCCGATACCGAACATTATGTCCGCGACGATGTACGCGGGTTCCTCGACATGCTCGAAGCAATGGGCGGCAAGGGGGTCGAGGAAGTCGGTGCCGAAGAAGCGCGCCAGCAGATGCGCGCGATGGGCGCGGTGGCCGAGGCCGAGCCGCGGACGATGGCGGTGCAGCGCGATCTGACATGCCCCGGTCCCGCGGGCCCGATCCCGCTGCGCTTCTACGACGTCAAGGCCGAGCGCGCGCCCGGCCCCTGTGTGATTTTCATCCACGGCGGCGGTTTCGTGATCGGCGATCTGGAAGTCTATCACGCGCTGTGCACCGAGATTTCGCACCATCTCGACCTGCCGGTCATCTCGGTCGACTACCGCCTCGCGCCCGAACACCCCTTCCCCGCCGCGCCCGACGATTGCGAGGCGGTGGCGCGCTGGCTCGCCGCATCGCCCGCTGAACTTGACCGGACGATCACCGGGCTGGTCATCACCGGCGACAGCGCGGGCGGCAATCTGACCATCGTCACCACCAACCAGCTGATGAACGAGCCCGCCGACGTACCGGTAATCGTGCAGGCCCCCATCTATCCGGTCGCCAGCGACACCTCGCAACACAGCAGCTTCGCGATGTTCACCGAAGGCTTCCTGCTGACCGGTGCGGCGATGGCCTGGTTCAACGATCAATATGGCGGCGATGCGGGCGATCCGCGCCACACGCCGATGGTCGGCGATTGCACGAACACCCCGCCGACCGTCGTGTGCACCGCGGGTCTCGATCCCTTGCGCGATTCCGGCCGGGAATACGCCGCACATCTGGTGCAACTCGGCACGGAAGTGGTCTATCTCGAGTTTCCCGGCATCATTCACGGGTTTACCACGCTGAGAAAAGCGATACCGAGCGGTCAGAGGGATCTCGAAGCGTTCCTCGACGCGACGAAACTGATGGTGGAGCGATACAGGTGAGCGAAACGCTGGGATACCGCCCGTGTGTGGGTGTGATGCTGGTTAACGGCGACGGCAAGGTGTTCGTCGGTCGCCGGATCGACAATAAGGAAGGCGACTGGTGGCAGATGCCGCAGGGCGGCGTCGACGAAGGCGAAGACCTGCGTGATGCCGCGCTGCGCGAACTGGGCGAGGAAACCGGGGTTCGTCCCGAGCATGTGACCATCCTCAAGGCGATGGACGAGCCGATCCGTTACGACCTTCCCGAAGAGCTGATCGGCAAGCTATGGGGCGGCAAGTACCGCGGGCAGGAACAGGTGTGGTATCTGGCGCGGTTTGCCGGCGCGGATGCCGACATCGACCTCGAAGCGCATGATCCGCCCGAATTCTGCGACTGGAAATGGGTCGAGGCGGAGCAGCTGCCCGACCTGATCGTGCCCTTCAAGAAACGCGTCTACCGCGCCGTGGTGGACGCGTTTCGCGAGCTGGTCTGACGCCGCGCCAAACGCAGCCCGTGCCAGCCGGCGACACCGGCGATCATTGCGGAAATGGTTATGATCAGCCACTCGCCCAGAGTGCGCCGTTCATCAATGCCAACGAAAACGTAAAGCACCTGAACTGCGGCTGCAGCCACCAGCACCCACAAAACCGGATGGTTCGCCCAGCTCCAGCGTCGGGAAAGTAAGGCCAGCGCCAGTGCGGCAACCATGTTCGGCAATGCTCCGATCACCGATAATAGAACCGAGCCCAACCAGTACAGCCACCAAGGATATTGATATTCGCGCACGCGCGTCACAGAGTTTTCGAAGCCCGCGACGGATGCCCCCTGAAGGATGAGAAAGCTTAGCAGCCCAATGCTACTAAACACGCCCGCGGTAAGCGCCAAGACCCACATGATCTCGGCGGATTTCGAAACTCTTTGTGGCTGCATGCGACCTCCTTGCGGAGGTCAGTTAGCCTGCGAGGTAATACCGTTCGGTAAACTTGCCTCGGCCGTCTGTACGCGCGCCGGGGGTCCGGCGGCGATACGCGCGTTGAGCTGCTGCGTTTCGGCGCAGCTCTGGCCGCACAGCGATTCCAGCTTGGCCAGGCTGCCGCGCGCCTTTTCGATCGCGCCCTTCTCGACCAGCGCTTCGCCCTCGCCCGCGATCGCGGCCAGGTTGCGCGGCTCGCGCGTCAGCGCTTCGCGGTAATAGCGGATCGCCTTGCCCTGCAGGCTGTCGGCACGGGCGGCTTCGGCGAGCCGCAGGAAGATCGGCGTATGCCCCGGATCGACCGCCAGCGCCGCCTCGAACGCGTCGATTGCGCCCTGCGTATCGCCCTGCGCCAGCGCCGCTTCGCCCTCGGCAATCAACACGGCCGCGCGCGGCGTCGGCGCGTCGTCCCCGGCCCAGCCAACGCTCGATGTCATGGCAAGCGCCAGCGAAAGGGCGGCAGCGGCGGGGGCAAAACGCATAATCGTCTCCAGCGGGGTCGTCCGTCGAATAGGTGGCGGGTCAGCCATAATGCTTATGGCTAACACGGGAAGCGGTCAGGCCCAAGCGTGATAATCCCCGTCTTCACGCAGCGGCCTGAACCCGCGCTGCACAGGCAATGAAGAACCCGTCGGTGGAATCGGGCGCCGGCGACAGGCGGATACCCTGCCCGCGCGGACGCCCCAGCGGCAGCGCAAGCGCGCGCGGCTGCAGGTCGGGGTGGCGGGCGAGCAGGGCGTCGAACTGCCCTGCCCCTTCCTCGTCGAGCAGCGAGCAGGTGACATAGACGATCCGCCCGCCGGGCTTCACCAGCTGCGCCGCCACATCGAGCAGATAGGCCTGCAGCGTGGTTAACCGGGACAGTTCCTGTTCGTCGAGCCGCCAGCGCGCTTCGGGATTGCGGCGCCAGGTGCCGGTGCCCGAACAGGGCGCGTCGACCAGCACCGCATCGGCCTGGCCGGCGAACTCGGCCAGCGCCTCCATCTCGCGCTGCGGATTGAGCAGGATGGTGGCGATATCCGCCGCGCCTGCGCGGTCGGCGCGCGGAGCCAGCCGCGAGAGGCGGTTGCGATCGGTGTCCGAGGCGATCAGCCGCCCCTGGTTGTCCATCGCCGCGGCCAGCGCGAGCGTCTTGCCGCCCCCGCCCGCGCACAAATCGATCACGGTCTCGCCCGGCTGCGCGCCCGCCGCGAGGCAGGCGAGCTGCGAACCGGTGTCCTGCACCTCGATCTCGCCCGCGCGGAAAGCCGGCCATTGCTCGACCGGCGTACCAGTGGCGAGCCGTAGCCCGTGCGGGGCGGCGGTGGGTTCGGCGGGCTCGGGCAGCGTCACCGTGGCGCGTTCGGCCTTGAGCGTGTTGACGCGCAGATCGAGCGGCGCGCGGTCGAGCAGGGCCTCGGCCTCGCCGCCTTCGACACCCGAGGCCGCCAGTCGCGCGATCAGCCAGGACGGCGCGACGCCGCCCTCGGCGACCGGCTCGCCCTCGGCAATCGGCGCGGCGCCATAATTGGAGCCATCGAACAGCGGCGCGATCGCGGGATCGGTCTCGGCCAGCCGCAGCATCGCCGCGCGGCCGCTGGCGGGCACCGGACCGCAGGCGCGGATCGCGGCATAGACCAGCTCGCGGATCGCGCGCCGGTCCTTCGACCCGGCGAAGCGGTTGTTGCGGAACCATTCGGCGAGGATGCGGTCGGCGGGCGCGGCTTTCGCGCGCGCGGCCTCGACGATCCGGTCGAGCAGCTCGATCGCAGTCTGGACCCGGGCAGCGGGCGTCATGGCCTAGCGCGTCGGATAGTTGGGCGCTTCGCGCGTGATCGCCACGTCATGGACATGGCTTTCGGCCAGCCCGGCATTGGTGATCCGGACGAATTGCGCGCGCTTGCGCAAATCGTCGATCGTGGCGCTGCCGGTATAGCCCATCGCCGCCTTGATCCCGCCGACCAGCTGGTGAACCACCGCGCTGGCCGGGCCCTTGTAGGGCACTTGTCCCTCGATCCCCTCGGGGACCAGTTTCTGCTGGCTGATATCGGCCTGGAAATAGCGGTCGGCGCTGCCGCGCGCCATCGCGCTGACGCTGCCCATGCCGCGATAGGCCTTGTAGCTGCGGCCCTGGTAGATGAAGGTTTCGCCCGGCGCTTCCTCGGTCCCGGCCAGCATCGAGCCGATCATCACCGTGCTCGCGCCCGCAGCCAGCGCCTTGGCGGCATCGCCGCTGGTGCGCAGGCCGCCATCGGCGATGACGGGGATGCCGTATTCCTCGGCCGCCTCGGCGCTGTCCATCACCGCGGTCAGCTGCGGCACGCCGACGCCCGCGACCACGCGCGTGGTGCAGATCGAGCCCGGGCCGATCCCGACCTTGACCGCATCGGCGCCTGCCCCGGCCAGTGCCTTGGTCGCTTCGGCAGTGGCGACATTGCCCGCGATTACCTGCACGCTGTTCGACAGCTTCTTCACTCGCTCGACCGCGCGCGCGACATCCATGTTGTGGCCATGCGCGGTATCGATCACCACCACATCGACCTCGGCATCGATCAGCGCTTCGGTGCGTTCGAAGCCCTTGTCGCCCACGGTGGTCGCGGCAGCGACGCGCAGGCGTCCGGTGGGGTCCTTGGTGGCATCGGGATAGGCGACCGCCTTCTCGATATCCTTGACCGTGATCAGCCCGACGCAGCGCCCCGCATCATCGACCACCAGCAGCTTTTCGATCCGCCGTTGGTGGAGCAGCCGCCGCGCCTCTTCCTGCCCGGTGCCGAGCGGCACGGTGGCGAGGTTTTCGGTCGTCATCAGTTCGCCGATGGGCTGGCGCGGGTTCTCGGCAAAGCGGACGTCGCGATTGGTCAGTATCCCGACAAGCTTGCCGTCGCGATCGGTCACCGGGATGCCGCTGATGCGGTTGACGGACATGATGTCCTGCGCCTCGCCCAGTGTGGCTTCGGGGTGGATGGTGATCGGATTGACCACCATGCCGCTTTCATAGCGCTTGACCGCGCGCACTGCAGCGACCTGTTCGTCGACTTCGAGATTGCGGTGCAGCACGCCGATCCCGCCCAGCTGCGCCATGGCGATCGCCATGTCGGCTTCGGTTACGGTGTCCATCGCGCTGGACACCACCGGGATGCTGAGGCCGATCTCGCGCGTCAGCCGACTGGCGGTCCGCGCCATCGACGGCAGGATATCGCTCTCGGCCGGACGCAGGAGAACGTCGTCGAAAGTAAGGCCGAGGGGAATGTCGAAATGTGCCACGTGGAGAATCGCCTGCCGGGGGAGAAATGTGGCGGCCCATGTAACGACGGATGGGGAAACTAGCTAGTGCCCATAACCGCGCTTTGCGAGCTGGCCCGTTAAGGCGCGCAGATTATCCCGTTTCGGTCGGCGCGGTCCTACGCTCGATGCCCCGACCGCTGCCGATTGCGATGGAGGTAGATCCGGCCCCACGCCACGAGTGCGCCGAGCGGAAACAGGGCGCGCACGACCTCGGGCTCCCAGCTGCCCGCCGCTGCGCTGAACGACACCGTCGGGATCGCCGCGCCAAGAAACCAGTAAAGCTGTTCCGGTGCGTGCGGAACCAGTGCCGCACCGCCCACGCCGACGAAGGCGAGGACTGCCCACAGGGGTTTCAGCGCAAGACCGGGTTCGCGCAGGGCAGCAAAGGCTCCCCCCACGCCGAGGACGAGACTTGCGCCCGCGGCCACAAGGAACGGCACCAGCATACTCGGCACGCGCGCTTACTCCGCGGTCCAGCCGCCATCGACGCTCCAATTGGCGCCGTTCACATTCTGCGCCTCGTCGCGGCAGAGGAACACGGCGAGCGCGCCGATTTCGTCGGGCTGGACGAACTTCTTGGTCGCCTGCTTGACCAGCAGCACATCATTGATGACCTGCTCGCGGGTCAGCCCGCGCGCCGCCATCGTGTCGGGGATCTGGTTTTCGACCAGCGGGGTCCAGACATAGCCGGGGCTGATGCAATTGGCGGTCACGCCGAATTCGGCGAGTTCGAGCGCCACGGTCTTGGTCAGGCCGTCGAGCCCGTGCTTGGCCGAATTATACGCCGACTTGAACGGGCTGGCGACCTTGGAATGCGCGCTGGCGGTGTTGATGATCCGCCCCCACCCCTTGCGCTTCATCGCGAGCGCGGCGAGCCGCGTGGTATGGAACGCCGCGGTCAGGTTGAGCGCGATGATCGTGTCCCATTTCTCGACCGGGAAATCCTCCACCGGCGCGACATGCTGCATCCCGGCATTGTTGACGAGCACGTCGATCTCGCCCGCCTCGGCCATCATCGTCTCGATTTGCGCGACATCGGTCAGGTCCGCTCCGCTGTGCGTCGCGCCCAGTTCCTCGCACAATCCGGCGATCTCACCCGCATCGCCAAAGCCGTTGAGGACCAGCTGCGCCCCCGCCCCCGCCAGCGCGCGCGCGATGGCGAGGCCGATGCCGCTGGTCGATCCGGTCACCAGTGCGCGCTTGCCCTTGAGGAATTCGGCGTGAAACATTTGGCTCTCCGGACGTTGTGGGAATAGTCGATTTCGGCCATTGCGCACATACCAAGCGCTGTAAAGCGGTCAGGCATAAGGGGGAGCGCATGCGGCTCAATCCGTTCAATACCGGCAATATCAACGTACGATCGAGCGGTGGCGGCGGTGTCCCCGGCGGCAAGGCAGGCGGGATCGGCTGCGGCACGATCGTGATCGCCGCAGTGGGCTATTTCGTCTTCGGGCTCGACCCGATGCAGACCGCGGGCATGGTCGAAGGCGTCCAGCAGGGCCAGCAGCAGGCGGGCCCGGCGAACACCAACGAACAGGAAGTGTGCACCAGCAGCGAATTTGCGCGCGAGGCATGCAACGGCCTGCAATCGCTCAACCAGACCTGGGCGGGCACTTTCGAGGCGCAGGGTTATGGCGACCAGTTCCGCCAGCCCACGCTCGACCTCTATGGCGGCGGCGGGGTGAACACCGGCTGCGGCAGCGGGACCTCGGCGATGGGGCCGTTCTACTGCCCCGCCGACCAGACGATCTATATCGATACCAGCTTCTACGACACGCTCGAACGCCAGCTTGGCGCGGGCGGCGATTTCGCGCGTTATTACGTGCTCGCGCATGAATATGGCCACCACATCCAGACGATCACCGGGATTTCCAGCCAGATCCGCAGCGCGCAGCAGCAGAACCCGAGCCGGGCGAACCAGCTGCAGGTGCTGATGGAATTGCAGGCGGACTGCTATGCCGGGGTCTGGGCGGGCAAGAACCGCAATCTGATCGAGCCGGGCGATATCGAGGAAGGCATGCAGGCCGCCGCCGCGATCGGCGACGACCGGCTGACCGGCGGGCGGGTATCGTCGGAGAACTTCACCCACGGCACGTCGCAGCAGCGCAGCGATGCCTTGCGGCTGGGCCTGCAGGGCGATGATCGCGCCTGCGACCGGATTACCAATATCGGCTGATCGGCGCGCCCGCGGGCGCGAAAAAGGGCGCGCTCCCGTCGCCCGCGTCCGTTAGGCTAGCGCTGCAGGGGCTCAGCGCGACAGCCGCTCGATCTCCGCGTCGATATCCGCGAGGATCTCGGCACGCATCTCATCGGACCAGTTCCGATCCGCTGCGAGCGACTCGCGCGTGTGCTTGAGCGCCTTCAGCGCCACCGTATCGCCATAGCTTTCGCACACATACATGGTGGTGCGGCCCTTGGCATCGACCTTGGTGGTGACCGCGCGGTCCTTGTCGAGGCATTTCATCACCACTTTCGGCGCGCTGGCGATGGCCTTTTCCGCCACTGCCTCGGCGCGGACCTGTGCCACTTCGGCATGCGCTTCGGCCAGGGCAAGCTGGACCTCGCGTCGGCTTTCCGCCCGGTCGACCTGCCGCGCTTCGATCTGCTGCAGTTCGCGCTGCACCTTGCCGCCATCCGCCAGGTCCTCGCGCAATTGCGCCATTTCCTTCTTGAAGGCGCGCTTTTCCTTGTCGCTCATCTGGTCCCAGTTGCGGCCGTCCCAGCGGGCATGGCGCGCCGGGTCGCGCTCGACACGTGCCATGGATTCGCGTGCCCGTTCGAGCTCGCGTTCGGCGCGCTCGATATCGCGCTCGGCGCGGTCAAACTCACGCTCGATCGTGCGCTCCATCGCGGCGACGAATTCGCGGTCGCTGGGCGGTTCGGGCGCTTGCGGGGCATCCGGCGCTTCCGGCGCGAGCGGCGACAGCGGCGCGACGGGCGTTTGCAGCGCAAAGGGCTCTTCCGGCACGTGGGCGGCAATCCCTTCGGCATACCCGATGCTGGCGGTCATCGGCAGCGCGAACACGGCGGCGGCCACCGCGCCGCGTACGGCAAAGCGGCGGCGGCGCGAATGGTCGGTCATCGGCAGGCTGCGCAGCCGATGGATGATCGACTTGTCGCCGAGCACGGGACAGGCCATCGGCGCCGCCAGCGCGGGCCGCGGCGCGATCTGCGGACGGCGGGCGAAATCGGCGATGATCGCGGCATAGGCGGCGCGTTCTTCGCGGCTGCGGCTGGCCACCACGCGCGCATCGCAGGCGGCTTCCTGGTCGCGGCGCATGGCGGACCAGCCCATCCAGCCCAGCGGGTTGAACCAGTGGATCGCGAACAGCGGCTGGACCAGCACATTGACGAGGATGTCGTGGCCGCGGTGATGGGCAAGCTCATGCGCAATCGCGAGATCGCGCACTTGGCGCTCGCGGCTGGCCATGAAGCCATCGGGCAATGCCACAACCTTGTCGAACACCCCGAAGGCCATCGGACCCGAGATTGCAGTGGTCTCGATCAGCCGGATCGGGCCGACCTCGCCGACGGGGCGCGCATCCTCGAGCAATTCGCGGCGCAGTTCGCCATACAGCCAGAACCGGCGGCCCATGAAGATTGCCGCGCCGACCAGCCAGACGATCACCACCGGTGTGAGCAGGTCGATCGGAGTGTCGAGCGGCGCAGTCGCGGCGGGGGAGACGAATTCGCTGTAGGAAAACCCACTCTCGGCACTCGGCGCAAACGCCAGATCGGCGGCAATCACCTCGCTGCCGGCGTCGCCACCACCCGAAAGGTCGGGACGCATCCATGCAGGCAGTGTCACCGGCGGGAACAGCATCCGGATAAGCGGCAGGAACCACAGCGCATAGGCCGCGCCCGCGCCGAGATATTTGGCCACCGGGCGGCGCAGCAGCAGCGCGACGCCGATGAGTGCGCCGGTCCATACCAGCGTATCGAGCAGGAACAGGCTCCAATATTCGCGGATTAGCTCGGTCATTTGCGCATCTCCCTCAAGAGCGCTTCGATTTCGACGAGGTCGTCGTCGGTGAGCGCCTCGCTCTCGGCCAGTTGGGCGAAAAGCGGGGCGGCGCGGCCGCCGAACAGCCGGTCGACCAGGCGGCGGCTTTCACCACCGACATAGTCGGACCGCTCGATCAGCGGGCGATACAGGAATTTGCGACCCTGGGGCTCGGTGCTGACCACCTGCTTCTGGACGAGACGGCTGAGCAGCGTCTTGACGGTCGGGATCGACCAGTCGCGCCGGGCGCAGATCGCCTCGCACACTTCGGCGGCGGAGATCGGGTTGCGGTCCCACAGCACTTCCATGACGGCGTGCTCGGCTTCGCTGATCCGCTCGCCCGGGGCGTCCTTGCGCTTGCTCATTCCCACCTCCTGATCGTCGTCTGATCGTCACGCGTAATTCTTCGATTACGTCTGTAGCCACAGCGACTACGAATGTAAACCTGAAGCGTGGATGAATGCGCGGGAAAGGTCCTTGCTTCTCGACCAACGACATATCACTCTGGATCAATGACACGGATTCTGGCCGCGCTGGCCCCGCTCACCCTTTTCGCCACGCCGATCGCCGCGCAGGACGACTCGCTGCCCGAGGCGGAGATCTACGCCACCCAGCTGGTCGTGATCGAAACCGCCATGGGCGATATCACGGTGGAAATCGAGATCGAGCGCGCACCGGTGACCGCAGGTAATTTCCTGCGCTATGTCGACGAGGACCGGTTCGACGGCACCACTTTCTACCGCGCGATGCATCTCGACTGGGGCGAATCGCCCAACGGGTTGCTGCAGGGCGGCACGCAGATGCACCCCGACCGCGTGCTCGACCCGATCGCGCATGAACCGACGACCCAGACCGGCCTCAGCCATACCGATGGCGCGCTGTCGATGGCGCGTTACGATCCGGGCAGCGCGACGGGCGATTTCTCGATCATGATCAAGGACCAGACCGGGCTCGATGCGACCCCGGCCTCGTCCGATCCGAGCCTGCAGGCGGGCTTCGCGGTGTTCGGCCATGTGGTCGACGGGATGGACGTGGTCCATGCGATCCACGCGCTCCCGCCCGATCCCGACAAGGGCGAAGGCTAGATGAAGGGGCAATTGCTGGCCGATCCGGTCGAAATCATCGATATGCGCCGGGTGGATGCGCCGACCGGCACGGACTGACCGGATACCCGGCAGCTAGGCGGTTGGCCCCCCGGCATCGCCGCATACGCTGGCCCGGTCGATGCGGAAAATCTTGACCTCCCCCACCCCTTTCAGCGTGTGCAGTTCCGCGCCCGAGAAGGGCATCGCGGTCCGCGCCGAGAGATAGGTGGATTCGCTCACCGCGATACCGCCGGGTTCGGCAATACCTTCGACCCGGCTGGCGACATTCATCGTGTCGCCCCAGTAGTCATAGGCATAGCGGCGGCTGCCAACCACGCCGCCGACCACCGGGCCGGTGTGGATGCCGACGCGGACCTGGACGTCGAGGTCGGTTTCCTGCGCGAAGGCGCGGATGCTGCGGATGATGTCGCAGGCAAAAGCGATCGCCTCGCCCGCGCCGCGATCGCCCGAGGCCTGCCCGCCCGAAACCGCCAGATAGGCATCGCCGATGGTCTTGACCTTCTCTACTCCGGTGCGGTCGGCGCACTCGTCGGCGATCGAGAAGACTTCGTTGAGTACCTTGACCAGCATGCCGGGCGACAGCCTGCGCGCTAGCTTGGAGAAGCCGACGATATCGATGAAGATCACCGATACGTCGGAGAAAGAATCGGCCACCGCCTGCCCTTCGCGCAGCCGCGCAGCGACTTCGGGCGGGAGCACGTTGAAGAGCAGTTCCTCGGTCTTGCGGCGTTCGAGTTCGAGCGCCTGCCCTGCGGCGAAGGTCTTGCGCGCGCGGCGGTCGATGTCCCAGTTCACGAAGGTGGCGAAGGTGAAGAAGGTGGTGAAATTGGTGAAGGTATAGACCTTGTTCACGATCCCCCGGTCGGCCTGCACCAGGAAGGCGAGATAGATCACCAGCACGACCCCGGCCCAGGCGAGGTAATAGCGGGTGGTCGCGACGAAGCCGACGCTGGCGAAAACCATCAAGATGCCGAGGTTTATGATCGCCATGCCGAAACGCGAAATGCCGGTGATCGCGGCTTGGTCGCCCAGCGCGTCGATCAGCATGATCATCGCCACGCCCAGCGCGGTGAAGATGAGCATGTCGACCCATCCCCGCTCGACATAGAACCACGTAAAGGTGAGCGCGATGATCCCGACCAGCGCGGCGATGAAGATGCCCGCCGCGAGATTGTAGGCGATCACTCCCTCGCGCGGGAAATGCAGCGGATTGAACCCGATATAGGAAAGCAGCGTAACAATGCCGATCCCGGCAAGGAAGCGGGTACCGGGAATGCGCGCCAGCCGCTCGCCCTCGACATAGGCGCGTTCAGTATCCGGATCTTCGAAACGCCCCAGCATCGATTGCCCCCCAATGCCCCCTGCACCGGCGAACCTACCCAATGCCGCGCGGCAAGACCAGCGGCTGGCGCAGGCAGGTGCCCGGCCCGGCCGGGCGCAGTGCGAATATCAGCGGGTTTCGCGCGCCAGTCGGCTCATCAGGATGGCCGAGCGCTGCGCCTGCCGCACGATCGAGCGCAAGTCGATCGTCTCGCCCTCGGCATGGCTCCCGCTGCCCGCCGGCCCCATCCCCGCCAGGCCATCAACATAGGGCGCGACGAAGCTGATATCGGCCGCCCCGCGCCGCGACGGGGGATAGGGCTGCATCGCCTCGCGCCCGAGATCGGCATTGATCGCATTGAGCCGGTCGAGCAGCGCGGCATTGCCCGCGGTCGGCGCCATCGGCGGATAGCGGAACTCGATCGCGATGGTCGCCTCGGTGCCCGGCAGGTGCTGCGCGACGATGGCGCGCATCCGCTCGGCGGTCGCCTCGTTCTGTTCCGGGGTCAGCGCGCGCAGATCGCCGCGCGCCACCGCCTGCGAGGGGATGATGTTGGTCTTGCCGCTGGTGGTGGCGGAAAGGCCGTCCTCGCCCAGCTCGGCGGGGGTTCCGCCCGCCATGAAGCCCACGTTGTAGGTGAGGTTTTCCTCGGGCAATTCGCGCCGGAAGGCATCGAGGATGCGCGCCATTTCGTAGATTGCGCCATAGCCCGCATGGTCGGAGAAGATGCCCGAGCTGTGCCCGCTGCCCGCGTGCGTGGTCAGCGTCCAGCTGCCCGACGAGCGCCGCGCGATCACGCCCGCGTCCTTGCCGTCCAGCACCGACAGCCCTTCATAACCCAGCGCGACATCGGCCCATTTACCCGCGTCGACCAGGTCGCGGCGCGCGGCTTCCAGCGGTTCGCCCGCATCTTCCTCGTCGCCGGTCAGCGCGACGACGATATTCGCGCCTTCCAGCGTACCTGCCGCCTGCATTGCGCGCAGCGCGGCGAGCATCACCACGATGCCGCCCTTGTCGTCGACCACGCCGGGGCCGGCGGCGCTGTCGCCCTCGCGGACGAAGCCGGTGAACGGGGAATCGGGTTCGAACACCGTATCGAGATGGCCGATCAGCAGCATCTTCGTGGTGCCCGGTGCGCCTTCGTGCCGCGCAAACAGGTGGCCTGCGCGCCCCTGAGCCGACTGGTCGATCCATTCGACGTCAAAGCCGAGCGCCGCGAACTTGGGCGCCAGCATGTCGGCAACCGCCTTCACGCCCGCATGGTTGTGCGAACCCGAATTGATGAGCGTGATTTCCTCGAGCAGCGCGACATCGCGCTCGAACCCTTCCTCGACGGTAGCGACAATGGCCTGTTCGGGCGCAGTGAGCTGCGCGGCGAGAGGGCTGGCGAATGCGGCGGCGAAGACCAGCGCGGGAAGAACGAAACGCATCGCCGGACTTGGCCAAGCCGGACGGACAAAGTCAACGCGATTGCCGCGAATACCAATTTTTGGTATCCTGAGACGCATGGTCAGCAAGAACACTTCGATCGCCCTCGGCAAACCCTACACCGATTTCGCGCGCAAGAAGGTGGAAAGCGGTGAATTCGCGACCACGAGCGAGGTCGTGCGCGAAGCCATGCGGCATTACATTGCGAAGGATGCGAAGCGCGAAGCGCTCGACCGCGCGCTCAAGGAAGGACTCGACAGCGGCCCCGCCCGCCCGTTCGATTGGGACAGTTTCATGGAGCGCCATTTCGGGCCCGATGACGATGTATGAGGTTCGCCTCCTATCGCCCGCGCAAGCCGATCTCGACGACATCGCCGTCTATACCAAGGCGCGCTGGGGCAAAGATCAGGCGCGCCGCTACGTCTCGGACCTGCGCCACGACATAGAGGGCCTGTCACGCTTTCCACTCATGCACCCAGCCTATGAAAGCCGACTTGGCGCCTTCCGCAAGCTCTCCAGCGGCGAGCACCTGATCTTCTACCGGGTCGGCGAGACGGCGATCGACATCGTCCGCATCCTGCACAATCGCATGGATGCGGACGACAGTCTCTAGCGCAGGCCCTGTCGGGAACGCCTCGGGCGCCGGCCGTAAACCGGCGGGCGCCCCGCCCGCATCAGTAAACCCGCTTCTTCGGCTCGATGTACTTCGCGTCGTCGGTCAGCGTGTATTCGTGGACCGGGCGGTAATCGATCTTCACGCCGCCGCCATTGCCGCCCCAGCCGTCGAACCAGGCGATGGTGTGCTTCATCCATTCGGCGTCGTTGCGGTCGGGGAAATCCTCATGCGCATGCGCGCCGCGGCTTTCCTTGCGGTTTTCCGCCGAAGCCATGGTGACATTGGCCTGCGCCATGAGATTGTCGAGCTCGAGCGTCTCGATCAAATCGCTGTTCCAGATCAGCGAGCGGTCGAAGACCTTCACGTCCTCCATCCGCTTGTTGATCTGCTTCAGGTTTTCCACGCCCTCGGCCATCAGCTTGCTGTCGCGGAACACCGCGGCATGGCGGGTCATGGTCTTCTGCATGTCCGCGCGCAGCTCCGCCGTCGGCGTGCCGCCATCGGCATAGCGGAAATGGTCGAGCCGGGTGAGCGACAGGTCGGCGCTGTCGGCGGGCAGCTCGTCATGGCTGGTGCCCGGCTTGATCAGTTCCTTGAGGCGGTGGCCGGTCGCGCGGCCGAACACCACGAGGTCGATCAGCGAGTTCGAACCGAGGCGGTTGGCGCCGTGGACCGAAACGCAGGCGGCTTCGCCCACCGCGAACAGGCCGGGGACGATCTTTTCGGGATCGTTCTTGTCGCCCGCCATCACTTCGCCGTGATAGTTACAGGGGATGCCGCCCATGTTGTAATGCACCGTCGGAGTGACGGGCAGCGGTTCGCGGGTCAGGTCGACCCCGGCGAAGATCTTGCCGCTCTCGGTGATCCCCGGCAGGCGCTGGCCGAGCACGGTCGGATCGATGTGGTCGAGATGGAGGTAGATGTGGTCCTTTTCGGGGCCCACGCCGCGGCCTTCGCGCATTTCAAGCGCCATCGAGCGGCTGACGACGTCGCGGCTGGCGAGGTCCTTCGCGCTCGGCGCATAGCGTTCCATGAACCGCTCGCCCTCGGAATTGGTGAGGTAGCCGCCCTCGCCGCGTGCGCCCTCGGTGATGAGCACGCCCGCGCCGTAGATGCCGGTGGGGTGGAACTGGACGAATTCCATGTCCTGCAGCGGCAGTCCGGCGCGCAGCACCATGCCGCCGCCATCGCCGGTGCAGGTATGCGCGCTGGTCGCGGTGTAATAGCAGCGGCCATAGCCGCCGGTCGCCAGCACCACCGCCTTTGCGCGGAAGCGGTGGATCGTACCGTCATCGAGGCACATGGCCATGACGCCGACGCAGACGCCGTCCTTCATGATCAGGTCGAGCGCGAAATATTCGATGAAGAAGTCCGCGTCGTACTTCAGGCTCTGCTGGTAGAGCGCGTGGAGCATGGCGTGACCGGTCCGGTCGGCCGCGGCGCAGGTGCGCTGCACCGGCGGGCCTTCGCCCATGTTCTGCATATGCCCGCCGAACGGGCGCTGGTAGATCGTGCCGTCGTCATTGCGGCTGAAGGGCACGCCGGCGTGCTCCAGCTCGTAAACCGCCTGCGGTGCTTCAGA